>Ga0137394_10000008_pt1 | contig 219868 bp, 176 predicted proteins | sample czobulk116metaG_FD_108278 | JGI IMG/M metagenome (GOLD analysis project Ga0137394, IMG submission 108278) | Vadose zone soil microbial communities from Angelo Coast Range Reserve, California, USA - czobulk1.16 metaG | ecosystem: Environmental > Terrestrial > Soil > Vadose zone | place: USA...
GCATAGGCTCCGCGTATAGAAGTCTTGCCATTCTTAAATGGATCCCACGAGAAACCAATCCGCGGTTGGAAGTTCTTCCCGTTCGTTTTATATACCGGCGCGATGCCGCTGTTCACGCGAACCAGCGAGTTGGTCTGAATTACGTAATCGACGAACCGGTCGTACCGCTCGGTCGGTGACATGAGCCAGTCATAACGCAGACCCAATTCCAGGGTCAGGTTGGGTCGCAATTTATAATTATCCTGAACGAACAAACCCAGCGCTCCCTGAGAGATCGCGTTCGAAACATCGCCCAGCGTGGCAGTGAACCCGTTGGCGTTACCGGCCAGAAAAGTGGCAGTGCTGGCGAAAGTAAAGCTTCCGGTGTCGCGGTTCGTGTTGTTGTTGTAGAACCGCCGCCACTCACCGCCGAACTTGAACGAGTGATTGCCGCGCAGGTAGTTGAGAGTATCAGAAACAACGAAATTCGTGTCCGAACGGCCCTGCGGAAAGCCGGCTGGTCCACCGAAGTTAACGCCACCGCCGCCGACGGAAATCTGCGGCAACCCAATCGCATCTGTGACGCCATCCTTGATATTAAAGTCGAGGGGGTTGAGTTTCGCATTCGGGCTGAACGTGATGTGAATGCGATTGAAGCCAAACCGGACCTCGTTAACCACATTTGAGCTGAAGATCCGCGTTTCATTCAGCGTGAATATCTGGCGGTGAGATTGGCGTGTGTCGCCAAATCCGGAAATATTGTTTCCTTGCAACGTCGGCTCACCGCGCTGGTCGCGCTGGAAAGCGTAGTAGCCGTGCAAACGATCCTTGCTACTGAAGTTGTGGCTAATATCTATCGTCCACTGGTCTATATTCACAGGTGCGGTTGCGGACCCGCTGGTTAGCCCGTTAGAGGACCTCGGGATCAGTGGCAGCAGTTTTAGTATGGCCGGGTCAGTGACTGCCGCTCGCTGTGCGTCAGTAGGGACAGTGACGATTGGAAGGGTAAGGCCTTGTCGCTGTCGCAAACCTTCATAGCTAAAGAAAAAGAAGGTCTTGTTTTTGCCTTTGTAGCTCAGGGCTGATCCGCCTTCGCCAAAGCGGGGCAGGTTAACCGGGCCGCCGATGTTGAAGCCAAACTGGTTGCGATGAAACGGCGCTGGTTTCGTTGTGCGCTCGAAGAAGTTGCGAGCATCAAGCGCGCTGTTACGAAAGAACTCGAAACCCTCGCCATGATAGTCGTTGGTGCCCGAGCGCGTGGCGATATTCACGATTGCGCCGGAACTGCGGCCGTATTCCGCGCTGAAGGTTGAGTTGTCAATCTTGAACTCCTGAACTGTATTGATCGAAGGCTGGAAGGTAATCTGGTTCTGCACCTGATCGTTTAGGTTGATGCCGTTGATCATGAAGTTCACGGTGTCCTCGCGATTGCCAGCCGTATTTAATCCGAAAGATCCTTGACCACGAAGAGGTGCCGTTAGGAAGCCATTCTGAGGCGGCGTCACCGATCCGGGTATCAGCAATCCAAGATCGACGAAGTGGCGGCCGTTAAGCGGTATCTCCTGCACGGTCCGCTGATTAATAACCTGGCCTACCGAGGTGGTGGCGGTCTCGATCATCGAAGTATCAGCGGTGACGTTGACTTTCTGTTCGAGAGCGCCAATTTCGAGCTGAAAATTTTCAACTACCGTGCGCGCCACCTCGACGTGAAGGTCGCTGACCGCAGAGCTCTTGAATCCCCGGGCTTGAACCTCAACGGAATACGTGCCGACCGGCAAAGCGGCGATCTGATAGTTGCCGGAGCTGTCGGTCTGCACTGTCCGTTCAAGTGACGTAGACTGATTTCGGACAACTACGGTCGCGTTAGGCACGACGGCGCCTTTTTGATCAGTGACGGTACCCTGGAGCGTAGCTGTTGACTGAGCCAGTGTCGTCGTTGCTAAAGCCAGGGTAAGCGCCGTTAGCAGCAGCACTCGGAATGAAAGTATTTGGATGGTAGCCATGAGCATGAACCTCCTCTGGGTGACATCGTTGGGCCCCGGCATCTGGCAGTCGGGGCGGGACATCGCGCTTGCACGACAGTGCAGCTTTTTTTCTCTCTTATGCAATGACAATGCCGTGGTGATTCGGAAATATGCGCGCAAATCTCAATCGAGCCGGATCTCAAAATCCAAATTTCTAAAGAAACTCCGAGATTCAATAGCAAATGGCCTTCGGTTTTGTTCTCCACGCGTCACGGGACGGTCTTTCTCACTCGCCTACCCAACTCCCTAAAAACTCTTTGAGCACCTGATACATCGACTCGAACGAATCCGCACAAAACAACACCGGTTGAAAATGCGTCGGGTCATATTCACAACGAGAAGCAGCGTCCAGATCAAAAGGCCGCAATTCAGCCTTCTGCATTTCCTCCAATTCGCCGGCAGATGAAAGCAAGCCGGTGCCATAGGCTTTCACTTCGCCGGCTTCGCGCAATACGCCGAACTCGATCGTGAACCAATAAACGCGTGACAACTTGTCTAAGCCTTCCGCAGAAACTGTTCGCTTGATCGCTTTTCCAAACAGCCGATTAAGTTCGGCCAGGGGCGCGCTTGCCAGCGTCACTCCGTGGCCCACGATCTCGTGAACTACGTCTGGCTCAGGTGTGTAGAGCGGGGTCGAGTAATGCCGGATATACTGCGTGCAAAGAAAGACTCCGTCGGCAAGATTCTCAAGAAAGACACGAGGTTGCACAAGGCCTGCGACAGGCTCGAGGCGAAAGCCGCTGATGGCCTGCACCCTCTGATTGACCTCCCGCAATTGCGGAATGCGATCCGAAGCAAAGCTCAGCCGCCGCAGCGACGAAAGGTACTCAGCGCACGCGTGCTTCTGATGCGCCGGCTGTAGTGCCTGCCAGATTGCGCGCCAGACCTGATGCTCTTCGTTCGTATACGGCGCGTCGGGAATAGGATCGCCCGGCTGATACTTCATCGCGATTTGGGCAATTTGATTGCGTCGCGCGCGGTAAGCCTGATCGCGAAAGCCGGGATGATCGGGATCGAGCTGCACGATCGCATTTCGATCGGCGCCGGCTTCATCCGCATCTGCCGCGACCATGCGCGCATCAACGTGATCAGAAAGTAAGGATTGTTTATGTTGAGTCATCGTTGAGATCTCCAAATGGCTTAGATCTTAGTGCTTAGTACTTAGTGCTGAGAAGTTAGAGCTCCGAGTGCTCCAACTCTAAGTTCTAAGCTCCAAGCTCTGGCCGCAAAAATGAAACCGGCCACCGATCCCTGGAAGGACCGATGGCCGGTTTCTGGAAACTTGTCTCCAGGTGCTGTTAGCCAAACACCTCGCGACAGCCCATCGCCCGACCGTCCCTCCCAGAGGAGAGCGGACCGTAATAGTAGTAACGATAGCCGTTGCGTTGACCGTTCATTTTCTTCGCGCCTCGGCACCTGGCCAAGCGCACGGACAGCTTAGCTCCGGCTTTACGGATGGTCAAGCTGAATATCGACCCGTCAGTGACCTTCTAACATATTCGGGATTCGATCCGGGAAGACACCGCCACGCACGGCGCGTTAAAGACGGGTTGGTTTTACTACAAAGGATTGCTCTATACTCGCTGAACGCGAAGGCTTCCGGAATCGTATTGGTTCTTGATTAAGCTTCAATTGAAGCTCGCGAGCCGCAACTAACTATGAAGCGCTGTCCCACGTGCCAGGAAGTTTTTGCCGACGACAAGTTGAATTTCTGTCGCAATGATGGAACAGCATTGGTGACGGAATCGAGCGAAGGCGAAACCGCCATCCTGCCCGGCTATCGCGGCAGCGCCCCAATTCAATCAGACAGTTTTGCCCGCGACACGGGACCTGCGGTTACCACGTCGACCCTTTCGACTCCGGCAAGGAAGCGGGCCTCGCGCGGCGTCATCAATTCGCTGGCGGTCCTGCCGCTGGTCAACGTCAGCCCCGACGCCGAGATGGAATATTTCAGCGACGGCATCACTGAAAGCATCATCAACGCGCTCAGCCAACTGCCGAAATTAAGGGTCGTGCCGCGCAGCACGGTGTTTCGTTACAAGGGTCCGGAGATGGATCCGCAGCAGATCGGCCGCGAACTGGGCGTCCGCGCCGTGCTGACCGGCCGCGTGTTGCACTTTGGCGAGCGCCTGATCGTGAATGCGGAATTGATCGACGTGGCCAATGAATCACAGCTTTGGGGCGAGCAATACAATCGCAAGCCCGCCGATATTTTTGAGGTGCAGGAAGAGATCTCCCGCGAAATTTCGCAAAAGCTGCTTTCAAAACTGAGCGGCGAAGAGCACAAGCGGCTCACCAAGCGTCACACTCACGACACCGAAGCTTACCGGCATTATTTGAAGGGACGCTTCTATTGGAACAAGCGCACCGAAGAAAACTTTCGCAAGGGGATTGAGAATTTCCGGGAGGCCATCGAACTCGATCCGAATTACGCCCTGGCCTACGCGGGCTTGGCTGATTCTTACATTCTACTGGCGTTTTACGGTTCGGAAGCTCCCAATGAAATGATGCCCAAAGGTAAAGCGGCGGCGGTCACCGCGCTGGAGCTGGACGACTCTTTGGCCGAAGCCCACAACTCTTTGGCTTACATCTACTTTACTAATGAATGGAACTGGTCGGCCGCGGAAAAGGAATTTAAGAAAGCGATCAGGCTCAACCCGAAGTATGCGACAGTGCATCATTGGTATGCCTTCAAACTGGCGGCGACGGGACGGCATGACGACGCTGTAGCTGAGATGAAACTGGCCCGTGAACTCGATCCACTGGCGCTGATCATCAATGCCGAAGTCGGCTGGGCCTATTACTTTGGGCGCCGTTACGACAAAGCGATCGAACAATTTCAAAAGACGCTCGAGATGGATCCCAGCTTCAGCGTTAACCGAATGTTTTTTGGTCTCGCTTATACTCAGCAAGAAAGATTCCCGGAAGCGATCTCCGAACTGCGCAAGGCAGTCGAACTGTCTGGTGGCAGCCTGCTTATGAAAGCTATTCTGGGACATGCCTATGGCCGCGCCGGTGATCGAAAAGCGGCCGAGAAGATAATTGCAGAGCTGACTGAAACTTCGACCGGATATATCTCGGCTTATAACGTGGCGTTGATTTATGCGGGACTGGGAGACAGAGAGAATGCGCTGTCGTGGTTGGCCCGGGCCGTCGAGCAACACGACCTGTTCCTCGCCTGGATGAATGTCGAACCGATGTTCGACAGCGTCCGCGCTGATCCGCGCTTCGCGGACTTGGTTAAGCGGATCGGATTGAAGCCATCAGTCAGCAACAAAGCCGAGTAGGGGGCAACGCCAGAACCTGCGTAGCAGGTGACAGAGTGTAGCCCCTGGCGAGGCTTTGCGAGCCTGGGGATAACCAGGGTCTTCCTGGTCAATGAGTCTGCGAAGCTAAAACGCAACGGTTGTCGAGTCAAGGGATGCCAGAAATCGTCTAAATGCCGCAACTACCTGGGTCCCAAGAGTAAGAACAATCTGAATGCTTTCCTATTGATCCGCCGAAGTACAATCTTTTCAGAGTTAGGTCCCAACGAACCTGCGTAGCAGGTGACAGAGTGTTAGCCCCTGGCGAGGCTTTGCGAGCCTGGGGACAATGCTCCAAACACAAAGGTCAGCCTGCGTAAGCGGGCGACAGAGGTGGATATGTCCTACACGAATCTTCTCTATCACATTGTATACGCGACAAAGGAGCGCGCTCCAATGATCACTCCCACATTGCGTCCGCGGCTACACGAATATCTGGGCGGGATTGTGCGCGGCATCGGAGGCGTGGCGTTGGAAATTAACGGAACCATCGATCATGTTCATCTTTTGGTCAGAATCAAGCCCGTGATTTCTGTTTCAGAGTTTCTGAGCAAACTGAAATCAAGTTCATCAGGATGGGCGAAAAGACAAACAGCAGGAAGGTTCGCATGGCAAGCACGCTTCGGGGGCTTCACCGTGAGCGAGTCTCAGGTCGAGCGGGTCCGACGTTACATACGCAATCAGGAAGAACATCATCGCAAGATTTCATTTGAAGAGGAGTTCAAGGCCTTGCTAAAGGCGCATCGCGTCGAATTCGACGAAGCGCATCTTTGGAGTTAAGACATATACTCTGTCGCCAGCTACGCAGGCTCATTCATAAAGAGACACAAGTTTCCCCAGGCTCGCAAAGCCTCGCCAGGGGCTAACACTCTGCAGGCTGCTACGCAGCCTGGTTGTGTCTCTTCGGATCATCTTAGCCAGGTGCTAAAATACTAATCACCATGCGAACAAGAATATTTCTACTTGCTGCTCTATTCGTGTTGATGGGGGCAGCGCTTGCGCCCAATACAGCAGCCCAGATTCCCGGTCAACCATATCGCATCAGCGATCGCGAAGTGGCGAGTCTGCTCGATCAGATCAAAAAGGAAAGCAACACCTTTCGCAACAGCCTCAAGGATGCGCTCAACAAAAACCGCTTTGATCGAACTAGATGGGAAAACGACATCAATGCTTACGTCAAAGACTTTGAGGAACAGACGAAACGTCTGGATGACAACTTTGATAACCACAAGTCGACGGTCGCCGATGTCGATTCAGTGTTAAGCCGCGCGACCCGAATTGATCAGTTCATGTCTCGACATACACTGACGGCGCGAGCCCAAAGCGATTGGTCAACATTGCGCGCCGATCTGGATCGCCTGGCCTCAACGTACAATGTCTCCTGGCGCTGGGGCGGCGAGTTGGGTCCGGTGGTTTCGAGTATTCCTTACCGGATCACCGACAAAGAAGTCGAAGAACTCATTCATCGCATCGAGAGGCAGTCCGACACTTTTCGCCACAGCCTGGATTCAGCGCTGGACCGCAGTCGCCTCAACAACACGCGCCGGGAAGACGACATCAACGCGTTCGTGAAAGAATTCTACAAAGAAACGAAGCGACTGCACGACAATTTTGATCATCATAAGTCGACGGCCAACGACGTGCGCACCGTTTTGGATCGCGCTGCCCAGATCGATCAATTCATGGGCCGCAATCGCCTGCGAAACGATCGAGAGGCGCAGAGAGACTGGGCACAGTTGCGCGCCTTTCTGGATGAGCTGGCCGCAGTCTATAACGTGAGGTGGGGATGGTGAGCTCGCCGGCGCGCAAAGGCGCGAAGAAATAGAGAACGCTCGCGCTGGCGAACGAACATGTACCATCGAGTTGAGTCTTTGACCCGGTCGCATCCTCCACCCCACGCGGGCTGCCCGCGCGGGGACCCCGGTCCGCTCCCGGTTCTGTATCACGCTTTGAATCCGGCAGATTTCTCCTCTATCATTAGCCGCACTGACATCAGGCCGGGTAAACACGGCCTAAGCAGGAAACACGGGGCCGTAGCTCAGCTGGGAGAGCGCATGAATGGCATTCATGAGGTCAGGGGTTCGATCCCCCTCGGCTCCACCAAAATTCAGTCCCACCAAATCAGTCGTTCGATAATCACGAAGGCCTCAGATAAGATTCCGGAGAGATGAGTTCGAGTGAAACCTCCGACCGGGGCGCCTCTCCGCGGCGGCGATGGCAACGAGGGCGAACGGATTGGATCGTCGGTCTCTTTATTTTCCTGGCCACTGCGACAGTCATCGTCTGGCAGAACTCAAGGGTGAGCGTCCTTTGGGACCTTAGTTACGTTTTGGAGAACTCGTTTCGAATCTCACTCGGCGATGTTCCTTATCGCGATTTTCCTTTTCCGTATCCGCCGCTGACGTTTTTGATCCAGGCAGCGCTAATCAAATTAGCCGGGCGCGCGTTCTGGCATCACGTCGTCTATTGTGCGCTGACGGGTGGACTCGCGGGCGTGTTGACCTGGCGCATCCTGCTCAACTGTTTGCGCGCGACTGCACATCCTCGTCTGCTCGCATTTCTTTTGAGCCTGCCGCTGATTCCGCTCGGCATCTATTGCGTCTTTCCTCATCCGTTTTACGATCCCGATTGCACCTTCGCGATTCTTTTGGGTCTGCTGCTGCTGCAGAGACTCGAGCGCAAACCCTCCTGGTGGCTGGCGCTGCTGACCGGCACGGTTCTGGTCGTGCCGCTGTTCATTAAGCAGAACACCGGACTGGCATTTTTGGTAAGCACGAGTCTCGCGCTGCTGATTTTGATTTTGATTGAGGTGTTCCGGCGAAAACCCGCGCGTCAATATGCGTTGACACTTGTCGGCCTGGTGGCGGGACTCCTTCTGGCTGGGTTACTGATTAAGTTCACGGCTGATCTGAATAACTATTGGCACTGGACGATCCAGTTTGCCGCATCGCGACGCGCGCCTCCGCTGGCCGAGATGATCGGCGTCTATCGCGACAAGACTCTGTTGCTGTGGCTGGCGCTGATCGCCGTCGGAGCGTTTTTCTTATGGCTATCACGCCGCGGCAGCCCCGCATTAATGATTTTGCCTGCGTGCTTGTTCTCTACGCCGTTCCTCTGGCCGGCGATCTATTTGTTGCGTGAACATGACGCTTCAGAGAGAGCTGAACGGCTGCTGGCCCTGTGGCCTTTGCTGCTAATCGTTTCCTTAGTCGTGACCGTGGTCTCGTCCAAGCGACGGATGGGGTTTTCTCTGGTCCTGCCTCTAATTCTGATTGGCACCATTAATGGGGCTTTCATGTCGCAACAGCTTTGGGGATCGACGTACGCTATCTGGCCGCTGTTCATGATTCTGCTGGCCATGACCATCGCGGCTCTTTCTTCACTTTCGAAACCATTGTCCTCGACAACGATCCCTGTGACTGCGGTGATCGTTGCATCGCTTCTTATTTCCGGCGCTCTTTATGTCTGGTCACACGAGCGTTTGGATTACGCAAATCTCGATGACGGTGCATTGGCGCGTTCGAACCTGCCGCAGTTGAAAGGTCTTTCGGCGCGTGGCGAGTGGATTCCGAATTTCGAAGAGTTGGTTCGCTACACTGATCGAGAGATTCCCCGCGACGAGCCGATCCTGATCATTCCCGGCGAGGATCTCTTTTACTACACGACGGGCCGGCGGCCGCGATTTCCGGTGCTGATGTTCGACCACACCGTCAATCCATACACGCCCGAAGAAATTCTCAAGCTCGCCCGCGATCGCAACCTCCGCTGGCTGATCGTCAAACAGGATATGCAGGACGAAGACGAACAGATCGAGCAGGAACGCGATCGTCTGACAGAAGTTTTGGAGCAGGAGTTCGAACAGGTCGAGAGTCTGAAGAACTATGACATCTATCGACGGAAAGATTCTGAAGAGAAAGACGACGATGAGCCAAAAGGAAACTGAGTCGGTCACGAGTAGCGGCTTCACTCTCCGCTTGTTCGTACCTCTTGCTGCATCCTGGCGATGATTCCATGCGGGTCGTGCAGGACTTTCATCCCCTGACTTATCACTCGCAAAGTGCCCGCATCAATCGGCGTGTCCGCCCAATCCGGTGTCGAAAAGCCGTACTCGACTTCCAACCCGTTTTCATAAAAGCTACGGACAGACGTAACCCGACCATAATTCTCATCGCGGCATTCTGTCACTTGTCCAAACAAAGAAATCCACTTTCGATTGCGAAGATATCGATCAACCACTCGAGTGAGAATCACCAGATCGACGTCTGAGTCTTCTTTCGGCGCGTCGCGCGCGTGTGATCCAACCAGAGCGACTGCCACGATCTCGGGCTGCGAGCGCGCCCAATCGCAAAACGCTTCGAGAAAAGCTGAGATGGTTGCCGGCAGGACTTCAGCCACAGTTCACCGCATATCCATCCGCACCACTTCAAAGTCCGAGCCTTTGACGGTTTTCAGCATCCCCAATTGGTCGTTACTCCAACGCGGATCGGGCGCACCGCTAAGGAACCAGCCGCCGCCGTTATCGGCAACGAACATTCCATATTTTTTTAACGCTCGCAGAATGACCTGGATTGGCGGCTCATACCTGGAAATATCGAACGAAGCCTTCAAGCGCACACGCAACCCCATGGGCGGCAAGTTAGGATCCGGATCACCGCTGGCATAGTGGCGCGCGGGGTAGATGTAAGCTCGCCGCGTACGCGGGACCGTGAAGCGTAAGGCATGTTTGATTTCCCGCGTTTCGAATACTTCATCGTAACGCACCAGTCCCGGAAAGATCGGCAACCCGGCAGCATCCGCAGAAGTCCAGCCCGCCGGCCGCACTGCATTCGACTTCAAATCAAACACCGCTCCGCTGCCGGCAATCCAACTCACGCCGTTGTTCACTGGACGAGCGGAAAACATCTCGTAGAGCTTCCAGTGATCGCGATCGATCACCAGGACGTGTCGGTCGCTGTCAGTGCCAGAGTCGGGACCGCCTTCGATGGGCGCGTTGCGCGGTACCGGATAAGGACCGGGGTCGCTTTCGCCGCCATAAGATCTAAAACTGATCGGCACCAGCGGTTGAGTGCCCGCGACCACGATATAAGGAATGCCGTTCGGCCTTCCCTGCCACGTGGTCCCAAAGTCCGGATGCAAGACGTCGTTCGGGCCCATGCTCTTAATCAAATTTGCTGAGTTCGGATCGACCGGCAGGTTTGAGATGTCCTGGTTCCACGGATTGTCGGGCGGGAAGAGTTGTTTGCCGTGGAGACTCGCGCCCGGGCCGAGATCCGGCACCCGGCCCGAGCTTGTGGTTACAGTGCGCGGACGCGTCGGAGTCTGTACTGCCGCTTGTGACGCGCCACCGCTATTGCTTTCGGTGGTGATTAAGGCCGTCAGACAGAAGAATGCTGTCAGCACAACGACCAGCCCGCGCCAATGATGTCTCAAAGCCATAAGATTTCGATCACCTCTCGCCAGGAGCTTTCCAAGGCTCGTTCGGCTGTGAGATTGATTACGCGATGCTGGTTAAGGTCCACGGTCACAGTCAGGATGAAACGCAGTACAGCCCCGCTGAATGCGTGGACTGTAAGCCGAAGTGGGTTAGTGGCAATCCCGATCCGGTTCATATCTCGACAAGCTACGTCGAAAGACAAAATCTCACGATGCGAATGGGAATGCGGCGCTTCACTCGCCCTAACAAATGCCTTCAGTAAGAAGGTCGAGAATCTAGGCTACGCTGTCGCGCTTCACTTCATGCACTACAACTTCGTGAGAATCCACCAGAGCCTACGATGCACCCAGCTATGGCCGCTGGCGTTTCGGATCGGCTTTGGGAGATTGAGGATATTGTTGCATTGCTCGACTAAGAATGCTCTGAGCAGAAAAGAGCCAATTTGCCGCAACGGTGAAGAGTCCTAAAACGCTGACTGTCGTCGAAGTGATGTAAGTGATTAACACCTTGTCGGAAAGTTGGAATCCCCACACGTGCCATCCACTAACGGCCGTCAAGGTCATGACGGAAACGATCCACAGGGAAATCAAAATGAACAAGCAAGTAAGGACAACGATTCTTGCCTTGTTTACAAGCTTCGTTTGTCGGACATCTTCATGCAGGTGCTCTATCTCAGCGGCAACACGTTCCTTTTCCAGATCCTCCTCACCAACGAGCGCGAGCGGATCGGGCTCGACCGCCTCTTGCGCCTGAGACTTAGCTACAAGTTCGATGCCCTCAAACAGTTTGGTTAAGTCGGCGAGGGACTTCTTAACCGGGGATGATTCCTGCTCGCTCATTGAGAAGGTTGATGTAGTGTTGCTCGATCAGAGGATCGGGGATAATGCTATTACCCCAACCAGCGGGATCGTAGATTTCCTTCCAGGGCGTCCCCTGCCTGTGCGTCATCGTGGACAACTGAGGGCCACTAAAGCCACCATATGCGCTCACCACTTCGGCCAAAAGCGCGAGGTGAGTTTCCGATAGCTTTTCCTCTGGGAGAATATTGATAGATGCTGTTACTTTTCCTGCGCCGTATGCTCGCAGCGCGTGATACAAATCAGCCACTACGGGGCCATAGCGCCACGCTTCGACACTCTGCTTGATGAGCGGCTTGTGAAGAATCGCAAGGGCATATCCGTGGGCAATATAAACCAGCTTTTGAAGCTGCATGTTCGTCAGGGTACGCCCGGCATCTTGCGCTATCTTCAGAAGTCCGTTAGCTACACTTCTGGCGTCATAGGCCATAATTCTCGCCCTCCCTTCTTGCTTTGCCCCTTGTTTCACTCTTGAAACACAGACCTTAACAGCTTATTCCAGCTCCCGCAAGGATAGTGTACCAATTCCGTGTTGTTTAGGCGCTGGATCAGTGATATAAGCCGACTTGCCCGTAAGTGGGCCATTAAGCCATTTGTGGCTAGTTATTTGAAATAACGTAAAGGAGGGCATGAATGAAAATGTACTTACAATTTTCAATTATACTTTCTTATTCCATTCTGATGATTGCCAGCATTAGCCATTTGAGCGCACTGGTTCATATGGCTGCGTATCTTAATCTGGCGGTTTCTCATTTAGGGGTGGTTGTTATCGATTTGACTAAACGCAAAGTCTCGTAAGAGAGAGGGGCGGCTTCGGCCGCCTTTTGGTTTTTTAGCAGTACACTTGATTTTCAAAATATGACACTACCCGAAATCATACAGACTGGTAAGCTTCGCATCGCGGGAGGTATAATTCGATTTGCCCCAAAGATCGGAAAGGCAATAAGCCCACAAACGTTGTCTCCCCCATCAACTTAGGATCTCTGCCCCGCTTGCCCCTTCGTTGACGGAAGCGATATTTATTTCGTCACCGTCACTTGGGAACGTCTTCGAGATTTACAGGTGCCCCGCTGGATCCACTTTGTGAAACTGAAATGACAGGGTGAGGGGAGTTTTTGATGATCCGCAACTGCTTTTCCGACAATTCAACCGGGGCCAAAAAAGAAACTTTCGGTCGGCGACCCGTTGTCTTGAGCAAAATTCTGCGATTGCTCAGCGTTTTAGTAATCGTGTTTCTGGCTGGAATCTTTTTCTCGTTCGACGCCGCGATCCTGCCAACCGGATTTACCGAAACGATGATCGCCAACGGTCTGTCCAGTCCGACGGCCATGGACTTTGCGCCTGACGGCCGTTTGTTTGTTTGTCTTCAGGGCGGGCAGTTACGTGTGATTAAGAACGGCAGCTTGCTGGCAACTCCATTCGTTACCTTGACCGTGGACTCGGCCGGCGAGCGCGGATTGCTCGGGGTCACTTTCGATCCGAACTTCTCGGCGAATAATTTTGTATATGTCTATTACACGGTTCCCGGATCGCCGGCGCACAATCGCGTGAGTCGCTTCACGGCCAGCGGCGACGTCGCCACGCCTGGCAGCGAATTTGTGCTTCTCAACCTCAATGATCTCAGCAGCGCGGGCAATCACAATGGCGGGGCGATCCATTTCGGGCCTGACGGCAAGCTTTACATTGCCGTGGGAGAGAACGCCAACGGATCAAACTCGCAGACACTCTCAAACCTATTAGGGAAAATGTTGCGCATAAATTCCGACGGCACGATTCCGACAGACAATCCATTCTTCAACACCGCCACTGGAGTCAATCGAGCGATTTGGGCGTTGGGTTTGCGCAATCCATTCACGTTCGCGTTTAAGCCCGGCACCACGCGCATGTTCATCAACGACGTGGGCCAAAGCACCTGGGAAGAAATCAATGACGGTATTGCGGGATCGAATTACGGCTGGCCGACCACGGAAGGTCCAACTTCGGATCCGAATTTCCGTAGCCCGATCTTTTGGTATGGCCACGGTTCTCTGAGTACGGAAGGCTGCGCAATCACGGGCGGCGCTTTTTACAATCCCACCACGGTCCAATTTCCATCCAGTTACGTCGGCAAATACTTTTTTGCTGATTACTGTAACAGTTGGATTCGCGTTTTTGATCCATCGAATAACACGGCAGCCGGTTTCGCGTCGTCTGCCTCGAACCCGGTCGATCTTAAGGTCACGAACGATGGCAGCCTTTACTATCTCTCGATCGGCCTGGCGTCCGTATTCCGAATTCAGTTCGGCGGCGGCGGCACCTCGCCCGGCATCACCACGCAACCATCGAATCAAACAGTGACGCAGGGGCAGCCGGCAACCTTTATTGTCGCCGCCAGCGGCAGTGCGCCACTCAGTTATCAATGGCAGCGAAACATGGTCGACATCTCCGGCGCGACTTCGTCGAGCTACACCCTCTCTTCCACGACCCTGGCCGACAATGGCGCAAAGTTTCGCTGCGTGGTATCGAACAGCTTCGGAAACGCGACGAGCAATGAAGCGACGCTGACCGCCACGGCACCACCGAGCATTACGGCCCATCCATCAAATCAAACCGTGACTGTGGGCCAGGATGCGACCTTCAGCGTCAGCGCCATCGGCAGCACTCCACTCAGCTATCAATGGCAAAGAAACATGGTCGACATCTCCGGCGCGACTTCGTCGAGCTACACCTTCTCTTCCACTACCCTGGCCGACAATGGCGCAAAGTTTCGTTGCGTGGTATCGAATGCTTTTGGTACCGCGACAAGCAACGAGGCCACCTTAACAGTCCAACCTCCACCGCCGATGCTTGTCACCGAACAGAACACCGACGTCGCCATCGCTTTCGATTCGGTTAACATGCTTCGCGATCCTTTTCCCCTCACTAACACACTTAACTTCAGTTCAGACAACAGAACACGGGTGATGTTGTTCGCGCTCAATCTCGACCTGCTCCCCGGTGAAGACAACACCGCCGTAACGGCGCAGGCCGAGGATAGTCTGCTTAACGCCTATCCACTTACGGTTGAATTCGTCGGCAAGGTTCCGGCTTATGGGTGGCTGACGGAAGTGGTGGTCAAACTTCCGGACAACTTGCCAACCGGGGACGTGATGGTAAGCATCACCTGGCACGCCCGCACCAGCAACAAGGCGAGGTTTAAGATTAAGTGAACTCGGATGAGGTTAAAGATGAAGGCTGATTTTTTAGAATCGCGCTATCGCAATCACGGCGCATTCTTATTCGCAGCCGGCTTATTCGCAGACTGTTCGAGATTACGTAACAGCGCCTGCGCAATCAGCAACCGCGCCATAATTTTCAACTCATTTCGTTGAAACCGATCGGCAGTCGCCTTTGTGCGATTGAAATCGGCATTGGCCATCGCGACTACGCCCTGGCCATATTTGAAAATCGCAAAATCGAGCGAAATCACGCCCGGTTGTTGCATTATGATTTCGCCATTCTTCACCGCCCCGCTTCTTATCACACGATCCAGGAGCAGAAGCCTGGAAATATCATCGTTCGCGCGATCGATTATTGGTTCAATGATCGCGAAAGCCTTGGCTGGATCGATCAGCGAATAGGCCAGCAGCACCGCCATTAAGGCGTTTGATTGGGTCTGGCTGGCAAAATCCACCTTGACCAAGCCCAACGCGTCGTTAGCCATTCTCGCCGCTTCCTCATGTTCGCCCTTCTTCTCGAGCGCCATCGCCATTGCGGCCATCGCCTCGGCACGTTGTTCCTTCGCCCCGATCAATGGCAGCAGCCTTTGCAGTTCTTCAATATCACCTCGATTCACGGCCCAGCCGAGCTGGTTTGTGTCCAGCAATTTGGTCAGGCTCTTGCGCTGCGCCTCGTCCTCGACGTTACTTTTGATAAAGTCGCGAAGGGCATCGGCCTTGTTATTCAAGATCGCCTTGGTGACTGCCGCCTGATAAAGTTCGCGACGCACTTCCTCGCCGGCTTTGGCGGCTGCTTTCACCAGATCTTCGGGCGTGCCCTTGTCAACGAGCGAATTGTAATCGTGCCACTCTCGCTGTTCCTTTGTCTGTGTAAGGCGGATTTCGGCCACCTTCGCGCTTATTTTTGCGACGCGGTCGGGAGCGAATTGCTCGACTTCCGGCATGACTTCCGACAGGCCCATCGAGAGATTTCCATTAGCCGATAAGCTCAGCGCTGCGTTGACCAGCAGTTCCACTAACTCGCGTTTCTGGTCATCAGTCAGCTGGAGTTGATATGCGCTCGTGAGCGTTGGGTTGCCAGCCGGAACGTCGCGTGGAGTTCGAGACAGCGTCAAGAGTTCTATACTCGTCTGCCAGGCAACAGCGTCGGTGGCCACATTCAAAGTTTGGAGTTTGTCGACCAGATCAGCGGCAAATTCCGACGCGGTTTCGGGGCTTTGCCGATTTAGCTCAAACAGGACGCCCAACAGTTGAAAGGTAACGCCTTTTGCCAGGCTCGCGCGCGCGATTTGCAAGGCTTGTTTCGGATCGCGGGCGGCGGCCACGTTGGCTATTTCCTGTTCCAGGTCGCGCTCGTCCGGCAAACGATAATTGACGTTCGCGGAATCGGGCGGACGCAGGCGCGTGGCGTGCAACATCTCCAACGCCATCTGCGGATCCCTTTGCGCCACCCTCCGGAAGAAATCCCGGCGCAGTCCAAACATCGCGTAGTATTGCTTCAGAGTCTGCGCTTGATCGCTCACCGCGCGCTTCGACGTTCCTTCTTGGGTCGCTGAATCTTTTGTTGTTGCATCCCGCGTCGTTGAGTCATCAAGAGCCGGTTCGTTGGGCAGACCGAGATTATTGAACGCTTCCCAGTACAGATTTCGCGCGCGCTTTTCGTCGCGCGGCCACACGAGCTCCGCCGCAGATGCCAGCACAAACGAGCGATTCTCAGGCAATTTCAGACCCCACGCTGCCGCGACGATCTCGTCCACCAGCCCTAATGTCTTGCGTTCCAGTTCCTTCCTTCGTTCGAGTTCTTTCTGCGCCTTTTCTTTCTCGTCAATCTGCGCCGCAACATACGACGGAGCTAGCAGAGCGAGGCAAAACAAAAGCAGAAACAGGATTGAAAAACCGGAATGTGGGAATTTAATTCTCATCGTGATAACTCTTAACACGCCGACAGGAGACTTTGGTTGCGACAAAGATACTGCCAGAGACTACGGATGAGCAACACTGGCGCGAAAACAGAATCTAAACTAGAATGCGGCCCGCCGTTCTTCGGTCTATCAACCAAACCAACCCGAGGTAGCCTTGAAATGAGAAGTTACAAGCTGTTCCTTTTCGCCCTGATCTTGATCTCTAGCCTATGCGTTTCCGTGCTGCCGCAGAATCCTGCGCCCATCGGAATCAAGCCTGAGCCGCAGGAAAGCAAAGGCGTTGTTGTGTTGAAGGCCGCGCGCTTGATTGACGGTACCGGCGCCGCGCCGATCGCTAACGCCGTTGTGATCGTCACCAACGACAAAATCACCTCTGTCGGTGACAGCAGATCGGTGCGCATTCCCTCAGGCGCAAAGGTCATCGATCTCGGGGAAGTAACCCTGCTCCCCGGTTTCATTGACGCGCACACGCATCTCATCGGGCGCGTACTGGGCGATCCTGAAGGCGACATGGCCCCGGTTCGCGACTACGACTCGTTCGCCGCGATCCTCGGCGTGCTGCACGCCCGCGACACTTTGATGGCCGGGTTTACCAGCGTGCGCAACGTCGGCGCGTCGGGACGCTTTGACGATATGGCTCTGCGCAAAGCCATCAATGAAGGCTGGACGCCCGGGCCGCGCATGGAAACTGCGGGTCACGCGATTGGAATCACCGGTGGTCACTGTGACCAAAACGGATTCAGGCCTGGCGTTATGCAACTTGGTCCCATCGACGGAGTTGCTAATGGCCCGGAAGAGATTCGCGCCGCCGTGCGTTATCAAATCAAATATGGCGCCGACGTGATCAAGACCTGCGCGACCGGCGGCGTGTTGTCGGAGGGCGACGCGGTCGGCGCCACTCAATACAGCTTTGAAGAGTTGAGGGTGCTGGTTGAGGAATCTAATAAACTTGACCGCAAAGTTGCCGCGCATGCCCACGGCCTTGAAGGAATCAAATTGGCTGTGCGCGCCGGTGTTTCTTCAATCGAGCATGGATCGTTTCTGGATGAAGAAGCTGCGCAGATGATGGTCGCGCGTGGCACGTTCCTGGTGCCGACGTTAATGGCGGGTGAAGCGGTTGAGCGGGCCGCAAAGAACGGAATCCTGAAAGGTCTGCGCGCTGAAAAGGCTTTCGCCGCAGCCGCGGCCATGCGTCGCGGGATCAAGATCGCCGTCGCCAACAAAGTTCAGATTGCTCTGGGAACCGACGCCGGCGTGATTCCGCACGGCACGAACGCACGCGAATTCGTGCTGATGGTCGAATGGGGCGGTATGAGTCCTATGGATTCAATCATCGCCGGCACCATGAATGGCGCGAAGCTTTTGGGTTGGGACAAGAACCTCGGGTCACTAACACCCGGTAAGTGGGCCGACATCGTCGCCGTCAGTGGCGATCCTCTCAGAGACATCCATGCGATGGAAAAGGTCGTGTTCGTGATGAAGAATGGCGTGGTTTATCGGCAGAGTCGATGAGGTTAGTTGAAAGGCCTCTCGCGGCGCATCATGCCGATTCGAGTTCTTTCAGTGCCGCTGGATGAGGAGTTGACTGCGGGTTGAAATCATTCAACAAGCCTGCGCAGCAGGCGGCAGCATAAAGCCTGGGGTGAGCGAAGCGAGCCCCAGGACACGAGTCCAAGCTAATAACGAGCCCGCGGAGCGGGCGACAGAGGTTTCATCTCGGCTTCTTCTGTCGCCCGCTTCGCGGGCTCTGGGTCTTTTTAGGGATGTGATCCCCGGGTTACGCTCGCTGTGCTCGCTCGCCCGGGGCTAAACTCTGCCGCCGCTCCGCGGCTCGTTGGCCACGAAGTCCCGCTTGAGTCTTAGTAAGTAATTCGCATAATCGAGACATGCGACTATCTAAAAGTAAACAACGAAACCGTCTGGTCTCGCTCGCTCGACCGCTGCTAACTCTGTTCGTCGTCTGCCCGATCGCAGCCGCGGTTACCCGGTCGCTACCGCTCCCGGTACTGACCTCATTGAACAAATCTCAATCAACCGCGCTCGCGCAGACTAAGCCCTCGCCTGCTCCGGCACGCTGGCGGGGATTAATCGGAGAGTACGGTCCGGACGACGACATCCTGATCATTCTCGAAAAGGACGGAAAGCTCTGTGCCTTGTTTAAGCGAGCCGAACTCGAGCCGCTAGACGAAGTCTCAAGAAACGTTTTTAAGTTTCCGGTCCCAGGCCCGCACGCACAACAGACTGTCATCTTCACGCGTGATGGGAGTGGGAGCGCGACCCAGTTGGCGGTTGACAGTGTGGTACTCAAACGCCGGCAGGTAGGACCGGAAGCAGGCGCCAATCAGCTCCGCGTCAAACCGTTGCGCCCGGTTCCGGAGTTGATGAAGGAAGCTCGCGCCGCTGCTCCGCCGAAAGAGAACGGAGAGTTTCTGAAACTCGATCTGGTCGAACTGACAAAGCTCGACCCGACCATCAAACTCGAAATCCGCTACGCGACCAACAACAACTTTCTCGGCACGGTTTTCTATTCCGAAGCCCGCGCTTTCATGCAGCGTCCCGCCGCTGAAGCCGTAGTCCGCGTCAACCGCAAGTTGAGACAGCAGGGTTACGGCTTACTCGTCCATGATGCCTATCGTCCCTGGTACGTCACCAAAGTTTTCTGGGATGCCACGCCTGACGACAAGAAGGTTTTCGTCGCCGATCCTTCCAAGGGTTCGCGGCACAACCGCGGTTGCGCCGTTGACCTGACGCTTTATGACCTGAAGACGAAAAAGCCGGTGGAAATGGTCAGCACGTATGACGAGACCACTGCTCGAGCTTATCCCGATTATCCGGGAAGCACCTCTCTGCAGCGATGGCACCGTAAGTTATTGCGCGAGGCGATGGAGTCGGAAGGGTTCACCGTATACGAAGCTGAGTGGTGGCATTTTGACTACAAGGATTGGCGGAAGTATCCGATCGGGAATGTGACCTTTGATCAGATTAGAGCAACCCGATAACAGCCTCAATCAGGACCAGCCGGTGGGATTATCAAGCAAAACTCTAACGCAGAGGACGCGGAGGTTTTCGCAAAGGAACGCAGAGAAGAAACTTGTTTTCCGCATACCTCGGCGATGCCTTCGCGTCCGCGTTCCAAAACTACGAAGCGGACTGCGATGTCCGCGCTCCTATCTACATCTTTCCCGCTTTCCAAGTCGCCACGCGCTTTTCAAAGTTAGCCGTATCGACCTTGTCGGCTTTGCCTTTGGCGATGGCCACGTCAGCCGCCGCTAATGCTTCCTGTTTGCGCCCCGCGGCCCACAAGAGGTTTGCTTTCGCGGAAAGATTGCGAAACGTCTCTTTGACTTTGATCGATTGGTCAGCCCACTTCAGGGCCTCATCCCATTTGTCATCGTTCGCATAGGCACCCGCGACCTGTAACGGGATCGTTTCGTTGGTCGGATTTTCAGCGATCGCCTTATCGACCTTTCCGCGCCAAAGTGCTTCGACGTTGGGAACCTCGACCGTGAAAGGCACGGCAACTTTCTCCCAGCGGATCACAACGGTCGCCGTGTTGGCGGTAACGACCGGAATGCTGTACTCCAGCCACTCCTGATTATCAGTGACCCATTGCGGTTTCGCCTTCACGCGCAGAGTGTCTTTAGCCGGATCATAGTTGAAGCTGCCCCATTGATTCGCCGTGCCGTTGAAGACGATTGTCCATTCATCTTTGTTGGGAATCGTGTGCAGGCTATAGCTGCCGCCCGGAAGTTTTTGACCGTTGATTAGCACATCGTCAGTGACGACAAACTGCGTCGCTTCATTTGCGCCCGCGCGCCACACATGACCATAGGGAACTATGGGATCGCCTTTCATTCGCGCGTTTTGATCATCCAGGGTCGCTTCACCCTTTGCTCGCGCCGCCATTGATGGCGGGGCATCTCCCCAAATAACGCGCCCTTTCACTCCGGGTCGGCTGTAAGTAATCGTGATGTCAGTGACGCCGACGGTTTGTGTCACGCTCGCCTTCTGGCTTGGCCGCGGCAGGCGAATCTGTGGTGGTTGTTGCGCGAACGCGTACGGCGCGGCGCAGGCGGCGATTAGAATCGCGAAAGTGAGAAAGGAAATTCTCTTAAGGGAAATCATCTCGGCACTCCTCTGTCTTGAAATTTTGGCGCATTATAACGCGCCGCGGCTCTTCGGCAAGGAGTTGGGCGTCCACTGCGACAAGAATTTACAACTTTTTACAATTCGCAGAGGACGCCCACCGTAGCTCACAATGATCTTGAGAAGACCAACAACTCGTTCTTCTGTTGATTGGTAAGCCTCGAAAGTTATTGCTCACAAATCGCGATTCGCCGTCGTGACGCAGGATTGCATCCCGGGCCGGAGCCCGCCTGGTGTACTACGAATTCAAAAATGCAACGAAACGCCCTAGGGCATTCTTAGAAGCGCCAGTAGCGTTGCGAGGAATCCGGGGCTTGCGATGTCTCCGAGAGCTGTCGCACCTGGCCCGTGCGTTTCTCCCGAGGCGCTGGGCGGGGTTGGAATTTGTCCGGCCGGTCCCTGTGTGTCGCCTGGCGCAGGCGCTCCTGGAACGTGAACGTCCCCCGGGGCCGGCGCTCCTGGGCTCGCTATGTCGCCGGCGAGCGCAGGCACGGTGAACACTGCGGCTAATAAGACTGCAAAGCAAAGTCGGCGGAAGTTTTTCATTGCAGTTCCTCCAGGTTAGAGTCATTTGATAGCGGATTTCTTGCTAGCCACGTCAACACAAGCGGGCGCTACGGTATTAGTGACTGGTTGGAATGTCAATAGAGTGAGACTGGCGCTATTGACTTTTCTCGACCGCCGGCATATCGTCCAGCCGTTTTCGCTTAGGCTGAATCTCCCGAGCCTGCATCCTTGCACACTCGCAAGTCCAGCCTCAGAACACGGCGCCCTGCTAACTAAGCATCCTCGCTTTTGACTTGCCGGTTGGCAAAACCTTCACAGGCGTGAGGATGGCGCACTACCAGAAAACCACGGCGAAAGGCCTGGCTTTCTCCAAACCCCATAGGAGGAAAGTTATGCGAAGAACCTACCTTTTTGTATCCATCCTTTTTGTTGCGGCGATGCTGCTTGCGACGCTCACTATTAATCAGAGACCCGTCGGCGCCCAGGTACCGCACTTGCCTTTTCAGTACGCGGTGAAATTCGTTTGCGGTAAGTCACCCGGTCCCGGACAACAACAGGTCGTGGCCACGGGAACCTACTTTACCGCGATCAACGTCCACAATCCCTTCAACGACACGGTGAAGTTCCGGAAGAAAATCGCCGTCGCGTTGCCAAACGAAAAAGCCGGTAAGGTCTCACCCTTCTTCGATGTCGCGCTGAAGGGCGACGAAGCACTGGAGATCGACTGCGACGACATCTATAAGCATATGCATATGAATCAGACTTTTCTGAAAGGATTCGTAGTGATCGAGAGCAAGACTGAATTGGATGTCGTAGCCGTTTACACGGCAGCCGGAGCCAGCGGCCAGGTTGAAACGATGCACGTTGAGCGTTTCCCGCCGCGCCGTATGTCTCCCCAGGGATTGGCCGATCTGATTCCAGTTCCCGATCCTAAGCCAGGCGTCGGTTTCTGCAGAAGAGATGGCTTAAAGTTGACCATCACGGTTAGGAATCAAGGAACAGCGGACGCACCTCCCTCGGTAACCAAGGTAGATTTTTCTCCAAGCGGCACCGTCTCGGTTCCCACCCCGGCAATTTCGGCAGGAGGATCGGTCGATGTAACCGTGCAAATCCCGCCAGGATGTTTTTCTCCGGACTGCAATTTCAGAATTACGGTCGATTCAACCGGTCTGGTCCCCGAGTCCAACGAAGGGAATAACACCGGCAGTGGTTCATGCCTTGGCTAATACGAGCTGATCACTCTCAACAGCTAACCGAAAAAGTCGGTTGTCCCCCGGGGCGATCCACGGCGTGCGGCCCCGGGGGATTTGCTATCCACTCTCTACGGCAGGCCGGACAGTTTCTCGCAACCGGGACTTGTACTCTTCGCATGCTCCACTTCTAACTCAAAACCGATTGAATTCGGATTGGACTCCGTCCGCCCGCGCCGCAAACTCTTGACGCCCGCTCCGTAGAGTCGCTACCTTCGTGCCCTTGGACAACCCCATAATCAACACTCGTTGCTGCATCGCCGGTGGCGGCCCCGCGGGAATAATGCTCGGGTTTCTTTTGGCGCGCGCGGGCGTGGACGTTGTCGTGCTGGAGAAGCACGCGGATTTTCTGCGCGACTTTCGCGGCGACACAATTCATCCTTCCACGCTCGAGGTGATGCACGAGCTGGGCATTCTCGAAGAGTTTCTCAAGCGCCCGCACTCCAAAGTGTTTCAGGCCGCCGGGCAAATCGGTGACGAATTGATCACACTCGCGGACTTCTCGCATCTGCCGACCAAATGCAAGTTTATCGCGTTCATGCCGCAATGGGACTTTCTGGATTTCATTGCCGATCACGGTGCGCTCTATCCGACCTTCAATCTGAAGATGCGCGCGGAAGTGAATGAGTTAATTGAAGAAGGAAACCGCGTCGTGGGTGTGAAGGCGAGAACTTCGGAAGGCCCCCTGGAGATCCGTGCGGATCTGGTCGTCGGCGCGGACGGCCGCAGTTCAATAGTGCGGGAACGCGCCGGGCTGGATGTCGAAGAGTTAGGCGCGCCGATCGATGTTTTGTGGTTTCGCCTTTCTCGCCTGCCTGACGATCCGGGACAGGTACTGGGCCGGGTGGTGGCCGGCAAGATCATGGTCATGCTGAATCGCGACAGTTACTGGCAATGTGGCTACATCATTGCGAAGGGCGCCCTGGACAAACTCAAGCAGCGAGGCCTGGAGGCATTTCGCGCGGATATTTTGTCGCTCGCTAGTTTCCTCGGTGACCGCGTCGGCGAACTTCACGATTGGGACGAGATCAAGCTTTTGACCGTGAAGGTCGATCGTTTGCGCCAGTGGTACCGGTCCGGCCTCCTATGCATCGGCGATGCTGCGCACGCGATGTCGCCGGTCGGCGGCGTCGGAATCAATCTCGCAATTCAGGATGCGGTGGCGGCGGCCAATATTCTCGCGCGGCCGCTCTCGCAGGGTTGGGTGGCGCCGAGCTATTTGCAGAAGGTGCAGTGGCGTCGGGAACTGCCGACGCGTGTGACTCAATGGGTGCAAGTGCAGATTCAGAATCGAATTCTTGGCCGCGTTCTTGGCAGCTCTCAACCTGTGGCGGCACCCTGGGCGATTCGGCTCTTCAATCGTTTCCCTATCTTGCGCCGAATACCCGCGCGCTTGATTGGCATTGGTGTGCGGCCCGAGCATGCGAAGACGCCGGATGCGAGTTTGGAGTTCCGCCTTTAGGCGGGCCGTTCGGAATTCCGTTGTTTGGAGTTCCGCCTTTAGGCGGTCATTACTTTTCTTAAATCTCCGCCTAAAGACGGCACTCCGAACTTTTCCATATGTACGACTACCGTCGCATGACAAGTGAAGAACGCACTAGGGTGATGGAATACCGTCGCCTGCGAAATCTTCCGCTTCATTCGCCACCTCATTGGGCCATGGGTTTCTCGGCGCAATACCTGGTAACGGCCTCTTGCTTCGAACATACTCCCATCATCGGGAAGAATCCTGCGCGACTAACTGAATGTGAAGAACAACTGCTAGCTGCTTGCCAACGACAGGCCTCAAAGATCTATGCGTGGTGCGTGCTGCCGAATCATTACCATGTGCTCTTAGGATCTCGGACGATCAAGACATTGTGCCAAGAACTCGGGCGCTTTCACGGACGTTCTTCGTTTAACTGGAATGGCGAAGATGGTCAAAGAGGGCGAAAGGTTTGGTTTCGTTGCTTTGATCGTGAGATCAGATCAGAACGTCACTTCTGGGCGACGCTGAATTATATTCATCACAACCCGGTACATCATGGTTACGCGCAGAAATGGCAGGACTGGATCTGGTCGAGTGCGGCAAAGTTTCTGGAAAGTGTTGGCCGGGCCCGCGCAGCCCAGATTTGGAAGGATTATCCTATCCTAGATTTCGGCAAAGGCTGGGACATTTAGTTTTGAAGCTCCGCCTTAAGCGGCTCAATGGCCAGACATTCCGCCTGAAGGCGGGACTCCGAACACTCACTCCGAACTTAGCTAAGCATCCGCTCAACAACACCGTAGCTCGCCTGCAAAGCTTCCGCGAGTTTTTCTGGTTGGCTCCCGCCGCCTTCGGCCATGTCGGCTTTGCCGCCGCCTTTGCCACCAATGATCGGCGCCAGCTCTTTGATGACTTGTCCGGCGGGAACTTTCTTGGTGAGATCGTCTGACGTACGCACGATCAGCGAAGCCTTGCCGTCGTTGCTGCGACCGATTATCACCACGCCTGATTTGATGCGCGCTAACAAAGTGTCGGAAAGCTGACGCATGCCCGCGGAATCGAGACCAATGGCTTCACGGGCGAGCACTTTCACTCCGGCTACTTCGCGCGCGTCATCGCCGTTCGAAGCTGCCGAGCCAGCCGCGCCGGTGGCAATCTTCATGCGCAGTTCATCCGCGTCGCGTCGCGCTTTTTTCAGCTCGTCCTGAAGCTTACGAATCACGGCAGGTAGTTCTGTGCGCGAGGTTCGCAGGTTACTCGCGACCTGGTCGATGATCTCTTCATCTTCGCGAAAGCGCTCGTAAGCATCCAGCCCTGTGACGGCACGAATGCGGCGCACGCCTGAAGCAATCGATTCGTCGCTGGTGATCTTGAAGAGCCCAATGTCACCGGTCGCGCGCACGTGCGTACCGCCGCAAAGTTCTTTCGAGAAGATTCCCTCCGCGCCTTTGATTGAGAGCACGCGCACTTTCTCGCCGTACTTCTCGCCGAAGAGAGCCATCGCGCCCGAACGCATCGCCTCTTCAACCGCCATCTCGTCAGTCTGCACGGGTTCGTTGCGCAGAATATAGTAGTTCACCAGGCGTTCAATCTCTTCGATCTCGGCGTTAGTCAACGGTTGATAATGGGTAAAGTCGAACCGCAGATAATTCGGTGCGACTACCGAGCCGGCTTGTTTGACGTGCGTGCCCAGAACTTCGCGAAGAGCCGCATGCATCAGGTGCGTTGCCGTGTGATTGCGTCGCGTCGCGTCACGCTTTTCAACGTCGACTTCAGCCGTGACTACATCGCCAACCTTCAAAGTTCCTCTTTCAACTTTGACCTTGTGAACGATCATGCCCTGAGCGGGTGAGTAGGTGTCTTCAACGGTCGCGATTGACGTGGCACGCGCATCCTGCGCGTGATTCACGGGCGGGTCGCCCGTGCCACCTTCACCACGGGTCGCCGCGGTGAGATCAGTACCACCCGCGGTAGCGGATGGGTTAATGATTCGACCCGCATCTCCAACCTGCCCACCTGACTCGGCATAGAACGGAGTTCGATCGAGAACGACCTCGCCTTCGTCCCCTTGGTTCAAGAAATCAACCCTCGTGTTGCGCTTCAAGAGAGCAAGAACTCTCGCCTCTTCCACGGAAGTAGTCGTGTACCCTTCAAAGGCATTGGCCGGTAAGTCTTGCGCAATCTCTGAGTAGATTGAATCCGTTTTCGTCTGCTTCTTGGTCTCCGAAACCTCGCTTGAAGCTTGTCGTTCCTTGATGTGCTGATTGATAAATTCACGAAAGACATCTTCGCTGATTTCCCTAACGCGATGGATGTAACGATAGTCGGCCGAACTTCCAACAATGGCGTCACGTTCGTCCAATACGACATACATCAAGTCAATCGGCGTTCCAAAAGTGTCATACAGGTAAGCAAGATCATAGGGCGATACTTGAATAGGACCGTGCCTAAGCGGCTGATTTAGATCCTTCTCGATTAGCTCTGTCAGTTTGTTCAACCCAAGCGTCAGGGTTGATCCAAACCGCTCCTCTTCTAGTTTCACCATCTTCATAATGAACGCGCGATGAGTCTCAAGCTCCGGATACGCCTCACCCATCAGATCGACAACAAAATCGGTGACTCTGTAGAAAAACAAATCATCAAGACCCAGCGTCTGCCGTCCCTGATAGATCGCCCGCCTCATGATCTTTCTTAAGACATAATTCCGTCCTTCGTTGCCGGGCAGAATTCCGTCAGCAATCGAGAAGGCAGTCGCCCGCGCATGATCGGCGATCACGCGCATGGCAAAACCCTCCTGGGTTTCCGATTCGTAATCGCGCCCCGCGAGCTGAGCGGTGAAATCGACGATCGGGCGAATCAGATCTGTGTCGTAATTTGAGAACTTGCCTTGCAGAATAACCGCGGTGCGTTCCAGTCCCAGGCCCGTGTCAACCGAAGGCTTGGGCAATAGTTCGAGTTTGTATTTGCCTGGCTCGGTCTCGACGCGGTTGTATTGCATGAAGACCAGATTCCAAATCTCCATCGTCGTGTCGCCGGGGCCATTCACCAGATCGGCACGATTGAAGTTGGGATCTTCCGGATGCTCGCCGAGGTAATAGTTGATTTCCGAGTTGGGACCGCAGGGTCCGGTCTCAGCCATCTGCCAAAAATTATCTTTGCGCCCAAAGCGCAAAATCCGTTCGGGTTTGGCGCCGACTTCGACCCATAACCGACCAGCCTCTTCGTCGGCAGGCACCTCATCGTCACCGCCAAAGACAGTAAACCAGAGACGCTCCGGGTCGAGTCCCAGCTTCCCTTCATCACGTGCACCGGTAAGAAAATCCCACGCGAACTTGATAGCATCTTCCTTGAAATAGTCGCCGAAGGAAAAATTCCCGAGCATCTCGAAAAACGTCTGATGCCGCGCAGTCTTGCCTACTTCATCGAGATCGTTATGCTTGCCGCCCGCGCGCAGGCACTTCTGTGCTGAGCACGCACGCACGTATTCACGCTTCTCGATCCCAAGAAAGACATCCTTGAACTGATTCATGCCCGCGTTGGTGAAGAGCAAAGTCGGATCGTTGGCGGGCAAAAGCGGGCTGGAACGCGCACGGGTATGGCCGTACCGCTCGAAGTACTGCAAAAACTTTTCGCGAATTTCGTTACCAGTCATAAGCACTTCGAAGTTTAGCACGCGCACATGATGGAGTCAGTACCAGGAGCGGTAGCGACCGGGTCGCAATTTGCGCAACGAGCGAGATTGCTAAAGCTATCACCCGGTCGCTAACGCTCCCGGTACTGACCTCATTGCAACACGGGGGCACCTCACCAGAGAGAGACTTGATCGATCTGTAATACGGGACGATACTTCTGCGAAGGACCAAGACAGTTGCGCACAATTCGTTTCTACATTATCGGCATGATCATCGTCGGCTGTGTGATGATTCCCGCATGTACTCAGAAGACCGTTCCTGCCGGACCCAGGTTCAAGGGCCGCCTGTTGTTGTTGGCCGGCGACAATTCGACCGGAAAGGACTTAATTGAGCTAACTGCGGGACCGAACGACACATTTAACTACACCACAGTCACCTCCGGCGTTTTTGAAGCGACAGCAAATCCTGATCAAACGCAGATCCTCTACGCCACCAAAGACCAAATTCTGGCGCGGGATTTACGCACTGGCGAAGTCAAACCGTTGGTCAAGGGTGAGAGCTTCTGTCTCGCCTGGTCTCTGGACGGCAAGCGCTTTAGCTATCAACAGCGTAGCGGTTCGTCGACTAAGCTCTATGCCTCTGATCTTGATGGCCCTGCAAAACTGGTATGGGAAGACCTTTTAGCCGACAACCGATCAGCCAATCAGTCCTCGCTCCGTCAAGCGGCCGATAGTTCCGGATGTGCTCACTGGGTCGCGCCAGACAAGTTGGTCTTTGACCGATTTGGGCCGTCACAAAAGAGAGGCGGTGATGTAAAACCCAACACCACCACGCTGGCAATCGTGAGTGGTTCAGTGAAGCTGGAGGACACGGAAAAAAAGTGGTCGGTGGAAGGGACCTGCAAGACGGGCAACGCGTTCCTGCGATCCCAGGAAGGGGAAATTCTCATCGCGAAAAGCCTGGAAAATCTAAAGGCGGCCAATCCTTCTTCAGGACCATGTTCCAGTTGTCGATTTGCCGGCTTTGCGGCGCAGAGCTGCGTGCCGTTCTTTATCGAAGAGAACTCGAGAGACAGTAGTGATTTATTTTCACTGAATCCCACCAACTGGCAGCGATTAAGAGCAGCTCACATAGGCCAAACATTTTCACCGGCCGCCAGCATGCTAATCAATTCTTCCACCAGATTAATGGTGGTAGGAGACGCGCCCGCATCTCTGTTGTTGGTTGATACGGAATCCGGCGACATTACTTCGCTCGTTTCCAAGTCTGCCGGGCCTTCCAGTAGTGCGGGCCAGTTACGGGCGCCTATTCCCGTCGTCTGGATCGAAAAATAATTAATCACCGCTCCGTTTCGTCAACCTCGCTCCTCGATATTGCGCGAACCTTGTCGCTCACTAACTCAAAGGGGAATCCCTGCCGCAGTAAATGATCGAAAAGTTTCTTTGCTTCTTCTCTCGTCTGTGGCTTACCGCGCAGGCGAACGCGTTTAGCGATCGCCTTGTCGATTAGATCCTCTTCGGGCGTTTGCTCGAAGACTTGATCGAGGGCGGATTCGGCAGTTTGCTTATCGATTTTTTTCAGCCACAGATCGCGTTGCAGTCTCTGTCTCCCAATCGGTCTTTGTTGGACGCGCAATGAAGCATAGCTCTGCGCGTACCGGGCATCATCCAGATAGCCATACTCGCGCAGGCGATCGATCACGGTATCGACAATAGACGCAGTCGCGCCTCGGCCTTCCAGCAGGCGCTCGCGAAGCTCTGCGACGGAACGCTGTTTGGCGGCCAGCAACTTGCCCGCGCGTTCAAAGACGCGCCGGCGGGCTTTCTCAGGATCGAGCGGTGCTCTTCCGTCGCTTTCCTTCTCATCAGCGGGTTTGCGTCTTCGTCTCGTCTCCGTGTTCTCCCCGGTCTCGGTGGTGATTTTCTCGGGTAATTTACCACGGAGACACGGCGGACACAGAGACTTTCCCCAATCAAAAATCTAGAATGGTCAGCGTGGACGGGTGCTTCATCATAGACAAGCCCGCGGGGCTGACCTCGCATGACGTGGTGGCGCGCGTGCGAAAGGCTATTGGCGAACGGCGAGTTGGCCATACCGGCACACTCGATCCTTTCGCGACCGGCGTCCTGGTCGTGTTAGTTGGTCGCGCCACGCGACTGGCGCAATTCCTGAGCGGCGCAGACAAGGAATACGAGGGCGTCATTCGTCTGGGATACGCGACCGATACCGGAGATGTGACCGGTACGCGATTGAAACCTGAAGAGAAGTTCACCGCAGAGACGCAGAGAACGCAGAGTTTTCGCAGAGAAGACATTGAAGCTGCGATGGCATCGCTGCGTGGCCGGATTGAACAGACGCCGCCAATGTACTCAGCAAAGAAAGTTGAAGGGCGCAAGCTTTATCAACTCGCGCGGCGGGGCGAAGAAGTTGAGCGACACCCCGTACTCGTCAACGTGAGCGAGTTCGCCGCCATCACCCATAACGGCGCATTGCTAAATAATAACGACGATAAGACACGAGACTTGAAAGTGCACGTCGTGTGCTCGGCCGGTACCTACATCCGCACGTTGGCTGAAGACTTTGGAAACCGACTGGGTGTGGGAGCGCATGTCGCCGAACTGCGCCGCACCCGCGCTGGTCCGTTCAAGATCGAGAATGCGATCACGCTCGAACGGTTGAACGAGCTGGCGCAATTGGAATCGCTCGAGCAGATGCTCATCTCGCCGGACGCGACGCTTTCGTCGTTACCGGCGTTGCAGTTAGGAGCGGACGCCGCGCGCCGGATTGTCCACGGGATCGATCTTCAGCTCGAAGGAGCAAATGGTTCGTCGTGGACGAGTGGTCAGGCGGTGCGCCTGCACAACGAGGATGGCCAGTTGATCGCGGTGGGAATCTATGACGGCCAGCGCGGGACCGTCCATCCCCAAGTCGTGATCGTGAATGACAAGTGATTACCTCGCAAGACCATGCTGCCTACGCCGCGAACGCGGGACCGTCAGTTTCTAACGGAGCGCGGACATCCTGTCCGCCAGTGTGCGCAGCGCGCTCAGGCATCGACGACGAGAAAAGGTCGCGCTATGCGCTCAGGCGGACAGGATGTCCGCGCTCCGTCTAATGGTTTCTCTTTCAATCTGTGAGCGCCTCGCGCTAATATCCTTTCGATGAAAAAACGTTATCTATTGGCGGGAGTTTCTGGCATTGTCGCCGGTGCGGTGGCCACGAAACTGCTCACTCGCCCGCGCGATGTTAGCTGGCCGGACAGCATTGATCTCATCTATAACGCCGAGTATTCCTGGTTCACGACTATCGGCGGCGTGCGCATTCATTACCAGGAAGCCGGTGACGAAAATGCGCCGCCGCTGATTCTGATTCACGGCTTTATCTCTTCAAATCTGGTATGGAGCGATGTCTTTCTGCCGCTGGCTGATGCGGGTTTTCGCGTGATCGCTCCCGACCTGCCCGGATATGGCTACTCCGACAAACCCTCGGACGGCCGATACACAATCTATGCCCAGGCGCACGCGGTGCTTCGGTTGATGGATCGACTCGGGATCGAAAAGGCAACGATCGTGGGCGCTTCTTACGGTGGCGCCGTCGCCGCCACGATCGCGCTCGACAATCCCGAGCGAGTTGAGCGTCTGATATTGGTGGGAACGGTCAGCAGTGATGCGCCCAGGAAGAAGTTGCTGCTGCGGATCTCTCGCTTGCCGATCATTGGCGACATCGTGACGCCGCTGTTTCTCGGCTCGCGCTGGATCCTGAGAAAGCGAACTGAGCAGGTTTATCGGCGCATCGGGCACCCGCTTGACGAACACAAGCTTGCCGCGCGACATCACTTACTGGAGACGGCGAATGTGCATCGGGCCATGCTTCGCACAGTGCGACGCTGGAGCGCCAATCGGATTTCGCGTGAGGCATCCCTGATTCGCCCACCAGCGATGCTGGTCTGGGGCGACACGGACACCCACATCCCAATTAGCGAAGCTTATCAACTGCGCGATGCAATTCCGAACGCGAGACTAATTATCTTTCGCAACTGCGGGCACTTGCCGCCGACTGAATATCCCGAAAAGTTTGTGGAGGTCGTCGCGGACTTCTGTAAGTCAGCAGAATCTCAGCCGTTGGAATTCAAGCGACGAGAGACAACAAAATAATAACCGCAAAGGAAGCAGAGGATTTCGCAGAGGAGCGCAAAGGTTCTTCTCCGCGGTCTCGCGTACTCAGTGCTTATGTACTTTCCAGTGGGTTGCGAGCGTCAGTTCATGTTCAGAGCTTTTCCAACCGACGGGTCCCTGCGCACGCGCCAGATTTTTGAATCGAGATAGTAGTGAATGAACGCATAGCCCCACAGAAATGAAATTCCAAGCTGGATTGGTAGTGACAAAGCGGCAGGTGAATCGCCGGTATGCAGATTCAGGTAACCGAGATACTGACGCGGGCCCTGATAGATCACCCCGAAGACAATTCCGAACGCGATGTAGTAGAGCAGGCGGCGGCTGATAAGTGAGGCAGGACCATATTTACTTCGCAGATCTGTTCGGGCTTCGCCCCCAAGCGGACAAGATGTCCGCGCTCCGGCAGAGTACTTCTGATTGTGAAACCAGATCAGCCGGTGGTATTGCAGGTTGTGATAGATGGTTAGAATCGCCACCAGGGCGATCGGTTTCGCCGGCATCGGCGTCATCAAAGCGATCCAATGCATTGGAATCGCGGCGGCCAATAACAAATACTTCGGACCATTTAATTGCTGACGCAGCCACAGTCTCTGAATTTGCCGGCCAACCCAAACGATTCCCAGGACAATCGTTCCGCCCAGAAGTAACATCGCGACGCTGTTAACCCCGCTGCGCAAGATAGCCGGCACGCGGGCCATCGCAAGTGGGTCGCCGGCGATGAAAGCCACAAACGGATAATTGAAAGCAAACATCAACAGCAGACGATCGAGGGCGTTGTCGACCGGCGCGAGATCGTTGTTCTTCTTTTTGTAGAGCACCATGAAACCATAGTGCTGCTTCACAAGATGGTAATAAGCCCAGAGCCCGGCTATGAAGAAAAAGGTGAAGCCCACGCCGAGCAGAACCATCACCGGGCCCACCACGAAGAAAAGCAGCGAGCCGAGCAATAGACGCTTGCGAGTTTTCCATTCGGAAGCGTCGAAGTAAGTTCGCGAGAACGTGCCGAAAACGTGCGGCGCGTCGATCAGGATCGCCCATCCGGCGACCATGGGAATCAGCGGCAACACGCCGGTGACATAAAGAACCAGTAGCAAGTAACTTGCAGCAACGGAACCCACAAACCAGATCAAGTCTTCGCGCGCGTTGATGATCCAGCGCAGAGAAATGGCCCGTGGTCGGGTTTGCTCGGCAATGATTTCGGTTGCGACGGACATTTTTTGTGGAGTGCGGCGACTCGTCGCCGCTTTCTCTTTACAAACTCAACCGAAAGCGGTGACAAGTCACCGCACTCCAAACTAATTTTCCCGTAAATCCCTCCCCGTCATCTCGACGGGCTTTTCAATACCCAACAACCCGAGCATTGTCGGCGCGACATCTTCGAGCGCGCCGCCCTCGCGAAGTCTGGCACCCTTCGAGTCTTCGTCGATCAAATGAAAAGGCACCGGGTTGGTAGTGTGCGCGGTATGCGGCTGACCAGTCACAGGATCGATCATCTGTTCGGCATTGCCGTGATCGGCGGTGATCAAAGTGGTACCGCGCGCGTTGCGCATCGCTTTCGTAATCCACCCGAGACAAGTGTCGACGTACTGGCAGGCCTGGATTGTCTTGTCGAGCATGCCGGTATGGCCAACCATATCGGTATTAGCAAAATTAACGATGAACACGTCGGTCTGGTTCTCTTCAATCGCTCGCAAAAGTTGGTCAGTGATTTTGAAAGCAGACATCTCAGGAATCAGATCGTAAGTCGCGACCTTTGGTGAAGGCACGAGAAGACGTTTCTCGAATGGATACTCGCGCTCAGTGCCACCGTTGAAAAAGTAGGTAACGTGCGCGTACTTTTCAGTTTCGGCCATCCGATAGTTGCTCACGCCCAAACCCGCAAAAACTTCCGCCAGGATATTCCTGGGCTGCTCCGGCGCAAAAGCAACCGGCAAAGGATACGTCTTGTCATACACTGTAAAGCAAACGAAATGCACGTGCGGACGGCCCGGCACCAGGAAAGCATCGAACCCGGGAACGGCGAGCGCGCTGGTAATTTGCCGCGCGCGGTCGGCGCGAAAGTTGAAAAAGATTACTGAGTCGCCGTCCTGAATGGTGGCCACCGGTTCATCGTTCTCGCGAGTAATGACCACAGGTTCGACAAACTCATCGGTCACGTTGTGCTCGTACGATCTTCTAATTGCCGCGAGCGGATCGGTAGCGCGCTCGCCCTCACAGTTCACCAGCATTTTGTACGCTCGTTCGGTTCGTTCCCACCTTTTGTCGCGATCCATGGCGTAATAGCGCCCGACCACGGTAGCGATTTCGCCGACGCCGATTTCTCTGCACTTCTCCTGCATCGCCGCGACGTACTTTTCCGCCGAAGACGGTGGCGTGTCGCGTCCGTCCAGAAAGCAGTGCACAAAGACGCGACGGACTTCGCGCGCCCTCGCCATCCGCAACAGCGCGTATGCATGTTCCTGTGAAGAGTGCACCATCCCGTCCGAGACCAGACCCATCATGTGCAGCCCGCAGTCGTGGTTCACAGCGTTGTCGATCGCCGCGTTGAGCGCGAGATTGTGATAGAACTCGCCGGTTTCGATTTGGTGATTGATGCGCTCAACGTCGGTGCGCACCACGCGACCGGCGCCCATACACAGATGACCAACATTCGAGTTCCCCATCACGCCTTTCGGCAGGCCGACGCATTCACCTGACGCTTGAATCAGCGTGTGCGGATACTTTTCGAGCATTTCGCGATAGTAAGGCATTTCCGCCAGCGCGATTGCGTTGCCTTCGCGCTCGGCGCGATAGCCAAAGCCGTCGAGGATGATGAGTGCAAGTGGAGTTTTGTGTGGCATAGACTGTTACAGAACCCGGAGCGGTAGCGACGGGATCCTACATTCAAGTGGCCTGTTTGATCCGGTCGCTGCCGTTCCCGGTTCTGACTCTCAGCGCCAATAATCAGGACTCTCCCGCATATTCGGATCGGGGCGTTCCATCCAGCGCTCGGGCCGGTGAAGCTTTATGAAACCGAAACGTTCGTACAATCCATGCGCGTCTTTTGTTGACAGCACCCACCGGCGAAAGCCCTGCAACTGTGGATGCGCGAGGATTACTTCCATCAGCCACTTTGACAGACCGCGGCCGCGATGTTCCGGCAGGACGAACACGTCGGCGATCCAGGCGAACGTTGCATAGTCAGTCACCACGCGCGCGAACCCGACTTGATCCTTTCCTTTGTAGATTCCGAAAGGAAACGAGTTTTCGATCGAGCGCTGCACGACTTCGCGTGTACGCCCAGTCGCCCAATACGAGTTGTGGAAAAGAAAGTCGTGAATCAACACGATGTCGAGACGAGATGGATCGGTGCTAATGAGATAATCGCCGTCTTCCCAGGATTCAGTCATCTGTTTAGAGTACTGTGCAATTTTCAAGATGGAGTCACATCACCGCTCTCAGCGGGGCACTAGCCCGACCGTCAGGGGGGCTCATCAATTAACCGGAAAAGTGGAGCCCTCCCTGACGGTCGGGCTAGTGCCCCACTATTCTCAGGCAACACTCATCTTGGTGATATCTCGCGCCGCAGATAGAACAACAAATCGGTGGACGGAGGATCGATGCCCAGTTGACGAATCATCCCCACCACCTGTCCGCGGTGCAGCGTCGCGTGATTGGCGACGTGCTGCATTTGATCCACCAAACGCATCGAGTTGGGATCGCCGCTGAGCAGCTTGAACGCCAGGTCGGCCATCAGGCGTGATTCATCCAGTTCGGCTATGAAGCGCGCGCGTCGATCGACAATTTCGCGCCAACGCTCGTTCAATTTTGTCAGGTCAGGGCAGCCTGCTTCGGTCCAAAGCGACCAGGCTTCTTTTTTCGGCGGCGAATGCCCGTGCCAGCGCTCCAGCCAAATCCATTCGGCGCCGGCCATGTGCCGCAGCGTTCCCAGGATCGAACCGTGACTAATGCCAAAGTCACGTCGGCGATTTTCTTCGGACAACTCCGCGGCGGCGTTCATTGCCAGGTCGTTGGCCCATTCCGTGTAATCAAACAGATGTCTGATGTCAGATAGATTCATCGTTGCCTCAATGTCAGAACCACCTGCGGTAGCGGGTGGTTGAACTCGACTAATTAGGTAATCTCATTCGCAAGGATCAACCGCCCGCTACCGCAGGCGGTTCTGACAGAAAAGCCGATCGACCAGGATAACGCGCGGCGTCTCCCAGTTCCTCTTCAATTCTCAGCAGTTGATTGTACTTCGCGATGCGATCGGAGCGCGAAAGCGAGCCGGTTTTGATCTGGCCCGCGTTGGTCGCCACCGCGAGGTCGGCAATGAACGCGTCTTCGGTCTCGCCAGAGCGATGCGATATGACCACCGTACGGCTGTTACTCTTCGCAGACTCAATGCACTGAAGCGTTTCAGTCAAGGTACCGATCTGATTGACCTTGATCAGAATTGAATTCGCCACACCCAGCTCGATTCCCTTCCGCAGAAACTTTGTGTTCGTGACGAACAAATCGTCGCCGACAAGTTGTACGCGTTGGCCGATGCTTTCCGTCAAACCCTTCCAGCCTCGCCAGTCATTCTCAGCCATGCCGTCTTCGATTGAGATAATCGGGTACTTATCAGCCCAGTCTTTCCAGAAAGAGATCATCTGTTCACTCGAGAGTTTCCGGCCGTCCGACTTTTTGAAAACATAAGACTCGCCATCGAAAAACTCGCTGGCCGCGGGATCGAGCGCCAGCAAGACGTCAGTGCCTGTTTGGTAATCTGCTTGCGCAATCGCTTCGAGAATTGTCTCAATCGCCTCTTCGTTTGATTTCAGATTGGGAGCAAAGCCGCCTTCATCGCCGACACTGGTGGCATAGCCTTTCTTCTTCAGGACTGACTTCAGCGTGTGGAAAATCTCAGCGCCCATCCGCAGCGCCTCGCTGAACTTCGCCGCGCCGACGGGCACGATCATGAACTCCTGAAAATCGACGTTGTTGTCAGCGTGCGCGCCGCCATTGATGATGTTCATCATCGGCACCGGCAGCGTGTTCGCGTCCGAGCCGCCGAGATAGCGATAAAGCGGCAGCTTTCGATAGCCGGCGGCGGCGCGCGCCGTAGCCAGCGAAACTGCCAGCAAAGCATTCGCGCCGAGCTTTGATTTATTTGGCGAGCCGTCGAGTTCGATCATCCGTCGATCTATCGCCGCCTGATCGAGAACGTCCTTCCCTTTCAATTCGCGCGCGATCACGTCGTTCACGTTGTTGACGGCCTTCAAAACGCCTTTGCCGCCGAAGCGTTTCGGATCGCCGTCGCGTAATTCGACAGCTTCGTGTTCACCGGTTGAGGCGCCCGAAGGAACCGCGGCCCTTCCCATCACGCCGCCCACCAAAATTACGTCGGCTTCGACGGTAGGATTGCCGCGCGAATCAAGAATTTCACGTGCCTGGATGCGATCGATCTGAGTCATGACCATGTTTGTGTTTGGCCAGAAACTTTATCATCAAGAGCCAATCATGCGAAATGCCGAACGCGATCTGGATTTGGAGTGCGGCGGCGAGCGGAGCGCGACGGCGAGCGGAGCGCGACGCCGCATTCGATTAGCACCTGAGATCTAAAGCGCCGACGGCGGCGCACTCCAAATAATTATCAGCCTCCAGCCTTTTTTGATAGACTCGCCCGAAATCAAACAAACGCATGCTTGAATTCCTCAGATCCAACTGGTCAGACATCCTGTGGCACATTGCGCAGCACCTGTGGCTGGTGTTCATTTCGATTGCCATCGCCATGGTCATTGCCTTGCCGCTGGGGATCCTGATCACGCGACGCAAGCGCCTGCGCGCGCCGGTGCTGGGGATCGCAAACGTGATGCAGACAATTCCGAGCCTCGCGCTGTTTGGCTTTCTGATTCCCTTGCCATTCATCGGCGGCATCGGTCCGCGCACCGCGATCGTCGCGCTCGTCTTCTATGCGCTGCTGCCGATCATGCGCAACACGGTCACCGGAATTCTCGGCGTTGACAAGAGCGTTCGTGACGCAGCGGTTGCCATGGGAATGACTGACCGGCAGGTGCTGTTTCAGGTCGAGCTGCCGCTGGCGATGAGCGTCATCCTCACCGGCGTGCGCGTCGCGATCGTGATTACGATTGGCGTGGCGATCATCGCGGCCGAAGTGGGCGCGGGAGGCCTGGGCGAATACATCTTCCGCGGCTTGAGAATGAACGACAATCGCCTGTTGCTGGCGGGCGCAGTGCCCTCGGCGCTCATGGCTCTGGCGGCCGATTTTGGTTTCGGCCTGATTGAAAGACGTTTCGATCCGGAGACTCCGCGAACAAGCCGGAGACCCCTGCGAATCGTAGCGTGGGCCGTGCTGCTGATCGGCGTCGTAATGCTGGGCTTTGCAACGTGGCGAGGTATTCGCAATCGGTCGAGTTCTTCTCCCAGTCACGGTCACGTCACCGTGGGTTCGAAAGACTTTACGGAGTCGGTCCTGCTCGCCGAAATCGTCGCGCAGATGCTGGAAGCTAAAAACATCGAAGTCGATCGGCGTTTTGACCTGGGCGGGAATTTGGGTCATAGCGCGCTCGTCGCGAGCCAGATCGATCTCTATCCCGAATATACCGGCACGTCGTTCACGGCGATTCTTCATCATCAACCGATCACGGATCCAAAGGCTGTCTATGATCAAGTCAAACGTGAATATGCGGAGCAGTTCAAGGTGGAAATTAGCCCGCCGCTTGGTTTCGACAACACGTTTGCTATTTTGATCCGCGGCGAAGACGCGCGCCGGTTTAATCTGAAAACGATCTCTGAAGCGGCGCGGTATGCGCGCCAATGGCATGCCGGATTCGGTCACGATTTTATGGTCCGGAAAGACGGTTTTCCAGGATTCTCGAGCGCCTACGGATTGCAGTTCGCCGCCGCGCCGAGCGAGATGGCGCTCGATCTGACTTACACAGCGCTGGCTTCGCACAAGGTCGATATGATCGCCGGCAATTCAACCGACGGACGAATCGCTGCACTCGATCTCTTTCAACTCGAAGACGACCGGCATTACTTTCCGCCTTATGAAGGCGTGTTCCTCACGCGCCAGGATGCGCTGGCGCGGGTGCCGGCGCTGCGGGAAGTCCTGCAAAAGCTCGGCGGCGCGATCTCAACCGAGGAAATGCGCAAGTTGAACTACGAAGTTGACGGTGCCAAGCGCGATAAGAAGATTGTCGTACACGAATGGCTGAAAGCCAAAGGGCTGATTTAGTAGAGTGGTCCCGCGTACTTGATTAAGCGAAGATCGAAGTTCACAATGCGCTGAAAAGGAGAAATACGATGTTCTCCCGCTCCTGCAAACCCTTCTTTTTCTTACTACTCTTTTTCACCGGTTTTCTCTTTACGAGCCAATCTACGCGCGCCTGTTCATGCGGTCCTAGGCCGACTGTGCTTGATTCCTTCGATGGGTCTGATGTCGTGATCATCGTTCGGGCTATTTCTGTCGAGAAGGCCGAAGACACGGATGAGCGACACTATGTCGACGGAGTGCGCTCAGCCACGATGGTTGTCGAAAGGGTTTTCAAGGGGAACCTCAAGGTTGATGACGAACTGGTTTTTGGACAGGGCGGTGGGGCAGATTGTATTTGGACGTTTAAAGAGACTTCAGTCGGCGAAGAATTCCTTTTCTACGTGAACTCTCCCCAAAAGTTTTCTGATCGATCTTTCCTTCCGTCTGCTGATCCCAAGCTTTGGTTCGCCGGCGGCTGCGGGCGCTCGACGGATTTAGAGGCCGCCACCGACGATTTGCTGTATCTGGAAAACATGGCTAAGGTTCGCGGAAAAACTCGAATCTCGGGGACGATTGGGGGGTGGCAAAATCCCGACATAGATGTCGAAGGAAAAAAGATTCGCATCATCGGCCCGAAGAAAACTTACGAGACAAAGACTGACAGAAACGGTGTTTTCGAAATTTATGATCTGCCGCCGGGAAAGTATTTGATCGAACCAGAGATGCCTCGCGGCTGGAAGATTGATCCTTACTGGATCCGATATTCACCTAGCGTGGTTCGCAACAACTATGAAGAGGCCGAGCTGAAATCACCTAAGCAAGTGGCGATTATGCTTGAGCCAAAGAAGCATGCCGGGGTCGATATCGCTTTTGCGATCGACAATGTGGTCCGCGGCAAGGTTCTGGATCCGAACGGAAAGCCAATGCCTCGGGTGTGCGTCTACCTGTGGACCAGGGAACAAGTAGAAGGATTTGGTCCCTTTAACTGCACGGATCAAAACGGAAGGTTCGAGATTACCTCAGTTCCAAGTGGAGAATATGTAGCAGTAGTGAATAACGATGGAAAGCCGAGCAGTCGCGAGCCGTTCCGAACTCTTTATTATCCGAACGTGTCCGAGCGAGATAGGGCAGCAATTATCACCATTGGTCCCGGGGAAACCATTGCTGACATCAACATCGTTGTGCCTGCCCTTGAAGAGACAATTGTTGTTGAAGGCATATTGCGATACTCGGATGGCAAACCAGTGGATGATAGGTATATCGAGTTCAAAGCTGATAAGAGCGACAAGATTGATGGCGACGTTAGCGAGGAAACGAACGCAGAAGGAAAATTTTCGCTGAAGATCCTTAAGAATGTTAAGGGCCAGTTGTCGTCAGATATGTACGTTTATGCGGGCGAGTTTGTTGACTGCCCCAAAGTTGAGAGCTTGATTAAGAAGAGTGGCCGCGACAACGCTACGATCAAGACAAATATTGTCGACATCCAGGCCGAGCACAACCTCTACAACCTGGAGTTGGTATTTCCCTTTCCAAGCTGTAAGAAGAAAGAGCAGTAAGATTAACTTTATAGGTGCCCCTGTCTTCGGTATCTGTCCTTGCCCCTGCGTATTATGGGCTTTCTCGGTATGATCGTCGACGATCCAGTTGCCTAAAATCTTCGTTAATAAATCACCCCTTCTGCACGTCTAGTCAATGGAACTTTCCCGGGAGTTTTTCGTCTAAGGATTCAAACTTTTCGGGCCTGCCCGTCGTATGCCTGTCCGAGCGACCAGATCATGCGTTATCTCTATTCAGTCTATGCCGACGCCGCCAGGATCGCGCTGCAATCCATCCTGGCCCACAAACTGCGCGCCTTTCTGACCCTGATCGGTATCATTATCGGCGTCGCGGCTGTCGTCGTCGTGGGCGCGTCGGTCAGCGGCCTCAACACCTATGTCACGGACCGGGTCGCGAAGCTGCTGGGGGCGAACCACTTCATGATTGCGCGTATCGCCTCCTCAAAGCGTCTTTCCGATGATGAGTTCGAACAGATGAACCGCCGCAACAAGCGGTTCAACTGGGACGATTACGAATGGGTGAAGGAACATTGTGCCGCGTGTTCCGAAGTTGGCGCGGAAGTTGGTAGTCAAACTGATCTGAAGCAGGACGGCATTGAGTTTCCTGGCGCGATCGTGTTTGGCGTTACTTCGAACATGGCTGAGATCGAGGACAAAACGATCGTCGACGGCCGCTTTATTTCACCTGACGAAGTGACGCGTTCAGCGCTGGTGTGCGTGCTCGGCGGAGACATCAAAGACAAGTTCTTTCCCAAAACTGAACCGATTGGCCAGACGTTGAAGGTGCGCGGCCTGCCCATGCGGGTCGTCGGCGTGGAAGAAAAACGTGGCGCCTTTTTTGGCGACTCGCTGGACCGGCACATTTATATTCCGGCCACCACACACCTGCAGATTTTTGGGCGCAACGGTTTGCAGATTCACGGCAAGGCGCCGACGCGCGATAACTTTCAACCGACGATTGAGGATGCGCGGCTGACCATGCGCAACAAGCACCGGCTGAAGGGAAACGAAGAAGACGATTTTGGCCTGGTCAACGTGGAAGAACTCAATAATCAGATCGATCAGTTTACCGGCAGCATAGCCGCGGTAGTCGTTCCGATCACCCTGATTACTCTCGTAGTCGGCGGGATCGTGGTCATGAACATTATGCTGGTGAGCGTGACAGAGCGAACTTTCGAAATCGGTTTGCGCAAAGCCGTGGGCGCCACTCGCAAACAGATTCTGATGCAGTTTTTGATCGAGTCAGGCATGCTCTGCGCCTTCGGCGGCGCGATGGGGCTGCTGGTAGCCTGGGGAGTTACCACACTGATCACCGCGCTGGCGGGAATCACCATGACGATCACGATCGGCTACATTCTTTTGGCGATCATCGTTTCCAGCGTGATCGGAATGGTCGCCGGAGCCTATCCAGCCTTCAAAGCGGCGAGACTGGATCCGATCATTGCGTTGACGAAGACGACATGATCAACCACTAAGACACAAAGAGCACAAAAATAGAGGGAACAGAAAGGCTGAGTAAGCCTCGTGAAGAGTAACCGAAATTTGAACTGATCTTCTAATTTATTGTCTTCTATTTTTCTTAGTGCCCTTTGTGTCTTTGTGGTAAGAGGTTTATGAAAATCCGACTTCCAAGAATCCTGCCGCGCGAAACGCTCTTCATGGCGCTCGACAATGTGCGCTCAAATAAGTTTCGCAGTTTTCTCACAGTGCTGGGCATTGTGATTGGGGTGATGGCGGCCATCGTCGTCGCTTCGATTCTCACCGGCATGCGCCAAAGCATCATCGCGATTATCGAAGAGTACGGCACGAACAACATCTATGCTTTCCACCTGACGACCGGGCCGCGCGTGGCCACGGATCGTGCGGAACGCTTGCGCAAACCTCTAACGGTTGCCGATGCCGACGCGCTCAAGGCCCAGGCCGGCTCAGTCGAAGACCTGGCGGTGGTCGCGCCCAATGTCGGCTATAGCGGCGGGCCTTTTGATGACAACATAACCTATCAGGGGCACAATTATCGCTGGGGCAACACCTCGGGTGTGACGCCGAACTACTCAGACATTTCGAATATCACGATTCGGGAAGGACGTTTCATAACTGAATCCGACAACGAACAGCGTCGCAACGTTGTTGTGATTGGCGTCAACGGGGCGGATGCCCTGTTTCCCGGTAAACACGAAGGCATTGTCGGTACCGAGGTGCGTATGGGAGGCTATAACTTTGAAATCGTCGGCGTGCTCGAGAAACGCAAGAACGCTTTTTTTGGCGAAAACGAGGAAGACAACGCAGTCTACATTCCTTTACGCACCGCCCAAAAGGTCGCGCCCGCGCGCGGCTGGCTGCTGTTTGTAATTCGCGCGCGCTCGGGACAGCTTAACGATGCCCTGACGCAGTCGGAAGATATTTTGAGACGCCGGCGCAACGTGAAGTTTGGCGCTCCAGATGATTTTGATATCAAGACTGCCGACAATTTCGTCAAGCAGTTCGACAGTATCTTTGCCATGGTCGGTCTGGTGGCGATCGCTATTTCCAGCCTGGGACTTCTCGTCGGTGGTATCGGCGTGATGAACATTATGCTGGTGAGCGTCACCGAACGCACGCAGGAGATCGGCATTCGCAAAGCGCTGGGCGCGCGTCGCCGTGACATTGTGAATCAATTTCTGTTTGAAGCAATGACACTGACTTTTCTTGGTGGCATGCTCGGCGTCACTCTGGCAATTGGCGCCAGCAAACTGATCATGCTGCTGGTTCCCAGTCTGCCGGCGTCAATTCCCCTGTGGGCCGTGACGACCGGCGTGACCGTCAGCGTGGGCGTGGGACTCATCTTCGGCGTCTGGCCGGCGCGCAAAGCCTCGCGTCTGGATCCGATTGAGTGTCTAAGGTACGAGTGAGCTGGGAGCGCGGACGTCCTCGTCCGCACAGCGTGCGCAGCACGCTCCTTTCTTTCCCGACAAATCCACCAACATAGTTCGCGCTTTGCGCTCAAGGCGGACGGGACGTCCGCGCCCCCAGCAAAGCGTCGCCTCAATCATTCGACGGAAACTGATTGCCCTGCTGCCGTCCGCTGCATCTTCTTTAAACTCTCCGGGATCAGCGTGGTGATGTGATGGGTCGAGGTGTGGCCGTCGGCGAACGCCTGATAGAGCGTGAAGTCAGGCAGCGACAGGCACGAGAGTGGCGATTGCAGGTTGTAGCCAGTGTCGATACCGATGGCGCTGTGAAAAAGATAGATGCCGTGCCGACCCAGGCGGCCGCGCAAAGGAAGGAACGGCGTTGGCGTATGCCCAAACACGCAGGGCTTGCCGTGATAACTCTTGTAAAAATCCATGTCGCGCGTCCACAGCAACGCGTGCGGCGAACTCTCGCGCGGATGTTTGCCATTCTCAAGGCCGGCATGAACGTAAAGCGCAAAGTCGTCTTCGTGATATAGCGGCAATTGCCGGAAGAATTCGATTTGGGCGGCGGGAATCTTTTCCGCCATCAAGTCACGGGCAGCGTCAAAGTCGGCTTCGGAGCGCAGCCGCAGCGGTGCGCCGGTGTATTGCGCAAAGGTCTGATCACTGCCGGTGGATGTCTCCATCCAGATGAGATTGGTCTCGTCCAAAAAATCCAGCAGCATCTGCTCGTGGTTTCCCCGCAAACAGATAACGTGTTCAGGATTCTCGCTGCACAGATTCAGCACGTGCTCGACACAGCCAGGGATGTCCGGGCCCCGATCTATCAAGTCACCGAGAAAGATCAATTTGTCGGCAGATTCATCACGCAGCAGCATTTCGAGCAGACTGTAAAGCTGCGCACAGCGTCCGTGTATGTCGCCAATGACAAAGGTTTTCATGATGGAGTTGCTGGGAGCGCGGACGTCTCGTCCACACAGCGCGTAACGCGCTCAAGCCTCACGAGGACGGGCTAGCTCTTAGCATCGTCCCCGGACGTGGGCGTCACAATCGCGCTGACGATTTGTTGATATTCCGGATCGCTGCGCAGTTCGTCCCAATTTTTGTCGTGTTCGAACCAGGGTTTGTTTTCGTTTCCCAAAGCGATTGCGCGGCGCAACCATCTGAGCGCCGGCTCACGCTCGCCTTCGAGCGCATACGCCGACGCCAGCCAGTAGGCGACGTCGTGATCAGTGTCCGCGGTCCTTAGTACTTCGTCGGTCAATTGGGCTCGCGCTTCCTCGCTGAAGCCCAGCGCGCTCAGAAACGTGGCATAGATGGGACGAATACCGTCAAGCTGCGGATGCTGATCGAGAACCTGTTCGAGGATCTCCGCTGCTTTGACTGGTTCGCCTTTGTAGTACAGCGCCCGCGCGCGGAAGGTCTTGATCAGCGGATGATCGGGTTCGAGCGCGGCGCCCTGATCGAGTTCGGCCAGCGCTTCATCGTAAAGCCCCTGATAGGTGAGCAAGCGCGCGCGATTGTAGCTGACCACGACGCCTTCGGCCGGATTCAAACGGACCATGCGATCAAAACTGCGGAGCGATTTTTCATAGTCGCCGTCCAGCCGTGCCAGCACTCCGCGCACGAAATGAACTCCCACATCGTTGGGCGCTTCGCGGCCAAGTTGTTCCGCTGCGTCGCGAGCCTTTTGTTTCTCTCCGCGCGAAAGATAGATGAAGACCATATGCATGCGCGCTTCCAGCAGATATGGATCGAGCGCCAGCGCTTTATCGAATGCCTCCTGAGCATTCTGGTGGTCGCCGGTGTCTCCAAAGCCTTTTATCACGCGGTTGGCGTATGCACTGCCTAACCCGCAGTGCGCCAGGGCAAATGAAGAATCCAGATAAGCCGCCCGCTCGAAGTGCTCGATCGCTTCGTCGATGTCCTTGCGCGCCACCGTGTGATAGATAAAGCGGCCGAGGCAGTCGCGGCCACGCAGGTATTCCTCGTAAGCTTCGGCGTTCGCGGTCTTGCCTTGTTCCAGACGATCTTTCTCGTCGGAAGTCAGCTCCAGACGCAGGCCTTCGCAGATCTCCTGCGTAATCGTGTCCTGCACGTTGATGATGTCGGTGGCGTCGGCATCGATGCGATCGCTCCACAACAAATCGCCCGATTCAACGTCGACCAATTGGGCGGTGACGCGTATGCGATCGCCGGCGCGCAGAAAGCCCGCGGACAAAACCGCAGAGACGCTCATTTCCCGCCCGGCCTGGCGCGGGTCGACCTGTCTGCCCTGATACTTGACGATCTCTGACGACGGCCGGACCACCAGTGAGCGTACCCGCGCGAGTTCCGTAATCACTGCATCCGCCAGCGAAAACTCGTAGAAGGTCGATTGCGCATCGTTGCTGACATTCCTAAAGGGAAGGATGGCAACGCTTTTGCGCTCGCGATCACCGACGCTGGTTACCGGAGTCTCATGCACCGGACGCTCAGAGGTCGACTCACGTTGAGTTGAAGTTCGATCGCCGGTTACGCTGCGCAGCCAGCGCAGCGCGCGGCCCATACGGCCGGTGCCTGAAAGATGTCGCGGGGTCACCGGAGTGATCGGTTCAAATCCCTTTTCACCGCCGGCTTCAACTTCTCGTAGAACAGCCCGCAGGTCGTCGCGGAGTTCGCCAACTTTCTGATAACGATTTTTGGGATCTTTTGCCAGCGTGTGATCGAGGATCGCCTGCAACTGCGGCGGCGCGCTGCCTGGTCTCGCTTCATCCAGCCGTGCCGGTTCATCGTGAAGCACAGCGTGACGCACATCGACGCTCGTCTTTCCCTGAAATGGCCAGGTGCCCGTCAGCATTTCGTAAAGCAACACGCCGGTGGAAAAAATATCAGCGCGCGCATCGACGCGTTCACCGCGCGCTTGCTCAGGCGCCGCGTAAGTCGCCGTCCCGTACGGAATGCCGACTTCGGTCAGGTCGGTGTGATGAATGCCGCCCAGGTGTGTCCCCTCGCCTTCCATGAGTTTTGCTAAACCAAAGTCGAGAATCTTTACCTGGCCCGACGGCGCCACCATCACGTTCCCGGCTTTGACATCGCGATGGATGATGCCGCGCGAGTGTGCCGCGGCCAGGGCATCGGCGACTTGAATCGTAATCGAAAGAGCGCTGCGCAAATCGAGGGGGCGACCGCTGACCAGCTCGCGAACATTCTTCCCTTCAACATACTGCATCGCGATGAAGTGAATGCCTTCAATATCGTTAAGATCGAAAATGGTGCAGATATTTGGGTGATCAAGCGCCGAAGCCAAACGGGCTTCGCGCTCGAACCGTTTGAGGTTGGCTTCTTTGACGGTTAGTTCCGGCGGCAAGACTTTTATGACGACCGCACGTCCCAGCTTGGTATCGGCCGCCTTATAGACTGTTCCCTGACCGCCGGCGCCAATCTTTTCCAGGATTCTATAATTCCCTAACTTAGCGCCGATCATTTTTCGTTATATTAAACTCTCACAACGCGGCGACTGCAACCAAGGCGAGTCAGACGCCAGAACGTCAGGGAGGGCAACCGTCACGACATGAGTTGAGCGTCCACCATCCAGCCCTTGCTTACGCGCGGGCTACTGACACGTCTTTTTCAAGATGGACCTCCACAACCGCTACCGGCGTCCCTGCGCAATCTTCATCGCTTCCGGCAGCTTGCGTAGTCGCAACATGGAGATCACTCCAAACAAGGGTCCGGGCGCGAGAATCACAAACGCATAGCGCCAGCCAACCAGATTCACGAAGCGCGGAATCAACTCGATTGAGATCGTAGTCAATAGAAATCCAAGGCAGGTCTGAATCGTTAGCGCCGTCCCCATGTATTGTGGATCACCAAGCTCACTCACGCAGGCTGAGAACTGCGCCGAGTCGGCAACTACGCTGGCGCCCCAGATGGCGGCCACGATCAGCAGCAGAATCGGATTCGCGCCGAACAGCAATCCAATTATCAGACAGCAACTGCCGCTGATCGCCATCGCCCACGAGGTCACGATCGTACGGCCTACCCGATCGGCAATCAGGCCGGCCGCAACACAGCCTAGCGCTCCGCAACCAATCACCAGAAACGATGCGACCTCCGCCAGTGACGGATCGCTCTTACGCGAAGACAAGCTGGCGCGAATCATGAAAGGGATCCACGTCCACATCGCATACAACTCCCACATGTGACCGAAGTAGCCGAGGTTGGCGAGCCGCACACCGCGATTGCGAAATACTTTGCCCACCTGCTTCCAGTCAAAGCGCGCGGCGGGCAAAGCATACGGCCCGTCAGTGACAAAAAGCAGAACCAGCAAACCACCGACAACTGCGAGCAGCGAAACGAACATCACGTTGTGCCGCCAATTCTGGCTGCCGATGCCATTGATTAGATAAGGCGCCGCCTTACCCAGCGTCAGCGCGCCAACCAGCACTCCTAACGCCAGGCCACGACCGTGCCGAAACCACGTGGCCAGAATCTTCATTGCCGGCGGATAGACGCCTGCCAAACACATTCCCGTCAGAAAGCGCAGAGGAATCGCGACAGACGCGTCATGGGCAAACCATGCGAATGCCGCGTTCACGAGTGCGCCGGCGATCGCCGTCAGCATGAACAAGTGACGCGGACTGATGATGTCGGGAAGATTGAGGAGTGCGCTGAGCAAGGTCCCGGCGACAAAGCCGAGTTGGACTGACAAAGTGAGCCAACTCGCCGCGGCTTCGCTCAGGTGCCACTCTTTCGTCAGCTCCGGCACTACCGCCGAGCCGCTGAACCAAAGCGACATTCCAAGCAACTCAGCGATCGCGAGCAGCGCGAGCGTGCGCCAACGCGAACCGTTCTTAGCGTCCGATAAAGGATGGGCCGAGTTGTGCAAGCGGGAGATTGTAGCGTAAAGGGTGGGTTGCGTCTTTCGTAAAAACAAAAAGGGCGGACATCCTGTCCGCTTGAGCGCAAAGCGCGAAAAGAGCTGCGGGTAATGATAAGCGTGCTCCGCACGCTGACAGGATGTCCGCGCTGCTCGGTTAAGCCACTGCTTCGATGCGCGGTCTGACGAATCTTGGAGAGAACACTTCCCGGGTGCGTTTGCGGCGCTTGTCCTCGTACATGGCGCAGTCCGCGCGCGCCATCAAATCCTCGATCGAGTGTCCTGCTTCCGGATCAAAGCGCGCCAGGCCGACACTAATCGACAGATCATAAGGACGATTCTGACTGGCGTTGCTGGCGCTAAACTTTTCCTGTAGGCGTATGGCCAGCGATTCAGTGCTCTCTTCCGAATCGATCGCCGCCAACACTACGAACTCGTCGCCACCCAGGCGCGCCAGAATATCCGAGCTGCGGAACGTATCTTTAAAGATCTCGGCCGCTTTGACCAAAGCGCGATCTCCTTCGTGGTGACCCAGCGAGTCGTTAATCTCTTTTAATCCATCAAGGTCGGCATAGAGGATGACTGGAACTCTTTCATTCCGACGAATCGCCGCCAGATGCTGCTCGGTTACCGCGAGGAAACCCCGCCGGTTGTAAAGACCAGTCAGCTCGTCAACTAAAGAGAGGCTCTGCAACGCCGCTTCAGCGCGCTTGCGTTCTGTGATGTCCTGAATCTGAAAGATGAAGTGCACCGGCTGGTCATCAGAGTCGCGCACCAATGAAACACTGTTGAGCGCCCAAACGATTTGGCCGAACCGATGGACGTAGCGCTTCTCGACCTGGCAGGTGGGTGTCTCGCCCTGAATCAGGCGATAGAGGTTAGCCAGATCGTTGCCCAGGTCATCGGCGTGCGTCACTGCCTGAAAGTTCGAATTCAGCAATTCTTTTTCTGTGTATCCGACCAATTCGCATAGCGAGCGGTTGACTCGCAACCAGGTGCCCTGTGGCGAGACCAGAGCCATACCGATCGCCGCATAATCGAAAGCATTACGGAAATGCTCTTCGGTTTCCCGCAAAGCTCTTTCGATGCGGGCCTGCTCGGCGATGTGGCGATTGAGTTCTTCGACGTGCAGACGCGCCTGTTCGGCCTGCGTGGCAGCGCTTTCGACGTTCTTCATGTAAGTCCAGTAAGTGACATAAACGATCGCGATAATCGGAATAGTGGCGCTGAAAGCAAAGAAACCCACGTTGCCGATAAAGCGCGCGATGATGCCGGCGGCCGAGGCGCCCGCTAAATAAGTCAGCGAGGTCCACAAAAAGTTCTTGCGCCAGGTGAGCAAAATGGGCTCGTCAGCTTTCAATGCGGTACTGGTCGCGATCAGAATTGAGTTGCCGAAATACTGAGCTACGGCCATCACGCAAAGCACAACCAGATAGTTTGACGAATACACATCGCGCCAAGTCAGGGCCTCTCCAAAACACAGGCGCAATGTCCAGACGGTGAGAAATGTAGCGCAGGCCATTACGCTACTGTTGAAGAAGTGTGTGCGCACCTTGTTGCTAAGACGCAATGAAGAGCAAAGCGCATCCGCGGTAGCCAGGAGGATGGCGGCTTCACCGCCAAAGAGCAGTAACGAAAGAAATACAAAAGTGTCTGAGACTGAGATGTGAGCTTTGACTCGCGGAATCTGGATGCTCAATCGCGACCCGATGAGAACGGTGACCACCGCCAACAGCAGGAAGCGAACATCAATCTGTCCCCTGGTCAGGTGCGCCGCCGAAAACACCACCACCGAAGCGCCGGCGGCGGTGACGAGCCAAACATACATTTGATTCAAACGGCTGCGAGTCATTTTCGAAGTGGGAGCAAAAGGGGCGTTTGCATCCACACCCGCGCGTGGCAATGGCTGTTCCACGGACGAACCCTCGAAATCTGCCAGGAAAAGTGAGCATTCATGGCGTACTTAGTGGGAGTGGTCAGAAAGCACGGGTCAGTCTGGCAGACTCACCCTCAGTCTGAACGACCCCGGGTTGTTTAGCGTAACAACTTCAGTTGGCCTCTTTAGGCTAAATAAGACCCGACTAAAGTCGGTCCTCTGAACATGAGTTTTGAGACAGCTCCGTTACTGCGTTAGAATTGCCCGCCCGATAAGTATCGCCGAGAACTACTCAAGGGATTTCAAAGTAACCGACAAGATGTTAGCAATGCTCGCCAACAACGCTCACCCTCTCACCGGTGATTTGTGCGTCGACTTTCCGGGCTTCTGCGCGCCGATAGAAAAAACGGCGAGTAACATCAGTTCGCTCTATCAGCTTGATGCCTTCGATTGGACAATCCTCATCATCTACTTCGGTATCCTGACGGTGCTGGCAATTTATGGTATGTATCGCGTCAAGCAGGTTATCGAATTTTGGCGCTACTCGAAATTTCCGCCGCAGCCTAAGGGCTGGTTCAACGAAGCTGAACTCCCGCTGATCACCGTGCAGCTTCCGCTGTTTAATGAGATGTACGTGGTCGAGCGTTTAGTCAAAGCAATAACTGAGATCGATTACCCGCGCGACCGTCTGGAAATCCAGGTGCTCGACGATTCCACGGACGAGACCGTGAGTATCGCTCGCGCCACAGTCGAAAATTATGCTCGCTCCGGTTTCGATATTCACTATCTTCATCGCGACGATCGCACCGGATTCAAAGCCGGCGCGCTGGAAGAGGGGATGAAGACTGCGAAGGGAGAGCTGATTGCGATCTTCGACGCCGATTTTGTGCCCAGGCCCGATTTCCTACGCAAGTTGGTTCACTATTTCACCGACCAGACCGTCGGTTGCGCGCAAATGCGCTGGGCGCACATCAACGGTTCGTACAATCTGCTCACGCGGCTGCAAACAATCATGCTCGACGGCCACTTTGTGGTTGAGCAGACCACGCGCAATCGCAGCGGCAACTTTTTCAACTTTAATGGGACGGCGGGAATCTGGCGGCGCGAAGCAATCCTGTTGAGTGGCGGCTGGCAGCACGACACGTTGACCGAAGACACGGACTTAAGTTTTCGCGCCCAGTTGATGGGCTGGCGATTTGTTTACCTGCTCGACGAAGAAGCGCCGGCCGAAATCCCAGTTGAAATTAATGCCTTCAAAGCGCAACAGCGGCGTTGGGCCAAAGGTGTGCTGCAGGTTTGGTTCAAGCTTTACCGGCGCATCTGGTACGCACCGTTGCCGATGCGGGTAAAGCTGGAGATGTTCTTTCGCCTGACCGGGAACATCAGTTATCCGCTGATGATTGTCGCCAGCTTTATGCAGTTCCCGCTTTTGGTGGTGCGATACAACCAAGGTCTGCATCAACTGATGATGCTCGACGTGCCGCTGCTTTTCTTCTCGACTATTTCGGTCGTGCTTTTTTACGGTTCGGCGATTTGGTATCTCGACAAAAAGCGCGGACGGCGCCTGTGGCATCTGCCGCTGGTGATGGCATTGGGAATCGGTCTGGCGTTTTCTAACGCGCGCGCGGTAATCGAAGCCCTGGCCGGGGTCAAATCAGATTTTATACGGACGCCAAAGTATCGGGTGGAACAGACTGACGACGAATCGTGGAAACGAAAGAAATACAAACGCAAGCACGGCTGGCTACCGCTGCTCGAGCTGAGCTTTGCTTTCTATTTCGTCCTGGCGATCGGATACGCGGTGCGCATGCACATGTGGGGACCGATTGCGTTCCTGCTGCTGTTCCTGTTCGGCTATGGCTATATGGGAGTGATGAGCTTGCTGCAAACGGCCGGCGGGAAGCGCCTCTCATCAGCTCTCCGGCCAGCGTCGCTAAGTCCGAAGGGCTAATCCCTCGCCGCCTGAGAAATCCTGAAAAACTATTAGTAACCCGTCGCGCCGTCGGAGCGTCTTATTAGCGCACTCGCAAATAGAGTCGCGTTTGCAACGTAACTAATTACAAGTTTTGACGGAGGATTTTCTAATGAGAAGAGCTTTTCTGATAACCGGTTTGATGATGGCGTTCGCATTGGCAGTGCTGGCGGCCGGCGCCGCCGGTGCTAATTTCGCCGGTACCTGGGCGCTGGATAAAACCAAGAGCCAGGGCCTTGATCCAAGAATGCAGAATGCCGATGTGAGTTGGGTAATCACGCAGGATGACAAACAGATTTCCATTGAAACGAAGGTTACCGGCGGCCAGCCCCCGGCCGGCGGGCCCGGTGGTGGTGGTGGCGGCATGGGCGGGGGTCGCGGGATGGGCGGTCCGCGAACTTATAGCCTCGACGGTAAGGAAGTAACGTCTGAAGCTGGTGGCCAAATGGGCGGCAGCAACACCACGAAAGCTACCTGGTCCGGCACCACTCTGGAATTGTCTTCGGTGCGCACCGGCAACCGCGATGGCCAGGACTTCAAGTTCACGACGACGGACAAACTGAGTCTGTCGACCGACGGCAAGGTTCTGACCGCAATTCGTCACAGCGAAGGCCCGCGCGGGACGACGGACTCGACGTTGGTTTTCAACAAACAGTAAAGCCGGTTTCACAGAGAGCGCGGCGAGCCGCGCATTCAGAATCTAAACCTAAACCGCCAGGAGCTGCAAGCGTGTCCGCGCTTGCAGCTCCTGTGCGTTTGGGTCGGAAAAGGATTCACGGTTTTGCCGATCAAGGATTAGGAACGGCCTCAAAGATCGGTCAAGATTTCGCCTCTGAGTTATTTGACCCATGGCTGAAATTCCCTGGCGTCCACTCTGGTAGTGTAATTCTCTCAAGATAGTCTTGTTTGTCCTAAATAGCGTTTCCTCATGGCTTGACGCGGTAGACATAGACATGACCTCTCATTTGTGAAAGCACTCAAGAATTCTATAATCGAGGCTACTGCTTCAGGAAGCACTGCGCATGGACGAGCTAATCAGTGATAAGAAACGGCAGGCCGTGCCGACCTTAAAGGGGTTCACGTACCAGATCTGGCAGAGTGTGCTCCGCTGGGTTTCGCTTGACGATACTGGTGTGATCTTTCTCGAGGGAGCTGAAGACCTAGATGTGTTGCAGCCGCACCAGGCTGAGACTATCCAAGTAAAGGCGACCGCTGAAAACATCACGCTACAGTCAACCGCGGTGCAGGAAGCGATTGTTCACTACTGGCAGCATCAGCAGGCGAATCCGAACGATGTACTCTACTTTCGGTTGCTCACGACATCCGAACGCGGGCGCGAGCGTGGAAATCCTTTTGGCGATCGGCGCGGTCTCGACGTTTGGGATTCGTGCAAGTTTGCCGGCGCGAACTGCACAGCACTGAGGAGTTTTCTGGCGAGACAGAGTTATCTGCCGCAGGATTTGCGGAACTTCATCAATGGTGCTTCAGACGAGGAACTGCGACAGCGATTGCTGACGCGGATTGAGTGGGACACCGGCGCTTACGAATTACCGTATGTGGAGGAGGCAGTAATCCGCCGCGTCAGCGGTTATGGCGAACGGGCGTTTGATCTTTCTCAATCCGAGTCGGAAAAAGTCGTACCGCACCTGCTCGATTACGCTTGGAAAACGGTAATTAAAGAGAACGACCGGCGACTCGATCGTGCCAGCTTTCGACGAATTTTTGAGAACGTAACGAACGAAAGCGTGCCGAAAACGGTGCTACGGAAACTTCGCCGTGACGCTCAGGATCGAGCGGAGTTGAATCAACTGGGCGCGATCGTGAAGCAACAAAGCGGGGCCAGCTCAGGGCCGGCGATCAGCGGTGAGCTGATCTTAACTACCTTCATTCCGACAGTCAGTGAGAAATTGCTGACGCGCGACGACCTGGTGGCCAACTATCAGGCGCGGCTCAATATCGCTGGCTTGCTGGTGCTCAGGGGTTCGACCGGCATGGGTAAGTCGACGATGGCGGATAATGTCGCGCGCACGCTGCCAGGGGCGTGGCGCAAGTTAGATTTGCGCGGCCTCAAACCCGAGCAAATTGTTGATCGCCTAAATTACGCAACGCAGCTGATTGAAGATCAGCAGCTGCAGATCGATTGTGTGATCGACGATCTTAACTTCGATCGGGAAACGCTCCTTTATGAGAATTCCTTAGGCCGGTTTATTTATGCAGTTAAAAACCGGAATGGGCGCATCATCATAACCACCCAGGGTACTCTGCCCAGCCGGATAGTCCATCTATACGATCTTCCCTCATCCTCGTTCGCGCCAGTGCCACCACTCAGCGAACACGACATTAAGCAATTGAGCCTTAACTACGGCTGTACCGAAGCTCATCACCTCAAGGCCTGGAGCCGAATTATTTATCTAAGCACGCGCGGACACCCCCAGCTGGCGCATGCCCGGGTGAGAAGTTTAGAAGCCAGGGGCTGGCCGCCAGTTACGGATCAGGAGGTCATCGTGGCTCCAGACCTCGACGAGGTACGGCGCGAGAGCCGTAACCGATTACGAGACTCATTACCATCCGACGAGGCGCGATTGTTGCTTTATCGTCTGAGCATTCTCACGCACTTTCGAAAACAACAGGCGATAGCCTTAGGAAGTTATACGCCTCCGGTGCGGCTTGCAGGTGAGGTGTTTGACTCGCTCATGGGACCTTGGATCGAAACAGTCGATGGCACCCGCTTTCGTCTATCGCCACTTTTGGATAACGCGGCTGCTGAGATGTTTAGTCCAGCGGAGATCAAGGAATTAAATGCGATCGCCGCCCGATTTTACTTAACACAGCGGACGATCGATGTAACTGATTTTAACGCGCTGGTCTTGCACGGGCTATTGGGCGAGGCCGCTGATGCTTTGTCAGCAGCGGTGATGAACATCCTCAGTGTTCCGCAAACTCATTGGCCTCAATTGAGCCAAGTATTGAACTGGTTTACTAACCTCGCGGTTGGTGCGAGCGAGCAACTATATCCTGAGCCACTGATGAATGTGCTGCTCCGTACTATGCAATTCCGGGTTGCCGCAGAAGGCAATTTCGATCGCGCAGTGCTGATCGCCGAAATATGCCTGCGTGAGATGGAAGAGATTGACGATGCAAAACTCCTTCCAGACAGCAAGCGGGCGATGCAGGTAACATTCCTGAGCAATACACTTTTCAGTTTGCAGGTCCCATTTCCTATCAAAACGGTAGTAGCGCAGCTGCTCCAGATTGTCTCGCTGTTACGAGATTCAAAACCATTCTTGGCGGAGGCGCCTGATTTTGACCCGGCACGAGAAGCGAGTGTAAGAGCGGTGCTGAACGCGGAGGTGTGTTTGCGGGCGGCGGTGGGCCGCTGCGAAACCGCAGCGGCGGTTATTGAATTCCTGAGTTTGCTTAACGACAAATCACCGGAGGACACTAGGGAGATTTGGGAAATCTTCAACCGCGATAACTATCTATCCATGATGCTGGTTGATCGCATCTGGTTAGGTGAAACACGCCAGTCGGCACCCGATTGGAAATTGTGCATTGAGCGACTGGGGCAGGCAGCAGAAATTGCCAAAGCGAAGAAAGCGGCGGCGCTGGTGGCTGCCACATTTCGCGCGAAGGCTCTCGTCGAGGAGGAATATCTCAAGAATACCGAAGCGGCGATGGCCACGCTTGATGAGGGAGATGCGGAAGCTTCGTCCTCGGCCGTTTACTTGGATGATTATCGGGCGAAGGTGTTGTTTCTCGAGGGCCGCCTGGAGGAGGCACTGGCCCTCTGGCGAAAAGTTCTTCCGGTACTGGAAGAGCAAGGCGAACTGGGCCGCGCTTACTCTTATCGAGATGCGGAAATCTGCGCCGGCAAACTGGGTCTCTGGCAGGAAGCGGCCGAGTTGGCTCGCGCTGGTGAAACAGCCGCGCGCCAGCCGTGGTTAGATCTGCCCGACAAACCGTTACCAATGCATCAGGCAGCAGTGACGGCTGCCGGATTCAAAGCTGACCATGCGTTTGCTCTATGGAAGGCCGGCGATAGAGCGCAGGCGGCGCGGGATTTCGCGGAGGTGCTCGACGGGTTCAGTTCCTTACCGTCACCCGCCACGGATCTTAATTCCAACCTGCTCTATAAAAGGATTGGTTACGCCATAGGGTGGTTAGTGCAAGAAGACGATCCGGAGCCTGATTTTATTGAGCCGCCGTCTGGCTTCTTCAGCAATCCGGACCTGGTTGAAGAAGTGAAAAATACGCCGATCCAGCCTGCTTCGTTACTGTGGTACTTGCTTGCCAAACTCGAATACAGACTCCACATCGGTGATGACATCTTCAAGAGGTTCGAGAAGGAGGCAAATAAGATCAACACAATGGATCGCATTGGCTATCGGCAGCTGAAGCTGAGCCACGCATTAACGAAGCTGGAACTTTCCGAGTTGGTCTCGGACTTTCTCCTTAACTTTGTCGAGTTAGAAAAATTTGCAGCCGAGTCTCGTTTAGACCAGCCAAGATCGGCCTCACTTGAATTGATTAAATTACTTTTGGCGGCGCTGATCAGACTCACGGGCGAAGGCAAGTTTCATTCGGCGCCTCTGGCTCGCTGGAAAAAAGAAGTTGCTAAATCGGAACTGCTGGACCAGTCAATGGCCGCTTGGTTGGATTTTGCGCTGGAGCTTGAGTGTGCGGACACGGCCACGCTGATTCGTGTCGTGAGAGACACCACGGCGAGGCCTGAGAATCGAGTCTTAGCAGCCGTTGTGGCGTCGGCGAGAATGGATATCGATCCCGAGAATCGTTTTTATGCAAACGCTCTCGTCACCATCACTGAGCTAAACCGGTCCTGGCTCGAGGCAACCGAAGCTACCATAGCCGACCTGATCGTTACAGGTTGGACGAAGGTGGCGGAGAACGAACGGTTTGCCTTGAAGTCGCCGGCGCTTAATGCACCAGCCATCATTGCAGCTGGTGCGGATGAGAGCGCGACAGGGCTGGCGAAAGCCGCACGTGTCTTACTGGCGGCTCGCAATGCGATTGAGCTGAGAATAGGCGGCCCGGAACTCGAGGCGCTACGGCGCTTGGCGAATTTGCCTGAGAAGAATGCCGAAACAAGGAGTGCTGCCAGAAGCTAAGACATAGGGTTTCGTGGCGACAGTCGGCGACGGGAACTTAAGATCAGGGGCTCTAAGCGCGATCTTAATTCACAGTGCGAAATCGAAAAGCGCCAATCCGCTATGATCGCCATGTCGGCGTGATTACGCTCGGTGCGTGGAAAACACAAAACTCCAACGAATAACCCCGAAGAATTTATTCTTTCCCCTTCAGTGACACTGCTACTTTGAAGCGACTCTCATTCTCGCTCCGCGTCGCACTTTCTTTACGATCGGGCGTGTGCCGCGAACGTAACATCCGATTTTGACTCAAAACGCTCTCCGGAATGTCGGCCCTGGCACTGCTGGTGGGATTCAATCCGAACCAGGCCGTGGCCGGCTCGCGGCCAATCATGAGACGCTTTGCCGTCATGACTTCTACTTGAAGTTGATCCGGCAAGTCCCCCCAGTACGAGATCGGAAACATTCGCAAATGAACCTCTGCCCGTGCGGGCAACAGCAACGCGTAGAAGCCGCCGGTACCCAGAAAGTGACCAATGACGACACGGCCCTTGCCGCGCGGCCCAAAGACTTCCACGCCATCGACTCCGCCCTTAGTGAGAAGTGCTGAAGTTCCAGAGCCAAGATTGCTAGGCAGCAGAAACCAATGCGGCTCAGCGCGATCGTTGCGCAACACAATGTCGAAATAGAGTTCGACCAGTGGCGGTTTGCGCATGCGCATTTCACGAAATGTGATTTCCGCGGGAGGGCGAGGACTAATCACTTTGACTTCAGCCACGTCAAAGAAGAAGTGTTCGGGGACACTCGCTGCGTCAGTTCTTTGAGAGGGCGAACCAGGAGCATATCGGAGCGTGCCCATGAATTTGACACTTTGGCCATTGAGACTGTCGAGAGTCTTCATCCTCGCGCTATCGGATTCGTTGGGAGCATAAACATAAACGCCCCAATGCTTGAACGTAACTATCCAGCCAAGTTTGGCTGAGGCAAGGATTCCTTCTACCGTGATCCGGCGACCGACGTGCGGCATCATCTTGCGTTTGAAGCAGGCAAAGTCTGAACTGCGGCACTTGCTGCCCGCCGCGACCAAAGTTGAGGAAAGAACGATGCCGGCGAGTACGGATGCGGCTCTGAAAACGATTGATCTCATGATGGAAAGATCCTACTTGCGGAGTCGCATGACAGTTCCTTGAAAATAGTTGGTCCAGTACAAACACCGGAACCAAACTTCTTCTTTGCATGGAAGTAAACTTGCTCGAACCCGGAAACTTTTCCAAGGGCCGACAGTCTCACCGCGAGCAACCTGCTACTGAACACGTGTGGGGATTACGTAGTTCACATTGTAAGTGAGTTCATACGCCGGCGTCGTAGCGATGATCGGCTTGCGATGCCCCGGACCTGGAGGGATCACATAATGTTTCGGGATCTGTAACGTATGCACGCCGGGCGAATAGTTCGCTGTTCGAAGCGCCGCGGCGAAGGCGCTATCCTGAGTTGAGCCCAGCGGTTGTTGATTGAGGTTGGCAATCATTACCAGGGAATTCGGCAGCGGGGCGTTGACAACTATCGGACGAATATTGAGCGTCACCTCGTCGTCTTCCTTCATCGTCAAGTCGCCAGATTGACGTTCGTTAAAGTTCGCATAGACGTCGAGCATAATATTTTCCGTCGGACTATAAAGAAGGGCTCCGTTGCCGCGCGCCCTGAGTCTCTTGAGTTTTATGAAACTCACTTCCAAGCGAGGTATGGCGACCGTTCCGCCGATGGGTCGCCGAATTGGAGCGTCCCAGGCGATGAAGGCGAATGGATCAGAAGTGCCTGTGTTCGGCGAAGCGCCGATGGTGACGCATTGGGAATTGGGAATCGTCTGGGTCACGGCGGCGATCCCCGGCAAGTGACTTCTGACCTGGCTATCAATGTAGTCCCTGACATGAATCACGTCTTCAATGATGCTTCCGCCTTCGACGCTCGGTGGGCCGGGTTGGGCTGTGACTTTGATCACACCATTGTTCGTCTGCCAGCCGTTACAAGTGAGATTCAAGTCTAACGGATAATAGATCTGTCGGTCGGCGACGACGGGTATGTCCACGTTAATGCCGATCATCGTGGGTATCTTCACAAACCACTCATTAGGCCGGTTCGTGTACTGGGTGGCCATTCGGGAGGGCGACCAGAACTTAAACGGCAGCATCTGGATGCGTATGCTTTTGCCCTGCCTGCTGAGTTCAGCATTTGTGTCGGTAACGATCTGTTGGACGGTGGTTTTTACCATGCCGGTCAGGATGCCGACGCCGATTTGGTGCGTATCGGTGCGGTATGTCTCAGGCCCGATGGGTGGCGAAATCTGACCCCGAGCGACGGAAACGGCTGTGAGAGTGATAGCTGCCAGAATGGTAATGTGTAGAGTACGTTTCGATCGCTTGCGTGTGCGCGTCCGAATAAACTCTTGAGTTTGGTTTTTTATCGAGTCAAACATCATCTGCCTCCTTTTCGTCGGTAAGTTGCGCAACATCATGTTTGTCGTTCAGTTAGCATCCAGAACCGGCTCACCGGCGCAACACCGGAGTTGAGCCGACAAAGATACAGCTGGAGCTGCCGCCGCATGAACCACCCTTGCAGGTAATGTAAGTCGGAGAAAAATTTAGTTCGCACTTTCGGTTAGGATCGGTGCTCTTACACGGGCAAGTGTAAGACCCAACATAAGCATTGGTGCGGAGGTTAACCACGGAAACTCCGACTTCCTGCTTAATGAATTGGTAACCCGGTTTAGCCTTGACGACGTGACCTCGCCACTCAGTCCCGGGAACGACGTAGGGCGTTGGTGTGGGCGATGGTGCTATGCAGGGTTCCCTTTCATTCGTTCGTGAACCAGCCGACGCCAGCCCAATCACCAGGAGGATTGATCCGCACAAGAATATTATTGTGTATTTCACCGCCAAGTTGGTGCGCTTCACGAGACGTGCTCCTTTCCGTTCAAACGAATTTGAAACTCAATGCGAGGAGTTGGATCAAACTCTTAGCGCACACAGACGCACGCCGCGCTGGCTCCGGAACCCCAGCAATAAACATACGAGCCTTCCGGGCAGTCGCCGCCAGGGCTGAGCATCTTGTTGCAGTCGTCGTCGCCTGTGCAAATGCAAATGGCTCCATCACAACCTATGAACCGGTTACCGCTTCCGCGCGAAAGCGCCCGGCTGCTCATGTTGAGTGTTTTGAGGCCATTGGCCACCATGTCACTCGGCGTCCCAACCAAAAGCTTTCCGTGCGCTCCCGACTTGGTAATGACATCTTGCACCGTCATCTCCCCTTTGGAAGTGCGGACCCGTACGCGGCTGTAGTCAACGTCGCCGTCCACCGTGTAAATCGTGCCCTTGCGAGACAGATCCAGTACATAGAGTTTGCCCCTCGGTTGACGCGTAATTGCCCTGGACGTTACTTGTACTCGCTTGACCGGTGCCTTGGTGTCGGTCCTTTGGGCGGCGGTGAAGCTGAAGCTCAGACCCAGCAAGAGGAGGGTCGCAGTTGCGATGATCTTTTTCATGATTCGAACCTTTCTGCTGTGCGTTAGAATTTGTTTACTGCCTGCACACTGCGGGCAGATTAAGAACTGCGCCAGTACCGTAAGGGTAATCGCTGATGGTTATCCTTTTTTTGCGGTGTCTCCTTTCCCGTTTCTGACGAAAGTACTTGTCTGCGGACAAATGTCCGAACAGCGCCCGCGATTTTTAAGGGGGATTGCGTGGCGATAAAGCCTGACTTAAAGCGGCAAGAGCATACCCTTCCGTCCCGCAAACATCAATAATTTTGAACGAGGAAATCTCTGCCAAGCGTCTAGCGCGCAATCGCAATCACAGTTACAATTGGGACGGTGCCGACGCGATTCAAATGGAGTCTCATCTCGGATGAGCGCCTGCTGGACACGCGTATCTGCGACCTTCCGATACGCATCAAGGGATCGTTCCTGGAGCCTCACATCAAACGTCTTTACAGCGAGCTGAACAACCGCGGAATTCGTTTCAAACCCCACGTGTGGTTGTCGGCGGAATGGTTCACGCCCGATGGCGTGCCCGGATTCGCGATTCCGTTTTACCTGGCGCATTCGCGGTTGATGAAGCTTGAGCGCAAGTTCATGCGCGAGGTCGAAGGCGGGACTGACGTTGAGTGCATGCGCATCCTGCGCCACGAAGCCGGACACGCGCTCGATAACGCTTTTCGTCTGCACTTCAAACGCCGCTGGATTCGCATGTTCGGATCCTTCACCCAGAAGTATCCGCCGTCTTACAAGCCGAAACCGAACAGCCGCCGGTATGTACTGAACCTCGATGCCTGGTACGCGCAGGCGCACCCGGCGGAAGATTTCGCCGAAACGTTCGCTGTATGGTTGCAGCCGCGGTCGAACTGGCGGCGGCGCTATCGCGGCTGGCCGGCACTGCGGAAACTGGAATATGTCGACGAGCTTTTGAAAGAGATTGCCGGCACGCGGCCAAGAAATCGTGTGCGGCGCAAGATCGAAAGACTTCCTGAGATCCGCATTACCTTGCGCGAGCACTACGAACGAAAGCGTGAACAATATGCTTTTGAATGGCCGGCTTATCTCGACAACGATTTGCGGCGAATTTTTTCCAGCGAGCCACGGCATCGCTCGCGCGAAACGGCGGCCAGCTTCCTGCGCCGCATCGCACCGGAAGTTCAGCAGCTCGTATCCGAAGGCACCGGGGTACATGGCTACGCGATCGATCACGTCATGGAATTAATGATTGAGCGCGCCGCCCAACTGAAGTTGCGCACCGTCGGCCGTGAGGAAAATGTCAAGCGGCATCTGCTGATCATGTTGACAGTGCAAACCATGAACGTAGTTCACTCGGGATACTACAGGATCGCTTTGTGACCAGCGAAGAACCTACTAAAGAACGTAAGCGCTCGCGCCGGAAAAATCGCGCTGCCAAAAACGGGGACGCGTTCAAGAAGCTGCGCGTGATCGTGCTCTGCCACGAAGACCTGGTTCCGCCGGACACGATCGAAGGTCTGAGCGCGAAAGAAGTTGCGCCCTATAAGACTGAATGGGACGTAATCTCGACGCTCAAAAACATGGGGCATGAGGTTTCGCCCGTCGGCGTCTACAATAACCTGGGCGTGATCGGCAACGCGTTGATGGAACATAAGCCGCACATCGCGTTCAATCTGCTGGAGGAATTTCACGGTTATCCGCTGTATGACCAGCACGTCGTCAGCTATCTCGAATTGATGAAGCAGCCGTACACCGGATGTAATCCGCGCGGGCTGACAATTTCGCACGACAAGGCGCTGGCCAAGATGGTGCTCGCCTATCACCGCATTCACGTGCCGGCGTTTGCCGTCTTTCACATGAACCGAAAAGTGAAGCGATCCAAGCGATTGAAATTTCCGCTGCTGGTGAAATCAATCAGCGAAGAAGGATCGGTGGGTATCGCTCGCGCTTCGATCGTCAACGATGACGAAAAGCTGGCGGAGCGCGTCGAGTTCATTCACCGACAGACCAAAACGCACGCGATTGCCGAGCAGTACATCGCCGGCCGCGAGATTTATGTTAGCGTGATCGGAAACCAGCGCCTGCAAACCTACACGCCCTGGGAGATGGTAATCGAAAAGCTTCCTGAAGGTGCGCCGAACATTGCGACTTCAAAACTGAAATGGGATCCCGCATATCAAGAGAAGGTTGGCGTCGTCACGAAAGCTGCTGAACTTGATAAGAGCATCCGAGACAAGCTGGAGCGTCTGTCCAAGAAGATTTACCGGACACTATTCTTGAGCGGGTATGCGCGGTTGGATTATCGCGTAACTGAAGAAGGGCAGTTTTATCTGCTGGAAGCGAATCCGAATCCGCAGATCGCGGACCACGAAGATTTTGCCGACTCAGCCAATCATAGCGGAGTCGATTACGAAGCCCTGCTGCAAAAAATCATAGCGCTCGGTTTACGATATCGCTCCGGCGCCTGAAGAAATTCCGCCGCCAGAACGAGGCTCAATCGCAGAGGATTGCGCTTGGAAAAGATCGCCGAACCTCAATAATCTCGCAACCACACCTCGCCGACAGACGAGTAGAAACGCAATTTCACGCCAGCGAAAGATCCCAGTTCGCCGACCCCCACAGTCCGCAACTTCCATCTCCCGATAGGAGCTTCACACAAATGAATCGCCGGCACCGCTCAACTTCCCGTCACAGGAATATCTCTGTCTCGATTTCAGTTGTTGTTACGTTTTGCCTGCTGATGTCAGCTTTCAGCCCTTTGGTGATGCGAAAGGCTGAGGCTGCTTCATCGGTTGGGGACAAGTTCCCCTCAGGCGACAACGCCAGAATCGAGAGTTTCGGCTTGCTACAAGTTCAGAATTTGCAGACCCCCTCGTACCGAAACGGCGAACTCCTGGTTCGCTTTCGTGCGGGAACTTCGCAGAGTGACAAGGAGATTGTAGCTACTACACACGGAGCACATCGAAAGAAGCAACTGAGCGGAGAGTCCGCGGTTGAAAAGCTTGAGCTAACCGGTAACGATGATGCCGCAACTGTGGCGCTTCAGTTGAGTTTGAATCCTGCTGTTGAGTTTGCTGAGCCAAACTTCCTGATTGCAAAGGATCAACTGTCGACAACTCCAAATGACTCACGATTTCCCGAACAATGGGCTCTTGGCAACACCGGACAAAACGGCGGCCAATTTGGTTCCGACATCGGTGTAACTAAGGCTTGGCAGATGACCACCGGAAAACCGGCAACGGTAATCGCGATTATCGACAGCGGAGTTGATTTCACACATCCCGACCTCATCAACAATGAATGGACGAATCTGACTCCTACAAATGGAGACGTTCATGGCTGGGATTACGTTACCAACAGGGGCGACATCAAAGACGAACAGGGTCACGGCACCGCAATCGCCGGCATCATTGCGGCAGAAGGCAACAATGCGACAGGTATCAGCGGGGTGATGTGGCGGGCTAATTTAATGAGCCTACGCGTCCTTGATAATACCGGCACCGGTGATATTGGTAATGCGGTTGAAGCGATTGACTATGCTGTGGCGCACGGCGCCCAGGTTATTAATCTCTCGTGGGGCACTAATGGAGAATCGCTGGCGCTAAAGGACGCGATTGCCCGAGCGATCGGCCGCGACGTTGTTGTGGTTTGCTCGGCGGGAAATAGCGGCCAGGACTTGACGGTTGCACCCTATTATCCGGCTTCGTTTGGTATCGGCGATCTTATCGCCGTTGCTGGGACGGACAATTTTGATCGTCTTGCGTCGTGGTCGAATTGGGGGGACGGAAAGGTAATGCTGGCAGCACCGGGTACAAGCATCCTTACCACAAAAATGGGCGGCGGTTACTGGACCGTCGACGGCACCTCGGCATCGGCGCCGTTGGTGACCGGAGTTGCCGGGTTGATCAAGAGTGCTCGTCCATCTCTGAACTCACACAATGTTGTCAAAGCGCTTAAAGATGGAGCCCGAAAAGTTGCTTCGCTTTCAGGCAAGGTCTCGTCAGGTGGAGTCGTCAGTGCGTCTGGGGCATTGGAGCAATTGCGTGACTCAGCTAATCAGTCGCCTCCTTTGCCGCGACCAACCCGCGGCAGTGGCGGAACTGGTCCAGGCGGCAGTTTCAATACCACCCCTCCCCCGAGCACAACGGGGGCGCCGGCTTCAAACCTGCCGAACCTCGACCAAGTGCGCAACAGCAAGCCGGCAGATCCGAAGGCTAAGGCTCCGATTCAGTCTAACCTGATGTGCGCGGATTGTGATCCACTGGGCGGCGGCGGTGGTGGTGGTTACTATCCGGCTGGCGATCCAAACTTCTCGACCGCGCGAAGGCGGCCCGTGAATGAAACCGGGCACCCGGGTGTAGATCTCGGTTCCAGAAACTTCAACTGGAGCGCGCCGCTTCTGAGTCTGAACGGACGAGCCGGTCTGGATCTGAATCTCACGCTCTTCTATAACTCGCTCGTTTGGACGAAAGACGGCTCCTATATCAAGTACAACGCCGATCTTGGCACGCCAGCTCCCGGTTTTCGCCTCGGCCTTCCTACGCTCCAACAACGTTTCCTGAATTCGCAAACGGGAATCTACGCCTATATGATGGTCACCCCAGCTGGCGACCGTGTTGAACTCAGGCAAGTCGGTTCCTCAAATATCTATGAGGCGCAAGACGGCAGCTACACGCAGTTGGACGTAACCAATCCCAATGCACTGATCGCGCGATCGTCTGATGGTACTCAGTTGACGTTCACGCCAGTCACAATCAATAGCGAATATCGCTGCACTCAGATCAAAGATCGTAACGGCAACTACATTTCCGCGACTTACGACACGACGAATGGGCACCTGCAAACGATCACCGACACGCTCTCGCGCGTAGTCACCTTCGTCTATGATGCCAATAGCAATCTGATCGCAATCAGGCAGACGTGGGCGGGTGTGGCGCACGATTGGGCCACTTTTAGTTACGGCCAGGTCTATGTCGCTCCAAATTTCGGCGGCGGCTTGCTGGTCAATGGGCCGAACAATAACTACGTTACGGTGTTAACCCAGGTAAGTCTGCATGATGGCTCGTACTTCACGTTCAATTACAATTCCGCTTTCGGCCAGGTGAATCGCATTAATCACTATGCTACCGATTCCCATCTCCTGTCCTACACTTCTTACAATGTCGACTCGAGCGCCGGTCAGACGGAATGCCCACGCTTCACCGAGCAACGCGACTGGGCCGAGAACTGGAACAATGGCGCCGAAGCGGTGACGAGCTACAGCGTGGCGACGGACAATTCCTGGAGTCAGCAAACTGCGCCAGACGGCACGATCTTCAAAGAGTTCTTTGCCACAAGCGGCTGGCAGAATGGTTTGACGACCAGCACGGAAATTTGGTCCGGCGGCGTCAAGAAAAAATGGACCACCATGGCCTGGACTCAGGACGACACAGGTTTGAGTTATCAGAAGAACCCACGCGTAACGGAATCAAATATTTACGACGAGGCGGGAAATCGCCGCCGCGCTGAGATCGCTTACACGTCCTTCAATCTGCCGAATCCTGTGGCACTGCCTACCGAGGTAAAGGAATATGCGGCAGATGGCGCCACAGTACTCAGGCGAACCACGAAAACTTACTTTTATAACCAGGCCTATATCGACCGGCGCGTTCTTGGTTTGCTGAGAGAAGTAATGGTGTATGACGAGAATAATCAGCCCGTGTCGAAGGTTTGGTACGACTACGATTGGGGCAATGAATACTGGGAAGCAACTCCGCAAGCGGCAACGCAGCATGACGCCAGCGGCGATCAGACAGGGCGGGGAAATCTGTGCTGGATTGGGCGCTGGGACGTTTCAGACATCAACAACTTCGATAAAGCCAGCCGCGCCTATATCAAATACAATCGCACGGGTTCTGTCATCCGCAAGGAAGATCACTACGGACGTGGAAGCACCGTCAGCTATGCGGATTCATACTCGGATAACGCGAACCGCAATACCTTTGCGTATCCGACAACCGTGACCGACGCGGACAACTTCGTCTCGACTGCACAATATAATTACGACTTCGGTGCAGTGACACGCACCCAGGATCCGAAAGGGGCCGTGCAGAACATTACGTATGACAGCGTCGCGAGACTTGATCGTGTGACGAATGCGGTTAATAACGCCTACATGCGCTATGTCTATGGTCCAACCTATGTGCAGAGTTTTTCGAGTGTCACTACCGTGACCGACGATGCCTATGCGATTTCTGTCTTCGATGGCGCCGGGCGCTCGATGGGAACGGTCACCAATCATCCCGGCAGCGCAGGCGGCTACAGTATGGTAAACCTAATCTATGATCAGATGGGCCGTGTGGTGAAGCGTTCGAATCCGACGGAGATAAACAGCGCCTGGGTTCCTTCCGGCGATGACGCCTCCGGCATGCTCTACACCCAGCAGACTTACGATTGGAAAGGCCGGCCGCTGTTGACCACCAATCCCGACGGCACGACTCGCGAGCTGACTTATGGCGGCTGTGGCTGCGCCGGCGGAGAAGTCACTACCATGCGAGACGAGAACGGACGGCGTCGCAAGTTCACCAAGGACGTGCTGGGCAGATTGAAGCAGGTAGACGAACTCAACTGGGATCAGAGTGTCTATTCCACCACCACTTATGCCTATAACGCTCGTGATCAGATCACCGGCACGAGTCAGGCCGGGCAGCCTCGCAGCTTTGTCTATGACGGACACGGACGTTTGCAAACCCGAACGACACCCGAGCAAGGCCCCACCAGCTACACTTATTTCGCGGACGACGCTGTGCAGACGATAACGGACGCGCGCGGCGCGACCACTACTCTTGCTTACAACAACCGTCATCTCCCAACGAGCATCACATACGGCGTGCCGGCAGGCGTGGCGGCGACTGCAAACGTCTCGTTCGGTTATGACGCCGCGGGCAATCGGACCTCGATGACGGACGGACTGGGATCGGTGAGCTACAGCTACAACACGCTTTCACAGTTGACTTCAGAGACGCGTACCTTCACCGGTGTAGGCTCATTCGCGTTGAGCTATGCTTATAACCTCGTGGGCGAATTGAACTCCATCACGAATCCCTGGAGCACGCAAATAGGTTACAACTACGACACGGTGGGTCGGCCGACGGCGGTAACCGGTTCCGGATACGGTGGGGTTTCAAGTTATGTGGGCAGCATGGCGTACCGCGCCTTTGGTCTGAAGCAAATGGCCTACGGCAACAGCCGCACGCTTTCTCTGCAATACGACAATCGGCTGCGGCTGACACAGTGGGACCTTCCCGGCGTGCTCCGCATGCGTTATGGGTATGCCTGGGAGAGCACGGGCAGAGTTGAATTCGTCCGCAACGTGGATGATGAAACCCTGGATCGCTATTACGGCTATGATCACGTGGGGCGCCTGAGTGTCTCCCGTTCCGGTAGTGAAGCGCGGTTGGCGGTCGGAGAGCAGGTGCCGCTGGCCTATGACGGTCCGTATTCACACGGTTATCAATATGATCAGTTCGGGAATATCACCTACCGCGAAGGCTGGGGCGGCGACAATCCGTCTTTCACTGCTACTTACACCAACAACCGGCGGAATGGTCTCACCTATGATGCGGGCGGGAATCTCACTAATGACGGTGGACAAAACTTCAGCTATGACACTACCGGGCAACAGGCGTCAGCAAGCTATAGCGGTTACCTGTTACAGCAGTATTATGACGGCGACCGGCTGCGCGGAGAGAAGATAGACAATGGCGCCGCAACCTACTATCTGCGCTCATCCGTTTTAGGCGGTCAGGTCGTGGCTGAGATCAACTCCAGCGGCGCCTTGCAGCGGGGCTATGTCTACCTGGACGGAGAGCTTTTGGCCGTGCAGCAAAACAACCAGGTCAGTTGGATCCATCAGGAGCCGGTGGCGAAGAGCAAGAGAGTGACGAACTCCTCAGGCACAGTGATTAGCACGATTGAGCTTGACCCCTTTGGCGGAAATACGAACAGAAACAGTAATGACGCGTTTCAGCCGCACAGATTCACCACCTATGAGCGAGATGCCAATGCCAGTGATGAGGCAATGCAGCGGCGTTATAACCGCTGGTGGAGCCGCTTCGATCAGCCCGACCCTTACGACGGAAGTTACGACCTAACTAATCCGCAGAGCTTCAATCGGTATGCTTATGTGCAGAACGATCCGGTGAACTTTGTCGATCCTACAGGTCTAGTGTGCGCAGTTATTTGGGCCACACCAACGCACTATATTGAGCTTTGTGATGGGTCCGGCGACTCCGGTGGAGGCGGCGTCCCGTGGACAAGAGATGATGGAAGGGGCGGCGGCGGCGGTGGGCAAAAGAAGCCTAAGCCGACGCCCAAACCTACACCTACACGACAGAAATCACAGGCACAGAATCTGAAGGACTACGAGGACTGCTTAAAGAATGTTAAGGCGGTTTTTGACCAAGCACACCGCGCCATCCCAAATGTGTTCCACAATTCACTACCAAGTGCAAAAGCCGTCGGGGGCATCTTACTCGTCACCTCACTTAGGACAGCAGGCATGGCTGTTGCCGTAGGTTCAATTTCATTGACCGCCGCGGCACCACTGGTTGTTAGTACTGCCACCGCAGCCTACGCAGGTGCCTGGGTTGTCAATGTTGCGTCCAACACTGTGAGCAACGCCGCTCAGAGAGGTACGCTGTTAGGAGAAGAATTCAAAGCGAGAATGGCGTGTAGGGCATTTCTTGATTGAATTCACGATCACTTCGCAGAATGCCGTGCAGTTAACATGCGTGCGAATGATACTGTCCAAGTTTTGACAGAACAAGGTTGGTTATTGATGAGTGAAGACAAACAATGGAGGCAGAAAACAGGTCCACAGAAGTTGGCGTCTGTCTTAGATTTCGTCGTTCGCTTTGGCACTCCAATCTCTATGTTGGTCTTTATCGTTCTAGCCAACGTCCTTACGCGGTGGCTAGCTGCGCCCATTGCACATGCCATAGCAGCGCTGCTCGTCGTCTTACCTTCTTATTGGCTCATTCCCCAGCGGAGAATTGGGTTTGCGGCCTATGTTGTATTCTGCATCATTCTGGCAGCGTGTCTGGCTATCATTGAGCACCTTTTGATTCCATAGGAATGGATCTCCACTCGCATTAGCTGACGTGGGAGCGAGGCAGCACGTTTGTTGGTGCTCACCAGTCGAGGATATGTTGCGGATCCAGCCAGTGGCGCGTCATGTCGCACCACAGAGCGAGCCCGCGCCACGAATCAAAGCGCGCATAGAAACGTGCGATCTTTTTGTCGCTGGCGGCGCGTCCGTTGTTTCGCGCGCGGGCGAACTGCGCCCGTGTCCATGAATCCAGCGCCAACCCGTCATACCTGCCGATCAGTTTCAGGAGATTCTCAGCCGCATAGTTACCGACGCCTTTGACACTTTTCATTTCTCTTATTAAGTCGTCCAAAGGCGCCGCGTCCGTAAGCCAGCTCTCGACATCAAGGGCACCGGCTGCTACGCGTTGCGCCAACTCTTTGAGGTACGGCGCGCGGTAGCCGGCGCGAATCTTGTCGCGAAAAAACTTCTCCGGCTTTGCGGCCATGGCGGTCACGGTGGGAAACGATTTGCGGCCATCGTCTGCCTCCTCGCCCAATTGGCGCACCAAAGCGCCTACCATTTTTTCCGTCAGCGACCACGAGCAATTCGTCGTGCAGAGCATCTTTACCAGGTCTTCAAAAACCGTGGGCGAGCGCAGCAGACGGCCCGCGCCTTCCGAAGCTATCCATGCAAATTCCGGTTCAGCAGCCATGCTCTGGTAAAAGTCGCGCAAGTCATCATCCAGTCGAAACATGTGCCGAACGTCGCGCACAACTCTTTCCGTGGCTCGCTTGCCGAGTCTCCGCGAAGTCTTGATCTTAAGTCCACCGTTCGTCGATGAAATCTTAACCGTGAGCGGGCGAGGGTGGCCGCGGTCAAGCACACGCACCAGTGTCCAGGTGCCTTTTTCGAACTCAAATGGCGGCAGAGCGCACCAACCGTGACTCAAGACAGTGCGGCGAAAATTGAACTCGACAGGGGTTATGATTTTGATGTCCATCGAAAGCGGCGTAACGATTATTTTCGACTCTCGAAAGGTCGCGACACATTATCAAAAGCACGCTCATCAAGTCGATGGGGCCTGTTTTAATTCTCCAGTGCCGCTCATCTGACATTTTGCCGGAAAGCTCCCGTCGTACGGAAACCTTCGGGTTTATGGCCCCGGCCGCTACAATTTCATGGACTTTTTGAGAGTAGGCACACCCTTAACGGTGATTTGTGCGCTGATCGTCGTGCTGCTCGCGCCACTGCTCTGGCCAGGGTAATTGAACCGCAAGAAAATCGATCGACTAAAGCCTGTACGTATCAAGTGCGGTCAACCTGCCACTTGACCAATGTCGCTCTGGGGACTAGAATTTGGGGACTTACCAAGATGGAAGGAAGGCTGTACTCGCTGGCTCCTAATACTTGGCGTTAAGCGGGCGAAGGGTCAACACCGAGACTCTCTACAGTTCAGGTTGCTTAAGCACCGTTTCCGAAAATAGCTGCCGGAGCTTTCCGGCGCGCGCTCCGTCGCCCCGTAGGGAAACGCCCTTCGGGGCGATGTCGTGTTTACAGCTCAACTTTTACTCGTTCCCTTTGCGGGGCCAAATCAGCGAGGCGGCTACCGAAGCCAGCAACACCAGCGCGACCAGGCCCAGCGCCAGGCCTATCGGAATGTCGTCCACGCCCCGGATGTGCGCTGCCAGCGTCTCATATCCCAGCGCTTGAAATCCGGCGGCCAGAATCTTTGCCAGCAAAGGCAGAAGCATCTTGATCCCGATGAAGCCCAGTACCAGGCCGAGGCCAATCTTAAGATAGTGAAACTTCTCGACTACGCCAGCCAGCAGAAAATAGAAAGTGCGCAAACCGAGGATGGCAAAAACGTTTGACGTGTAAACGATAAAGCGATCAGTCGTAACACCAAAGATGGCCGGAATAGAATCTACGGCGAAAACCAGATCGGTGACCTCAACTACGATTAGCACCAGCAGCAACAAAGTGCCCACGCGTTTACCGTCCACCACGGTGAAGAATTTTCTGCGCTCATAGTGCCGGGTAATGGGAACGTATCGCGTGACGAAGCGAACCACGGGATTGTGCTCGGGCTCAATCTCTACGTCACCGCCACGCAGCATCTGTACTCCCGTATAAACCAGGAACGCGCCAAAGATGTAAATGATCCAATGGAAACGGTCGATTAGCTCGGTGCCAACAAAAATCATCGTCACGCGCATGATCAAGGCGCCCAACACGCCCCAATAGAGGACGCGATGCTGATACTTTGGTGGGACCTTAAAGTAAGAAAAGATCAGTAGGAAAACGAAAAGATTGTCGACCGACAGCGAGAGCTCGATCAGATACCCGGTCAGAAACTCGAGCGCCTTCTGGTGTCGGACGGCGCCAAACAGTTCCCAGCCCAGGGGACCGAACAGCAGTGCGGCAAAGACCAGCGCCAGGGCCACCCAGACACCGCTCCAAATCGCAGCATTCTTGTAAGAGATTTCATGTGGCTTGCGATTGAAAACGCCGAGGTCAATCGCCAGCATCGCCAGGATAAAAACGCAGAAACCCACCCATGCGAGCGTCGAAGTAGCAATCGAATGCATCTGGTCATTAAAATATCATTCGACCTACGAGCGGCGCAAAATCGAAACTGAAAAGGCTAACTCTGCTACCCAACCAATGTGTGGGCAAATAGATCAAACTAATTCTGGCGCGCGCATCTTGAACGTGATGCCCGGGTGGGAGCACCGGGCCGCTCTTTCAAACCGATCCAGCACCTGTGGCAAGTTGCAGCCTGGCCGTGGCGTAAATTAGAATTCGAAGTTTCAAACTAGCGAGAAAAGGTTTTCCATAGATGCTCAAACAACTAAGTCGGTTCAAAGGCACAAGCAAAGTCCTGATTTGGGGGTTCATCGCGGTGTTGGCCGCGGGCCTGGTGCTGTTTTTCAAGCCTGCCGGCAGCGGATCCGGCACGGTTGATCCCACTAAAAGCACGGAAGTGCTGGCCTCTGTGGACGGCGATGACATTACCGTGGGCGACTTTGTCACGCAAAAACAGAATATTCAGCAGCAGTTCAGCCGCTTCGGCGGTCAAATCAGCCTGCTCCAAATGGGCTATACCGATGAACGGATTCTGACCGGGCTAATCCTGAAAAAGCTCACCGTTCAGGAAGCTGAGCGTTTGGGTTTAGGCGCCTCTGAAGCTGAAGTCATTCAGCGAATCCACAAAACTTTCAGCGACGCTTCAGGCAAATCGACTCTACTGGATGCTTCGGGCAAATTGGATATGAGCAAGTATCAGGAGCGCGTGGGCGACGTGCCGGCTTTTGAGCGCGGCGTGGCTGAAGACATCGCGCGCGAAAAGCTCGAGGCGTTTGTCGCGGCCAGCGTGCGCATCTCAGAAGACGAAGTGCGCGAGGATTACAAGCGCAAGAACACTACCTTTGATCTGACTTACGTAACAGTCTCAGCCGGCAAACTGGCAGAGAAGATCCAACCCACCGATGCGGAGTTGAAAGACTATTACGAAAAGCACAAAACCGATTACAACATCCTCGTGCCGCAGAAAAAGATTCGCTACGTTTTCATCGATCAAGACAAGTCCGGACAGAAAGTGCAGATATCAGACAAAGAGCTGCACGACGAGTTCGACAATCTTAAGCCTGAGTACAAGCAAGCCGGCGTCAAAGTCCAGCAAATCGTCTTGCGCGTGGCGCGCCCGGATCTCGACGCGTCGGTAAAAGCCAAGGCCGACGAGTTGGTCGCCAAAGCCCGCGGCACTTCAGGCAACACCACCGAAGAAGCGTTTGCTGATTTAGCCAAGGGAAATTCCGAAGACCCGGGCACGGCCAAGAATGGCGGCCGCGTCAATGGGGTGGTGAAGAAAGATCCCAACAAGACTACCGATCCGTATCAGAAAGTCCTCGATCTGCAGCCGGGCGACATCACCGATCCGATCAAATACAAGAATGCTTATTACATCCTGCGACGCGGTGATCGGGTGCCCAAAACTTTTGAGGACGCCAAGACGGAGTTGCTGGTCTCTCTTCGCAATCGCCGGGGCTACACTATCGCCCAGAAGATTGCCCAGAAGGCACAGGACCGTCTGAAGGAAACCAAGGACCCGCAGAAGGTTGCACAGGAGCTGGCCGCCGAAGCGAACATGAGTGCCGCCGAGATGGTGCGCGAAACGCCTTTCGTAAAACCGGGCGACGATGTGCCGAATATCGGCAGCTCGCAGCAGTTTGAAGAAGCCATCGCTCCACTCAACAAACCGAACGATGTCGGCGATCGTACTCAGATCAAAAACGGCTTCGCTGTTCCGATGCTGGTGGATAAGCGGGACCCGCGCATTCCCGACTTTGAAGAAGTTAAAGACAAAGTCACCAAGGCGGTAAAGGAAGAAAAGGCGAAGGCGCAGTTGGAAGAAAAAGCCAAAGAGCTAATCGCAACAGCGAAGTCGCCCGGCGATTTGAAGGCTGCCGCCGAAAAGCTCGGCCTCGAAGCCAAGGCCCAAGCTGACTATAAACTTGCGACGCCGCTTGGCGAGGCCGGCTCCAGTGTGCTGATTGACGATCCTCTATATGCCTCGAAGGCCGGGGAGGTCATCAAGACGCCGATCCTTCTGAACCAGAACTATCTGGTCATCGGCGTGACCAAGCGGACTGAGGCCGACCTGACGGAATACGCCAAGCAACGCGACTCTCTAATGCAGGCCGCGCTCACCGAACGTAAGAACCAGGTCTTTGACGATTACCTGGCCGCCGTGCAGAAACGCATGGAGAATAGTGGCAAGATCAAGATCAACAAGGACGTGCTCATAGCGCTGCAGGACGAAGAGCCAGAGGCCGCGCCGCGCCAGCGGCCGAGGTTGCCGATTACGAAGTGATGAGGGACTGCTCCCTCTCTCAAAAGGGGGAGGGATTCACGATCATTGAAAATCTCTCACGTCACGAAACGGCGTCTCACGATCATCGAAATCAGGACGATAGTAAAAAGCCGAGCCGTCGTATTCCTGCATCCAGCCTTCCTGCATTCCTAATTCGTCCAATGCAGACACCGCCTGCATCCATTCTGTTTCTCTAATCCGCCGCGACAGCAGGACGTAACGTTGATTTGTTCCGGCGACATTGGTCGGATAGTACTGGGCCATCAGCGAAACAGCCACGCGCGGACTGAGCTCGCCGTGAATCCACCTTAGCGATTCACGCACGCCGCCGATATCATTCGGCAAAACCAGCAGGCGAATCACCAGGCCACGTTTCAGCAAACCGTCCTTGTCATAGACAAGCTTATCGCCCATCTGCCGATACATCTCGGCAATCGCGGCGCGCGAAACCGACGCGTAACTTCGGACTTTTGAATACAAGAACCCGTTCTCGTTCCCAGCGTATTTCAAGTCAGGCAGGTAAACATCGACAATGCCGTCAAGCAGTTTCAGCACTTCCAACGAATCGTAGGCGTTGGTGTTATAGACAATCGGCAGGCGCAAACCATTCTCGGCGGCAATCAGAATCGCGCGCGCCATCTGTGGCGCGAAGTGTGTGGGCGAAACAAAGTTGATGTTGTGACAGCCGTGCGCCTGTAGCTCGAGCATCATCTCCGCGAGCCGCTCGTGCGTCACTTCATTTTTGATTTGCTGCTTGTGGGTCTGCGAGATCTGATAGTTCTGGCAATAGACACAACGAAGGTTGCAGTTGCCGAAGAAGATATTGCCGGCTCCGCGCGTGCCGACCAGGGGCGGCTCTTCGCCGAAGTGCGCGGTGTAAGAAGACACAATCGGCAGACGCCCGGAATAGCAGGCCGCAATTTCGTCGCGCAGACGATTGTTCAGGCAATCGCGCGGGCAGACCGTGCAGCGTTCCAGCAAAGCTTCCAGTGCCTCGACACGACGTTGCATCTCGCCGGTGCGCAGCAGACTGAGATACGAAGGTTCGCGCTGTTTCAACTCCTTGGCCATTTGCTATTCGTGCTTCTTCCTGAAGTGAACGTAATGTGTCTTGTGTTGCTCGACCAGTTCCGGCGGCACCGCGCGCTTAGTGGTGCGCCAGATGAAATCCATTTCGGCGTGGGTGGTGCTCAGCGCCAGCCGCGCTTCGAACACCAAAAGCATGCTGCCATAGAAGAGAAAACACGCGCCGATAAGTCCCATCACCACCGGGACCCAACCAAAACGCGCGCCTGAGAAAGCCACCACACCGATCGCCACGCTGGTGGCTACAAACACGCCGACGGCCAGATAGAAGCTGGTCAGCGCGCGCTGCAAAAGACGTGAACGGCTGGTCAGCTTGTCGAGTTGATCGTAAAGCATCGCCCGCCGCTCTTCAAAAAACTCAGTGCCCGCATCACCGCTGGAAACTTCCTGCAAACGATCTGAAAGCGAGCGCGTCCGGTCGACGACGCGTCCCAGCCGCGTCGAAGACGATAAAATCATCGTGCCGCTGGCTGAGATCAAGACCGCAGGCGTAATCATGGCGGTCAGAACCGCCAGCGATGATGAAAGGCCATCCATTTCTAGATGAATTATAACCACTGAGGGAGCAACATGCTCGCCGGCAGTGGTCCGTTTCGTTTCGGACTTGCGATATTTGTCTATATGCGACAACTTTGCTCGTGAATCAGCCCCAGCTTTTCAGAGGTCTATCGCTCGCGACGTGCTGTGATATTCTCCGCCAACGATGCGTTTGTGGCTTTCAAAAAGCAGCGAAGTGCCGCTGCGTGATCAACTGGCAGCGCAGGTCATCCTCGGGATTGTCAGTGATGATCTGAAAGCAGGGCAGAAGCTGCCGAGCACACGCGAGCTGGCGCGGCGCTATAAGGTTCATGCAAACACTGTCAGCGCCGCTTATCGCCGGTTGGCCCTGCAAGGTTGGGTTGAGTTTCGCAAGGGCAGCGGAGTTTACGTGCTAGCGCAAACCGGCCAGCAAGAGATCGCGGGTCATAATCCCTTAGATCAGTTGATCAACGTCTTTCTCAGGACGGCCCGTGACCATGGTCACTCGTTACCCGAGATCCAGTCGCGCCTGCGACACTGGCTGGCGATCCAGCCTCCCGATCATTTCCTGTTTATCGAACCGGACGAAGAGCTGCGGCGGATAGTCGTGGCAGAGATCGAGGAAGCCACCGGTGTGCGGGTAATCGGCGTTGCCCCGAACGAATGCGCGAATGCGGATCTGCTCACCGGCGCGGCCCCCGTCTCGCTCTACGGCCAGGCAGAAGCCGCGCGCACCGCGTTGCGATCCGATGCGGATTTGATCACGATTCGCGCTCGCTCAGTGCCGGAATCGCTGAAAGGAGAAAAGCATCCAGCGCCCGACGCGCTGATCGCAATCGTTTCGCGGTGGCCTGAGTTTTTGCGTTGGTCATACATGATTCTGGTGGCCGCAGGTCTGGATCCCGACGCGCTTAGCTTTCGCGATGCGCGTGAAAAAGGCTGGCAGAAGGGCTTGCGTTCGACTGCGCTGGTAATCGCCGACTCGCTCGTAGCTCGCCAACTTCCCAGCGGGCTTAGGACGCGAGTGTTCCGCATAGTTTCTGATTCCTCACTTGATAACTTGCGCGCATTCGTTCAGCAATTCTTTAGCTGAGCTCAGCCGCAGGCTTGTGACAATTCTCTAACTATCACATCCGCTCACCCTCCACGTCTGGTCAGATAGTAGTTTCTCTTTGCACGCAGGATTCACGGCCTCAGGCATTCCCTATGGCAGCGCGTCGGGCATGACCTACAAAAACATTCCCTGGCTGATTCGCCGAGTGCAGGCGGTTCCTTACGAGGCCTGCGAGATTCTCGATTACGATCAGCGCTATTTCGTAATAGCTCGTTTTGCCCTGGACGCGAATGTCTCGTTTATCGCGACGGCGAATCCAGGAACTCTGATACGCCTGGCCCGGATGATCGCCGAGCATTCATCGGAACTCGTGCGGGCCATTCACGATGGAGATCTCGGAGTGACTTCGTCAAGGCAAAGAAAACTGTTTGCCCGGTTACACGTCCAACTAAAACCTAATCCCGCACGGGCTCGGCTTCTTGGCGCAATCCTGCATCGACGTGGCTCGCTTCGCCCACGCGACTTCTGGCCGATGCTCAGGCTGATCGGCTGTTGGGTCGGCGGAAGTGTGGGAATGCAGACGTCGAGGCTCGCTGAATATTACGGCGAGGCGGCGATCCGCGATCTCGGCTACATGGCGAGCGAAGGACACTTCACTGTACCGTGCGAAGATCAAACCGCGCGCGGCACTCTGGCGCTCAACAGCAACTATTATGAGTTCATTCCGATACTGCAGACCGAATGCTCCGAACCCGATGTGCTTTCGAGTCATGAGCTGGAGGACGGAAAGCGTTACAGCATCTTACTTACGACCGCAAGTGGCCTCTACCGGTATCGAATTAACGACATCGTCGAAGTGGCCGGACACTACAAACGGGCGCCATTGTTGGCTTTTGTCCGCAAGGAAGGCGAGATGGCGAACATTAGTGGTGAAAAACTCCACGCCAACCAACTGCTGCTCGCCCTTGAGCAGACAAGTCGTAAGTTTGATCTTTCGGTAGAACAATTCCGGGTCGTGCCGGATTATCGTAAGGCCCGGTACGAAATCTTTCTGGAGTTAAGCGACGAAGTCTCGCGTTCCGAACTACGGGGATTTCTAATGGAAGTAGATGGCGCGTTGTCGCGGTTTAATATCGAATACGCCCAGAAGCGAGCGTCCAGGCGACTAAGCGCGCCTTGTCTACACATCATGTCGCGAGGCTGGGCCGAACGTGCCCACAGGCAAATGATTGTTGCCGGCAAGCGAGACACTCAATACAAATGGCAGATACTTCTTTCGAAACGTAACCCAGCAGACGAGAATTCGATTATCTGTTCGATCGAAACTCAAAACAGGAATTTCACGATCCGCGAACTCGGAGCCGCTGCTTGAACTTATGCGACCTTGATTTGCATGATTTGGATCGCAAACGAAACTTATTTTGCCATGTCGCGTGACGAGCGGAACAATCGGCCGGTTTTCCAGTTGTGGGTCCTGCTGCTCCTCTTCATTCTCAGGGTCGCAGGCCAGCTTCTCGTAGCAACCGGCCGAGGTTCGTTTCTGCCGCCAATGTCTCAGTGGTACTCCGGGCTGCTTCCCTATCGCTATCTTCTGCCGGCGCAGCTGCTCATCGTCGTTCTCTATGGCAAAGTCTGCCTGAGCTTTACGCGCGGCCAGGGTTTTCTGGTTACTCCACGGAGCAGGATTGGTCGTGTGCTGCTCTTGTTCGGCACGGTCTACTTCACCAGCATGGTGATCAGATATCCGGTCACGATGGCCCTCTATCCCGAAAGGCGCTGGACCGGAGGGCTAATTCCCATCTTCTTCCATCTTGTACTGTCTGCGTTTATTCTCTTACTGGGCCGATATCACTACGTCAACAGTCGCGCAGCAGATTTGCCGCAAAAGTGGGCGGCCGCCGAACGAGCATGGCCACCAACGACTATAACTTCATAGACAAGTGGCGTGTCGAAGGTACCGCGGAAGAGGTTGCCGACATTCTCGAAGATGCGCTGTCGTTGCCGCGCTGGTGGCCGAGTGTATATTTTGAAGTGCAGGAGTTGGAACCGGGTGGCGAGCACGGGGTGGGTAAGCTGATAAGTCTGCGAGCCGGAGGTTGGCTACCGTATACGTTGCGGATCAATTTTCGCACGGTCGAATCGCGCTATCCGTTTGGATTTTCCATGGACGCGACCGGAGATCTGGAAGGCCAGGGCATCTGGACTTTTGAGCAGGACGGGGCTTTCGTAGACGTCACCTATGACTGGACGATTCGCGCGCACAAGCCGATCGTTGATAAGCTTTCGTTTCTACTGAAACCAGTCTTTCGATCGAATCACAACTGGACAATGCGCCGAGGTGAAGAAAGTTTGAAGCAGGAATTATTGCGCCGTCGCGCGCAAAGCGAGGAGGAAGCTGCGGCTGTGTTGACGCCACCAAAGGCCTCGCTGGTGGTTAGAATTCTTGGCTTGAATCGCAAAAAAATAGCGGGGACCGGCCCCACTTCTTTGCCTCATACAAATGGAGTCCACGGAAAATAACGAATCAATGATTGCCTGGCTGCCGGATCTTCTCTATACGGGCGGACGATTCGAGCGTGGCCAGGCACTCGTTTGTGACCCTTCGGGACAGATAGCAGGCGTCACCGGCGTCGATGAGCTGCGCGACGAAAAAAGAATTCGCCTGGCGAACCGCGCGATGATGCCGGGTATGGTGAACGCGCACTCGCACGCCTTTCAACGCGTGCTGAGGGGAAGAACTGAATACCGCGCCAGTAATAAGGATACCTTCTGGACCTGGCGCGAAATGATGTATTCCGCTGCGACCCGCCTGACCCCCGAAGATATCTACGATGCTTCCCGCATGGCGTTTCTGGAAATGGCTCTGAATGGCATCACCGCGCTGGGCGAGTTTCATTACCTTCATCACGATCCGGACGGCCACCCATACGACGATCCGAATCTGTTAGCGAAAGAAGTCGTACGCGCGGCGGGTGACGTAGGGCTGCGCATCGCTCTGATGCGCGTCGCTTATGCGCGCGCAGGTTTTCAGACTGAGCCTAATCCGAAGCAAGCGCGGTTCATCGAAAAGGATTCACAGACTTATCTGAGAAATCTCGACAAACTGATTGCCGACGTTGCTCGGGTCAGAAGCCCGACCGTGAGGGAGGGCAAGTTAACAAGAGAGGCCCTCCCTGACGGTCGGGCTTCTGAAACCGCGTGGGTTGGTCTAGCTCCGCACAGCGTTCGCGCAGTGCCGTTGGATTACTTATGCGAAGTGTTTGCGCACGCGAGGCAAAACGATCTGAAAGTTCACATGCACGTCGCCGAGCAACCGGCAGAGGTCTCTGCCTGCGTCGAAGAGCATGGACGCACACCGGTGGCTTTGCTGGAGACTGAAGGCCTGCTTAGCGAACGATTCACGGCTGTGCATGCGATTCACGTGACACCAAAAGCCATTCCTTCTTTTGCCCGCAGCGGCGCCATGGTTTGCGCGTGTCCGACAACTGAGCGAAACCTCGGCGACGGGGTTGTGCCGGCGGATGAATACTTGAAACACCAAGTCCCTATTTGTCTGGGAACCGACAGCCACGCGCAGATCGATTTGCTGGAAGACGCGCGCGAGTTGGAGTATCACCTACGCCTGCAGAAACTCGAACGGGCAGTGCTGAGTGTCAGAAGCCCAACCGTGAGGGAGGGCATGGTAACTAGCGAGGCCCTCCCTGACGGTCGGGCTTCTGAAACCGCCGCGGTGCTGTTCGATTGCGCCACAGTCAACGGCGCACGCAGTATCGGCGCGCCGGGCGGGACTCTTGAGCCCGGTCGCCCCGCGGACTTTTTCACGGTAGCGCTTGACGATCCCGCAATAGCCGGCGCGTCACCTGACAATCTGCTTGCCGGCATCGTGTTTTCGCTGTCACGCGCGGCCGTGCGCGAAGTCGTCGTGGGTGGGAAGCCGTTGGTTTCTGAAGGTCAACACCTGATTCAGGAAGAAGTTGTTGAGAGATTCAATGAGTTGCAGAAGAGATTGTGGGGTGAAGGCTGAAGCATCGCGTGTCGGAAGCCCGACCGTTAGGGAGGGCCAGCCGACGAATCAGGCCCTCCCTCACGGTCGGGCTTCTGACACAATAACAACTTCATGAACGTCGAACAGACACTTGCTCAACTTGTCGCCATCGACTCAGTCTCGTCGCGCTCGAATGCCGAGATAATTTCTTATCTCGCTTCGCGCTGTGAAGCATCAGGTTTCGCGGTCAAACGTTTTCCGCACACGGACGAAACAGGGGCAGTAAAGATAAGTCTGATCGCGCTGGCGGGCGCTGAATTCAACCACACGCGCACCATTGAACTCGCGCTCGTCGGTCACACCGACACTGTGCCTTACGATCCGGCGTGGCCTGAAGCGCTGCGATTAACAGAACGCGACGGCAACCTGTTTGGCCGCGGCGCGTGCGACACCAAAGCATTCATCGCCGCCGCATTGACGGCCGTCGAGAGCATCGATCTGTCAAAGCTGCGGAAACCTTTGGCGCTCGTCTTTACTGCCGATGAAGAGATTGGCTGTCTGGGCGCCAAACGTCTGGCGCGGGCGAGGCCGTTCACGGCGCGCTGTGCGATCATCGGAGAGCCGACCTCGCTGCAACCGATGCGCGCCGGCAAAGGATACTGCGTCGCCGAAGTCACCGTGCGCGGTCGCGAAGCACACAGCGCCTATCCCGGGCTCGGTGCGTCCGCGATCTTTCGCGCCGCGCGACTGATCGAGCGCATTGAAAACATCGCGCGGGAAATAAAAAGCGATCGGCGCGACGGTTTCGATCCGCCTTACACAACCCTGAATGTTGGAGTGATTCAGGGCGGCACCGCAAAAAACATCATCGCCGGCGACTGCCGCTTCACGCTCGAGTGGCGAACGATCCCCGGACAGGATTCGGATTACGTTCTGAATCTCGTGCGGGAAGTGGTCGCGGACTTACAAATGCACGATCCGGACTTCGTTTGTGAGGTCGATGCCGCGCGGGCGGATGAGAGTTTTGAAACGTCTTCGGATTCAGATCTGGTTCAATTTCTCGAACAAGAATCGGACGCCCCATCAGGCACGGTCGCCTTTGGTACCGAAGCACCGAGCATGATTGCGCTGGGGGCCCAGGCGGTGGTCTTTGGCCCCGGTGACATCCGCGTCGCCCATCGCACCGGCGAGTTTGTGCCCGCGGATCAGCTCAACGATTGCGTGCGCATCCTGCGCCAGGCAATCGAAAGGTTCTGCCGGTAAACGCCCTGGAGCGCGGACATCTCTGTCCGCCGGCTTGCCTCGCAAGCTCAGGCAACCGCCGGTCGCTCCGGTGAGTCGAAGCTATGCTTTGCCAACTAACTTCCAGAGTCAGAAATGAAAAACACCGACCGAATCGATCGCCTCCGCATTGCTTCCCCATGTCCAGCGAACTGGGCGCAAATGACCGGCGATGATCGCGTGCGATTCTGCGACCTCTGTAATCTGCACGTTTACAATCTTGCCGAACTGACCCGAACTGAAGCCGAGTCGCTCATCGCAAACAGTGAAGGGCGCACCTGTGCCAGACTCTATCGTCGCTCTGACGGCACGGTAATCACAAAGGATTGTCCGGTCGGACTGCGCGCGCTGCGACGACGGGCTGCGAAAGTTGCAGGTGTTGTGTTCGCGGCGTTCATGAGTCTGGTTGGCAGCGTCGCTGGCCAAAAGCCTGCCGCAAGTAAGTCCTCTTGCACGAAACAAGTGACGATCACCAGGGCAGGCGCTCAGTCTTCGAGCGAGAATGGCGTTATCTCAGGAACGATTCTTGATCAAAACGGGGCGTTAGTAGCTGGCGCGAAAATCACAATCACTAACCGGAAGACAAAGGAGACTTATCACACCTCTTCCAACGCCGAGGGACGCTATCTGATTGCGTACATCCCACCGGGAACTTACGACATCATCATTAAGTCGCCCGGCTTTAAGAATCTCGGAGTTACGAAGATTAGTCTCGCCGGCAAAGAAACCGCCAACCTGGAAGTGGTCCTGTTGGTCGATGGAAGCATGCTGATGGGAGTTATCGCCGAGTCGCCGCTAATTGACACCTCGTCATCAAGCACTACTATTATCATCAGCGGAGAAACGCTCCGCAGACTTCCGATTCCATAAGGTCACATTTGCTTTTGAATAATCGATCCGGATTCATACGAAAGGCTATTTTGAAATACGTTAATTCCTTAATCGGCCGAACGGCTCTCTGCTTACTGCTGGCCTTCGGCCTCAACTCATTCGTTTCGGCTGTTTATGGTCAAACCGATAACACGCCCTTTCCGGCGCCCACTGAACTACAACACGGACCGCCGCTGACGAACCAGGAATTTGTGCAACTTCTTTATCAGCTGCCAAAACATCCGGACCAGAAGGACAAGCTGATTGACGAGATCCGCAAACGCGGCATCGCTTTCCCGCTGACTGCTGGGCTGCGATCGTTGGTGGCCACGAAAAGCGGCAACGACAATTCAATAATTCACACGCTGGAAGAGGCGGACCGCCGGCGCGTGAATCCGGTGGCGGCGTCCCTGCCGCCGACAGCGGAAGGACTGGAGTTGCTCCAACAAGCTCGAAAGGCCACCCTGGGCGCGGCCGACAAGATGCCGGACTATATTGTCAAACAGCAGATCACGAGATCGCATGCTTTCGGCCAGAGCAAAAACTGGGCGGTCTATGATCGGCTCAGCATCGCCGTAAGCTATCGTCAAACCGCGGGTGAGGATTACAAACTACTTTCGGTGAACGGCATGCCCGCAAATCAGGATCAGAGTTACGGGATGAAACTTGGCGGCACGATTTCCACCGGCGAATACGTCACGACGCTGAGCGAACTTTTCAAGCCTGAGACGCGCGCTGAATTCAATATGGTCGATACCGACACTTTGCGTGGCAGACGGACGATCATCTATGAGTTCGAAGTAAAGAAAGAATTCTCTCATCAGTCGTTGGGGTGGGGCGAACATGGTTCGATCGAGCAGCAAACAATATCCGGTTATCGCGGAAGGATCTGGGTTGACCGCGAAAATAACCGCGTGTTGCGGCTGGAAGACATCAGCACCGAAATCGATCCCGGTTTTCCCATCACCGCGGCCAGCAAGGTGATCGATTACGAATGGGTGGCCATCAACGAGCAGGAACACCTGCTGCCCTCACGCGCAGTGGTAGAGCTTACTGATCGCGTGCGCGGACAAACTGAGCAGACGCGTAACGAGATTCTCTTCCGCGGCTATCGCAAGTTTGGCGCGGAAGTGAAGATTATCGACATTGACGAAAAGGACTTTCCGCCGGACAAACCCGAAGAGACTGCGCCGGTCAGGCCAGAAACAGCACCCGCACTCAAACCGGCGCCGAAGAAACCAGAAGAATGATTAGATCGATCCGAGACGGTGCATTAGCCCGACCGTCAGGGAGGGCTCATTATCGACTCAGAACGGAGCCCTCGCTGACGGTCGGGTTAGTGCACCGGTTGGCCATCTTCCTCACTATTGCTCTGGTGGTCCTAATTCCGACCGCCACTTTCGCTCAAACCAAACCCGACAAAGATTATCTGTTCTATGTCGTCTCTGAATCCGCTGACAAGATCGCTTTGATTCGTTTCGGACCAAACGGCGCGCGGGTCGATCACGATCTGCAAACGGGCGACATGCCGGTAGACATCGACGGGCCTCACGGCATTGTTATCTCGCCCGACAAACAGTTCTATTACGTTTCCATCGCGCACGGCCGGCCGTTTGGTTTGGTCTGGAAGTACGCGACGAAAGACGACCGCGTCATCGGCAAGACTACGCTCGGATATTTTCCGGCGACGATGGACATCACGCCCGACGGTAACTTTCTGTTCGTCGTCAACTTCAACTTGCATGGCGACATGGTGCCGTCATCAGTCTCTGTTGTCTCCACGCCGACAATGACTGAAGTGGCGCGCATTCAGACGTGCACCATGCCGCATGGCTCGCGGCTGAATCCGCAAGGCACTAAACAATATTCCGCCTGTATGATGGACGACATGCTGGTCGAGATTGACACCGCCAGTTTGAAAGTGGCGCGCCACTTTATCGTTACCAAAGGAAAAGAGTTGGGCCTGACGGGTGCGCCGAAAATAAAAGCTGCCGATGCAACCCCGGGAATGGCCGGAATGAACATGCCCGGCATGAAGGACACCGGCGGACACGGCATGGAACCGCCCAAGCCCGGCGACAATTCCTGCTCGCCAACCTGGGCGCAGCCTTCGGTTGACGGATCGTCGATCTATGTCGCCTGTAACAAGTCGAGTGAGATTGTCGAAGTCAATGCGAACACCTGGAAGCTGGTGCGCCGCATTCCAGCGCGCGCCGGCGTTTACAATCTCGCGGTCACGCACGACGGCACTCGCTTGCTCGCAACCAACAAACGCGATCAATCAGTTTCGATTTATGATTTGAAGAGTGGCAAGGAACTCGCGCGACTGCCAACCAAACGAAGAGTCCTGCACGGCGTGGTCGTGTCTCCCGATGACGCGTATGCATTTGTAACTGTCGAAGGAGTCGGCGCGGAACCGGGCACAGCTGAGATTATCGATCTGAAGGCCTTGAAGACGGTGGCGACTGTTGATGTTGGCGAAGAAGCCGCCGGTGTTGACTTCTACAAGATTGAATCGCCGACCCGACCATAAGCGCGCACTTGGCGCTGTTCCCAACAGACCTGAATTACAGTAGCTTCCTGGTTTGAAATTCTCCGCGCTCTCTCCGCGTACTCTGCGGAGATCACGCAGAGAAGAACTAAATTAGGACACCATCCGAATTACTTTTAAGTCTCCAGGCTTCCTTTCGTGTGCTACCATACGCGCACGCTGCATGGCCCGCCTCGCGAGAACTCAAGAAATTCTGAGGCACTGATGAAACATTGCCCCAAATGCAACCGCGACTACCCGGATGACGGTCTACGTTTCTGTCTTGACGACGGCGTTCTACTCGTGACCAAAACGCCATCGCGATCTTCGGACGTTCAGCCCACGCTGCGAATGCCGCCGCCGCAGACAGCGCCGCAGCCAAAGCCTGCCACAACTGTTCCGAGCTTCGACCCGAAACCCGCCACTCGCCGGCAACTCTGGCCGATGGTGATAGGCTTTTCGGCTCTGGCCCTCGCCGTTCTGCTGATTGCGGGGTGGTGGGTAAGCACCCACTCAGACAGTGAGCTGCTCTATCAAACCCGGCACGACAACACAGTGAAAATGCGGCTGCTGCTGCTCCTGGGCGCAAATGCAAATGCGAAAGACGAGACGGAATCAACGCCGCTGATGGGCGCGGCCTGGAGAGGCCAGACCGACGCCGTAAAGATGCTGCTCGAACACGGCGCTAATCTCAACGCCAGAAACAAAAACGGCGAGACGCCTCTGATTTTGGCCGCGAAAGAAGGACACACCGAGATCGTCAGGCTGTTGCTGGACAGAAATCCTGATTTGAACGCGAAAGACAATGATGGCTGGACATGTCTCATGTGGGCGGCCTGGAATGGTTATACAGAAACCGTGAAAATATTATTGAACACCGGCGTTCGGGTCAGCGCCAGGAACAACGCCGGTGAGACGGCTGAGTTTCTGGCCGAAAAAAAATTACATCCCGACATTGCCACGCTGCTTCGCGCTGCCGAATAAAAATCCGAATCGTTCTTGCGATTTGAACTGACAAGAGCCAGGTCTCCCGCCACACGTAAAGATTTTTGATGATCAAAGCCAGGAGAAATCCACATGTTCAGACACTTGACGATCTTGTTTGTTCTGGGTCTTGGTTGCTGGATCACGCAAAGTGAGCCCGCGTCCGCTAACAACATTCTAAAGGATCGAGACTTTGAAATCGTGGTTAGCATCCCAACGGGTGCAACTGCCCTAATGTCTCCGCAGCAGGAAATTGAACTAGCTCTTAAAGCCGCTCCCGTTCATTTGCGGAATGGCGCCACCGTGTACACGTTCGGCAAGAAGGGTTATGAAAAAGCACGCACCGGCACTAACGGCTTCAATTGTCTGGTCAATCGTGACGGCACTCAGAATGGTGAGCAGAGCGTTTATCCGACCTGCTGGGATCCTGAGGGCAGCAGAACGATTTTGCCGGTGATGTTGCGCGTTGGAGAACTTATCGCTCAGGGAAAATCCGCAGCCGAGATCAAGCGCGATATTGAAGAAGGATTCAATCAGGGCCGATTTCACAGCCCGGCCAAAACGGGGATCGCCTACATGCTGGCGGGCGATGTGAAATTCGATCCGAAAACCGGCCAGTTCGGTGCCACCGAGTTTCCTCCGCATTACATGATCTATGCGCCCGGTGTTACCAACGAAGACATCGGCGTCTCGAATGAAGCGATGAAGCAAACTCCGGGACTGCCGTTCGTGTATTCAGGATATTCAGGCGGATCGAGGACGGCTTACATTATCGTGATGGCCAACGAGTCTGGCGGACATACGATGCAGAGTCAGAACCGCCTGCGGTAGCGGGCGGTTGATCCTCGTGATCCCTCTGACGCTTCAAGCCTGAGTTAGCCCGTCGCTAATCCTTGCGATTTTTATTCTGCCAGTTCAACCGCCCGCTACCGCAGGCGGTTCTGACTCAATGTTTCCAGGTACGCTCGCGCGAGCTGGTTGTCTGAACTTACAAATCCCTTTGGCGTTTCCAGCACGACGATTTGACCTTTGTCCATTAAGGCAATCCGCGAACCCAGTGCTAAAGCCTCGCGCACGTCATGCGTCACGAAGATCACAGTCTTGCCCAGTCGCGCTTTCAACTCAGCAAACTCTCTTTGCAAAGATGCTCGCGTCAGAGGATCAAGCGCCCCGAATGGCTCGTCCATCAAAAGCAGCGGCGGATCGGCCGCCAGCGCTCGCGCCACGCCGACGCGCTGACGCTGACCACCGGACAATTCACGCGGATAGCGCTCCGCGAACCGTTCGGGATCGAGGCCGACGAGATCGAGCAATTCATGCACGCGCCCATGAATACGCGCTTCATCCCAGCCGTCGAGTTGGGGCACCAGCGCGACGTTGTCCGCGACAGTGAAATGCGGAAACAGTCCCGCTTCCTGGATCACATAGCCGGTGCGACGCCGCAGCCGAATGACGTCCCACGCGGTCGTTGCTTTTCCCTCGACCAACACCTGGCCTGACGTAGGAGTCAGTAAGCGATTCACCAGCCGGAGCGTCGTCGTCTTGCCACAACCTGACTCTCCCAGCAGGACAAGGGTTTCGCCAAGCTGAACCTGAAGGTTCAAGGCATCAATGATCGGCCGGCCGCCATTGACCGCATAGCTGACTCGGCGGAATTCGACCAGCGGCGCGTTGGTTTGTTCGGTTTGCGGCGTCATTAGAGCCCTTAAATTCAACCTTTGAGGCTGGCTTGTTATTCGTCCCATTCGAGGCGCCTGCACTCAGCAACGGCCGATGCGCCCGGAAGGGGCGACAGAAGGTAGCCAGTGGCAAGCGAAGCGCGGCCACTGGACACCAAACCACAAGAATCAGTCGCGCCCTGTAGGGGCGCACCGAAATCACCACACATATCGTTCGTCGTATTCAATTCCGGCGAGTTTAAGCATCTCAAGATATTCTTCCTCAAAAGTCTTATGCCGATGGTGCTCTTCTTGATTAAGAATATATCGCGTGACTCTCTCAATATGCGAAGGGCTAACGGTTACTCCAAAATAGCCTGGTTGCCAGCCGAAAGCTTTCTTGCCCACCGTAGCATGCGCCCAATCCGACGATCCACTTTTTACATCGCGCATCACGTTAGCGATCGCGTGCGTCGCGCGCAGACCCATCAAAACATGGGCGTGATCTTCAATTCCGCCAATCGCGACGGGAACACCGCCAAGATTCTTCACGATGCCACCCATATATGCGTGAAGATTATCTCGCCAGTCTTTCGTAATTGTAGGATAACGATCCTTCGTGCTGAATACTGCGTGGTAATGAAGGCTGCAATAAGTCGCAGGCATGGGAGTCTCCCTTCAATTCTGCGCGCCCTTACAGGGCGCGATTTTCCTTTTTCGTTGCCGACCAGTGGCGGCGCGCTGCGCGCTTGCCACTGGCTACCTTCTGCCGCGCCTGCAGCGCTTATTCCACATGCACTATTGAAATGGATCGCATGGTTGATAGAAACGCCCGCCGGTACCCGGCGCTGGTTTATGCCAAACTCCGGACTCAGGCCAGCCAAACCGAAACTTTCGAGCAATGGAGGTAAGGAGTCCATCAAAAAGAACTTGAGCACACTCGATGCCTCGCTCGGAACATTCTGGCTGAACTGGTTCGCCTTTATGAACAAAATCGTTCCGCTTCCTTACAAGTTCAGACTTAAAGAGAGTCCAAGCCTCCACGCCGTTGGAGAGCTTAATGCTCGTCAGGTCGATTCCCCACTCTTCTGCAATCAATGGCAGGAGTTCGCGATCTCTCCAAGACTGGCCCGAGACAAGTTTGTCTACAAGCAAATCTGCCCAGATGTCCTTCAGAAAGGTGCCGCTGACTAACGGCTTGAGAACGAAATACCTTATTACAAGCTCAAGAGCGCTCGCGCTAAGAAGAAGGCTAGCTCCCGAGTATCCGAGGTCACACAACTCCTTCGCTTCCTTTATCAAACCACGAACTCTTCCCTCCAAGGCATCCCCAAACGTTCCCAAGTACCAACTCACATTCTCAATCGAGATTTCCTCAATTGCACGTCGTAATTCCTCTTCACGTCCAAGTTCGGACATGTACTCGTCGTAAGCGTAGTCATCGTAGGAGGTGGTCATCACATTCACTGCCCCGGCGCGGTCGTCGATCCTTTCTCAATTTTTTTGCCCAGCTTCACCACCCACAGCCCGGAGTTGATATCGTTGAAGTAAATCAATCCACCGTGTGGTTGCGCACCCCACATGAATGGCAAATTCGTGCGATAGCCGTCGGGGTCGCCACTCCACAGACGGCCAATCTCGCGACCCTGTCGATAGAGATCGCCGCGCAGCTCGCCGGAAACGTCGACGACGCGTCCGCCGCCGCTGTAGTAACCCATGTACATGATTCCGTCTTCGACCCAGATGTTGTGCGCGCCGCCTTCAGGTACGGGATACTCGGCGACCTTTCGTGGATTGTTGATGTCGCTGATATCAATTACGTGACAGATGCCGCGTACCGGAATGCGCCTGTGCGAGGAAATATCAAAGAACGACGGCAGGACTTCGTCGCCGATGAATAGATAGTTACGATCGCGAAAGACCGAATGCGTGCCCGCCAGCCAGCCATTGCCGTATAGTTCGTTGTGATTGAAACGAAATTGGCTGACCAGTTGCGGATGCTCGGGACCGCCGCCTTTTATCCCGGCGCCGACGTCCAGAATTATCAGACCGTCATGCCAGTAGGCCAGGTAAGCGAGGCCGTCTTTGACATAGAGGTCGTGCAGATAGCGGCCGACGATTTCTTCGCCCTCTTTGGTGCGAATGGTGCTGGCGCTTTGGGTTTCGGTCTGCCAGCGCGCTACTTCCTTCGGATTCTTTACATCGGCAAAGTCGATCACGCGCATTGAGCCGGTGGCATCGTCAGTAAGATAGACATAGTGCTTGTCGACAAATGCGCTGTGCACGCCGCCGGTCACGGTCGCTGTGTATTCAGAAATCAATTTCGGATGCGCCGGGTCGCTGGTGTCATAGAAGGCGATGCCGTTCTTGCGATTCGAAGCGCCCTCGCGCGAGATCACCAGAATCTTGCCATCAGCGGTGGTACTGATGTCGTTGACGATGCGCGCGTCAACCATCACCGTGTCCGTCAATTTCGGGTGCGCCGGATCGGAAATGTCATAAACGAGAAAACGATCCGAGATCGTCGAATAGTAAGCATAGTTGCCGATGATCCATTCCTCGGCGCCCTGAAATTCTTTGAACGGAGCGCGGCCAACGACCTGGAGTTCGCGGTCGGCGTTGCGCGGCGCGACGACGACTGAAGCGCTCGACGAAAGGTTTCCACTACTGGCGGTCACGATGTAGTTGCCCGGCTGCTCAGCGACGAAAGCGCCGTCAGAGTAGATCGTGGCGCCATTACCGCTGACTGCCCAGCGCGGTGTGAAATCATTTGAAGGCGTTCCCTTCGCCGTGAAGTGGACTACATCTCCAGTGCGCGCGGTTTTCGAGTCGGACTCGATGGTCAACCCGGTCAAGGTATTCTTGACTACCGTGATCGTGGTGGTGCCGCCGGCCATGCCTGAGGTCGCTTTGATCATGGCTTTACCCGGCGCGATTCCAGTGACGACGCCGCCTCCATCAACAGTGGCCACGGCCGGCTTATCAGAACTCCACGTGATCGGCACGCCGGTGCGCGGGTCGCCGCTGAAGATTCGACTAGTTGCTTCGAGTTGGACGGTGTCGCCGACTACCAGGGGAGTTGTGATCGACTTGATCTCAATTGTCTTAATCGTTGCCGGCTTGACCATGATTTTGGTGAAGGCGGTCTTGCCGCCGACGATCGCCCCGGCGATCACCTCGCCCGGACCGAACAGCTTGAGGTTACCGCTTTCGTCGGCCGCCGCGGCGTCGAATGGTCCGGCAAAGTAGGTTGACGGCTCAACGTTCACCACGTTGCCGGCGGCGTCTTTAGCTATGGCAGTCAGCTTCAGAGTTTGGCCGACCTCAGCCTCGGTCATCGAGGCTTTGACTTCAACCGTCTTGACGGCGGGCGGTTGAGCCAGCGTCGAGGCGGCACAGAGAAAAATAATAGTAATAGCTACGAGCGCAAATCGTTCGACTCTTGGCATTTTATTGAGACCTCCGGATGAACAGGAAATTCGCGTCATGTTATTCGCTACTCTGGATAAAACGCAAAGGGGGCAAATTTGTTCGCTAAGTCGAAAAGAGATTCTTTCGAGCAGGCGATAAACCTTTGCCCTCTGTGGATGTTACGCGTCGAGCCGAACGATCCAACCGCACTGGCTTCGGCAAAGCCACGCACGCCCAACTTGAACTCCGAGACCTGCTGGCTCATCATAACTTCAAGAATTCTCAACCATGGCCAAACTTGCTTTGCGTTTGCCGGAAAACGTTCCGGGCGATTTCTTCGTCGACTCGACCTGTATCGACTGCGACGCTTGCCGGCAGATCGCGCCCGAAACATTCAGTGAAGATGGCGACGTTTCGATCGTCCATCATCAGCCTGAAAATGAAGCCGAGACCAAGCGCGCGTTGATGGCGTTGGTCGCCTGTCCCACGGCATCGATCGGAACTGTCGAGCATCATGACGCACACCTCGGGATCGATGCTTTTCCCTCACGAATCGCGGATCACATTTATTTCTGCGGCTTTACCGCTGAATCCAGTTTTGGGGCCTGGAGTTATCTGATCGTCAGACCCGAAAGCGAAGGCGGCAACGTTCTTGTCGATTCACCGCGCTTCGCCACGCAACTGGTGAGGAGAATCGATGCGATGGGCGGCGTGCACACGATGTTTCTGACGCATCGCGACGACGTTGCCGATCATGCGCGTTTTGCTAAACGGTTTGGCTGTGAACGAGTAATGCACGCGGACGATGGCGCGCATCGCCTCGGAATTGAACAAGTGCTTCGCGGTGACGAACCAGTGAAGCTCGATAAAGATCTAATCGCGATTCCGGTTCCCGGTCACACGCGCGGACATGCGGTGCTGCTGTATCGCAACAAGTTCCTGTTCACGGGCGATCATCTGGCCTGGTCACCTACTCGCCGGACACTGACCGCGTTTCGAAGCGCCTGCTGGTATTCATGGGAAGCGCAAACGCGCTCGATGGAGAAGCTGCTCAGTTATGATTTCGAATGGGTGTTGCCTGGCCACGGGCGGATTCATCAGGATAGCGCTGAAAACATGCGAACCCATCTTACGCGCTGTATCGAATGGATGAAAACGCGTTAAGATGCGCAGCCGATTTTAAGTTCTGGTTTCAGATTAGGGCTCCCGCTTGCGCAACTCGGTCGCCAGTTAGTACCCGTGCTCGGCAATGCCCCCACGTACGAGTAGTAGTTGTCGAGACCATGCAGATCCTCGGAGGACGAACTCAGAATTCAGATTGCAGAAACCAGAAGTCAGAGGTCCGGCGAATTCTGCATTCTTCACTCTCCTTCTGACTTCGTTCGGTCATCTATTTCCGGTTGTACGCTTCCACACCGGCGGCAAGAATCTTCATTGCCCGCGCCAGATCATCGCAGTTGAGTACGTAGGCGATGCGGACCTCGTCCTTGCCCTTGCCCGGGGTCGCGTAGAATCCATCTGCCGGCGCGACCATCACCGTCTCATTGTCGAGATGGAACTCCTCAAGCATGAAGATAGCGAATTCCTGGCCGTCGCGAATCGGCAACTTGGCAAAAACGTAGAATGCGCCCCCGGGCTTGCGGCAGACCGCTCCCGGTATCTTCGCGATTGCATCGCATACCAGGTCTCTCCGGCCCTGGTACTCGCGCCGCACTTTGGTGAAGTAGCTGTCCGGCACCTTGACCGCGGCCATCGCCGCCAACTGGTCAACGGTCGGCGGACAAAGCCGGGCCTGACCGAACTTCAGCACCGCGGCCACCAGTTCGGCGTTGCGGCTGACAAGGCAGCCCACTCGCGCCCCGCACGCGCTGTACCGCTTGGACACGCTGTCCACCAGTATCGCCCGGTCGTCGATTCCGGCCAGATTGAGGACGCTCGTGTGCTCGGTGTCGTCCTCGTAGATGAACTCGCGGTACGCCTCGTCACCGATGAGGTAGAGTTCGTGCTCGACGCACAAACTCGCAAGCATCTCAAGTTCCGGTCGGGTATAAACCGCGCCGGTCGGGTTGCCCGGGTTGGAATAGATGATTGCCCTGGTCCTGACGGTGATGGCCCGTTCGAACTCGGCTTTGGGCGGCAGGGCAAAGCCGGTTTCGGCCAGACAGGTCACCGGGACGAGCTTAACACCCGCGGTTGCCGCGAATCCCGCATAGTTGGAATAGAAAGGTTCGGGCACGATAACTTCATCGCCGGCGTCAGCCACCACGTCCAGCGCGAACGATATCGCCTCGCTGCCGCCGGTCGTAACCAGAATGTCCTGGGCCCGCACCTTTATTCCCGCGCCGCCATAGTACTGAACCAGCGCGTCAATGTAGTCCTGTAAACCCTGCGACGGCCCGTAGGAAAGCACCTTAATATTGACGTTCCGGTATCCGTTCATCATCTCGGCCGGGGTCTCGATATCCGGTTGGCCGATGTTCAGGTGATAGACCTTGATACCGCGGGCTTTGGCCCGATCGGCATACGGCACCAGCCGCCGAATCGGAGAAGCCGGCATCTCAATCGCCCGGCTGGAAAGTCTGACTTTGCTCAATGCGACTCCTCTCACGTTAGCTCTACGCTCACGTCTTCCGGTGGTGGGTCACCAATACACCCCGAGCCAACCCGAATCCGATTACTGCTCGGCAAAATTGCCCAGCGAATATACCAGAGCTTCCCGTTCGTGCAAGCGCCGAAAAAGCCTCGATGAAACGCCTCCACCCAGCGCCATTTGAGCACCGACAGCGCGTAGCGCCTCGGATCTGAGAATCAACCGTGCCGACAATCTGCCAGCCCATCTGATGCCCCTGTACAAGACGCGGAACACAAGGTTCATCACCAGCGCGTCCGGTCCTCCTGTCCTGCTTCACCAACATCCCGGAGCGGTTCCCCGGACCTCGACCTTCGCCCTGACTAACTCGACTTTGCCTTATGCTTTGACCCTGGCCCAGAAAGGTTTTCGCGCGGCAGTGCTGAGCGATGCGGGATTAGCAGCAGGCGTAAACACCTACGACGGGAAATTGACTTACGAAGCGGTGGCTTTGTCGCAAGGGCGAATACACGCCGCTGGATCAGTTGCCGGGAGCATAACTGTCAGAAGCCCGCGCGTAAGGGTTGGTGTCGTACAGTTTAATGAAAAGCACTTGCCGGCGATCTCTTTTATTGATGAGTCCTCGCGGGTGAGGCCCTTCCTATCGACCACCCCACGCGGGGATCCCGGTTGGTCGGGTTTCTGACACGCTCCTATGAATGCTGTCGCAGCAAGCCCTCCAAACAGCTCGTCAACTCTGTTGCCTTAATGGGTTTGTAGAGGAAAGCGTCAATCAGATTCTCTGATACAGCCGCCGCTTCTTTGTTCTCCTGACCCGTCAGCAGAATGATGGGAAGGCTGGAAACCTTTGAATTGCTGCGGAGGAACCGGGCCAACTCCTGACCACTCAAATGCGGCATGATAGCGTCGGTGACCACGACGTCGATATCAACAGAAAGCGCGAGCTTCATGGCTTCGAGGCCATCTCCAGCGGTGACGACCCGATAACCGGAGCGCTGCAGCGTCACCTCAAGATAACGCCGGACTGACCGGTCATCCTCTACCAGCAGCACGCATGGGTGTTGTGACGCCGGTGAGATTTCTGCGGCGTCGCCTTGAATTGGACTTTCAGACGGTGTTTGATTCTCGCGATTCATTTTCGGGAATGAGGCAAGTCAGTCAGACCGGAATCTAACGCGAGAGAAGAGAGTAAATCCTCGCTCGATTCATGTCAACGAGGCCGGCTTATCAACAAACCTCTCTGCCTTTTGTTATACTTTCACCTTCCTGAGACGCGACCAATTCCTTAGGACAGTTTACGGTTGGAGAGCAGTTTACGATGTACGAGTTTGCAGTCACCCCGGTAGTAACCCAGATTCGCCGCCGCGGAGTCGAGATTTCAGAGGTGGTGCCCGGCAGCCTGGGCGCCGAGCTGGAGCTGGAGCCCGGCGATCGCATTATGCGCGTCAACGGCCGCGTGGTACGCGACTATCTCGACTTTCGTTTCCAATCGGGGGGCGAAACCGAACTGGTGATCGATGTGCGCAAGCGCACGGGCGAAGACTGGGAACTGAACATCGAACGCGACGAAGCTGAAGCTTTCGGCCTCAGCTTTGAACAGATTGTCCCGCGGCAATGCGCCAACGAATGCATCTTCTGCTTCTGCAAAGGCAATCCCGAGACGGCGCGGCCATCGCTCTTCGTGCGCGATGAAGACGTGCGGCTTTCATTTCTTTACGGCAACTACACCACGCTGACTTCGATCACTGAAGACGAAATGCGACGGGTGATCGAACAACGTCTGACGCCGCAGTATGTTTCCGTTCACGCTACAGACCTGGATGTGCGCGCATATCTACTGGGCGTCGACAAGGAACGCGCGGACATCAGCTCAAAGATGCAACGTATACTCGACGCCGGAATTGAGATTCACGCGCAGGTGGTGCTTTGCCCGAAGATAAACGATGGCGAAATCCTGCGGCGGACAATCTGCGATCTGGCTGAACTGCATCCACGGGTGCGTAGTGTGGCGATCGTCCCGCTGGGACTGACGCGTTATCTTAATGATGCCCGGTTGACTCCGGTGACGCCTGAGTTTTGCCGCCGCATAATTCGTGAAGTCGGCGAGATTCAGAAAGACATGCGGGCGCACCTGGGAACGACCTTCGCATTTCTGGGCGACGAGATCTATTTGCGCGCCGGCGGCACGGTCCCGGGTCGTGCGCACTACGGCGACTATCCCCAGATTGAAGACGGCATCGGCATGGTTCGCACGTTTGAAAACAAGTTCGGCGCGCTGTTACGCAAACTCGCTAATGGACCCGGGGCAGCAGCCCAGCCGCCGGGGACAGCTCTCTCCGGAACGATCTTGACCGGGACGCTCTTCGCTGCGCCACTCAAACGGATGATCGACAATCTAAACGGGAAATTCGGGACGCGTCTCCACGTTCTGGCAATTGAGAATGAATACTTCGGCGGTGACGTCAGCGTCGCCGGTCTGTTAACCGGCGGTGATTTCCTCGCGGCGCGCGAAAAAGTTCGCGGGGAATTTGCCATCATCCCGCGGGTGGCTTTGAAGAGCGATGAACCGGTAATGCTCGATGGCATGCGACTCGAAGCGTTGCAGCAACAATTTGAAGTCCCGTTGTACGCTTTTGACTTCACGCAGTTCGCGACGGCGCTCGAATCTGGAGTTGAACACCAGCAGGCGCTGGGTGAAGCCGCGTAGTCTAAGAAGCGGCCACTCTAAAACTCGGCGCTTTTACAAACGAGCGTTTTGGAAACGGGCTACCGGTCTGCAGGAGATTTCGACTCTCGGCGATGCTTCTCTGCAAATGAGCGAGCCAAACCCAGCCAAAAGAATCCTCGATGTCGGTTGCGGCTGGAATAAGACGCCGGGGGCCGTCGGCATTGATTCAAATCCCAAGAGTCACGCCGATGTAATTCACAATCTCGGCGCCATTCCTTATCCTTTCCCGGACAACGAATTCGATCAGATCGTTTGCCGTCACGTGGCCGAGCATGTTCCCGACGTGATGGCCTTTGTCACTGAGCTTTATCGAATCGCCAAACCGCACGGCCGAATTATTATTGTGACGCCGCATTATTCAAACCCGGACTGGGCGACTGACCCAACGCATCGAAATCATTTCAACAGCTATTCCTTCAACTGCTTTGTTGACGATCGGCAACTCTTTCCGTTCTATACCGAAGTCAAGCTCAAACCGATCCTCACCTATGTATCGCTGGCCAACCTCTGGCGGGCTCTCGGTCTGGAGCTGCTGGTCAATCTCGATCAGCGCGCGACCGGCTTAAGATTCACCCGCAAGTTCTGGGAGTTTTATCTCAGCACTATCTTTCGCGGCAAAGAGTTGCGCTTTGAGTTTGAAGTCTTGAAAAGTCCCTCAACCTCCTGAGTGAAATTTCCCGGTCTACTTTGAGGCTGAAACATTCGACATGTGCGAACTGAGTACGAACAAAGACAAGTCCAACAAATGGTAACCCGGCCAGGGGTGACTCAACAGCAGGGCGATTCGATCACAAAGTTGATTGAAGAATTTTCTGATTTCAAGACCGAAACAGGATTGACGCTCCCCCATACTTACAAATTCCAACTATCGATAGAAACCCTGAACCGCCGAGTCCTGCAGGATTGGGCGTTTACGCTTTCTAAATTTGTTTTCAATAAGTCACTCGACAAAAAACAATTTAACGTCACCGTCAAGTGAAGATCCAGAATGGGCCGGGATTGGGTAAGCCTGACCCTAAATACCCTTGCAAGTTATATTGAGCAGTGTTTTACTGTCTGACCGTCACCCCCTTTCTCCGAGTTGATTTCATGCCGCCAAGCTGGCCCAGATGAAGCCGGGGGTTCGAGCGTTTGCGAGTCTGATTGGGAAAACTCGTATGAGAAGAAAAATCTTTCTTGCCTGTATCCTCCCATTTTGCCTACAGATCCAAATTCCGGGTCAGCAACAGACGAAGCCCAAGGACGAGGTGGTTCGGATTACTACCAACCTGGTTCAGGTTGACGTGGTGGTAACCGACAAAGAAGGCCGGCAGGTGACTGACTTGCGTCCCGAAGAGTTTGAAGTTCTTGAGGACGGACGAAAACAACCGATCACGAACTTCTCTTTTGTCTCTATTAACGAGTCAGGCTCAGGTAGTAAGACCGTTAATGCTCCAGGACCAACCGCCGAAAAGAGTGCACCCAAAATACCGCCAGCTCTCTTGCGTCCCGAACAAGTACGCCGAACGATTGCCCTGGTGGTTGATGACTTGGGGCTGTCTTTCGAAAGTGTGGGTTTTGTTCGGCAGGCGATCAAGAAATTCCTGGACGAACAGATGCAGCCGAATGACATGGTCGCCGTCATTCTTACCAGTTCTGGTTCCGGTTCAATGCAGCAATTCACTTCCGACAAAGTCAAAGTCTACGCTGCTCTGGAGCACGTTCGTTGGTATCCCAATGGTCGAGGGGGAGAGAACCCATTTCCGCTACGCAATACCACGGAAACTGCTGCGGACTTCAAGAACACGGCACAGGTTATTAACGAGTTTGAAGAGGAACGCGAAGCGAACTATGCAGTTGGCACGTTTGGCACGCTCGGCTTCATTTTGCGCAGTCTGGGAAACATGCCGGGCCGTAAGTCTCTCGTGCTGGTTTCAGAAGCCTTTCCCCTCTTTACAACCCAGGGACGTAACGAGCGCTTGCTGGCAGCGATGCGCCGATTAACAGACCAGGCCAACCGCGCTTCCACCGTAATCTACACTCTGGACGCCAGTGGTTTGCAAACGCTCAACATTACAGCCTCGGACAAGGTCGCAGGTCCAGGTTATTTGTTTAATCCCCAGCTCATTGCCAAGCTTGCGCTGGCCACGCCCCCGCGCGAAACCATCAGGGTGGACCAGAGTATTGCCATGCAGGCTCAGAGGGATTCGCAGGATGCTTTCCGCAAGCTCAACAGTCTTGCCGATCAACGTCGTCAGGAAAACATTGAAGCACAGACGGTACTCTCTTTTCTGGCCCACGAGACGGGAGGCCTGGCCGTGCGTAATAGAAACGACCTGGGAGCGGGTCTGCAACGAATCATGGACGATCAAAAGGGATATTATCTCCTCGGTTATCGTCCCGCAGAGTCCACCGTTGATCCCAAAACCGGCAACCGCCGCTTTCACCACCTCGAGGTCAAAGTAAAACGCTCAGGTGTAGGCGTACGCGCGCGCAATGGTTTCTACGGAGTCACCGACGAAGAGAAGCGCGCAAATCAGTTGAGCCGGGATGAGCAAATGGTCGCTGCGCTTACTTCTCCGTTTGCTTCAGATGGAGTGCGCTTGCGACTTACTTCCCTCTTCCGCAACGAGCCTGACGGACGATCACTGATGCGTTCACTACTGCAGATCGATGCTCAGGATCTCACGTTTACAGACGGACCGGATGGATCGAGAAAGGTGGTCATAGACGTGGTCGCCGTTAACATCGGCGATAACGGACGCGCGGTGGACCAGATCGTGCAAACACAAACTTTGAGCGTGACCGCCGACGCTTACCGACACGTTCAACAAGAAGGATTGATTTATGTCTTCGATGTTCCGATCAAACAGGCTGGCGCTTATCAATTGCGGGTGGCTGTCCGCGATGTAACCAGCGGACGCGTCGGTGCTGCCGGTCAGTTCGTAGAAGCACCTGACCTAAGTAAGAACCGGCTAACCCTGTCCGGCATCATTGTTAATGGCACGCTTCCGCCGGCTCCCGGAGCCGCGGAATCTACGACTGCCGGTTCGAACGATCCCGGCCAACAGGCCGGGCCGGCAGTGCGCCACTTACGTCAGGGCATGATTCTGAATTACGGCTATGCCATCTATAACGCGCGGAGTGATGCTGGGACCAATCGCCCGCAACTTCAGACACAAATGCACCTCTTCCGCGACGGTAAACAGGTGTTTGCAGGGAGAGTTTTACCCTTCAATGTCGGGCAACAGACTGATCTGAAAAGATTGGAAGCAGGAGGGCGCATACTAATCGGGCCGGACCTTGTCCCGGGGGCTTACGTTCTGCAGGTTACGGTTACGGACATGCTTGCAAAAGACAATTTTCATACTAAAACGCAATGGATAGATTTCGAAATTACCAACTAGAATTGTCGTTGCGGGATCTTATGCCGATAACGCGATTCATCTTTTCTTCGATTCTGACCGCGACTTTGCTGCTTGCATTTGTCACGCGCTTGAGTGCGCAGAAGTCGACCGAAGCACCCCTGGTTTACCACAAAATCGACGGACGACTTCGAATCAGGAATCGAGCTGCGATTAATCAGCGTGTTCGATTGGTTCGTGAGGACCAGCGGCGACCGATTGCAGAGACATTTAGTCGTTCCGGGGGTGAATTCGAATTTCCCCGGGTTCCAGAAGGTGAATACCTCGTCGAGACTCTCGAGAGCCAGGAACTCGAAGCAACCAGTACTCATGTGGCGGTGCGGCCCTTTCCCAGAGAGCGACCTTCAGTCGTGCATATCGAAGTTGATATTCCAGAAAAGGCTTCTGCTAGTGTGCGGGCCGGAGTGGTTGCCGCGGATATAGATTTGAATGTTCCGAAAGAGGCCGTTGCACATTACGAAAAAGCTATGAAGTCGATGGCAGCCGGCGATGCACCGCGAGGTCTCAAAGAATTTCAGCAGGCGATTAGGATTTTCCCTGATTATTATTCCGCTCGACTTGAACTGGGGCGGGAACTGCGGCTGGAAAAGCGTTTTACAGAGGCCGGAGAAGTGCTTGGGCCGCTGACTCAAATCGCACCCAAACATGCCGAAGGCTGGATTGAAAACGGGATCGTTCTGCTTGAATTAGGGCGCCGCGAGGAAGCCGCGGAGAAACTGCGCGTCGCGATCTCCCTCGAGGAGACAAACTGGGCTGCGCATTTATATTTGGGATGGGCGCTACTTGAAAAACATGCCGCTGAGGCCGGGTCGCAATTCAAGCGCGCTCTTGAACTGGATGAAGTGAAAGCTGCCAGAGCGCATTTGGCTTTAGCGCGCCTCGCCGATACGAGGGGCGAACGTCAAGTCGCGATCCAACATCTTGAAGCCTACCTGGCTATCGCTCCTAATGCTTCAGACGCAGAGACGGCCCGCCGGCTCGCCGAGCGCCTGCGGAAATCGAATTGATGATAGTAAGCTCGACGGCGCTGCTTCTGTAACGCTAATCCTACTGACTGCCCGGCAGTCGTAACCTGAAGCCCATCCATCGCGCGGAACTTTGCTTGCCTGGCCGTTTAGGCGTGGCAAGACCAATTGATCGTAGTATGAAAAAAGGCCGCAGAATCACGAAATGGTTCGTACTCGCCTTAACGCTATTTGTTGCCAGCGTGATCCTTGGCCGTACTCACAACCAGGACGTTCGCTCCGTCACTTTCTCCAAAGACATCGCGCCGATTCTCTATCAACATTGCGTGGAGTGCCACCGCCCGGGAGGTATTGCTCCGATGTCACTGTTGACCTATAGGGACGCGCAACCATTTGCTGGTTTGCTTCGTGAAAAGATCACAAAGCGCGAGATGCCACCCTGGCACGCCGACCCGCGTTTCGGTGAGTTCATAAACGAGCGAAGGCTCAGTCAGGAGGAAATCAGTCGGATAGTCGCATGGCTGGATCAGGGCGCGAAGGAAGGCGATGCAAGGGACCTGCCACGCCTTCCACAGTTTCCTGAGCAGTGGCAGATAAGGCAACCGGACATTGTTTTTACTATGACCAAATCTTACGCGCTGGGCCCTGAAGCTGCTGACAAATATCTCTATTTTAGAATCCCAACGAATTTCAGAGAAGACAAGTGGGTTCAGGCTGTGGAATTCCGTCCCGGAAATCGCAAAGTTGTTCACCACGCTGTCGTCTTTATTGAGACTCCGGAAAATTTTGCCGAAGCACAGCGTCGCAATCCATCCGAGAAACCTGGCAATGCCGCCTGGACCCTCCTGGAAACTCAACCCTCATCGCTCGAACTGATGGATGGCACCACGCGGCGCGTCAAACCTGACGTACCTGTCGTCGATGATGGTTGTAGCGCTTCGGATGTCGACGCCGTGGGTTTCGGCAGTAACAACGCCGTGCTCTCAGTTTACGCCCCCGGGAGGGGAATAGATTCATGGCCCGAGGGGACCGCCAAAAAGATTCCTGCCGGATCCAACCTTATTCTCCAGATGCATTATTCGAAGTTAGCCGGCAGGCCTGAAAAGGATCTAACAGGTGTGGCGCTAACATTTTCCAAAATGCCGGTGACCAAGATTGTTACTTCTCGCAGCATTAGTAACGTTATGTTCCTGATACCGCCACATACAGACAATCACAAGGTAACGGCTTGCTGGAACTTGCAGCGCGATGTGGAGTTCATCGGCTTCATGCCCCACATGCACGTTCGGGGTAAATCAATGAAATACGAACTGGTCTATCCTGACGGCCGTCGCCAGACATTACTCTCGGTTCCTCATTATGATTTCCATTGGCAAACCCTCTACAGCTTAAAAACGCCCCTCGCAGTTTCAGGAGGATCAAAGTTGGCAGTGACTGCCTACTATGACAATTCTGAAAGAAACATGCACAACCCCGATCCCTCAAAAGCAATTCGCCACGGCACCGCCACATTCGACGAAATGATGGTTGGTTTCGTTGATTACATTGTTCCGAAGCCTCACGACAGGGTGGTCGCAAAGATAGATCCGGGCATCTATGATGCCTATGTCGGGCAGTACGAGGTCGCTCCCAAGAGCGTACTGAACATTATCCGAGTCGGTGATCGGCTCTATGCCGAGGCGGATGGTCAGCGAGTAGAACTATATCCAATAACAGAGACCATTTTCTTCTCAAATAAAACAGAATCGGAGCTTACTTTCCTGAAGAATGGAAAAGGCGAAGTGACTGGCTTTCTGGTGACGCGGGACGACAAGCTCGTGAGAGTGAAGAAGATTAAATAGCTAACGCAGTTAATTTCAACCGGCTCGGATATTCACGAACCCATCATTCGGATATTGAAAAGCACGCCAGCCCCTCCCTCCCTTCATTAATGATTAAGAAGAAGAGTTCGACCAGTAAACTTTGCCTTCAGAGTCGGCTTCGGAATTCCAAAGACTCGTAGAAATGTTCGGTATTTTGGATCTTCCGTTGAGACTAAAAACGGCAAAATCGCTAACTCAGGCTTTTTGAGACTCTAGCGTCGGCGATATGTAAGGTATATTTCTTGCATTACGATTGCATCGCAGCAGCCTAGTAATTGGCGATTGTCCAAGGCTAACTGAAACTCAACTACTTGTTGGAGACGAAGAATATGTGCTCATTCTCAGCAGCAATAACAACGGATTTGCGTTCACCGTTCAGGTGCTTTGCCCTCATCATCTGCGTAGCTCTCGCTGCGACCGCTTCGGTGGTCGCGCAAGGAACGCGCGGCACCATCAGAGGAACTGTCAGCGACCCGAATGGGGCAGTTGTCCCAGGTGCTACGGTCAAGCTGATTGATGTGGCGAAACAGCAAGAGCTTCGTTCGGTGCAAACAAACCAGAACGGCGATTACCAGTTTATCGAAGTCGACCCAGCAACTTACAATCTGGCGATCACGGCAGGCGGTTTTGCGGAAACGCGTTTGACCGACGTCAAGGTAGAGCCTAATCGCAATCTTCAGCTCGACGTCAAACTCGCTCTGGGAACGACCACTGCGGATGTAACCGTCACCGCGACTCAGGAACTGGTTGATCGCGAGACGCCGACGCTGGGAACCACTGTTGACCCGCGCCGTGTTGTTGGTTTGCCATTGAACGGCCGGAACGTACTGGATCTCGTGCTGCTACAGCCGGGCGTGGCGCCGGCCAGCCCCAACAGCCCGGGTGCATTTGGCACCGGTTCCGGCTTTCGCGTTAATGGACAGCGTGGGGTTGAGAACAACATCACGCTCGACGGTTCCAACAATAACGAGGTTGCGGTTGGTGGAACCGAAGGTGCTCAGCCTCGTCCTGACGCCGTTCAGGAATTCCGCGTCTTGACCTCGAACTTTGAGGCCGAGTTTGGCCGTAATACTGGTTCAATAGTTAATGTGGTCACCAAGAGCGGCACGAATGACTATCACGGCAACCTGCGCGCCTTCTACCGGCCAACAGTTCTTTCGGCCGCGCGCTTTTTCGACAACGCGCTTAAAAACAAGAGACCCGGAACGGTAGACGATTTTCGTCGCCGTTTCGAACGCAAAGAGTTCGGTGGGCAAATCGGTGGCCCAATCCATTTGCCGCATTTTGGCGAAGGTGGCAAAAGCTATATCAGTGGCAAGAACAAAGCCTTCTTCTTTTTTGATTATGAAGGTCGACGTCAGTTGATTGGAAACACTCAGGTGATCACCGGCCTTCCCACGGCGAACGAGCGCAATGGTCTTTTCAACACGCTCACGACGCGAAGAGACTGCAACAACAATGGGGTCACCACGGATGCGGTGGATGGCCCGCTATGCGATCCGTTGACGAGAACGGCGTTCGCCGGTAATCAGATTCCGTTGGCCCGTTTTTCACCAATCGCGCTGTACTACCTGAAGTTCATGCCATTGGGGGATGCGACTGGCTCGGCAAGTGCGGGCGCGGCCCAGGTCACTAACAACAATTACATAACAACGAGGGTAGACTTCATTGCAAGTAGCAAACACACGGTGAATCTAACCCTCAGCCGATTCGGTTCAAATGACTCGACGCCATTCGCTTTCGGTGGAGCGAGCGTTCCAGGATTTGGTGCAACTAATTTGGACACGACATGGAACGGAGTTCTGCGTCATACTTACACAATCTCGCCGAGATTGGTGAACTCTCTGCTCATCGGCTGGGCCCGAAACAATCAGCCGGGGGTTGTGCCGCAGAACCAGGAGACGCCAGCGTCAGTTGGCTTCAGCGCCAATTTCGTAGCCAATCAAACGTATATAGGTCCACCGCAAGTGCGCCTCAGCCAGCGCGGTATTATCCTGGGTAATTCGATTCAAGGCCCACAGGCACGCGTAACCACGAATGCGCAGCTTCAAGATTCGGTCAGCTGGACTAAAGGTGATCATCGGTTCAAATTCGGCGTGGATGGCACCAGATACTTCCAGGATCAAACTTTCCTTTTCATTAATCAAGGTATCTTCACTATGTCACGCACGTCCGGTCCCAATACTACGGGCGACGACTTTGCAGACCTCCTGATTGGTAACACCCCAGGCGCCCAACAGTATGGCGCCAACGGACTTCGTGATTTCCGGCAGATGGCGATGGCCGCTTTTGGCCAGGACACGTGGCGGGTGACTGATGCGCTGACCCTCTCTTTGGGGGTGCGTTGGGAATTCACGGGCAACCTGTACGATAAATTCAATCGCGTCGCTTACTATCGAACCCAGCTTACCGCTTCACAGTTACTCACAAGCGGCCAGCTTAAATCCTTTGAAGGAATCCCGATCACCGTCACTCCAGGGAGCCACGCTCCGGCTGGTGTACTCTTCGTTGGCGATCCGGATCCTGCGCTAGGTGGAAAAGTGCCGGCGGGTGGGGCTCAGAGAGATCTAAACAACTTTGCCCCACGCCTGGGCTTTGCTTACTCGCCAAAGCCTTCAAACAGCATCACCCGTGCCCTCTTTGGAGAGAATCGCGATGGTGTTATCCGCGGCGGCTTTGGCGTTTATTACGGCGCGGTTATCGGTGATACTTTTCTCCAGCAATTGAATGCGCCGGGATTTAACGGCACCAATGCCTTCTATGGCAACGGCGGTATTGCCCTTTCGAGTGGGACTCTGGCTGATCCTTTTGGTCCGGATCCATTTCCGGCCTTCAGAGGTATTGCGACCGCTCCGTTGAATGTACCTGCGGTGGCAAATCCATTCGCGGCAACACAACTGACCATCGGGTCTCCGGTAGCGTCCTTCCCGGGATTTGTGATCGATCCGAAGATTCGAACGCCCTACACATATCAATATAACCTGACGTTCGAACGCGGCTTTGGGAAAGACTATGTGGCCAGCGCGAGCTATGTGGGCAATCGCGGTCGCAAGCTTTATGGCTTGCGAGAGGTCAATCCCGCTCTCGGTACTTTCCTTCCTGCACGAGCGGGTGACCCAGTGGCAACTCCAAGTAACTACGCAGCTCGTCGCCTGAACAAGGATCTGTCTTCAGTCGACTACCTGGTTAGTGACGGCAACTCCTGGTACAACGCTTTACAACTTGACTTGCAGAAGCGGTATAGCAACGGTCTTCTTTTCCAGGTGGCCTATACCTACTCCAAGTCGGTCAACGACGTAGATACTCAACGCGGTTTGCTTGACCTCCTGGATCAACGTCTTGGTAAGGCCCGATCGTCCGATGACGTTCCGCACCGCTTTGTGGCGAGCTTCATCTACGACCTGCCGATCACCAAGACCCTCGGGTGGAATAATAGCGCCGCAAAGACGGTGCTTGATGGATGGAGCATCGGCGGCATTTACACCTACGAGTCGGGTACGCCGTTCAGTGTTTTGAATCAGTTTGACGAATTGGGAACGAGCGGCTTAATTAGCTTCGCGGATCTCGGATCGACCTTTACGCTTCTAGACCCGCGCAAGAATAATCGCCAGGTGTTTAATAAGGATGCCTTCAAGTCATTCCTTGATCCCAACGCGGCCGGCTTTAACCTCGCCACGCAATTCCGCCGCGGCACCTCTACCCGAAACCAGTTCCGTGCCAATAACACGATCAATAACTGGGATCTAATCCTGGCAAAGAAAACGAAATTGACGGAAAGGATGGGCCTTGAGTTGCGGGTCGAGGCGTTCAACGCTCTCAATCACACTCAATTCACTACTCTTAACACCAGCATCACGAGCTCCACGTTCGGCCAATATACAGCCGCACGCGAGTCTCGAGTTGTTCAGCTTGGAGCACGCTTCTCGTTCTAAAAAACGCGCACCACGTTGCTTCTGAACATGGCCCGCCAGGTAATTCTGGCGGGTCATTTTTGTTGAACCAAAAGAATGGCAGCGGTCGGATGCTCGTTCTCGGTGATGCCTTCTCTTACCCTTTCTCATCAGGATACCTGCGATACGCCGAAAGAAATGGCCAGAGTGAACGCCAGGGAGTTACGGGATCTGCAAGGCGTTCTACGGAGACAGAGGTCAATGACATCCGAGAATTTGGAGTAAAATTGAAAAATTCAGGAAACCGGCGAGACCTCACGCTCCACCGAGTTTTGAAACACCTGTGAATACTAGCTTGAAAGCTCTGGCTCCCATTGCTCTCTTGCGGAACATTGATTGCCTCGGCGAAAACTAAAGCTTAGGGTCTTTAGCGTCTCAAGCCCCGAAATTCGGGGGCGCCACTCGGAAATCGGTCCGGTTCAAAAAGGAGGAAGCAGCGATGCGTAGCGTTCTTCGCTTTCTATCAAGCGGGTTGCTGGTGGGATTGTGTGTGGCCGTAGTCTCTGGTCAGGCCATTCAGACTGGCGGCATCACCGGGGTGGTCACAGATAAGTCAGGTGCGCTGGTCCCGGGTGCGACGGTGGCCGTAATTAGCGAGACAACCGGCAAGGCCGAGCGTACGGTGACCACCGGCGACGATGGCGGTTTTTCCGTCACTCTGCTATCACCGGGAACCTATAAGCTGGAGATTTCAGCTCGTAACTTTAAGAAGGCCGTGGTTACCGGCGTTCAGATTAGAATTACGGAGAGCACTCGGCAGGACGTGACCCTGGAGGCGGGCAGCATTCAGGAAACAGTCAACGTCGAAGCAACACCGTCGTTAATCAATCCTTCAAGTGCAACGACCGGCCAGGCGCTGGACGCACAGACGTTAAGATCTCTGCCCCTCGCATCGCCGAACTTCCTTTTTCTGCTCAGTCTTTCCACTGGCGTAACTGGCGAACCGACAGACGTACGCGCCGCCGGGCGCGGCACTGCCGATGTAACTGTGAACGGCCAACGCACCAGCAATAACAGCGTTTCCCTCCAGGGCATCAACGTCAATGATTTCAATCTGGCGCACTTCGATACGGTACCTTTGCCGAATCCAAATACCCTGCAGGAAATGAAAGTTGCGACTTCCCTCTACGATGCATCGCAGGGCAGTAAGGGCGGCGGCGCCCTCGGCCTGGTAATCAAATCCGGCGAAAAGGATTTTCACTGGGAAGGATACTGGTCGCATCGCAATGATGTATTCAATGCCAACGAGTGGTTCTTCAACAAGAACGGGAAGAAGAAAGGGCGTCTGCTACAGAATGTTTTCGGCGGCGATGGAAGCGGTCCGCTGCCAAAGCTCGGCGGTTACTGGTTCTTCAATTACCAGGGCGTGCGCGCGCGAAATGGAATCGATCCCAATGGTTCTACGCTGACTCCGACAATTCCGGGCTTCCCCACGAATCCTGACGGCACCACTTCGGCTGCGTTGCTCGCTGGGGCAACTTATGCCGGTCAAACAGTTGGTTTGACGCCAGCGCAGATCGACCCAGTCGCGGTCAACATTCTAAACCTGAAGAGTGGTATCTATGGCGGAACATTCCTGATTCCCAGGCCCGGACAGGCCGGATGCGGCAAGCCCGCTACCATCACCGGAACATTCCAATGCTCTTTCGGTGGCATCGCGCCGATCACTGATAACCAGTACACGGTTAGCTATGACCGCGATATGCGCGGCGGCAAAGACAAGATCACCGGCCGGTGGTTCTGGGATGAAGGCAGCGTGGCAAAGCCTTTCGGCACCGCCAGCAATCTGGCGTTTCCGAGAACTGACACGCAATGGAATCGCTTCCTGGCAATCACTGAAACTCATACTTTCAGCGCGACGAAGGTCAACGAGTTGCGGCTCGGATTCAGCCGGTTCCTCTTCGCTAACATTCCTACCGATTTGATTAACGTCTCAGACATCGGCGCCACTCGCGGCAACAGCTCGCAGTTTCCCGGAATCTATCAGTTCGCGATCAGTGGGACCTTCTCGCTGGGTACGGGAGTCAACGATGACCGCGGTACGGTGTCGAATACCTACAATATAGTCGATACATTCTCGTGGACTCGCGGTAAGCATGGTCTGCGTTTTGGCGGCGAGTCAGTTCAGTACCAACTGAACCGCTTCAATAACTTTGCCGTGCGCGGCTCGCTCACGACCGCAGCCACCTCTGGATCCGGAAACGCCTTCACAGCGTTTCAGAACTTTCTTCAGGGCCGCGTTACCTCGATTCAATCAGCTTTCGGCGACCCAGCCCGAAACTTCATCGCTACGGATTATGCTGGTTTCGTGCAGGATGACGTTCGCTGGTCTCCTCGCTGGACGTTCAATTTTGGTCTCCGCTGGGAGGGCATGAGCTTTGGTCACGATAAGCTTTTCAGGGCGGGTATCTTCGATCCCAGTCTGGCGGCCCAGGGCAAGAATCCATTCCTGTTTCCGGCAAAGGTAAACCTGGCCGGCTTTACCGGCACTCCGGGCGTCAAAGATTGTGCGTTGAAGAGTTGCTTTGATTGGAATAACTTCGCCCCGCGCGTGGGTTTTGCCTGGGACATCAAGGGCGATCAGAAGATGGTTCTGCGCGGGGGCTATGGCCTCTACTACCAACGGCTCTCTAATCAGAACATCTTGCAGAACTCGCTGGCCGCGCCGTTCACTGTGCAACCGCTTTCCAGCACGACCACGCCAACGTCGTTCCAGTTGGCGAATCCCTTCGCCAGCATTCCACCGCCATCGGCTATCGCCGCGGCATTCATTCCGCAAGGCTCGCGGTTTGCGGGACTGCGGCGCATCAGCGGCGCAGGTCCGTTGGATGTAAACGATCCGGGCGTCGGCCCGATCTTTGTCAACGAGTTGGGCCAGGCTTGTGCAAACTTTGGCGGCACGGCAACCAATTGCTCGATCAACCTGGCGTCCTATACCAGCGTGCCGCAATCCGCCTACACGCCTTACACGCAACAGTGGAATATGACTCTGCAGCGTGAACTGTGGAAGGGTTGGGCGGCTGAGGTCGGCTATGTGGGCTCACACTTTATTGGCGGCCTGGGTATCTGGGATCCATATCTCGCGACAGTTGCCGGTCCCGCCAGTCCCGTGACCGTGCGAGACATTAATGGTGTCGCCTATACCATCACCACCAACACAGTGAACAACGAAGCGTTGCGGCACCAGGTGCTGGGGCTCTCACGCGCACGCGGCGCGCGTTACTCCGGTAACATTGGCTTCGCCATTTACAACTCGTTCCAGGCAACACTCTCGCGACGGCTAAGTCACGGCCTGTATTTCCAGGCGGCCTATACCCTCTCGAAGACCACCGACAATGTCAGTGGCTCGTACAGCACGGACGAGTTAAACGCCACCCGGAACGGTCAGGGCGGAGGAAACATTCTCAACAACACCAGTCTGTCGCTGGCAAACAAAGCCCGTGGCGACTTTGACCGCCCGCAACGTCTGGTGGTGAGCTACTCGTACGATCTGCCGGTCCCGAATAACAGTTTCTTCCACAATCAATTTTTCCGTGGCTGGGCTGTTAGCGGGATCGTAACGTATCAAAGCGGTCTTCCATTCTCAATCCTGGACAGCACATCCGGCGGCGCGTTCGGAGCGACCGGCTTAGGTACCGGCTTATTAGTCTGCCGACCTTTGTCCGAGCAGATCGCTGGTGTGCCGGGCTGCGTGCCGGGAGCAACGACCATCGTGGGATCTATAGTCACGTCGGGCCGGATTCAGAATCGATTGGATCATTTTCTTAATCCGAACTTCGTGAGTACCGCGGCAATCGTTCCTAACGGCGCCACCGGAGCAACCGGCTATGGCAACGTACCCCGCAATGCGTTCCGCGGACCGCGCCAGCAGAACTGGGACGTCTCACTGATGAAGAGATTCAGCGTCAGGGAGAGTCACCAATTCCAGATTCGCATGGATGTATTCAATCTGTGGAACCATCCGATCTTTCGTTTCCCGTCGACGATTCAAATCGCGACACCCGGAACCTTTGGCCAGATCACTGAGACGGCAGTGCCGGCTCGTCTGATTCAATTTGGTCTGACCTACAAGCACTGATACGCCCCCAGGCGTTGCTCACTAAACTCCGGCCGGGCGGTTACTTTTTAGCCGTCCGGCCCTTCTTCTTAGTTCTGGAACCAAGGCGATTTGATTTTGTCTTAGGGTTGTAGAGCCGTTCTCTTCACATTGTTCGCTGCTTGTCTTAAGCTAAAGCCGATGACGCTTCTTGTTTACCGTCTGGGATTTTTCTCGCTGGCTATGTTGATGGCAGCAACTGCTTATGCGCAGCGCGATCGCGACACCTACAACCCGGGCAATCAATCATTCGAGGTGTCAGGCCAGGTAAATATCGCCGCCACAAACAAGCCGGCCGAAGGAATCCCCGTACGGCTGGAAAGGTTTAGTGGCGGCATCACCGATCAGATCACCACCGATGCGCGCGGGCGTTTTCGTTTCGCGAACCTCCAGCGCGGCTACTATCGAGTAATAATTAACGCACCTGGTTATGGTCCGGCTCAACAAGAGGCTGACCTGACGCTGCTTTTCAAAGTGTATATGTTTTTCACGCTTAACAGGACGGATTCCAACAACGCCAACGGAATGGGTACCTCGATCGACGTAATCGATGCGCGAGTTCCACCCAGTGCGCGTGAGGAGTTTGTTCGTGGGCGGGAAGCGCTGGCAAAAAGGAGTGCTCAGGACGCGGTCGTTCATTTCCAGAAGGCGCTCTTTTTTTATCCTGAGTTTTTCGAAGCTGATTTACTCCTCGCAACGGCGTTCATGGATCTCCGAGATTGGCAAAAGGCCGAGAATGCTTTGACGAGCGCACTGCAAATCAAACCCGACAATCCCACCGCGTTGCTGGCCCTGGGTGAAGTTTACTGGCGCGAAAAACGCTATGACGAGGCTGAGAAAACCCTCCTCGAAGGACTCAAGCTGGAGGATAAGAACTGGCACGGACACTTTACGCTTAGCCGGTTGTACTGGGAAAAAGGCGAGGTGATGAAGGCCGGGCCGGCGATCGGCCGCACGTTGCAACTGAAACCTGACTTTGCTGAAGCGCACCTGCTCGCTGGGAACATTCTGCTGCGACTGAACCAGCCGCAACGGGCGCAAGCTGAGTACGAAGAGTATCTTCGCCTCGCCCCGAAAGGTGAATATGCAACCGAAGCGCGCGCTCTGATTCAAAAGCTGAAAACTACCGACATCAGACACTGACCTTGCTTGACTCTCAACACCATAGCCACTTTGCGAACTCCTCATCGGCGCAAAGCTTGATTCGCCTTCCCAAAACGAGGATTATTCCCGCGGCATGAATTCCGTAGATAACGAACTTGCGCTGGCCCCCCTCGGAGCCGGCGACCTGATTGATCGGGCAGTGCGACTGTATCGACGTCACTTCCTGACGCTGATTCGGATCGCCGCGCCGCCGGTGGTCGTCTTTGCACTGGGTTCGACTATCACCACAATCGCCTTTCGCGAACTAAGCGCCACGCCGGACGAGATGCGCATGGTGCTTTACGTGCTTATGCTTCTCGCTGGCATGGTGATCATGTTCGGCGGATCTCTGTTCAGTCTAATCGTAATGGGTGGGGCAACGCGCAATCTCGTAGCCCATCTACTGTGGAACGAACCGGTCACAGCGCGCTCGACCTATCGCGCGGTCAAGTCACGATTCTGGGGGCTGTTGGGAGCCAGTATCGTGGTTGCCCTTTGGCTTGGCTTTTCATCATGGCTGGCCTTCATGGCCTTTTATATGATCATTGCCATGGTAACGATTGGGGCGTTCGCATTCGCCCAGGCACTCTCCGGATGGCTGGCGGCAATCATTATAGGACTAGGCACGATGACAGCTATCGTGATTGGTCTGATTCTCTTTTTTCTCCTGGCGGGGCGAATGGCTTATGTGCCCCAGGCGATGCTGGTCGAGGGCCGAGGTGTCTTCTCAGCCGTCGGCCGCAGTTTCTCTCTGGCCAGCGGCAATGTGCGCCGTTTGATGGCCATGACGCTGTTTACGTTCTTTGCGACGTACTCTGCTTTGATGCTTTTGATGATTCCTTTGGGGTGGTATGGCTATCTAAATGGCGTTGACCTTTCACCATTTGGCACGAACTCTCCTGCCTGGTATGTAATCGCCTATGAAGTCATTCTGCAATGCAGCCATATCACGCTGGCGCCGATCTGGATGCTTTGTCTTTCCCTGCTTTATGTGGACGAGCGCGTGCGCCACGAGGGTTACGACATCGAACTGTTGGCCGCGCGGCAACTTCCGGAAATGCCACAGCTGGCCGGCGTGGTATCTCCTTTCGCTCCGGCGTTGGTGACGGGACGAGCGCCCAGGTTCGTGCCGCCACCTCCGGGCCCGATGCCAACCGGATCAGTTTTAGGTCTGAGCTAAGTAAGCGAGTCATGATCCCGAATCGAAAGTTGAACCACCGCATCGCCGGCCTCGGCTTCGCTCTGTGCGTGATCCTGATGTGCCTGGCCAGTGCAAGCGCAGCGACGCTTGCCGAGTACCGGCGTCGAATCTCTGATGGCCTGGTCGCGGTGCAACAACTGCAACTCGCCCACGCTAACCGGAATTCACTCAGCGAACAATCCCGCCAAAGTGCCGTTGCTCGCCTACGCACTCTCTTGCCCGCGAAGGAAAAGGTCTTGCTTGAAGGACAAACGATCGCGGTCGACAATTCCTGGCTCCATGACGCGTTGGACGAATACGAAAAAAACCTGAGCAGTCACGGGGGCGGTAACGAAGTGCTGGCTCGGATTGGCGAACGTCTCCTGGCCCTCGGCCAACGGCTGGATGAAACTCAGAATAGAACCAAGGCTCTTAGCAAGGATGAAGAAAAGGGACGACTGGCTGAAATTTTACGGCGACCCGAGTACCAGAAAGCCGCCGCCGAAGGCAGCGCTATCGGCCGGTTGTGGGACCGGTTCATGCGCTGGCTGGCCAGCTTATTTCCCAAGCCCAAACCAATCCAGCGCGGCAGCTCGTCGTTTATTTCAGGAATTGCACAAATCATAGTGATTTTGGTTGCCCTGGCGTTAATTGGGTTTTTGATTTGGAAATTCGTGCCGCGCTATCTGCGCAACCGCACCAAAAAGAAACCAAAACGCGAAGCGCGGATCGTTCTGGGAGAGCGGCTTGAGCCGGATCAGACCGCGGCGGACCTGTTGGCCCAGGCGGAAGCGCTGGCGCACAGTGGCGATTTACGCGCGGCGATTCGCAAAGCTTACATCGCCTTCCTGTGCGAACTCGGCGACCGCAAAGTGATTAGTCTGGCGCAGCATAAAACCAACCGCGATTATCTGAGCTCGGTGCGCGAAAAAGGTTCGCTGTATTCGACCATGCGCGGGCTCACAAACAGTTTCGAGGTTCACTGGTACGGTTTCGTTCCGGCCTGCGAAAACGATTGGAACGATTTTCGGCAAAGATATCAGCAGGCTCTGAGGACTCCATCGGGATAATGGCTGCCCTGCTCCCGCTTGGGAGCAGGACCAGGGTTGAGGACGTGCTGTGATTTATCGAAACCCTCACCCAGCCCTCTCAGTGCGATTGGGATAACAGATATGCGGCAACGCCTTTTCATCATCGTCACGCTGGTGGTCGTGGTCCTGGTCCTGATCGCGCTCAATGCCGCGTCGTACGTCAAGATCGAACAGGCTGGGGATTCCGAAGGGTGGCCCGATCGTTCAACCTTTAATTCCGGCGCCACCGGTACGCGGGCGCTATACGATTTTCTGCGCGAATCAGGTTACCAGGTGACGCGGTGGAGCGAATCACCATCCTCGCTTCTCAGCTTCAGCGGCCCGAAGCCGGCAACGATCGTAGTCATCGGCCGCACCGTTCTACCTATTTCGAAAACTGAAAGCAAAGAGCTGCTGCGCTGGGTCGAAAAGGGCGGCCGGCTCGTGATCATCGACCGTAGTCCGAATCCGAACTTGCTCCCTGCGTCCGGTGCCTGGAAAATTACCAGCCAGGCCTTCAGTTATCCCTGGGCAGATATCGATCCAAACAATCTCGAACAGATGACTAATGGAGAAAAGCCCGTCAGTGCGTCTCAACCGACTTTGCTGGCGCGCGATGTTGTGTCAGTTCTGCCATCGCGTTTTGCCGCCGCGATTACCATTGCTCCGCAGGAAACCAATAAGACCAACAATGGTTCAACCGCCGGCGCCAAGGGAGAGGGCGTCGACTCTGAAGAGTCATCCGGCGATTCTGAAGCCGCCGCCGAGCCCTCGCCTGACGATTCGAGCACGACGGCAACCAACCATGTTTTGAAAACAATTTCGGCCGCGCCGGTCATTAACTTTGCGACTGAGCACGGCGGCTTGCTCGTCGATTACCCGCACGGCCAGGGTCGCATTGTCCTGCTCGGCGATCCATTCATCGTGGCCAACAACGGCATCAGTCGCGCCGACAATTTGCGGTTGGCAATCAATGTCGTGACCGGCAGCGGTGGTCTGGTGGCGTTCGATGAATTCCATCAGGGCCGCGCCGCCACCCACAATGCTCTAATTCAATATTTCGAAGGAACGCCGATCCTGGCTTTGTGTGGACAGTTTGCTTTGATTGGCCTGGCAATCGTCTGGTCCCGCGGACGCCGTTTTGCGCGCCCATTGCCCCTGCCGCACGTGGATCGCCGATCGAGCCTGGAATTTGTCGCCTCGATGGCTGAGCTGCAACAGCGCGCCAGGGCGCATGACCTCGCGCTCGAAAATATCTACGGTCGCGTGCGTCGGGTACTGGTCCGTCACGCGGGTTTGAGCAACAGCAGTCCGCGGGCGGAAATTGCCGCGCGCGTCGCGGCCCGCTCTGGTCTGAACCGGCAAGAGCTTGAAACGCTGATGCGAAATTGTGAAGATGTCATCAACGGCGCGCCCACCAACGCAAAGGAATCACTGCGGCTGGCAAAGCGTCTGCGGGAAATCGAATCGAGGCTGGGTCTGGGCGCGCGTGCGCGCGACGATCGACAGGCTGCGGAAAGGGTCGAGCTTTAAACTCAAGTTACTAAGCTCTAAGTTCTAAACTTTAAAACAGGATCTCAAATCTCAGATCTCAAGAATCGGAAATCTAAAACATGCCTGAACTCGTCTCTCCAACCATCGCACACATTCAAAACGAGCTGCGCAAGGTCATCGTCGGACAGGACGAGCCTATCGAACAGATTCTCGTCGCGCTGCTGGCCGAAGGCCACGCTCTGATCGAAGGAGTTCCCGGCACCGCCAAGACGCTGACCGTGAAAACTCTGGCGCGCATCGTCAACGCCGGGTTTGGGCGCATTCAGTTCACGCCCGACTTGATGCCCTCTGACATTACCGGCACCAACGTCTTCAACATGGGCTCGTCGAGCTTCAGCCTGCGGCGCGGCCCCATCTTTACCGACATCCTGCTGGCCGACGAAATCAATCGCACGCCGCCGAAAACTCAGGCCGCTTTGCTCGAGGCAATGGAAGAACGTCAAGTGACGATCGACGGTGAGGGCTATCAGCTTTCACCGATGTTCACGGTGCTGGCGACTGAGAATCCGATTGAGTACGAGGGCACATACCCTTTGCCGGAAGCGCAGCTCGATCGGTTTCTGCTGAAGATTCTGCTGCCCTATCCGTCGGTTGAAGACGAACAGCAGGTCGTGGCCCGCTGGGATGCCGGGTTTAATGCGCGCCGTTTGAATCAGGTGGACATTCAACCGCTGGCTGCCGCCGACACGGTCATCCGTTGCCGCGCCGAAGTGAATAACATGCACATGGAGCCCGGTGTGCAGCGTTATGTCGTCGACATCGTGCGCCGCACGCGCGACCATCCGGCCCTGCATTATGGCGCCAGCCCGCGCGCCGCAGTGGCTCTGCTGCTGTGCGCAAAAGCGCTCTCCGCCATTCGTGGCCGCGACTTCTCGACGCCCGACGACGTGCGCGACATCGCGCGTCCTGTGCTGCGGCATCGTCTGACGCTGCGCGCCGAAGCCGAACTGGACGGCGCCACTGCCGATTCGGTAATTACCGATATTCTGCAAAGCGCGGAAGTCCCGAGATAATGCGCTTCATTTTCTCAAAGCTCTTCTACATCCTGCTGGCCATCGGCTTTGTGCCGCTTTCGCTTTCGTGGGGACGGCCGATGCTGCGTTGGGTGGCGCTCGCTTACGACCTCGCGCTAATCGCGGTCGCGGTTTTTGATGCGTGGAACAGCAAGCTGCCCGCGAAGGTCGACATCCAACGGCATTTTGGCGGCCGCTTTGCCGTGGGCGCGGAAACCGAAGTGCGCATTGAAATCGCCAATCAAACGCCGCGCGACATTCGCCTGATAGTGAAAGACGAATATCCGCCGCAGATGAAACTTACGGGCGCCCGCGAGGCGAATCTGAATATCGAAGCACAAACCAGTGCCGCCCTCGTCTATGGACTGACGCCTCCAAAACGCGGCCGCTTTGAATTCGGTTTGATTGCGGTTCGATACCTTTCCCGCTGGCGTTTAACGTGGCGGCAGGAACGTATTGGCCAGCCGGTCGCCGTCAAGGTTTATCCGAACATGCGGCGGGCGCGTGAAGCCGAATTGAAAGCGCTCGGCGCGCGATCATTCGTCGCGGCCCGGCGTAAGTCGCAGTGGCGAGGCGAAGGCCGCGACTTTGAATCGCTGCGCGATTACGTGCGCGGCGACGAGATGCGTCACATCTCCTGGACTGCGACGGCGCGGCGCGGAAAGCTGGTGACGCGGCAATATCAAATGGAGCGCGACCAGACGATTCTAATCGCTCTGGACGCCGGACGTTTGATGACCGCGCGCATCGAAAATGAAACGAAACTGGATTCGGCGGTGCATGCGGCGCTGGCCCTGATGTCCGCGGCCGCGCGCGCCGGGGACAACGCCGGGCTGCTGGTCTTTGGCCGTCGCATTAAGGCGTACCTACCGCCTAAACGTGGCGCCGAGCACTTGGACGCGGCTCTGGAAGCGCTGTATGCGATCGAGCCGGAGATGATCGAGCCGAGCTACTCAAGGGCCTTTGAATTTGTTTCGGCCAACAGCCGGCGCCGCTCGTTGGTGGTTGTGCTCACCGACCTGGTCGATGAAGAAGGTTCGCGTGAATTGCTCTCTTCACTGAAGCTTCTGCGGCCACGCCATCTGCCGCTGGTGGTCACGATTGCGGACCGAGATCTAAAGGCCGTCGTGCGCGAGAGCCCTGAAAACGAAAACGAGATGTTCACCCAGTCCGTCGCCGAAGAAATCATGCATTTGCGAGAAGCCGCGCTGCGTCTGGTTGAATCACAAGGCGGGTTGGCCCTGGACGTAACCGCTGCAGTGCTGGCGCCAAAGCTTTTGGAGACTTATTTGAGAGTTAAAGAGCGAGGGATGCTTTAGGGAGAGTTTCGAGTTCAACAAAAACGTGATCTTCAACTCGAAACCCGAGACTCGAAACTCGAAGCTGGCTCGCGGCCCACCAAAAACAGATACGAGTACAACGCAATCCCCGTAATCGCTCCGATACCGAACTTGATCACGGGACTGATCGGCGCGGGGGAGATGAAGCCTTCAATAATTCCCGCGACTACCAGCAGCGGCACGCAGCCAACAATCAAGCGCACGGCTTCCATGCCGCGCGACTTTAAGGCGTCGCCGCGCGAAAGATCGCCGGGCATCACGAGCGCCGTCCCAATCAATAGTCCCGCGCCGCCGGCAATGAAGATGCACGACAGCTCGATCACCCCGTGGCCGACGACGAAGCTTAGTAAATCGTTACCGAACCCGGCGTGATAGGTAAGCGCCAGAATGGCGCCAAACATGGCGCCGTTGAAAGCCAGTACATATAGCGTGCCCAGGCCGAGGATCGCCCCGAGTGCAAAGGCATAGAACGTCACCTTGATGTTGTTGGTGAAAATTTGACTGGACCCAATCTGGTTGGCGTCGTTCAGGCCTTCCCACCAGCGGGTCCGATTGTTGATTACCACTTCGCGAAAGAACGGGCTGATGCCGGCAAACTCAGAAAAATTCGGATCGAGCCGGGTGCCAAAGAAGGCGATCAGGCTAAACAGTAGAAATACTCCGAACGCGGTCGCTGTATAGCGCCAAGTGCGTCGAAAAGTCGCCGGAAAGTCGCGCGCGACAAAGTCGCGAATGCGGCGCCCTCCCTGCGCATCGGCCCTGTAAATACGGCCATGCGCGCGAATTACCAGGCTGTTCAGATAGTTAACCAGGCGCGGGTCGCGCGATTCCGCGCGGGCAATGGCCAGGTCTGAAGCCGTGCGCCGATAGATGCGGCCCAACTCCTTCACTTCTTCGCGGTGCAACTTCCGCAGCGTCATTCGATCCAGAAGCTGTAGTAACTCTTCCAGCCGTTGCCAGACAGTCTTGCGTTCATTGATGAAGCGATCGATGGGCATCGTTTTAATTTCGGATTGCGAATTGCGGATTTCGAATTTTACATTTTAGATTTAGACTGAGCGCAAGACCGAAGCCTGAAGGAGCACGGAACTCAAATCGCAAATCAGAAATCAAAAATCGGAAATCGTCTTGTTGAGTGTGTACCAAACTTCAGCGAAGGCCGCAAGGTTGAAACCGTCGCACGCATCGCGCAGGCGATCGAGTCGGTCCCGGGTGTCACCGTTCTCAACCGGCACATTGACCCGGATCACAATCGTTCGGTGATCACTTTTGTGGCCGCGCCTGAGTTTATTGTCGAGGCGGCGTTGCGCGCCGTCGCGCGGGCCGCGGAGTTGATCGATCTAACAAAGCACCAGGGGGAGCATCCGCGCATTGGGGCCACCGACGTTCTGCCTTTCGTTCCGGTCAGCGGTGTGACCATCGATGACTGTGTTGTGCTCGCGCATGCGGCCGGCCGGCGCATCTCGCAAGAGCTCTCGATACCAGTTTACTTTTATGAACGCGCCGCACTGCGACCTGATCGTATCAGACTTGAAAACGTGCGCGGTAAAGGCTTCGAACACCTGCGCGAAGAAATCGCCGGCGAACCCGACCGCGCTCCCGACCTCGGCGAAAAGAAAGTTCATCCGACTGCGGGAGCAATCGCCGTCGGCGCGCGGCCGTTTCTGATTGCCTTCAATGTCAACCTGCGCACGAACAATATCACCATCGCGCGAAGCATTGCTGGCGCCGTGCGCGAACGCGACGGTGGCTTGCCGTTCGTCAAGGCGCTCGGCTTTGAACTGCAATCGCGCGGCGTGGTTCAGGTTTCGATGAATCTAATCGACTATGAGCAGACGAGCATCGCCCAGGCCTTTACCGCGGTGCAGCGCGCAGCGGAACGCCAGGGCGTTGAAATCGCCGGAGCTGAAATTGTCGGCCTGCTGCCGCGGGCAGCGTTGGATCGAAGGGCCGCTTACTTTCCCTTGCTCGAGAATTTTCGCGAGAATCTGGTCCTGGAAAACCTTCTGGAATCATTGGCACAGTAAAGTTAGATCAGCCTCACTTAAATGGAATGCCTCGCCCGCGCGGCATCCGAACACTGCAATCAAACTATCACTGGACAGGCTGCTCTTGTTTGTTTATTATGATCGCCCCGCTCCCGAAGCGGTTCTCCACTAAGAATTGGCCGCCGCGGCCAGTTTCCAGTTAGCCAACGGATCGCGTGACAAGTTTGTCGCTACCCCCGGCGCCAGTAACGCCTTCTCGCCGATTCAATCATGGAGGTTAGATATGCTCAGAATGGGAAAGAATCCAAACGAAGAGAAGAGCCAGACCCAACCCGAGGACTATTCGACACGCAGTTATTCACCCTACCAAAGCGGCGATACCAATACGAAGCCGCCAGCTGAAACGGCGGTGGCGTCAGCAAAGGCTTTGACCGAAAGCGAAACCATTGCCCGCGAAATCAAGGACGGAACCCTCAGCGGTTTTGTCGGCAGCGGCACAGTCGTTACCGGAGAGTCGTCATTCAAATCGATGCTCCGCGTTGATGGCCGCTTTTCCGGTCGCATTACATCCAGCAGCGGCACCCTGATCGTCGGCGCCGGTGGTCAAGTCGACGCGAACATCGAAGTTTCCGTCTGTACGATTCACGGCGTGGTGAACGGCGATATCATCGCCGGTCAGCGCATTGAGTTGGGCCGGGCCGCGAAACTCAACGGCAACATTCAGACACCTTCGCTGGTCATCGAACAGGGCGCGGTGTTTGAAGGAAGCTCTAAGATGGTTCAATCGAAGGCCGCTGCTGAAAAGCCGGCCAAGGTCGAGCGCAAGGACAACTTGCTGGACGCGTCAAAACTGGACGCAGTCAAGGTTGAGACGCCGGCCAGAAAGCCCGACGACGGCAAGCCACTGTCGAGCGTGACCGCGGCGGCCAGCTGAACCGGTAAAGGCGGGAGCGCGGACATCCTGTCCGCAATGAGCGCAGTGCGCGAATCAAAATTCGCGTGAGAATTCTTCTTGCGAGGCGGACTTCTTGTCCGCCCTTTTTTTTAAGTGGCGAGGATCGATTGTGATATCCCGTGTCAGAAGTCCGACCGTGAGGGAGGGCAACTAGAAAATCCGACGAGTGAAGTGGGCGGTAGCTCTCCCTCACGGTCGGGCTTCTGACACGCTTCGGCGACCAGTACGACTCGCGAGACATTTCCCTCTTCACGCGCTACAATTCAAAAACCAAATCCGACTCTGATAAATGCATCTGATGGGGTTCCGAAACACGCTCTGTGCTTCGCTTCTAGTGGTCGCGTCTGTGACGGCAGTGGCCGCCCAGCGACCAAAGGCAAAAACCTTCGCGACGTCGATTCCTACGAACATTCTGCTCAAGATTATTCGCGCTGAAGACCAGCGGCGTTGGAACGACAATCTCAAGTCTTTGCTCACTGACAAAGACCCAAAGGTGCGTAAGCGGGCGGCCCTGGCGGCTGGGCGGATCGGCGATGAGCGCGCTTTGCCGGCTTTGATCGAACTGTTGCACGGTGATGCCGATAACAACGTGCGACAGATGGCGGCGTTTGGAATTGGTGAAATCGAGTCGACGGCTGGGGCAGACGCGCTGATCGCCATGCTAAACGATACGAAGGAGCCGGGCGAAGTGCGCGCCCGCGCCGTCGAAGCTCTCGGCAAGATCGCCGCCGCCCTGCCTGAATCTGATAAAGAACGAAAGGCCGCGTACGGTGCTGCGATTCTCGAGGCGCTGCGCTTTGAAGCGGGCCGTCGTTCGCGACCGGATGAATTGATGATTCTGCTTGGATTGACGTCGGCGCTGCGCGCGAAGCCGGAAGGCGCGGGACCGGTGATTGTGCGCTTTCTCGGCTATGCCGATCCGCGCATTGTTGCCGACGCACTTAATACAATGGCGCGTCTGCGCTTGAAAGATAATAACGAAGAAGTGCGAATATTATTGCGACATTCTGATCCTATCGTGCGAGCCAACGCCGCGCGTGCGATCGGCGCGGCAGAAGACAAAGGCGCTTTCGAGGCACTGCTCGATCGCGCCCTGCATGATGTAGATTTGCGCGTGCGCGTGAGCGCGATTCGAGCGTTGGGGAGTTTGAAGGATGCGCATGCAGTAGAACCGCTGGTGAATCGCGGCAATTCTTTCTTTCACTCGGACCAGCTAGCTCAAGCTTCTGTAAATGAACTTCTGGAAATTACAACCACGCTCGGACGGCTCGTACCTAACACCTCTAACGAAACCGTCGTGACGTTCTTGCGCAAGATACACACACTGACCGATGGCGAGGCGGTTGAAGTTGAGACTGCATTTGCACGCGTCGCTCCCGGTATTTTTCAAAGCGACCCATATCGCGCGGAAACAACAAAACGAAATGTGAGCTGGCGACAAGTATCCCGGCGGGCTCAGGGGTTGGCGGCCATCAGAGATGTTATTACTGGCGCGGCAACTGGAAGCGCCGGTGACCACGCCTTAAAAGATGCGCAAAAAGAACTCGCAGAAATGTTAGGGCGTCCGAATGCCCCGACCTTCGCCGTTCCGGATGTCTTGCAGGCTTACAGCAACTTCAAACCGGCGAATGCGGACGAGTTCGCGAGAAATCGCCTGCAGTCCGCCGATGTCATCATTCGCGCCAATGCAGCGGAGGTACTTGGTAATCAGTCACCAAGCGAAGCCAACACCCACGCATTGGTCGAAGCGCTCCCGCAAGCGTTGCGTGATAGAGATCTCAACGACGCGGCGCTCGCCATTCTCGACGCGCTGGGAAAACAAAAGAGCGCGGCGGCCAATGAGGCGATAAAGACGGCGCTGGACTCATCCGATCATTTGATTCGACGCAAGGCAGTCGCGCTCTTGAAAGCTAATGGCGCCGGCGACTTCTCCAATCGCATCGGAATCGTGCAAACTCGAAACACCGAAGCCGACTATCGTCGCGCAATCGCGCGCATCGGCAAGAAGGTGACCGCGACGGTGGTGACCAGCAAAGGCGCTTTTACCATCGAATTCCTTCCCGAAGACGCACCTTTGACGGTTGATAACTTCCTCATGCTGGCCCGCCGTGGTTACTTCAACGGCCAGACCGTGCCGCGCGTCGTGCCGAACTTTGTTGTGCAGGCGGGTGACCCGCGTGGTGATACGAACGGCGGGCCAGGCTATTCAATTCGCTGCGAGATCAACGAAGTGCCCTATGATCGAGCGGCAGTCGGCATGGCACTCTCAGGTAAAGACACGGGCGGCTCGCAATGGTTCGTGACGCATTCCCCGCAACCGCATCTCGACGGCGGCTACACCGTATTTGGCCGCGTAGTTTCCGGGATGGACGTTGTGGATAGAATCGCGAGGGGAGATACTATTCGCCGGGTGACTGTAAATGAACGATAGAATTCACCACAGAGGACACAGCGGAAGCAGAAAAAGCGCGAAACCATTCGCTTTGTGTCCTCCGTGCCTCTGTGTGCTCTGTGGTAAATCGCTTTTTGTTTTTATTCTCGCCGCGTTACTGACCTCAACGATCGCGGCCCAGACCCAAACCCGCCAACCGCTGCCGCCGGAAAAGAGGATTCGCTACCAGATTCACCTCGCGCTCGACTTTGAAAACCGGGCCTACAGCGGGAGTGAACGAGTGCGCTGGACTAATCGCGGCGAACATCCGACTTCAACTTTATATTTTCATCTGTATCCGAACGTGCGCGTGCCGGGTTATGCACCGCCCACCGAAAAAACTCCCACCGGACAGGCGATATCAGACGAACCCAGCCTGGAAATTGTCGAAGTGCGCAACGCCGGCGACAACGCTCCGCTGGCGTTTGTGCTCGACGATCAGGAAACGACTCTGCGCGTTCACCTGCGCGAGGCCGTAGCGTCGAATGCGGCCGTCGAGATTGACCTCAAATTCAAGGGCACGGTCCCGGAGATCGACCCGGAGGAAACCGGTTTGATCACGCACGTCGTCACGCAGGTGAGCGCTGCCATTCGCAGCACTCGCGAAATCCGTCGCGCCCGCGATACGAATTTTCGCTGTCGCGGAGTGTTGCTGCTGAGCATGTCGTATCCGGTGCTGGCCGCCCGCGACGGCGATGATTGGTTTCGCAAGGTTGAGTCCAGCATTGGCGATTCGCAGACGACGGACACCGCCGATTATGAAGTGACGATCGACGCGTCGCGCGAGGTCGTAGCTTATACTCCGGCGCCGGCGCAAACCGTCACGCCCGGAGAGAAAACCAATTCCAGCAGGTTTGTGGCGGAGAACCTGCGCGACTTTGTGATCATTGCCGGCAACAGCTTTCGCGCTGAAGAAACTCGCGTCGGCGACGTAACTGTGCGCTCGATCTTCCGTACGGATCACGAGGCAGCGGCGCACCGCGTGCTAAAGATTGCCGCCGAGGCTCTGCGCGTTTATGGCGCGCGCTTTGGTCCGCTCCCATTGAAAACGGTTAGCCTGATCGATGTGCCGCTGGTGGCCACGCTGGGCAGCGCCGAATTCGCGGGTGTGAGTGCGATCGCCAGCGCTTTCTATCTGGATTTCGATTCGCCGACGATCCGAAACATGCCTGATGTGATTCGCGAGCAGCGCGCCGCGGTCGAAGACAGCCTGGAATGGACCGTAGCTCATGTCGTCGCGCATCAATGGTGGGGTGCGGCCGTGGGCAACGACCCGGCCCGCGAACCGGTGCTGGACGAATCGCTGGCTAATTGGTCGGCGCTGCTTTATTACCGCGAGACTCACGGCGAGCAGCAGTTCACCGCCGCCCTCGAAGAACAACTGAGCGGCGTTTACAAGCTCTATCGAACTTTTGGCGGCGAGGACATGGAGGCCAGTCATGCGGCCCGTGACTATCGCAACTCGTTCCAATACGCGGCGATCGTTGCCAGTAAGGGCGCGCTGATGTTTGAAGCGTTGCGGAAACTCCTCGGCGACGAAAAGTTTTTTGCGGCCCTGCGCGACTACTACAAAGCCAATTCGCTGGAAGTCGCGGACATGGACGATTTGCGCGGCGCCTTCATTGCCGGGGCGCCGGTCGAACAAAGACGTGCCGTCAGTCGTACTTTTGATCGCTGGCTTTCCAGCAAGCGCGGTGATGAAGACATTGGGCCGCCGGACGCAAAGCTGGCTGAAGAACTGGGGTTGCCGTCAAAACAAAACGCCAAGGGCGACAAGAATATTTTCACGGCCTTTGCGAAAGTAGGAAAGTTTTTCTGGCAGCAAATGACACGAATTAGGTAAGACGATCTTTGAACTTAGTGCTTTGATCTTGGCTCTCGCTAATCAAGAATCACTTTTCTTTTCAAGAGAACTGAGTACAAAGTACTAAGTACGACTAAATGAGAGCTTATCAAGATCTGGAACCATTACCTCAAAAGCACCGTCCGGTGCTGCGGCCGACGTCCATTCAAATCGAGCGTGAGTTGGAAGTCGTCAGTCAGTTAATGGACAACCAGTTCCGGCTGCCGATCCTCGGCTGGCGCTTTGGTCTCAACGCCATCATCGATCTCATCCCTGAATTTGGCGATATCGTCACGACGATCGTTGCGCTCTACGTTTTGGTGGCAGCGGTCCGTTACCGCGTGCCGAAAGTCACTCTGCTGCGCATGGGCCTCAACATCGCGATCTATTTTGTCGGCGGCCTGGTGCCCTTTGCCGGAGATCTATTCGCGATCTGGTGGAAGCCCAACATTCGAAATCTGAACCTCCTGCGGCGTCGCGCTACAGTTTCGGCGGCTGAAGCAAAACGGGGTCGGGCCAGCGACTGGTTGTTCGTCGCGCTCATCGTGGGGGGCCTGCTGGCGTTGCTCTCTGGTTCGATCGCTCTCACGCTTTTCGCTTTCTGGTACATCGCTACAAACTTACGCTTCGGTGTCTAACTGCTTTCCGGTGCCGCTTTGGTCATTGCATCCAAAATACCTGGACAGGCAGGGACTGCTCTCGCTGACAGCCACTTTCCTTGCGCACATTAGTGGCCCTTTGCTATAGTCGCGAACAGTCATCATCCGGGACAATTTGAGTAACACTGGCAAATCCTTGCAGGGATTGGCCTCTAAAAGAAAGGATATTTCAATGGGACACGATCGTGATTCTGGTGACAATATTTCGACGCGACTAACGTTTTTCCTGGTCGGTGCAGGCATCGGCGCGGTGCTGGCGCTATTGTTCGCGCCCAAATCGGGCGAGGAACTGCGCAACGACATTGCCGACGCTACCCGCAAGGGCATCGATCGATCGAAGGAAGCCGCACAGCAGTTGGGCAACAAGGCCAATGAGTACTATGAGACCGCGCGCGAGACCGCCGGCGAATATTATGAAGCGACTCGCGAACGCGCGGGTGAACTTTACGACACGGCGACGGCCAAGGCCGGTGAAGTAGTTTCAAAGACCCGCGAGGCGGCCACGCGCCAGGCTGGTTCGATTCAGGCGGCGGTAGAAGCGGGAAAGAAAGCTTACGTTGAAGAGAAGCGCAAGACTGAGCTTTCCGGCCGCACCGAAGCCGCGCCAACCTACAAGCCTGAAAAAACAATGTAACCCGATAGAGCTTAGGGCTTAGAGCTTAGTCGTTCGGTCCTGAATCGACTAAGCACTAAGCGCTAAATACTAAGCTCTTGGCTGAGATGAACGCACACGAACCACTCTTCTGGCTGGTAGTCATTACCGCGATCATTGCTCTGTCTTTCATTCTGATTGCGGGTGCGATGATTGCCATGGCCGTGTATGTGAACCGTGCCCTCAAGACTGTGAATCGAGTCGAGCAAAAACTCGATCCACTAATCAATCGCGCGACGGCACTCAGCGAGCAGGGACAGGCAATCGCGGTCCAGGGCCGGCAGATCGCCGAACAGTTCAACGTGATGTCGGGACACTTGTCGACGGCCACGGGTCATTTGGCGGAATCCGCGGCGTTGATCAAGGAAGAGGTGCGCGGCATCATGGCGCTGGCTGACGAAACCGCCGAAATGGCGCACGAGAAAGTACAGATGGTCAGTCGCGCGATCGATACCACCCACGAACGGGTAATGGACACTACTGAGTTCATCCAGAGAAAAGTAATTGAGCCGGCGCGCGAGATGGCCGCGGTTCTGGCCGGGGTCAGACGAGGCCTGGAAGTACTGGTAGCTCCCGCGCCGAGCCCGATTAACCGCAGCTATGGAGACGACGAGATGTTTATCGGCTGAACGAGAAAACATCAAAGGCTGACAAAGCCCGAAACCATCGTCTCAAAAAAGAGAAGAGATGGTTCGGGCTTTTACGTGTCAGAAGCCCGACCGTGAGGGAGGGCACGATATTCTTTGAGAGTTCAAATGAGGAGACTAGCCCCTGCTGACGCGCGGGCTTCTGATACGCCGACTCAGCTTTTGGCGAGCGAGCGCGCATGCTGTTACTATTTCCCTTTTGATACTTAACGACTTATGCCTACTGAAGCACCCGCACTCGAATTAAAGAAAACCATCAATTTGCCGAAGACAAAATTCGCGCAGAAAGCGAACCTGCCGCAAACTGAGCCGGCCCGTCTGAAGAAATGGGCTGAGATGAAGCTCTATGAAAAGATTTGCCAGGCGCGCGCGGGCGCTGAGAAATTCATTCTCCACGACGGCCCGCCTTATGCGAATGCCGACATACATCTGGGCACGGCGCTGAACAAGATCCTAAAAGACTTCATCATCAAATCGCGCACGATGCTCGGCTATGACGCGCCTTACGTGCCCGGCTATGACTGTCACGGATTGCCGATCGAGTTGCACGTCGAGCGCAAACTGGGCGCGAAGAAAGCGGACATGCCAGCGTTGAGCATCCGTCGCGCTTGTCGTGAATTTGCGGCCAACGCTTTGAAACGACAGACGCGTGATTTTCAAAGGCTCGGCATCCTCGGCGAGTGGGAAAATCCCTATATCACCATGTCGGACCATTACGAAGCCGAGACGGCTCGGCTGTTCGCCCGCTTCGTCGAACGCGGCTTCGTTTACAAAGGCGCCCGCCCCGTCTACTGGTGCATACACGACCAGACCGCACTGGCTGAAGCTGAAGTGGAATATCACCAACACACCAGCCCTTCGGTCTATGTGAAGTTTCCACTTTCCAGTGATCCGGCATTGATCGATCCGGCGCTGGCGGGCCGCAAAGTCTTTGTGCTGATCTGGACGACGACGCCGTGGACTTTGCCGGCGAACCTGGGCATCGCGGTGCATCCCGATTTCGATTATGTGGCGTTTGAAAGTGGCGATGAAGTTTACATCGTGGCCGCTGATCTGTTAGACGCAGTCGTCGCTAAATGCAATCTCGCCGGGTCAAAAGTGCTGGCGCGCTTTAGCGGTTCCCGGCTTGATCGGCTCGAATGCCGTCATGCCTGGCTGGATCGGCCATCGCTTTTGATGGTGGGCGAGCACGTCACGCTCGGCGGCGAAGCCGACGCTGAAACCGAGCTCGACGTCAGCGAAGCGCGCGAAAAATCGGCTACCAGCAAAGCGGGAACCGGCTGTGTACACACTGCGCCGGGCCATGGTCATGACGATTTTGTGATCGGGAAAAAGTACGGACTGGAAATCTATTGTCCGGTGGATCACGCTGGTAGATTCACACAAGAAGTCGAACACTTCGCCGGCCTGAATGTCTTTGAAGCAAATCCGAAGATCGTCGATTTCATGCGCGAGCGCGGCGTGCTCCTGTTCAGCGAGAATTACGAGCATCGTTATCCACACTGCTGGCGCTGTAAGAACCCGGTCATTTTTCGCGCCACGCCACAGTGGTTTATTTCGATGGACCGGGCGGGTGCGGGTGAGCCGGCTGAGAAAGACGAAGACGGACGCGACCGATCGAACTTCACCAGCAACTTTGCGAATGAAGAAATTCTCGACGGATCGAGCTTACGAGCGATGGCGCTGCGCGAAGTGGATGAGCGCGTTCGTTGGATTCCCGCCTGGGGCCGCGATCGCATGCGCAACATGTTGAAGGGCCGGCCCGACTGGTGCGTCTCTCGTCAGAGGGTCTGGGGCGTGCCGATCCCGGCGTTTTATTGCCGGTCGTGTCAGGAAATCGTTGCTGACGCCGCGGTCATCCGCCACGTCGCCGATATCTTTGAGAAGGAATCGGCCGACGCCTGGTACAAACGCGAAGCCGGCGAGCTTTTGCCCCATGGGTTCAAATGCCGGAAGTGCGGAGCTGCCGACTTTACCAAAGAGACTGACATCCTCGACGTCTGGTTCGACAGCGGTTCTTCGTCGATTGCCGTGCTTGAGGCGCGCGAGAACCTACGTTGGCCGGCTGACATTTATATGGAAGGTGGTGATCAGTTTCGCGGCTGGTTCAACTCATCCCTATTCATCGGTCTCGCGGTTCACGATCGCGCGCCGTATAAAACGGTAATGACTTATGGCTGGGCCGTCGACGCGGAAGGAAAAGCGATGCACAAGTCGACGGGCAACGCCGTTTCGCCGGATGAAGTTGTTCCGCGATTGGGCGCCGAGGTGCTGCGACTTTGGTGTGTGGCCTCGAACTATTTCGACGACTTGCGTTGTTCTGATGAAATTCTCCAGCGCGTCGCAGATGGTTATCGCAAGGTGCGCAACACGGCGCGCTATGCGCTCGGCAACCTTGACGGCTTCGAGCCGGCGCGCGATTCGGTGGCCGACGAAGATTTGTTGGAGATCGACCGCTGGGCTTTGTCTGAACTTGATGAAGTAGTGAAGAGAGTACGCGCGGCATACGAGGCCTATGAATTTCATCTCGTCTACCAGGCGCTCTATGAGTTCTGCACCGTTACTCTTTCGGCGCGTTACTTTGACATCCTAAAGGATCGGCTGTACACGTTTGCGCCGCGAAATTCGGCGCGCCGTTCGGCACAGACAGCTCTGTATAGAATCGCGGACTCGCTGGCGCGAATGTTGGCGACCATTCTGGTTTTCACGGCGGACGAGATTTGGGAGAACTTGCCGGGTGCGCGCGCGGCCTCAGTTCATCTGGCGGAACTTCCTACAGCATCGGGCGAGCGTGACGAAGAGCTAGCAGCCCGTTGGGAACAGTTATTCGAAGTTCGCGATGTCGTGTTGGGAGTATTGGAAGAAGCACGCGCCGCCAAAGCGATTGGCAGCTCGCTGGAAGCAGCTGTTGAAATCAAGGCTTCGGGAAAGACTTTTGAACTGCTGGAGAGCTATCGCGATGATTTGCGCTATCTGTTCATTGTCTCTCAGGTATCGTTGACTAAGACTGAAGCGGGTGAAGTCGGCGTCAGCGTCCGTCGCGCGGACGGTCAGAAATGCGAACGTTGCTGGAACTATTCGAGGCGTGTGGGCGAATCTGCGCGTTATCCGACGGTGTGCGAGCGTTGCGTTAAGGCATTGGAAGAGATCGAGGGAGAGATGGCGTAGCGCGCCTCACGTTTCTCTGCAATTCAAGATGAGCGAAAGCGAAATCACGTGTTCCTCGAGAACTCGCATGGTCTGGCGCCTCGGCTACCTGTTGGCCGCGCTTGGCATTTATTTGATGGATCAGGCGAGCAAGGCCTGGGCCGTTCGCCGCGTGCGTTTTGAAGACTTCACAGTAATTCGCGGCCTGCTGGATTTTGCCTACGCCGAAAATCGCGGCATCGCGTTTGGCCAGTTACAGGAAGGCGGCGCCTTCGGCCGCTGGTTTTTTGTCGTCCTGGCGGCTGCCGCGGCTATCGCCGTACTTTTCTATTTTCTCCGCACGCCACGCAACGACGACCGGATTCTGGGTGCGTGCGCCTTGTTGCTGGCGGGCATTCTGGGGAATTTGACTGATCGTGTACGGCTCGGATTCGTGATCGATTTTATTTTGCTGCATGCCGGCCGATATCATTGGCCGACATTCAACGTCGCGGACGCCAGTATCTCGATCGGCGCTCTCTTATTGGCATATGATTTGATCTTTGCGAGCCGGAAGTCGGCGCGAGACACGCAACCAACGCATCAACTGACCACTGACAACTGATTTCTGACCTCTGACATCTGATTTCTATCTTTCATGTATCCCATTCTTTTTCGCATCGGTAGTTTCCCCATTAACACTTACGGTGTCTTTTTAGCGCTGGCCTTTCTGGGCGCAATCCTTGTTACGGTGAAACTTGCCGAGCGCGACGGATTGCCGCGCGAAAGAATCTACGATCTGTGCCTCTGGTTGCTGTTGTCTTCGCTGGTCGGCTCAAAGTTACTGATGTTCTTTACTGAGCCCGAGTATCGCGAGCATCCTCTGCAACTTTTCTCGCTGGACTTTCTGCGTTCGGGCGGAGTTTTCTACGGCGGGCTGCTGGGCGCCTTGATCGCCGGTTACTTCCTGATGAAGCGATGGAAGCTACCGTGGTGGAAGACCGCGGATGCCTGCGCCCCGGGAATTGCGTTGGGAAATGTGCTGGGCCGACAGGGTTGTTTTTCAGCCGGATGCTGCTGGGGTAAGCCGACGAATTTGCCGTGGGGCGTGCGCTTTAGCGAAGCGGGCCACGAAGTCACCGGCGTGCCGATCGATGTCCGGTTGCACCCGACACAGCTTTACGAATCGTTCGCGATGCTGATTGTTTTCTTTTTTCTGCTCTGGCTGCACAAGCGAAAGAAGTTCAGCGGCCAGGTGATTCTCGCTTACGCGCTCATTTACGCGACGGTGCGTTTTCTGATCGAATTCGTCCGCGACGATCCGCGCGGCGACATCTTCGGCCTGACTACGCTGACCGGACTTTCTACTTCGCAGTTGATCGGCATCGTCGTGGGAATCGGAGCCTTGATTCTCTTGATAGTTCGCTGGCGGCACGCGAACGCTTCAAGAGATGTCGATGGCTCGGTGGCGTCAAGTCCCGCCCGGATCTGATCAAATACTCTTTGCGCCTTCAGAACTGCTTCGCGTCTTTGCGTAAAATGTACTTCGCCCGAGTTATTGATCACGCAAAGGCGCAGAGATGAACTAAAGGCGCAAAGAAGACCCTCCTTCTGATACTTACTCGCTGGCTAACGTCATCCGAATATTGCTAAGATTGCGGGCTTTCTGCTCAAGACAAAGGTTATTGATTCGAATGAAACTTCGCGTCCTTTATCACGGTCACTGTTTTGACGGCGTCGCCTCGGCCGCTACATTCACGCGCTTTTATAAGGAGAGAATCCATCCCGATGCGGAAGTGCAGTATGCCGGGCTGTTGCATCGTCCCGGGAACCTTCTATTCGAGGGCAACATGTTTGACGGCGACGAAAACGCGATCGTCGATTTCAAGTACTCGCCTTCTGAAAAGCTGACCTGGTGGTTCGATCATCATCAGTCCGCGTTTCTTACTCTCGCAGACGAAGCTCACTTTCTGGCCGACAAATCAGGTAAGAAGTTTCTCGACCCAAATCGCAAATCGTGCACGGAATTTATTGCCGATGTGGCCCGAGAAAAGTTCGGCTTCGATGATGAGCCGCTGCGCGAGCTGGTTCACTGGGCCCATATAATTGACGGCGCGCTGTATGAATCCGCGGCGCAATGCGTCGAGTTAAAAGAGCCGCCCCTGCAATTGATGCAGGTGATCGAAGCCGACCCGGACGAACGTTTCGTCGAACAGATCATTTGCGAGCTCACGCGCCGCTCTCTTAACGACGTGGCCACTAGTGCGGAAGTCGCAACGCGTTTTCAGCCGATTCTGAAAGAACATCTCGAGACGCTCGAAGTCATCCGGCGCAAAGCTGTCTGCAAAGACGGCGTGGTCCAATTCGATCTGATTGACGAAGGCTACGAAGGCTTCAATAAATTCATTCCGTACTATCTGTTTCCGGAAGCTACTTATTCGGTCGCGCTGACGCGTGCGCCGCAGCGGACTAAGATTTCGGTAGGCTCGAACCCCTGGGCGCCGCGGCCGCGCCGCCACAACATCGCTTCGATTTGCGAGCGCTATGGCGGCGGCGGACATGCGGTGGTGGGCGCTATTTCGTTCGGTACGGATGAAGTTGAAAAGGCGCGCCGGGCCATGAGCGAGATTGTTGAAGAACTTTCCGGGGAGTAGGAGTTTAAGATCGCTACGCTGCTCGTGATTTGGAGTAGTCGCCGCTGGCTATTCGCCGAGCACTTCCCGGATTGCGGTTGTAGACGTAAACCCAGGCATTTAGTTGACGTCCACCCTGAAGTGTGGCAACAGTTCGAGTGCGAACAAACAAGCTGTTCGTTCTATCAGCCCTGTTAAATTCCTCGTAGTCATCGAGCGCCTTCAGCGCAGTGTCGTCATTTGGAAGCTCAAACAGTTCCCCTTTGATAGAAGACTTCGCCGTCCGGTCAAGCACAGCCCCCGGGTATTCGCCAAAATCGTAGAGTCGCCCTCGAACGGTTGCCGAACCAACTCTCTTCAGCCTTCCTACGATTCGTGAGGACTCGTCAGTCGCGCCACCCGGTAGGAGAGTCCCGTACAAAAATAGATACTCGCTCATGGGTCTTTCTTTCTCGAGCTCAAATAGGCTCTCATCTTTTTGTATCCCTTCTCTTCATTTTCAATGTAAGCTCGAACCTTTGGCTGGTTCTCAAGGCAATTCAAATAATACTCAAACGAGGCTTCGACATCGGTGCTTGTTAATTGTCCCGACTCCGCGAAGATCGCGATGTGCTCAAAGAAGTTTAAGTAATCAGTGAAGTCAACAGACTCCTCGTCGACCAGCTTCTCGATATTCCGCGAATCGGAGGAGTCCAGCAAGACACGTACGTTCCTATACTTCTCACCCTCATAGAACTTTTCATAAAACGTCGAAGCCCAACGCGATTGTTCTAATCTTCGATTTTGATAGTAGACGATTACAGCTGCAATTGCGGCGCAAATGGCAACGATGTAATAACCTATTTCAAAGACCGTCTTAACGCCATCGAGGCTCATGGGAGTTAGTCTCCTCTCAAAACCTGTCTTTGATGTTGCCGTCAATCTGTTGTTGCGTCAAGCGATTCTATGGTAAACAATCCGGCAACAATCGTTAACTGCTTGAGGATCACCAAAACTTTAATGTCACCAACCACCAATATCGAATCACTGCAACGCGAAGTGCGCGTCTTTCCGCCGCCCACTGAATTCGCTGCTCAGGCGCACATCAAATCGATGGCAGAACTCGAAGCGCTGCGCGCTGAAGGTGCTGCCGATCCGGAAAAGTTCTGGGCGCGCTTTGCGTCAAGCGAATTGCACTGGTTCAAAAAGTGGGACACGGTCCTGAAGTGGGAGCCGCCGCATGCCGAGTGGTTCGGCGGCGGCAAAATCAATATCTCTTACAACTGTCTCGATCGTCATCTCGGCCCCTGGCGACGAAACAAGGCCGCTTTGATTTGGGAAGGCGAGCCCGGCGACACTCGCACGCTGACTTATCAACAACTGCACACCGAAGTCTGTCGCTTCGCTAACGTCTTGAAAAAGTTGGGAGTAGAAAAAGGCGATCGCGTCGCTCTCTACATGCCGCTGATTCCTGAGCTGGCCATCTCAATGCTGGCCTGTGCGCGCATCGGCGCCACGCATTCCGTCGTCTTCGGCGGCTTTTCCAGCGCGGCCTTGATCGATCGCATCAACGACGCCCAGTGCAAGATGGTGGTGACCGCGGACGGCGGCTGGCGCCGCGGCAAAGAAGTGAAGTTAAAACCCGCGGTCGATGAAGCTTTGAAGGAAACGCCGTCAGTCGAGTCGTGCATCGTCGTCCGTCGCACCCGAAGCACGATTCACATGGAGTCGGGGCGCGACCACTGGTGGCACGAGATGATGGAAACCGTCGATGCGAATTGCGCCGCCGCAGAACTCGACAGTGAACACCCGCTATTTATTCTTTACACTTCGGGCACGACGGGAAAGCCGAAAGGCATTCTGCACACCACCGCCGGCTATCTTTTGCAAGCTCATCTAACCACCAAATGGATCTTTGACCTAAAGGATGAAGACATCTACTGGTGCACGGCCGACATCGGCTGGGTGACGGGGCACAGTTACGTGGTCTATGGCCCGCTGTCGAATGGCGCGACGGCTTTGATGTACGAGGGCGCGCCTAACTGGCCTGAGCCGGATCGTTTCTGGGACATCATTGAACGCCATCGGGTGAACACGCTCTACACTGCGCCCACGGCGATTCGCGCTTTCATTAAGTGGGGAGAGCAGTGGCCGCTCAAACACGATCTGTCCAGTCTGCGGTTGCTCGGAACTGTCGGCGAACCAATCAATCCCGAAGCGTGGATGTGGTATCACCGTATCATCGGGAAAGAGCGCTGTCCGATCGTCGATACGTGGTGGCAGACGGAGACAGGGGCAATCATGATTACGCCTTTGCCGGGGGCGACGCCGACCAAGCCCGGTTCCGGGACGAAGCCATTTCCGGGAATCGATGCTGACGTGATGACTCGCGAAGGCAAACCCGTCGCACCAAATGAAGGTGGATATCTTATTATTACAAAACCGTGGCCCGCGATGCTGCGCACAATTTACGGCGATGACCAGCGTTATCGCGACCAATACTGGTCGCAAATCGAAGGACTGTATTTCGCCGGTGACGGCGCCCGGCGCGACGAGGATGGTTACTTCTGGATCATGGGCCGCATCGACGACGTGATCAATGTCGCCGGCCATCGTCTGGGAACCGCAGAAATCGAGAGCGCGCTGGTGTCGCACGAATCCGTTGCTGAAGCAGCGGTGGTTGCCCGTCCTGACGATCTAAAAGGATCGGCCATCGTGGCTTTCGTAACTCTCGAAGGCGGACGCACGCCCACTGAGCCACTGAAGGAAGAGCTGAGGCAGCATGTGGCGAAAGAGATTGGCGCGCTGGCCCGGCCGGACGAGATTCGTTTCGCTGACGCTCTGCCAAAGACACGTTCGGGAAAAATCATGCGCCGCCTGTTGCGCGAGATTGCCACCAGCGGCTCGGTTGCCGGCGACACAACCACGCTGGAAGATTTTTCCGTGCTGGAGAAGTTAAGGACTGAAGAAGAGTAAGAGCCTCTATTCCAAGGTGAATTCCACCGAGCGCAATCGTAAGCTGACGGCTTGCGCTACGGAAAACCCTCCGCAAATAGCGAGTTTCCCTGTATCATACGCGGCAGTCGCCCCGAACGACTTGATTGCAAAGGAGCTATACCTCGATGCCCCAGAGCCAATTCACTGAAAATCGAACCACCGGCCCGCGCTACATTCACGCCTTTCCCGTGCGCGCGGAATGGGACACCAGTGAAGGCGTGCACATGGTCGCTGAGGGTGAGACTGAGAACGTCGGACCCGAGGGAACTTTGATTCACCTGCAACGCGAATTGCCGCCGGTGGGTAGTCGCGTGAATTTGCTGGTGATGGGCGATGACGCCGCCGAGAAGTTGCGGGTGATTGCGGAAGTCATTCGGCTGGAGCGCAACCCCGCCCATCCACAGGCGGCCTTACACCTGCTGGGCGAAACCGATGAATGGCGCGGTCTGGTTTGGGAAGAGGCCGCGATAAAAATGGCCGAAGCCGATGAAGTTTACGACGACGATGAGTTCTAGCTCGTCCCCTGATGGCTGATTCGCCTTTCTTAATCCGCTGAGACACGATGCCCGCCGACGATCACATTGCACAAACGGAAAATGCGCTCACGGCCTGGGTGCAGACGAGGGTGGTGCTGCGCATTATCGTACTCCTGCTCGCAGTAGCCGCCCTGCTCTGGATTATTTACAAGCTAACTGCGGTCATTCTGCTGGTCGTTCTCTCGATCTTCTTTGCTTATCTGGTAGCGCCCCTGGTCGACCTGGTACAGCGACCGATCCGTGTGGGCAAGCGGGAGCGAATGATGCCGCGGGGTCTGGCGATTGCGATTGTTTATGTCGTCCTGTTCGTAGGGATTGGGCTGGCGATCTATTTTCTGGCGCCCCAACTGGGAGCGCAGTTTCCCGAATTCAAGAAACAGGCTACGGATTACTACAAGACAATTACCAGTGCCTCTGATCGCCTCAATCAATATTTCAAACAGCACCGCATGCCCGAAGGCGTGGTTGACGCCGTCAACAATACCGCGCTCGGGCTAATCGCCAAAGCCGGCGAACTGGCCAGTGCGGCATTCGATCGCATGCTGGGTTTGATTATCTTCATTCCCTGGCTGGTGTTGATTCCAATTCTTAGTTTCTTTTTCCTGAAAGACGCCGATAACTTTCGACGCTCAGTGCTGGCAATGCTGCCGCGCGGCCGTCTGCGCTGGCGCGGCGACGAATTCTTTCAGGACGTTAACAGCACGCTGGCCGCTTACATTCGCGCGCAACTCACCGCCTGCGTTCTGATCGGCGTGATTTGCAGCGTAGGGTTTGCTCTGATCGGCCTGCCCAGTCCGCTGGTGCTCGGATTGATCGCGGGTTTTTGCGAGTTTGTCCCACTGGTAGGTCCTTTGACCGTGGCAATTCTGGCCCTGGTGCTGGCCCTGTTGCATTCAGGTTTCGGCATGGCCTTCGTCGTGTTGCTGTTCCTGGGCGTGTTGAGAATAGTCGAGGACTATGTGATCTATCCGCGCATCATCGGCACTGGAATTCACTTGCACCCGCTGGCGGTGATTCTGGCAATCCTCGCCGGCGCCGAGATCGCCGGCATCGCCGGAATCTTCCTGGCCATCCCGGTGATCGCTGTGCTCACGGTCAGCTATCGTCACTGGCTCGAACATCGCGGCAGCGAAACCATCGCTGAGGTCCTGGAACAGGCAGTCGTTGAATCTGAAATCGAATCAGAAGAAGAGTCGCTGCATCCCACCGCCACGACTACCCCCGAAGACATGGCCCGCGCACGTCCGGACTTGTTGACCGGAGAACTGAAGCTGCCGAAAGAAGAGTGATGCGGCGTGTTTAGAGTTCAAGCTTTAGCTTGGTTCAAAAACGGCAACCTGAAGCTTGAACTCAGAACTCAGGCCGCAGCACTTCTCTTTTCCATCAATTCAATGAATCGTTTGAAGTGATGCGCCGCATCGTGCGGGCCGGGTGCGGCCTCAGGGTGATACTGCACCGAAATGACCGGGAGGGTTTTGTGGCGCAGGCCTTCGACGCAACGGTCGTTGAGGTTGACGTGCGTGACTTCGACTTCGGGCGGCAGGCTGTCCGCTTGGACTGCGAAGCCATGATTATGCGAAGTAATCTCGACGTGGCCGTCACGAGAATCCTTGACCGGCTGATTGCCGCCGCGATGTCCGAAAACGAGTTTGAAAGTCTTGCCACCAAACGCGCGTCCCAGCAATTGATGGCCAAAGCAGATACCGAAAGTCGGCACGCCCGATTGCGCGACCTGCTTCACCTCCTCGACTTCCATGGTCATCGACGCGGGATCGCCTGGGCCGTTGGAAAGGAAAACCCCGTCGGGTTTCATCGCAAAGACTTCGCTGGCCTGAGTCGAAGCGGGCACAACGGTTACGCGACAACCTGCTAGTGATAACTCGCGCAGCGAATTTGTCTTCACGCCAAAATCGTAACAGACCACATGAAAACGCTCGTCGTTAGCGGCGGGCACTTCATAACGTTCTTTGGTAGTCACAACGCTCGCCAGTTCGCGATTTTCCATCGCCGGCGACTTGCGCGCTTTCTCGATCACGCTGTCGGCATCGGTATCGACGCTAGAGAGGCAGGCGCGCATCGCTCCCTTGTCGCGAATGTGACGAACCAGGGCGCGCGTGTCTATGTGATCTACGCCCGGGATGTTCCAGCGCTTCAGATAATCATCCAGCGGTTCTTCAGCGCGCCAGCTCGAAGCCATCCGACTGGCTTCACGAACTACAAACCCTTCGACCCAGGGCCTGCTTGACTCAGGATCTTCGCTATTGACGCCATAGTTTCCAATTAGCGGATAAGTCATGCAAACAATCTGCCCCGCATAGGAAGGATCGGTGAGTACTTCCTGATAGCCGGTCATCGAAGTGTTGAAGACCATCTCGCCGCAAGACTCGCCTTCCGCGCCCCACGACCTGCCGTGAAAGACACGTCCGTCTTCAAGCGCGAGGATTGCTGAATTGAAATTAGCCATGCCGCTTTCTCAATAAGAGCTGCCGCAAAAAGGCGCAAAAAGCACAGAAGGCTTCGCTGATCGTCCAATGCGTGATGCTAATGCCTGGTGCCTACGGCCTGGCGCCGCGCGCCCTTCAGGAACTGTTGCGCCTCGTGCAGCCAGCGTTTTTCAGTGCGGTATTTATAGGCGGGCGCAGTTTTGACGGCTTCAATGCAGGCCTGCATTGAACTGGCAGCTTCCTGATTGTCACCGAGTCCGGCGTGCGCTCGACCGATAAGGTACAAACCTTCGGGGTCGTTGGGACGGCGATCGAGAAATTTCTCGAGCGCGTCGCGCGCGTCGCTGTACTGGCCGGCGGCGATATAAGTGGCCCCGATCTCACGCCAGATTTCGTTCTGCGCGTGTGACTGATCGCGCTGGACGACTTCCTCGAAATGACCAATGGCTTCGGGCAGACGATTTTGGGCGCGTCCAATGCGCCCAAGCTGATAATGCGCATCCAGCTCGTCCGGGTCGACATCTATCGCCCGCTGAAAACGCTCGCGCGCTTGATCCAGCTCGCCCCGCTGCTGATGAATCAAGCCCAAATTGTAATGCGCCGACGAATCGCGCGGATTGATCGTGGCCGCTTCGAGGTTCTGTTTGAAAGCCGCACGCGCGCGTTGATTGCTGACGATGCCGCTGAAGTAACCGCGCAACAGGAAAAAGAGCATTAGCAGCAGAAACGGCGAGGCCAGGACTCGGGAGAAGAGAAAACCCCAGACCTGCGAGGTCATCAGCACAACCGACGAAGAGAGCGCTACGATTGTAATCGCTCGCAGAATTGAAGGACGGAAGACCTCTCGTACAGCGACGACGCTACTAACCGTAAATAGCACCAGCTTGGCGCCCAGAAAAAGACCGGCAGAAACGGCGGCTGGATCATTCAGGAGCCTTTGCTGATCGGCAATCAATTCCGGGGAGGCGCCCATCGAGCGCCACATTGCAATCGTTTGCGGACTTTGCTGAATCATGTTGTTCACCAACATGGCCTGTAAGCCCGTGACGTGAACAACTATGCCAATGAAAATTAGAGCCACGTTGACGGCAATCAACGTATAAAGGATCACCGATGCGAGCGGAGCATATTCCTGCTGGATAACAATGCCAAAGCTGCCTCGGCGGTCGAATAGATTAGCAAACAGCGCGATCAGCGGAACGAGCACGATCAAGATAGGCAGCAAAGAAGTAGCAGCATGAAACAGATAACTGCCAACCAACATCGGATGAGCAAGAAAGGCTCGATTGCCGTAGATCCACTGCGTCGCGAAGACATAGATCACCTGCGAGAGATAAGCGCAGAGCACCATCGGAGCCAGCGAGCCGCGATCGCGCACTTCGCGCATGCCGCGCAAAGGCGCATAGAAGATCATCAAGATTAGTCGCAGCCAGTCAGTCATTTGGGAGCGCCAACGTTCCCTGTCGGCGGTTCTGTAAACATCTCACCGGGCATCCGAATCCGGGGCGTTGTCTGCATCCCGCCGATAGTTCAAGCCGGGCGGCACCGCGCTGTTATGGGTGTCGCGTGTAATCACCCTGGCCGTGCCCAGCGGCCAGTAACGAAACAGGGCTTTGCCATAGATGTACTTCTTGGGCACCAGGCCCCAGATGCGCGAGTCGCTACTGTTATCTCGATTGTCTCCCATCACGAAATAATAGCCCGGCTTTACATACGTCGGCGGCCGGGTCGCATGCGACATATTCAACTGTGGATCGAGATAACTTTCTTCCAGATCGCGTCCATTGACGCGTACGCGGCCCTCGTGGACTTCCACGGTGTCGCCCGGCAGACCAATGACGCGCTTGATATAGCTCTTCGAAGGATCATCGGGAAACCAGAAGACGACGATGTCGCCACGATAAAGCTTTGGCGCCCAGCGATAGTCGTCATAATAGACCAATTTGTTGACAAAGATTCGCTCGCCGTCGTGCAGGTACGGGAGCATCGACGTGCCTTCGACCTTCACAGGCTGAATGATGAAGACCATCGCCAGGGCCAGCAGCATCAGCGCAAAGATCAAATCGCGGAACAGCAGTCGCGATTCATGCCAAAGGTGCTTGCGTGCCGCGTCCCTGGGACGCTGCACCTCGATATCTCGATCATCGTCTGGATGAACTGTGCCGAACGGCGGCGGCTGGTTAAATCGCTTTGCAAACATAATGCTTCAAAACGGGGAGAACGACGATCAAATCAATTTGCTGCAAAATGACCCTCGTTGCAACTCATCAAGCTTTCTGATCGAGGTTATCCGTCGTTCGCAGCCATTGTCAAACCAGCGGATGCGCACGGCCACAGCAGCGTTGTCTGCGCCTCGCCGGCTTCCCTGCCGGCGACCTCTTCACCCGTAGCGCGGGTTCGCGGAACCAGGCTTGACAGTCATGAGCGCGGCTCACTATTATCCCCACGCGTAAGCAAGCAGAATTTTCCAAACTCAATCGCCAGAGAATAAGAAAGCTGCAGCGGAGGCCATCCGTGATTAAACTTGATATCATCAACCGTCTCGCCGACCAAACCGGCATTCCGAAACTGAAAGCCGAACAAGCCGTTGACGCCCTGTTTCATTCGATGAAGGAAGCGTTGGCGCGCGGTGATCGCATCGAGCTGCGCGGCTTTGGCGTGTTTATAGTCAAACCGCGCAAGCGCGGCGTGGGGCGTAATCCGCGCACTGGAGAGGAAGTGGCAATTCCTTCAGGTAAGACCATCCGTTTCAAGCCCGGCAAAGAGCTTCAGGCGCACGGCAACGGCAAGTAGGGTTGTACTGCGCATTTTCGTAAGACAGAGATTTGAAGCCAGGGTTTTTGAACCAGCATCTGCAGATTTCCAAATCGCTTGCTGCTGGATCATGAATTCTGGCTTTTCCGTTGGCGCAACTATTCATGTCACAACCGACTGAGACTATGACGCGGGAAACACCAGCGGCCGGAGCCGCCGCCAGGCAGGCCGCCCGTCCCACGGCGCGCCAGTGGCTTCTGCACGGAGCTCTCTTTTTGGTCACAGCTGTCACCACAACGATCTCAGGAATCGTCTGGTTATCCGGCTCTGAGGTCAACGCGGTAAGTTCTCCGCCCGCGACCGGCGGCGGCGCCGGATCACTTTTGCTGATTCCCTGGTACTACCTGACCGCAGTCGGTTCGCTCATCTGGCAGGCGCTCTCTCATCCGGCGGTTCTGTTACCCGGGTTGAAGTTTTCAGCTTCGCTGCTGGCTATTCTGACCGCGCATGAATTCGGCCATTACTTTTTCTGCCGCCACTATGGCGTGGATGCCACGTTGCCTTTCTTTATTCCCCAACCGCCGGGATTGTTGCCGGGAACTTTTGGCGCCTTTATCAGAATGAAATCGCCGGTGCCCTCGCGTCGGGCTTTATTTGATATCGGGCTGGCGGGACCATTCGCAGGTTTCATTGTGATCATTCCGATTGCTTTCGCCGGAGTACTCACGCTGCATCGCGTGAACATTCCGCCCGGTGAAACCGCGGGACTGACTTTCAACGATCCGTTATTGTTTCGTCTGATTGCCTTTGTCTTTAAGATCGATCTGGCCAGTTCCCTTGCGAATTCCTATTACCTTGCCGCCTGGGTGGGATTGCTGGTTACGGCTTTGAACCTGATGCCAGTGGGCCAGCTCGACGGCGGGCACGGCACGTTCGCAATCTTTGGCCAGCGCACACATTGGTGGATTGGCCGCGCCGCGTTCGTCTCGATGGCTTTGATTTCGGTTTTAGGTTGGTTTTGGCATGGCAGCCCCAGCGGATTCCTTTACGTCGTGCTGCTGGCCGTGATGCTGCGGGTGCGGCATCCTCCTCCGGAAAATCTGGAACCGCTCGGCCGCGCTCGCACTATGATTGGAATCATCACGCTGATTGTTTTTGCGCTGTGCTTTCTGCCGTTCCCGATTACGATAAGTTGAGGGCGCTCTCTGTGTACCTCTGTGTCTCTGTGGTGAATATCCGCTCGCCAGAGAATCAACCACAGAGGACACAGACAGAGCTTCAAGAAGAAGAATCCAATGAAACGAATCCTGACAATTCTTATCTTTGTGCTGGCGGTCGTTAACGTATTCGCAAACGCAAGCATTCAGCGTGAAGATCCAATCCAGTCGATCAGACAACACTCTGCGCAAATCAACGGCAGCGTCCCTCGATACAAGCGCGTCAAGAAAGATTTGTCCGGCTTCTCGGCCGAAGGCGGCGGGTTGCTGGCTTATTTTCACGGCCCGTCGATCATGAAGATGGTCGCCACGTATTTTGGCGAAAGCGGCAAAGCGGCGGAAGAGTATTACTTTTGGGACGGCAAACTGATCTTCGTCCTGCGCACGGACTTTCGTTACGACAAACCTCTGTCAGGAAAAGTCTCCAGGAAAACAGAAAATCGCTTCTACTTCAGCAACCACAAATTGATCAAGTGGATTGATGAGAACGGAAAGCAAGTCACCCCGGATACTGAATTTCAAGCGAAGCAGAAAGAGTATTTGGAAAGTTCAAGGCAATTGAGCGATGGCGCGCGGGCGAAGAGCCTGACGATTGAAAGTAAACAATAATAAAGATCGCGGCATAGCCGCAAAGTCACAGTACCGACTCAGCCGCCGGCAACAACCCCTTAATCTCTCTTACCACCCGCTGCACGTCTTCCTGGTCCGCCAAAGCGATCATGAAAAACTTGTAGCCCTGATGGAAACAAATTACTCCATTGGCGAATAGCCAGACGCCATCGAGGAAAGGATTGCCGCCCAGCAGCCAACTGATCGGCGCGCCGGTGATACCTCCAGGGCTAGCGATCTGCGCAAACATCACCGCGCCCGCCGCGCAACTGAATGCGCCCAGCAAAGGGGCACCAACGTACTTCGCCATCTTGCGTTGAAATACAACCCGCTCGCGCTCGGCTTCGTCCAACTCACCCGCCGCGATCCGCGCTTCCTGCTTTTTCAGGTACTCGTCAAATTTCTCGCTCGCCTTTTTCAAACCCCAGACTGGCAGCGCCGAATGCGTAAGCCAATGCGGATGTGATCCCAGCAGCACTGCATCCAGTCCGGGGAAAGATGCTCCCATGCGCACGCCCAGGATTAGTGAGAATGAAACGACGGCCGCCTTGCCGGGATTTTCCTTGACCCAATCTTTGGCTTTGATGATTCCCGCGGTCGCGGCGACGGAAGCGCGCGTGGCGCGCACACCTTTGCCGGCCACTTTCGCCGCGGTGCTCACATAACTTTTTGCATCGTCGAAAACCTCGCCCGCTTTTTTTCCGGCCGGCCCGGAGTTGCGGATAATCTTGCTTGCGTCACCGGCAGCGTCGCGAATGGTCTTGCCCGCGTCCTTTGCACGGCGCCTGGTTTCATCGGCCGCGCGTCCGGCGGTCTCGCGCAAATTCGTTTCGTCGGCAAAGCGTCCGGCTTCGGCGCGCAAATGTTCAGCGCCGTCGGCGATCGTTTTAGCGCCGCGCTTGGCTGCATCGCCGGCCACTCGCGCGCCTTCTTCGACAATGCCTGTGACGCCCAGCTTTTCGTCCAATTCGCGGGCCTTGCGCCGCGCGGCGCGGTGCAGGTCGTCAAATTTCTCTTTATAGTCAGCCATCGTTCTAAACTCCCTTCCCATTCTACGCCAAGCAGAAGGCGGGAGTTCGGAAATATATGGGCTGGATTGAGTCTGGCGCCGAATAGCCCTTGCTGACGCGCGGGCTTCTGACACCCACGTGGGTCTCGTGTCAGAAGCCCGACCGTAAGGGAGGGCATGTTGCTAAAGGGGGCGGCATGGGTTCCGCCTTTACTTTTGCCTTCTTCCTTCTTACTTTTGGTTGGTGCCTAAATGTCCGACGTGCGGAAAGCCGGTTGAGTGGCAAGACAACCCTGCGCGCCCGTTCTGTTCCGAACGATGTAAGCTGATTGATTTCGGTCGCTGGACCAATGAAGAGTATCGTGTGCCCGGGCGGAGCGTTGACCCGAACACGATTGATGAGTTACCAAAGAACGATGACGCTGACGCCGAACCTGATTTCGGAGAAGAATCGAAAACTTGAACTGCGCCAGGGCCAAAGGGAGTAGCTAATGTCCGGAGTGTTTGGTCGTCTGCAAAATGGAGGAACCAGGGTGGCGCTGATAACGTCACTGCTCTTTCTCCTCATCCCCGGGAGCGCGTGCAAGAGGAGCAAAGCGCCGCAAAATACGCCGACTTCGACTCCTTCACCTGCGACCACAAGCGACAACCGGCTCAGTAAGTACGCGTGGACCCTCGAAGACAAACAGCGCGCGAAACTCTCTGACTATTTGGGAAAGGTAGTCCTGGTTGATTTCTATGCGACCTGGTGCGAGCCGTGCCGCGACGAAACACCTCATCTGGTTAAGATGCAACAGCAATATGCAGCTCAGGGCTTGCAGGTAATTGGATTGAATGTTGGTGGCGAAGACGATCGTGCCGAGGTGCCCAAGTACGTGAAAGAGTTTGGCATTCAATATCCGTTGGGATTCCCTGATGATGATCTGGTCGAAGCCTATTTGGGCGACAATGAGAATATCCCGCAGACCTTTGTTTTTGATCGCACCGGCAAGCTGGTCAAGCACATTACCGGTTATGGGGAAGAGGCTGGGGCAGAACTTGAGCGGGTCGTGCAGACCTCGCTAACACAACGTCAGTGAAGTCAAAAAGCGTGCGTGTCAGGAACTTCAAACATGAGTGTAATGAAGCGCTTTCTTAAACGCAAAGGACGCTGAGGCACTCAAAGAGGTACGCAAAGGGAATTCTTGTCTGCGTCGACGGAATGATGCTCAGTCTTGATTTTTTGCCGACGATGGTGTTCGCCGTCGTAATGCTGTCGTGGTTTGCGTTCGTCGTTCTGTTTTTTGCGCGCCAGAAGCCACCGGCTCCGCCGGATAGTAAGCGCAACCGCATCTCGATTTGGGGCATTGCGCTGCAGGGCGTCAGTTACGGCATTGTCTGGTCGGTGCATCGGCCCTTTTTCACACCGATGGTTAAGATGGGAAGGCCGCTCGAGTTGATCGTCGCCGTGTTGACCATGATCGTGGCAATTGGCTCTGTCTGGTTTGTCTCAACTGCAATCCGCACGTTGGGCAAGCAGTGGAGTTTGGCCGCGCGCGTGCTTGAAGGACATAAATTAGTAACAGAAGGGCCGTATCGTATCGTCCGCAATCCGATCTATACGGGCATGTTCGGGATGCTGCTGGCAACCGGCCTGGCCATTAGTCAATGGATCGGGCTGCTGATTGCAATCGTCGTATTCGCAGTTGGCACCGTGATTCGCGTCCAGAGCGAAGAGAAGCTCTTGCGCGAAGCATTCGGCGCGGAATTCGAAGCCTATACGCATCGAGTTCCCGCGGTCGTGCCTTTTCTTTTTTGAGAGGACCCACCCGCTGACGCAGGTGATACTGACAAGAACCATTTTGAGAAGAGCAAAAATATTAGCCACCATCGGGCCGGCGTCGCGCGACCCGCAAATACTCGAAGCCATGTTGGCCGCCGGCGTCGACGGCGTGCGCATCAACATGTCGCACGGCATCTATGAAGAAAAAGCCGAGGACATCCGGCTGGCACGGGCCGCGGCCGAAAGGATGAACCGGCCGCTGGCGGTGCTGGTTGATCTCTCCGGGCCAAAGATTCGCACCCGCACGCTGAAAGATCACCTGCCGGTAACTCTGAAAGCCAATCAACAGTTCACCATCACTACGCGGGAGGTCGAGGGAGACAGTACCCAGGTCGCTACGAATTACCCTCGCATGCCGCAAGACGTACACGTGGGAGCGCGCGTGCTTCTGGACGACGGCGCGATCGAGCTGCGAGTTGAGAGCACCACCGAAACCGACATCGTCACCCGGGTAATCAACGGCGGCACGCTCGGCGAGCGCAAAGGAATCAATCTGCCCGGAATCACCCTGCCCATACCTTCGCTCACGGCAAAGGATCGCGACGATCTGAAATGGGCCGCGCAGCAGGGCGTCGATTACTTTGCGCTATCGTTTGTGCGCAGCGGTGCAGATTGCCTGGAAGCAAAAAAATTGATCGAGGCCGCCGGCAGCCGCGCACCACTGATTGCCAAGATCGAAAAGGCCGAAGCCATCGATCAACTGGATACGATCATCGCCACCGCCGACGGCGTGATGGTGGCGCGCGGCGACCTGGGCGTCGAAACCAGCGTCGAACTGGTGCCCGTGTATCAAAAAACAATTATCGAGCAGGCGAATGAAGCCGGAAAGCTGGTGATCACTGCGACCCAGATGTTGCAGTCGATGGTTGCCAGCCCACGGCCGACGCGTGCTGAAGCTACGGATGTGGCCAACGCTGTCTGGGACGGCTCGGATTGCCTGATGCTCTCCGGCGAGACCGCCACCGGCCAGTATCCCGTCGCCGCGGTCGCGACGATGGCGCGCATTATCGAAACGGCGGAAACACGCAACGAAAACTGGTCCATCATCAGCAAGCTGGTCGGCCGGCAAAGTGGCCACGTAAGCCGCGCGTTGTGCGAAGCGGCCGCGTTCGCCGCGGACGAAATGAACAGCCGCATCATCGCCGTCTTCACCGAATCGGGATTGATGGCGCGACGGCTTTCATCTCTTCGTCCCGATCAGCGAATAATCGCGCTGACTTCGTCGCGCGAGGTGATGAACGAGCTGTCGCTGCTCTGGGGTGTCGATTCGGTGATCACCTCGCGATCAAGAAGTACGGAAGAGTTGCTAAAGCTTGGCGAGCAGACATTGCTCAAGGCCGATTTGGTCGAGCTGGGTGAGACGGTCGTGATTATGGCGGGCAGGCTTTCAGGTCTGGGTCTGTCGAGTTCGGTGACGTTGTATACGGTTGCCGGAGATATTCACGAGACGCTGTAGCTATTGAGGCCGTTATTGAGAATCCTCAGTTAGCGTAATAACTCTTGCGAGTCCGAACGGTGAGCTTCTCAACTCCTTAATCAGCCCTTAGTACCTCGCCCACGCGCTCTTTTTCTTTCTGTTTCTGTTCGCGACGGATCTGGACCGGGGTCATTTGCGGGTCGCGCCAGTTGTCGAGGATGCCGACCTGGTGTACGCACTGAATTGTGCAGGTGGGCGCGCACCATTTCTCGGTTTTGTATTCCCGCTTGAAATCTTCCATCGTGTAATCTTCCAAAGGAATGCCGGGATAGCCGCGCTGTTGTGAACACCAGTGGACGAGTCCGTCTTCGCAGATGTAGAGGTAACGCGAGCCGGAACGACAACGCCATTCGTAAGGCCTGCCTTCGGCGATGCTGTCCTGAAACCAGTTCAGCCGCGCATGATCCTTGTTGCCCAGCTTCTTCACCGCGTGAAAGATTTCTTTCTCTTTTTCCGTCAGCGGCTTCAGCGTGCCGTCTTCGTCATGAATCACGCCTACGGTGGTTGAGAAGCCAAGCTCAACGGCGCGCTCGGCCACGGTCAGCGCATCTTCCGGCTGCTTGATGCCACCGCCAATCACTGAATTGATGTTGATGTGAAAGTCGGCATGCTCGGCGAGGTAACGCAGCTTCTTGTCGAGCACGCGCAGGCTTTTCCGCGAGACTTCATCGGGCGCGACGTTGTCGATGCTGATTTGCAGCGAATCAAGACCCGCTTCGTTCAGCCGCTTGATCCGATCGGGCGTGAAGTAATAACCGTTGGATATCAGGCCGGCGATCATACCGCGCGACCGAATGTGCCGAATAATCTGATCCAGTTCCGGGTGCATCATCGGCTCGCCGCCGGAAATCGTCACGATCGAGGTGCCCAGCTCCGCCAGCTTGTCGAGCCGCTTCTTCATCACATCCAGCGGCACCGGCTTGGAAGTCTGGTCGTATTCGTTGCAATAGCCGCAGGCGAGATTGCAGCGCCGCATCGGGATTATGTGCGCCAGCACGACATGGTTGGTGGAAGCCAGCGCCCGCGTAATGAAAGCGGCCTGGCGCAGTTTCCACTTAAGAAAGGTAGTCTTTCGCATGCGAGCTAATTCGTGAAGAGAAGAATATGCCGAGCCTTGCCGGAAGGCAAGAACGTGCGTGTACGGCATTACTAAAAACATTGAAGGGCTTCGGTTGCCCGAAGCCCTCCCAAAGCTAAAATCAAAACCGTCTGGCTTAGCCCTTAACTCGTTTGACGCTGGAATCCAGCTTGAGCTCGAATTCACCCGGGGAAATCGTTGAATTCTTTTGAACGTTAGTCAGACGCACAGTGGTCGCATCATTATTCTTTTCCACCATCTTTGTCTGCACGGGCAATCCTTCTTTATCAACCCAGACTTCGATGTACTGGTAACTTGCCGGGCCTTTCGGAGTAACCCTGAAGTGCTGGGTCCACACGCCACCCCCCAACGTCTCGTCGCGCACATCCTGAAATTCACCGAACTTGGTACGAAACTGAGTGGCGGACATGCTCATCAGTTCGAGCACGTCATTGTTTTTACCTCCCGCAACCGAACGCGTAGTTCCCACCACGACTGTTTTCAATCGAGGACGATAGAACATATAGCTTCCCTTTGCGACTGCCAGCGTCTCATGCTGAGGGCTGGTCCACTCAAGACGCACAAAGGAATTGCGGCTTCCTCCCACACCGGGAATGTAGAGGATTAGACCCTGATAGTGATCCTCATCACGAAGCTGGGCGTTGTACTTCCACATATCGATGTTTGCCCGCAGCGTCTTGAGGCTCTGTCGATTCTTTTCCAGCCGGTTAAGAATCGAGCTGACCAGGCCAGCCTGCGCGTTCGCCGTAGTGGCACCCGGCAAAGACACCAGGGTTAAGAGCAACGCGGCGACGAAAGTAACCGAAAATATTTTCTTCATAAATAGCTCCCGTCCTAAAACTTAAGGCCCCTGCGGGCCCCTATGAAACCTTGAGTGCGCTCTGGCGGACATCGCGCCTCATGGCGAATTATGCCCGAAAATTATAAAGGATGGTCAGCGAATGTCAACCTCATAAGCGATTAATCTGCCTGAATCGTCACGCCGCTCACGCACGCCGGTCACCGACGCGTCAGGCCGGCCTGCGAGCTGTCTGGCACGACGCTCGATTTCAGCCTTATCTAGTTGAGCCCCAGCGACATCAGTGCTCATCACAATAGTCATCTGAGCCGCGTGACTCCGCTGAAAAGCCGTGTTCGCAAACCAGCTTTTCGGCGTCAGAAATATGAAAACCAGGATCAACACGCACAGTACATCCCACTGCCACGACGTGCGCGGATAGGTCCAGAAAGCGATCTTTTTAGCTGTATTGCTTACGAAGCTCATAACTTCCTTTTCGCGTCGCCGTGATTATCAGCCGCCCGCTGGTGGTTTGTCGAGGCAAATGTGATTCCAAACCCAGACGATCCTCTGATCAGGTCGGCAACGTTGACGATCCGGTTGCGGCAAAAGGCAGCGCGGCTAGACGATATGTCCATCGCGCATCTGGATGACGCGTTGACACGCGGCGGCGGCTTCGGGGTTGTGAGTAATCATGATCACCGTTTGATTGAACCGGTCGTTCAGCTCACGAAACATCTTCAAGACCAGGGCTGAATTCTCGGAATCGAGATTTCCCGTGGGCTCGTCAGCCAGAACGATGGCGGGTCGGTTGACGACGGCTCGCGCCAGCGCCACGCGCTGCTGCTCTCCTCCGGAAAGTTCCAGCGGCTTGTGATGCATCTTGTCCTCTAAATGCAGCATGCGCAGAATTTCCCGGCGCCGGTCGGGATCGTCCGCGCCGTTCCCATGAATGCGCTCAGCCAGGCGGAGATTGCCTTCCGCGGTCAAGGTGGGAAACAAATTGAAGCGCTGAAACACAAAGCCAATCTTTCGCCGGCGAATGTCGGTGCGCCTGGAGTCAGATGCGGCGGTCAAATCCTCGCCGTCGATGATGATGCGGCCTTTGGTAGGCGTCAAGAGACCGCCCAGCAAATGCAGCATGGTCGATTTACCGCAACCGGAAGGTCCCATCACGGCCACAAACTCGCCCTCCTGGATCGCCAGCGATACGCCCCTCAGAGCGGGCACGTCTACTTTGCCGACGCGGTAAACTTTTTCGAGATTCTCAGCTTTTAAGATCGTTGCCATGTCTTCCACGGTCAGGACAATTCTATTGCACCAGTCCTGTTAATCCGACAGTAGTCGTCGAAAGATCCTGAGACTCTAAAGCCTCACTAATCGCCGATGATTCAAGCTACTCGTAGGCCAGGGCGTTTACCGGATCGAGGTTGGCTGCGCGTGCGGCCGGATAGAAGGCGCCTAACGCGCCACCCCCCAACCCAATCAAGGCCGCTGTCAGGGCCCACCAGCCACCGAATTCGAAGATTAAGCCGGTGAACTTATGAATGCCGTATCCAGCCAGGGCTGCCAACGCAAAACCGACTACCAGGCCCATCCCGCTAATCAACAAGGCTTCCCTTTCAATCTCGCTGATGATGTAGCCGCGCGAGGCGCCCATGGCTTTCAGGATCCCGATCTCACGGGTGCGTTCAGTAATCGTGGTGTGCATGGCCAGCATGACCACCAGCGCACTGACAACCGCTGACAGGATAACCAGCACGCGCATGAAAATGGCCAGCCCGGGAATTGAACTCTCGACGCTGGGAAAAAATTCGCGCGTAAACTGGACCTTGTTTCCCGGAAGCTTTTCGCTGATTCGCCTGGCGACCGCAACTTGCTCGTTCGGGTTTTTGCACTTCACGAAGATGTAGCTGCATTTGCCCGGGGCCTCCAGCGCGGTCTGCATCGCTTCGAGCGACAGCTTGGCGCGCGCGCCGGATTCGGGAGCATAGATGCCCGCGACGCGGTACGGCTTGTCGCCGAAGAGCTTTAGCTGACTGCCAACCGGATGATTACGGCTGGCCTTGGTCTCGTCGATCACAATTTCATCAGCCCGGCGCGGCGCGCTGCCTTGCACCAAACGAACATTATTCATTTTAGCAAAGCTATCCCAATCGACCCCTTCGACTTGATCGATACCCCAAACACCACTCGGATAAAAGTGACGAATGACGGGCACCGCCGCGTCAACTCCTTCGATCTGCTTCAGCAGCTCAACATACTTGGTGCTCAGATTGGCTGAGGTCGAAGTCGTCTGGAACGACCCGGGCCGGGTAAAAATTATTTCCGCGCGGACGTTGGAAGAGCGCCGCTGCAAATCGTCCGACATCCCGCGCGACAGTCCGGTAAACAGCATGACCAGCGTTACGCCGAGAGCAACGCCGAGCACACTGATCGCCGAACGAAGCGGACGCTGACGAATGTTGGAAACGACTAGACTGTCCAAGGAAAGCCTCTTCTTAAGCCCGGAATATTAATACAAGCGTGTAAGGAACACCTAACCGGACGAGCTGCGAAAGGTGCCCTCCTTTCAGAGCTTTTAGAGTGTTCAAGTGCAGATGCGCTCTATATCGCTTGATAAAAGCCTAACTAAAGACGGTACTCTGAACATCGTTATCAAGCGGGACGCTACCAAACTGTTCAGGTGTCGCTACCAGGAAGTGCCAAGGTGCTGCTAGTTCTTTGGTGGGGTGGTCTTGTTTTGCGCGTCGAGGTCGGCTTCTCTCAAACCCCATTTGTTTTCCAGCACAAAGACCTCGGGCGGATAGTCTCGATCCAGCGTGACACCTTCAGGCGTTTGATAAGTAATCGTCATCTTGTAGTGATCCTGCGGTCTGGTCAAGCCTACCTGAGTCGGCAACAGGACATTGCCTTCGGCGCCAAACTTTCTTAATTCACCATAGCTGACATCGGTAATCAAAGCGCCCTTCCCGTCAAAGGTTTGTAACCGGGCCAGTCTAATTCCGTTAACCCGGTCGAACCAGAAACGCCTCAGCAAACGCGCGGCGCCATCGCTGCTCGCCTGCAGCTCGTCCAGAAAGTAATAGCTGCGAACGACGCGTTTCGTGCTGTTTAGCTGGCTGGTGTCCTTCTCTGACTGAAAAAACTCACTCTGCGCATACATTATTCCCGGCGCGTGCGGGTCAATCGGGTTCAGCAGGAGCGCGTCGGTCAGGTGTTGCGGCCGCAGATTCGAAAGCGCATTCACGGTCTGCGCTTCAGTGTTTGGCTTTCCCTTTTTGCCAGTGTCGGCGTTGCCATCCATCTCGAGTTTTGGATAGACAGCGTTGTTCGTTCCGCGCACAAACCTCCTGTACTTTTCGTCACCCTTCAAGATTGCGATCCGGAAGTGTTCGCCGTCTGAGGTCATCTGCGCCACATCCGTGGCAAAGGGTCCCTGGACGATCAGATAGACCTTGCCCGGCCGTTGTAGAGTTACCGATCCGTCAGCGGTGCGATATTTTTCCGCGATACCCGACGTAGCAAACGAAGTGTCTTCAAACTGAATATCGACTTTGCCATGGATTGAACGGACGCCCACCAGGCTGTTGACCGCGGTTATCAGTTGAGTGGGGTCGGCTGCCGCGACGGGCGTGAGTAGCTTCTCGACCTCGACGGGTTTCTTAACTATATGGCACGCGGTCGCGACGGTCAGGATGATCGAAAGCGCGAGCGTAATTGCCAGGCGTGGATTGACGGCCCCGAAACGGGCATTGTGATTCTGCATCAACGATCGAGTTAAGGCCGGTGTATGGCAAGCACCAGCACGATACTCTACTGACTTTCTTAAGCGAACTCACGCTAACAAAGCGCCTTCGCGGTTGTCAACGCGGGCCCGCTGAAACTGCCGACGCACTGAGTGTGCATCAGGTTCTTTCGGAAGTCTGGCTCTCAAGAAGCATGCCACAAGAAATCGCGGCGACGCGGACCGCTCCGCTGTCGCCGCAAGTCATGTGGCTCATCCGGCCCAGTTGTCGGGTTCTAGGGTTGATTGCCAACGCTGGTGGAATTGCTGACCGCGAGATTGAAAGTCGCCCCGCTGTCCAGGTGAAGGTTGCGGCCACTCAAGCTGAGAGTCGACCCGCCTTCTGCCGAGGCGTTGCTTGATTGGGTGATTTGCAATCCTCGCAGAGAGCCAGTCAGATTACCTGTCGTGCTGCCGACCGTGTTGGTAGTAGCGCCAACCGTACTGCCCACCGCGCCGGTCGTCGTTCCCGCGACGTTTCCCACGGTCGAGGTGGTAGTGTTAGCGACGCCGCCAACCGTGTTGCCAACTCCGCCCAGCAGCCCGCCGCCGCTGCCACGCTGTCCGCTGGTGGCGGGTGAGCTGGACCGCGAGCTGGACGATGACATCGTGCCGGATTCAAGCAGATCATTGTTGGCCCGCGCCTGGGTCTGCGCCCGAGTAATAGACACAATGGTGGCCGTGATCGGAGTCTCAGTCGATCCGGTCCGCAGACTGTCGAAAAGAATGCCGATGTGCGACTCGCCGGTCGCCTTTGTTTGTTGCTGAACGTCGGTTACATGGCCGATCAATCGCGCGCCCTTAGGCACCACGGTTTCGCCATTCTGTTTGACCGCGGAAACGGTTTTCAAAACCACGCGGTCTCCAGGCTTCGCGCGCCGCGCGTCCAGACTGTTCTCCAATTGGGCGGCGAGTTGGGTGCCGGACTGCAAGTTCACCTGCCGACCCTGCTTTGACGCGGAAGTTTCGTTGTTGGCCACGGTTCTTGACCGCGTTGAAGTCGTCTGCCCTAACGCCACGCCGGCCGTTGCGATTGTAAGTGAAAGCCCGAGAATAATTTTCTTCATGTTTCCGTTTGCTCCTGCGCCTGCGCCGGCGCGCTAAGCCGCCGGCCATAGTCGACAAGCGAGCGGCGAATTAGATTCGTTCGGAAATGCAAATGTCGTGTGGATTTTTTTTGAAACCAGCGCCGCCGATCGGGATGCGGCAGTTTCTCCTCCGTGATGCACGGTTGATGCACAAGATTCTAGAGACAGTTGCTGCTCGCTACGCGACGGTTTGATTACAATTCGGTTGTAAGAAAACCAAAGGAAGGGGTGGGAAGATAGGCGAACTGATATCTCACGGCGTGGAGGAGCGCCGTTGCTAGCGACAATCCAAAGACGAACAAATGCTTGAAGCCAAGGCGCGCCCGTGCGTTAACGACATGCTGCGTGCTCGCAGCCGCAGCCGATTTCCAACACGTGTGATTTCTCAGCTTCCCGGCAATATTCGCCACAGTACTTGCTGCCTTCCTCGATAGGGCAATCACAAGCGCCATGCGCGCACTTGCCGGTTGATTCCTCGGCCATGAGAGATCTCCTTACGTTTTCAAGCCGGACGTTTCAATTGTTGGGGTATGTTTCGAGTCTATGCTAGGCCCGATGAGGAGCAAGGTCAAGAAGACAGTGGAAACTATCCGTGCAGCTTACTTAGTCGCTCCGCCGCCGACAAAAGCGTCTCGTCTTTCTTGCAAAAACAGAAGCGCACCTGCTGCGAGCCCAGCGCGGGATCGCTATAAAAACTCGAGCCCGGCACACAGGCGACGCCAATCTCACGAATCAGGTGCCGGGTGAATTCTATGTCGTCCTTGAAACCAAAGCCGCTGATGTCGGTCATGATGTAGTAAGCGCCGTCGGGGCGGAACGTTTTGAATCCGGCCTTTTCCAACTCGGGCAGAATCAAATCCCGGCGCGCTTCGTAATCAGACCGAAGCTGATCGTAGTAAGACGGCGGCAGTGCCAGAGCATAAGCCCCGGCGGCTTGCAGCGGCGCCGCCGCGCCCACCGTCAGAAAGTCATGGACCTTCCGAATGGCGCTGGTGATTTCCGGCGAGGCGATGCAGTAGCCGACCCGCCAGCCTGTTACCGAATATGTTTTCGACATCGAGTTGACTATGACTGTGCGGTCCCGCATGCCTTCGATTTGGGCCATTGAGATGTGGGCGATCTCCGCGCCCGGGCGCGGATACAGAATGTGTTCGTAAATCTCGTCAGTGAAGCAAAGCGCGTCAAACTCGCGACAAAGGCCGGCGATGAATTCCATTTCATCGCGAGTAAAAACTTTCCCGGTCGGATTGTTGGGATTGCAGATTATTATCGCCTTCGTCTTTGGATTGAAAGCGGCACGCAACTCATCCCGATCAAAACTCCAGTCCGGCGCGCGCAAAGGAACGTGCTGCGGACGCGCGTCAGAAAGAATCGCGTCGGGCGCATAGTTTTCATAAAACGGTTCGAAGACTATTACTTCTTCGCCGGGATCGACGGTGGCCATCATCGCCGCGATCATGCCTTCGGTTGAGCCGCAAGTTACTGTGATCTCTGTCTCCGGATCGATCTCCAGCCCGAGATACCATTTGGTTTTGCGGGTGATGGCGTCGCGGAAATCCTTCGCGCCCCAGGTGATCGCGTACTGATTTATGTCGTCGGCGATGGCCTGCATGGCCACGCGCTTGATATCTTCCGGCGCCGCGAAATCGGGAAAGCCCTGCGAGAGGTTTACCGCGCCATACTTCATCGCCTCGCGGGTCATCTCGCGAATAACAGATTCAGTGAACTGAGTTGCTTTGCGCGAGACGCGTTTTGAAATCGAGGGTGCGGGTGTCGTCATAGAATTAGCCGCGGATTCACGCAGGTACGCGCGGATTTAGAACAAACCCAATTATTTCACTTAGTCTGATCCGTGTCCATCTGTGTCCATCCGTGGTTGAAGGACTTATTTCGACGGTGGTTGCTCTCTCAACTGCTCGACGATCGATCGCACCGCCGGGGCCAGCGAGCCGTTGGGAGCCAGGCGTAAATAGTCCTCGTAAGCTAAAACCGCTTCCTTATTTTTTCCCGCCTTCTCGTAAGCCGCGCCGAGCAATTGATAGATGATTGGCTCAGTCTCAAAAAGCTGATCGATGGCGATCTGGAATTCGCGCGCGGCCAAGTCGTACTGGCCCTTCTCTTCATAGACTCGACCGATTCCGACATGGGCCTCAGGTTGGAATCCGTGACTTTCGCGAATAGCGCGATTGAATGCGCCTATCGCTTCGTCGGTCTGCGCCGACTCGCGATAGATGCGACCTTCGACCGCTGACGCCTCGGGATAGATGGCCTTGTAACGCCGCGCGGCTTCGATTTCGGCCAGGGCGCCGTTGGTGTCGTTGAGATCCAGAAGCACGCGCGCCAATCCAACGTGTGCGGCCGGAAAAGCCGCGCGGAGTTGTATCGTTCGGCGATAGAGATCAGCGGCCTTCTGACGTGACTCGTCATCCTTCGCGGTTTCGCGCGCCGTTTCGGCTTGCTGAAAAGTAAGCTCAGCTTCGTCAGTCGTGCGCACCAGGAGCACCTTGATCTCGCCGCGAGAAACGGCGGTTACCGGACTCGTGATTTCTTTAAAGCCGGCGGCGCGCACGCGCAAAGTGTGCGCACCCGCGGAAACTTTCAGCGCCGCGAGTCTTCCCGCGGCATCGGTTGCGCCGCGACGAATCTCGTCCAACCAGACGATAGCGTTGGGCGCGTTTGGTTCGGTCAGCACCGTCAATGTCCGCCCGGCGTTGCCGGCAGAAGCAACCTTACGTTGCCGCTGCGCCCAGGCGTCGCCAACGACGAACACCATCAACAGACCGGCAAAGCAAATCCTTCGTTTCATTTGCTGTACGTTTACCGCAGAAGAACGGGCCCTGGCAAGTGAGTTTGAGGAAACCCTATCTTGTAAAAGTGTTGCGTCATGACAGGCTCTGGGTGTAATCTGCGAACGAAATAAAGACAAGCAGGAGTGTTTACCGGTCACTGTTTCTAATGGTCTGCCTGGCAGTAGTGCGTGCCGACAAGACGAACTAGTTTGGAGGAACTTATGATTCTCGACACTACGCAAGTGGGTCTGGCAATGCTTCAGGGACTTTTCAAGACACCGACCGCGAGCGAAATTTCCCACATTGCCATGCGTTGGCTACACATCCTTGCCGGAATAGCCTGGATTGGTCTGCTTTACTTCTTCAATCTGGTGAACGTGCCGCTGCAGAAAAAGCTCGATGCCGATACCAAGAAAAAGGTCAACCCTGATTTGCTGCTGCCGGCGCTGTGGTACTTCCGCTGGGGCGCCCTGATTACCGTGTTGGCGGGCCTGGGGTACTACGCGATGTACATTCTCAGGGCTGACGTCCACAATGCCAACAATGCGGGGGGGAAGGTAAATGGATGGGTGGTACTGATCGTCTGGATGATCATCCCCATCGTCACGTTCCTGATCGAATTCCTGATAATCAAGAAAGTTCCGGCCTTGATTAAGGACGGTCGCGTCTTTGCCATCGTGGCGCTGATACTGGTCGTCGCCATGTCGTTCGTCATTGTGAAATGGCTTGATTCCAATTTGACAGTGGGCACGCACGTAGCCGCCAACAACTCTCTGTCCATCGGCATTGGCGGTGCGCTCGGGCTAATCATGTTGCTGAATGTCTGGGGAATTATCTGGCCCAATAACAAACGGATGATCGCCGCTTTTCAGGGCGGGCCGCCGGCCGCGCCGGAATTGGCGAGACAGGCGTTCGTTGCCTCGCGTACTAATGCCTGGCTGTCTTTACCGATGATCCTATTCATGGCTACTTCAGAACATGATTGGCAGATTTTCGGCGGAAGGTAGAGCAAGCTTTTGTCCGCAGTAGGAAAAATGTGTGGCGCAGCTTTCGGTCTCGTAGAAACTGACTGAAGGCTGCGCCACTTTTCCTCTCGCAACACTATTGGTTCATCCTCTCCATCGCTTCGCCACACTTTCGCTGAATACTTGCCCTAAAGTGGGGAGAGTCTCTCAATACACGAGTGCGCTCGTATAGGCACAGACAGCACTAATTCCAGGGAGGTGACAATGGGTTCTACCAATAGTTACAAAGCAAGACAGTTCAATCTGAGCAACCTGAAAGGCATCTCAGACGAAACGATCGAGATGCATTTCAAGCTTTATGAAGGCTATGTCAAAGAAACCAATAAGCTAAACGAAAAGATTGCCGAATTCGTCAAAGGCGGCAAAGTCGATCAGGAAGAGTTCGCGGAATACTCTGAGCTGAACCGGCGGCTCGGGTTTGAATACAACGGGATGGTCTTGCACGAATACTACTTTGACAATCTGAAAACCGGCAGCGGGACCGGCGATCCGAATAACAGTTCGGCGTTTCGCAGGGCAGCCGAGGAAAGCTTTGGCAGCTATGACATCTGGAAAGCTGAGTTTGTCGGCATCGGCAAGATGCGCGGGGTTGGTTGGGCAATCTGCTATGAGAATCCCGCCAACGGACGACTGTCGAATCACTGGATCACGCTGCATGAAACCGGCAATGTCGCCGGGTTCAATCCCGCGCTGGTGATGGACGTTTGGGAGCATGCATACCTGCTCGACTATAAACCTGCGGATCGACCGAAATACATCGAGGCGTTCTTTTCGAATATTGACTGGAGCGCGGTCGACAAACGTCTACGCACGCAGACCGCGCGTCTGGCGGCTTAGGACTTGGAGTGTGCCGGCAGAGCGCAGCGGCGACGGCGCTTTTATTAGCTAACTTTATGTCAATCCAAAGCGGTGTCGCGCTACGCTTGCCACCGCACTCCATAAACCCGGGCAGGGCTTGTGCCCTGCCCGCTTTTTGCGATAATGCGATAAAGTCAAATCCGTAAAGTAATCGATCTGGAGGAGCCATGAGAATCCCGAACACTTCTCTATTGTTTTTTAGTCTTTGCTTTACCGCACTGCTGGTGCCGGCCGGTTGCCAACAGAAGGACGCTAACCCAAACACCACGGCCACTACCAACGCTACCCCTCCGGGCGTGCAGAGTCTAACGGTGGTGCCGCGCCCGCAAAAGATCGTCGACATGATGAAAGCGCGCGGCGAACAAGATGACGCAAAACCTGTCCTGAAGATCATTTCGCCGGCGAAGAACGCGGTCATCAATGGATCGACCGTGGTTGTCAAACTGGATCTAAGCGGTGATCTTAAGGGCTATATGCCGCATAAGGATCCGGTAAACGGAAAAGGCAATCACATCCACGTCATTCTCGACAATCAACCTTACGAGGCTTACTACGAACTCAACCAGCCTTTTGAGATGCGTAACGTGACCGAAGGCAAACATACTTTGCGCGTCTTCCCCTCGCGGCCCTGGCATGAAAGCTACAAGAACGAGGGTGCCTTTCAATTCGTCGAGTTCACTGTGAAAGGCGGCGGCGACGCTGCGAAGCCCACCACTACCAAAGATGGCCAAACGATGGCCAATCCGACGAAGAGTCCGGCCGCAAAGCCCGAGCCCAGCAAAACTGCGACGGCGACGGCCAGCGCGACACCGGCGCGCGAAGGCAAAGATTTTCCTCCAAGTTACGCCAGCGCAGTCGATCCGACACAGCCGCTGCTGACCTACAGCCGCCCGAAGGGCGAGTACAAAGGCGAAGACGCGGATCCGATCATGATCGATTTCTGGCTGGCGAACGCAAAACTTCAGGGCGACGGTGGCCAGTATCGCGTGCGTTACACGGTAAATGGAGAGGCGAAGTTTATCGACAAGTGGGAACCCATCTGGTTGAGCGGATGGATCAGCGGTAAGCACACGATCGTACTCGAATTGGTCGACAAGGACGGGAATCTGGTGAAGAACGGCGGGTATAATCAGACCACCCGTGACATCACCGTGACCCGGTAAATTTCTGTCGGGGCCCGGAGGAGGAGCGGGCCCCGAGGCCACCCTACTTAGGCTTGGTGGTGGTTGTATTGGTAGTAGCTGGTTTTTTCGCGGCCGGTTTGCGCGCCGTCTTAAATTCGACCAGGATCACTTCCATGTCGTTGTCGGTCAGGTTCTCAGGCAAGTGTCTGGTTGCAGGTGTCCAGAGCGCCTGTCCCGCTTTCATGTCTCGCTCTTCGGTCTTCCCGTTTGGATAGGTAAACTTGACGCGGCCATCGGTCTGGAAGATCGCGACCAAATCCGGGTGGTTGTGCATCACTGACTTTTCGTGCGGGCCGTAATGCGCTCTAACTATCCGCACGCGCGAGTTCTGAAATTCAACCTTGTAATGCTTGGCATCGACTTTGGTAGGGTCCTGAGCCATCGCGGCCGGAACCGCAATTGCCAAGACGAACAGAGCCGAGAATAGTAAACGATACATACGAATTCTCCTCCTGAACTTCGTTTGAATGATAAAGCCTACGAGGGCGGAGCACTTCTAGTCTAAGTGGAGCGCTAAGTCAATAGCTTTTCGATATGGGTCGAATTTCAACTGACACGAGGCGAAGTCGGTTTGCTGAGTTGGCTGCCGAGGCCGCCGTCTGCACGCGCTGCCCGGCTATGTGCGAGCGCGCCGCGGTCCTGAGCGAGAGAAACGGGCCCGTCGACGCGCGGGTGATGTTCATCGGCGAAGCGCCGGGACGCAAAGGAGCGGATCGCACGCGGGTGCCATTCTCTGGCGATCAATCGGGCCAGAACTTCGAGCGGTTCCTGGCGTCAATCGGTTTGCCACGCAACGAGATCTTCATCACCAGCGCCGCGCTCTGCAATCCGCGGAAAGCATCAGGGGCGAACCGCAGGCCGACTGCCGGCGAACTGCGAAACTGCTCAAGCTTTCTCAGCCGCACAATCGAACTAATCGAACCGCGGGTGATTGTGACGTTGGGAGGAGCGGCGCTTGATGCGCTGAAGTTGCTTCACTATCATGAATTCAATTTAAAGAATGACGCGGCCAGGATTCGAAGATGGAACGGACGCTTATTGATTCCCCTTTATCATCCAAGTCCGCAGGTTCTGATTACCAGCCGCAAGGAAGCGGCACAGTTGCAAGATTACTCAGTTGTCGCACGGGCGGTCCTGCAATCTCGGAGCGCGGACATCCTGTCCGCCTGAGCGTGAAGCGCGAACAAAATGGCTGAAACATTCCAAGGCACCACCGAATACTCCGCCGTCCGCGATGGCGGGGCAGGCCTGATGGAACTTTCCTCCCGCGGACGCATTCTGGTCAGCGGCGCGGAAGTCGTGATGTTTCTTAACGGCCTGATCACCAATGACATGAAAACCCTGGCGGTTGATTCCTGGATGCCGGCTGTCTTTCCGAACGTACAGGGCCGCCTGCTGGCCAGTGTCCGCGTCATTCATCGCGACGATGGATTTTTAATCGACACTGAGAGCGCAACCCACGCGACCGTTTTGAAGTTGCTCGAACGCTTCACGATGGCCGGCGATTTCCGCGTCACGGATCTGACTGAAGAGACGGTGACGCTTTCGATCCAGGGAAAGCTGGCCGGGGAAATCATCAGTGCCACGCTCGGTGAAGCAGCTGCCAAAGTTGAGCGGCAGCAAGTCGCCAGGACAAACTTTGCCGATGGACAGGTGACGGCGATTCGCGCCACACACACCGCCGAAGACGGTTTCGATCTCTTCATTGACGCGAAGGCTGCCGGGGATTTGCGTGACTCGTTAACCAGCGCCGGCGCGCAAGGCGTCAGTTCAGAGGCGTGTGAAACTTTGCGCATCGAAGCCGGCATCGCCCGTTACGGCGTGGACATGGACGAGACGAACGTTGTAACGGAAACGAATCTGGATGACGCCGTGAGTTTTTCCAAGGGCTGTTATGTCGGCCAGGAGATCATCGCGCGCATCAAGTACCGTGGTCATGTGGCCAAGAAACTGACCGGAATCATTCTTGAAGGTGACCCTACTCTGGATAGAGGCGCCAGAATTCTCGCCGATGAAGAAAAAGAGATCGGTCGAGTTACGTCGTCTACTCTCTCGCCGTGTCTCGCGCGCACAGTTGCGCTTGGTTACGTGAAGTATGATTACCTTGCGCCGGGGACGCCGGTGAAAATCTCAGTGGGCGACGACGACATTAGGGGAACAATAGCAGACCTCCCGTTTATCCGAGGAAGTTGGTACTCGGATTAGCTCCGTAGGCGCGCCACGAGTGTACCAACGAGAAGAGCGGTAGCAGGCGTCAGATTAAGGGGCCAACGATAGTAGGATCAACCGCCCGCTACCGCAGGCGGTTCTGACTTAAACAACATTTCGACGTGATGGCCGACGAACAAACCAATACTGTCCCAGATGAGTCCGATCCGGATCTCGATCAAGCCGAACTGGCTCATTCGATCATCGCATCCCTGCTCGATCACACCCGCGTCGTCAGCGATCTGATCGCTGTGATGGCGCAAGCACTAGATCAGGAAACAACCAAAGCGCTAACTCAAACCGCTCAGTGGCAGTCATATCTTGAAAGCCGCCGGAAGATGGAACGGACGCGTGAAGATGTCAAACGCTTCGTTAAGCTGGTGGGCGCCCATCCACAGACCGCTAAGGTTGAATTCATTCCGCTCCCAAGCCAACCTTGGGACGTTCGCTCTAGCGCCCCCGCCAGAACTCATCTAAAATGGCGGCGCTTATCTGGTAAGAAACCACCTGACAAGGGGTAAACACAGCTAGCAGCTCCCCATGAGTATTGCGACCGGTACTTTGCTGGGCCGCTATGAGATACGCGCGCTCATTGGCGCGGGTGGCATGGGCGAAGTCTATCGTGCGCGCGACACTTCGCTGGGCCGCGACGTAGCCGTAAAAGTCCTGCCGCCGGGACTGTCACAGGACAAAGAACGCCTGCACCGATTCGAACAGGAAGCGCGTGCTACCAGCTCACTCAATCATCCCAACATTCTCGTGATCTTCGATATCGGCACTTTCGAAGGCTCGACTTATGTGGTCTCGGAACTGCTGGAAGGCGAGACGCTGCGCGATCGGTTGCTGGGAAGTGTGCTGCCCCCGCGTAAGGCGGTCGAGTATGCAGTGCAAATCGCGCGCGGACTGGCGACGGCTCATGAAAAGGGAATCATCCATCGTGACTTGAAGCCCGAGAACATCTTTATCACCACCGACGGTCACGCGAAGATTCTCGACTTTGGTCTGGCGAAGCTTTTGGATACCGAGGTTCCTGAAGAGACAACTTCCCAGGTTCAAACCAAACGTGTGGTCACATTCGCAGGGGCGATCCTGGGATCAATGGGATACATGTCTCCCGAACAGGTTCGCGGGCGTGCGGTCGATCAGCGTTCCGACATTTTTTCTTTCGGCACCGTGTTGTACGAGATGGTAACGGGCGCGCGCGCCTTTCGGGGCGATTCGTCGGTGGAAACGATGAACGCGATCCTTAAAGAGGAGCCGCCACCTATCCAAATATCGGGCCGAACCCTTTCTCCAGCACTCGAGCGGGTCATCACGCACTGCCTCGAAAAGCAGCCGCAGGATCGGTTTCAGTCGGCACGTGATTTGGCTTTCGGACTGGAATCGGTGTTCAGCCACTCCGGCACTTATAGTGCGGCCTACCCGGCGATATCCACCGAGGAAAACAAAGGCCGCCGCAAGTGGCTGGCGTTTGTGGCTCTGGCAGTGATCGTCGTCGGATTGCTGGCCCTGTCGTTTTTTGTTGGCCACAAATCCGCGGACACATCGCTTCCGACTTACACGCAGCTCACTTTTCGCCGCGGTTCGATTTACACTGCACGGTTTACTTCCGATGGCCAGGGAATCTATTTCAGCGCCACCTGGAATGGAAATCCTATCGATATTTATTCCATGCGCGCCGAATCGCCTAACGTGCAAAGTTTGGTAGTGCCGAACACGCTAATGTTGTCGGTCTCTCCTTCCGAGGAGATGGCGGTGCTCTTAAACAGCAGATATCTTTTTCACTTCGTCAATCAGGGAACATTGGCAAGGATGCCGCTGGCCGGCGGGGTCCCAAGAGAGATGCTGGAAAAGGTCCGCGAAGCCGACTGGGGCCCGGACGGCAGTAATCTCGCGGTGGTTCGCGTTGATAAGCTGCGTAATCAACTTGAATATCCGATCGGTAAGGTGCTCCACACCAGCGAAGGTTACGCGAGCAATCCGCGTGTTTCGCCAAATGGTGACATGGTAGCGTTCCTCGAGCATCCGATTCATGGAGATAGTCGTGGTTTTGTTATGGTAGCTGACTCCGGGGGGCAGGCGAAGAAGCTTACCGAAAACTGGAGTGGAGAAGATGGTCTGGCATGGTCTCCCGACGGCGACGAGGTCTGGTTCACCGCTACCAAGACCGGCGAAGCTCAGGCGCTTTACGCTGTAACTCTCTCAGGAAAGCAAAGGGTCGTCACCAGGGCACCGGTGAATTTAAGGCTGCACGACATCTCGCGCAACGGCAGCGTTTTGTTGACGGGCAGCAACTATTCTACCCCGATCGCAGGACTGCGTCCCGGCGAAACTAAAGAGCGTGATCTCTCCTGGCTTAATTGGGTGCTGATCACGGACCTGTCGTCCGATGGAGAGTCTTTCATATTCACTGAATTTGGCCAGGGGAGCGGCGCCAACTATGCGATCTACTTGGGCAAGACTGACGGTTCTCCGGCCGTTCGATTGGGTGAGGGCTATGGCTTCGGCCGATCGCCCGATGGCAAGTGGGTCGTATCCATTTTGTTCAGTTCGAACGAGCTAGTTCTCCTCCCAACCGGCGCTGGTGAGGCCAAACGACTCGAACGTTTTGGAATTGAACATTACGGCTATGGCGCTTCATGGCTGCCGGATGGCAGGAACATCGTGTTCATAGGAAAGGAACCGGGCCACGCTGATCGCAGTTACGTCCAGAGCATCGACGGCGGCAGTCCACGGCCGGTTACGCCGGAGGGTATGTGGGGCTTCCTCGTTTCACCTGATGGCAAGTTTCTGGTGGCTCGAGACCGGGACAACAAACAGGCCCTTTATCCCCTGTCCGGGGGCGAGCCTCGAACAATTCCCGGACTCGACGAGCAAGATCGAGTAATTCGCTGGGGCACTGACGCTCAATCGCTTTACGTCTATCATGATCGCGAGAGGCCCGTGAAAATTTACAAACTGGATCTTGCTACCGGACACAAAGAGCTGGCGAAAGAAATCATGCCCTCAGATCCCGCCGGCATTCTTGGCCCCGTCAATGTTTTGCTGACGCCCGACGGCAAAGGATACGTCTACGCCTTTAACCGGCATCTTACCGACCTGTACCTCGTCAAAGGATTAAGATAAAAGAGTTTTCTGGATGGAACTTACTGCTTGCCGAGCTGTCCTCCTGTGAAGTCAGGATGGCGACATGATGGATGTCACACAAACGACGAGATAAGAATAGATGTTCTATTTTGCAGTCCTGACTTACAACCGCGCGGAAAGCCTTCAGGCCCTCTTGAAATCAATTCTCGATCTGAAGTTTCCGGCTGCCGCTGATTTCAAGATCTTCATTTTTGATAATGGTTCCGCGCCCGCGCATCGCGAACGCTTTCAGCGCTCCAGCTTCTTTCATCATCCAAGGATCGTTTACAAGTACTCGCCGCTAAATACTTATATGCGCGGCAAGTGTCATCTTGAAGATATGGTGAGTGAAGATTGGAAGGATCAGCAGAACTGCTTTTTGATACACCTGGACGACGATGTTCAGTTAACAGAATCCTGGCTGCTGAATGCCTGGACCGTTCTCCAGGATAACGGACTGGACGCCTGTGGTTCGGTTGTGGAATTCAACGGTGAGACGTTTTTTATGGGACAGCAAACGCTTGACCTGATTTACGAGAATGTTGAAGGAATGGCAGTGCGGGTCTGGGACTGGCATTGGCAATCTGTCCCTGAATCCGTGGCTTATTCGCGAGTGGAGTTTGCCGGCCACATGGCGTTGTTGGTACGAATGGAGACGGCCGGTCGTGTGAGACACGACCCGCGCATGCTGGCCGGCGGCGATGATATTGATTACAGTCTGGCCCTGCGGAAAGCGGGATTTTCGATGGGGATCGCTCATCGGGCTAAGATGGTTCATCGCAGCTTGCATGAGCAAACTGCGGAGGGCTTTCGCACGTTTGATAGAGTCCTTGGCTCATGGCGTTGTTTTTACAATAAATGGGGTTTCGTTCGACGCAGCGCTTGTTTCGAGGCCGGTGTGACAAGCCAGGAATGGCTGCGGCTGGTCATTCAGCCTCAGGCAGCTCCGGTAGGCGTCAAGCCAGGATTGGGCCTTGAAAAAGACCGGGGTTAAGTATAGACTCCGCCGCAATCCATCTCCTCGATTGAGATACTTCATTAGGCTTAGTCTTCAAGGTTTAGGGCTTCCCCGTTTGAAAGGAGACCTGTCAATGAATGCACGCGAATCTTTGCTAGATGTCGAAAACCTTCGTTTCCGAGTTCAGATGAACAATCGTTTACGGCTCGAGTGTTTGGCGGCCGTCTCGAAAGTGTTTCGCGAATTCGGCGAGCCGATGAAGGATGAGTTGCTATCGTCCATTGTGTTCGCTCTGCCACAGGAGCTGATCAGCAGCAACGGTCATGGCTTCGCTCGGGTTGAACTGGAAATGGCGCAGCCGGGTAATCCGCCGGGCAAACCGGAAAAGGAGAAGCCGGAAAGAGAGAAGCCAGGCTTGCCTCCCGGCCATCCCAAGCCGGAGTCGCCAGGCCTGCCGCCGCCGGAACCGGGTTTACCTCCGTCGGAGCCAGACGACGAGCCGGCTCTACCGCCAAACCAACCAGAGCAGGACGAACCGCAGTATGTCGCCTAGGAATTGTTTGCGGCGAGTTGGTTGACAATCAGATCAAGTCAGGCCAGGCAGAGATTGCCTGCGCCCCAGCGTGCGTGTATCGAGAGCTTCCACGATACACGCAGCTGGGCAATAAGTAGTGAACTCTGCGAAGCCTCTCTATTTCGCTAGTAATCGGCGATGGATTATCAGAATCGCACCGAGTTGTGCGTGTCCGCGCTGCAACGAAGCGGCCACCACGCCATCATTAACTGGATAAGCTCCAACTCCGCGAAGCCTGTTAGCTTTCTCAACAACTGCCAGCCAGGTGTGAATCCCTTCTTAATGTGTACTGAGGAGCAGAGGATTGAGCTCGAGCCAAGGAAGGTTTTAATTTATAACTATGAAGATCGTCCCCTTAGTGCGGCGTTCCCGCCCGAGTTTCTTGACAACAAAAAGGATTGGTTCGGCGAAAGCGGAAATTCGGTTTACGTTCTTGTTCTGCGCGATCCATTCAATAACTTCGCCAGTAAATACAGGTGGGCGATAAACGGGACGAAGTGGACCCCGCAAATGGAATGGGTCAGATGCGAGCTGCCTGAGCTTTGGAAATCTTATGCAAGAGAACTCATGGGCAATACTAATCTGATGCCGGCGCCGAAAGTTTTCGTCAATTACAACCGTTGGTTTGCCGACGACAAATATCGATGGGACACGGCAGATCGTTTAGGCCTGATCTCAGCGGACCAGGGATTGACCGAAGTCGCCAAGTGGGGACCAAACACCTGGGGCGACTCTTTTGATAATCTGAATTTCGAGGGCCGCGCGAACGAAATGAAGGTATTCGAGCGCTGGCGCTACTTTGCGGATGATCCGGTTTTCAGAGGTCTGTTTCGCGATAGTGAGTTGCTTGGTCTCTCTGAACAGATATTCGGGATCATTCCCGGTACGAGTGTTCTTTATCCATGAACAGTACCCCTCAGCAGATTCGGTACCGGGAAGAATCGCCGGGCGTGATCTCGATGCAACTTTACGAGACCGCTGAATGCGAGCAGATAGTTGCGGAGCTCAAAGCCCTCGAAGGGTGGGCCGCGGCACAGGTACGCGATGCGAAGGACGCTGAGGATTATGAAGTGTTGACCCGACGGGACGTTCGCTCGTCAAGCACGCTGCTGACCGCTGAGGCAGAAAAGTTTTATCGCCAGTTTGATGCCCGCATGGATGCGAAACTAAAACCGCTGGTCAAACAATACTGGCGGATCGATCTCACCAACCATTCAGGTACTCACCTCGTCAGATACGGCGCCGCGGACCATTATGTGCCGCACCAGGACACGGGCCCGGGCCTGGAAGATCGCTACCTCAGCGTAGTTTGTTATCTGAACGATCATTTCACTGGCGGCCAGACGTCATTCCCGGGTCTGAACTATGTGGCCACGCCACAATCGGGCAAGGCAATCGTCTTTCCTTCAAACTACCTTCATTGCAGTGAACCGGTGACAAGCGGTGAGAAGTTTGTCCTGGTGTCATGGATAAATGGTCCCAGGCCGGTGAGTTGGATCTAGCTGCTGATCGTTGAAGGGAAGTAAGCGTCACGATAGAACTCTCTGGCTTCTCTGATTTGCCCCAGAATCTCGCCGAGTATCGTTCCCGCCGGAGCATCGAGCGTCGAATTCCAGAGTTCGCGCACTTGCGCGTCAGTAAAAAACGTCCGTTTCGTCCATCGCTCGTCGCCGTAAGCATAATGAATCATGGGCGCGCTCACTTTTTCAGCTGGCCAATAATTATGATCCGACAGATGGGTGACATTCAATTTCAGGCCCAACTTTACCACTGCCAGCCCAAACGCGTACATAATGTCTTCCCAACGGCGCCGGGGAAAAGCTTCGACTGCTTCCAGCCACGTCGTGCCCAACGCATGCGCCTCAGTAATAGGAATGACGTAGGGAACACCACAGCGCAACGAGTCCTTTTGTGGCTCAAGCTGCTCGCGATTCATGCGCAGCCCGCGCAAGGCATCGCTGACAAAGTCCCGATCGTAGTTCATATAAGTAATGAAATCGCCAGAGAGCACTGCGGGGAATTCTGCCGCCCGAGCGAAGATCATGTCCGGATCACAGAGCACAATCAGCACGTCCTGGCCGGCAAAGAGTGCGGCAGCCCGCATTAGACTGGCGGCAGTATTGCGCGGCGCGTATTCATCACCCATCGCATTGGTGCGGTAACCTGGCGCGCTATAGATGCTGCAACCGGCTTTCGCCAAATCACGAAAATCCGGATGCCAGTCAGCTCCCGAGTCATGAACAATTATGACTGGCTGATGATTCATGCGGGTGACACACGAGTAGTAAAACAGCTTGCACTGCCACCCCATGTACGCATTGTTCTCTGCGGAAACAACTATCTGGTGATTCGGGCTCATTATTAGCTTTCGCAGGCGCCGAGACTCGCGAATGCTAACGGCTTTTTTCAGCGAAGACAACGAGATCGCTCGAAAAGAAAGGCCTGAAATTCCGGCTCGCGGTCCGCTACCGAAGTTTGGGTTTGTGGGCTCTGGTCTTTCGTGATACGCTAATCCGCGTATGAAGCAACTCACGCAGGAAGAGTTTCTGGGTCTGATTCGTGATGACGTGGAAACTGAAGGGTCGCAAAAGGCGCTGGCGGCTAAGCTGGACGTTTCTGAGACGTATTTAAGCGATGTGTTGAGAGGGCGTCGGGCAGCGGGTAATAAGATCTTAACCCGATATAACCTGCGCGCGGTGACAAGCTACGCGCCGGCAGAGAAAGAGGAGAAGGAAACGAAATGAAAGACGCTACGCATATCGCAGTATTGTTGGATCGCTCAGGATCAATGGGTGTGGTGAAGGACGAAACCATTAGTGGGTTTAACTACTTTCTGAAAGAGCAGAAGGCGGCTGGGGATAACGCCACGTTTACACTGGTTCAGTTCGATAGTGAGAGCACCGACGTTGTGCATGAAGCCAGACCGGTTCGCGACGTGCCTGATTTGAATCAGGATACCTATCAACCTCGGGGCAGCACGCCGTTACTTGATGCGCTGGGCCAAACCATCATCAGTACAGGAAAAACGCTGGCGGCGATTCCCGAAGCGAAGCGACCCGACAAGGTGGTGTTTGTGGTAATCACCGACGGCGAAGAGAACGCCAGCCATCAGTTTACCAAGGCGCGCGTAAAGGAAATGATCGATCACCAAGCAGGAAAGTACAACTGGAAGTTCATATATCTCGGCGCGAACCAGGATGCCTTTGCGGAAGCCGGCGCAGTCGGGATCGCAATGGCGACCGCGGCAAACTATAGTCCTGCCAGAACGGCGGTGGCCTTCGCGGGAACATCGGCTAACGTTGCCAGCTACCGCAGATCAGGACGGGCGGAGAGCCTCGTGTATTCTGATGAGCAACGCGAAGAGATGGTGAGCCCTGAGGAGCCCGAAGACAAAGAAAAGTAGCTCTCTTTCATGGAACGAGGCGGCCTCGCCGTAAATGGCGAGGCCGGTCGGCTCAGGACTGATGATCTGCTTTACATTGACTGGAGAATATTTCGCCAGCGAGCGAGGTCAGGCTCCTTGAAGAGAACGATCCTGACAGTACTTACGTGTCGGGGTTGCAGGGCGGCAAAGGTGCGAATACTTTCGAGCATTAACTTGGCCGCCAGATCCATCGGTACCTCTCCCACGCCGGTTCCCAGCGCCGGGAAGACGATTGAGCGCGCCCTGCGCACTTCCGCCCCGAGCAAAACTCGCAGGGTCGCACGCTGCAAACAGACGGCGCCTTCGATGGCCGCCACAGCATGGGCAATCCAACGAGCCCGGAGTTCCCCGGCGCGGGTCCAAATCACATCGCCCATCGCCGCCGGCGCGTGAGCAGCAGCCTCACGTTCGACCGAATCGCCGGCGGACTGGCGCAAGACATTGGCCACGCCGAGCCTCATGGTTAGCTCTTTATTCGCGGCGCTGACGATCACGTCGCTTTCCTGGACCGCGAGATCCCCGACGGCCAGTTCAACCTGTAAGTCGCCGACCCTGGCCGTGTCCGGCGTCGTGTTAATCAACTCCGGCATTGGTTCGGCCACTACAGCGAGCGTCCTGGCCATTGCGGCTGCGTTTGAGAAGCGCTCCGCGGGAAGTTTGCGTAACGCGCGCTCGATGACCGAAAAAAGATAAGCTTCGCCCGGCTCACGTGCTGTTGGCGGCGTGTAAGGCCGTTCCAGGTGAGCGGTTCTGAGCGCCGATATATCACGTTCCTCAAAGGGACATAGTCCGGTTGCCAGGAGGTGTCCGGTCGCCCCCAGCGCATAGATGTCCGTATGACGGCCTATCTGTCGGCCATACCACTGTTCCGGAGCCATGAAACTGGGCGTTCCGGCGACGTGGTCCGAATTCTCTTCTTTGACCGGATCGATCGCGATTCCGAAATCACCGACCGTTGAGACACCGCTGCCACGTAAAAACAGATTGGCCGGCTTAACATCACGATGAATAATTCCAGCCTGGTGGATAGCGTGCAGTCCATTGGCTCCGTCGATCAGGATACGACAGATCATATTGACGGGTAGATGCCATTGCGCCAGTTGTAATTGCGTTATCAGTTCATCGAGATCGATACCATCGATGTAGCGCTGGATGACGAAAGGCACGTCGAATTCGTACCCGGCATCCAGCACGCTGACGACATTTGGCGAGATGACGCGCGCGGCCAGGTGCGCTTCCCGAAAGATATTTGAATCGACCGTAGCTTTGAAAGTCTTGATGACCAGCGGCATTTGGAGGATGGGGTGGCTGGCGAGATAGGCTGCGCCCATCGCTCCTTCACCGAGTTTGCTGTGCACCCGCAGATGTCGGAACCGTCCTCCGATCTTCAGACGCTCATCGATGCCAGTAGTTTCATCAGGCCTGGTAACAGTGGCGGCCCCTGAAGCTGTGATGTCGCCGGCAGAGTCAACCTCGTCCCCGACAGTTTCGTCCGCTTTCTTGAGAGTGAATGCTTCTGAATCAGCCATCGACGCTCCTCTTGATCCGCAAGTTTTCTGCTGCCGTCAGTCTCTCTGCCGGCGCCGGAGTCTGCATTACTTACACGGATCGACCAGCGAATACTTTGCACGAATAGCCTTGGCCCGCGCTTCCATTTGAGTCGCTTCGGCCCCTCGGTTTGTCTTTCGTAACAGAGCAGCGTAGTTCTCCAGCGTCTCTGCAACGGCAGGATGCTCTTTCCCCAGCATCTCTTGGCGCACTGACAAGGCGCGCTTCATAAGCGGTTCGGCCTCTGGGTACCTGCCCTGGTCAACATAGAACCTTGCCAAGCCGTTAACGCTGTATGCTACCTCTGGATGGTGTGGGCCAAAGGCCAGCTCCAGGCCTTCTATTGATTGCTTGTAAGCGCTTTCGGTCTCAGCGCTCCGGCGTTGTCCGGCATAAATCGTCGCCAGAGTGCCAAGACTTCGCGCGATGTACCAGTGTTGCGGCTCCAGTTTTTTCTTGTAGATGGCCAAAGCATCGTTTTCATACTTCTCGGCTTTGTCGTACTCGAGTCGCACGGCGTGAAACTGCGCCATGTAGTGCAAGATGGTCGCTACCCTCGAGTGGCCCCCGCCCTTAACGTCTTTCATCTCCTCGAGTGCCTGGTTGAAAAGGGACTCAGCTTCTGTGTATTTGTTCTGCTCGCGACGGATCCTCGCGAGGGTCGTGTGGCCGAGCGCCAGAGTCTCATCATTTTGCTCTGGACTCTTCTCATAAATGGCAAGAGCGCCCCGTTCAAATGCCTCTGCTTCTGCGTAGTTCGCTAATCCCAGGCTGGCCAAAGCCAGGTTGTGCAGATAGGTTGCCTCTTGTGAGGACCCCATGCCTCTCGCCTGTCGGCTGAGCGCCAAAGCTTCCTGGTACTGAACCAGAGCGTCTGCGAATCGACCCTGATAGAAATAAGTCAGGCCCAACAGATTGCGTGTACTGGCCTTCTCAAGGTCTCTGTTCGTTGCCGGGGACGCCTTGTTTATTATTTCAAGCGAATTCTTCAGGATCCCTTCAGCCTTAAATGTATGACCTCGCGATGCCTCGACGCTGGCAATCCGGTTATAACTTTGAACGAGTCCGACATCATCGGTAGCTAATGTCTTCCTGCGAATTTCAACCGCGAGTTCGAATTGCGTTTGTGCCTCTGGATACATATCCAGTTGCTGAAACGCTCCGCCCAGGTTGCTGTAGAGTAAGGCCAGGTCCGAATCATTGTCTGGAATTTTCTTCCGAATTTCGAGGGCTTGTTCGTAATAGCTCCTGGCCTGATCATAGTTGTGCTGGCCCTCATAGGCGACGCCTATGTAATTCTGGACCCGAGCGACTTCCCCGCTTTCCGCTCCCTCCCTTGCCTTCTCCAGATCCCAAGCGCGGTTAAAGTAATCCATAGATTGTGCGAAATTAGCTTGCTGGGGCATGCCTCTTGTCCGCCTGGCAAGCTGAGAATAGAGGACAGCGATATTAATCAGCATCTCCACTTCGCCGTTCTTGTCCTCCATCCCTTTGTATATTGAAAGTCCTTCCCGGTACTTCTCTATCGCCTCTGGCAGGTTGTCACTCCTGTATAGAGCATTGGCGCTACTCACTATTACATCAGCCTTTTCGCGTTCAGCTTCTCGTTTCTCGATACGCGTTAATTCCTCTTTCGCTTTCGCGTTTTCTTTCGCCTTCTTGAGCGCCGCTGTCGCTATCTGTTTGGCCTTCTCGGCTTCATCCTTCCTTGATTCGGCGAGCGATGTTTGCTTCTCGGCTTCATTCTTCCGCTCTTCGGCGAGCAATGTTTCTCTATTGGCTATCTTCGTTTGATCATCGGCGCGTTCTTTCTCTTTCTTAACCGCCGCGAGTGCTGCGTTAGCCTCATGCTCTTTCTGTTGCGCTCGCATCGTCTCGCTCGTGGCCACACGGGATCGGTTTACCGCATAACCCGCTGTCGCTATCGCCAGCAGGAACATGACAGCCAGCGCCGCGACCAAACGCCGCAGTCGTTTTGCTCCCCGGGCCTGTTCTTCGATGTGGCGCTGCTGTTCTTCAACGCGAGCGTGCTCCGCTTCCGCACGCCGCTGCTGTTCAACGGTCAACAGCCTTTCGCGCTGGCGTTCCACTTCCTCAACCGCCGCGCGGCTGGCCTGGACCAACGCGAATAACGCCTCACTGTAACCAACGTCATCGGCGTTCGGGCTCTCCAGCCAACGTCTGGCTTCCAGCAGTTCTGCTTCGTCCAGAAGCCCGCTGTTGGGCCGGCCGTTCCGCACCCACTCGGCCGCTCTTTTTTCCAGTCTTTGGCGCGTCTGCTCGGCGCCGGATCTTTGCAGCATCCACTGTTGATTGGAAGTAATAATCGGTTCGATAAGCCGGTCGTGCGTCAACTCGTACCAGCGCGCGCCCCCGCGCACTTCACCCCTGATTAGATGTTGATCTACCAGCTTGTCGACGGCGGCGTTGGGGATGCCGCCAGTTTCCTGGCGGCCACGAAACACCGTTCCCCGCGTTCGTGAAGTGGTGATCAGGGTGTGCTCGAACCAGCGGCGCAAGAGTCCCTCGTTCACGCCCGTCTCGCTGCTCACGGTAATGATCGCCGTTTCGTAAAAATCAGACAAAGCCAGATCCACATCGCCGAAAGCCTTGAGTTGATCGAAGGTGATCTCTTTGTTATCCGAATGATCCAGCTTTTGCCACAAGGTCTGGCAGACAACTTGAAGCTGGACCGGCTCGACGAATTCGCCGACTACGGTGGCCACGCCCGCCGCCGTCTCTACCGGTACCTCCAGGAGATTGTTAACCAGTTGTTCGGCCACGCCGCCGGCAAACGAATATCCCGTGCCGTCCAAAGGTTCCGTCACCGCTTCCAGCGCCGCGTCTTCCCGCAAGCGTTCCAATCGAAACCGCGTGCGCAACTTTTCCGGCAAGTCTGAGACATAGGGATCGAGTTCGGCAATGTAATCCTCGCGCATGACGAAGATAATTCGCATCAGGCGATCGCGTTCGAGGGCCTCGCTTACCTGATCGAAGAAGTTCTGCCGGTCGTTCCAGCGCTCAGGATAAAAAGTGAAGAGTTCTTCGAACTGATCGAAAACGGCAACCCGCGGCGTCGGCATTCCCTCACGACTCATCGGCCGGACTTCAGAGTTCAGGAAATCCGCGATCGTCATTTTTGCCAGAAGCCGCGGATCGGCCGTGCCGCCGGTCCAACTCATGAGGACGTTGAAGACGTAAAGGTTCGGTATGTCTTCCGCCGGGATATCTTTGGGCGCCAAGCCACGCACGCGCGCGGTCGGGAGAATCTCAAAACCCTCCTTTTCCAACAGTGGGATCAGGCTGGCGTTAAGCAAAGAGGTCTTGCCGGCGCCGGACTGCGAGTAAAGCAGCACGGCTGGATGAGCAATGACGCGCGACAACAGCTCGCTCGATTCGCGCTCGCGCCCAAAGAAGCGCTGGCCCTCCTCGCGCTCGAACGGTCGCGGTCCTACATAAGGTTGGAGTTCACTTGGCATTGTAATCCTCCCAGCGATCTCTTAATTCTTTGGCAAACTCGTCGGCTGATCCCCAGTACACGCGTATCTTGAGATCGTCGTAGTATCGATGAAGATATTCCTGCGCCTTTCGCTTCTGTTCATCTGGCGCGTTTTCCTTCAAAGGCACAAGCTGCACGGAAATATGAGCCCGGGTCATACTACGTTCCAGGTAAACCACGAGGCTGCGAAAAAGGACCCGAAAATTCCAGTCGCTCAACCGATAGCCCAGGAAAAGCAGCGAGCTGCCGACCATGGCTTCCTGAATTCTCGGCGGAAGCAGATCTTCGTCCTTCGAGATGTTTACCAGGAAATCCAGGTAATCGTCTTCGGTGAGCACCATTGACTCCGCCAGTTCAGTATGCCCGTGCAGATGAAATACGACTGGAGTCTGAACACTGATCTTCGAGCGGTTGGTTGATTTGAGCACACTCGGCTTACCTTTGAGCCGGCTTTCGATGTGCTTGTTCCAACGGCATACTTCGCGTATGGGAACTTTATCAAAGCCCGCCGCCCATTCGGCTCGCCGCAGGGCCTGCATCATAAAATCGTCGTAGTTTGTCGTGATGTAAACAGGAAGCGGCAGGTCGGCCAGCAGCCGATGGGGCTCATAAGGGTTCGAGAAGTCGGGCAAAGGGAGGTTCCTGAAGCGCTGTATTAGCTTGTCCTTCGGACGAATGGCGTCATATTTCACGGCCAGAAATTGCGCCACGCTAGCGAGGTCGCTGCAATCGTCCAGAGGGAAGCCTTCCTCTGCCGCCCATTCCTGGGCGATATCGGAAGCGAGCGGGAGCACTCCGGAACAAGCTCCTGCTCCCAGAAAGGGCGTACACTTTCCTTCCTTGATTCGGTCAAGAAGAAGGTCCCAATTTGGTTTTTCCAGTCTATCTTCCATTGCCGTGTCCCTGATCCTGTGCTGCTGATCCTGGAGTTCATAAGGACTGCTTTGACAATGTTTGAAGTCGAACTCGCGCACGAAAGCACGATCGGGAAAGAATGCTTGCGCGGCGTGATTGAGATGCCTTCCGAGGCCAGGATCCTTGTTTTCGAAGGAACGCGAAGCTAGGGCGCAAACAAAACGACGAACATTGTTTCTGCTAAGTGAAGCGCAGAGCCTAAGAGTTCAATTTCCGAGCGACTTATACCCTCGGCTGCGCAAATCTGTCAAGAAAAATGCGAAGCAAGCCCGGGTTGTTGGCCGGCCGGCCGCGCTGGTGGACGATGTCATCAGATTCGGATTGTCGAACGCCCTCACCGAATCATCATGATCACTTTGCGCTCACGCCCGCCATCGAACTCGCAGAGAAAGATTCCCTGCCAGCGGCCGAGCAATAACTCGCCGTCGTTGAAAGGAATGGTGACGCTGGAGCCGACCAGGCTGGCCTTGATGTGCGCGTCTGAGTTTTCTTCGCCATGGCGAAAGCCCAAGCCGTGTTGGGGAATCACAGTTCTGAGCAGATGCAGCATGTCGCGCCGCACGTCAGGATCGGCATTCTCGTTCACGGTCAAGCCCGCCGTGGTGTGCTGCACATAGAGTACTACGACACCCTCAACGGCTCCTGACTCTTTCAAATGCCGCTGTACTTCGTCCGTGAATTCGACCAGCTCTTCGCGTTGATGAGAACGAACCTTGAGAATGTGCATGAAAAGAATTGTAGCGCAAGACTGACCAGGAATCTTCAACTGGATTTCGACAAATTGAAGTTCCTGATAACCGGGGCACTAAACGAATCCAGTCCGCGGTGCTCAATGCTCACTATCAGGCGACCGGCAGTAAATCCTTGCGGCACCCTGAGAATGAGAAAACTACCTCCATAAAAGGAAAAGTCGGCATAGGTCAGAACTGCGCGGCGGCCGTTCTGTTCCAACGTAACGCGCACAAGTCTTGGGTTGGGATCAAACCCGCCGCCGCGAATAGTAAAGTAAACGCGTTTTGGATCGTATTCCGGAAACGGGCGGTCTGCCTGATGTTGAATCTCATACATCTGCCGCAGCTGCGCGAGATCCGCATCCGTTGACTCTGCAACACTGGTGACTTCAGGTGGTAAAACTTCGTCTACGATTTCAATCGATTTGGGAGCGCTCAAGCCCCCCTGTTCACCACGCAGGGAGTTGAAGATACGGATCTGCGCCGGGCCGATGATCTGTCGCGTGGCATGAGCCATAAGCAAGACAGGCGAATCAGGGGTCCAATTCGGCATTTGGGTGGCGCTGTTTGTGTCCGGCTTGACCACGTAGCGCGCGGTGCCTTGTTCGATCATGATCAGCGTCTGCGCCGGGTCAGGGTTTAAAGTGCGCAGGTAATCAACCGCCAGCATCAGAGTCTGTCCGGCGCCAATCCTTTGCGGCGTCACCGACAAAAGACGCGGCGCATTCTCTGCGGGCGCTTCCGCTGACCGCGTCGAGTCCACAATCTGCACTTTGAGCACAACTGGATCGCTCTCTTGACCGTTCGCGCGCTCCTTTATCTCAATCTCTGCCGGGCCCATAGACAAACCTGCCGGAACATTCAACTCCAGAACATCGCGAGCCGGAAGAAATCTGACCCCGCGGTCGAGTTGCTCTGTCGTTCTGGGCCGATGGACTACTCTGGCGTCGCCCTCGAACCAGGCGTCCCCTTGCTTAAAGCGAATCAACACCGCTGAGTTAGGATCGTCGGGATCGACAAGCGGCGAGACGTGAAGTTCAGTTTTCGAATCGCGCTCGAATCGCCAACCCAAATCACTAACGCGGGTTCCCGGTCTGGGCGCTGCCGGCACATTTGCCGGAGTGATCGTGATTATGGGAACGCTGGCAACAACGGGCCTTAGCGGCCGCTCAACGATGGTCAAGCGTACGGGGTCACTGTGCTGATCGTGATAAGACAACCGCACTTCTACCTCGCCGGGATGCAGGCCCTGAGGCACGACGAACCCCACATTTTGGAGACGCTTCACTTCACCCACGGTTCCATCCGGATTTGTTTCTCTGGTGATCGTTGGCGAGACTACGCGCGCGCGAATCGTTTGTTTGATGCCGTCCTGCGTGACTTCGATCTGAAAATCCTCGAGCGGCAGCATCGTGGTGTTCGCACCGCCGGCCAACCCCTCGACCTGAAATTCCAAAATCTGTCCGGGCACACCTTTGTCGTAAGGCACGATCCTCGAGATGCGAACTCTTTCCGCGTTCTGGGCCGCGGCGGCGGCATATCCCATAAGAATAAGGAGCAGCGCACCGGGAATCAGCGCCAGGGATTTCATGGTGATGGGTTCCCTCCTATTCTTCTTCTTCACTCGGTGCGCGTCGCACGCGAATGGTCGAGTCGGGAGGTTGCGATGGTGCGGTCTTCGTCGCGGGATACACGGCGTGCGCGCCGACCTCGGGACGGAACTGACCTTGCTCGTCGTAGAGACGTTTGTACTGCAGCGTGTTGCGCACGACGCCCTGAATGTAGAGACGCGTTTCCCGGAACGGCACCGCTTCTGCCCATTCATCAATCTCTAAAGGCAGCGTCGCGCGCCATTGCACCACGCGACCAGGCCCCGCGTTGTAAGCCGCGGCGACGTATTCAATGCGGCCATACTTATCGAGTTGATCGCGCAGGTACGCGGTGCCGAGTTGGATGTTCAAACGTGGCTCGAACAGCGCATCCATGGTGACCGCGCGATCGACACCGGACCTCTTCGCAGTGGTCACCGCGGTAGGCACGACAAGCTGCATCAGGCCATAGGCCCGGGCCGAAGAAACGGCGCGGGGATTGAAAACCGACTCCTGCCGAATCAAACCGGCAACCTGAAATGGATCCAGCCGGCGCGCTCGCGACTCCTGAGTGATGATGTCCCAATAGCTGAGGGGATAGAAAATGTCCCATTCGTCCCGACGCATCTCTTCCGGTTTCATCTGTGAGTAGTCAGGATAGCTCCGCTTCAAGACATTGAGCGCCTGCACGTTGTCATTCTTAGCCCGATATATGCGCGCGATGGCGAGATTGACTCTGGGGCTGGCCGGCGCGGCTGAGGAAGCCACAGCAAGTTCCTCTAAAGCCCAGTCGTCCGTGCCGATGATCGAAAGCTGGTCCGCTCTGGCAACCTGTCCGTCTTCATTTGGCCCGGCAGTTTCTTCGGCGACGGTCACGGTCTGCAAGTTTGCGACAGCACGTCCGATCTTAGAGTCGGCGGGAAATTCCTTCGTTGGGACGTTGCCGTTGCGATTCATGGTGTCCAGTCGCTGCCTGGCCAGATAGCCGTACCAGTTCGCGTCATACCGAGCTTGCAAACCCTGATAGATCGCGCGTGCTTCCGCCAGCTTACCGGCGCGCTCGCTGTCGCGCGCAGCCCAGTACGCCGCCTTGCCGCGAAAATCCGTGTTGCGATCGGCGTAGTTGGCCAGGTGTTCAGTCAACAACCGCGATGACTCAGCAAAATTCTTCGCATCGTGCGCCTGCCAGGCCAGATAGAACTGCGCGGGAGTTACCTCCGCGGCCCCCGGATAAAAGTTGACGGCCGCTCGATAGAAGTAAGAAGCGTCGACGGAGTTCTTCGCATCTTCAGCGGCCTGTCCCACCTGGACGAAGGCCCGTGTGGTCCACGTGCTGTTTGGAAAAGTTCGCCGCAGCTCCTCGGTCGTCGCGCGTGCCTGCGGCCATTGTTTCGAGCGGCCGTAAGCCAGCGCCAAATTGAACATAGCTTCCGCTTTTGATTCGCCGGCGGCCATAGATGTCGCAGCCAGAGACGACGTGGCATCGGCGTATCTCCTGGCGTTAGCGGCGCTGTTGGCGCGACGCGCCTGTCGCTCTGGTGTGACGGAAGCCGAAAAGCGAGTGAAGGCGTCGGAATAGGCATCAACGGCTTCGCTGAAACGCTTGGCAGCAAAAAGTTTTTCGGCGCGCGCGATTGCTTCTTCGGCGTTAGCTGCCGCCGTGTTTGATCCAAGACGCGCCATCGCGGTCGCGGCCTCGGCACTCTCTGCCGACGCCGGCGCAAAGAAATAGATGCGCCGGTAAGTTGCCGACGTCCGCGTCGGATCTCCGGTCTGCTCATAAGCTTTCGCGGTTAGCAACAAAGCGCCCGCTTCATCTTTCGCCGCCAGTTGTTTCAAAATCAACGGCACCGCAGCGGCCTGTCCATCCTGAATCAGCATCTCGCCAACCCGGAGCATCGCGCGGCGTGCGCGTAACGACGCCGGATAGTCGCGTCCGACTTGTTCATAAGCAGCGCGCGCTTCTACTCGACGGTCCGCCTGGTCGAGTGCTTCAGCTCGCATCGATAACGCGTAATCCGAAATCACCGTGTAATCGCGAATCGCGCTCGAGTCCAGCAGGGCCGCCGCGCCCGCAAAATCTTTGGCGTTAAGTTTGATTCGCGCATGTACGAATCGCGCCAGCGCTCCAGCCGTGGTTTTGGGAAAATCCTTTTCGATGCGGGCCACGGCGTCTTCGCCCGGCAATACGCCACCGCGCGTCATGGCGCGCAAGGTTTCACGCGCCTGCAACTCCTGCGGCGTCTGCTGTAACGTCCGACAGCCGGCAATCAGAAACAACGGCACGATGGCGCCGGCCGCCGCAATGAGAGCAAAAAATATGAAGGTGAAACGATGCTGGCGAAGTGTCTTCATAGCGGTCCGGACCTTATTTCCTTGCAGGCTGATTCCGAGGGCGGCGGCTATTTTAGCACGGACTGTTAGTACGCAAGTGCCTCGTGTCAGAAGTCAGTGGTGGCAGTGCCATGAACTTGGAAACTATGCTATCCTGCGCGCTCCCAGGGAAGAAATCGGACTTGCTCATCGAGTCAGCGACACTGATAGGTGTCATCTGAAGACAGTCATCTCAGCGATTTGTAGACCGGCCAGGGACAACGAAAGCATGAGAAGGGCCTAAGTCGTTTCTTGAAAAGTGATGAATGGTTCGTTAGCACTGGCGCTGGGAATCGGCTTCGCGCTTGGTTTAAAACACGCGACCGAAGCAGATCATCTGGTCGCGATAACCACAATCGTCAGTGAGCAGCGTTCGATCTGGCGCTCGGGCCTGGTCGGTGCTCTCTGGGGTGTGGGCCATACCGCCTCGTTGCTGGCCGCGGGAGTGTTGGTCATCATTCTTGGCATAGCCATACCCGACCCCGTCGCCGGTGTTTTGGAATTTCTGGTCGCATTGATGATCATTTTTCTTGGCAGCCGCATTTTGTATCTCACGCTTCGTCATCGTACCCGTGTGCATGTTCACACGCATTCTCATGAGGGTCACGCCCACACACATTTCCATTTTCACGACGAGAGTGACGCGCATGAAGTAAGTAATGCTCCAATCCACTCGCATGGATGGGAGCACCACCCCCGCAGGCTGTCCGGCTGGCGACCACTCGTGGTGGGCATGGTCCACGGTCTCGCTGGTTCGGCGGTCTTGACGCTGCTGGTGCTTACTGAAGTTGTGCGCGACGGCTCGCGCGTTCGCGGTATGGCCTACCTGTTGGTGTTTGGCATTGGTTCTATTGGCGGTATGCTATTTATGAGCACGCTCATCAGCTTACCGCTTGTCTTGACCACTCGTCGTTTTGAACGCATCGAGGTGCCCATGCGGCTCGTCGTTTCAATTTCAAGTATCGCTTTTGGGCTCTATTACGCCTGGGTCACCGGGCGAGCGATTTAGGAAACGGTCGCGTAACAGATCTGCGCCTCATGGTGGCGTTCATCGCGATTTGAGTTTATCTAACGAATGACCTTATTCATTTATTCTCGACCCGGTCGACAGCTTCGATGACCCGCTCAATCTGCGACATGTAAGCTGAAAATAGATTGTTGGCGTCCGTTTCAGTTAACTTGGATTCAGTTCTTGCTCTCAGTTCAAGAATTTCCTCGAACGGGGACCCTTCCAGACCGAGCAAGCGCACGGTGGCACGCACAGTCTCGGCCTTGCTGACCGGGGCCTCCTGCCCGTGCAGGATCAATACAGCCCTAAACAAAGCCGCGAAACTCGCCAGACTGTCCCTCATCAAAGCCGATAGTTTCTCAACTGAGATCGATGCCGGAATATACAGACGGCGAAGTTGAATCAACTTCGTCCTCAGTTCGTATTCTGTCTGATGCCTCAGGTTTGCAGATGAGATATCTACGAACTCGAAGGGATCACGACCATACAAAACCTTGCGGGCCTTTTCCATTTGCATGAACTCGATGGGAAATACATCCGCCGCGCGTTTCAGTTCCTCCACAGTAAAGTAGACAGGCAGCGGCTGTCCGAGGTTATGCCAATCCCGCATCGCGGTTTCAGAAAGACGCAGATCGGCCGCGGCAATCCGGTTCAGGGCAATCAACAGGTTGTGATCCGAACGCAGGTCGATGTGATCGCCAGCCGCAACCGATCCGTACAAAACAATCGACGCGAGATTTTCGCCATGGGCGGCGCGCAAATCTTCGACCAGTCGGTCGAGTGTTTTTGAATCAATCTTCTTAGCCATTCGTTCTCCGGGGCCACATTCAGTTCTGCGCCGGGCAGTAGCCCGACCGTTAGGGAGGGCTCATGCGCTTAAGTACTGAGCCCTTGCTGACGCGCGGGCTAGCGCCCCGCTGAGACAGTAGCGCTACTTACTAAAGTCGACCTTCGGTGCTTGTTTCGCGCCCTCATCCGCCTGGAAGTACGGTTGCTCTTTAAAACCCATCAGGCCGGAGATCAGCACCGTGGGAAAGCGGTTGCGCGTGGTGTTGTAGTCCTGCGCCGCCAGGGTATAGTCGCGCCGGGCCGTGGCCAGACGGTTTTCCGTCCCGGCCAGCTCGTCCTGCAACTTCAAAAAGCTTTCGTTGGATTTCAACTGCGGATAATTTTCGGCGATCGAAAGAAAGCGTCCACCCGTGCCGAGCAGGCCGCCGTCGCGGAGGGCCTGGTTAAGCTTACCGTCAGCGGCGATCTTGTCTTCGGTCGTACTGTTCGGATTCTGCATCGTCGAGAGCAGTTGTGATCGCGCTTCCGCAATCTTTGTGAAAACTCTCTCTTCAAGTCCCGCAATTCCCTTGACCGTGCTCACGATGTTTGGGATCAGATCGGCGCGACGCTGCATCTGGTTCTCAACCAGCGACCATTGCGCCTTGACGGTCTGCTGTTTGGTGACCAGCCCGTTGTAGCTGCTGAACATTAGGCCTCCGATGATCAAAACGATCAGAACGACGACCCCCAGGACGATAAGAATTGTCTTATTCATTTGCCTCTCCTTTTAAATTGCCTCAAATGCCGGATGCAGTTGCCATTGCTACCAACTGCCACCGGCGCCGCCTCCCCCGAAATCTCCGCCGCCGCCGAAACCGCCAAAGCCTCCACCACCGCTGGAACCGCCACCGCCGCCGCCAAATCCGCCTCCGCTCCAGCCGCTCGACCCCGATCCTCTGCCGCTATTCAACAGCGCGCTAAGCAAAACCCAACTGAGCCATCCGCCTCCGCTACCACCGCGGCCACCGCGGCCGCGGGACCGTAGCAGGAAAATCACGATCGCGATAACAAAGATAGCGATGCCACACGTTCCCCATAAATTTTTCTTTACGCCGGCTGAACGCTGTGGTGCGCGCGTCGTGCCTGCGGGAAAGCCAGTTGGAAAGATGGTGTCGGTGCTGAAGCCGTTCTTCGTCGCCACGGTCGTGATGTAGACATTGACTGTATCGGCTAAGCCCTGACCATATTCTCCCGCCCGAAAAGCGGGCACGAGTTGTTCCCGCTGGATCTGGCCCACGAGCCCGTCCGGAAGATCACCCTCCAGGTGCCGGCTTACTTGCGTGAAGTACTTGCGATCCTTGATCGCCACCAGCAGCAGCAGACTCGGTTTTTGCGCGTCCTTTGCGCCAATGCCCCATCCTCTGGCTACGGCTAGCGAGTAATCGAAAATATCCTGGCCGCCGGTCGTATCCACAGTGACGACTGAGAACTGTATCTGCTGTTGGCGATCCAGATTACCGAGCGTGGTCTCCAGTCGTTCCTTCGTGGCACTATCGACAACTCCTGCATAATCGTTCACATAGCCGGTTGGTTGCGGCAGTGGCGATTGCGCGGCCTGGGCATACGCCGAGCCCCTTCCCATCAGGAGCAGCACGAATGCCACGGTAAAAATAAGAAAGACCCGAGTTCTCTTCATCTTCTCTACAGATTTACGAAGTTATTATGTTCCGGGTTCGGGACAATCACAAAGATTGTGGCACGCGCAATTCACGCGTATGGCCTGCGCGACGTCCATCTCAGAACGATCCACCAAATCACACGAAACGACACCTTCTCCTGCGGCGTTCACTCCACTTGTTATCGCGCGCTTCAGAGGCGAATAGGCGCGACGCCGGCAACCAAATGCGTTGACGCCGAGACTGCCGAGCAATAGAATCGCCCCGCAACCAATTAGCTCTATCATCCATAGTCACGCGAGGAGAGAACATGAAACTAAAAGTGATTCTGCTCACTCTGGCGGTATTCTTTGCTGGAGTGGTGGTGTACGCAGCCGCCGACCCGAATATGGGCACCTGGAAGTTGAACGAGGCCAAGTCGAAGTTCGGCCCGGGCGCCTCTAAGAACAACACGGTGGTCATTGAAGCGGCGGGCGACATGATAAAGGTTACTGTGGACGGCACCGACGGCAGTGGCAATCCGGCGCATAACGAATGGACGGGAAAGTTCGACGGCAAATATTACGCCGTCACCGGCAATCCAACCTCAGACACGCGGTCGTATAGAAAGATCAATAGCCGCACTTGGGCGTTAGCCGAAAAGAAAGGCGCCAAGGTTGGCGTAACCGGCCGCATTACAGTTTCGCGCGACGGCAAAACTCGCACTGTTACCACGACCACAAAAAATGCGAGCGGCAAGATAATCCACAACACAGCCGTGTACGACAAGCAGTAGGTTGTTACAGAACAGGGAGCGGTAGCGACCTGATCGTCAACTCGACGCGAGATTAGGGTGCAGTTACCGATTTTCTCTTGGAGCTGAGAGAGAAAACGAGCGCGGCTGTTACAGAACAGGAGCGGTAGCCACCTGATCGTCAACTCGACTTGAGTTTTCGATCCCGTCGCTACCGCTCCGGGTTCTGTAACGGCGCTGATTTATTGGTAGCGCATACGGGACTCGAACCCGTGATCTCTGCCTTGAGAGGGCAGCGTGTTAACCAACTACACCAATGCGCCACAAATGACTTTGGGATTATAGAGGTCGGTGGTTCGCCGTCGCAAGTTCGACCGAGTTCAGAGTTCAAGCTTTAGCTTGCTTCGCTTTTGAACTCTAGACCTAGGTTTGCGCTTCGTTACATCTCGTTATTTGGATGCATGGTATACTTCGCGTCGCAATTCTTAGCTAAATCAAACTCAGTTAAGTCCCACGCGGAACATAGATGAACATTGCGGTGTTGCGTGAGAGCGGAGCCGGCGAAGCGCGAGTCGCTTTGATGCCGGATTCAGTGCAAAAGCTCGTCGCGCTGAAGGCGTCACTTTCAATTGAAAGCGGCGCCGGTCTGGGCGCGGCACGCACCAACGATGATTATGCAGCGGCCGGAGCGAATGTATCCGGCGATCGAAATGCGCTGCTGTCTGCGGCGGATATTCTGGTCGTCGTCAATCGACCTTCTCAACAAGATTTCAATCAGATGAAAAAGGGCGCGGTTGTGCTTGGCTTTCTGCGGCCGCTCGATGAGCCTACCGAATTAACTCCTGCTCTGGAACATGGCCTGACAACGTTTGCGATGGAATTGGTGCCGCGAATCACTCGCGCACAGTCGATGGACGCGTTGTCCTCGATGGCCACGGTTGCGGGCTACAAAGCCGTCCTGCTCGGGGCCGACCGCATCCCGCGCATGTTTCCTTTGTTAATGACGGCAGCCGGCACAGTACCGCCGGCGCGCGTGCTGGTTTTGGGCGCCGGTGTCGCCGGCTTGCAGGCGATTGCCACCGCGCGAAGACTGGGCGCGGTCGTCGAAGCCTATGATGTGCGCGCCGCCGCCGGTGAACAGGTACGTTCGCTGGGCGCAACTTTTTTGGAAGTCGATCTGGGTGGACTGCAAACCGAAGACCAAGGCGGCTATGCCGTCGAGCTTTCGGAAGAAGCTTTAAAGCGCGGCCGCGACCTTATTGCCGAACACGCGAAGACTGCCGACGTGATCATCACCACCGCGCAGGTGCCGGGCCGACGCGCGCCCGTCTTAATGGAAGAACCTGCTGTTAACGCGATGAAGCGCGGGTCAATAATTATCGACCTCGCCGGGGCGACGGGTGGGAATGTTACGGTCAGCAAAGCCGATGAGATTGTCGAGCGCGACGGCGTGACCGTCTTGGCGCCGACAAACTTGCCCGCGACAATTCCGGTTCATGCCAGCCAACTCTATTCACGTAACGTTTCGGCCTTCCTGAGGCTTCTAATAACAGACGGCGAGCTGCACGTCGACATGAACGACAACATCGTCGGACCATCGTGTGTGACGCATGAAGGCAAGTGGGTGAATGAACGCGTGGCGGCGGCGTTAAGCGCCGCTTAACTGAAAGGACATCGAGCGATGAACTCCGCAACCATAATCGCAGCCTTGTATGTCTTCGTGCTGGCCGCGTTTCTTGGCTACCAGGTTATTTCGCGCGTGCCGCCGCTTTTGCACACGCCCTTGATGTCGGCGACGAACGCCATCTCAGGCATTTCACTCGTCGGTTCAATCGTGATTGCGGGCGGGACGGGGCCGCATCACAGCAAGGTGGCGATGGTGCTCGGCTTCATTGCCGTGGTTTGTTCGACTACGAACGTCGTCGGTGGATTCGTGATTACCGATCGAATGCTGCGGATGTTCAAAAGAAAGAAATGATCTTTGTGCTTTGATCTTTGTACTTTGATGATTTGCCGCAACATGAATCGTCCCGTTGAAGTTGTCATGACAAGTTAAGCAAGAGAACAAAGTACTAAGCACGAAGTACAAAGATCGCCTTTTCCAGAATGAACTGGCAAACTTACTTAATCGAATTCAGTTACCTCCTCGCCTCGATCCTCTTCATCCTGGGCTTGAAGGGCTTGAGCCATCCTGAAACCGCCAAGCGCGGCATGCACATGGCCGAGTTCGGCATGCTGATGGCCATCATCGGCACGCTCATGCACTTCGAGATCGTCTCGTACACCTGGATCATTGTCGGACTGTTGTTGGGCTCGACGCTGGGCGCGGCCATGGGCGTGTGGGTGCCGATGACCGCGATGCCGCAACGAACCGCACTGTCACACGCATTCGGCGCGTTTGCAGCAGCTTTGGTTGGTATCGCTGAGTACTACAGCTACACGCACGGTTTTAAGCCGCTGGCTGATCTCGGCCACTTGAAGATGAGCGCGATGGGCTTTGAGATCATGCTGGGCTCGCTCACGACGACGGGCAGTTTGATCGCGTTTGGAAAGTTGCAGGGGATCGTGCCGGGCAAGCCGCTGGTTTATCGCGGGCAGAACATTTTCAATATGTCGCTCCTCGCGGTGACAATTGGACTCTTCATCTATCTGATTTTTGTGCCGACAGCGGTGATTCCTTTTTACGTAATGCTGACGCTGGCGTTCGTCTTCGGCATTTTGCTCGTGTTACCCATCGGCTCCGCGGACATGCCGGTGGTGATGTCACTGCTCAATTCGTATGCGGGACTGGCATCGGCGGCGACCGGCTTTGTGCTGGGAAACAACGTGCTGATCATCGCGGGCACGCTCGACGGTTTTTCCGGATTCATCCTTTCCATTCTGATGTGCCGCGCGATGAATCGTTCGATCACCAACGTCTTATTTGGCGCCTTTGGCAGCGCCGCCACGGCGGCTGTGGGCGAAGGCCAGCAGGGCGAGATGCGCGAAGTCAGTCTCGACGACATCGCGGTGCAGTTGGCTTACGCCAGCAAGGTCGTTTTTGTGCCGGGCTATGGCCTGGCCACTGCGCAGGCGCAACACGCGGTCCGCGAACTGGCCAGTGCTTTGGAACAGCGCGGCGTGACAGTGAAATATGGAATCCATCCGGTGGCCGGCCGCATGCCCGGACACATGAACGTACTGCTGGCCGAAGCGAACGTTCCCTATTCACAGTTGTACGAACTGGAACAAATCAATCCTGAGTTTCCGACCACCGACGTGGCCGTCGTGATCGGCGCAAACGACGTCGTCAATCCTGACGCGCGTGACAATCCTGCCAGCCCGATCGCCGGCATGCCGATCCTCGAAGTCGATCATGCGAAGTCGGTAGTGGTGCTCAAGCGCGGGCAGGGCAAAGGTTTTTCCGGACTCGAAAATCCTCTCTTCTTCAAACCCGTCACCGGAATGCTCTATGGCGACGCGAAGGACACGCTGACGAAACTGGTCGGGGCGGTGCAGCACGCGTAACTGAGTTTGGGCTTTCTACTAATATGTTTTTCTAAATGCAAAGGACTAGTGTCAGAAGCCCGACTGTCAAGGGGGCTACTTGCATTGGCGAGCCCTCCCTGACGGTCGGGCTTCCGACACCCCCTTTGCGTTTAATCCAACGATACGTGAAACTCAACTCCAAACATGAGAAAACTTAATACCTATTTCCTGATTGCTCTTCTGACGGTTTGCTTTGCTCTGCCGCCGATCTTCGCCCAGCGCAAAGACGCCAAGCCAAGATCCAACACCGCGGCCTTAATGACCGCTCGCGGAGTGAATACAATCGCAGCGGCGCAGTTGCGAAACTATCTTTCGTTCATTGCCTCAGATGAGATGGAGGGCCGCGATACGCCCTCGCGCGGTCTCGACACGACTGCAAAGTTTATCGCGATGAATTTGGAGCGCTGGGGGTTCAAACCCGCGGGCGATGACGGCAGCTTCTTTCAACGCATCGTGCTGCGCCGCGATTTGCTTGACGGCGCGCACTCATCGGCAGAAATCAACGGGCAGAAATTCAGCTTTGGCGAAGATTTTCTGCCCAATCCGGTGCCGGCGACGATTACCGGGCCACTGGTTTATGCCGGTCACGGCTGGGTGGTGAAGTCGAAAAACATCGACGCATATCAGGGCGTTGATGTGAAGGACAAGATTGTCGTGATCCACGGCGAGGGCTTTCCGAAAGGCGTCACGCGCGCGGATTTGACCGGCAGAATGGGTGAAGATTGGCTCAGCCCGGTGCTGTACGCACAGCGTCATGGGGCGAAAGCTGTGCTGGCAATTTCCGATGACTCGATGCTCCAGCGCTGGGAACAGACGCGGCAACTGCGCGCATCCGGTAACGCCGGCAGACCGCAAGTGGAAAAATTTATGAATCAGAACGGCGCGCCCGTTCCGGCGATTTGGCTGTCGACGAAAATGGCGGACGCGTTGTTCCAGGGCGAGAAATATGATGCGGCAACTTTGATCGCTCGCAGCAAGAACGGCGAGCAGGTCGAGGCGTTTGAATTGAGCGCCACCAAGAAGGTCAGCTTCACAATTGCCGCAAAAACCGAACGGCCCCTGACTCAGAATGTGGTGGCTGTGTGGCAAGGCAGTGACCCGGTCCTGAAGAATGAATACGTGGCCGTGGGCGCGCATTACGATCACATCGGAATTTGTGCGCCGGGAACTGCCGACCCGATTTGCAACGGCGCGGACGACGACGGGTCCGGCACGACCGCCGTGCTCGCTATGGCGGAAGCGATCTCGCATGCGAAAGAGCGGCCCCGGCGATCCGTTCTGTTTGTCTGGCACTGCGGCGAAGAGAAGGGTTTGTGGGGCTCGCGTTATTTCACCGACTATCCGACGATTCCGCTCGATCATATCGTGACCCAGCTCAACATCGACATGATTGGCCGCAGCAAGAAGAATGGCGATACCAACCCGCGTAACCGGGACCTTTCCGGACCGAACCAGATTTACGTGATCGGATCGAAGATGATGAGTACGGAACTCGGCGAGTTAAGCGAAACCGTGAACAAGTCTTATTTGAATCTGCAATATGACTATCGCTACGATGACCCCGGCGATCCCAATCGCTTTTTCTTTCGCAGCGATCATTTCAACTATGCGCGCAAAGGCATCCCGATCATCTTCTTTTTTGACGGCGTGCACGAAGACTATCACCGGCCGGGTGACGAAGCGCAGAAGATCGACTATGAAAAGATGGAAAAAGTCGCGCGCACGATCTACCTGACACTTTGGGAAGTTGCCAACCGACCCCACCGTCCGAAGGTCGACAAGCAGTTGCCGGTGCAATTGATGTGAATGGATGAAGAGTGAAACGGTGCGGCCTACCATGGCTAGCCATAATAAATCCTCACAAAATCATGGTTAGCCTTAAGACGCTTTGTTCTTGGGTTATACACCGTGTTCCTGATTTCCGTCAGCAGTCTGATGTATGGCTCAGCAGCCGGACCCGTCATTTCCTGATCGATGCGCACCTCCTCGCCGCACTTTGCTACCCTCAGGACCGCCATCGTATTGTCTGACTTTTCAACCACCGCAAAGTCCAGCTGTTCGACGCGCCGCCTGAGTCGATGAAGAGGAAGCTTTCGGAGACGTCGAGATAAACGCCATTCTGTCCACGTTGGATAGCAGCCCAGGGCTCTTTTATCTTCCGACGACATCCGCTCCAGGATCTCGAAAATCGCTTCTCGCCGAAGAAACGAAAGCGGAATATCACAGTCCTTGTGCATGTGCGCCAGACATCTTCCGTTGTGATATTCGTCGGTCAAAGGGACGGACGCTTTCATAAACTCAAGCCTGGAAAAAAACAAGAGCGTTCGCTCGTGGTTAAAATCATCGGGCGCCAGTTTGCGGTTTAGAAGCTTCGCCAGATAGACCTGAATGGACGGATCAAACCATTCTTCTAAAGGTATTATGCTGAGCCCATAATAATTCTTCGCGTCGTTAAGAGTATCCTGCAAAACTGCCAGTGAAGTATCGTCAGTCCGGACCCTGGTTTCTTTCTTGATCAGTATGTACATCACCAGCAGATAAGACACGATCACCCCGGCAACGAGGGTTAGCGTGCGCAGGGAATACAAGTAGACCCAGGAAAAGCTTATCCAGGATTCAACCTTGTGACTGCGGTTGGCGACCACTGCTTCGAGAATTCCCTCGACAATTATGCCGCCAAAGAGTGGAATGAGAAGATGAAACTTCGCGTGCTTTCTCAATCGATTGGTCAGAATCCACCAGATTGACATGTCCAGATCCTCCCAATTCCCCGGACTTCCACGACACGTTAGCGAGAACACTGAAGGCTAACTATCGCGTGTCCGAGTTGGCGTTTAAGGCTGGTGCGAGAAGGATGCGGCGTTGGTCGCAGGCTCTGGGAACCAGCCTGTTATTTTAGTTTCGAGTTCCGGTGTCGATCGCGAGTTTTGAGATTAGATGGAACCCGGTTTAGTAAACGTCCTTGCGAGATGCGCGAAGCATATTCCGGTCTTACTTTTATGTCAACAATAATCAAGAAAGTCCGGAGTTGTAGTGGGAGGCCGCAGAAAAGTGTTGGCGAGAGGTTTGACAGGTAATCGGCGCAGTTGATTTAGACTTGCGGAGGCACAGCCTCAGAAACGCTTCCGGACAGATATTTCCGGAAAGGTTGAGTCTTTCCGCACGGTGCCGCGGCAGAGCCGCAATGCCTTTCGCGATTGAAGGAGCTAATTCTGATCAAGCCGTTTGCGCCGTCGTCATTAACAGATGCTTTCTGAAGTGCTCCAGCACCCGCGCCCACGCATCGGCTGCCGCTTCCGCGTTGTAGACTTCCGGTCTCGTGTCGTTGAAGAAAGCGTGGTCCGCATCGTAGCTGACTATTTCAACCGGCAGGTTGTATTTCCTGGCCGCCTCGCGCAACTGATTAACTTTTTCGGGATTGATCCACGCGTCGCGCTTGCCCGCGATGAATAGAGTCGGCACCCTTAGTTTTACCAAAACACGCTCATCAGGAATGTCGCCATAGAACGGCGCGGCTGCTTTGAGTTCCGCCATCTCGCACGCGGCGCGCAGCGCAAACGTGCCACCCATGCAGTAACCGGTAATTGCGAATCGCTTGATGCCGTAAGTCTCTTCCGCCGCGTCCATTGCCTTGCGAATTATTTCCAGTCCGTCGTCCATCGCCAGCGCCTGCATCAGCGCCGAGGCTTCGGCGGTGTCGGCGGCGACTCGCCCGCGATAAAGATCCGGCGCCACGCACAGATAGCCTTCGTCCGCATACCGCCCTGCAAGATCGCGAATATGATCGTTGATGCCCCAGTATTCCTGGATCAAAATAACACCGGCATCGACTTCCGTGTGTGGACGCGCGACATACGCCGTGGTGGCGCCGCGCGAGGTCGTTAGATTCAGAGTCTCGACATTCATGACTAATCCCTCTTCTTTGGAATTCCAGTTTATGCTTGCTTTGTTTGCAGGAATTATATTGCATCCACACGTGGATCCGCAGCACTGGGAACGCGGGCGCCTTCGCTGTCAGAACCGCCTGCGGTAGCGGGCGGTTGATCTGAATCACCGGCATTCATACAAGATAAGAGATCGACCGGCTATGGTAGCGGCTGGGTGATCTGTATCGCCGGCATCCATATAAGAGATCAACCGCCCGCTACCGCAGGCGGTTCTGACTCCATTCTGTTGCGCCGCGCGCTGTGATATAACTTTGCCGCTTGCCCTGAATCAGCTTTTACGATTTCTTTGAACCTAACCCAAGAGAGAAAAAGATGAGAATCCTATTCGCGATAGTGAGCCTGCTGATAGTCAGCCTTGTTCCAACTATCACTAGAGTTGAGCCGGCCGATCTAATCTTCACCAATGCCAACGTCTACACCGCGAATGATCAGCAGCCGAGGGCGGAAGCAGTGGCGGTTAAGATGGATCGCATCGTCTTTGTTGGCTCGAATGCCGAAGCGAAGAAGTACCAGGGCGGGAACACCAGAGTCATCGATCTCCATGGCGTGACTGTGCTTCCCGGAATGACCGACGCGCATCATCATCTGGAGGGAGTCGGCTTTCGCGAGATGACGCTGAACCTCGAAGGCATCACGAATCTCCAGGATTTCCTCGCCAAGGTCAAAGCCAGAGTCGCTCAGGCAAAGCCCGGTGAATGGGTGACCGGGCGCGGCTGGATTGAAACCTTTTGGACACCGCCGGTTTTTCCCACACGTTGGGACCTGGACAAGGTCGCGCCAAACAATCCCGTGATTCTGCAGAGAGCAGACGGGCATGGCACCGTCGTGAACAGCGCCGCGTTGAAGATCGCCGGCATTACGAGGGACACGCCAAGTCCTTTCGGCGGTGAGATCTCGAAAGACAAACTGAGCGGCGAGCCAAACGGGATGTTGCTGGACGCGGCGCGCGGTCTGGTGGCGAAATACTTTCCGCGCACCACTCCCGCCGAGGCCGAACGCGCGGTCGAGCTCGGAGTACAGAGAGATATCGGACTGGGCTGGACGCAGGTCCAAAATCCTGGTGGAAGTTACGAAGACATCGCTATCTACCGAAAGTTCTACACTGAAGGAAAGATCAAGCTCCGCATTTACAAAGTACTTTCCGCTCCGGGAAAGGAAGCTCAACGGCTCCTGGCAGAGGGACCAATCATCGGCGCTTACGGCAATCACCTTACCGTTCGCGCTCTCAAATTTTATGCGGATGGCTCGCTCGGTTCACGCAGCGCCGCCTTGCTCGCGCCCTATTCAGATGCTCCTGATACTTCCGGCTTCCTGACCATCAAGGAAGAAAATCTGCTGCCCATGCTGGAAGAAGCTTTGCGAAAGGGCATTCAGGTTGAGACGCACGCCATCGGCGATCTCGGTAATCGCTTTATTCTCGACGAGTACGAGAAAGCGCTGAAAGCTGTGCCCGCTAATCAACGAAAAATCGCTGATCCTCGCTGGCGCGTTGAGCACTCGCAGATTGTGAATCCGCTTGATATTCCCCGCTTCAAAAAACTCGGCATCATCCCTTCGATGCAGGCGTCGCATGCTATCGGTGATTTGCATTTCGCGCCTGCCCGTCTGGGAATCAAGCGACTGGAAGGCGCCTATGCGTGGAACAGTTTCCTCAAGTCAGGCGTAGTTGTTCCCGGAGGCTCTGACGCGCCGGTCGAACGCGGCGAACCGATGATCGAATTTTACGCGGCGGTCGCGCGCAAGGACATCAAGGGATGGTCCGGCGAAGGCTGGCATCCCGAAGAAGCACTGACAAGAGATCAGGCGTTGAAGATGCTTACCATCTGGCCCGCGTACGCGGCCTTTGAAGAAAACTTACGCGGCAGTATTGAAGTAGGAAAGCTTGCCGACCTGACAGTACTCTCTGCCGACATCATGAGGATTCCCGAGCTGGATATTCTGAAGACGCATTGCGTGATGACCATGATCGGCGGAGAAATTGTTTACCAGGCCGCCCCCGGCGCGGCGGCGCTCGAGACGGATTTCAGTCAACTGCCGGCAACCGAGCTTTGGTGGGCGAGCAACGCAGATGATGATTGAGGCGATCTTAGGCCGCTATCATTCGTCAGGGCACTCACGACGGAGGTCTTATGAAACTCAGTAGATTGTTTCTCGGAGCATCGCTTGCCGTGCTCTTCTGCCCGTTTACGCCGAGAGCGCAAGAGACGCATCAGCATAAACATGAGATGAGTGAAAAACTCGGCCGCGTGAACTTTCCTGTGTCGTGCAATAGAGCGGCACAGCAGCAATTCAATCGCGCGATAGCACTCTTGCATTCCTTCTGGTACGAGGAAGCCGAGAAAGGATTCGTTGAAGTAACAAAGACCGATCCGAAATGTGGCATGGGTTATTGGGGAATCGCCATGAGCTCCTATCACCCGGTCTGGGCGCCGCCAGTCGCAGCCGAGTTACGGAACGGCGTGGCCGCCATGCAAAAGGCAAACGTGATTGGGGCACAAACGCAAAGGGAGCGGGATTACATCAAGGCGATCGAAGCTTTCTACCAGGATGCAGACAAGATCGATCACCGAACTCGCGCCCTCGCTTATGAAAAGGCAATGGAACAACTTTACCTTCGTTACCCAAAAGATCATGAAGCCGCCGTTTTCTATGCGCTCGCCCTGCTGGGAACTGCACTACCAACCGACAAGACCTACGCCAATCAGAAGAAAGCTGCCGAGATTCTGAATAAGATTCTGTCCAGCGAGCCTGAGCATCCGGGCGTGGCCCACTATCTAATCCATAGTTTCGATTATCCCGCGCTGGCGCCGCTGGCGCTGGCTGCTGCCCGCAGTTACGCCAGGATTGCTCCTTCCTCGCCGCACGCGCTGCACATGCCATCTCATATTTTCACCCGGCTCGGGCTGTGGCAGGAATCGATCGAATCAAATATCGCTTCTGCCGCCGCGGCGAAGGATCACGTGGCCAGAACGCATCCGGGCGCAGCCTCATTCGATCAGCTTCATGCCATGGATTATCTGGCATATGCATATCTGCAAACCGCCCAGGATGGAAAAGCAAAAGAGATCGTCAACGCCCTTTACGGGATGAATAAGGTGGATGCTAATAACTTCGCAGCCGCTTACGCCTTCGCGGCGATCCCCGCCCGTTATGCACTTGAAAGACGTCAATGGACTGAAGCCGCCGCGCTCAAAGTACATCCCGCAGACTTTCCCTGGAAGAACTTCGCTTATGCTGAGGCAATGATCTATTTCGCCAGGAGCCTGGGCGCATCGAGGAGCGGCGACACGACCGGCGCGAGCAAAGAGGTCGAGCGGCTAAGTTCGATTCAGAAATCGCTCGCGGAAGCCAAAGAGAATTACTGGGCCACACAAGTTGAGATTCAGCGCCGGACGGCGGCAGCGTGGCTCGCTCATGCGGAAGGTAAACAGGAAGAGGCTTTGAGGCTTATGCGGTCCGGGGCCGATCTGGAAGACACGACTGAGAAGCATCCGGTGACGCCTGGCGCGATTGTTCCGGCGCGCGAGTTGTTGGGCGAGTTGCTGCTCGAACTTCGTGAGCCGCTGCAGGCATTGAAGGAATTCGAGGCCTCGCTCCTGGTTTCGCCGAACCGATTCAACGGACTGTATGGCGCGGCAAGAGCAGCCGAGCTTTCTGGAGATCGAGAGAAAGCCAGAACATTCTATGCAAAGTTGACCGCCCTGGGTGAACGGTCCGATGGCCAGAGGCCCGAGCTGCAAGCAGCGAAGGTGTTTCTCGCGAGTAGATAATTGGACGACGTAATCGGCGGCGAGATTGTTACTCGCAATCTACTTCCCTTCGTAGACGTCGCCAATGAGCCTGCGCAGCAGGCGGTTAGAGTAATAGCCCCTGGCGAGGCTTGGCCGAGCCTGGGGTGACCGGCCCGAAATGAATCTAGCCTGCGAAGCAGGCGACAGAGGTATTGACAATGTCATACACCAATCTCCTCTATCACATCGTTTATGCAACAAAGGAACGCGCGCCGCTAATCACTAAAACATTGCGTCCTCGTCTGCATGAATACCTCGGCGGGACCGTGCGCGGCTTAGGTGGCATTGCTTTGGAAATAGACGGAACTGCCGATCATGTTCACGTACTGGCTAAACTACGACCGACAATCTCGGTTTCGGAATTCCTCAGCAAGCTAAAGTCTGGTTCGTCGGGTTGGGCCAAGCGGCAGACCGCGGGGAGATTTGGCTGGCAGGCGCGATTCGCAGCTTTCACTGTAAGCGAATCGCAAGTCGAGCGGGTACGGACGTACATTCGTAACCAAGAACAGCATCATCGAAGGCAAACGTTTGAGGAAGAGTTTAAGAAGTTGCTGCACGCGCACAATATTAATTTCGATGAGGCTCATCCATGGGGATAATGGTCTGTCGCCAGCTTCGCAGGCTCTGATATTTTTTCCGTCCGTGTCCCCCAGGCTCGGCTGCGCCTCGCCAGGGGCTATTATTCTAGTCGCCTGCTGGCGCAGGCTGCTTATGACTATGCATGGAGGTGAGATTGTCAGTGATCCAAGATAGCGCAGCGAAGACATGTTCGAGACACTAAAGACTGCTTTCCTCGAATATCTTGAGCAGGTAGCTCTGAGGCTGCGACCTACGGGCGGCGGTGCAGGACGGCTTTATGTCCTCCGTAATCCTGTTGTCGAACTAAACACTATTGTCGAGACGCTAGAACAGAGTGAATCCTTCAAACGGCTAATGGAAGGTACTCAACATGAGTTTCCGCCCAAGGGTGTGGGGATCGTTAATTATTGGCAATACGACATTCAACACTTCTTTCGACGAACAGGTTCGTACGAAGACATCTATGGCGGACAAGCAATCAATCTCGACGATCTATTTCAAGGGTATTTGGCGGCCCTTCAAAGGGAAACGGTTCAAGTCCGATGTTTGGCTCCCATTAATGCCGTCGACTTCGGAATGATTCCTCTGGATCTTGGCGAGTTCTCAATTAGAAAGTTCTCAAAGGCAGAACTTGACCTGATCTTCGAGAATGAAAGGCGTCGGCTGTTTTACCCGCTTAGCGTGGTCGACTCGACAAGGCTTGAGGCCTATTGGTGCATAGACATCACTGAAAGTATTCCTCGGCAAACTCTCGGCGAACAATTGGCTTGGGACTCGACCGCTTCTTTCGCGAAGGAAATAAGTGTTTTCCCAAAGGCAATCGAGTCAGCAGTAAAGAAGCTTGCTCTGTACGATTGGCAGCGGCTGTTGGACGATGGACCCTATCCAAACTCTCAAGATACGTGGGAATTGCCGATAGGCTGGTGTCGATTCGAAATTCCTTGTGTGCTGGTGCTGAGCGACGATCTGTTGTCTGCTCCGCATTACGCCCCCCAAGTTCCCGAAATAGATCAAGAACCCAAGTCAGTGGGCGAACCAGGTAGTGACGAAGTGGTCTGGGAGCCCGCCTATCTCAGTCTGAGCGAAGATGAGGCGGCGCGATTTACTGCCTTCATTCGTCGGTTGAATGATGTTCTATCACGATTGATCACACATCCTGAGTGGTTGTTCATAGATATCGCTCTCGGCTTCTTGGTAAAGGCATTCTTTTCGGAAGGGCTGCAGCAGCTGCTTTGGCACATCAGCACATTGGAGGCACTGGTAGGTGAGAAGAAGGAAGGTCTCACGGATTTACTAGGTCGACGAGTTGGCTGCGTCATTGGTAAGACAAAGAAGGAACGAGCAAAGATTCAAAAACGCTTCAAAAAACTATATGACTTCCGATCCGATCTTGTGCATGGTAACCGAGAGTTATTAAAAGAAGATCGGATCCACTTTGGACATTTACGCGAAGCGCGCCGCATCGCGAGAGAGTCGTTGGTATGGTTTTTGAAATGCCTAGATCAAATAGAAGGGCGGTTTACTGAAGACCCGTGTGTAGCAGGTCTACCGGAGCGTGAGGACGTTCTTGCTTCGCTTGACATGAAAAGCGATCGTAGAGCCAAAGTTCAGTGGCTGCTAGGAAAGTTACCGGAAGAATTTCCGCATGTCCCTGAGTGGGATGACAGTTCTATTATTTGAGTACGTCGCAAGGACTTCTTATGAAACGTGAGCCTTCCCGCCGCAACTTTTTCCGCTCGGCTTAAAACGACGGGTCTTGAGACTACTGGAGCATCACCATCGATCCCATCACCTTCAAGATTCTGATTGTCGCGGCCATCGTCGTTATTGCGACCGTGCACGGTTATGGCGCGGCGTGGCTGGCGATCTGGATGCTGTTTCATCCTTACCAGCCGGTAAAACTTTTTGGCATAACCATCTGGCCGCAAGGGATGATCCCCAGGCATCGTGAACGCCTGGCGCAATCCATCGGCAACGCCGTCGGTAATGAGCTCGTCTCGCAGGAGACGGTCTTTCACGCGCTTTTCGAAACCGGATTTTTCAGTCGCAAGATCGAAGGCTTCGTTACCTCGTACACGAATGAATTGCTCTCGACAGTCTATCCGTCGCTGATCGAAGCGCTGCCGACGGGCGCGCGCGCGCCGGTGCTGGATACGATTGCGGCTTTGCAGTATCGGCTCGCCGAACACATAGCTTCGGTGCTCAAAAGCGAACAGACCGCCGAGGCAATTGAAAAGTTTGTCGATCGACAGGTCGACAAGCTGCTCGAGCGAAAGCTGGATGAAACTGTCAGCGAGGAAACTTTTACGCTGATCCTGCAATTTGCCGAAGATCGTTTTCGCGGTTTGGTAGGCGAAGCCGCATTCGAAGCCAAGGTGCGCGTTTTTGTCGGTGAGCGGTTGGATGATTTGGCGCGCACCGACGCGACCCTGGCAGAGATGTTCACGCCGGAAACCATCTCCCTAATCAAAGAACGCATCGATCAGCAGGTGGGACCCATCGCTCACCATCTGGCCGATATCGTCACCAGCAAGAGTACGCGGCAACAGATCGGCTCTCTCATCAAGCGCGAAGTGGACGATTATTATCGTCAGCTTTCCTTCTTTAAAAAGATTTTCATTTCCCGCGAGCGCATTTATCAGGAAGTCGACGACCTGGTGCACTCCACGCTGCCTCGCAAAATCGAGGAATATTTGCGCGGAGCTGCTTTTGCCCAGGAAGCCACCACGTTTCTTAACGCGACGATCGACAATCTGATGACGCGGCCGCTCAACGAGTTAATCGGACAGGTTTCGAGTGAAAATTTCGACGCCCTCAAACAACAGGCAGCGACCCGCCTGGTGGCCCTCGCCCGGAGCGCTGAATTGTCCGGCTCAGTGCTGACTTACCTCCGCGACGCGCTGGCAGGCTTGCGGCCACAGAGTCTGCGCGAGCTGCTGGAAACTTTGAATCCCGAGTCCGCTGCTCGAGTGAAAACTTTTTTGACTAAGAGCTTACTGACGGTGCTGGCTCGTGACGATACGGCCACCACCATTAATGGAATCCTGAGTTCACAAATTGAAAGGTTTTTAGTGGCGCCGATTGGCCGGCTGGGAGATCACATGCCCGCGGGAGCAATCGAAAAAGCCAGCGCCGCCTTGACTGAAAAAATCACCGCCGCCGCGCGCGAGCGTCTGCCGGCGGCCATCGCTGAGTTCGATGTCGGCGGACTGGTACGGAAAAAGGTTTCTGAGTATCCGATCGAAAAGTTGGAAGCGCTGGTGCTGTCAGTCGCACAGCATCACTTGAAAACGATCGAGCTGTTCGGCGCCTTGATTGGATTTTGGATCGGCTTGGGACAGGCAATCTATTTCTGGTTTACCTACGCGCCGAAGCGGTGACTTGTAATGCAAGCTGTCAGCTTGCATGCTATTAAATGGTTGGCGTGCCGTCGACCTTTAACTTCGCTTCACGTTCTCTTGTTGAGTTGTGATACTAAGCAGCGTCGCGCTAAACTAATACGCGCTTCAAAATTTTTATTGACATTCAGCTCATTAGATAATAAACATTTGTTTCGAGTGAAAGGAGTCATCCGCGAATGACCTACGTTGTAGTGGAAATGTGCGTTGACTGTAAGTACACCGACTGTGCAGCGGTGTGCCCTGTCGAGGCGTTTCATGAATTGCCTGACCGTCTTTATATTAATGCCGATACATGCATCGATTGCGATGCCTGCGTTCCCGAATGTCCGGTCGAAGCGATCTTCGCGGACACCAGCGTGCCTGAACAATACGCGCACTGGACCCAGATCAATATCGACGAAGCGCCGAACTATCCGGTGATTAGTCAGAAGATTCCAGCCCTGCATGGACCAAACTGTTCCGGACCAGCGGAATAAGAAACTCCCTAAACTCGAAGCGCGATCAAAGTCGCGCTCTTTGTACAACGATCTGGTTGTGAAGCGAGGCGGTGAACGAAAGCTGTCCAGCGGTTAATCTGTCAACCCTTACTTCAGAAATCTTCCGACCCAAACTCTTCAAATTGGCGCAGGGCCCGTTGTGCTTCTTCGGAAGCGAACTCACTCGCCTGCCGTTCCAGCGCAAACCGCGCCACGGCGGCATCGATCGGGTCGCGCAGCAGGGCCGTTAACAGTGGCGCGGGCATCTGCGTCAGGGCTTCGTGGGCCAGCGCGCGCACAATGACATTATTTGACCGTGCCAATTCGCAAACTTCGCTGGGCGCCAGGCGTTCAGCCAGCATACTTGCCAGCGCATCGACGCGAGCGTAATCCTTTCGCTCGTGCGCGCGCTGAATCAGTTGAGCAAAAACTTCCGCGGACTGGGTCTGCTGGGTCAGCACGTTGGCACAGGCGTCAGCGAAACGTCGCGCTCGCTGGGATGGCCCATCATCGACCGCCGGTTCGGCTTCACTCGCGCGCTCGTCTAATGCCGCCAGCAACCGGCTCAGTTCACGGTCAGCGCGAGGATCATATGGAACTGTGCGCGGGGAGGACATGCCTGAGCCTCCCGCCGTGGATTGCCATGCTCGCTCAACCAGGCTGCGAGTCGCGGTACGCAAGTCATTCCAAACACTCACAACCCGCGGCCCAAAGTCTTCAATCATCATTGAATTAAGATTCCCTTGTCTTTCAGTAAAATCGACCAACACCCCTGCACGAGGGATTGTACTACATGCGCTACAACAAATCGCGCAATGCTGCTAAGCTTGCTTTTCGCGTGTTCCTATTTTGAGAAGGCCAACTTTTTCCCTGCTCGAAAGGTTTTCGAAGCTATGGCTATCAGTGAACAGTTGCTTGAGATTCTGGTTTGCCCTGCTTGCCGCGCCAAAGTTGAACTGAAGGCCGACGGCAGCGGCTTGAAGTGCGTCGAGTGCAAACGCGTCTATCCAATTCGCGACGACATTCCGGTGATGCTGATCGACGAAGCGAAGATCGAGGATGAACAGCCTGCGGGAAATAATTGAGTCGTCACCGAGCGTTCGTCATCTCGCTCTCGCGAATGAAGCGACGACTAACGAGCCGCAACCGCTGGCGCCGGCACGCTGGGACTGGTCACACGTGCGGCGTGTATTAGTGGTGCGTTTGCGTTCGATCGGCGATACAGTGCTGACCACGCCTTCACTGTTTGCGCTGCGCCGATTCCTGCCGCAAGTACAAATCGACATTCTTTTGGAAGATTGGGTGGCCCCGCTGCTGGACGGGTCGGAGTTGGTCCATTCTGTGATCACGATTCCGCGCGAGAGCAAAGCAGCACGGGCCCGTATCGCGCGCGAACTTCGGGCCACGCGCTACGACGTTGTCTACAACTTGCACGGCGGCACGACGGCAACGCTTTTTGCGCGCGCCACCGGAGCGAAGCATCGCGTGGGATTTGCCCATTATCAGTACGCGCGTTTGCATAATCACGTAGCGCCTTCGTCACAGGAAATCTGGCGGCGACCGATTTTGCATTCAGTTGAGCAGCAGCTGGCTTTGATTGGTTGGACTGGCGTGCCGGTGACTGATCGACCCGCGACGCGACTGGCTGTCAGTGAAGTTGCGTTGCAATCTGTTTCGGAAAGACTGCGCACCGCTGGTTTTGAAGATTTCCAAAACGGCCCGTTCGCGGTGATTCATCCCACGGCGGCGTTTGCTACAAAGCAGTGGGCGGTGGAAAACTTTGCCCGCGTGGCTGAAGAATTAACGACACGCGGTTTGACGCCGGTCGTAATCACTTCACAAAAAGAGGTTGCGGCGATCGATTTGCTTATCAGGGAATCAGCGGCAGGCGTTTTTGGTCTTAATGATCTTTCGTTGCCCGAGGTGACAGCGCTCTTGTCTCAGGCCCAACTGTTTGTCGGCAACGACAGCGGTATCGCCCATATTGCCGCCGCCGCCGGCGCGCCCTGTGTGGTGATTTTCGGTTCGTCGAATGTCGCACACTGGCGGCCATGGACTTTGAAGCCAAATGAAGTGGTGCGCGAAGAAATGCCTTGCCAGCCGTGTCATGGCTATTTCTGTGCTGAGTTTGAAAAGCCGGAGTGCATTCTGCGCGTACCGGTGGAACGAGTTGTCGGGGCGATCGATCGGGTGTTACGAGATCTAAATTGAAGCCTTTGCCGCTTTGCGTGCGTCTGCATTAAAGAACATGCCTTCATCATTGAGCAAACAACGCGCTGAAGTATTCATTAGACAAATGCGGGACTGCCAAATCGTCGTCCTGGGCGACGTGATGCTGGACGAATTCATCTGGGGGGACGTCAGCCGCATCTCTCCTGAGGCGCCGGTGCCGGTCGTGGAAATCAAACGCGAATCGACCCACCTGGGCGGCGCGGCGAACGTCATGGCGAATCTGCTGGCGCTGGGTGCACAGGCGTGCGTGATTGGCGTCGTAGGCGAGGATGCGGCTGCTGAAAAACTGCGCTCGAGCTTACGAAGCGAGGACGGCGGGCGAACCGGCGATCTGCTGGTCGCCGACAATTCGCGACCTACTACGATTAAGACACGCATCATTGCGCACAACCAGATGGTCGTCCGCGCAGACCGCGAACGGCGTACTCCGGTTACCGGCGAAACAGAAGAACGAATTATCACAGCAGTAAGAGCGGCGCTTGAAAATGCCGGCGCCCTGGTCATTTCCGATTACGACAAAGGCGTGGTCACCCCCCGGATACTTTCTGAGGTGCTGCCGGCCGCTTACGGTCGCATGCCGGTGCTCGTCGATCCGAAACTCCGCAACTTCGATTCATATCGTCCGGCGACGCTCGTGACTCCGAATCATCATGAAGCACTGCGCCTGACAAACATCGAGGAAGATTCCGACGATTCGCTGACGGCAGCCGCGCGGCAGATCCGCAGCCGCGTTGGTTGTGATGCCGTGCTCATTACTCGAGGGAATCGGGGCATGATGCTGGTCGAAGCAGACAGCGATCCGGTGTTCGTCGAAACTTCGGCGCGCGAAGTCTATGACGTGACCGGCGCGGGCGATACGGTGATCGCGACCCTGGCAGCCGCGCTGGCCGCGGGCGCCTCGATGACCGAAGCTGCTATGCTGGCAAATCACGCGGCTGGAATCGTCGTAGGGAAACTGGGCACGGCCACGGCCAGCTCGCAAGAAGTTCTCGATTCTATTTCGTAACGGAATGTTCGTCAGATGTCTCTAAGAAAACATTTACGCGGAGCTTTCATTGCGGGACTTTCGCTGTCGGCTCTTGCGGTCGCTCTCTCGGCGCCACTTAACGGAACCTGGGCCCAGCAGCAACGCGATCGACGCGTCGCCACGCAGCCTACGCCGACAGCAACCGCCTCTCCGGCAAACACACCCGAGACTTCGCGTTCGATCAGGACCGCCCCCAACGCGCCGCGAACGCTTGTCGAACTACAGTCACGTATCGAACAGATCGCGCGCCAGCCCGCGCTGGAGCCCGGATTTTTTGCGGTCAAGATCGTTTCACTCGACACGGGCATTGTCATTTACGAACAAGACGCGCACAAGTTTGTTCGGCCGGCGTCAAACATGAAGCTTTATACGGTCGCCACGGCATTTGATCGATTGACACCCGACTATCACTTCATCACTTCGGTTTACGCCAAAGAAAAGCCCGAAGACGGTAAAGTTAAGGGCGACCTGGTCATTTACGGTCGCGGCGATCCGTCTATTGCCGCGCGCTTCAACGGCGGCGACTACTTTAAAGGAATCAACGACCTTGCCGATCGGATCGTGGCCGCCGGAGTGAAACGCATCAAAGGAGACCTCGTCGGCGATGAAAGTTATTTCAACGGCGCGCCGCTGGGCAGCGGCTGGGAATGGGACGATTTGACGTGGTCGTACGGCGCGCAAGTGAGCGCGCTGACAATCAACGACAACGCGATCGATCTGACGGTAAAGCCGGGTGATAAAGTCGGCGCGCCGGTTGTCGTAACCACCGGCCCGCCTTCATCGACGTTCATGACGATTAATAATCGGGCCGGCACTTCAGCTCGAGGATCGAAAAACGAGTTGAATATCTATCGCGGGCTGGGCGCGAATACGCTGGAGATTACCGGAAGTGTGCCGCTGGGCGATGCTGGGTTCATTGGCGGCGTCGCGATTCCCGATCCGGCGCTGGCTTTTGCGACGATGTTGCGCGATGCGCTGATTAAACGCGGCGTAAAGATCGACGGGCGCGTCCGGACAGTTGATGCGCGTTCAGGTAGTAGCATTATGTCCGACGTGCCGCCCAACTTTACTCCGCCAATGCCGCCACGACCGGTGGAAATAGCCAGCCTGCAATCTCCGCCATTCAGTCTCGTGGCCGCTCATACTTTGAAACCCAGCCAAAATCAATACACAGAGCTTATTCTCCGGGCGCTCGGCAGAGTGCAGCTTCGGGCGGGCCAGAGCAATGAAGAAGCCGGACTCGAAGTCGTGAAGAGTTTTCTTCACCAGGCAGGCGTCGGCGATTCCGATCTGGTGCTCAGCGACGGCTCAGGCCTTTCCCGCAACGACATGATCAATGCTAACGCCACGGTGCAGTTGCTTACTTTCATGTCAAAGCATCGTTACTTCGCACAATTCCGCGATGCGCTCCCGATTGCCGGCGTCGACGGCACGCTGCGAACACGCATGAAAGGCACACCGGCCGAAGGCAACCTGAGGGCGAAGACCGGCTCGCTAAGTTCGGTTGCGTCTCTGTCAGGTTATGTCACCACCGCTGCCGGCGAGCATCTGGTTTTTTCCATGATGCTGAATAATTACCCCGACGCCGGTGCCCTGCGCCGCGAATCGATTGATGCCATCGGGATCCTGCTGGCCTCGTTTGCGGGTAAGACACAATAGTGCCTGCCGATGTGGATTGACCCTGAACTCGGAAACTGGCTATATTCTGTCAGCAGCAGGAAGAAAATTATGAGCGCAAACATCAAGGAAGAAGCACGACGGCTGGTCGAGGCTTTGCCGGATGATTCGACCTGGGAAGACCTGATGTACCAAATCTACGTCAGGGAAACTATTGAAGCAGGGTTGGCTGACAGTGAGGCGGGCCGGGTAACTGACGTTGAAAAAGTTCGAGAAGAATTCGGATTGCGCCCATGAAGGTCGTCTGGACTGATACTGCACATAATCTTCGAACAATTCACGACTACATCGCCCAGAATTCACCCGCCTACGCCAAGCGCATGGTTGATAGACTGACCGCTCGCAGCAAACAAATCGGCGACTTCCCGCTTTCCAGGCGTGTCGTGCCAGAGTTCGAGGTAAGCCAAATCCGCGAAGTGTTCCAGCGTCCTTACCGAATCATCTACCATATTCGACCTGACCACGTTGCTGTGATTGGTGTCCTTCACATGTCGCGCAGAATCTGATCGCCGCGATTCACCGTAGTTCAGCTCCGAATGAGACAATGCCTCCGCGCTTCACCAAATTCCACGGCTTCGGCAACGACTACCTGATCTTTGAAGCTGAACAGCTCACGGGTATCGGCGATTTGGGCGATTTTGCGCACCGTATTTGCAACCGTCATTACGGCGCGGGCGCCGACGGTATTGCGATCGCGCAAAGATCGGCCGACAGCACCGCGGACTTCACGGTTCGCATCTTCAATCCCGATGGCAGTGAAGCCGGTATGTCAGGTAATGGCACGCGCTGCGCCGCCGCCTTTCTGCTCTTTCACAAGCTATGGTCGGGCGAAGCGCTGCGGCTGCTGACGCGCAATGGGGTAAAGCGTTATTATCTTCGCGAGCGTTCCGGCGACGGTTCTTTTCTATTTGAATCTGAACTGGGACAACCGCGGTTTGACAGCGCGTCGATTCCGATGGCGACTGATCAGCCGCGCGATCGAGTGATCGATTATCCGCTGGTCGTCGGTAATGAAACCTTTCCGATTACCGCGCTGCAGATGGGTAATCCCAACTGCTGCATTTTCGTTGACGACTTTGAGGCAATTGATTGGCGCCGGCTCGGTCCGATGATCGAAAATCATCCCCAGTTCCCCGAGCGCACCAACGTCATCTTTATTCGCGTGCGCGATCGTCGTACCATCGAAGAGCGCATATGGGAACGCGGCGTGGGCGAAACCGAAAGTTCCGGTACCTGCTCATGTGCGGCGATGGTTGCCTCGGTCGTCAAGGACAAAACTGATCGCAAGGTCGATGTTCACGCGCCCGGCGGAATAATTCCGATCGAATGGCGCGAAGATGATCAGGTCGTCCTGACAGGTCGAGCCGATGTGATTTACACTGGCGTTTGGTTGCTCGACTAACAAATTAATAGTCTCGGCTTTCTTAACGAGGATCCCCCTTGTGTTAAGTCTTTCTTTCCCCTTCCGTTTTTGCCGTATTGCCGGCGTCCTGCTGGCGATCTGTTCGGCCGCTCTGCTAACCGGCTGCACGGGAAAAGCCGTCACCGAAACTCCTCCGCCAAAAATCGAAAAACCAAAGCCGCCCACGGCGGTGCCGATGTGGCTCGGCAATCCCACGCGCAGTTTTTTTGGCACGGGACCAATGCCAAAATCTCTAAAGGCCATTTGGGATTTCACAACTGGATTCACTCGCGGGCGTCTTCATGACGATCCCTGGGGCGGTTCAGGCTGGCCGGGGCAGCCGGCAATCGTTGCCGACCGGGTTTATTTCGGGTCCGCCGACAGCTACGTCTACTGCCTGACCAAGGGTGACGGCAGGCTGATCTGGAAATTCAAAACGACTGACAGCGCCAAATCGTCACCTTGCGTGGTCGGTGATCGTCTGGTAATCGGCAATCTGGATCACACCGTCTATTGCTTGAATGCGAATGACGGAACATTGATCTGGAAATATCAAACCGGCTTCGAGACTGATTCATCATCTTCCATCATCGATGATCGCGTGTATATCGGTGGCGAAGATCACTTTTACTATTGCTTCGATTTGAAAGACGGCCACATCATTTTCAAAACCCAACTCGGTGGTTCAGTCGAGGGCGGCACTACCGTGGTGGGTGATCGTATCTTTGTCGATACAGAGGCCGGCGATCTTTTTTGTCTGAACAGAGATGACGGCTCGATCGTTTGGAAAGCGCGCATCGGCGTTGATTCAAATTCGACTCCGGCGGTCGTCAATGGTTTTGTTTACACCGCCGCCGAGGATGGAATCGTGCGTTGCTATAAACAGGACGGCGGCGAACTTGTCTGGACTTATAAAGCTGAAGGCGGATTGAATCAAAGGACAAAAGAGAAAAATGGCTTCTGGGCCAGTCCGGTCGTCGTCAACAACCGCCTTTACATCGGATCGAACAACGGACACATGTATTGTCTGTCCGCGGACAAGGGAGAGCTGGTCTGGAAACATTTGGTCCGCGCCGCGATTTGGGGAACATCGCCGGTGGTTGATGGCCGCGTTATCTTTGGCGACAAGAGCGGCTACCTCTACCTGCTTTCCGCAGACAACGGGGAATTGATTTCAGAACTCAAAATAGGCGACAACGTCGATGCGACTCCGGCGGTGCTCGACGGCAGAATCTATGTCGGCGCTTTCAACGGAAAGTTTTATTGTTTGGGTGAGGATGAAGCGGCCAATAAACCGAACGCCAGCCCTCAGCCGTCCCCGGCTGCGCAATCACCAGCGCCGAAACCTGGTGGTCGCTAATTCAATTATTACAACTAACCACTGACTACTGAACAGCAATGATCCTTCTAATCGACAACACCATCGAAGGCCAGGGCACGAGCCCGCGCGAGATTCGCTCTGCCCTGCAACGGATCGAACCCGATCTGCGGGTCGTGATTGAGCCATTTCAGAACGTCTCGCCGGAATTCGTTAAGACACTCAGTCCTTCGCACATCATCCTCAGTGGCCAGAGTCATCCCTGGGACAAGTATTCTGCCGAATCGCTGGCCGGCATCTTTTATGTGATTCGCACGGCGCCGCAACCCATCCTCGGAGTCTGTGGCGGCCAGCAGCAGATCGCGCTCGCCTTTGGCGCGCCGGTTGATTTGATCGAGCGCGTCGCGCCGGGCGCAGGTTACGAAGGCGCGTTTCGCGAGCGTGGGTTTTCAGAGGTCAATGTGGATGTCAATACCGACACTCCGATCTTTGCCGGCCTGCCGGAAACCATCACGGTGTGGGAATCGCACTGTGATGAAGTCAAGGAGTTACCTTCCGACTTCATCTGCATCGCGACCAATAACGTCTCGCCCATCCAGGCGATGCAGCACACCTCGCGGCCGCTGTTTGGCGTGCAGTTTCATCCCGAGCTCTTTGATGAAGAGCATCCGCACGGCCAACAAATACTTAAGAATTTTCTGAGTTTGTAGTTTGTAGTCCAACAAACTTGAGTTTGTCGTTGTTCTCAGAGAGGACGATGCTTAGTCGACAAACTGAAGTTTGTCGGACCTTCACGTCCGCACTGGATGGTCCTTGGCGTACGAGTAGGCACACCACGCCGAGACCAGGTGCACGACCCAACCGAGAATGCCCACAGAGCCAATCCAGGAGATACCGGTGACTAACAGCCAGATAATGCCGATCAGAACTCGGCCGTTATAAATCTGCCCGAGTCCGGGAATTAAGAGACTGAGAATTCCTGCCAAATAAGGATCACGCACGGCTTGAGTCACCTCCGCGACCCTATACGACCTAAAAGCGAGATTTGTTCAGGCTGAGGCGCGCTCGGATAAAACGGTTGGCAGTTCAGGACATCCAGGCAGGACGGCGACGCTCGTAAGCAGTGATATCACTCTCGTTTTTCAGTGTGAGGCCAATGTCATCGAGTCCTGCCAGCAGGCAGTAACGTTGAAAGTCGCCGATTTCGAAAGTCGCCAGGAATCCCTGTTCGTCGGAAACCGATTTGCTATCCAGATCAACCGTGACCTTGTAATTCGCAATCTCTTCCCCTCGTCGCATTAACTCAGCGACCTCGCCGTCGGTGAGCACGATGGGTAGCAGGCCGTTCTTCATGCAGTTGTTCGCGAAGATGTCGGCAAACGACGGCGCGATGATCGCGCGAAAACCGTAATCGGCGAGAGCCCACGGGGCATGTTCGCGCGACGAACCGCATCCGAAATTTTTTCCGGCAAGCAGAATTGACGCTCCTCGGTATCGCGTTTCGTTCAGGGGAAAAGTGGGATCAGGCTGTCCGTCCGGCAGAAAGCGCCAGTCGTAAAAAAGGAATTCGCCAAAGCCGGTGCGCTCAACGCGCTTGAGAAACTGCTTGGGAATAATCTGGTCCGTGTCGACGTTGGGTCGATCAAGGACAGCGACTAAGCCGGTGTGAATTTTGAATGGCTGCATGGAAATGTCTTGTACCCTCAACTCCCGAGGACAAAATCAAAGTTCAAAGTTCAAAGCTCAAAGGTCAAAGAGCATTCCGACTGACTACTAACCACTGACAACTGACTACTTGTATTCCCACTCTCTGACATCAACGAAATGTCCGGCGATTGCCGCCGCGGCGGCCATGGCCGGACTAACCAGATGCGTGCGCCCGCCGCGACCCTGCCGGCCTTCGAAGTTGCGATTGCTGGTTGAGGCGCAACGTTCACCCGGCTGCAGGATGTCCGCATTCATTCCCAGACACATCGAACATCCGGATTCACGCCATTCAAATCCCGCCGCCAGAAAGATTTGATCGAGACCTTCGGCTTCTGCGTGGCGTTTGACGTCTTGCGAACCGGGAACAACCATAGCGCGCACTGCCTTGTTAACGTCGTGCCCGCGTACGATGCGCGCCGCCGCCCGCAAATCTTCGATGCGGGAATTAGTGCACGATCCGATGAAGACGCGGTCAATTGAAATGTCTTCGATCTTTGTCCGCGGTTTGAGCGCCATATATTCGAGTGCCCGTTCCACGACCCGCCGTTCGGCTTCGCTCTCGGCCTCGAATGGATCGGGAACGCTGCCATTGACTGGAACCACCATGCCCGGATTGGTACCCCAGGTAACACACGGAGCAATTCCCGACGCGTCAACTTCGACGACAGCATCAAATCGAGCGTCCGGATCGGAAGGCAAAGTCCGCCAGTAAGCGAAGGCCTGTTCCCATTCGGCTTCGCGTGGAGAGAAGCGCCGGCCGGCGAGATAAGCAAAGGTCGTTTCGTCGGGAGCAATAAGGCCGGCGCGAGCACCCGCTTCGATACTCATGTTGCAGAGTGTCATGCGACCTTCCATCGACAGCGCGCGTACCGCCTGCCCCGCGTATTCGATCACGTGACCGCTCGCGCCGTCGGTACCAATCTGTCCGATGATTCCCAGCGCCAAATCTTTTGCGGTCACACCCTGCGCCAAATGCCCGTGCGTGCGCAGGAGCATCGTGCGCGGTTTGTTTTGCGGCAGACATTGCGTGGCCAGCACATGCTCGACTTCACTGGTGCCGATACCAAACGCGAGCGCGCCAAAGGCCCCGTGCGTGCTGGTGTGACTGTCACCGCAGACAATAGTCATGCCCGGCCGCGTCAGGCCCAGCTCGGGCCCGATTACATGGACGATGCCCTGTTCGCTCGAGTTGATGTCAAAGAGCGAGACGTCAAAGTCGCCACAGTTCTGCCGCAGGACCTCGATTTGCTTGGCGGCGATCGGATCGGCGATCGCCACAGATCGATCCGTAGTAGGCACGTTGTGATCGATCGTGGCTATGGTGAGATCTGGCCGGCGCACCTTGCGGTTTGCCGCGCGCAAGCCCTCGAACGCCTGCGGCGAAGTGACTTCGTGCACCAGGTGCAGATCGATGTAGAGCAGAGCCGGCTCGTTTTGAGCGGCGCGTACGACGTGGGAGTCCCAGACCTTTTCGAAAAGTGTACGAGGCATAAAAACCAGGGTTTAGGGGATAGGGTTTTGGGTGTAGGGACAGGCTTTAGGTCTTTGTCTGTTCCTACACCGAATACCCATCACCCCACACCCTTTCTCCCTCAAACCGCATGATAAGCATACCGCGCGTCGGCGATTTCAGCGACGGCTTCCGCCACAAGCTGTCCCATTTCCGTGGTTCGGATCAAGTGGCCGCCGGTTCCGCGAGCTATGTCCGGCGTGCGATAGCCGGCATCCAGCACGACGCCGATTCCCGCTTCGATGTCCGCCGCCTCATGCTCCAGTCCGGCAGTGTGACGTAAAAGCATTGCCGCCGAGGCGATCGCTCCCAGCGGATTGGCGATGCCTTGTCCGGCAATGTCGGGCGCGGAGCCGTGAACGGGTTCATACAAATTCACCAAGCCGCCAACTGTTGCTGACGCGAGCATCCCGAGCGAGCCGGAAATCACCGCGGCTTCGTCCGACAGAATGTCGCCGAACAAATTCTCGGTCAGGATCACGTCGAATCGTGTCGGGTTGGTAATGAGGTGCATCGCCGCGGCGTCGACATAGAGATGATCCAGATCGACCTGCGGATATTCCGTGGCGATGCGCGAAACTGTCTGGCGCCACAACTGTGACGTTTCCAGCACGTTCGCCTTGTCAACTGAAGTTACCTTGCGGCGGCGCTTTAACGCTGCGGCAAATGCAACATGAGTCACTCGTTCTATTTCACTCACCGAATAGCGCATTGTGTTGAAGGCCGTCGAAGTGCCGTTCTGCGAAGTGATACCACGCGGCTCTCCAAAGTAAAGTCCGCCCAGTAATTCGCGCACAAACAGAATGTCCGCGCCCTCGACAATCTCGCTTCTTAACGGTGACGCACCTGCCAGCGCCGCGTAAGAGCTCACCGGGCGCAGGTTCGCAAACCCACCCAGCGTCTTGCGCAAAAGCAGCAAACCCGCTTCAGGCCTTTGATTGGCAGTGCGATGATCGAATTCGGGTGAGCCGATAGCGCCGAGCAGAACTGCATCCGCCGCCAGGCAGGCATCGAGCGTCGCCCGGGGCAAAGGCGATCCATTTTGCCGGATCGCGCTTCCACCCACCGGGTGTTCTTCGAAATGAAAGTTGTGGCCGTGAATGTTTGCGACCTCGCGCAAAACACGCACGGCCTCGGCGGTCACTTCCGGTCCGACACCGTCACCCGGAAGGACGACTATATTTAGTCTCATCGGTCCCCTTGAAAACTTCTGTCCTTAATAGTCGAGTTGGGTAGCGTATGCCGCGCAAGAGTGTTAGAAGCCCGCGTGTCAACAAGGGCAACGTGGCCCTCCTCACGGTCAGCCTTCTGATACTATGCCGTTGCAGGTCGCGCCCACTGTCGCGCCTCGGACGTAATCACCGGTTCCGGCTGCGGTGTAGATTCGACGGCAACCAGCGAAATCAAATCCTGATCGTAGATTCGCTTCTTGCGATCCGCCAGCTCCGTGAACCCTCGATACGCCGCTTCCAACTCGTCTTTGTCGAGCGAGTAACCAAGCCCCTCGTATCGCAACGCCAGGGCGTGACGGCCCGAGTGTTTGCCCAATACCAATTCGTTCGTGGGCACGCCCACTGACTCAGGCGTCATAATTTCATAACAGAGTGGGTTGCTGATTACTCCGTGCTGATGTATGCCGGCCTCGTGCGCGAAGGCATTGCGGCCGACGATCGCCTTGTTCGGCTGCACTCCAAACCCGATGATTTGCGACAGCAATTGACTGGTTGAATAAATCTGCGTGGTGTCGATCCCGGTTTTGAAAGGCAAACGATCGGCGCGCACTCGCATGGTCATGGCAATCTCTTCCAACGAGGCATTGCCCGCGCGTTCACCAATCCCGTTCACCGTGCATTCGATTTGCCGAGCTCCGGCATCAATTGCCGCCAAACTGTTCGCCACCGCCAGACCAAGATCATTATGACAGTGAACGCTGATAGTGAGGTCTGCTCGATCGCCAACCACCCGCTTACTGACCGTACGCACGAGCTGCGAGAATTCGTTGGGGAGAGTGTAGCCCACGGTATCGGGAACGTTCAGAATCGTCGCGCCTTCCGCAACCGCCGCGGCAAATACTTCGCAAAGATAGTCCACGTCGCTGCGCGTGGCGTCTTCGGCGGAGAACTCGATTTCATCGGCAAAGTTTCGCGCCAGGCGCACCGCCGCCCGAGTCATTTCAACCACTTCGGCACGCGTCTTCTTTAGCTTGTACTCAAGATGAATGTCTGAGGTGGCCACAAAAGTGTGAATGCGCGGATGCGCAGCACCTCGCAGCGCCTCGGCTGCCCGGCGTACGTCCTGCTCAGCCGTGCGGCACAGCGCCGCGACGGTAACTTCGCGACACTCGGCCGCGACGGCCTTGACCGCTGCAAAATCGCCGTCTGAGGCGATCGGGAATCCGGCCTCAATGATATCGACACCCAGCGACTGAAGTTTCCGCGCCAGGCGCACCTTTTCTTTCAGGTTCATCGAGCAGCCGGGCGATTGCTCGCCGTCGCGCAAAGTTGTATCGAAGATCCTCACCCGCTGGGTTGTCATCACACACCACCCCTCCCGTTCGCAATCAAACCCGAATCCTAGCCGCCAGAGCCCTGAAAGTCAAAGTTATAATTTCTATGAGAAGATAAGTTCCTGTGATAACATAACCGCGGACGTAAACGCGGATAAGTTCGAAGGGACCAGGCCAGCAATGGACATTAACCAGTTGGAAGTTTTTTTGAGCGTGGCTCAGGAGAAGAGTTTTTCCCGCGCCGCCGAGGCTTTACACCGCACCCAGCCGGCGGTCAGCCAGGCAATCCGCCGCCTGGAGGTGGAATTGGGCGAATCGCTTTTCGATCGCTCATCAAAGGACGGCACGCTGACAGCGGCCGGCAGGGTGCTGTTCGACTTTGCGCAACAGATGATGAACCTGCGCCACCATGCCCACTCGGCGATTCGCGAGCTGCGCGATCTGCATCGCGGCAAGCTGACTTTGGGCGCAAACGAATACACGGTGATGTGCCTGCTGCCGCTGATTCCGATCTTTCGCGCGCGCCATCCGCACATCAAGATTGAAGTGAAACGCAGCCTGGCCAGCCGAATTCCGGGCGAAATCCTTGGACGCGACGTCGAGATCGGCGTCGTTTCTTTCAAACCCAGCGACCAGGCGATCAAGTCGCTGCCCCTGGCGCTGGACGAATTGACTTTGGTCGTCGCACCGGATCATCCGCTGGCCTCGAAGAAAACCGTCTCGGTGCGCGAGCTGGGCGCCGAATCGTTCATTGCCCACAATGTCCCCTCGCCTTATCGCGAACGGGTGGTTAAGACTTTCGAGAAGTATCGTACGCCCCTGAATATTTCGATGGAGATGCCGACCTTGGAAGCAATCAAGCGCCTGGTGGAGAAACGTCTGGGTGTAGCACTGATACCGCGTCTGGCCGCGCAGACTGAAATCGCCCGCAAACAACTTGCGGGACTATCAGTGAAAGAGATGCGCCTCGAAAGACGGGTGCACCTGATCTATCGGCGGGGCGCAACTCTGTCTCATGCGGCGAAAGCATTTCTCACGGTTGCGCGGGGTGCGAACGATAAAGTTGAGCCCGAGCGTTAGCAAGGGCACCTTACACTTGTCGCTTCAAAAGAGTTGCCCTCCCTTACGGTCGGGCTTCTGACACTACTGCATCTTGATATCCACAATCTCGCCGCCAAAGGTGCGCAAGATTTGTTGGACGGTGGGGTTCTGGGCGGCGGCCTGGCGGGCCTGCTGTTTCGATCGGCGCGATTCTTCTTCAGGTGAGGTGGGCAAACTATTTTCGACCCCATCTTTGATCGAAAAGCGGATTCCTATTTCCCTGCCGCATACTTCGGCGCACGCCTCACGCAGCGCTCTTACGTTCTCAGCCTTCGCCAGCGAATCGCGATAGTGTCTGGCTTCAGGAGTAAACTCCAGCGACAGCTCGTCGCCCTCCAACTCCGCGCGCACGGCACCATCGATAGCCGCGATGAGCAGGCGGCGCTTTTTCTTTTCCAATGCGGACTTAATTTGGTCGATCGTTGAGCCTGAGCCCGGGATTGAGACCCCGTCGGGCGGTGAGTCAGTTTCTTCCTGGTCGGCAACTGCAGCGGAGGTTGCGACAGAACCGCCGGCCGCCGCACGCGCGGGCGCTTTGGGTAAGCCGCTGGCGGGGGCTGTTTGCGGCGTGGACCCTGGGGCCGGGGGTTTACCCGTGCGGAGCGCAGTCTCAAGCTCGCGAATGCGCTCTATCAGATCGCCAAGCGGCGCCAGACGGCGCATCTCCATCAACTTCACCAATCCAACTTCAACCTGATAACGCGGATTCGAGGCATCTTTCAAACAGCTTTCGGTTTCCGCCAGCGCATGAAAGAAGCGCACCAGATCGGATTCTGAGAAGAGCGCGGCCTGCTGTTTGAGGGTGTCAGCATGGGCGGAAGATGAATCGAGCAGCTTCGGATCGCCGGAAACTTTCACTACCAGCAGATCGCGCAGGTGTCCCAGCACGTCGCGACAGAAATTGCGCAGGTTGTGTCCGCGCATGACCAGGTCGTCGACAATGGCCAGCGCCTCCGCCGGTTTGTTTTCGGCGATCCCGTTGACGACGCGGGCCAGCACGTCCGCGCCGGCGATGCCGAGCGCTTTCTCTACATCTTCAGTCTGGATTTTCTCGCCGGCGAAACTGATCACCTGATCAAAGGCGGATTGCGCGTCGCGCATCGAGCCGTCCCCGGCGCGCGCGATTTCGCGCAGGGCTTCGTCAGAGATCGAAAGTCCGTCAGCATCGGCAATTAGTCGCAGACGCTCGGTTATCCTGGCCGTGGCAATGGTGCGAAATTCAAAGAGCTGGCAGCGCGAGGAGATCGTTTCCGGAACCTTCTGCTCTTCTGTCGTGGCCATGATGAAGACCACACCCGGCGGAGGTTCCTCGATCGTTTTTAACAACGCATTGAAGGCAGACGCCGAGAGCATATGAACTTCATCGATGATGAAGACCTTGTAGCGGTCGCGCGCGGGTTTGATGCTGATGTTGTTAATAATCACGTCGCGGACATTGTCGATCCCGGTATTGGACGCCGCGTCGATTTCCAGCACATCCATCGAACGCCCTTCGGCAATCTCTCGACAGGAAGCACACGCTGTTTCGTCCATCGTTGCGCAGGGAGTGGCGGTAGGGCCGTCGGATTTGTGACAGTTTAGAGCTTTGGCTACCAGACGCGCAGTGGTGGTTTTGCCGACGCCCCGCGCGCCGGAAAACAAATAGGCATGATGCAGCCGGCCATGCTCGATGGAATTTTGCAGCGTGCGGGTCAGAATCTCCTGCCCGGTTACGTCTTCAAAGTTTTGTGGGCGCCACTTGCGCGCGATTACCTGATAGGACATGTTGTCATTCTAGATTTGCGATTTCCGATTTGAATTCCCCGTTACGCAACGCAGTGAATCGCAAATGACGAAGATTGGTCAGACTCCGGACTTACCCGCAACACACGCTGCCGTTGCTACCGTTGCTCCGTTCCCGGCCTGGCGGGATTCACAAGGCGAACGTTGTGCGGAGCCCGAAGTCTGATAACTCATTAAAGCATTGCCGATCGCCAATCGCAAATGTCCTAAACGGCCGTCTTCCGATGCGCGATGATGCGCAGCAAACCGTTGATGCCGAGGTGAAGCAGGATGTAGACGATGATCGCAATCACCAGCGGTAACATCAGTGTGTGCCCGCCATCCGTGCTGGGACTGGCTACGATTCCGCGAAATGGTTCGTAGAACGGATTCGTGACCGTAACAATAAACTGAACGAACCCGGCGCTACTCCGGGCCGCCAGCAGAGCGAGCAGAAACCGCAGTCCCAGCAATGCGTAGATCACATAGAAAATGTAATCGACAACCTGCGAAACCCGAGCCACGCCGCGGGCGCGTCCAACTTCACGCTCAGTTTCAACGACTTCATCGACGGCTTTCGCACGGAATTGACCGGCAACCTGATCGATGCGCTCGCTTTCCGGGGCGGGTGTGGCGGCCGCACGCTCAGCGATTTCAGCCTGCACTTCCCCTTCGACCTGCGCCTTGACCGAGCTGTGTTGCCCGGCGCGGCGCGCTTCTTCGATCGCCAGTTTGTCGTCGTCCATAATTTACCTCCTGGGAAAAATCATACTCGTTAAAGCCAGCCTTGAGGAGTTTTTCGGGGCGCGCGATTCGGTTCCGCTAAGACTACTTTCGAATCTCCGGGGCGGACGATTCTGAAAGCCGGGAGATCTCAAATTTGAGATTTGAAAATTTGAAGACTACATTTTGAGATTCGAAATTTCATGGCGGAGAGGGTGGGATTCGAACCCACGGAACGGTTCCCCGTTCACAGCATTTCCAGTGCTGCCAATTCAACCACTCTTGCACCTCTCCGAAGCTAAGGAAAAAGGTAAAAGTAAAAAGGCAAAAATAAGAGCAAGCCGTGCCGCGCGATGTATCCATCCACCTCGCTGGCTCTGGGTGCTGTTTTGGCCCCGTGATCTTTCTTTTGCCTTTTACCTTTTTACTTTTTCCTTCGCAGTTCATGGCGGAGAGGGTGGGATTCGAACCCACGGTGGGCGTTAACCCACTCCGGTTTTCGAGACCGGTGCACTAATCCACTATGCGACCTCTCCGCGATCAA
>Ga0137394_10000009_pt1 | contig 219803 bp, 177 predicted proteins | sample czobulk116metaG_FD_108278 | JGI IMG/M metagenome (GOLD analysis project Ga0137394, IMG submission 108278) | Vadose zone soil microbial communities from Angelo Coast Range Reserve, California, USA - czobulk1.16 metaG | ecosystem: Environmental > Terrestrial > Soil > Vadose zone | place: USA...
ATCAAAGCGCCGGAGAACCAGATGTCGGAGGAGTTCGGTCAGCGCCTCAGTGCTCGCCTGCATGAACAGGCATTCGGACGCAGTGTCACACCGTTGTCGCGGCGCGGCTGGCATCCATCTGTGACGCTCAGGCGAACCTCATGGCTAGCGCTCGCGGCATGTCTGGTGTTAGCAGCGGGGTTCGGCCTCGTTTTGATCCGGCAGCGCATGTTAGAGCGGTCGCCCCAACCGGGCACACAGGAAATTGCCAACCGCGAGCCGACACCCAGCTACGCGGCCGACCTAAATCCCGGCATCCCAGTCAGCATTGTCAAGACAGAATTAGCAATGGATGCTGCCGGGGATCATCGCGATTGCGCAGTGCATTTTCGACTGGCTGAAAAACCGATCGATCTGGAAGTCGCCGGGCGCAAGTACGATCCGGTTTACATTAACCTGACCAAGGCAGTCCTATCGGAAAAGGGTGAAGTACCTTTGGGCGCTGAGTATGTCGAGGCCCATTCGTGCGTCTTCCAGGGACGGCGGTTTGCTCACATCATTCTGAGATACCATGGCCGGCTGGTATCGTTTCTGGTTACTGAAATCGGAGATTCCAGCGAAGCAAAAGCAAATGCCGCGCTTGCTAGTCAGGGCGCTCAGGTCATCACGTGTTCGCAATTCGACGGCTATCAAGTCTCGTGTTTTCAGACCGCGCGTCACGCAGTTTTCATAGTGTCGGACTTGCCGGAAGGCGACAATCTCGCGCTGGCTCGCGCGGTGGCGCCGTCGGTGTTTGCGCATATCACGCACGCCGAGAACCCGGCGTAGGAAAAAAGAGGCAAATGAAATGAACCGCAGGTACTTTCTTCAGTCAGGCACGATATTTGGAGCCGTAACTCTGTTGAGCCGTTCCGTGATCGTTTCGGCAATTGCTCAGAGCAAGGGAAAACCGCAGGCAAAAGGAGCTCCGTTCAATAAGGTTGTTAAATCGAACGAGGAATGGAAGCGGATTCTTACACCCGAGCAATACTTCATAACCCGGCAAGCCGGAACTGAGGCTCCCTATACAAGTCCGCTCCTCAATATTCATGAGGACGGCACATTCGCATGTGTCTGCTGTGATCTTCCGCTGTTTAGTTCGAAGACAAAGTTCGAGTCTAACACTGGCTGGCCCAGCTTTTGGGCGCCGATAGCCAAACGAAACGTCCGGGAAAGAACTGACAACAGCCTGGCTGAGACCCGCACTGAGGTTCTCTGCGCGCGGTGCGATGCTCATCTTGGCCATGTCTTCGAGGATGGTCCAAAACCTACCGGCTTGCGCTATTGCATGAACGGAGTGGCGCTCAAATTCGTGAAAGCGTGACTCGGGCGGCGGCGCCTGCCATTTTGTGAGCGAAAACAGGTTACATTCCTAACGGCATTTCGGTGGACTTTTTGGAGTGAGCAATCTTCGAAGGCGTGAGAATTAATATCTGGCAGCCAATTGTTGATTGCGCGGAACGCGAGAGGCCTGGGTTCTGAGCGTCGGCCTTATATGCTGAAGTTCGACGGGAAAGGAAATGTGCCCGCTCGCACCGTCGTGATTGCAACCGGCGCGCAGTATCGCAAACTTCCAGCGGAGAATCTGTCTCGGTTCGAAGGAGCGGGTGTGTATTACGGCGCCACCCACCTCGAGTCGCAGATGTGCGGCGGTGAGAATGTGATAGTCGTAGGCGGCGGCAATTCAGCGGGACAAGCGGCGGTGTTTATGTCGCAGACAGCGCGGCATGTTTACATGCTCGTGCGTTCAGACGGCCTGGCACAAACCATGTCACGCTATTTGGTACGTCGGATTGAGGAGAGCCCAAATATCACGCTGCTCACAAATACCGAGATCACATCACTGGCCGGAAATGATCATCTAGAGACGGTCGAATGGCGCAACAACAAAACCGGAGAAGTCGAGAAACACTCCATTACCGCGCTGTTCTCGATGATTGGTGCCGTCCCTAATTCCGACTGGCTAGACGGTTGCGTTACTTGTGATGAGGCAGGCTTCATTAAGACAGGATCGGATCTCTCGCCTCAGGAGTTGGAGCGCGCCCATTGGCCGCTTGGTCGCCCTCCTTATCTGCTCGAAACCAGCCTCCCCGGTGTTTTTGCGGTGGGCGATGTCCGCGCCGGCAATGTAAAGCGTGTGGCGTCCGCAGTCGGCGAAGGATCGATCGCGGTCTCGTTCGTGCATCAGGTTCTCGCTGAATAGCCTGATGGTACGGTTGCAGTTGTAGCCGCTTCTTCCTCGTAGCGAAGATCATAACCGAACAGCCCGAGCGGCCTCCTGCTGGTTTTCAGGCGATGAGTTCCATAACCGATGAGGGACCTTTGAAAGTGAAAGACGGCGCGGATTCCGTAAACAATTAGATGGAGAGTGACTCACGCTACGGAGTTTAACTCCGTAGAGTTGGTCCAATTTTGAATCAGCAGTCCTTGTAAGTTATTGAAATGGTTGGTGCCGGGGTCGGGATTCGAACTCGCACGGCCTTTCGGCCAACGAATTCAAGTCTCGTGAAGGCTTCCTATCTAATCCTACCAAATCACCAGTTCGCCCTCAGAGCGTTGTGTTACCGATCATAGTGGATCTCCGTCAAAAGATGAGGGAGTCATGTCCTCGCCGCAGGACGGCGGTAACATTCCACAAAATGCGAGGTTTTTAAGCATGTTCCGAGGGAAGCGATTTAGTTAATGGACCTTTCTGGACCCGCGGCGAAATCGTGATGTCTCGTAAGTGATTGAAAGAATTGGCGTCCCGTACGGGAGTCGAACCCGTGTCGCCGCCGTGAAAGGGCGGTGTCCTAGGCCACTAGACGAACGGGACGCATGGTGATGATCGCTGTCAGGAATGCGAACTTGTTACGGTAGCTTACGATAAAACTGAGTGTCAAACGACCGCGGGTGTCTGTGACCTTCTAATATGTTTTCGTGTTCTCTTTGAACCAGGCAAGAGCGATCCACGAAAACACACGAAATCGCATCAACGGAACTTCGTGTCGTTTCGTGGATCGTTTTCGGTCGAGCCGATCTCTCAAAACCTACTCAAACTAAGTCTATCAATCGAGCCAGCGCACGCCGTTCTACTTCGTCCTGGAAAACGAAGCGCAAGGCGAAACCGATGTCAGCGACCGAATACACCACGCGGCCCCAGACGATCCCGGCGTTCCGGGGAAAATCAATCTGCAACTGAATCAATTCACCGTTGGTAACTTGACCGCCCGACAACACAAAGCAGCCGGTCGAGCTGAGATCAGAAACAGCTCCGCGGCCCTGCGTCATTAGTCCTTCCCAACGGGCGTTGAGATTTAGCCGGACACGCTCTGCTGTTCGTCGCTCTTGCATCGGCCAAACTTCACTCTATAATCGGTGGCGGCGGTTTCTGGGAAAATTACAAGTCGCATACTTTAGCATGGAGTTGAGCCCGATGATTATCTTACGTTCGCTGTCACGCCTGGCACTCGCCAGCGCTCTTTTTCTAACTGCGCAAGTTGCGCTGGCGCAACACGACGTCGGGGGAGGCACGACGAGTGGCGCGGCGACGTCCAGCGGCGAATCCACCACCCGCCGCAGCAGCGTCAAACGCCCCACACGCCCCACCACAAGTGCAGTGCGAAGACCTCGGCCGCCGGTGAGAAGGGGACTCACCGCGGAACAACTCAATGCGCAGGGCGACGAATTCTTTAAAGCTGAACAGTACGACGAGGGGCTGGAAGCTTACAACAAGGCGCTGCAATTAAAGCCAATCGCCAGTGCTTATTATCACATCGGTTGGATCTACAACGATCGCGACGATTTCGACCAGGCCCTCTCGGCGTTGCAACAAGCGGTGCGGCTGAATCCAAACGATGCTGAATCTTACTATGAATTGGGCTTTGCCTACCGGAATCTGAAGCGTCCCAACGAGGCTCTGAATTCCTATCGACAGGCCATCCAGGTCAAAGGTGACTATGCCGAGGCGTACTATCAGATTGGCTGGATATACAACGATCAGGGCCAATTTGCGCAGGCGATCGAGCCGCTCATGCAGGCAACGAGGTTCAAGCAGGATTACGCCGATGCTTATCAGGAACTCGGCTATGCTTATTACAAATTGGGCCGTTCGCAGGAAGCGATTAGGGCGTATCAGAACACGGTACGCATTAAGCCTGACAACGGTCTTGCCTATCTCGGACTTGGGGACGTTTATTTTTATCAGACCAAACAGTACTCGCCGGCGTTGGAAGCCTATCGCCAGGGCGTGCGATTTAAGACCGACAACCCGACCGCCTTTTACAATCTGGCCTGGTCTGCCAACGAGTTGAACATGTTTCGCGACGCGGCCGGCGCAGCCCGACAGGCGATCGCCCTGAACGCGAATTATTCGGAAGCGTACCTCGAGTTGGGTTATGCCAACCGTAAGCTGGGAGAGAACGAGCCGGACAAATCGCCACAAGCGCAGCGCCTGTTCAACGAAGCTGTCGCCGCCTACAGCAAAGCGATCGAGTTGAAACCGAATTATGGTCTGGCGTACACGGGGCTGGGTGACGTGTATTTCATCGACCTGAAACAGTATCAGCAGGCCCTCCCGCCCTATGAGCAGTCAATTCGGATCTCGCCAAACAATGCGCGGGTGCGCTACAACCTCGGTTGGACTTACAACGATCTGAGCCGGTACGCAGAAGCCTCCGAAGAACTGAGACAGGCAGTGTTACTGAAGCCCGAATATGTCGAGGCTCACACAGAGTTGGGTTTTGCTTATCTCAAGCTTGCGCGGTTGCCCGCAGCAGTCGAAACGTTGCGAACCGCGATCAGACTTAACCCGAATTACGCTACCGCTCATTACTATCTGGGTCTGGTGTTCATTGAGCAGCGCAACAAGGTGGGTGCGCAGGAAGAGTATCGCGTCTTGCAACGACTCGATCCGGCCAAGGCCCAGCAGCTCTTCAATGCGGCGCCACCGAACATGCGCAACTGAAACCGCTTTCCTCCTGCTGCGTTAGGAGAGGAATCAAAGAGCGCTTATGGGATCGTAACTTCGACCTCCTCAGAGTCTCTTTTCTTAGGAGGGAAGTCTTTCCTTGTGGGTACGAGTGTCGAGTTTCCTTGCACCGGTCCTGACGAAAATCTCGAAACGAATCAAATGCCAACCGCCATCGTTCATCATCCGGTCTTCGAAAAGCACGACACAGGTCCGGGACATCCCGAAACATCTGAGCGTTATCGCGTGGTGATGGAGGCGCTGCGAGGCGACGCCGAGCTGTGGGCGGACGCGATTGAGATCGAAGCCGAAGAAGCGCGCCGCGGCTATATTCAGGCTTGCCATACGCCACAGCACTTCAAACACGTTGAGCAAGCCGTTCGCGAAGGCGTTGGTTATCTGGACGGCGACACAATGGTTTCAATGCATTCGCTGGAGGCCGCCATGCGCAGCGCCGGCGCGGCGTGCCAGGCGATCGACGCTATCATGGAAGGGCGGGCCCGGAATGCGTTTGCGCCGGTGCGCCCGCCCGGCCATCACGCGACGCCCGATCGCGCGATGGGCTTTTGTCTTTTCAACAATGTCGCCATCGCCGCGCGTTATGCGCAGTCGCGCTATAAGGAAATCGATCGCGTCGCCATTCTCGATTGGGATGTGCATCATGGGAATGGGACGCAGGGGATTTTTTACGACGACCCTTCGGTCTTCTACTTTTCGATGCATCAGTATCCGTGGTATCCAGGCACCGGTTCGCGGGGAGAAACCGGCCAGGGCCGCGGGCGTGGTTACACGCTGAATGTGCCTTTGCGCGCGCTGACGCCAACAAACGATCAGCGCCGCGCATTCGAATCCGCAATCGAAGAGATCGCTTCTGAGTTCACACCAGACCTGGTGATCATTTCCGCAGGCTTCGATGCACACCTTGGTGACCCGCTGGGACAACTGTTGCTCACCGACGAAGACTTTGTGCAAATGACGCGCGTGGTGAAGCAGTGGGCATCGGAAGCCTGCGCCGGCCGGGTCGTCTCTTGCATGGAAGGCGGTTACAACCTGGAGACACTGGGTGAGACGGTGAGGGCGCACGTGCGCCAGTTGCAGAGAGAGAGCTGAAACGCGCCTCGATATTTGATATCAATTTCTATTTGACCAAAATCACAACAAAGCGTCAAAGACTAAGTGCCATTCAATCTTCAAACACAAACGTGAGGCGCGAACATCGTGTCCGCCTGAGCGCGTAGCGCGAACACTCTCCAAGCCGATTCTTTCAGCAAGATCTGAGCGTGCTTCGCCCGCTGCCGGACAGGATGTCCGCGCTCCGCTTTCCAGCAAACAAACCGTGCTGTACAGGTGCGCGCACCTGGAGTAAACTTTGCACACGTTTAAAGAAACCGACCTCAAGACGATGTTACCCGGGAGATAGGCGATGCCAGACCTTGAAATAACGTGTGCCGAATGCGGAACTGCTTTTCCCTTTAGTGAGCGTGAACAGGATTATTATCGCGAGCGTGGCCTGAGCCATCCGAAGCGTTGCAAGCCCTGTCGCGATGCCCGCCGCCAAAACTTTGGCAGCTCCCGCCAGGGAAGCGGAGGAGCCGAGCGCGAAAAATTCGAGATTGTTTGCGATCAGTGCGGCAAGACTGACAGCGTACCATTCAAACCGCAGCCGGGCCGGCCGGTATTATGTGGCTATTGCTTCAGTGCCAGCCGCGCGCAGAATCGTGGGGCGTGACCTGACGGTGAGCGCAAAGTGGTAATTTGCGCACTTACTCTTCACGCCGCCGCCGTAATAATCACGGCCTGAATTCCCAGCAATTCAGAAAAATCTTTCGTATAGATCGCCTCGATCTTGCGCGTCTCGCCGACGCATTCAACCAACTCGCCGGTCGAAACGAAACCGTCGCTGACCGCTTCTATTGCCCATAGAGGAAGATGCGCGGACGTTTGGAGCAGGTCTTCGATCAAACCAAGGTATTGCTCTTTGGTTTCCACATAGGCGTCGAGTTTTCCGCTGCGATCTCTGGCCAACTCGCTCCAAAAAGTTTTGTTTTGCCGCAACCATTCTTCCCGCCAGGTCAGCACGCGGGCGTTGCGACTGTCGCTGGCGCGCGTCGGGCGGGGCAGTCGCAGGAAGAGCAAATCCGTATCCTGAGTTTCGGCCAGGAAACTTTTTGCCGATTGATTTGAGCTGGTGTTCTTTCGCAGATTGTTGACCGGGGGCGACAGCGTGTGCCACACGCGGCGAAATACATTTGAAAGCGAGAGGGGCTGTCTCAGATCGCGGGTGTCCAGATTGAACGAGAACACATAGTCGCCCACCGCCATTCCCAGCGCCAGCGCCAGCGCCCGCTTGTAAGACGAAGTCAGCCGGTCGGCGTTGCCACGCACGTTGTCGAACCACCAGGCGTCTGTTTCATTGAACCACGATAACAATGTCGGATTGCGAAAAAAGCTGCGTGGCACATAAGCATCATCGAGGATTAATTCAACGTCCTCTTCGGTCAAGGTTTCGCAATTATTCTCAATGAACGCCTGAGATTTGGTCCAGGCCCACTGCGCCGGATCGTTGGCAGAGACGCGCGCATCCCAACGCTTCAGATAGAGTCCGAGATTAGGCTCGCCGGCCAGCGGCAGCGCCACCGATTGAAACTTCAGGCGGCGAAGCACGCTCAGCTCAAAACCGAGCCAACCGATGCCGCCCGCATTGACGCCATTTTGTGTCTGCATTAAGAGTCCTGGTTTGGAGTCCCGCCTTCAGGCGGAATCTTAAACAACCAAACCTTCCGCCTGGAGGCGGCACTGCGAACTGCAAACTTACTACGAACCCAGGGCCTGCACCCGCGCCATTAACTCGTCGGCGATCGCCGGCAGATCAGGCGGCGTTTCAACCTCTCGATAGCCTTTGAGTTCCTTGAAAGGTTCCAGGGCCAGGAGCGCGCGTACGACGCGGGGATCGAATTCCAGACCCGTCCACTCCAGCAAGTGCTCCCGCGCCTGCCGCTCTGAATAAGCCTCGCGAAAGGGCCGCGCATCGGTCAAAGACGCGTAGGCATCCGCCACCCGCAGGATGCGCGCGCCCAGCGGAATCTGCTCGAAGCGCAAACCGTCCGGATAGCCGTTGCCGTTCCACCATTCATGATGCCAACGTACCAGAAGTTGCGCGCCGCGATCCGCACCAGCGCCGGCCGCCTCGCGTTCGCCGAGCAGCGGATGGCGCGCCAAATCGATCCGCTCATCCTCGCTTAATGGACCGGCTCGGCCGAAGTAATCGCGGTCCATCACTACCTCGCCCAGATCGTGCGCCAAAGCCGCAATGCGCAAAGAAAAACGATCGCGGCCGCCGAGGCTGAAACTTCGGCCGATTTGATCGGCAATCACCGCGATGCGCGCGGCGTGCGGATTCGGATAACGCTCGAACTCATCAGCGCCGCTGCTGAGGTTCTTGAAAATCTCGATTACAGAGACTTGCTCGCTTTCAATGGCATCGACTGGCGGCATGCGGTTATCAGTAACTATTCGATCGACTTAAGACGTGTCCGCGCAAATTCGTCGGCTGGCAACACTCTACTTGCTCTTCAGGCTTAACAGAAGCGAGCGCGCGGCTTCATTCTTCGGATCGGCGGCCAGGGCTCGCTCCAGTTCGCCTTCAGCCCGCCGGCGCAATCCCAGCGCTTTATAGAGTTCGGCCAACATCACTCGATAGGAAGTATTGCCGGGATCGAGAGTCACCGCCGCTTGCAATTCGCCCTCGGCGATGCGCCGCGTGTTTGATTTTTTGATGAGAGCGTAGCCATAGTGCGCCCGATAACGGGCGTCGTGCGGCGATAAACTGGCCGCTTCGGCGAGATAACGGATTGCTTCATCGTGCTGCTTACGTTGCATCGCCTCCACGCCGCGTTGAAAGCTGGCTTCCGCGCGACTGGTTTCAGATGCCGCCTTTGGGTCCGCTCCCCGGTTCGGATGCTGGGCCGTCGATGCAGATTCGCGCCGGCCCTTTCGCGACTTCGACATTTCCTTCGCGTCATACGCGGCGCGTAAAGACGGATCGCTCAAAGTTTCGTAGGCCTGGGCAATACGAGCGAAACCCGAGTCTATGCGACGGCGCAGTTCCGTTTCGCCTTTGTGAAAACGATCGGGATGAAAGCGTCGGGCCAGATCATGATAGGCGCTCTTGATCTCAACAAAGGTGGCCGTTCGAGAGACATCCAACACGTCGTAGTAGTCCATTGCGGCGGCGAGCCGAGCGAAGAATATTTCAACGTCGCCCCTATTAACTTCTTCGGTTTCACCCTCCACGCCGTTTTGCGGCGCCGGCGAGGCGCTGATCACGGCACGTTCAGGCACGGCGGATCTAACCGGGAAGCGGGAACCGAACACGACCGGCCAGTCGCTTCGCTGCAAGTTGCCGGACAAAGACAGTGCATAGATTGTTCGCAGAGCTTCTTCCTCACTTAGACCGCTAAGGGCGGTGAGCTCGCTCAAATTTACGGTGGTAGTCGCCCGCGAAATTACAAAGGCTTCGGAAGGCTGTAGAGCAGTGTCGCCATGATTGTTGGCGCCCTCCAGGTATGCGCCGTTCGTTCCCAGGAAGCGGGAAGTCACGAAGCCGGCGGGAAGGTGACGTCCGCATTCCAACAAGAGGCGGTTGAGATCGATTTGGACACGATCTCCCTTCGCCAGTCTTACACGTGGATCAAATGCCCAGGTTCCTTCGGTCCATAACAACGCCACGCGCAGGATGTCAGAGACTTGATCGGCCCGAATCGCGGCTAACGTTTCGGCCGTCAATGCTCCGCTCTTGATCAAAGAGACCTCCAGTTCCTTGTCTGAGGTGTTGGCGGAGGTTTCACCGAATTGTGTTGCCTTGAAACCGCGTCGTCTTAAGATCTCGCGCAGACGATGGGCTCGTAAATTCGACGAGGCCAGAATCAATTGGCCGGCTTCGAAGTAGATTACGGCTTTGGCACGCTCACGCGCGAGCCGCAAAGCGCCCGTCAGCTGCGACTCGGCAATTTCACGAATCAGTTCAGCCGCAGGATTTTCGCTTAGTTTCCCTGGCATCAATCAATAGAATCCACACCGCAGGATCCTTTATGCATCATAGCGCAGCGAACTGGCGGCGCGAAAGTGAGAATTTTGAGCGGTATTAGGTTAGTCCAGAGTTCAAGCTCCTGGCTCTTGGCTGCATGTCCGCAAGCTAAAGGTAGGACTCTGAACTCAAACTACCGGCAGTTAGGCCTTCGGGTGGGCCTTATCATACACCTCGATCAGTTTTTCCATCGATACATGTGTGTAGATTTGCGTCGTCGAAAGACGGGCATGGCCAAGTAGTTCCTGAATGTCGCGCAGGTCAGCGCCACTATCGAGCAAATGCGTGGCAAACGAATGACGCAGAGCGTGGGGGCTGATATCGTGAATGCCTGCACATAGGCGAATGTATTTTTCCACCAGACGACCGACCGATCGGGTAGTCATCCGCGTACCCTGATAGTTCAGAATCAAAGGCCGCGAGTCCCGTTTGGTGGCCGGAGCGTTCAGCGAAAAGATCTCTCGCACAGCCAGATATTCCTTCAGGGCTTTTGCCGCCGGATCGCCGAACGGCACGATGCGCTCTTTGCGCCGCTTACCGGTAACCCGAAGCAGTTTATTTTTGAAATCGATGTCGCGAAGATCAAGCTGCACCAGTTCTGAAACCCGCACCCCGGTGGCATAAAGCAACTCCAGAATGGCCCGGTCGCGCTTGCCGAAATCCGATTCGGTGTCAGGGGTTTCGATGAAACGAACCGCGTCTTCGATCGAAAGATGAACGGGCAGTTTCTTTTCCTTGCGCGGCGTAGCTACCAGTTTCGCCGGGTTTAGTTCCAGCACGCCTTCGCGCACCAGGAACTGAAAGAACGTGCGCAGGGCCGCGAGTTTTCTGGCGATCGAGGTCTTTTTCTTATGATCGGAATGCAGGGCGGAAAGCCACTCGCGGATTGTGATGTGATCGATTTGGCTTAAGGCGGGTTCGGTGCGCTTGCGGGTTTTCGCATCCGCAGGCGCGATGTGGTCGAGAAACTGTTCGAGATCAGAAGCGTAATTACGCAGCGTGTGCGCGCTCACGTTGCGCTCATAGCGCAGGTGGTCGAGGAATTGAGTGAGAAGCTTGTCGAGCATGCGACGCGATCGTAGCACAGACTTTCGTCCATTGGTCGCCCGATACAAATCCTGGACTAAACTCTACGTCACTCTACACCCGCTCCCGTGACTTGACCATAAAACCTTTACGCGCCCGCACGCGCGCGTTGGGACGTGTCTTAACGCTCACGGCGATGAGGTGGTAACGGCCGTCGCGCTTATCTGCGCCCGGATAGTAGCTGATGATGTATTGCTGGGCCAGGTCAGCTGCGATTTGCACGAACGCATTGTCCAGATCCTCGGCCGATCTCGAAACATAAACGGCGCCCCCCGTCTGCGCGGCAAACTCCTGCATCCGGCGTTCGGCGGCTAAGGCGCGCAAATTCGCGCTCTCGTAGAGACCAGTCTGCACCACATAAATCTGGCAATCATCAGCCATAGCGTGTTGCGCCGTCGTATCGAAATCGGCGCGGCTAGTCGTGTCTGCTCCGTCGGAGACAATTACTATGACGCGCCGGCCGCCGAAGGGGCGCAGATAGGCGCCGGCGGCGATGATGGCATCGAACAACGATGTGCCGCCCTCCGGCTTTCCGAAGCCTTCAATCGTGAACTCCAGCTTCCGGACATCGTTGGTCAACGGTTCGGCCAGCATCACATCGGTCGAGACGGCAAAGACCGCAGCCTGATCCACCGGCCGCAGAACATTGCGAAAGAATTGAACCGCGGCGTGCTTTTCAAACTCGCGGGTGGCGCTCAGGCTGCCGCTATTATCAAAGAGCATCGCCATGCGCACCGGAGTTTCGGCCCTGCTAACTTCGCTAATCTTATTTGGCTGACCGTCGACGCGCAGCTCAAAGTCTTCGAGTTTGAGATTGGTTACCGCTACTCCACGGCTATCGACGACCGTAGCCGGTACGGGCACCAGATTCGACGTCACCTTTACGACATCCTCTTCGTCGCTCGAATTGTCTGCGCCGGAATTCGACTTGGAAGGGTTCGCGGGTGATTGCCTGGTTGACTTGGTGGTTTCCCGCTTGCGCGAGTTGCTGTTCTGGGAAGAGTTGGCTGGCGGCTTTTGGCGGCCCGATTGCGAGTGAGTGACAAACGGAATGATTGCGAAGATGCCCAGAACAAATAGCCCGGTTGCCAGAAGTCCGCGGATTCGCGAGCGCGAATCGTGTCTCCAGGCTTCGTTCACCGTGCCGTTGCCATCGCCGGGACGGATGTGCTTCCTGTCTTTTGCAGCCACTCGTTCCATTCTTTCAGTGCCAGCTCAACCTGCAGCGCATGCCGCTCGCGCTTTCGTCTAACGCTTCGGGCCTGTTCATTGGTCAGCGGATGCAACAGCGCGAACGTTATGTTCACCGGCTGATAGTTCTTCGTCTCCGCGCTGGAAACATATCGCGCCAGGGCGCCAATTGCACTACGCGGCGGTGCAATCAAAAGTTCTTTGCCGGTCAAGAGTCGCACTGCATTCAACCCCGCCAACCAACCCATCGCGACCGATTCCACGTAACCTTCGACACCGGTAATTTGTCCGGCAAAGAAAAGGTTTGAGGCTGAACGCATCTGCATGGTTGCCGCCAGCACCCGCGGACCATTGATATAAGTGTTTCGATGAATCTGGCCGAACTGAAGAAACTCTGCGCGTTCGAGCCCGGGGATCAAACGCAACACTCGCGCCTGCTCGCCGTAACGAAGATGATTTTGAAAACCGACCAGGCTGTACGCGTCGGCCATCAGGTTTTCCTGGCGCAGTTGGACTGCCGCGTATGGTTCGCGGCCGGTGCGCGGATCAAACAGCCCAACCGGTTTCATCGGCCCAAAGCGCAAAGTGTCTACGCCGCGGCGGGCGAGTTCCTCAATTGGCAGACATGCTTCGAACCAGCGGGTTTCTTCAAAGCGCTGCAAAGGAACGCTGTTGGCCTCAACTAAAGCTCGATAGAAGTCTGAGTATTGCTCTTCATTAAAAGGACAGTTGAGATAATCGTCACCACCTTTGCCGTAACGCGCGGCGAGAAAGGCGATTGATCGATCGACTGAATCTGCGGCCACAATCGGCGCAATCGCGTCGTAAAAGTAAAGCTGATCGTCACCGGTCAGCTTCATGATTTCGTTAGTCAACGCTTCAGAAGTAAGCGGGCCGGTGGCGACAATCGTAATCGCGTCCCGCGGAATCGTCGTGGCTTCCTCACGAACAATTTGGATTTGCGGGTGCGCTTCAATGCGCTCGGTGATATATTCGGCAAACCGCTGGCGATCCACCGCGAGCGCCGCGCCCGCCGGCACGCGTGTCGCCGCTGCGGCTTCCATAACCAATGAATGCCCGCGCCGCAGCTCTTCTTTGAGAAGAAAAGACGCGGTTCCCGGCTCGTCAGACTTCAGCGAGTTGGAACAGACGATCTCAGCCAGTTTGTCCGTCCGGTGCGCGGGTGTCTGTTTGATTGGCCGCATTTCATACAAGCGCACGCGCGCGCCTGTCTGCGCCGCTTGCCAGGCAGCTTCGACGCCTGCCAAGCCTCCGCCGATTACGTTGATTTCGTTCATTTTCAGGAGCGCAGGCACCCTTGCCTGCGGTTCGCCGGCATCTTGCCGGTCATACCCGCTCGCGACCACGAGCGGTTCTGTACAAGATTTCCTCGCGGCTCTGCCGCTTGATGTGCGGAAAGGCTCTGCCTTTCCGGCTTAGCTCCAGAGTCCAGGCCGAGGCTGTGCCTCGGAATCAAAACCACTCAACGCCGCTTCTTCCTCTTCAAGACTTTCTCGTGCGCTTCCTTCGTCAACCGCGCAACGCATTCAGCCTTCGTCTCTGTTTTGGAAAAGCCCTCTTCGTGTTCAGTGGCGGGATGCTCATGCATCTCTTCCTGATGCTTATGAAAGTCGAACTCGTTCACGCGCGTGCCCGCGCCTACCTTGAAAGTCTCGATGTTGCGTGTTTGACCTTTCATTCGATCCCCCTTCGATTATTGCTGGGTCGGGTTGACAGTGAAAAGAACCGGTTCGTATAGTTCAGATGCCCACCAGAGCCGGCTTAGCTCAGTTGGTAGAGCGTCTGATTCGTAATTAGAAGGTCATCGGTTCAAATCCGATAGCCGGCTCCAGAGTTATATATCCGTACACAAACAGTCTAAGACCGCAAACAGGCGACCGCAAGCTTGCTTGTTTGCTTCGTTACTTTAAGAATGATTCGCTGATGGCCATTACTGCGCGACAACTAGACGCTTACGAACGCGACGGATTTCTGGTATTGGCGGACTTTGTCGATCATCCGGCTTGCGATCAACTGCGTGTCCGCGCCGCCGAATTGGTGCGTGACTTTGATCCCAAAGGTGCCGTCTCTGTCTTCTCGACCCACGAACAGACGCGCACCAGCGACGATTACTTTCTTGAATCAGGAGACAAGATTCGGTTCTTTTTCGAAGAGCACGCGTTTCTTCCTGACGGCAGTCTGCGCCAGAGTAAAGAGCAGTCGATAAACAAGATCGGACACGCGCTGCACGATCTCGATCCGCTCTTCGATCAATTCTCGCGAACGCCAGAAATTAAAAGGCTGGTTAGTGATCTGGGTATTGACGCGCCTCTGTTACTTCAATCAATGTACATCTTCAAACAGCCAAGGATCGGCGGCGAAGTAACCTGCCATCAGGACGCGACATTTCTTTACGCTGAGCCGCTGCGTTTACTCGGACTATGGTTCGCGTTGGAAGATGCCACGATTGATAACGGTTGTTTGTGGGTCATCCCGGGCGGACATAAGCGAGGATTGAAATCACGGTTCGTGCGGGCTGAAGGCGGCGGCACTCGCTTCGAAGTGTTTGATGACATGCCCTGGCCGGAAGAGAAGTTACAGCCTTTGGAAGTGAAGAAGGGAACTGTGATAGTGCTGCATCCCCTGCTACCGCATCTCAGCCGCGAAAACCGATCATCAAGATCGAGACATGCCTACACGCTGCACGTCATCGACGCTTCGGCGAGTTATCCGAAAGAGAATTGGTTGCGGCGATCGCCGGAAATGGCTCTACGAGGATTTTGACTCTTGCCCGACGGATCGCGGACATCCCTGTCCGCCAGCGGCGAAGCACGCTCGGATCTTACAGGAAGAATTATGGGTGTTCGCGCTGCGCGCTCAGGCCGACCGGATGTCCGCGCTCCGACGCCTCTGCGGGAATCTGACCTACTCAACTGTCACTGACTTCGCCAGGTTCCTCGGCTGATCCACGTCGCACCCGCGCCTGACGGCGATGTGATAGGCGAGCAACTGCAGCGGAATGATCGAGAGGATTGGTGAAAGCAAATCGCTTGACGCTGGAATTTCGATCACGTGGTCTGAGACGACTGAAGACATCGCGTCGCCTTCAGTCAAAACCGAAATGACGATGCCTTCGCGCGCTTTTACCTCCACGATGTTTGAATGCGTCTTTTCATAGCGCAGTTCGGAAGGGCGATTGCCGGCTTCGCGCGTGTTGATGAACATCACCGGCAGCCGCTCGTCAATCAAAGCATTCGGGCCGTGCTTCATCTCGCCGGCCGGATAACCCTCGGCATGAATGTAGGATATCTCTTTCAGTTTCAGCGCGCCTTCCAGCGCGATCGGGAAATTGATCCCGCGACCGAGATAGAGAAAGTCAGTCACCCGGAAAAATTCCCTCGACAAGCCTTCAATCGCGTCCGCGTTATTCAGCAGATGCTCCATTTTCACGGGCAACTCCGCGAGTTGACGGCTATGCGCCAGGCTTTGTTCGGGACTCAACTCGCCGCGCAATTGGCCGAGATACAAGCCAAACAAATAAAGCGCGATCATCTGTGAAGTGAACGCCTTGGTTGACGCTACCCCGATTTCGGGTCCGGCATGCGTCAGGATGGTGCCGTCGGCTTCGCGCGTGATCATCGAACCCTGGACATTACAGATGGCCAGGACCTTCACGCCGCGCTCTTTCACCTCGCGCAAAGCGGCGATGGTGTCCGCGGTCTCTCCGGATTGGGTGATAACCAGCAGCAGAGTATTTTCATCCAGAACGGGGTCGCGATAGCGAAACTCAGAAGCGTAGTCGACGTCGACGTTGACGCGCGCCAGTTGTTCGATCATGTATTTGCCGGCCAGACCCGCATGGAGCGACGTGCCGCAAGCAGCAATCTTGATCGAGGTCAACCGTTTGAAGTCGGCCTCGGTAATGTCCTTCATCTCGTCCAGAAAAACCCGGCCGGTGTCGAGCGAGATGCGGCCTTCCACAGTTTCGCGCACGGCGCGCGGCTGCTCGTAAATCTCCTTCAGCATGAAATGCTTGAAGCCGCCCTTTTCCGCCTCGATCGGGTCCCAGGTGATCCGCTGCATGACCGGCTCGACTGGGTCGCCGGCAAAATCGGTGACGCGCACAGAGTCCCTGGTCATCACGGCAATTTCGCCGTCGCCCAAGAAGAAAACGTCGCGCGTGTGCTCGAGAATCGCGGGGACATCGGAGGCGACAAAGTACTCGCCCTTGCCCAGACCGATAACTACCGGAGGTCCCAGTCGGGCGGAAATAATAGTGTCGGGTTCGTCCGCGGAGAGCATGGACAACGCAAAGATGCCATGCAGTGCCTGGACAGTTTTGCGAACCGCCTCTTCGAACCCATCACCTTGCTTCAGATGCTCTTCGATCAAGTGCGCGACAATTTCGGTGTCGGTTTCGGTAACGAAGGTATGATCTTTCTTTCGCAGTTCGTCTTTTAACTGCAAATAGTTTTCGATGATGCCGTTGTGGACGACGACGACGCGGCCGCTACAGTCGCGATGCGGATGTGCATTCTCTTCAGTCGGACGGCCGTGCGTTGCCCAGCGCGTGTGGCCAACGCCATAGGTGCCGTCGAGCGGTTTCTGGCGCAACACTTCTTCAAGGTTGCGCAGTTTGCCTTCGGCGCGGCGAATTTTCAGTTGATGATTCTCGTCGACGACGGCAATGCCCGCCGAGTCATAACCGCGGTATTCAAGCTTGCGTAGCCCGTCGATTATCAACGGCACGACCTGTTTGTTTCCGACGTATCCGACTATTCCACACATTTCAGTAAGCAGTTGGCAGTGAGCTGTGAGCAGTCGCCTGACAGCGAAATCTTAAGCGCACGCCTTTCGATTAGCTGGACCCTTTCGTGATCTTCTTCTTAACCTTAGCGGGGACGCCTGCGACCATTGTATTGGGCGGCACATCTTCGGTTACGACCGAACCGGCGGCAGTCACTGAGCCGCTACCGACGCGCACGGGCGCGACCAGCATTGTATCGGAACCGATTCTCACATTGTCTTCGATTACGGTGGGATGCTTGTGCTTGCCGTCGTAATTGCACGTCACTGTCCCGGCGCCGATGTTGGTATTCTCGCCGATGGTTGCGTCACCCAGATAGGTGAGGTGCATGACCTTTGTCCCCCGGCCAATCCGAGACTTTTTGACTTCGACAAAGTTGCCCACCACGGCGCGTTCTTCCATCTGCGCATTCATCCGCAGGTGCGCAGAAGGTCCCACCGAGCAATCGTCGGCAATTTCAGAATCGATGATCACACAGTGATCCTTAACCGTGACTCGATTGCCGAGCCGTGAATTCTTGATTCGCGCGCCCGGAAAGATCTCGCAGCCCTCTCCAATGACTGACTTGCCTTCGATATGCACGTCGGGATGGATTACGCAGTCGCTACCGATCTGCGCTTCATCACTTATGTAAGCGTGAGAAGGATCGATAAAGGTTACACCTGCTTCGGTCATCAGGCCCCGAATTGTGCGACGACGGAGAAGGTTTTCGAACTCAGCCAGTTCGGCGCGGGTGTTGATGCCCGATACTTCACGCCCGTCCTGATGTTGATAGATCGTTACCACCTCGCCGTCGTCGCGCAGGATGCCGGGAACATCGGTCAGATAGTACTCACTCTGACTGTTGGTCGGTTGCACGCGGGCCAATGCGGCGAAGAGTTTTCGGCGATCAAAGCAATAAATGCCCGCATTGATTTCGCGAAGCTGGCGCTCTTCGTCGGTGGCATCTCTTTGCTCGACAATTCTCGCGAAGCGGCCATCATTGTCGCGCACGATGCGCCCATAACCGGTCGGATTTTCGAGCCGGACGGTCAGCATCGTGCAAGCAGCCTTATCCGCGCCGTGCTGCGCGATCAGCGCGCGCAGAGTTTCTGCCCGCACCAGCGGAATATCGCCCGAAAGAATCAGAACTGTAGAATCCGCTTGACCCATCTGACCCTGCGCCGCCATCACGGCGTCGCCAGTGCCGCGTTGTTCCGACTGAGTAACAAAGACAGCTTGCCCGGCGCCGAGTTCATCATCCACTGCCGATTCAACGTCGCTCGCCTGATGACCAACTACCACATAAACCCGGCCCGGATCCAAGGCGGCGGCGGTCCGAGAGACATGCGCGATCAAAGGCCGACCACTCAGCTTGTGCAGGACCTTTGCCACGCGCGATTTCATTCGGGTGCCAAGGCCGGCGGCGAGAATAAGCACATCGAGAGGCATTTTCGGGTCGCTCTGATCCAGCCGTGCGGTCATGGGGTCTTTTCTTGTTTCTCGGTTGTAAACCAGGACTCAACGGCGAGCGGCACAGCCAGGGATCCTTTTTCACCGCAAGCAATTACAGCTCGGGCGAGACGCTCAGAGTCATGACGCACCATCTCGCCCGCGTCCAGCAGATCAGCACGAACGATTTGCACGCCGCCCGACAGCGTAGGCTCCTCGCCGAGTCCGATTTGAAAGGCTCCGTCGGCCCGATAGAGTTCAGCTTGCCGGGGGCTGATCGCGCGATCGTTGACCAGGACATAATCGAAGCGAATCTGTGGCGCGTACTTCGTCACTGTGTCCAGATGCTTCCGCAGATCGTAACCATCAGTCTCGCCCGGCTGGGTCATCAGATTGGCGATGAATATCTTCGTCGCGCGCGCTTCCCCAATAGCCTCGGCAACTCGGGCGACCAGAAGGTTGGGTACCATACTCGTATACAAAGATCCTGGGCCAATCGTGATGACATCGGCTGCATGAATTGCCCTCAGGGCCTCAGGCAGCGGCTGACATTGTTCAGGCTCGAGCCTGAGGCGACTGATCGGCGTCCGCTCAGCAGTGATTTGAGTCTCGCCATGTACTTCGCGGCCGTCCACCAACTCAGCGACCAGTCGCACGTCGTCAACTGTAGCTGGAAAGATGTGACCTTTGCTGGCGAGGACTTCGGAAGATAGTCGGACCGCTTCGACGAAATCCCCGGTTACCTCAGTCAGAGCCGCCAGGAATAAGTTTCCGAAACTGTGCCCGGCCAGATCGCCAGAGCCGCTGAATCGATAGCGAAACAAGCGAGCGAGCAGCGTCGAGTCTTCAGAGAGAGCGATCATGCAATTACGTATGTCGCCCGGCGGAAGCATCTGCAGCTCTTCTCTGAGACGTCCTGAACTCCCTCCGTCATCCGTGACGGTAACAATTGCGGACAGAGAATTCAGCCAGGCCCCGTCAACGCTCCCGCCGACAAATCGCTTCAGGCCCGCCAATAAGGTTGATAGACCGGTACCTCCGCCTATAGCGACTAGCTTCAGGCTGCGATTCGCGTCCAGGTTCTGCAAGTATTTGCTCCAGGTGTGACTCTACGGCGATGTCTAAACACGAATGATACCCGAAAGGTAAATGCTTTCAAAACAGCTTATGCAAAAACGCGCTGGGAATTGGGAGGCTCGGGTTGCGGGGAAGGATTGTTTGTTGAATCACTTTCAGCTGAGCAGAACCGACACTACTCACGAGCAGCAAAGACTAAGAGCTCAAATTCCGGATCACTTCGGAGGGGGTTTAGATCCTGATCCCGCTGGGCCCGAATTCGCAGATTGGGTTGAATGTCGAGGGCCTTGCGCAGTGACTTTAGCGCGGTGTCGATTGCACCCAGTCGTGCTCTGGTCGCAGCCAATCCATAGTGAATGTGAGCAGCCTCTGGTTCACGTCTAAGCGCCCGCTCAAAAAGCTCCTGAGCTGCGACGTAGTCGCCGCGATTCAGCTCGATGACCCCTCGGTCGTAAAGTGAATCGGCGTCACGCGGCAGCGCCAGCTCTGTGCGCAATCTTGCCTCGGCCACAGCAAGATAGGTCCGAGCCCGCGCGGTCACTTCAGACACTGTGGAATACTTCTCAACCAAACTGCGAAACAGATTGCGCGCTTCGGCAAAACGCCCGCGAGAAAATTCTTTATGCGCGGCTTCAAAGGCGCTCAGCGCTGCCGCCTCGTCGTGCGTCGGTTTTGGCGGCGGTGACGGTGGAACCGGCTTCTTAAGGACCAGCGGTTTTCTAGCTTGTATCGGTTTCGCCTTGTGAACACGGCCGCCGGCCTTTTTGTTTGGAGTAACAGAAGCACGGCTCACCTTTGTTGGCTTCCTGGATTTCGCTGGAGTTTTGGTAGTGCCCCGTTTTGCGGCGGCCACTCGCGGCTTTGACCTGTGCTTCGCGGCCGCCACCTTTGCAGCTTTCCGAGCCCGCGCTTTTCCGGCAGGTGAACGTTTGGTGGCCGGTTTCAGACGCGTGGACTTGCGCGCCAAAACACGCTTGCGGGTTGATGATGTCGCGGATGAATGACGCGAGGCGGAGCGTGTGCCAAGTCTCTTCACGCTCTTGGTGATAGGACTGCTCATGCGCAAAGCCCTCTTATGAAAGACCCTTTGCTGGAAAAACTACGTCAAGAAACTCGCAAAAGCTTAGCATAGCTCAGGGTGTAATTCAACGAAAGAATAGGGTTTGCGGCTAAAAGTTAGCGATATGTTGAACTCCTACGGCAACGGAGCAACCATGAAAAACACTTGAAGCGCCCGGAAGCCCGTGTTAATGTGACTCGTGAGCTTTGGCGATTGCGTTTTGACTCGCCCGAAGCGCGGACGGATTCGCTGACAGGTGCGGGCTGGCGAAGCCTCCGGTCCCGTCAATCTGCTTTCGTTCCCAGGGCGAGAGTATTGTCCTTCCCGTAAAATCCGCTCATTGTTTCCGGACCGACCGAAAAGTTCTCTCGATGGCCAACAGCCCAATCTTAATCCGCGAGCAGCGTTATCATCAGATTAAGGCACTCCTGGCGCGCCTGCGCCTCGACGCGTCCGCCCGTCTGGTAGTGTTGGTTGACAAGGATGGCCAACAGATCGCCGTTCATGGAGAGTTGGGTGAGCTTGATACCACCAGTCTGGCCTCTCTGGCTGCCGGCAATGTGGCTGCGACGGGCGGCATGGCAAAGCTAATCGGAGAGCGAGAGTTTCCCACCTTGTCGCATGAAGGCGAGCGGGAGAGTATTCACATCAGCGTGATCGGCAGGGTCCTGCTGCTCGTCGTTTTTGACGATAGATCGAGTCTTGGCCTGGTCAAACTTCGTTCCAAACAGGTTTCTCAAGAGTTAGCCCAGGCATTCGCGGAGGTTGAACGAGACTCACAGGCATCCGCCGCGGACGGTTCGCTCCCCTTCGGCGAAATTACGGATGAGGAGATTGACAGTCTTTTTTCGCAGCCCTAAACCAAAAGTTCTGTGAGTTCGGATGTTCAGAACTCAGCCAACTAAAGCCCTCTATGACATTCATTAACTACGCATCGCGCGAGATAAATTGCAAGATTGTGTACTACGGCCCCGGTCTGTGCGGCAAGACTACTAACCTGCAACACATCTACGACTCTACTGCTGCACAATCAAAGGGAAAGCTGATTAGCCTGGCAACGGAAACTGATCGGACGCTGTTTTTCGATTTCATGCCGCTTGAGCTGGGCACCGTACGTGGGTTCAAGACCCGTTTTCACCTCTACACGGTTCCGGGCCAGGTCTTTTATGAAGCGTCTCGCAAGCTAATTCTGAAAGGCGTGGATGGGGTGGTGTTTGTTGCCGATTCACAGGAAGAGCGGATGGATGCGAACATTGAATCGCTCTACAATCTTGAAGAAAACCTGCGCTCGTACGGCTATGAGTTGATGAAACTTCCTTACGTGCTCCAACTGAATAAGCGCGACTTGCCCAACGTCGTCCCGCCGGCAGATTTGACCGCTGAACTACAGCGGAAGGGTGAACCGGTAGTCGAGGCAATAGCTTCTAACGGTGTCGGAGTTTTCGATACTCTGAAGGCGGTTGCGAAACAGGTACTGACTGAGCTGCGAAAGAGTTAGCCGTGCTCGCCCGATCCTTGCCGGAGCTTATGCGATTGGCTTGACCATCAGCAGACCATCGCCGCCGTTCGAATAGTATCTGGGCAAGCGCTGGGTGACTGAGTAGCCCAGGCTCAAATAGAGTTTTTGCGCGGAAACATTAGCAGCGCGAACCTCAAGACGAACAATCCGCACGTCCCGCTGGCGAAATCCAGCTTCGATTCTATCCATTAAGCAACTGGCCAGACGCCGGCGCCGATGCTCAGGAGCGATGCCTATGGTAGTGATGTGGCCGGTGTGATCGGGCTCGAGCAACCCGATTACAAAGCCCGCCATGGCGCTGCTTTGCGTAACTACTCGATAAGAAACCGATTCCGACGCGGTCAGCAGATATTCAAAAGTGTCGCGGCTATAGGCTTCGCCGTCGACAAAGCATCGCTGATCGAGACGCCAACACTCGTCGAGTTGGGCAATAGTGAGCGGCCTCAGATCGTAGCGCGCATTAATCGGCGGCACCAACGTAATGTTGGGCTGGCTCGGCTCAGGCGTAGCCTGCCGATTATTCGGCCACCATTTCGGGCGAAATTTTTTGAGAACTGCCATAACCCGACTGCTAACCCTCTGGAAAGCTAAAGAGCGTGGCGGAGATTATAGCCTGTTAACACCGCTCGGTTACAAGCGTCGGCGGCGTCTCTGGTTTAAGTCACAGGATTAGCATGCAGTCACCGTAGCTGTAAAAGCGGTAATGTTTCTCTACGGCATTGCGGTAGGCCGCGAGAACTAATTCGGGCCCGGCGAAAGCGCTTACGAGTATCAGCAGAGACGAGCGTGGTAAGTGAAAATTCGTCAACAGCGCATCAACGACGCGGAATTTGTAGCCGGGAAAAATCGTTAAATCTGTCGAACCTGACCCGGCGGCGATCTCACCATTTGAGCCAACCGCCGATTCAAGCGCGCGGGCCGTAGTTGTGCCCACCGCAAATACTCGGCGGCCTTCAGCGCGCGCGCGATTGATTGATTGCGCTGCGTCGTCGGGAATCGAGAACCATTCAGGCGCGACGGCATGACTACTGATGTCGTCAACTCGCACCGGTTCGAATGTTCCGTACCCAACGTGCAGAGTGAGCTGCGTGACTTGCACGCCCTGCTCTTTCACCCGGGCCAGCACTTCGGGGCTGAAGTGCAGCCCCGCTGTGGGCGCTGCAATGGCGCCCCGCTGGCTGGCGTAAATTGTCTGGTAACGCTCTCGATCGCCGTCGGCCGAACCCTGTTCGCGTTTGATGTAGGGAGGCAGAGGCGGCTCGCCGATTTGGTCGATTAGGCTGTCTAAATCATGTCCCGGTTCAAATCTGATTACCCGCATGCCGCCTTCAAGCGCCTCAATCACCTGAGCCTGAAGCTTCGAGGTACCAAAAACAATTCGTGCTCCTTTTTGCAGGCGCCGAGCGGGCTTGGTTAACGTCCGCCATAGGTTTGGTTCGATTTCGCGCAAGAGCAGAAGCTCAACCGCACCACCTGAGGGTGCCCGTTCGCCGCGCAACCGAGCGGGAAACACCCGCGTGTTATTCAGCACCAGAACATCGTTTGCGCGCAGGTGATCAGGGAGGTAAGCGAATTGGGAATCGTGCCAGGTCTGGCTGGCCCGATTGACAATCAACATGCGCGAGGCATCGCGGCGCGCCAGCGGCTCTTGCGCGATTAGCTCTTCAGGAAGGTCGTAGTCGAATTCAGAGAGGTGCATGCCTTGTATTCAAGCTCTCTGACGAACCGAGGCACGACTTAGGAAAACGAAGCAGAGGGAACACTAACTGCAGGTGCCGCCAGCGGGTGTTCCATGTGCTCGCGATGGAACACGCCCGTCAATTGCGCGCCGAACAGCAAAACGAGGCTGGAGACGTATCCCCAGGTCAGTACCGCCACCACCGCGCCGACTGAGCCGTAAATTTGATCGTAATGAAAGTAATTCAGGCTCCACGCAAAAAGGTATTTCGCCCCTTCCCAGAGGAGGCCCGCAATAACGGCGCCCGGAATGGTGTCGCGCAGCGTCACGTGCGCGTTCGGCATGAAGCGATAGACCAATGCGAAGAGGGCAACGGTCACCAACAAGCTGAACAACGCGAAGACAATCTGCCAGAACAAGCTGCCGACTGAGGCGAGGAACCGGTAATTTTCAAGCTGTCTGGGCGAAAGACGACCGGCGATTTCCTGCAATCCCACCAATACCGATGTAGCGAGCACGGAAACTGATAGCAGTAACCCGACGATTCCGATCATTCCCAAAGTCAGCGCTCGGCCGTGGAGAAAAGTGCGCGGCGTCGTGCCCCAGATGCGATTGAGCGCGCGCTCGACCACCGAGAAGACCCACGAGCCGGCCCACAAAACGATCACCCCGCAGGTAATCATTACCTCTGTGCCAATGCCGGAAAAGGAACGAATAGTGTCCTGCAGAAACTTGCTTGAACCCGGATAGACCTGCACGATGTGATGCACCATCTCGTTGCCGGCGGCAATTCGATTGCTGAGAGCCAGCAGCAGCAACAAGGCCGGAAATAAGGTCAGTAAGCCAAAATAGCTCATCGCCGCCGCTGAGGTGAATAGATCGTTTTCATGAAACTGATGCACCGCATGCGAGATCATGCGCCGCCATGGTGACCGGTTGCGAACTCCGAAGGAATGTCGTGAGAAGCGTTTCATCCTAAGTCAGTGCTTTGTGTTTTGTTCTTCGCACTTGCTTGACCGCCACGTGCTCCCAGGTGAAGAGAACAAACTACAAAGGTCAAAGCACCAAGTCTAATTTATGGAGAATCAAATAAACTCGGCCGCTGCTGGCCGGTCTTGATTCCAAAATGTTGATAAGCGAGTTGGGTTGCCATCCGGCCCCGCGGCGTGCGATTGAGAAAACCGATCTGAATCAAATATGGCTCGATAATTTCTTCGATAGAGTCTTTTTCTTCATGAATCGCCGCCGACAGCGTACCGACACCTACCGGCCCGCCCTCAAATTTTTCGATAATCGTCAGAATTAACTTGCGGTCCATTTCATCCAGCCCGTAGGTATCGACTTCCATGCGGTTAAGCGCATCCACTGCGACTTCATGGGTGATGCGACCGTCGTAATCGACCTCGGCATAATCGCGCACGCGGCGCAACAAGCGGTTGACGATTCGCGGCGTGCCCCGCGCGCGCCGGGAAATTTCCCGCGCCCCGGCTTCTTCAATCTCGACATTTAGAATGCCGGCCGAGCGTTTGCAAATTGTCTCCAGGTCTTCGTGGGGATAAAAGTCCAAATGAAAATTAATTCCAAAGCGTCCGCGCAAAGGCGCCGTGATCAAACCGGCCCGCGTCGTGGCTCCAATCAAAGTAAACTTGGGCAATTCGAGCTTGATCGAGCGTGCACCCGGTCCCTGACCAATTAAAAGGTCGAGATTAAAGTCCTCCATCGCCGGATACAATTTTTCTTCCAGGGCCGGCAACAGCCGATGGATTTCATCAATGAAGAGAACATCGCCTTCCTGAAGGTTCGTTAGTAAGGCGGCAATGTCGCCGGTCTTTTCGATTGCCGGACCCGAGGTTGAACGCAGTTGGGCGCCCATTTCGTTGGCAATTATGTGCGCCAGCGTGGTTTTCCCTAAGCCCGGCGGTCCAGTCAGCAGCACGTGATCCAGCGCTTCACGCCGTTTCAACGCGGCCTTGACGTATACGCGCAGATTCTCTTTCGCTTTGGTCTGGCCTATGTAATCGGCGAGATGCGTCGGACGCAGAGACAGATCGTACTGGCGATCCTCTTCGGTTGGGCTGGCGCTTAACGCTTCGGCTGCTCTGGTCGCTTTAGGCATTGATCAGTTGAATTGTGGATGCGAAGCGAGCTGTTGGTCAACTTCTCCGTGTTCAACGTGGTATTCATACCTGTAGATTTACCACGGAGACACGGAGGTCACAGAGAGAGCTATGCTTTCGCCAACGAACGCAAACTACGACGCAAGACTACTTCGACGGAGAGCTCGCCGCCTTCGTCTATTGCTGTCTTAACGGCTTTCTCGGCGGCCACCTTTTGGTAGCCGAGATTCGCCAGCGCCGACATTGCGTCGTTGCGAACTGAATCCTCAGTAATGGGGCCACCGGCAGCAGCCGCTTTCGCTGCAAATTCTTCTTCCAGCGCCGGTGACGACAAGGCGGCGATCTTGTCGCGCAGATCGACGACCAAACGCTCGGCAGTTTTTCTACCGACGCCGGGAATCGCCACCAGTCGCACCAGGTTATTAGTGCGAATCGAAGCGATCATCTCGTCCGCATTCATCCCGGATAACAACTTAATCGCCAGTCCGGGTCCGACGCCGTTGACCGAAATTAATTGTAGGAAAAGTTCGCGCTCGCGCGCCGTTCTGAATCCGTAAAGTCGAATGGCGTCCTGACTAACGTGCGTATAGATGCGAAGCTGCACTGGCGCACCCGCGTCTCCCAACTCATAAAAAGTTGAAACCGGAATCGCGACTTCATAGCCCACGCCGCCGACATCGACAATGGCTGAGGTGGCTTGTTTCGAAAGCAAAGTGCCTGATAAATAAGCGATCATCTCTGGAACGCCGACTGGAGCGCAGGCATCTCAGCCTGCAAGCGCGCGAAGCGCGCTGAAGCCCTCTCTCACGGTCGGGCTACTGCCCCGCCTCATTGGTGACGGTTTCCTAAACGGCGCTCGATTATCGCGTAAGGAATTTGCAATCGCAAATCTACTGCTTTCCGGTGCAGCCGTCTCAGCGTTATACTTGCTGACGAGTTTACGACATGAAGCGTGAAAAGATCTCTGAGCTGACCACGAATCGTCTGAGCGTCTATCTGCGTTGCCTGAACGAGCTGGCGTCTGCTGGAATCAAGACGGTCTCGTCGCAGGAGCTGGCTGAGCAATTCAATCTCAACTCAGCGCAAATTCGTAAAGACCTGGGTTACTTTGGCGAGTTCGGCGTGCGCGGGACCGGGTATTTCATCAACGACCTGAGGGAACACCTGACGAAAATTCTCGGGCTCGACAAACCCCATCACGTCGGCATCGTGGGCGCCGGGAGGCTGGGAACGGCGCTGGCGAATTACAACGGCCTTTCGAAATCAAACTTCTCGGTCGTCGCCCTGTTCGACAACGACGGGGAAAAGATTGGGCAGCGGGTCGGGCCGGATCGGATTCCCGTGCACGATGTGAAGAAGATTGCCAAAGTCGTGCGCGACGAAGAAATCGATGTCGCGGTGATCGCCGTACCAGCGCGAGTCGCGCAGCGAGTCCTGAATCAAATTACTACCGCGGGTGTGAAAGCAGTTTTGAACTTTGCGCCGGCGCCGCTCACGGCGCGTCTGGGTGTGAAAGTCAAGACTGTGGATCTGACGACCTCACTCGAGTCCTTGTCATACTTTTTGGCGCGCCCACAATCGTCCCAGTTGACCAAGGCGCGACGCCAGCATTCGCAATTGAAGAAGGCTGAATCCAGCGACAGCTCGGAACTGTAGATTAAGCCTTCGCTAAGTGTTTTGATGTTAAGCTTGAAAAAATAGAAAAGAGACGGTAGTTGGACGAACAAACCGCCAGACGCGACCTGCTTCGGATTTGCCATTTAATGTACGAGCGCAGCTATGTCGTTTCGTCTGATGGCAATGTGAGCGTCCAACTCGACGACGGCCGCGTGCTGGCCACGCCGACAATGACTTGCAAGGGGCGAATGACGGACGACCTGATTGCGATCACGGATCTGGAAGGACGTTCACTCAATGATCGGCACGCGTCGAGCGAACTCGCGATGCACCTCTTGATTTATCGCGAACGACCCGACGTGAAGGCTGTATGCCACGCACATCCACCGCACGGCACCGCTTTCGCGGTCGCGGGCTTGGCAATCGACCAGCCGATTCTTTCCGAAGTGATCCTGACGCTGGGTTGCGTACCGCTGGCTGAATACGGCACACCTTCGACAGACGAGTTGACTGACGCGATGCGGCCGCTGGTCAAACACCACAACGCGCTGCTGATGGCCAATCATGGCGCCGTGGCGTACGGATCGGATCTGTGGCAGTCCTTTGATCGGCTGGAGACCCTCGAGCACACGGCGAAGATCGCGATCCTTTCGCGCGTGCTCGGCGGTTCGCGTAATTTGTCGCCGGACGCGATAGAAAAACTTATTAACGTGCGTGAAGCGGCCGGCTATCTCGATCAGGGCGCGCGATGTCAGGCTTGCGGTTACTTGCACGAGACCAGCCTGGCGTGTCCGACGGGTGATCGCCCGGCGGCGCGTTCGTATTCCTCTTCGTCGAATGGAGCAGGCAAAGTATCGCTGACCCGTGAAGAATTGGTTGAGCTGTTAACCGAAGCAGCGCGACTAAAGAGCTCGTAAACTGCGAATCGTAAACCGTGAACCGCAAGGCGGCGGGACTATGCTATGCTGTTCGCGATCTACGATTGACGATTTACGAATCACGCTTCTCACAGGAGAAACTGAATGCAAGAAGCACTCGGAATGGTGGAAACCAAAGGTCTGGTGGCAATGATTGAAGCGGCCGATGCAATGGTCAAGGCCGCTAATGTCACGCTGGTTGGTTACGAAAAGATCGGCGCCGGATTTGTTACCGCGATTGTCCGCGGCGACGTCGCGGCGGTAAAAGCGGCGACCGATGCCGGGGCCGCGGCGGCGCGACGCGTCGGAGAACTCGTCAGCGTGCACGTGATTCCGCGTCCGCACGGCAGCGTCGACGAGGCGATGCCGATCAGCGCCCAGAGTCGCGCATGATTATCGCGCGCATCATTGGGACAGTCGTGGCGTCGCAAAAAGACGAACGGCTGGAAGGAAAAAAGCTGCTCATCGTTCGGCCCGTCAATCTTGATGGCACTGACACGAGCGGCTATGTCGTCGCCGTGGATACAGTCGGCGCCGGCTTTCATGAACGCGTGCTCGTCGTGGCCGGCTCCAGCGCGCGTCTGGCCCAAAACATGAAAGATACGCCGGTCGACGCGGCGGTCGTCGGGGTGATCGATACGGTGGATATCCATGCCGCCGACACTGCACTCTAGGCCGTAAACAGCTACGTGCGCTTTGGTCGACGGTTCACCGTTCAGGTTTTACGCAGATGCAACTCGCCCGGGTCATCGGCACTGTCGTCGCAACGATTAAGAACCCTTCGCTTGAAGGTCGCAAGCTGCTCATCGTCCAGTCACTCGATAAAAATCTCGCGCCGCAGGGCAAGCCTTTGGTGGCTATCGATGCAGCCGGCGCCGGCGTCGGAGAGTTGGTCTTCTGGTGCCGGGGAAAGGAAGCGAGTTTTCCTTTCAAGCGCGAAGATACGCCGAGCGATTGCACGATTGTTGGGATTGTTGATTCTGATAAACATGTCAGTCGTCATTAGTCAGGTGCTAGTTGCAAAGACAAAACAACTGACTACTAACCACTGACAACTGACTAAAGAGATGATTCTCGCAAGGGTCCTGGGAAACATCGTCGCCACGCAAAAGAACGCGCGCTATGACAACGCGCGGATAATGCTGTGCGAACACATTACGCCCGAGGGCCAAGTGACCGGCCACACGGTGCTGGCCCTGGATTCGGTCGATGCCGGCGTGGGCGATACGGTGCTGATTGTTCAGGAAGGCTGGAGCGCGTCGACGACGGCGACCGGAAAGCCCGGCGCGGCGATCGATTCCGCGATTGTGGGAGTCGTCGATTACATCGATTTACTTGAGGCCGAATGAGCCCGCGATCCCAGTAGTGACGGTTTCGATCTCATGAGCAGTGAACAAGACCAAGCAAGGCTCATTGCTGAACGCGTAGCGCGGCGAGTGGCTGGAACTCCCGATGGCGCATCATCTCCGCATAACTCAGGTCCCAGTCCTCAAAACGGCGGCCCGGTGCGTGAAGAAATATCCGCAATCCGGGAAGGTCTGCACGTACTGGAAAACAAACTCGAAAGGATTGAGTCAAAGATCGTTCAGGGCGTCAGACAGCCGTCCGAGCCTACCCGCGCCCGCGTGATTGATTTTGTTTCCACGGGCCCGCCCTTAAGATCCTCTCCGGCTATCGAATCACCGCCGCAGCCGTCCGAAACAGGTTTACCTGAGCAGAAATCCAAAATCGCTACTCAGTTTGTTCCCGCCACGCATTCACCTTGGCTCAGGGATTTTAATAACACGGTCGAGCATGCCAGCCAGGAGCGCTTCGGAATCGAAGAGGCTACCGTGACCGAGTTGGTTGAATTCTTTGAGAACGAAAAGAAGTGCTCAGTCGAACCCGGCGGCAAGCCTTGCGATCATTGCGCGATGTGCAGCTCGCGTGGATTTTAGTTTCAAACTGCTGCAGCACTATGGAAGAACTGTAAAGTCATAGCCGTGATCGCCTTTTGGTTCATGCTTGCCTGGCCCGAATTCAATTAGCAGATATTCTCCCGGCCTCAAATCCGATTTTGGCGTAATCGCAACTACATCGCTGGAAACGCGTATGACGACGGTCTCATTCATGGCTTGCTTCTTGAGTCTGGCATCACCACGCCAGTTGAATATGCCAGTCGGCCTGACTTCGAGTGTCCGGGTTGATTTCTTTTGGTCCAGCTGGACGATCACCAGTTTTGTCCGCGATCCAAAGAAGTGCTGATCAATGAAGCTACTTTGACCAGGCATCCGCACATAGAATGTGGGCCTTGGCCCAGTAACCTTCACGAGTGCTTGCCGTCCTTCATAGACGACGTCCATGCCGGGACTGACAATGCCTCCGCTTAGGATCTCCTTGTGGGTGTCCTTCAGCTTCGCCCTCGATATGGAGGAGTGATTAAGCTCAATCCACTCCGTGCCGCTCTTATAGAAGTAGCCCTTTTTGCACGGCAACCCGGCAATCTGCGTAACCTGAACGATTGAGGTATCGGTTGACACGGCCTTGATTGTTTGGGCCGCGCCACAGTTTGTCTGCGGTTGCTTCTCTTGTTGTGCCAGCGCAACCGAACAAACGCACAGCACAGAAGCCACCAGGAGAGAGATGCATGGTCTCCTTTTCATCTTTGAAACTCCTTTCATCAAATAGCGGAGTATCTCTGGCAGGACGGAAATTCATCATGTCACCAAGGGAAGCCCTGTTGCTAATCAGACAGTGCATTGTACCCATACCGAACCAGTCTGTTAAGAGCTAATCAATTATTGTGGATCTCTTGTAAGGGGAGAAGCTTGCACCGGGACAACTGGCCAAATCGCGACAAGCAAGTGCAAGCGGAAAGCACTCAAGCCCATAAATTCACCTCGGAATAAGCCGATGCAGCAGATAAAAAAGCGCGACTCCTGCGAAAACCACAATCGAAACAATTGGGTTCTTTTCTTCCGTACGATTAACCTCTGGAATCAGATCGCTCGCGGCGACATATAAAGTCACTCCAGCTGAGAACGGCAAAGCATAAGCGACTGAGCCTGCGAAGCGTTCCTTCAAAAGTGCTACGCCCACCACGCCAGCGAACGTAGCAGCGCCAATGGCGAGCGCTGCCGCCGCCGCTTTCTTCGAAGACCGGCCCGACGCCAGCATGATCGAAGCGACGGTGAATCCTTCCGGGACTTTGTGCAGCATGATTGCGATGAAGACGAGCAAGCCGACCCTGGTGTTGACCAGGAACGCCGCAGCGATCGAAACGCCGTCAAAGAAAGTGTGAATAGTCAGACCACCGATGGCCGTGTAGGCTGCGCCGGGACGGATCACTGACTCGGGATGAGTCTCGGCGCCAAAGTGAAAGTGCGGCGCTACCGTGTGCTCGAATAATTGGATCAGAAGATACCCGCCGAGCAGGAGGGTGAAGGCACCCACGACTGCTTCCGCGGCGCTCGCGCCCTTTTCGTCGCTCGTCCAGAGCCCGACCGTCTCTGGAACAATCTCAATAAAGATCGCGGCCAGCATAAAGCCGGCGCCGAGCGCGACCAGGTATTTCAAAAGCTTCGCCTCGCGTCGATGTGCACCCGAAGACGCGAGCAACAGGCCGCCGAAGAGATTCGCCAGCGCGGCGAGCGCTCCAAATAACAAAAGTCCGGGAATTCCAGTCATCTTGATCAGGCCTGGGTGGCACGGGCCTCCCGCCCTTGAATCACGCGCACGGTGCGCGTGCCACAAGGCGGGGACTATACATCATAAAGGAGAGAAGTAGACTCAGGGCAGGCTGAAAAAAACTGTAAAAACTCTTGACAGGCCCGAATTACGCGCGTAGTATCGCCGGTGGAGTGAAGTGGAGCAAGGTGGCCCTAACGACCCAGACCGAACTTAAAAGCAGCGCGAACTGTAGACCCGTCTCCTTTGCTTCCCCGAACCGGACTCCATGTTACGAGGCAACTATACAGCACGAATCGATTCCAAAGGCCGGCTCAAAGTGCCGACCCTATTCCGTCGTTACGTGGAAGAGAAGTACGGCTCGGCGCTGTATCTTACCAGCTTAACGGGCGAATGCGTACGCATTTATCCGATGCCGGAATGGGAAGCGATTGAACAGCGGCTTTCGTTGTTGCCTTCGATGGATCCCGCGAGGCGCAAGTTCCTTGACAGAACGAATTACTTTGGACAGCAATCGTCGATGGACACACAGGGTCGGGTACTGATTCATCCGTTGCTGAGAAAGAGCGCTGCGGTTATTGGCGATGTCGCGGTGCTCGGTTATTTGAGTTACCTGGAAGTTTGGGAGCTCGACAAGTTCCAGCAGCGCATGCTTTCCGATCCTTATACCGAGGAAGACGAAGCAGCGATTGCACGTTTGGGAATCTAAGAGGCAACCATGGGACACAGACTCAAGTCTGTGCTACCTGTTAGCTCTTTGAACGAGATCACGGGGCGGTGGTGATGGCGGTGCCTTTGGGGGGCAGGGGCTCGGCGCCCCATCGTCCCGTGCTACTTCAAGAGACGATCGAGTTGCTCGCAGCGGCGCGAGGTGGGTTGTTTGTCGATTGCACGGTAGGCCTGGGCGGGCATAGCGAAGCAATTCTGCAAGCATCCCGTGACGCAACGGTGCTGGGTATCGATCGCGACGAAGAAGCTCTCGAGCTGGCCAGAGAGCGATTAGCGCAATACGGCTCGCGCTTTCGCGCCGTGCAGGCTGACTTTCGTGAACTTACGCGGGTCCTCGCGACAGCGAAGGTCAGTCAAGCGCGCGGCATTCTCGCCGACCTGGGAGTTTCATCGTGGCAACTGGACTCGCCCTCGCGGGGATTCAGTTTCCGGCATGACGCGCCGCTCGATATGCGTATGGACGTTGCGGGTGGCGGGGAAACCGCGGCCGAGTTGCTCGGTCGTCTTTCTGAAGTTGATATTGCGCGCATAATTTTTGAGTACGGTGAAGAGCGCCGCTCGCGTCGCATCGCTCGGTTTATTGTCGAGCGCCGTGAACGCGGCGAGCCGGTAAGTACGACGCGCGACCTCGCCCAGTTAGTTGAACGCGCCGTCGGACCAGGGAAAAAACGGAGGATCCATCCAGCCACGCGAACGTTTCAAGCGTTGCGTATAGCAGTCAACCAGGAACTCGAGAACCTTGATCGGTTTGTCGCGGAATCGGTTGACCTTTTAGAGCCAGAAGGGCGCCTTGCAGTTATCAGTTTTCACTCGCTTGAAGACCGCATCATCAAGCGAACGCTCTTGAAGCTTTCCGGTCGATGTCAGTGCCCGCCGCGAGTGCCCCAATGCACCTGCGGTGCGCGCAGGATGATTGACATCCTGACGCGGCGACCGATAACACCAGGCGAAGAGGAAGTTGCGGACAATCCGCGAGCGCGCAGCGCCAAGCTGCGAGCCGGCAGAAAACTCCCGACAACGACCGATTGAGAGGTTCATTAGAAAAGATGATCCGAAGAGTTCCCTCGAGACAGCGAAACGCGCCGGTGGCCCGCGAGCGGGATCAGGATGCGTTGTTGCGTCTGGGACTACTGCTGCTCTGCGGACTGACCCTGGCCGGCGGGTTTGTTTACGCCGGAGTTCAGCACTTTACCGCTCTGCGGAACGGCTACCAGACCGAGAATCTGCGCCGCGTGCGAGCTCAACTGGCCGAAGATCAGCGGAGATATCTTTTGGAACGGGAAGCCGCGGCCAGTCCGGCGCGTTTGGAGCGCGCCGCCCGCCAGCTTGGCATGCAGGCGATGCAGCCGTCACAGATCGATCCCTTGAGACAAAAGAAGAGAGAAACGACTGACAAAGCTGCGCCGGCGTCAGTTCAATCATCTCAATCGACCGGCGCACCCGCTGAGACGCAAGGCAAATCAATCCGGCAGAAAAACCTGGATGAAGCACGCTTGCACTAAACCAATCTGATTTGGCGCGATCGCGCTAACTCGGCCACCGCGTTTGGAGTTCCGAAATGCCCCGTCGTCCTACCGCCATCGAAGCGCCACGGTCTGGCAACTCGCACCGGCGCGCTCGGTGGGTCGCGCTGGGGTTGGTGGCCTGGATGCTCCTGATTGGGGCGCGCCTCGTTCAACTTCAGGTTCACCAACACGACGATCTCAGCGCCCGCGCGCGAAATCAGCAGCTCGGAACAATTGAAACCAGCCCGACCCGCGGTCAGGTGCTCGATCGTCAGGGCCGCGAGTTGGCCCGCAGCATCGAGACGGAATCTTTTTTTGCCGATCCTCGGGACATTCTTAACACCGACGAAACCGCACGACGGATCGCCGCGATTACGGGCCAGGATCGCGGGGAACTGGCGAATCGTCTTGGTGAGGCCAAGGCTTCAAACAAGAAGTTCGTCTGGATTACGCGCCGGCTGGATGTGGCGACAGCTAACAAACTCGACGTGCTGGAACTCAGCGGTGTATTTTCGCGCAAAGAACCGAAGCGTTACTATCCGAACGATTCACTCGCCGCGCATGTACTTGGTTTCGTCGGCTCTGACGAGGTGGGACTGAGCGGCGTCGAGCAATATTATAACGAGAAGATTCGGGGAGATTCGGGAAAGCTTTTTCTGGAAATGGATCGTGACCGGCGTGCCTTTGAGAGTTACGAGGTACAGCCGCATCCCGGCCAGACCGTGGTCCTCACGATTGACCAGGTCATTCAATACCGGACTGAACAGGCTTTGAGCGCCGCGGTCCAGCGGGCGCACGCCAAATCCGGCACAGCAATCGTGATGGATCCCCGGACGGGCGAAATTCTGGCGCTCGCCAATACCCCGTCTTTCGATCCTAACCAGCCGACGAGCGTCTCAGCGGAAAGCCGATCGAACGGAGCGCTGCAGAGTATCTACGAGCCGGGCTCGACCTTCAAGATCGTTGCCTATTCAGCGGCGATCGAAAAGGGCCTGGTCAAACCCGAAGACAAGATCGATTGTCAGATGGGCCAGATTACGGTCGCCGGCCGTTTGATTCACGATCATCATCCATTCGGGGTGCTGACGGTGGCGGACGCGCTCGCCCAATCAAGTAACGTCGGCGCGATCAAGCTCGGGCTGTTGGTGGGCAACGAATCGATGTACGAGTTCATGAGGCGGCTCGGGTTTGGCTCGCGGACCGGAATCGATCTGGCCGGCGAGTCGCCGGGAATCCTGCGCCCGCTGAATCGCTGGCAACCTTCGTCGATCGGATCGCTGGCCATGGGCCAGGAGGTCGGCGTAACGCCTTTGCAGATGGCCGCGGCGTACAGCGTGCTGGCCAATGACGGACAGTGGGTAAAGCCGCACCTCGTGCGCGAACTACGCTCGCCCGACGGCACTGTCTTGTACCAGGCAAAACCGGAAATGCGACGCGCTTTGAAACCTGAGACCGTCGTGGCTTTGCGAAGCATGCTGGAAGGCGTGACGCTGCGCGGCACGGCGCGCAAGGCTCAACTCGATGGCTACAGTGCGGCCGGCAAGACCGGCACGGCGCAGAAGATTGATCCGAGGACGCATGCTTACTCAGCTACAAAGTACATTGGCTCGTTTGTCGGCTTTGCGCCCGTGAGCAATCCCGCGGTGGTGATCATTGTGGTGATTGACGAGCCGCGGGGCGCCTATCATGGAGGAGACGTGGCCGCGCCGGTTTTTCGCCAGATTGCCGAACAGATACTTCCTGACTTGAGCGTCCTGCCGGATGTGGAGTTAAAGCCCGGCACGCAATTGATTGCCCAGGCGCCCATGCCATCGTCAAAAAGCGTGAAAGCGGCGCAACAGCAAAATGAAGAGCGCGAGGCGACCCTGCCAACGGTGACGGCGCGGAATTTCAGTGGCCAGGCAAGTGAAGTTGTGTTCGCAGTGGCGACGAAAAGGGGAGTGTTGATGCCCGACCTGCGTGGGCAAAGTGTCAGGGACGTTGCCCGCATGTGCGCGCAGCTCGGATTGCGGCTGGAGGCGCGCGGTGACGGACGCGCGCTGCGCCAGATGCCGGAACCAGGCGCGGAACTTGATTCAGGCCAGGCTGTGCGGGTGGATTTTGGCCGCAGCAATTAGGCTTTTTCAAATCGTTTGAGGTCAGATGAGCAGACGTGAAGCTGAGGACGGCAGCAGAATTAATGGGCGCGACGACTGACGGTCTCAGCGCTGAGTTCTTTGACAAAGAAATAGTTGACTTCTCGATCGATTCTCGCACGGTGAGCGAGGGAGAGCTGTTTTTCGCTCTATCTCAACCGGATTACGAGCGGGCGGGATTCAATGGCACCTTTGCCGATGCTCACGATTTTATCGCGCAGGCATTGGATAAGGGCGCCATTGCCGCAGTCGCGCGAAGAGAGCGGGTGGCGGGCGATGAAAAGATGGAAGCGTTGGGCAATCGCCTCTTGCTGGTTCCGGATGCGATTGCCGCGCTGCAAACCCTGGCGCGTAAAGTTTACGAACGCTGGGGGCGGCCGGTAATTGGAATCACCGGCAGTGCGGGCAAAACGACTACGAAAGAGTTGACGGCCCACGTGCTTCTGAATACCGGTTATCGCGTACTTAAGAGCGAGCGCAATTATAACAACGGCCTGGGCCTGCCGCTTTCGGTTTTGCAGATGGTGAGCAAAGGTCACAAACCCGATGATTATGATCTGGCAGTACTCGAGATGGGCATGTCCTCACCCACGCACGAGATTCGCAGGCTCGTGCGGATCACGCCACCCGACGTAGGGGTGGAATTAATGGTCGCGCCGGTGCATCTGGAGCATCTGGGCACGATCGAAAATGTCGCCGCCATGAAGGCCGAACTGATTGAAGGGCTGAAACCGGGCGGCGTGGCGGTACTAAACGCGGATGACGAACTCGTTATGGAAATGAAGTCAAAAACAAACGGTGAGGTGCTGACGTTTGGAATCGAACATGATGCTGACGTGACGGCGAAGGGCATCGACACGTCGCGGTTTGGATCGATTCGCTTCCGTCTGCAGACACCTATGGGCAACGCGGCCGCGGATCTGCCGATGACCGGACGACACAATCTGATGAACGCGCTGGCGGCATCGGCGGTGGCGACGGCGTTGAAGGTCAAGCCGGAGTTGATTGCCGATGCGTTGCGGACAGCCCGGCCACCGCGAATGCGCGGCGAAGTTCTGGACTTTGCCGATGGGTTCACAGTAGTGGACGATTCCTACAACTCGAATCCGCGGTCGCTGATTGGCATGGTGAGGACCCTCGCGGAAGCGAAGGAAAACGTCAGCCGCCGCATCGTGATCGCCGGCGAGATGCTTGAGCTGGGGCCGGAGTCGCCACAGATGCATCGTGAGGCTGGCCACGAGATCGCGCGTCTCGGAATTGACGTATTGTGGGGTGTGCGCGGTCTGGCCAGCGAAATGGTGTCGGCGGCGCGCGCAGCAGGCATTGTGGGCGCGAGTTTCTTCGAAAGTTCTGACGACGCGGCCGCAGCCGCACTGAAGGAAGTGCGCGCCGGCGACCTGATTCTGGTCAAAGGCTCGCGCAGCGTCGAGACGGATAGGATCGTAGCTGCACTGAAGGAGAGGTTTGCGCTGACGGGAGTGGACAAAAGATGACGAGTCAGTTGTCAGTAGTTAGTTGTCAGTTGCAAACTCTGGCTACTAACAACTGACCACTGACAACTGACGAGATGATCTATTACATCTTTTACGAGTTGATCTTTGGCCACTCAAACCAGAATTGGTGGCTCATAAAAGCGCTGAATGTATTTCAGTACGTCACCTTTCGCACTGCGTACGCTTCGATCACGGCGTTGCTGATCTCCCTGTTATCGGGACGAAAACTTATCAACGCTCTTAAGCGATGGAACATCGGCCAGCAAATCCGCGAAGAAGGACCGCAAGCGCACATCGCCAAACGCGACACGCCCACGATGGGTGGATTGTTGATAATTGCGTCGGTGGTGATTTCGACTCTGCTGTGGGCACGGCTGTCGAGCGTCTATGTCTGGATCATCATCTTTGCGACACTGGCGTTCGGAGCCGTCGGATTCGCCGACGACTATCTGAAGCTGGTGAAACGGCGCAGCCTGGGATTGACGGCCCGGCAGAAGCTTTTTTTTCAGTTGATCATCGCCTTCTGCGTCTGGTTGGTGTTGTTCCTCTCAACCAAGTACTTAAATACCAAGTATTCATGGAACGTCAGTATTCCCTTTTTCAAAGATACGGCAATTCCGAACGGAATCAGCACGATTCCTGCCGGGCTCTACCTGGTCTTGATCGTGGTGGTCCTCTTGGGTGCGACAAACGCCGTGAATTTGACGGACGGCCTCGACGGGCTCGCGATCAGCATCACCTTCATCGCCATGACGGCGTTGACGGCGTTCACTTATTTGAGCAGCGATCTGCGCTGGGCGCGCTATCTGGACTTAACGCACCGGCCGGAAGCCGCGGAACTGACGGTTTTCTGTGGCGCCCTGGCCGGCGCCAGTCTCGGCTTTCTCTGGTTCAATGCGCCACCGGCGGAAGTTTTTATGGGCGACGTCGGCAGCCTGGCGATCGGCGGCGCAATCGGAACTATCGGCGTGCTGACAAAGCAGGAGTTCATGTTGTTGATGGTCGGCGGCGTGTTCGTGCTGGAGGCGATGTCGGTGATGTTGCAAGTGAGCGTCTTCAAAATGACCAAGAGCACCAGCGGCGTCGGTCGGCGCGTCTTTAAGATGACGCCGCTGCATCATCACTTTGAAATGGTGGGCTGGAAAGAATCGAAGATCGTGTTTCGCTTTTTGATCCTGGCGATCTTGTTTGCTCTGCTCAGTCTTTCGACTTTGAAACTGCGATGAGAAATGTTTAGAGGCGGGCTACCGCCCGTCTGCTGGTGGCGAAAGAAAGGCGGGCAGTAGCCCGCCTCTAACGATGGTAGGGTTCCGGAAATTGCGAGATGAAAGTCATTGGCGAAGTTCTGGGTTCCTTGCTGCTGGCGCTGCTGGTGCTTCGCGCCTCCGGGTCGATCTTTGGCATGATTAACGAGTGGAAGTTGCGGGCAGGAAAGTTCTAGTCATCGGCGCGGCCCGGAGCGGTATCGCGAGCGCCCGGTTTCTCGCGCACCGGGGCGCGACGGTGGCGCTTAACGATCGCAAGCCGCTGGCCGAGTGGTCGGAAGCTGCGCTGGCTTTGAAAATTGAAGGGGTGGGTCAGATCGCCGGGGAGCCGCCGTCGTGGCTGCTGGATCAGATAGACCTGGTGGTCGTGAGTCCCGGGGTGCCTACAAAGGCAATTCCGATTCGCTATGCGGATCGCCGCGGCGCTGAAGTGATTGGCGAAATCGAGCTGGCGACGCGCTTTCTGCGCGGACGCGTGGTGGCAATCACCGGCACGAATGGGAAGACGACCACGACGAGTTTGATTGGAGAGATGTTGAAAGACGCAGGGCTGCACGTGCAAGTTGGCGGCAACATCGGGACGCCGCTTATTTCAATGGTTGACGCTTCGCGTGACGATGGTTGGACGGTAGTTGAAGTCTCGAGCTTTCAATTGGAAACGATCGTGAATTTTCATCCGACAGTGGCCACGGTGCTGAACGTCACCCCGAATCACATGGATCGCTACGACTCGCTGATGGACTACGCCGCCGCCAAACACAACGTCTTTCGCAATCAGACGCCTGGCGACGTGGCGATTCTGAATGCGGATGACGAGATCGTTTCCTCCTGGGCTGACGGTTTGCGTGCGCACGTCGTGCAATTTAGTGTCAAACATGAGTTGGAAGAGGGACTGTTTTTGCGCGGGCGAGATTTGATCTCGCACACAAAAGACGGCGAGCGCGTGCTGATGACCCGGGAAGAAATGAAGCTGAAAGGTACGCACAATGTCGAGAATGTTCTGGCGGCGATGGCAGCGGGTTTGGCTTGCGGCGCCGCTCCCGCTTCGTTGCGGGAAACCGTGCGCCGGTTTCGGCCAGTTGAACACCGGCTCGAAGAAGTCGCGGAAATAAATGGCGTGCGGTTTTTCAACGACTCGAAAGCGACCAGTGTCGACGCTACCATGAAGGCGCTGGAAGCTTTCGCCGGCGACAAAGGGAAAGTCGTGCTGATCCTCGGTGGGCGGGGTAAACAGGCGCCTTATTCACCGCTGGCACCGCTGGTTAGCGAACGCGTGCGCAGGATGATTCTGATTGGCGAAGACGCGCCGGCGATTGAAAGGGATCTGGGGCCGGCAGCGCCATTCGAGCACGCGTCGGATATGCATGACGCGGTTGCGCGAGGGTTCGCCGCGGCGAAACCGGGCGATGTAGTTCTCCTGGCGCCGGCCTGTGCCAGCTTTGATATGTTCGAAAGTTTCGAGCACCGGGGAAGAGTATTTAAGGACGAAGTTTCGAGTTTGCAGTTTCGAGTTTCGAGTTCAGGCCAACCCGAAACTCGAAGCTCGTAACTCAAAACCGTCGAAGCGCTATGCCGCAGAAATTACAAATCGACAAATGGTTATTTTCAGCGACGGCGGGCCTGGCCTTGTTCGGCGTGGTCATGGTTTACAGCGCGTCGGCGGTGATCGCGCTCCAGGAAAATCACAGTCAGTTCCATTACGTCATCAAGCAGACAGTTTGGACCTCGCTCGGTTTTGTGGCGATGTTTGCGGCGATGCGTTTTGATTACCAGCGTTTGAACCAGCGTTGGATTATTTACGGTTTGCTGATAGTGACGGTCCTGTTGCTGGTAGCTGTTTTTGGATTCAGACCGGTCAACGGGGCGCGCAGATGGATTCGGCTGGGTAGCCTCTCAATGCAACCATCCGAAATCGCAAAGCTCGCGCTGGGTTTGTTCCTGGCTCGTTTTCTGGAAAAGCGCGCCGGCGAAGAGGCTTCGTTCTGGAAAACTTTCCTGCCGTGTTTTGCCGTACTCGGAGTAGTGGCCGGGTTGGTGGCGAAGGAAACGGATCTGGGAACGGCGTTGATGCTGGCGATCATCTGCTTCACGATTTGTTTTGCCGCCGGCATGCGCCCTCGGCATCTGGTTTACGCTTTGGTGCCGGCGCTTTTATTTGTGGGGAAAATGTTAATCTTCACGCCGTTTCGCTGGCGGCGACTCATTTCGTTCGTCGATCCGTGGGCAGATCAGCAGGGCGCGGGCTATCAGGTGGTGCAATCGTTGATCGCAGTCGGTTCGGGTGGCACGCATGGGCTTGGTTTTGCGCAGGGCCGGCAAAAACTTTTGTTCCTGCCATTCGCCCACTCGGATTTCATCTACGCAGTGATCGGCGAAGAGCTGGGCTTAATCGGAGCGCTGGTCGTTGTTTTGGTCTTCGCGATCTTCCTGTGGCGCGGAATGCGCGCCGCGCTACGAGCGCCCGACCGTTTCGGCATGCTGCTGGGCGTGGGAATAGTCGTTGGCATTGTGGCTCAGGCCCTCTTTAACATGAGCGTGGTGCTGGCTCTCCTGCCCACCAAGGGCATTCCCTTGCCATTGATTTCTTATGGCGGATCTTCGCTGGTGCCGACGTTGGTGGGTGTGGGAATCCTGCTCAACATTTCTCAATATGCCGGGCTGAAGAGCAAGGCAAACTTTGATGAGGAAGATTATGAAGAAGAATGGCAACCCGCGCGTCGGCCCAGAAAGCGAGCGCCGCGGCAACGCGCGTCGGCGGTTGCGCGAGCCCGGTACGGATGAGCGATGCGCGTGCTAATAGCTGCCGGCGGTACCGGCGGGCATATTTATCCTGGCATCGCGGTGGCCAACGAAATCATGCGCCGCAACCGCTCGTCGACGGTTAGATTTGTTGGCACAGCACGCGGTTTGGAAACGCGTCTGGTGCCCAAAGCGGGTTTTGAACTTTCGCTCATTGAAAGCGCAGGGTTAAAAAATGTCAGTCCGCTGGCCCGGCTACGCGGACTGTTCCTGCTTCCGAAAAGTCTTTTCGCCGCGCGCCGGCTCATTCGTGACTTTCGCCCGGACGTAGTGGTGGGTGCGGGTGGTTACGTTTCCGGTCCGGTGTTACTGGCAGCATGGTTACGGAGTCTGCCGACGCTGGTGATGGATTCGAATGCGCTACCCGGGTGGACGAATCGGGTGCTGGCGCGATTTGTTGATAAGGCAGCCGTCTCGTTTGCGGAAGCGCTGCCTTACTTTCGCGGCAAAGGCGTGCTGACCGGAAATCCGGTGCGCAGCGAGTTCTTTGAGATTCCGGCAAAAAAGCGTGAGCCTGATCGGGTTTCGCTGCTGGTGTTTGGCGGCTCTCAGGGCGCGCGCGCGATTAACGAAGCGATGATTGCCGCGTTACCGCACTTAGCTGCGCACAAAGAGTCGTTGCAGGTTATGCATCAAACGGGCGAAGCCGATTTCGAAAAAGCGCGACGAGGTTACGAATCGGCGAGTTGGAGCGGCAATGTCGATGTCAGACCTTATATTGATGACATGATGAGCGAGTTTGCGAAAGCCGATCTGATTATTTCACGCGCCGGCGCGACGACCAGTGCTGAGTTGGTGGCAGCCGGCAAAGCGGCCATCATGATTCCGTTTCCTTTGGCCGCGGACGATCATCAGCGCAAGAATGCCGAAGCATTGCAAGCCGCCGGCGCAACGAGGATGATCCTGCAACACGATTTAACAGGCGAGCGCCTGGCCAATGAGATTAGTTCCTTGCTGGCCGCGCCGGAGGGAATTAGTCAGATGGAAGAGGCGAGCCGCAAACTGGCTCGACGCGACGCGGCCACCGCAACGGTTGAGTTGATGGAGGAGTTGGTTAAAGCCGGTAAGCAGTAGGCAGTAAGTCGCGCCCTTCTCCCCTTGGGAGAAGGGCCGGGGATGAGGGGCTTAGCCGAGGAAGCTACTGAGGCCCTCACCCCAACCCTCTCCCAAAAGGGAGAGGGAGTAGGCCGAAAGCAGTGAGAAGAGATCGTCTAAATGTTTCGTCGCTTTCAACACATTCACTTTGTCGGTATTGGCGGCATCGGCATGTCCGGCATCGCCGAGGTGCTGGCCAACCTGGGCTTCCGTGTCTCGGGCTCTGACCAGAAGAAGTCTGAAGTGACCGCGCATCTGGAAGAGCTCGGTGTGACGGTCGAGGAAGGCCACGCGGCGGAAAATGTCGGCGACGCCCACGTGGTCGTGCGTTCCACGGCCGTGCGTGATGACAATCCGGAAATCATCGAAGCACGCCGTCGATCGATTCCGGTGATCCCGCGCGCGGAAATGCTGGCCGAATTAATGCGCATGAAACCGCACACCGTGGCCGTCGCCGGCTCGCACGGCAAGACCACGACGACTTCGATGGTGGCGACCGTGCTGGGTATTGCCGGTCTCGATCCGACGTTTGTAATTGGCGGCATCGTGCGCACCTATCGCGCCAACGCGCGTCTGGGCAAGAGCGACTTGATGGTAGTTGAGGCTGATGAAAGCGATCGTTCGTTCCTGATGCTGACACCGACGATCGCCGTAGTGACCAACATCGATCGCGAACACATGGACTACTACCACGATATGGAAGACGTGCGAAAGTGCTTTGCGGATTTTGTTAATAAGGTTCCGTTCTACGGTGCCGCGATCCTTTGTTTGGACGATCCGCATGTGCAGGCCGTGATTCCGAACGTCGGACGACGGCGCGTCACCTACGGCATGAGTGCCCAAGCCGATGTCTCGGCGCATGACATTACCTATGACCAATCGTTTGGGTCGAAGTTTTCAGTTCTGCGAGGCATCGACGTGCTGGGACGGGTAACGCTGCGCGTGCCGGGCAAGCACAACGTTTACAATTCGCTGGCAGCAATTGCGGTCGGGCTCGAGTTGGAAGTGCCGTTTGACACGATCGCACATGCGCTAGGCGAATTCAGCGGCGCTGATCGGCGCTTTCAATTCAAGGGTGAGGAAGCCGGCGTCACGGTGGTCGACGACTATGGCCATCATCCGACTGAGATCAAGGCGACCTTAAGCGCAGCGCGTATCGGCGCCCCGAACCGGCGCATCGTCGTGCTGTTCCAGCCGCACCGCTATACACGCACGAACGACTTAATGGACGAATTTGCCAGCGCCTTTAATAACGCAGATGTCCTTTTCGTAACCGACATCTACGCCGCCAGCGAGACACCCATCGAGGGAGTTGACGCCGAAGTCTTGACTGGACGAATCAAGAGTTGGGGTCATAAGAATGCGGAGTACGTGGGCGGGCTCGAGAGCGCGCCGGAGGTTCTACGCGCGAATGTGCGCGAAGGCGACCTGGTGATTACGCTGGGCGCGGGCTCAGTTCATCGGGCGGGCGATCAGTTGTTGGCGTTGCTGCGCGGTAAGAATGTGCAGATCGCGCAGCCTTAGTGTTTTTCCCTCTCCCTTTGGGAGAGGGTTAGGGTGAGGGCCTGGGTGAGGAGGAATTAATGAAACTCATTTCCCTTTTTCTTCTCAGGAGGGCTGCGGTAGAAGGAAAAACAAACAAAGGGGTGAGATCGTTAAGACCCTCTCCCCAGCCCTCTCCCAAAAGGGAGAGGGAGTCGACACTGATTCACTTTTAAGATGGTTTCAGCCGAAGACATAACCCGACGCGATGCGGCGATTGAAGAGATCGCAGCGCGTTTAGGCGTGCGTGCTGAACGCGGTAAGCGCTTTGCTGAGTTAACCAGTCTGCGCGTCGGTGGCGCGGTCGATTGGGTCGTGTCGCCGCGCACGGAAGAGCAGGCGGCGGCGCTCGTCCATGAATTGGCTCAGCAGGGAATCGCGTGGCGGCCGCTCGGTTCCGGCAGTAACGTGCTCGCCGACGACGGTGCGCATCACTACGTGATCCTGAGTCTGAAAGAGTTGAAAGGCGCGCCGGTCTTTGAAGGCGAGCGAGTTTCCATCAGCGCCGGTTATTCGCTGCCCCGGCTTTGTGTTGACGCCGCGCGAAAAGGTCTGGCTGGAATCGAAGGTTTGAACGGAATTCCGGGCACGGTGGGCGGCGCGCTGTGGATGAATGCCGGCGCCTATGGTCAGGAAATCGGCACCGTTGTGGAAACAGTGCGCGTGGCGCGCGGCGGGCGCGTGGTCGCGATTCCCGGAACCGAGGTGAAATGGAACTATCGCCACACTTCGTTCGAGGACGGCGAATTGCTGCTGGGCGCGACCCTTTTGCTGCATCCGGACGACCCTAAAGAAATCGACTCGCGGATGGATAAAGCAAAAGACCAGCGCATGGCCTCTCAGCCGCATGGCGCGCGTTCCGCTGGTTGCTTTTTCAAGAACGCGCCTGCCAGCCCGATTGGCACCGGCAAGATGATCGACGACCTCGGCATGAAAGGAAGACGTCGCGGCGGTGCGGTGGTTTCTCCGAAGCACGCAAACTTTATCGTCACAGAAGGTGAAGATGCGAAAGCGGCCGACGCGTTGGCGCTGGCCGAAGAGATTCGAGGGCGCGTGAAGCAGGAACACGGAATCGATCTTGAATACGAAGTTGAGCTGTGGAGCTCACAGACCGACACAGAGACTTAGAGTTCAGAGTTCACGCCTTAGCGTGCGCGGCAAGGAGCAACCTGAAGGTTGAACTCTGAACCGATGAGAAAAACATGAGAGAACAAGTGATCGCAGCAAGAGGTTCGAAGCGAGCGGCGGCTCCGGCCCGGGGTGTAGTCCAGCGTCCCGCGCGTCGTGGTAATTCCGGCGCGAGGGCGGCGAGAACTCTTTCGCTGCGCACTCTTTTCGCTTATGTGCCTTCGGCACTGAAACTCCTTCTCGGGATTCTGGTGATCATTACTTTGATTGTTGGCTATCGCGTCGCTGCTTCCGCGGCTCTGTTTCAAGTGCGCAGCATAGATGTGGTGGGAACGTCGCGGACATCGGCGGCGGAGATTGAGGGCCTTGCGCGACGCGCGGTAACCCGAACTGGAGTTTGGCGGGCGGATCTTCCTGCGCTCAGTGTGGAGTTGGGGCGTCTGCCGGGCGTGCGCCGCGCGGTGGTCAGCCGCGTTTTGCCCGATGGCCTCCGCGTCCGCATTACTGAGCGCGTTCCCCAGGCCGTGGTCCACACCGCGGGCGGCCACTTCGTCTGGGTCGACGATGAAGGTGTGGCGTTGGGAGAAATGAAGCCATCCGATCAGATGCCGGCGTTTTTCATTCGCGGTTGGAACGAAGACGGCACTGAAGAGGCACGCATAGATAACACTGACCGGGTCCGGAAATATTTAGAGGTGGTTAAGGAATGGGCGGCGCTGGGTCTTTCAGAACGCGTTAGCGAAGTTAACTTAATCGATGTGCGTGACGTGCGGGCCCAACTTGCCGGCAACGATTCACAAATCGAGGTGCGGCTCGGCGGACAGGAGATGGGCCCGCGTCTGAAAATAGCGCTGGAGGCGCTCGATGTTTACAAACAGACTCCGCGCGGATCGTCTATTACCTATGTTGATTTGCAAAGCGGCCGGGTGGTGATCGGATTTAGTTCCGGGAACAAGATTGCTACCGGCGACGCGACCGCTGTGTCCGACTCGACTGCGAGCACGGCAAGCTCGCCGCCCACGATCCCAACAAAGCAGACGAACAGCAACAGCGCGGCTCGAAGAAGCACCGAGAGCACGACGCTTAACGGCAAGAAGATCGATAAGAACAACACCCGGCGCGAGCAAAAGCCGCCGAACAATGCTCGGCTGCCTCTGCGTTGAGATCACGCGCAACAGCTACGCTGAATTTGAGAAGCTAAATGGCAAAGCGGACAAATCACACCGTGGGTCTGGATATCGGGACGAGTAAGGTGACGTGCATAGTCGCGGGCCCGGGCGATGAAGGACTGTTGCAAATACTCGGTATCGGCGAAGCGGAATCGCGCGGCCTGCGCAAGGGCGTAATTGTAAACCCCGAGGTCGCGGTCGAATCAATCAAGCGAGCCGTCGAAGACGCCGAGCGAATGAGCGGAGTGCAGGCGGAAGAAGTAACGATTAACCTGGCCGGCTCGCACATCATGGGCTTTAACGGCCAGGCGATTGTGGCCGTGGCCGGTCGCGATCGCGAGATTACCGGCGAAGATGTGCGACGGGCCATTGATTCAGCCTGCGCGATCCAACTCCCCGCCGGCCGCGAAATCGTGGACCGCTTGCCCCAGGAATTCATCGTCGACGACCAGGACGGTATTAATGATCCAGTCGGCATGACCGGAGCGCGACTGGCAGTCAAAGTCCACATCGTCACGAGTCCGGTCACCGCGCGCCAGAACGCCATTAACGCGGTAAATCGGGCGGGATTGATTGTTGCTGACATGATTCTTGAGCAGCTTGCCGCCGCCGAAGCCACCTTAACCGAAGACGATAAAGAGTATGGCTCTGCCCTGGTGGATATCGGCGCAGAGACCACCGGCCTGTGCGTATATCAACGCGGCGCGGTGCAACACACGGCAGTTTTTCCGCTGGGCGGGGCGCACTTTACCAATGACATAGCGTTTGGCTTGCGGACGCCGATTCCGGAAGCTGAGCGAATCAAACGCACGGTCGGCTGCGCGTCGAGCGCGACGCTCAGTGACGATCAGCGCGGAGAAATGGTCGAGGTCCCGTCGGTCGGCGGACGCGCGCCGCGGCAACTGTCGCGCCAAATTCTCTGCGACATCTTGCAGCCGCGCGCCGAAGAAGTGCTGATGCACGTGTCCGACGAAATTCGTGACTCTGGTTGGAATCGCCAACTGTCGAGCGGAGTGGTTCTCAGCGGTGGTGGTGCGTTGTTGGATGGAATGATCGAAATCGCCGAACAGGTTTTTGACGCGCCCGTGCGGATCGGATTTCCCGAGCGCGATCGCTTTGGCGGATTGATCGAGGACATCCAAAGTCCGGCGTGGGCGGCGGCTTCCGGACTCGCGTTGGTATCTCAGCGAGCACACGCAATGGAGCAGCGCGCAGGCACGGCGAAGCGCGGAGCTTCCGGACGTTTGACGCATTTTGTTTCCAAGTTTCGCAGTCGTTTTAGTAGTAGTATTTTGTGACCAAGTGTTGTATGCTGGCGCGCCTATGGCACAAGATGTTGTCCGCAAGATATAGATGCCCGTGGTTCAGCTAGCCCAAAATAAACGAAAGAGGCCGTGGAAGCCATCCCGGTTTGGAAGAGAGGAAAAACCAATGACACCAGAGGTTCGCGAACCCGGCAAAGGCATCAATATTTTCATCGACGACGAGCCGCCGATTACCGGCGCACGCATTAAGGTCATCGGTGTGGGCGGCGGTGGCGGCAACGCGGTCAATCGCATGATCGACGCCGGCATCGAAGGCATCGAGTTCGTCGTCGCTAACACCGACCTGCAGGCTCTGAAGCGTTCTCGCGCGCCGGTGAAGATTCAACTCGGCGGCAGATTGACTAAAGGTCTCGGAGCCGGCGCCGATCCTGAAGTAGGACGCCAGGCAGCGCTCGAAGACACAGACAAAATTATCGAGGTGCTCGAAGGTGCGGACATGGTGTTTGTTACCACGGGCCTGGGTGGAGGCACGGGTACGGGCGGCGCTCCGATTGTCGCCTCGCTGGCAACCGAACTCGGTGCTTTGACTGTTGCGGTCGTTACTAAGCCTTTTCAATTCGAAGGACGCCGGCGGTTGCAACAGGCTGAACACGGCTTGAATGAACTGCATGAATCGGTTGACACCGTCATCACGATTCCAAACGAACGCCTGTTCGGGGCCGTGCCTCAGGGTGCTTCGTTTGCCGATGCGTTCAAGGCTGCCGATGATGTGCTCCGTCAGGCGGTGCAGGGAATCAGCGACCTCATCACTGTGCCAGGCTTGATCAATCTGGATTTCGCCGACGTGCGCACGATCATGCAGGGAATGGGCATGGCCCTGATGGGGACCGGCTACGCGCGGGGCCAAAACCGGGCCATCGAAGCGACGCAGGAAGCTATCTCATCGCCTTTGCTCGAAGAAGCTTCGATCCAGGGAGCCCGGGGTGTGCTCATCAACATCACTGGCGGTTGCGATTTGACGTTGTTTGAAGTAAACGAAGCAGCCTCGATCGTGCGTCAGGAAGCCGACGAAGACGCGAACATTATTTTCGGCCATGTAATCGACGAGACGATGGCTGATGCAATGAAAATCACTGTGATTGCCACCGGCTTCCGTCGAGAGGCGTCGGTAGCTTCGGTGGCCGCAGGCGCAACGATGCCGGTAACCTCCGCGCCGCGATACGCGCCGCGAACGGCCGAGGATTATCCGGCATCCCAGCCAGGTCACAAGCGTGTCGACGATCTTGATGTGCCGACGTTCATCAGGAAAAAAGCGGACTAGCGACTGGTAACAGTTAAGAGCATCCAACGCGAAGTCGCTCTCGCGTTGATAATAAATCCTCGACCTCTGTCCAGCTTTGCGTTTTTCCCCTGACTCGTGTAGCATGTCGCGCATTCCCTAGCGATATTTCCGGACGGGTTCAATGCGGCATCTCTCCTCGGAGGTAGCAGCCTGCGATTAGCAGGCTATATCTGCCCGCTACTCAAACGCGGGCGCACCTTAAACTGAGCGTCGAAACCGTTCCTTTTGAAATTTTTTTGGAGGCATTACTGTGAATCGCAAACTTATTAGAACGACGCTGGCCGATGTGAAAGCCCGGCGGGAAGCCCCGCCACAGCGCGACCGCCTGAACGGAAACATGCAACGGGGGGGTGGAATGCCACAGCAACGCCCGCCGCAGCAGTCGTCGTCATCCATTCAAGTGCGCAAGCGCCAACCGCCACCGACTGAAACCCACGCCGAAATCTACTATTACAAGAAGCAGATCGACGCCCACACTCCGATGGTGCTCGTCTTGCAGGACGGCGAAGAAATTGAAGGCACGATTGAGTGGTACGATCGGGGCGCGCTGAAAATTAATCGCCGGTCTGCGCCGAACCTGCTGGTTCTGAAGCGCAACATTAAGTACATCTACAAGGCTGAGGAACGCGTCCCGCAACTCTCGCCAGTGGAAGAAGCTTTGCCACAATCGTCCGGGTCCTGATTTGTTCGGGTCCTTGATGAAAAGCGATCAAGCGGCAAGGTAACTATCGCCTTCATATCGTAGTCTTCGACTGATGAGCCATCCGCCGCAAGATCGCGCACCCGCAACTTCTCGGCCCGCTCGACCGCGCATTGGTATTACCATGGGTGATCCGGCTGGAATCGGGCCGGAGGTTGTGCTCAAGGCGGTGGCGGAAGAAGAAGTTCGCGCGGTTTGCCAGCCAGTCATTATTGGTGACGCGCAACTGCTGGCGCACAACGCGCGGACGCTGGACCTGCAGTGTGGCTACCAGATCATCCGTCGCGACGAACACCTGCCGGATGAAATCTCTGAGCCCCTAATCTTTCACCTCGATAACATCCAGGGTCACGTCGAGCCGGGCATCGAGTCGGGCGCCGCCGGAAAGGCTGCGGCCGGTTATATCGAAGCGGCGGTGGAACTGTGCGCCGCGGGCAGCATCGATGCGATCGCCACCGCGCCCATCAATAAGCGGGCGCTGTACCTTGGCGGCTATACCTTTCCCGGACACACAGAGTTTCTTGCTTATCTTACGGGCTCGGATGACTATGCGATGGGCTTTGTCGGTGCGAATCTGCGCGTGGTTCTGGTCTCAACGCACGTTCCCCTTTCGGAAGCGATTGGGCTGGTCCGCCGCGAGCGCGTCGAGAAGCGAATTCGTTTGGCTGATCGCGAACTGCGACGATGGGGAATTGAACGTCCGCGCATCGCCGTCGCAGCGCTAAATCCACACGGGGCGGAAGGCGGACTATTTGGCATGGAAGAGGCGGCGGAACTTGCTCCCGCCGTCGAAGCCTGTCGCGCCGCGGACGGCATCAACGTGCGCGGCCCGTTTTCCGCCGACACGGTGTTCCTGCGAGCTTCGCGCGGCGAGTTTGACGCCGTGGTGGCGTGTTATCATGACCAGGCGATGATTCCCGTTAAGTGCCTTTCGTTTGGCGAAGCCGTCAACGTGACGCTGGGCTTGCCTTTTATTCGCACCTCAGTCGATCACGGCACGGCCTTTGACATAGCCGGAAAAGGAATTGCCGAACACTCGAGCATGGTCGCGGCGATCAAACTGGCTGCGGAACTCTCGCTGAAGGCAGGCGAAAGCGGCCCCGCTCTGGAAGCAGCATAGCCGCTACAGAACAAGGTCATCCGACAGATCAAAGTGGGTACATCCGATAACATCGCCAAAGGACGCGTCCTGGTTGCCGACGACGATCCGGCAATTCTGCGTCTGGTGACGACGATTTTGGAGAAGGAAGGATACGCGGTTGTGGGTGCGCGCGACGGGCGCGAAGCCTACAAGGCGCTTCAGGACAACCCCAACTTTACTGCGGCGGTTTTCGATGTCGTGATGCCGCATATCCCGGGGCCGGAACTGGTGCGCTATATGCGAACTGAAAATCGGTTCAACAAAATTCCGGTGATGATGATGACTGCCGAGCAGGATCCAAAACTTTCCTCAGACAGTTTCGCGGCCGGCGCCGTCGTCTTTCTTCCTAAGCCGTTTACCACCGTGCAGCTTCAGACGATGCTGCGCATGCTGGTAGGCAAAGCCCGCAGCTAGAATTGTTCGTATCAGAAGCCCGCGCGTAAGCGAGGGCCTCGCTCTTAAAGTTGCCCTCCCTGACGGTCGGGCTTCAGACACGCAAAACAGGAGTGTGAATCATGTCTAAGCGAACCCTGCTGGTGATTTTATCGATAGCGATGGTGGCCTCAGGCACTGTTTTTGTCGCCAGCCGTACCTTAGCCGCAGGCGATCTCTCACCCAAAGAAGCGCGCAAGATAATCGCCCGCATGGCCGGCATTCAATTGCCTTCAGATGCCGTGCGCATCAAGGACATTTCGACCGCCGGCAATTCCGCAGTCGTAGTCGCCCAGGTGGAAACCGCGTTTCGCCTGGTCAAAGGCGACAACGGCAAGTGGCGCGTGGCCGAAATTCGCACCGGCGATCGGCGCTGGGAAGACGTCGATATGCTGATGAAAGCCCTTAACGTCGAAAAAACCGCGCGGGCCCGTGCTGAGCTGGAATCAATCGCCACCGCGCTCGAGTCCTATCGCCGCGAACGTGGTTCTTATATCGAATCAAAGAGCGAGGCCGCTTTGATCGATCATCTCAGTCCTCATTATCTGGCGCGCATCATTCGCATCGATCCCTGGCACCAACCTTATGAGTACGAAGGCTCGCGCACTTCATTCGTGCTGCGCTCTTCCGGCCCGGACGGAAAACGAAACACGCCAGACGACGTGACTGTGACGCATTGACCGTCTGATCCTCAGCATGAAAGGGTGAAATGTAATAGCTTGGTAGATTCCTGTTTCTGGTTTTGGTCAAACCAGAGTAGAGTGTGCTGCGAATACCCGGGTTCCTCGCGAGTCAATTCCAGAAAGACTTCAGTTAACTTCGCTCGGTTTAAGCGTAAGAAAGGAAACTCACATGGCGATTAGAATTCCGACTAATCAGGTTGTGAACCTCCAACAGATGGAAGCGGTTGTTGCGGGCCCGGACGGCGCGAACCGACTGTTTGCTGTGACCGGACAGCTTGACGTGAATCTCAACGCGTTTTCCGGCGGTACTACGCAGCAAACACAGACTTTCACCGTTCTGATCGGGCCGGTACTAACCAGACAACAATTCTTTCGCGCGATCTGTACGGCATCGATAGCGAAGACGACTCTCCAGGTACAAACTCCAGGGAATAATTCTACTTGTGGGATCACGACCAGTGACGCTGATTGGGACGACGAGTCCGGTCAGGTTGAGTTGAGAATTGAGGTCTCAGTAAGCTCAAACGGCGGCACAAACAACTTCGCAGGCATTAACAGCCTTGCTTTTCAGGTGACGATTCTCGCGGCTGTAGCTGCTTAATCTAAACGAAGAAAGATTACGCATCGCGCGATATTCAGAAGGCGCTGCTCACCCGCGCTCTGATTTTGTCGCGTGGTCTTATCTTTCCCTCAAAGGTTTGCAATGCGTTAGTACGAAAAGTTGCGCAAAGTTTTTAATCGAATGACAACTGTGAAGATGTCCGATCTTACAAAGAATTCTTACCTCAAAGTCGCTTGACAGAATTCTAATCCGCTACTAAGCTCCGCCCGCTTTTCGACCTTTCGGTCTCGTAGTTTCTAAATTTATCCCGACGCTCATGCGACCTTCTGCGAAGAAGTGCCACTTCCTGAGATCGCTCCCATTAGATCGATCTGCCTTCTGGTCGGTCGATCTCCAGGAAAGGAAGGGCCCCCAGTGTTTTCTTCTTCATCGCCGAAATCGCTCAGATTCTCAGCTCAACTGGTAGCGAAAACTGTAAATGGTCGTTCTCTAACCAAACTTCTCCCCAGAATTCTCCTGCTTGTCTCGCTGCAAGTCGTTCTGGTGACGCTCGCGCACGCGCAGATCACTTTGAGCGGACGCGTTATGTATTCAGCGGGCGACCCCGCCGTCGGCGCGTCAGTAAAGATGACAAAGACCATCTTTAACGTCTCGCCCCAGGTGGTCACAACGGAAACTACAATTGCCGACAGTGGCGGAAATTATTCGTTCGAGATTGAGAGCGGTTGCAGTGCGGATTATGAGGTCAGGGCCACCTCGTCAGAAATCGTAGACGACGAGCCGCTGCCGCCCTCTAACAGAAGTGCGACCGGCGGCTGCGTCACATCGAGCGTGGTATTAGGCAATCTCATAATTGTCAGGCCCAGCGTGATTGTCCTGGGCGGCGTGGTCAGAGATCAGAGCGGCACGCCAGTGCAGGGTCTTACTGTGACAATGACGCGCACAAAATCCGACTTGAATCCGCCTGTGACCAGCACGGCGACAACAACGACCGATGCAGGGGGACATTATCAGTTCACTACATATTCCAGGTGTTCCGTCGATGAAGTCTTTAAAGCCTCTCTCAATGGCTCGGTGTTTCAGGGTGGTACCGCCACCGGCGGCTGCGTGTTAACCAGTAACGACCTTTTAAATTTCCCGATCAGCACGAACACTCTGGAGAATGCGGGACAAGCGCCCTGCAATCACACGGTGGGAGCCCCGGTCAACGTCACCAACGGCAACATGTATTTGCGGCAGATGGATTATCAACTGCCGGGGGTGGGAGAAGCGATCGGAATTTCCCGAACCTACAACAGTACTTCACAGAGCATTGGACTATTTGGCCGAGGCTGGACCGTCGCGTATGACGAAAGAGTGACACTGGATGCGAATGGACGCTTGCAACTAATGCTGCCTGATGGTCGCCTGGTGACGTTTGCCACGCCGAATTTCTTCGGACAGATCGTACGCAACGGCGACGGCAGCTATACCGCCGTATTCAAAGACGGGCGCGTGCATCAATTCAACGCCTCAGGCAAGCTGATATCGCTCGCCGACCGTAACGCGAATCAGACACTCCTGACTTACGACATGAACGGCAGACTTTCGAGCGTGACCGATTCATTCGGGCGAGTTCTAACCGTGACAAGCAGTAGCAGCGGGCTCGTTTTGTCTATTAGTGATTCTCTCGGCGCCATTGCTAGCTACACCTATGGCGGCAGCAATGAGTTGTTAACCGTGACCTACCCCGACAATTCCGGATACCGGTTCACTTACACTGGAGTGCCGTCCGGTTTAGCATTGGCGACCGTCTCGGACGCCCTCGGCAACGCAATTGAGCAGCACGACTACGACTCGCAGGGGCGCGCAACCACTTCGCAGGCTCAGAGCGGAGTTGAGCACTACACGCTTAACTACATTAACTCGACTGAAACTGATGTAACCGATGCGTTGGGCCGCGTCACGAAATACTTCTATCACAATGTCAAAGGACGAAAGGCCGTCACCGGGGTCGAAGGACTTTGCAGTTGTGGCGGCTCGCAAGCTCAAACGTGGACTTACGACGACCAGATGAACGTTATCAGTCACACGAATGCGCTCGGGCAAGCGGCAACCTACACCTATGATGCCAACGGCAATGAAGTGACCGGGACGGGTGTGCTGGGCAGTTCGAGTTTCACTTACAACCAGTTCGGGGAAGTTTTGACGGCCACCGACGCGATGGACGGCTTGACGACGAATACTTACGATGCCGCGGGCAATCTTCTGTCAGCCACGGATGCGCTGAACAAAGCAACGACATTAACTTACGACACCCGTGGCGAACTCCTAACTCTGACCAATGCCCACGGGAAGGTCACGACACTCGCTTACGACAGCAGGGGCAACATCAGCCAGACGACCGACGCTCTAGCAAACGTGACCAGGTTTGCTTACGATGCTCGCGGACGCGTTACTACCGCTACGGACGTCCTCAATAACATCACGAGTTACGGTTACGATTTGGCCGGACGGCTCAACAAGATCACGCGGCCCGACAACTCGATCATTACGTTGACCTACGATCTTGCCGGGCGGCCGACGAAAGTGACTGACCCACTCGGTAACATCAACAGCTTTGCCTATGACTCGGCTTATCGCCTGACGGGCGAGACGGATGCTCTGAGTAAGTCGGTGAGTTACAGCTACGACCTGATGTCCAATCTAATCGGCGCTACAGATCAGCTTGGGCACACGACCAACGTCGTTTACGACGAATTCAACCGCCCGAAAACGGTCACCTACCCGCCCGCGGTCGCCGGCGGGACGAGGTTGCAGGAGACGACTGAGTATGACGCCGCCGGAAATGTCACAAAGCGCACGGATACAGCGGGGCGCGTAACGACGTTGGAATATGACAACGCGAATCGTTTAGTGAAAGTTACCGATCCCGCTCAGCAAACCACTCAGTATGAATACAACGCCCGCTCGAACGTGATCGCCGTTGTTGACGGGCTCAACCAACGTTATGCTTTCGATTACGACGCTCTCGGCCGCGTTACGGCCGTGACCCGCGCCGGCATGATGATGACCGTTGATTATGATGCCGTGGGCAATCGCATCCAGCGCACTGATTTCAACAACCTGATGACGAATTATGCGTACGACGCGCTGAATCGTCTGACGAAAATCACTTATCCCGATGGATCGACGGCGACGTACGCGTATGACCAGCTCTCACGATTAACTGCTGCCGCGAATATCAATGGCACAGTGGGTTTCGTTTACGACAAGCTGGGCCGGGTGACCAGCACGACTGACGTCTGGGGCCAGTTGATCAACTACACCTATGACGCCAACGGCCGGCGAACAAAGATGAGCTTTGGCTCGTCAACTTTTGCCACATACACCTATGACGCGTTGAATCGGCTGACAAAAATCACGGATGGCGCGAACCAGGCTACCAGCTATGCTTACGACGTCACAGGCAAAGTGACTTCTCGAACATTGCCCAACAGCGTCGTCACAACCTATGGCTATGATGGCCTGGGGCGTGTGACGCAATTGAAAGACGCGAAGAAAAATACTGTCATCACGGCTAATCAGTATTCATATAACTCTGCGAGCGAGATCATTCAGAACATCGACCAGAGCGGCACGCATGCTTATGGTTACGACGTGCTTGACCGGCTCACATCCGCAACCTATACGGGAACGGCTGCTGAATCTTACACCTACGACGGCGTCGGTAATCGCATGAGTTCACAGCGCAGCGCCACCTACAGTTATCAGCCTTTCAATCGGCTGACGGGTACCAGCACCGCCGGCTACCTGTACGACAACAACGGAAATATGACGACGAAAACCGAAGGAGCGAGCACCACTCACTTCGCCTGGGATTTCGAGAATAGATTAACTCAGGTCGTGACGCCGACCGCCGGCAGCGTCTCTTACAAATACGATGCGCTCGGCCGTCGCGTGCAGAGCGCGCCATCGACAGGCGTTTCAACCAACTTCACTTACGATGGTGATGACGTCGCCCGGGACAGGACGAGCACGAACGTCATCACTGAATATCTCAGTGGCCCCGGGCTCGACAACAAGATTCGGCAAAAGACAGTGAACACGTTGTACTATTTTGCTCAGGATCATCTGGGCAGCACGACCGCGCTCACTGACAGCAAGGGAGCGCTTGTGGAACGTGAGGCGTACGACGCCTATGGCAATAGTACCGGCAGCGCGAAGACTCGCTATGGCTTCACCGGCCGCGAACGTGATTCAGTCACTGGACTGATATATTACCGCGCCCGCTGGTACGAGCCGCAGTTGGGACGATTCATCTCAGAGGATCCGATTGGATTGGCGGGAGGGATAAATTCGTTTGCTTATGTCGGCAATAATCCGCAGAATGCGACGGATCCAACCGGACTCTATGAGATCGATGTGCATTATTATCTGACGTATTACCTGGCGAAGAAGACAGGGTGTTTCCAAGATTGGGAAGCGAGGGAGATTGCTAACGAGGATCAATTAACAGACGAAAATGCCGAAACACGTCCCGCTCGAGGTTCAACAGACATGCAACGAATGCGGAATAGAGTGTTTCATGGGTTCTTCTCCGGAGCCAGAGAAGGCGTCGGCTCGCCTTTGCTTTGGGCAGGAGCGATGAATGAGAAGAGTGGCCATAAGTGGATTGGTCGCTATTTACACTATTTGCAGGATACTTTCAGTCACGCTGGTTACACGGACGATGTGTGGGGGCATTCGCCTGCAAATGTTGGAAACGGTAAGTATGGGGACCACGCAACTGACAAGACCGCCGAAGATCCTTCCAAAGCCCAGCGAATGATCGCTGCCGTTTGGCAGGCTTTGATTGAATACGGGAAAGCGAAGCACTGCGACTGCGCCCCGAGATGGGATGATTCGATGTGGCGGACACTCAATGCCTTCATTAACGTCGCGACGGACGATCCGCGATGGTCCACCATTGATGCAAATAGACGCGCAATGGACAACCCGGGATTAGGAGACCCAGCAGCCTTGGCAATCAAGCGACGGATTCTTGGATTGCGAAACCGAGACACAGGAGCCTGGTAATCTATTGGTTTACTTGGAGCGCAAAATATCTTGCGTAAAGGCAGTCGAACATATTTGAAGTGTTTCTTCCTTGCCGTCTCGGTCGAAATAATCGCCTTGCTATCGCTGCTTCCCGGTTTAGCGACGATCGGGACGAGTCATACAGGGAACGTGCCACCTGACCCACTGGTGACATTCTCTGAGCGTGCGGGGTTTATTCTACATCTGCCAACAATACTGCTTACTTTGCCTTTCAAAGATTCAAGATTACCAATAGTCTTTCTCACCCCGCTAGGGCAAATTGCATTTCTTACGGCTGTTTTTATCTATATCGCGCGGCGGCGGTTTAGGCGTAAGAATGCTTCGAACGAAATATGATATTCAGGGATCCTTCTGCCGTTGATTTATGTATTGATCGTAGCAGTTCTTCTTTAGGTCGAATGAGGCTTTAGCCGTGCGCTAGAGCGATTGAATTGTAAGCACGCTGAAACACGCTACATCAATTCATTTTGTCGCTGGCCCGGTGCTAGAAGCGCCGGTCTAGCAACCCTGCGGGAAGCCTCGTGAATGAGGCTCTGCCCGGTGCGATTACCGGGAGATTGATAGCTTCGAACTGGCGGAGATAGCAAATGGTTCGATTTTTTATTGGACTGCTTCTGGGAGTGATTCTTACCGCGGAGGCGCTGGCTATTGGAGGAGTCGGGCACGGAACTTACGCTCCACTCGTCTTCACTGCCTCATTGACAGTCTTAATACCTATACTTGGTCTGTTTACCGGCCCCTTGCTTTGGGCCTTCTATTTTTTGCTGATTCCTAATCTGGAGAGATCCTGGAGTCAAATGGCCGCCTTTTCGCTGGTCTTGCTGGCTCATTTCGGTCCGGGTTTCTGGGTTGCGTATGACGATCCTGCATTTGCTCGAGCAGACGCGGCGGGGCTATTGGTCTTTGGATTCACAGTCCTGGCAACAATCGGCTCTTTAATGTTGTTCTGTGTTCGACACCGGACGGCCAGAGCCTCCCACAAAAACTCTTGACGCGGTTTTCGCGCGGATGCTAGGTTCGGATCAGTGCCGTGGCGCTGGCCTCGGCGAGCGAAGGGCAAGAGCCAGGGACAAAGAACAGAGACGAAAGGCTTAGCGCCAAAAAGGATCCAACTTGTTTACCGGAAGAAAGCTACTGGTAGCCGACGATTCAGTAGCCATTCAAAAAGTTGTATCCCTCACCTTTACCGATGAGGGCATGGAGGTCACCGTCGTTGGTGACGGCGATCAGGCCCGGGACAGACTGGAAGAGATCGCGCCCGATATCGTGCTCGCGGACGCGTTGATGCCGGGCCTCGACGGTTATGAGCTCTGCCGGATTATCAGACAAAGTGAGCGGCTCAGAGAGATTCCTGTTATCCTTCTGGTGGGCTCGTTCGAACCTTTCAATGAAGCTGAAGCCCGTTTGGCGGGCGCGAGTGATATCGTGACAAAACCTTTCCAATCAATTCGCGATTTGGTGAGCCGCGTGGGTTCGCTGCTGGGTAAAAAGTCCGACGCCGAAGCGGCAAACCAATACTCGACTCTCGGACTCGGCCGCACAGACGAAGAAGCGCCCACGGCTTCGACTGACTACCAACCTACAGAACCGGATTTGAAAGTCTTTGTCGAAGCGCCCTCACCCGATGACGAGTCGATGAAAGACACGAATTTAAGCGTCATGGTCGAGGCCGCCCCGATCCCTGAACATGAACCCGCGGAGAGCGCGGGAGCGTCGTGCGCTACGGACGTTGAACTGCAAACCGCGGACACCCGAAAGCTGGAACATATTGACGACGAAGACGCGGGCGTCACTACCGAACCGGTGCTCTACGCACAGGACGACACGATTGAGATCGAACCGGTGAGGGAAATGGACGCGTCTATGGATGTAGTAGGGGATGTCGCAGAGAAGCCTTCGCAGCAGGACGTGGAAGTGGAGCAGCCAGCCGCGCCGCCGTCGTCTGCCGATATGTTCAGCGACACGCTGCTGGACCTGGGCGAGTTTGATAACGCAGCCATACGCGCGGTCGATGACGATATGGTCCTGGATCTGGACTTTGAAGCGCCGGCGGCGTTATCTGAAACCTGGCCGGAATCAGTCGTGGGATCGCTTTCGACGCGGGTGGTCGCCAATGGTTCGCCAAATAGACTCAGGACTTCGGGTGTCGGTGTCGCCGAAGCGTCGCCGGAAGCGGAGCGCGCGGCGCAGACTGAACTTCAGCAGACTGAGGTTCCGCAGCGGCGAGTCGTCCACCCATCGGCGGAGGTAGCGCCCATCAGTTCGAGTGAAGCGGAAGGAGTGGCCCCGTCGGCCCAAGCGGCCAGCGTTAGTGACTTGTGGCCGGAGGGTATAGACGCGATCGCTCGCCGACTGGTTGAGCAGATGTCCGAAAAAATCGTGCGCGAAATTGTTTGGGAAGTAGTACCAGAGCTGGCTGAACTGCTAATCAAGCAGAGGCTCGACGAAAAGAAGCTCGACGAGCAGAAGTGAACGAGTAAGCGACGGCGGTAGTCGTTTTGAGGCGGGACTTGTCCCGCCTTTTTCTTTTGGGCAACTAGTCGGACCAGTTCGTGGTACCGGTGCAGCCTCTCATTAGCACCTCACTTTAGTGAAGTGACCGCGGGCCAAAATGAATGAACTAGCCGTTTCAACGGCTTCCCGAGGAAAAACCGTTGAAACGGTTGCCCTGCGAAACGATCTTGGGTATCCACCTCACTGAAGTGGTGCTAATAAGACTTCATCTAATTCAAACTGCATCGCTCCTCGCCTGACATGCTGATAGGAAAAGACGCGCCGCTTGATTTACAATTCGAGGGTCACGAAATTCATTGGGTAATTAGTCCGGCGGGCGCTGGCCTGCCTCTAGACGAAGTAAGCAGTAGTTGCGCATGACAGACATCCCCAAAACGTACGATCCGAAAGAAGCCGAGCAGCATCATTACGCGCGCTGGGAAGAGCGCGGCCATTTTGCGCCGGAGATCAATCGCGATCCGAACGCACCGGTGTTTTCAATCGTGATCCCGCCGCCAAACGTGACCGGTTCGCTGCACATGGGCCATGCCCTGCAACACACGATGATGGATGTGCTGACGCGTTACAAACGCATGTCAGGATTTCGCACCCTCTGGTTGCCGGGGATGGATCATGCCGGCATTTCGACCCAATTGATGGTGACGCGCCAACTGAAGAAAGAAGGCTTGACCCGCCACGACCTGGGCCGGGAAAAGTTTGAAGAGCGCGTCTGGCAATGGAAACAGGAATACGGCGGGCAAATCCTTAAACAAATCCGGCGCGAGGGCGCCTCGGTCGACTGGTCGCGCGAGCGGTTTACCATGGACGAGAATCTTTCGCGCGCCGTGCGCGAAGCTTTCGTGCGTCTGTACGACGACGGGCTGATCTATCGCGGCAACCGCATCGTCAACTGGTGTCCCAACGATCAGACCGTGCTTTCCGATCTCGAAGTGCTGCGCGAACCGCAGAAAGGAAAGCTGTACTACCTTCGTTATCCGTTCCAAGAGGACGGCGGTTCAATCACTGTCGCGACGACGCGGCCTGAAACGATGCTGGGCGACACGGCCGTGGCGGTGAATCCGAACGACGATCGATATCAGAGTCAGATCGGAAAGACCTTGATGCTGCCGATTGTCGAGCGCGAGATTCCGGTTGTGGCCGATGATTTCGTGGAATCTGAATTCGGGACCGGCGCCGTGAAAGTTACGCCGGCGCACGATCCCAATGACTATGAGATGGGCGTGCGTCACAACCTGGAGCAAGTGACCGTGATCGATCAGTTCGCGCGGATGACCGATGCCGCCGGGTCGGAATTCGCCGGCCTTGATCGCTACAAGGCGCGCGAGAAGGTGGTTGAGAAGTTTGAAGAACTCGGGCTGCTCGAGAAAGTTGTCGACTATGAATTTTCGATTTCCAAATGCGAGCGCTGCAAGACGGTAATCGAGCCCTTGATCTCAACCCAGTGGTTTTGTCGCATGGAAGCTTTGCGCGACCTGGCCCTGGAGAAGCTTCAGAAAGATCGGAAGCCGCGATTTGTGCCGGAAGTTCCTTACGAAAAAGTTTACAGTGACTGGCTCGAGAATCTGCGTGATTGGACGATTTCGCGCCAGCTCTGGTGGGGCCATCAAATTCCTGCCTGGTACCGAAACGACGGGGAAGTCATTGTCGCGCGCACGCGCCAGGAGGCGGAAGAGAAAGCCGGCACGAATGAGTTGACGCAGGAATCGGACGTCCTCGACACCTGGTTTTCTTCGGCGCTGTGGCCGTTTTCCACATTAGGTTGGCCCGAACAGACTGAGGATCTGAAGACCTTCTATCCGACATCGGTGCTGATCACGGCGCGCGACATAATCTTTCTCTGGGTCTCGCGCATGATGATGACCGGTCTGAAGTTCATGGGCCGAGAACCGTTCGCCGATGTCTATGTCACGGGCACGGTGCTCGACAAACACGGCCAGCGGATGTCGAAAACGAAAGGCAACGGCATCGATCCGCTGGAAGTTTTTGATAAGTACGGAGTGGACGCGACGCGTCTGACGCTGGCCTCGGTTGGCTCGACCGACACGCGCTGGAGCGAGCGCCAGGTCGAATCGTATCGGAACTTTGCCAATAAGATTTGGAACGCGGCGCGCTTCTGTCTCCTGAATGCCGACGGCGCTGAACTAGTAAACGATCCATTCGCGGGTGAGCGCGCGAGCTTGCCGCTGCATGATCGCTGGATCGTGTCGCGGCTGAATAAAACCGCCCGGGATGTCTACGCACAGCTTGAGCAGTATGACTTTCACGGGGTGGTGCAAACTCTCTATCACTTTTTCTGGGATGATTTTTGTGACTGGTACATCGAGCTTTCCAAGGCGACGGTTACCGCGGAAGCGGATTCTCCGGAAAGAACGATTGCCCGCGCGCGTTTAATCTCAGTGCTCGAACAGTCTCTGCGCCTGCTGCATCCGTTCATGCCTTATCTGACCGAGGAGTTGTGGCAAAGATTGCCGGTTCAGCATTCACAGCTGTTGCATCCATCGTATTCCGGCGTCGAACCGACGATCATGCTGGCTTTTTATCCACAGTGTGACGACGCGCTGGTGGATGACCGAGCTGAGTCAGAGATGGGCGCAGTCATCGAATTGATTTCTCGGGTGCGCAACATCCGGGCGGAAATGAGCATCAAGCCGGGCGAGCGCGTCACGCTGCTAATCCGCGCGATCGAGCAGATTGTGCCGGCCTTTGAAACGAATTCGACCCAGATCGAAAGGCTCACGCGTGGGAAGGTGATCATTCAGGATGGGCATGAAGTTCCGAAAGCTTCAGCGCGCGCGGTACTTTCGGGTGGAGCTGAAGTGGCGGTGCCGCTTGAAGGCCTAATCGATTTTGAGGTGGAACGCGCCCGACTTTCGCGGGAGAAAGAAAAGCTGGAGAAAGAGGCCGGTAAATTGGAAGCGCAACTCGGGAATGCTGATTTCGTCGCACGCGCGCCGGTTGAGAAGGTCGCGGAACTCAGAGCGCGCATGACCGAGATAGCGCAGCAGCGGACGGCGCTCGCGCAAAACCTGGAGGCGCTTTCTTAAGAAGGCGTCCGTGAAGTTTCGTGTGATTTGGTGGATCGCTTTGATTCCGCAAGAGCGATCCACGAAACCACACGAAGCACCACAAAAGAATCGTTTCATTTCTCGATTTAGGGATCCGTGCTGATGGTGAACAAATGAATTGGCTTGACGAAGGGGCGTTGTATTCAAGCATCGGATTGTTTCTGCGCGAGGACCTGGGGCGCGGCGACATCACCACGCAAGCTGTGCTGATGCGGAACGCCCGGGCGCGCGGCCGTTTTGTGGCCGGGGAAAAAATGGTCGTCGCCGGATTGGAAGCCGCCGAAGAGGTTTTCGTCACCCTCGATCCGCAACAGCAGATCGAGGCCTTCGCCGCCGACGGCGAAGAGGTTGAAGCCGGAAAAGTGATCGCGCGCACCAGCGGCTTTGCCGACGTGCTGCTCGCCGGCGAGCGGGTGGCGCTGAATCTGTTACAACACTTGTCCGGCATTGCCACGACTACTCGCCAGTTTGTCCGAGCGATTGAGGGCACGAACGCCAGGATTGCCGATACGCGCAAAACCACGCCCGGCCTGCGCATGCTCGAGAAGTACGCAGTGCTCCTGGGCGGGGGCGTGAATCATCGCTACGGATTAGACGACGGCGTCTGCATCAAGTCGAATCACGCGGCCATCGCCGGAGGGTTGGGAGCCGCGATCAAGAGTGCACGTGAGAAAATTGGCCACGTTCACAAGATAGCCGCCGAGGTTGCCGGCAAAAACGATATTGCCGAGGCCATTGAAAACGGCGCCGGCGCACTGGTGATCGATGGTGCGGGTCCGTCCGAGGCGAAGGACTTAATCGATCATGCGCGCAGTCTGTCGCCGTCAGTCATGGTTGAGATCTCGGGAGCCGTGACGCCGGAAAACGTCCGGGCTTACGCTGAGGCCGGCGCCGATATGATTCGCGTCGATGCTTTGACGCAGTCAGTAAGAGCGATGAATATAGGTTTTCAGATTCAGCCGGGCTAAGTTACTCTGACTCAGGAACTAATCGCTTTCGGAAGCGTGAAAGTGGTGAAGCATCTCGGGCCCGGTTACCCGCATCCCTCAAAATCAGTGAGGAGGTTGGTTATGCCGAAACGTACAGTCCGTAACTTTTTGATGGCGGCCCTGGCGCTGTTAATCGTGACAGGATTTCTGCTGGTTGACTCGAGCGCTCAGCGTCGTCGCAAGCGCCGAACTTCCCGTTCCAGGCCATCGGCCCCACGCATCACGAATCCGGCTATCTATCAACCTTCACCGGGCGACAACTCGAACAACTCAAGCGATCCGACCAGCGCGACCGACAACACGAACAGCCAAACGGCGCCGGCTACTGACCGGGATCCGGAAGCGACTCGGCAAACGATTCGCTCGCTTTCGAACCAGGTCGACAAGCTCAGCGACAAGATCAACCAGATGGAAGAGTCGCAACGTTCGCTCGTCGATCTTGAAAGGTTGTCGCGCGCCGAGCAGCGTTCGGCCCAATTGCGCACCGAACAGCGCGACGTGCAGGCAAAGCAGGCTGAGCTGGAGGCGCGCGCAGAGGACATCGACTATGCGCTGAAGCCCGAGAACATCGAGCGCTCAGTCGCCGGCTATGGCACGACTCATCCTGAAGAACTGAGGGAGCAACGACGCCGCCAACTGGCAAACGAAAAGGAACGAGTGCAGAAGCAGTTGGATCAACTGAACGAGAGTATCCAGCGTCTGCAGCAGGCGATTGCCGCTTCCGATGCGGAGGCCGAACGTTTGCACAAGCGCCTGGATGCCGCGGATGAAGCTGCGATCCGGAACGCCAAGACCAAAGCTCAATCCGAAGGCACATCGCAGCAACCACAAGCCGGCGCTAGTCCGTCGCCGACTCCTTATTAGCCGAGGTAAGGTGGCACAGACTTCAGTGTGTGTTAGCTGCCGGCAAGAGAAGACTGAAGTCTCGGCCAATCTCTATGGGTACAATAGCTCAACACGATCTCTACCGTTTGATTGACGAAGCGAATGCTCGCGGCGAGCGCGTAGTCGTGGCCACGGTGGCGCACACGCGCGGCTCGACGCCGCAACGGCGCGGCGCCAAAATGCTGTTCTTTGAAAATGGAGAGATCGCGGGAACTGTGGGCGGCGGCTGCGTCGAAGCCGAAGTCTGGGCGGAAGCGCGTGACGCGCTGCGTGAGGGCGTGCCCGGCCTCCATCATTTCGCGCTGACGGCCGACGAGGCCAGCGAAGAAGGCATGGTCTGCGGCGGCACGATGGATATCTTCATCGATGTTTGGGAACACTCCGCCACCTAGAATCGTAAATGAAGCAACTGGGGCGTGAGGTTAAGAGCTGCCATGGCCGATACCTTCATCGACAATTACAAATCCAAACACCGGCATCCGCTAAACAAGCTCTGCCACACAATCGGCATCCCAATGATTACGATCGCGTGGCCGCTGTTCTTCTTCAAATGGCGATGGGCGCTGGCTCTGTTCGTCATCGGCTGGATGCTTCAGTTCATTGGCCATGCGATCGAAGGGAACCAACCTGCCTTCTTCAAAAATCCAATCTATCTGCTGGTTGGCCCCTGGTGGTTCGTTCGCCGCGCGGCGGAAGCAGTTGGTCTTCGCAGGCCTTCCACGTCAAAATAGCTCCACGGGAGAGCGGGGCAGAGTAGCCCGACCGTAAGGGAGCTGACCCGCGGGCTGGTGCGCCATCCAATGAGCGCTGATACCAATCAAGCCAACTCAAAGCTCATTAACGAGACCATTCGCGACGTGCTCGAGACGGGCTCAGCCGCTGTGCTCATCACTCTGCTCGATTCAACAGCGACGGATTCGAACAGGCTAACGACCGGCGCGAAACTCCTCGTCAAGCAATCCACGGAAAAAGTTGGCAGCCTCGGCGATGCTGAATTAGACAAGGCTGTCGCCGCGCAGGCCAACACTTTTTTAAAGACGCGAGACGACGCCAAGGCTCTAAAAGTCGGCGAGTTTGCGCCTGAGCTGCAAGGCTTACAAAACGCTTTGATTCTATTCGAGCGAATCGAAGCCGAGCCACATTTGGTTATCGCCGGCGCCGGCCACGTCGGCGCTTCTCTGGCGCGACTGGCCGCGCTGCTCGGTTATCGTGTGACGCTGATGGATGACCGCGCTGAATTCGTGACGCGGGAATTGTTTCCATCAAATATTGAACGGGGAATTGATCTGGTGGTTGCGGAGAACTGGTCAGACGCGGTGCGCGCAGCCATCGCTAACGGGCGCGGCGTTTCCGTCGCCATCGTCACCCGTGGGCATAAACAGGATGAAGATTGTCTGCGGGCTGCGATCGTCGCGAATCCGGATTACATAGGCATGATAGGCAGCAAACGCCGCACTAACATCGTCCTGGACAAGCTGCGCGAAGAAGGTACAGATGACGAGAAGTTGCTCAGCGTACACGCGCCCATCGGACTAGACATCGGCGCCGTTTCGCCCGAAGAGGTCGCGCTCGCTATTCTGGCAGAGATCGTCGCTGAGCGACGCGGCGGATCGAGTAAGCCGTTGTCGCAATGGCGACGCGCTTAGTTTCTGCTTCTCAAATACATCGACGGAATTGGATTCTTTTCGTCTTCACCCTGCCAGAAGATCGTCACAATCCACCAACGCTTGCCGTCGTTCATCAACTGAATGCTGTTGACGCCGCGCTGAAAGGGTTTCGCGTCGTCTTTCGCATGGCGGGATTCATAAGTGCTAAAGATATGCGCGATGTTGGCGAACCGCTCCACCTGCCGCGAAGCCTCGCGCTCGAAAAATCCTTCCTTCTCAAAGATAGCGCTGGCGCGCTGAACATAGTCGTCTACGGTAAGTACCCTTGAGCCGACTTCGCCGGTCGGCCGCGTCCCGGTGGGAATCAAACGCGCGCCGGGAACAAATAATGAACGGAAGCGATCCCAATCACGTTTTCCGGCCGGACCTGAGATCACATCGTAAAGCGCGGCCACGGTCGAATCCATCGTTGCCACGTCCGTGGTCTTTGGCGCTATCGTCGTTGGCGGCGGCTGGGTCGGCGGCTCTGACGACCGCGTTGCAGATGAAGATGAAGACTGGGCCCGTACAGTCATAGTCAACGCACTTGCGATCGCAATTAGTAGAAGCAAACGGATGTTTGGTCTGGCCAAGGAATGCGGATTAGTCATTGTGAAATCTCCCTGAACGTTTGGTCGAATCCGGTTGCAGGATTAGAGCATGAGTTCGTCCTCACTCGCAAAGTGCCTCCTTTGCGCCTGATACCGCGGTACTGCGGCTTTTATCGAGCACGAAAAAAACCAACTGAAGTTGATACTCTAAACCCCATTAGATTAAGACGCACCAAATTGCCGGCGTAGTTTGGCGGACGGCGGCCGGCATGGTATCAAGATAGAAGTGTCTACTGAACTCAAAGTTAGAAGAGATAACGGTCGTGGTGTCAGCGAGATGTTTCGCGCGCTGCGGCATAGGAACTTTCTGCTCTTCTGGTCGGGCGCATTCCTCTCGAATACCGGCACCTGGATGCAGGCGGTGGCGCAGGGCTGGTTGGTGCTGCAACTTTCCAACTCGCCGTTTTGGTTGGGCGTTGACGGTTTTATGGCGACTGCTCCCGGATTGGTGCTGACCCTGGCGGGTGGAGTGTTCGCCGATTTGATGGATCGCCGAAAGCTTTTGATTTACACGCAGGTGGTTGCCGGCCTGTCGGCGCTGACGCTGGGCGTTCTGGTCGTCACGCACGTCGTCCATGTGTGGATGATTCTCTCCCTGTCGTTTGTGACGGGCTGCTGTATGTCGATCGCGGGCCCATCATATTTGGCTCTGGTTTTCGATCTGGTCGGACGCGAGGATTTGGCGAACGCGATCGCTTTGAACTCGACTCAGTTTCAACTCGCGCGGGCGCTGGGGCCGGTGTTTGCCGGACTCGGGTTTAAGCTCTTCGGCGTGGCCGGCTGTTTTTTTGCCAACGGGATATCGTTCGCGGCGGTTGTGATTGGCTTGAGTATGGTGCGTTACGACACTGAGCGAAAGCGGAACGCCGCGCCGGATCGTTCCCTGAGGGACAGGCGGGCCTTCATGCAGGATCTGATCGAAGGCTTTCGCTATGTCGCCGGTCGCCCGCGCGTCAAGATGCTCTTAATGATTTCTGCAGTGACCAGTTTATTTGGCGCGCCGTACATTTCAATGACGCCGGTATTCGCGCGCGACATCTTTCACCTCGGCGAAACTGGACTTGCGCTGATAATGGGCATGGCCGGAGCTGGAGCACTTTTTGGAGCCTTGTTTCTGGCTTATCTCGGTGACTTCCGGCACAAGGGCTGGTTTGTGCTGGGCGGCGATCTGGGTTTTGCCATTTGCCTGATCGTCTTTTCGCTTTCCAGAAATCTGACCTTGTCGCTTATCTTTCTGTTTGCGCTCGGCTTCGCGATTGTGAGTTCAGTCGCGGTCACGAACACGCTCTTGCAGAAATTGGTTACCGATGAAATGCGTGGCCGGGTGATGAGTATGTTCATGCTTTCGTTCATCGGCGCAATGCCGATAGGGAACTTGATCGCGGGCGCGGCATCGCATCGTTTCGGCGTCCCGCACACGCTGGCTGCGGGCGGTTTGATTATCTTAGTGTTCGCCGCAATCGTAACCCTGAGCAGCCCCAGGTTGCGCGAGCTTTAGAGATCGCGGAAATCCTGTTTCCTCTTTTTGAGAAAACAGCGCTGGTATGCAAGACTTCGGAATGGCTATGATGGGAAGTAAATCGAAATATACGGCCGTCCTAATGCTCGGGCTGGCAGCCTTGTTGGGGGCGGTGGTTAGCCACGCGCAAGGCGGGTGGACGGTAAAGCGGGTTGGTTTGGGCGGGAAAGATCTGAACGCCGTGTTTTTTGTGGATGCGAAGCGAGGTTGGGTGGGCGGCGACGGTGGACTGCTCAGCTATACCGAGGACGGCGGCGCGACCTGGGTCGAGCGGCCGCTCGGAACTGAGCACGCTATCAACGACATCTACTTCGTGGGTAAGGACACCGGATTCGTGCTCGCTGGGGGCAGCATCTTTGGCACCAGCGACGGCGGCCACTCCTGGCGCGAGTCGCACAAATTTTCTCCTTCAGAATTCGCGGGCGCGATGCCTGAGCTTTACAGTCTTCGCTTTAACGGCAAGAAGCGAGCCTGGGTGGTCGGCTCGGCCAGCCGCGGCGACGACATCGTAGGTAGCATTCTCGCCATCACCCGAGACGGCGGCGCCAACTGGTTAATATTGCGCACGCTGACGCAACAGGAATTAATTCATATCGATTTCGTGGATGATAAGCGTGGATGGATCGTTGGGGCCGGCGGGGCGATCCTTCATACGGATGACGCGGGCGAATCGTGGAGCAGCCAAAATTCGGGCACCAAGGGGACTCTTTACCACGTTGATTTTCGCAACGAGCATCAGGGATTGGCAGTCGGTGAGCGCGGGACGATTTTGCGCACGGAGGATGGCGGGCGTACCTGGACCAAAATTTACTCGCCAGCCCGCTCTACTTTGCTGAGTGTTCAATTTGTTAGCGAAGACGAGGTCTGGATTGTCGGACGCGGCGGAGTCATCCTGCGTTCGGGAAACGGCGGCCAAACCTGGATCGAGCAGGAAAGCAATACCAAACAGAATCTGTTTGCGCTTTTCATCAATAAGAAGAACGGATGGGCGGTGGGAAAAGACGGGTTGATGCTCAAGTACGAGCGCTAGAGTTGTAATTCTAATCGAAAAAGTTTTTCTGACTTATGGGACTTATCGGACGATTGTTGCATAAACTGGGATTGGCGAGTCCTGACTCTGAACGTCATCCCATTAGTGTCTTCCTGTTGGAGGACGACCAGCGGCGGCGTGATTGGTTCTTGAAGCGATTCAAGGGAGATCATCTCGATATCGTGGATGATGTCTCTGAGGCCAGGGAACTGCTGGAGACGAACAGCTATGATTCCATCTTTCTCGATCACGATCTCATTCCCGAGCATTACGGCGCGACTGAGTCGGACGACGAGCGAACAGGGTATGCTATCGCTTCGTTTCTGGCGGCGCGGCCTGACCTGCAGCGCTCAGCGACGATCATGGTGCACAGCTTTAACGCCGACGGTGCCATGCGCATGGTTGAGGAACTGCGGCGCGCGGGAAGACAGGCCGAGTACATTCCCTTTCATTTTCTGGAAGACCGGATTAGAAACTTCTGGCCGCGGTAACCAAGGCAAAAGTAAAAAGGTAAAAGGAAAAAGACAAGACGCGCTTCCCGGTCTTCGCCTTGTTTCTTTTACCTTTTTACTTTTGCCTTTTGCCTTGATTAATTGGTGGCCAGGGACGGAATCGAACCGCCGACGCCGGCCTTTTCAGGGCCGCGCTCTACCAACTGAGCTACCTGGCCAGTGCGTGTAAGGAGTTTGCAGTATAGGAATCCATACTGGAGAGTGTCAAATCAGTAGACTTAACGGTGGTGCCCTGGTTTGATTTCCTCTGTGCCAACACCGCGTTCACTACCCCCGGCGGGTAAACGGTCCCGGAAAGACTCGGTGTCGAGCGACGAGACCGTGGAAGAGGACTCGCGCCGCGTTGGAATTCCGCGGTTTTTTGGCTAGACAAGGTAAACTTCCGGGCACTCTTGAAAAAGCCGTTGACTGTCTAGCGCTCGGGTGTATAATTCGTGACCGTCGGGTTGGGTTGGCCCCAAAGTCAGCCGGTTGCAAGAGCTATCCGACGCTTGAACATCGATAGTACCCGCCAGTGCCAGCTCGGCCGCCGAATCGCGCCCCCCGTGATCGCTACCTTCGAGCTGGCACGCGTTTTTATAAGGGTGAATAAATAGAAAAGAGCGGCTTTGACAATAAGAATCAAAGCCGCTCACTTTGTTTACGAGGGAAGGCGAGTTGGGGTTACATTCCCATGCCACTCATTCCGCCCATGCCGCCCGGCATCGGCGCCTTATCCTCTTCAGGAATATCCGCAACCATGGCCTCGGTCGTGAGCATGAGTCCCGCGATTGAAGCCGCATTTTGCAAAGCTGTCCGTGTCACCTTGGCGGGATCGATGACGCCGGCCTTTACCAAATCCTCGTACGCTTCGGTCTGAGCATTAAAGCCGAAACTGTCGTTCTTGTCGGCGCGGACGCGCTCAACAACGACGGCCCCTTCTTTGCCGGCGTTCTGAACGATCTGGCGCAGCGGTTCTTCCAGAGCACGACGAACGATGTTGACACCGATCTGTTCATCCGAGTCACCACCATTCTTGTTCACGTCGAATCTCTCGAGCACCTTCGCCGCCCGAACCAACGCTACACCGCCGCCGGGAACAATGCCTTCCTCGACCGCCGCGCGCGTCGCGTGCATGGCGTCTTCGACGCGAGCCTTCTTCTCCTTCATTTCAGTCTCAGTAGCAGCGCCGACTTTGATCACCGCGACACCCCCGACCAGCTTCGCCAGGCGCTCTTGCAGCTTCTCGCGATCATAGTCGGACGAGGTCTCGTCGATCTGCGCGCGAATGGTCTTCACGCGGCCTTCGATATCCGCCTGCTTACCGCCGCCTTCCACGATCGTCGTGTTGTCCTTGTCGATTGTGATTTTCTTGGCGCGGCCCAGATCCGAAAGCTGAACGTTCTCGAGCTTGATGCCCAGGTCTTCGCTGATCACTTTACCTCCGGTGAGAATGGCGACGTCTTCCAGCATCGCTTTGCGGCGATCGCCGAAGCCTGGAGCCTTGACCGCGGCGACATTCAAAGTGCCGCGCAGTTTGTTGACGACCAGGGTCGCAAGAGCTTCGCCTTCGACATCTTCAGCAATGATCAGCAGTGGTTTGCCGAGCTTTGCCACCTGCTCCAGCAACGGCAGCAGGTCCTTCATCGAGCTGATCTTCTTTTCGTGGATCAGGATCAACGCGTTTTCCAGCGCCACTTCCATGCGCTCCGGGTCAGTCACAAAATATGGACTGAGATAGCCGCGGTCAAATTGCATACCTTCGACTACTTCCAGAGAGGTTTCCATCGTCTTTGATTCTTCGACGGTGATTACGCCGTCTTTACCTACCTGATCCATTGCCTTGGCGATAATGGTGCCGATAGTTACGTCGCCATTCGCTGAAACGGTGCCCACTTGTGCGATGGCGTCGCCCTTAACGGGCTTTGCCAAACGGTGAATCTCTTCGATGGCGCGCTCGACGGCCTTGTCGATGCCGCGCTTGAGTGCCATAGGATTGGCCCCTGCTGCCACAGTCTTGACGCCTTCGCGAAAGATCGCCTGCGCCAGGACAGTTGCCGTGGTGGTGCCGTCGCCGGCGACGTCGGAAGTCTTGGACGCGACTTCGCGCACCATTTGGGCGCCCATATTTTCCAACGAATCCTTTAATTCAATCTCCTTTGCGACCGTCACGCCGTCCTTCGTGATAGTCGGCGAGCCGAATTTCTTGTCGATCACAACGTTCCGTCCTTTGGGTCCGAGCGTGATCTTGACTGCATCGGCGAGTTGGTTGATACCGCGCAGAATAGCCGCGCGTGACTCTTCGCCATGAACAACTTGCTTTGCCATTTTCGTTTTCTTCTCCTAACTAAAGTCGTTTTCGGTTGAAAAAGCCGGTAGCGTGTCGTGGATTACTTGCCGGCTTTCTTGCCTGCGGCGGCGCGCCGGATAATTCCCAAAATCTCGTCCTCGCGCATGATTAGAAGCTCTTCGTCGTCAATCTTGACTTCAGAGCCGCTATACTTGCCAAAGAGCACGCGATCGCCGACCTGCACATCGAGCTTTTGACGGGTTCCGTCTTCGCGATACTTGCCATCGCCGACGGCCACTACTTCGCCTTCCTGGGGTTTTTCCTTCGCGGTATCGGGAATAATGATTCCGCCGCGAGCCTGTTCGCCCACCTCAATTCGCCGCACAATTACGCGGTCATGAAGCGGCTTGATGTTTACTGCCATACTTGAAAAATGCTCCTTTCGGTTTCTGCCTAGACACAACTTGACTGAAAACTATCCTCATATCGTCGATTCAATATTTAGCAATCGTGAACGTTGAGTGCCAAGAAATATAATAAAGGCGCGGGATGTTGTCAACCGGCTAGCTGAGGGAGGCGCGGCCTTTCAAGAGCCTCAGGAAAATGAGACTCAAAACCGACGCCAAAGTCTTCTGATCGGCGCTTTATGCGTTCCGGAGAGGTCGGGGACCAGCATTCTTAGGTTGAAGCCGTGATAACCTACTAAAACGGTCATCCGATCAGGGATCTCAGCGGCGAGGTCAGTGAGTTTTGTGGCTCGCTCGGTGATTGCCAGACGGGTGTTTTCGTTCCTGAGCGCGATATGAATTGACGCGCTTGGAAATCGTGTTGCGATGGATGCCGAGCGCCTCGGCGGTGTGTGAGATGCGTTTCTTGTTTCGGGTAAAGGCTTTTTGAATATAAAGCTTCTCAAATTCTTCCAGAGCCTCATCAAGCATGATGTGGCCATCAAGCATATCTTCTATTACGGCTTCCAGGCGGGGGCGTATTTGCATCTTTTTCCAGTCCTATTAAGTATTAAGCAATCTATAAAATCGGGCGTTTGCTTCCGTCTCTGCACCAAAGCGTCAAGTTGGCGCACTCCAAATCCGCCTGACGGCGGAACTCCGGAACTCCAATCAAAGAGGTTCTCCCACGAGCAATTCATAAGCCTCGAGATAACGCGCAGTCGTTGCGGCAGCCACCTCCGGCGGCAGAGACGGCGCCGGCGGTTGCTTGTTCCAGGCAATTCCCTCGAGGTAGTCGCGCACAAACTGTTTGTCGAACGAAGCCTGGGATTTGCCGACCTCGTAGCTTTCAACCGGCCAGAAACGAGACGAATCGGGCGTCAAAGCTTCGTCGATCAGGATGATTCGGCCGTCACGGTCACGACCGAACTCGAACTTGGTATCGGCGATAATGATTTCGCGACTGCGTGCATAGTCGCTTGCCTCCTGATAAAGACGTAGCGACGCGTCTCTCAGGAATTCGGTCACTTCAGGGCCGATTATCGAGGCCATTTGTTGCTCGCTGATGTTTTCATCGTGTCCGGTCTCAGCCTTGGTCGCGGGCGTAAAGATGGGTTTTGCCAGTTGCTCGGATTCGCTTAATCCTGAAGGCAATTGATGACCGCAAACCTCTCCGGTGCGCTGATAGTCTTTCCAGCCTGAACCTGAAAGATAGCCCCGCACGACGCACTCAACGGGGAATACGTCGGTGCTGCGCACCAGCATCGAACGGCCGCGTAAATTCGCCTCGTGACCGCGAATTACGCCAGGCATATCTTCGAGGCTGGTTGTGATCGAGTGATTGGGAACGATATGGGCTAGTCTCGCAAACCAGAATCGCGAGAGCGCCGTCAGGACTTCACCCTTACGCTCGATGGGCGTGGGCAGAACGCAGTCAAAAGCCGAGATGCGATCGGTGGCGACGATTAGCAGCCGCTGTTCGTCAACCTCGTAGACATCGCGAACCTTGCCGCGGCGTACGAGTATCAGATCAGAAAAAGTTGTTTCGACTACGGGAGCAACGGATGCCATCGCGCTATTCTTTCGAACTGCAAATCAAAAAAGTTGGCGAGCGCGATTTTGCTTATTCACCTGCGAGGTGTCAAGAAGGTGAGCAAAATAAAACCGATCGACTCGATGATCTGTCTTCAGTCGACCGGAATTATTTTGAGAAAGCAACTGATGTGGCCACTGCTGAACACTGATTTGAACAGTTATGACTAAGATTGAACGACGCGCATGCTGTCTAACCTGTGGGAATCGCATTTGTCGGTAGCTTATTTCTAAGCCGTAGCAGCTGCGTTTGCTTTCAGCGCTTCACGCAATCGCCCGATCTGGCTCGCGTGATTGTGAGCATGCGCGGCATAAATCGCGAGCCAGTCTTCGGCTGTGTAAGATCCGCTTTCAGAATGCGTGCCTTCGCGCCGCCAATCGTCATCACTCATCGAATCGAGCAGTTGCGCCGTCGTGGCGCGCGCGCTGCGAAACGCGTCCAACGCCGGGCCCATGTCGCGCTTGTTGTAGTTCAGACGCGCGGCAAACGCATCTTGATCGTAGCCTTGAATCAGTGGATTGTCCTCGACCAACAACCGGCGCAGTCTGATTGCGCTGGTTGTTTCGCTGTCCGCGAGGTGGTGGACAATCTCAGCAGCACTCCATTTGCCAGGAATTGGGTGGGCGGTCAACAACGCTTTGGGAAAGCCATCCAGGTTCTTCGTTACTTCCTTGTATCCATCCTTGTATTTGGCTATTAGTTCCTGTCGTTCCTCGGAAGTCATAGAGTTGTGCTCCTTATTGCTAATCAGAAGCCCGCGCGTAAGCAAGGGCTAAGTTCTTAGTGTGTGATTCCAATGGCCGCAAGCCCTCCCTCACAGTCGCGCTCTCGAAACTAACGGCTCAAGATCAACAAAGTGAACGTTCCCGGTACCATGGGTGGCCGGGGCCGCGGTTGTTCCGTCGTTGGCGCCGGAGTGGTCCCGAATTCCGCGCTGACGGTATAAACCCGATGAGTCTTTACGTCCAGAGCCATGGTTCGAGCCCGCTTGGGAGTGGTTACGTTCTCAATCACGCTGTATTTATCGGGTGCATCCTCGTGCACCACGGTCAGCGTTCCGTCGCCGTTCGAGCTGAACGCAAGCCCTGTTTCCGGGTCAAAGCCGGCGGCATCCGGGCCGGCGCCGATTGGTAGGGTAGTCACAACCTTGCCGTCATCCACGTTTACTACGACCATCAGCTTGTTAGAACAGACCGAAAACAGTCGGCGGTGTTCGCGATCTATCGCCAGCCCGCTCGGCTCTTCGCCGGGCGCAATCGACCAGTGATTTTCGACTGCCAGCTTATTTGAATCGAATTGAACTATCTCGCTCTTGTCTTCGATGTTGACGAAGACGTGACCTTTTTCATCGGCCACCGCGAACTCGGGCGTGCCGCCCAGCGGAATCGTGCCGGCTACCGTTCCTGTCTTCGCGTCGATAGCGGTGGCGTCCTTACTCCTGCCATTGAAAGCGAAGACGCGTTTGGAAGCAGGATCGTAAATGATTGCATCAGGATTCTTGCCGGTGGGAGCTGTTCCTAAAACCTTGAGCGTCTTTACATCAAAGATCGTCACCGTGGCGTCGCGGCCGTCAGTGACGAATCCTTTGTCAAAGTCGGCGGCTATCGCGATACCGTGCACACCGTTGGTGTTGGGAATGTCGCCGACGACTGCTCCGCTGTCGGCGTCCACCACCATCACATGCGTCCCGCGCGAGATGTAAACACGGCGCGCTTTGCTGTCGACGGTCAGATAATCCCAGCCGCCTTCGCCGCCCAGGACAATTTTTTTCGTGACGTGATAACCCGACGGACCCGCATTAAGCAGGGCACTTGCAAATACCAAAACAGATAAGGCGGGGAGCGCGCGGGAAAGATAAGAACGCATATCAGTTATGACCTCCAAGAATCATTGATGAATCAAGCGGAAGCTACTCTCGATCGCCTAATGGGTCAAGCCAAGGCGAATGGTTTTTCCGGCCTGTCCTGATGCAACACCCTTAATGATTGAGAACTGAAACCATACGCTTGTTTTCTTGTCTTCATTTTCCAAAACTCTGCCGGCGATGCGATCAAAGTCCACGGATTCTTAGCAAATTATTGCTTCAGCCTTACAAAAACAGCGTCGTCGCCGGAAAAGGAATGGCGCTTGCACTGCATCACCGCGAGTTAGCTCCACTGAGATAGAGATTCGAACGAACTAATTCCGGGAGTCGAGCAAAAGGAGAAAATCAAAATGGCAGAACAACAGGCTGAGAGCAGACGGGTGGTGGTGGAAACGCCGAACACTAGACGTGAGGTCGTCCACTCGGAGGCCACACGTTATCCCGAAAGAAACGGTATTTCTGGTGCAGCACTCGCCGCAATCGTCGTGGGAGTGATTGCCTTGGCAGCGATCATTATTCTTTTCGCGCTTAATCGCCAAGACACGACTAATGACAACCTGGCGACACAACAGCAGCCGACGACTATCGTGCAGCAACCGGCACAGCAGCCGCCGATTGTGGTGCAGCAACCCGCGCCGGCGACGCAACCTGCACCGGTGATTATTAACGGGCAACCGGCACCGGCAACCGGCGGAACGACAACCAGCAGCGGTCCCGATGATTCGACGATTCAGGCGGCGATCGATAAGAAGCTGACGAACGATCCGGCCTTTTCATCGCTCGGTATCATCGCCAGCGTAGTGAACGGCAAGGTCACGCTCACGGGAACGGTGAAAACCCAAAGCTTGAAATCGCAGATCGAACGGGCAGTGCGAAACGTGAAGGGAGTAAAGACAGTCGACAATCAGATTACGGTTGGATAAATCATTTGGCGACTTTTCGTCGTGTCCTTGGGCCTGGCCTGATCCTAGGAGTGGTTTTGAAGGGCCCACAGCACCCCAGCATAGAACGCGTCGAAGCGAGATGCTTCGGCGCGTATTTGTTTGTGCGGGTGAACGCTTGTTCGCCACCTCCCAACTCAATTATTCTCAACTAAAGATTCGAACTCGAACGAGGGCCACAAATGGAGAAGCTTCCCCAAACCGCGCGCACAACTTTGAAGCGCCTGCCGCAGCGCGGCAATTACGACCGCGAGCTAATCAACCAGATTTTGGACGAAGGCTTTATCTGTCACGTCGGCTTTGTCGTTGACGACGAACCGTTCGTAATTCCGACGGGTTACGCGCGCGTCGAAGACAGGCTGTTCATTCACGGTTCACAGGCCAGCCGCATGTTGCGCGCGCTGGAAAAGGGAATTGAGGTGTGCGTGACGGTGACTCTGATCGACGGACTGGTGCTGGCGCGCTCGGCCTTTCATCATTCGATGAACTACCGATCCGTAGTCGTCTTTGGCCGTGCGACCGTTGTTGATGAGCGCGCACAGAAGATGGCCGCGCTGCTCGCCTTGTCGGAACACATGATTCCCGGCCGCTGGGCCGATGTACGCGCACCTAACGAGCGCGAGCTGCAATTGACTACAGTGCTTTCTTTGCCGCTCACAGAGGCTTCCGCAAAAGTACGGACCGGACCGCCGCTAGATGATGAGGAAGATTACGATCTGCCCGTATGGGCCGGAGTAATTCCGCTGCGACTAGCCGCGGGTTCGCCGGTCGATGATTCCAGAGTGCAGGCTGCAAGCACGCTGCCCGAATATGCTGTTGACTATAGTCGCGGCCGGAGGCGGAAGTAGCGGCCTTAGCCGACACCGCCGGGATAGGGAAAGCCGGCTGGCGCAGGTGCTGTCGGATCAACGTGCGTACGAATGGCGGCATCAGATACCGCGTATCCCCAATTGATAAGCCGCTGCTGTAGAATTGAGTCCAGTTTCTTTAGCCGTGTCGGAGTGTTTGCCAACGCCAACGTTTGATCGAAGGGACATGGCAAGGCTGTCGGCAGCTTGTAATCCAGAATGTTAGTGCGAATGCCCCAGTATGTGCCGTGACGCAGATTCATTTGATATGACCCGACGACCTGCCGCTTTCTGAGGCTGCCAACCTGATTGTCGAGCAGGCTGACTACTCGAAAGGCTTGCGTCAACCACTCTGCGGATGGTCTGGGTTCGTCAGCAGTGGCGCCTCCGCCATCACTGACCAGAATCGTGTCATAACCCTTCCAAACAGTTTCCAGGCCCAGGTTGTCGTACACGCCTCCGTCCGTAAGTCTCACGTCGGACGTGTAAGGTTCGAATTGAAGGCCGCCGTCAGTGGTTGGATCAAAGTCTGCCGGGCGAAGTTTGAGTCTGGCCGGAGAAAGTAAAGGCGGAAAAGCCGAAGACGCGGCAACCGCAGTCGCCAGCTCCAACGTCGGGTTCCTAATCAAGCCCACGCGATAGTCTCCCATGAACGGTTTGCTGAAACGCCAGAGAACTTTTGTTTGCAGACTGGTCGCGTTGATTACAAATCGCGGTCCCTCGCTGTCCGCAGGAAGGGCCTGCAACGTGGCATTGCTGAAAAGGTGCTTTCGGTAGGCCGCCGCGATTTCACCCGCGACGTTCGTCCACGGTAGGAGTTTGCCCTTCAGTATTGCGCAAACATCGATCGTAGTGCTGGCCATCGCCCTGATAGGCTCTATAATCATCGGTCCGAGGTTGGTTGCGACATTCGCACCGTCGAAGGTCAACGATTGCCACTTCAAGCCGAGCAACCCCGCGGTAATCGATCCACCGGAAACACTCGAGACTCTCACCAGGTGTTGAGGTCCAATAGCCTCCGCTTCGGAAACGATGATCTCCTTTCTAAGAAGGCCCAATTCGTTGAGTCGCCAAATGGCTCCCAGATGGAAAACCATGGCGCGATAGCCACCGCCGGAAAGGCACAGGCCAATCCCCGGCTGGGGCGGCTTGAACGGATCGTCAGTTTCAAGAAACCGAACTGGCTGAACGTTTTTGGTGGCGTCCAGGTTGCCGGGACTTATATTGGCCATATGCATTTCCTTTCCCTATCCCGCGGAAACTTTGAGCTTTGAAGGTAGACTTGGTAGGGCTGGATTTGGCGAGTATGCAAGGATTAGCAGGCTCGGGAGAATACAGCCCCTTGAGAGCTCCGAGAGAATATTCCCGTTTCTGGACAGAGTCAACAATCTTCAGACCCGGTGCAATGACCTCCAGCGCGGATGGCCTCTCACTGGTCAGTTTGCGCCAGCTAATGGCTTGCATTACACAAAACCATGACACCCAAGTCCTCCCGCCTTGCTACTTTGCCCATATTAGTCCATACTCAGTCACGGTTAATCCTTCTCTCGCGCATCAACGGTGATGCGCCCCGCGCATAAATCGATTAGCGCCGGCGTTTTGGATAGTTCGAGAGCAGGCTTGTTTCAAATTCCGAAGCCGCTCTTTATGAGCATCCGAACCCGGTCCCTTCGCTGCTACCGTTTCTTCGAAGCCAATCCGATTCGCAGCTTCTTTTCATTCCCAAACAGGGGAAAGGTATATCTCTATGTCCACGAAACTTTACGTTGGAAACCTCGCTTTCCAAACCACCAGTCAGGAGCTGCAGGAATTGTTCGCCCAGGCCGGAACGGTTGAATCAGCGGCGGTCGTCGAAGACCGCGATACGGGCCGTTCACGGGGCTTTGGCTTTGTCGAAATGTCCACGAAGGAAGAGAGTGCGGCCGCTATTGACCAATTCAATGGCAAGGAAGTCAATGGTCGCGCTTTGAAAGTAAACGAAGCCAAGCCGCGTGAAAATCGCAGCGGTGGCGGCGGCGGACGCGGCTTCGGCGGCAACCGCGGCGGTGGTGGCGGCTACGGCGGCGGTGGAAACCGCGGCGGTGGCGGCGGCTACGGTGCCAAACGCGAACCGCGCTGGTAATAACTGGTAGGCAGTTAGCAGTGAGCAGTAAGCAGTTCCTTTGTGTCTCCCACGGTGAATTATAGCGCGAAAGCGTTAACCATAGCGGACACAGAGGACTGCCCTGTCACTGAAGAAAAAACTGTCACTTAAACAACAAAATTGTGACGACGTGAACGTCGTCGCCCTAAAAGGAGTTTAATGAATTTTTCTCAACTGGGACTTCCGCCCGCACAGGTGCGCGCCTGCGAGTCTCTCGGATACACCGAACCCACACCAATACAAAAACAAGCGATCCCAATCGTCCTCAGCGGCGCTGACCTAATAGGCTGTGCCGAAACCGGCACCGGCAAGACCGCCGCTTTCTTACTTCCCATCATTCAGAGAATCACTGAACGACAGCGACCCGGCGTACGCGTACTCGTGCTGGCGCCGACGCGTGAACTGGCGATTCAAATTGAAAAGAACTATGGTGAGTTGAATCGCACCAAAGCTAATCGCAGCGTCACCGTGATCGGCGGCGCAAACATCAGAACGCAGATTTCGAGTCTACGCCGCGGCGTGGCAGTTTTAATCGCCACCCCCGGGCGCCTCCTGGATCTTACAGAGCGCGGCGCAGTCAATCTATCAACGATTGAAGTACTGGTCCTGGACGAAGCGGACCGCATGCTGGACATGGGATTTCTGCCGGCGATTCGCCGAGTCCTCGCCATGCTGCCGACGAACCGCCAGACACTTTTGTTCTCAGCCACGATGTCTTCAAACATCGAGCATTTGGCGCGATCGACAATGAAGCAGCCGAAACTGGTCGAGGTCAACCAGCGCGGCCGTCCGGCCACCATGGTCGAGCAGACCGCCTATCCCGTGGCGCAGGAGTCGAAGACGGCTTTGCTGCTCGACTTGCTCGAGCGCGAGAAATTTGAGCGCGTCCTGGTCTTTACTCGCACGCGTCGCGGCGCTGAGCGCCTGGCGCATATCCTCGAAGCCCGCGACCACAGTGTCAATCGCATTCACGCCGATCGCAGCCAATCTCAGCGCGAAGCCGCGCTGCGCGACTTTCGCGATGGCCGCACTCGAGTGCTGGTGGCTACTGACATCGCGGCGCGCGGATTGGACGTCGAAGCGGTTTCGCACGTCATCAATTACGACGTGCCCGCCGCGCCCGAAGATTATGTGCATCGCGTCGGTCGCACCGGCAGAGCCGGAAATGAAGGGCAAGCCTTCACAATCGTCGCCCCCGTGGATGAGCTTTCGATGCGGGCGATTGAGCGACTTACCGGACAGACAGTAAAGCGCGTGGTGCTGCCGGCGTTTGGCGGCGCACCGCTGCAAACTGCGAACACCAACGGCAAATCCTTTGCGCGATTCGCGCGCGGGACCAGCAGCTCAGTTCGTTCATTTCGGCCACGAAGAGCCAGATGAACCTGATCTGTCAGAAGCCCGACCGTTAGGGAGGGCCAGCACCGACAGAAGCCCCTGCTTACGCGCGGGCTTCTGACAAGCTTGAGGCAAGAATTAATCACCCCAGGAGGATTTATGGAAGAGAAGCAAATTTTCGCTGCCGGAGATCGAGTCGAACAAATGTGCGTTACTTGCGGCGAGGAGCGCGGACACATCGTCGCTTCCGTCACCAAGAAGGGCCGGATCACTCGAGTTAGTTGCCCGATCTGCGGATCGCGCGTTCCCTACAAGGCCGGCGCCGCGCGCCGAACTTCTTCGAAGGCAGGCGCGCCCTACGATCAAACGCGCACCTATCGCCGGGGACAGACCTTGATGCATCCGACTTTTGGTGAGGGAGAAGTGACTGCGCTGATCGAACCGCGCAAGATGGACGTTCTGTTTGCGGATCGTATGCGGCGCCTAGTTCACTCTCATGCTTAAAGGCAAACGCGGAAGGTTGCGCGCGAGCAGAAACATACAGTCGGTGCTGCGCAGCCCTGCTGCGGGAATGCTGCTGACGTTTCGCGCGGAGGTAATGCCTGGGAGAGAGACGCTCGAGCGCACTTTCGAAGTCAGCCGCGTGTTGGCAAACGGACGCGTAGAGCTCCGGAATTTGCAAGGGCAACATGCAATCACCGAGTTCGAGCCGTTGCCCACTTAGATAGATGTAGTCAGGTCGAAGTATTTGGAGAATTCCATGCGAAGCCAAGAACCAGCCGAAATAGTCCCCGCCAACCAGAGACGAACCATCAACTGGGCTAACGGTGCTTTTCTGGCCTTCTTTCATTTGGGCGCATTGGCAGCGCTCTTTTTCTGGAGTTGGCAAGGGATTGTGGCGGCGGTGATCCTCTATTGGGTCGCCGGTAGTCTGGGAATCGGGATGGGCTATCACCGGCTGCTGACGCATCGGGGTTACAAGGTCCCTAAAATAGTCGAGTACTTCCTGGCAACTTGTGCTTCACTTGCCTTGCAGGGCGGACCGATTCAATGGGCGACCACCCATCGTATGCATCATGCGCACACTGATAAAGAAGGGGACCCGCACACACCGCGCGAGGGTCGGTGGTGGTCGCACGTCGGCTGGATCTTAACCGGCACGGCGCAGCGACACGACCAGGCCACGATCGCGCACTACGTTCCTGATTTAGCAAAGGATCGATTCTATATCTGGCTCGACCGTCTGTACTTCGTACCCCTGGTCGTATTGGCCGTGGCCCTGTTAGCGTTTGGCGGTTGGAGCGTTATGTTGTGGGGCGTTTGCGTCCGCGTGACGCTGGCGCTGCACGCGACCTGGCTGGTCAACTCAGCGACTCACTTGTGGGGCAGGAAACGGTTCGAAACCGGCGACGATTCGACCAACAGTTGGTGGGTTGCGATGCTGACGTTTGGGGAAGGTTGGCACAACAACCACCACGCGCATCCAACTTCGGCTCGTCATGGGCTGAAATGGTACGAGGTTGATTTTAACTGGTGGGGCATTCGCACGCTGCAGTTCCTCGGGCTGGCGCGCGGTATCAAACGGGTTCGCTTTAACAAACCCGCCACCATGTGGCAACTGGTGACCGGAGAGAGAAAAAGGAAAGGCTCCTTTGAAGGAGCTTAGAGCGCGTGGCGCCAGGAAAGTCAGGAGCGTGAAGATTGACGAAGATAATCTGGTCTTGCCAAAACTGCGGTACGGTACTGCCGGTGTGGAAGATGAAATGCTCCAATTGTCACAAGGCGACGCTCAGTTGGTTGCATCTGGTTGTGGGCGTGGCCGTGGTTTTGCCGGCACTGTTCATAATACTTAAGCTCATCTAAGAAAGATTAAAGATCCACTATGTCTGCAAGAAAGAAATCTACCAGCGCTTCCGGCGCTATTGAAGCAATCGAGCAATGGCCGGGGATTGATTCACATTTTCGCTTAATCATAGTGGCCGCTCAAAGAAGCAAGCAGCTCATGCGCGGCTCAATGGCTAGAATTGAAACTGATCCGCTCAGACGTAGAAACACGAGCATCGCCCTCGAGGAAGTAAAACGGGGCCTCGTGCCCTTTAAGCTTTCTGATCCGGACACGGACGAGAATTCAGGCGATCACGCAGGCGCATAGCGGAGTTCGGAGTAACGGCTTTAGTCGGGTGCTGATCCCCGAACTAAAGAACAGGTCCACAAGATGAACGGGCTGCGAGTCTATACAAATACTCAGCATCAGGAGACGCAGGGCGGCTACACTATTTTCTACTGCCGGCGCGACGATGGCCCGTACTATCGCTGGAGCTACGAAGAGCAACGCAAACAATGGCGGGTCGCGCGCGTGCGTACATCCGACCTTTCGCCGAGCGCGCTTTGCTCGACGAATTGGAAAGTCGTTCCGGCTTCGCTGCGCCGTAGCATGGTCGATCATTATCAGGAATAAGGTTGGTTAAAGAGTGGTACGGGCATCCCGCCCGTGAAATCGCGCGCGCCAGATGCGCGTGACATAATCCAAGGAGAAGTCTATTGGCAAAAGACGATTTAATTCCCGCGGAGGGCACGATTATTGACAAGCAGCCCAACGCATTTTTCAAGGTCCAGCTCGACAACAGCACGCACGTGGTATTGGCAGCTATCTCCGGCAAAATGCGCAAGCATCGCATCCGCATCCTGGTCGGCGACCGCGTTAGCGTCGAAATGTCGCCCTACGATCTCTCTCGTGGGCGTATCACCTATCGCTACCGTTGACCGGATACTCGCCGCGGCCGTTTTCCCACTTCCGGCTTCCTGATATCTGAAGCGACTAGTTTCGAAGCGCGTATAATGCGCGCAGCGAGCAGACTAATCGACAGATGCAACTCTCTCATAAAACCGGCAGCCACGAACCGCGCTGGCCCTCGGGCGTGGCGGTAATAGCGATTGGGGGTTTGTTCGCGGCGCTACCCTCCTCTTTGGTCGCGGGTCCGCGCTGGCTCTTACTGGCGACGGTGCTGGTACTGCTGGTGCCAACTATCATTTCCCACCGCATTGGTCATCATTCACTCAATCAAATACTTGGTTCTGTTGTAAACGTGGTGGTCACCGTGGCGATGATCGTATCGCTCGGTTTGCTGATCGACGCGGTGACTGATCATGCGATAACACCTCAACAACTGCTGCGATCGGCGGCAGCGCTCTGGATTAGCAACATCCTGGTGTTCGCTTCCTGGTACTGGCGTCTGGATGCGGGCGGGCCACACGAGCGAGACCGTACGCCGGGCCACACCGACGGCGCCTTCCTGTTTCCGCAGATGACCATGGACCCGGCGGCCAAGCGCGCCGCGGGTGAGCACGAATGGGAACCGAACTTTGTTGATTACCTGTTCCTGGCCTTCAACACCAGCACTGCATTCTCTCCGACGGACGTGCCGGTGCTATCGCGTTGGGCCAAAGGCCTGATGATGGTCCAGGCGCTGATTTCCTTGCTGGTGATTGCTCTGTTGGCGGGACGTGCCGTAAACATACTCTGATTCCCTTGCTTCGAATAGCATTATCCCTTGCCCTTCCGATTTCGATCATTCACGAAGAAATACCTCGACAATCCCGAGATACACTCCTAGAGTATCGGCAGCGTATTTTTTCAACATTGAGCCACAGCAACTTCTGTGAGCCCATGACCTTTCAGGTGTAAGAAGACCAACGCGACTCTGTTCGAGGTTTTCTACTCTCCTGCAAACGATAGGAGGAGTCATGCCCGCCCCAGATTCCGTTCTGCTCGGTAATTCCGTTTACCAGCCGGTTGCAGTGTCCGTCTTCATCTCTATTTGGGCTTCTAATGCAGCGGGCAAACTGTCTCAGAGTGTGAGCGCCGCCGGCATCTCATCTTGGTTGCCTGGTCGATGCTTTAAACCGGAGTGCGGGCGTCTGCCTCCGCCTAAATCACCCAGGAACCTTAACGCCAAATTCAGTTTGCGCAACCCTGCCGATCCGGCTGAGGGAGGTGAATGATGGCTACAGAGCTAAGGAAGACAGGTATCAACGTCATCGGTGATCTGCCTTGGGGCGCCCACTTCTGTTATTTCTACGAGACGAAAAAAGACCTGCTCGACATTTTAATTCCTTATTTCAAGACCGGTTTGGAAAACAAGGAGTTCTGCCTCTGGATCATTTCGGATTCCGAGCTGCTGACGGTGGAAGAAGCAACTAGTGCACTGCGAGATGCTCTTCCAGACCTGGATCGGTATGTGGCCGAGAGAAGCCTAGAAATTGTCGGCCATGATGATTGGTTTCTTGAAGGAAAGACTTTTGATCGCTACACAGTGGCCGATCGATTCAAAAGGAAACTTAATGAAGCATTGGCCAGAGGCTATGCAGGAATGAGAGTCAACGGAAGTCCGGCCTGGCTAAGCGATGCGGGGCCGAAAGAGCTTAAGAGGTTCGAAGCAGAACTCGACAAGTTATTTCCCAATGAACGCACAATCGCGGCATGCACTTACCCGCTCGCGACGATCGGACCCGATGAGATCTTTGACGTGGTGCGTACCCATCAGTTTGCGATAGCCAGACGGCAAGGGGAATGGGAGATCATTGAAACGCAGGAGTTAATACAAGCCAAGGCCGAAATAGAGAGCCTTAATGAAGCGCTCGAGCAACGAGTCATTGAGCGAACCAACGAACTTCGAGTGGCGAATGAGGAGCTAAGGAAGGAGATCATCGAGCGCAAGAGCGCTGAGGAAAAATTCAAAGCAACAAGCGAACAGTTGCGTGCGCTGTCGGCAAAACTGCAATCGGCGAAAGAAGAGGAAGCGACGCGTATTGCCCGTGAGATTCATGATGAGCTGGGCTCTGCATTGACCGCTTTGAATTGGGACCTGGAGCTAATAGAGGAAGATCTTAATCAAGAGGAAGGCGACGAACGGTCCTCGAAAGTGCGAGTAAAGATTGCCGCAATGAAGGGGGTAATTGATGACACCATCGATGCGATTAGAAGAATCTCGGCTGAGTTACGTCCCAGCGTCCTGGATGATCTTGGTTTAGTAGCGGCCATTCGATGGCATGGTCGGGAGTTCGAAGAACGGACAGGTATCGTCGCTCACCTTGACTCCTCTTTAGAAGATATTGACTTGACTCAACAGCAATCAACGGCCGTCTTTCGCATTTTCGAAGAAGCCATGACGAATGTCATGCGTCACGCGCAAGCAACGCAAGTCGACATCAAACTGGAAAAAGAGAATGGCGAGCTGGAATTGAGCATACGTGATAACGGTCGTGGTATCACCGAAGCCGAGAAGTCAGCTCGTCGAACGCTCGGACTTCTCGGCATGCGAGAACGCGCGAATCTAATCGGCGGGCAAGTCGATATCACCGGCAGCGAAGGAAAGGGAACTATGGTTAGCCTCCGCATTCCGGTTGCGTGACGGTTCCCCGGCCACATTAATCGCGCTCGAGAGATTACGAGCGCCACACTGTGTGGGGAGGTGCTGGTTAATCGCGCTGCTGGCGGGAGCACCGTGAATATTCTCTGATATCTCAGGCCTGGTTCGCTGCTTAACTCCGTCGCTGGCGGCCCCGATGATTCACCAGGAAATTTCTCGACAAGACGCCAGGACGGTTCTACAGTATGAGTAATCCGCCCGGGTTGTCCGCGCAGCCACCCTGTTGTGACTGACCCAGAGCAAGCAGGAAACCACGAACACCCAGGTAAAGTATTTTCGAACCTCGCGACCCAACTCCTCAGTGGGAAACGCACCCTTAAGTCGCTGGAGATGACTATGGCGACAGAATTACGAAAGACCGGCATTAGCGTCATCGGCGATATGCCCTGGGGTACGCACTTCTGTCACTTCTACGAGACGAAACAGGATCTGCTCGACACCCTGGTTCCCTATTTCAAAGCTGGATTGGAAAGCAAAGAGTTCTGCGTCTGGGTGGTCTCGGACTCCGACCTAATTACAGTGGCAGAGGCCAAAGGAGCGTTGGCACAAGCTGTTCCTGGCCTTGATCGACACCTCGCGGCTGGGAACATTGAAGTCCTTAACGGGCTTGACTGGTATCTCGAAAAAAATGTGTTCAATTTAGAGAAAGTAATGAGCGCGTGGGACGCAAAACTCAAACGAGCATTGGATCTCGGGTACGAGGGAATGCGAGTTTCGGGGGATGCGTTCTGGCTAAGAGAGAAAGATTGGAAAGATTTTTGTGCTTACGAAAAACAGCTTAACGATTCCATTACCGATCGACATATGAACGTGCTGTGCACCTATCCGTTGACCAGGAGCGGAGCCGCTGAGATCCTCGACGTTGCGCAGACCCACCAATTTGCCATCGCCAGACGGCGAGGGGAATGGGAAGTCATTGAAAGTCTGGAGCTGATACAAGCCAAGGCCGAAATAAAAAGACTCAATGAAGCGCTGAAACGAATCATAGAGCGTACACCCAAGCCGTCTGCGATTTTGAGGTATGGGATGGCTTTTCTGTCGGTTACCGCGGCGCTGATCATCGCAATGTGGATGGAGAGCGTTCTGCAATCTGCGCCTCATGTATCGCTGTTTCTTTGCGCCGTCATGCTTAGTGCCTGGTTTGGTGGAGTCAGGCCGGGCTTACTCTCGATTGCGCTCTCCCTTTTTGCTTTCGCCTATATCTTGCCTCCGAACTATTCGTTTGCTGTCGAAACCAGGGAAATACCGCGCCTTTTCATTTTTGCGCTGTCCGCCCTTTTTGTCGCGTTGCTGAGCGCCACGCAAAGGAACAAAGCAGAGTCGCTCAGGCACGCGCGCGACGTCCTGGACGGAACAGTTCAAGAACTGAAGCGAACCAACGTGGCGTTGCAGGCGGAGATCACCGAACGCAAGCATGCCGAGGAGACGGTCAATGCAACCAGCGAGCAGTTACGGGCTCTGTCAGCAAGTTTGCAATCCGCCAGAGAAGCTGAAGGCTCACGCATCGCGCGGGAGATCCACGATGAACTTGGCTCGATGCTGACGACTTTGAAATGGGATGTGGAGGAAATTCAAAAGACCCTCTCCACGCCAGTCGATCATTCTCAACTAGTGGCGGTGCGAGAGAAGTTGCAGGGTCTGATCAAGCTGACCGATATGTCCGTTAGTACTCTTCGCAGGATAGCCTCTGAATTGCGGCCAAGCGTGCTGGACGATCTTGGGTTGGCGGCAGCCATCGAATGGCAAACGCAGCAATTTCAAGCCCGCGCAGGAATCACATGCAATTGCGATTGCCCCCTGGAAAACATCGAGTTGAGCGCGGAACAATCAACGGCAGTATTTCGCATCTTCCAGGAGGCTTTGACCAATGTCCTGCGCCACGCGCGAGCGACCCGGGTAGATATCAAGATAAATGAAGAGAACGGCTATTTCGTGTTGTCGGTTAACGACAACGGCAAAGGAATGAAAGACGGGGAAATATCTGGAACTGAATCACTCGGTTTGCTCGGAATGCGCGAACGCGCTCACCTCATTGGAGGAGAAATCAGCATCACAAGCGTCGAAGGCCAGGGCACTGTCATTAACCTGCGCCTGCCCATTGCGGGCGCCGCGAGATAGTTCGAAGAATGACGCGCTGAAACGGGTGTCTTCTTTGCATGGATCAGTAATTGAATGGAAGGAACAAACGCCGCTCCACTCAACCGTTATGACCGCACAGCTCGACATCGTATCGTAACTGAGCCTCTATCGCTGTTTCTTTGCGCCCTGTTCATTGGCAGTTATGGTAAAGTTGGGCAGAGCTTGCTCCTGGTGGCGTTCTGCTGGCTTTCAAATATTACTTCATGACTCCGCTTCATTCGTTGCCTGTTACAGCTACGAAGATATCGCGCCTTCTCATTTTTTTATTGGCATTGGTTTCGTCCAGCGTGGCGCAAACTGCCCTCGAGCCGCCGCGAACTATCCGGGTCGTGGTGGACAACGCCTACGCGCCCTACTCGTTTCAATCGGATGATGGCAAGTTGCAGGGCATCCTGATCGATCAATGGCAGGCGTGGGAAAAAAAGACGGGGATCAAGGCCGAGATCCACGCGATGGACTGGGGCGAAGCGTTGCGGCGCATGCGCGCCGGCGACTTCGATGTGATCGACTCCATCGTCGAGACCGCTGAGCGCCGAGACTACTTTGATTTCACTCCGGCATATACCACTATCGAAGCGTCGATCTACTTTCGGAAAGACATTTCCGGCATCTCAGACCTCGCCTCGCTGAAAGGATTTCCAGTCGGAGTAAAAACGGGCGACCAACATATTGACCAACTCAAGGCAAACGGGGTTACGGCCGTGATCCCGTTTCAAAATAATGACGCGATTATCGAGGCGGCCAAGCAGCATAGGGTCAATGTCTTTGTGGTTGATGACCCGTCGGCGCTTTATCTCTTGAACAAACTGGGCGTCGAGGAGGAATTTCGGCATTCGGCGCCGGTCTTCCAAGACGAACTGCGACGCGCCGTGCGCAAAGGAGATGCGGCGATGCTGCGCAGGGTATCAGAGGGATTCGCAGCGATCGACGCCGGCGAGTTGAAGCAGATCGACGAGAAATGGTTTGGCCGCACTCTCAATAGGTATGGCCGCTACCTCACCTATGCGGGCTACGCCGCGGCGGTGGCTCTTCTGCTTATCGCCGGCCTGGTCGGGTGGAATCGCACGCTCAGAAAGAGAATCGCTCAGCGGACCGCGGAATTGGGTGAGAGCGAACAGCGCTTCCGTCAGATCGCCGAGAACATCCGTGAAGTATTCTGGATGAGCACCGGTGACTTCGGCGCCCCGCTGTTCACCATGCTTTACATTAGCCCTGCGTACGAGAGCGTCTGGGGGCGAACATGCGAAAGTCTGTATCGAGATCCGCACTCCTTTATCGATGCGATTCACCCTGACGACCGTGCCCGTGTGGCTGACGTAAATGAACGAGATCAGGAACAGGGTTTTGAAATTGAGTATCGCGTCGTGCGGCCGGACGGATCGATGCGTTGGATACGGGATCGGGGATTCCCCATTAGAGATGAGGCAGGTCGCTTCTACCGGCTCACTGGAATTGCCGAAGATATTACCGAGCGCAAGCAGGCCGAGGAGGCGCTCGACGAACGCTTGCGTTTTGAGACGCTGGTGAGCGAACTCTCAGCTGCATTCGCTAACCTATCGCCCAATGAAGTTGATCGTGAGATAGATAAGTGGCTGCAAACTCTCGTCGAGTTTCTGGGTGTGGATCGAGCCACGTTCTTTCAGTTTGGGGAGGATTGGACGACGCTTTACCGGAGTCATTCATACACAGTTCCCGGAATCGAACCCCTGCCGCCGCCGCCAATCGGGTTGAAAGATCAATTCCCCTGGATCATGGACCAGCTGCGTCGAGGGGTTACGGTCAAGTGGTCGCGCATCCCTGATGACATGCCTGAGGAGGCTGCGAAGGAAAAGGAGTATGCGGCCAAGGTTGGAGTCAAGTCGGGACTGAACATCCCCGTGCTAGTGGGCGGGTCGGTCATCTGTGCAATTTCGTTCACCTCAATAAAAACCTACCATGACTGGCCTGACGCGATGGCAGCGCGACTGCGCCTCGTCGGAGAAATCTTCGCCGCCGCCGTCGAACGCAAACGGGCCGAGGCGGCGTTACGAAAGAGTGAGGAACAGTTCCGGCAAATGGCCGAAAATATTCGAGAAGTATTCTGGTTAACAACAGCCGACTTGAGCAAAATGCTCTACATCAGTCCCGCGTACGAGGCTGTCTGGGGACAATCCAGCGAAAGTTTATATCGAGAGCCGCGCGCTTTTTTTGCTGCAATACACGCTGAGGACCGCTCCCGCGTGGTCGACATCATTGAAAGAGATCGTGAACAGGGTTTTGAAGTTGAGTATCGCGTGGTACGGCCGGATGGATCGATCCGCTGGATACGAGATCGTGGATTCCCAATCAAAGATGAGTTAGGGCGTTTCTATCGGGTGGCGGGAATTGCCGAAGACATTACCGAGCGCAAGGAAGCCGAAGATGCATTGCGCCGCAGCGAAGATCGCCTGCGGCTCGTCATCGACACTATTCCCACTATGGCCTGGAGCCTTCAGCCTGACGGCGTTATTGATTTCGTCAATCAGCGTTGGATGGACTACACCGGCCTTTCATTGGAGGAGGCAATTGCAGAGCCGACGGGCACCATGCACCCCGAGGACCTTTCAGCTGCGTCGGCAGAGTGGGGCGCGAACATGGCCGCTGAGGAACCGTTTGAGGGCGAATTACGCTTGCGGCGGGCTGACGGGGAATATCGCTGGTTCCTGGTTCGCACCGACCCGTTGCGCGACGAGCAAGGAAAAGTCGTTAAGTGGTACGGAGCGTCGATCGACATTGAGGATCGCAAGCGGGCCGAGGAGACGCTGCAGTACAGCCAGACGCAATTGGCCGAAGCTCAGCGCCTGGCCCATGTTGGCAGTTGGGAGTGGAACTTACTTACTAACGCCGTAACCTGGTCTGATGAGCTTTATCGCATTTTCGGTCTTCAACCTGGAAAAATGAACCTCCCCGGCGATGCAATTCCGTTTATCCATCCGGAGGATCGAGACTTGGTGTTTAGCACCGTAGAGAGCGCTGTCAAAAATAAAGAACCATTCAGCTTTTACTACCGCGTACTTAGACCCGACGGGGATGAGCGGATTGCTCATTCGCGTGGACATATTGTGTGCGCTGAAAATGGACAGCCGATCAGAGTGTTCGGGGCTACTCAGGATGTGACGGAACTCAAACAGGCGGAAGAGAAACTCAAGGCAACAAGCGAGCAGTTGCGCGCGCTCTCGGCTCGTCTGCAATCGGCCAGGGAAGAGGAGGGAACTCGCATCGCTCGCGAAATTCACGATGAGCTTGGTTCAGCGTTGACGAGTCTTAAATGGGATCTGGAGGGGATGGAAAAAATGCCGTCCGACCCGAAGTCTGGTCCGGAACTCGCATCAATGAGAGAGAAAGCCAAAACTATGACGCGTTTGGTTGATGGCACAATCGATGTCCTCAGAAGGATTTCTGCGGAACTGCGTCCAGGCGTTTTAGACGATCTTGGGCTTGTGTCCGCAATTGAATGGCAAGCGCGGCAGTTCCACGATCGAACTGGGATAGCCGTTCATTGCGATTGCTCTCTGGACGACGTTAATTTGAACCAGGAGCAATCAACCGCTGCCTTCCGCATCCTTCAGGAAGCTTTGACTAATGTTCTGCGTCACGCGCAAGCGACCCGGATTGACATTAGGGCCGCCGAAGCAGCCGGCGAATTCATGTTAACTATCAGCGACAACGGCAGAGGCATCTCGGAGGATGAGACGTCAGGACTCAAATCGCTCGGCTTGTTGGGGATGCGAGAACGGGCCATTCTCATTGGAGGGAAAATCGACATTGCCGGGGTTGCAGGAAAAGGAACCGTGATTACACTGACAGTGCCAATTGGTCGCGCGGGCGGACCTTCGGATCCGGCAAATGACTAAACGCCATCATCACAAGGTATCGTTGCCGGAAAATGTGGGTACTAGCAAATGAAGAGAATTCTCATCGTTGACGACCATGAAGTTGTCCGAGACGGCATTAGGAGGATCCTCGATGAGCAGCCCGGCACAATGGCTTTTGGCCAAGCGGGAACTGCCGAAGAAGCGCTCAGCCTGGCGCGCGACGAAGACTGGGACGTTGTGGTGCTCGATCTCTCTTTAGGCGGGAGAAGCGGGCTGGAAGTATTGAGAGCGTTGAAGCAGATTCGTCCCAGACTTCCGGTGCTGATTCTCAGCATGCATTCGGAAGAACAGTATGCACGTCGTGCTTTCAAAGGTGGCGCCAGCGGGTACGTCACCAAAGATAGCCCGCGAGCAGAGTTGCTCAAAGCAATGAAGAAAGTAATCAACGGCGAGAGGTACGTTAGCCTAACTCTAGCCGAGAAACTGGTATTCGATATTGAAAGGGGAACGGACCGCCCGCCTCACGAGGCTCTTTCGGACCGCGAGTTTGAAGTGATGAAGTTGATTGCTTCCGGGAAAACAGTTACCGAAATTGCCGACATCCTCTCGCTTAGTGATAAAACCATCAGCACCTATCGCGCGCGCATCTTAGAAAAAATGAATATGAAAACAAACGCAGAGATCATCCGCTACGCCATTCAGAACAAATTGGTAGATTAAGAATAAGTCAGCCAGTGGTCCTCCCAATCCAGGTGCTCGCTCCCGATCCAAAAGCGTTCACGTCCAGTGCTATGGCGGACAAGCAAAAAGCCGCGCTGGGTGAATTTGAATGAATTGCAGGAAAGATCTAGTGCGATCTGGGCGCTTATCTGCCACCGAAGAAGTTTGAATTTGTAGGGTAAAGACGGACAAACTTGTCAGGCCAGGGCGGACACAAAAATCAAACTCATGCTGATATTCGTTTCGGAGCGGGCTTGTTATCTTACCGCAAGTGAACCAGATCAAGGTCTTGCTGGCAGTGGATCATCCGCTTGTACGTAGTGGAATCCGGTCACTGCTCGATAGCATGTCGGATATTCAGGTCGTCGCCGAAGCCGGTGACGGTCACGAAGCCCTGCGCTTAATCGAAGAATATCAACCCGACGTAGTCTTGATGGATATTTCAATGCCGAACCTGAGTGGTCTGCAGGCGACTGTGCGCGTCACAAGAAACTTTCCCAAGGTGCATGTGATCATCCTTTCGATGCATTCGAGTGAAGAATACGTCTCGCGAGCGTTGGCTTCAGGCGCGGCGGGTTATCTAGTGAAAACCTGCTCGGCTTCTCAAGTTGAACAGGCGATAGCAATCGTTGCGAGCGGCAAGACATATCTCGGTCTGCCAGACGTTGTTGCTGATGCCGCTGTGCACAAGAGTGCCGAAAAAACTCTACTCGAACGCCTAACTCCACGCCAGAGCGAAGTGCTGCGCTTGCTCGCGGAAGGCGGTTCTATGAAAACCATTGCTCAGAGCCTGGACATAAGCGTTAAGACGGTGGAGACGCATCGGGCAGAGTTGATGAATCGCCTGGATCTGCACGATATTGCCAGCCTTGTGCGCTTTGCGGTTAAAGTCGGGCTAATAAGCCTGGAAGACTAACCTCCCAAATCCCTATCGGTGGAAGCGATCAATCTCCCTACTCTAGAAGCCTTAGCGATTGGTTTGTTCGCGGCGCTGCCCTCTTCGCTGGTCGCGGGTCCGCGCCAGACTTGAAATGACTTGCAAACTTGTTCATAAAGGAATATAGGTTGCCACGAAAGCAGCTAGTGTGTCCTTGTCCAGGAGAATGACAGGTTTAGTCAAGGCTGCTTCTCTCTAGTGTGCGTAGGCACCGCCTCTGAACTCTCTCGGCGACTCCCTGCCAATCTCCGCCACATCCGTAACGCTGTGCCTGCGCCTCGGCGTTGCTTATCTAAGGAGAAAAGCATGAGTGATAAGAAAGACGCGAATCCGAATGAAATCCCATTTCTGCCCGGGGAACTGCGTGCGACCATGGAAGCATCTAGCGATCTCTCGGCCCCTGACATTTGCGAGAAAATTGAGAATCTGCTCGACAACGTAATTCGCAAATTATGTTCGGCCAAACAGTTTGAGCTCAAGTCCGGCAATTGCAGCGAACGCTGTCAGACGGTCGAAGAACCCAAGATCGTGCCCTGCCTGCGCCTGCGTTGGGGAGACGGCCCGCAAGACCATCTCGAGACGGATGATACTGAAGTTCTTTGCATCACTGTCTGCAATCCCTATTCGAACGTGGTGCTTAAGGACTTCAACCTGCAACTGTTTGTGTTCACGGGAGCGGGCGGCCCGGTCCCGAATCAGGCCGATGGTACTCCGTCTGTCATGATCAAGCCTCAGTTCAACATCTGCTTCGATGACATTCCAGCGTGCGACCCACAGAAGCCTGGTCAATCCTGTGTGTCGCGCGAAGTGGTGCTGATAGATCGCGGTGCGGTACCGGGTCAGTATAAGGTCGTCGCCCTTTATTGCTTCGAGGCGTGCTTCACTAAATTCAATCTGCGTGACCCTGCCGTCTTTACGCTGGACTTGGTGGCTAGTTAGGGTTTGTGGATTAGGAGGCGGTTTCCCGATACCCCTTCGAGATGCCGGACGAACAAGCGACGTGTGTGCTGAGCGCGCGACGTTTTCAAGTTCGCGATAGCGGCGAAGGCATGCTTCGTCGCAAAACCTGTGGTTTCCCAAATGAAGCCCCGGGGACGTCGGTGCTCGCTGCGTCCCCGGGGCCCTCTTTATCTGTCAGGTCGGCTCGGCCATAGACAACGGGAGCCGATAGCGTCTCGCCCCGAGGTCGGATGCTTGGAACGGCCCCCCCCTCAAGGTAGAATGGGTAGGAAGAGAATTGCCCGATGAATGAAACCAGACCAAGCAGACTGATTGTCGGTATCACCGGTGCGACGGGAACGATCTTTGGCGTGCGTCTGTTGCAGATGTTGCACGGGTCGGGGATCGAGACTCATTTGGTGATCAGTAGGTGGGGCGCACGCACACTGGTTCACGAAACTGATTTCACGGTGGACGAGGTGCAGCGCATGGCGACGCAAAGTTATCCCGTGGGCGATCAGGGAGCTGCTATTTCCAGTGGCTCGTTTCTTACGTTGGGGATGGTTGTGGCGCCGTGCAGCATGGGGACACTCGCGGCGATTGCCAACGGACTGGCCGACAATCTGATTCATCGCGCCGCCGATGTGATTCTAAAAGAGCGCCGGAAACTGGTGCTGGTCGTGCGCGAGTCGCCCGTCCACGAGATTCACCTCGAGAACATGTTGAAGCTGTCGCGGATGGGAGTAATCATCCTGCCGCCGGTGCCGGCCTTCTACAATCATCCGCAAAACCTCGACGATATGATCAATCACGTGACGATGCGGGTTCTGGATCAGTTCGACATCCATCTGGATGTTATGAATCGCTGGGATGGGACGATGCTCTCAAGCGCGAAGCCCGCGGACTAACCTTTCGGCAGTTTGTTTAGAGTTTAAGCTTTACTTGCGCCGGTGATCAGCAACCTAAAAGTTGAACTCTGAACGGAGCTTCCACCCGCCCAGGACTCACATCCCGATATTCTTCAGGTGATATCGCTCAGTGTCGTACAAGCGATCGACGTCAACTGTACTAATCTGTCCAGACACGGCTGAGATGTCGACCAGCGAAAGGTCACACGCCGGCGCAATCCCGCGGGCCGAAACCATCTTTCCAAACTGACCATTGGCGACCGCCTCAGCGGCGCGAGCTCCAAATAACAAACCCATGATGCGGTCGATCGGGCTGGGTGGGCCGCCGCGCTGCGGGTGTCCCAGCATCACCGCCCTGGATTCGTATGGAGTTTCGCTCTGTATTCTGCGGGCCAGCACCTCACCCACGCCTCCCAGACGCATATGTCCGAACGCATCGTGGCGGTCGTCAATAGTAATCATTTCGCCGTCTTCGGCTCGGGCCCCTTCGGCGACGACAATCACGGCATAACGCGGCCGCTTCGACGGGCCTCGGCTCAGCCCTGGCTCGCCCATTCGATTCCGCAAGAGACGAAAAACTTTTTCATAGTGAAAGGGATGTTCCGGGATCAGAATAATGTGCGCCTGACCTGCGACACCGGACCATAAAGCCAGATGGCCCGCATGGCGTCCCATTACTTCAATGATTTGCACCCAGCCGTGTGATCCCGCCGGGGTGAGTGATCGCTCGATGACGTCCGAAACGTTGCGTAGCGCCGTATCAAACCCGAGTGTATAGTCGGTGCCGGCCAGGTCTTTGTCGATCGTCTTGGGAATCCCCACCACGGGCACGCCCATCTCAGCCAGCCTGGCGGCCACGCCGAGTGTGTCCTCGCCGCCGCACGCGACCACGGCGTCAAGCGAAAGCTTTTTAATATTCTCAATGACTTCTCCGGAACGATCGCACGGCTCTCCTTCTTCCGTCATTTGACGAAATGGATTTGTTCGCGATGAGCCGAGATTAGTTCCACCATCGCGATCCCAGCGGCGCACCTTGGCCCGAGTAAGGTGCAGGACGTCCGGCAAAGGATTCAGCAGACTTCGCCAGCCATCAAACAGACCCGAGACGTGCAGGCCAAGTTCCGAACCCCGGTATACCAAACCCTTGATCGCCGGGTTCAATCCGGGGGCGTCGCCTCCGCCGGTCAGCACTCCAACGCGAATCGCTTTAGTCATAGCTCAAACCGAAATAAGATTTGTCGTTTCTTTATGATTACATCACTCTGACGGAATCTGAAAGGCGGGATGAGCGATAGAGCGTCGGTCATCGGCGACAATCGACTTTCCAAATTGTTCGAAGCAGAAACCGTTTGAAACGTTTCCAGTTATGTCGGGCGCTAAATTCAACGCGCTAGAGCGACGGTGCTAATGAGACCATCGGTAGTTCAAACCACAATGATTTTATCGACATTTCACAGTAAGATAAGTTGAGCTTACACTTGGCGGGCCCGCATATCTCAAGATGACTAGGAGCAGCACGAACTTCATCAGTCGTAGAACCGCCTGGGTTAGTCTATTGGTTATCGCTCTCGTCGCATTCGTGATCGTTTTCGTGCCGGCTTGGATCATTCAACCCTTCAAGCCGCAAACGACGCGGGGACTGGAAATCTCGTTTACCTTGCGCCGCTGGTCGCCGCTGGTAACGTTGATTGCTCTGGCTGCCGCGCTGTTGTTGGTGGGGCTGCTCGGGCGGGGATCCCGCTGGTGGAGCAAGGGACTGCTTGTCTTAATCATGCTGCCGCTGCTGGCTTCGACCTGGTTCGCGCGCCAGAACCATTTCGAGTGGATGTTCAATCCGCTTGCCCACAGCGCATATGCGAAACCGAGCGAGGCCACCTTTGTCGGCGACAACGACATGGTGCTGGCCGTCGAGGATAACGGAGAAGCCGTCGCCTATCCCGTGCGCTTGATGGCCTATCATCACCTGGTGCAGGACACGGTCGGTGGCACTCCGATCGTCGCTACCTATTGAACGCTCTGTCACACCGGTCTGGTGTGGGAAACGACAGTCGGCGGGCAAGTTCTTCACTTTCATCTAGCGGGGATCAATAACCAGAACTTCATTATGCGCGACGAAGAGACAGGTTCGTGGTGGCAACAGGTAACCGGCGAGGCCATCTTCGGACCCCTCAAAGGCCAGCGGCTTCATTCCGTGATCCACGACGAGCTGACTTTCGGATTATGGAAGCGCGAAAAACCCGGCGGGCGTGTCCTGCGGCCTGATGAAGCAATAATGCGCGCGGGAAAGTATGCGCCGGCCAACTGGGAAGAACGCATGACAAAACTGCCGGTGACCACGTCGCAAAGTTTCGATAGGGCGCTGGATCCGCGCGCGCTGGTCGTCGGCCTGACGATCAATGGCGCGTCGCGCGCTTATCCCATCGACGCTGCGCTGAAGCAAAGCCCAATCCTCGACGATCTTGGCGGCGTTCCGATCTTCATCGTGGCCGGCGACGATAAGAAGTCAGTGCGCGCTTTTGAAAGATTAGTTGATGGGCGCAAGCTGGAATTCTTCAGCAAGCAGGGAAGCACATCCTTTCTTTTGGTGGATGCTGAGACCGGCAGCGGCTGGGACTTTACCGGAAAGGCCATTAGCGGCCCGCTCAGCGGGAAACAGTTGAAGAAAGTCCCGCTGCTGAACGATTATTGGTTTGACTGGAAGACCTACAATCCACAGACCACGATCTATCAGCTCGGTAATCGCTAATGTGTTGCCTTACAGAAATTTCTTTCGTGCGCGTTCGTGTGATTCGTGGATCGAACCTTTGCCCACAGCAATCCATCCACTAAATCACACGAAAAATCACGAAAAGCAAGATCGGTTTCTTTCTTTCACGGAACTGGCGTCCTTGCTTGCCTGTTGAATGGTTATCTTTTGAGACACTATAGAACCATGTTCAAGTTCTTAACTGACCGGTGCCTCCCAACGATTTGGCTGGCGCTGCTGAGTGTCATGTTGACCGGGACCGTTGCAGCCCAACGAGCACACACGCTCACCGGCGACATCCGGCTCCATAAAGACTTTCATTCAAAGATTCTCAATAACGATCGCGACGTGATCGTCTATTTGCCACCTGGCTATGACAAGGATAAGCAACGACACTACTCCGTGCTTTACTTGCACGATGGGCAGAATTTGTTTGACGGCGCGACATCTTTCATCCCCGGACAAGAGTGGAGGGCGGACGAAGCTGCCGAAGCATTGATCGCCAATGGGAGGATCGAACCCCTGATCATCGTCGGTGTTTACAACACCGGAAAGGATCGTATCGATGAGTACACGCCGGTTGCAGATCCTAAGTACAAAGCCGGCGGCAAGGCGGATCTTTACGGCCGTCTGCTGGTCGAAGAACTCAAACCATTCATCGACAAAACCTACAGAACAAAGAGGGACGCGGCGCGTACGGGTCTGGGCGGATCGTCTTTGGGCGGATTAGTGTCGATGTATTTGGGATTGAAATACCCGAACGTGTTTGGCCGGGTGGCGGTGGTCTCTCCGTCAGTTTGGTGGGGCAGCAATTACATCGTCCACTATGTAGAAGCGCAGAAGAAAAAACCTTCGTTGCGTGTTTGGCTGGACATCGGAACGAAAGAAGGACGCAATCCGGCGGAGGCGCAAACCACAGTTGACGGCGCCCGGCTGCTAAAGGAGACATTGATCAAGAAGGGCTGGAAGTTGGGGAAAGATCTCAAGTACTTTGAAGCCCAAGGCGCGGAGCACAACGAGAGGGCCTGGGCGGCGCGGTTCGAGCAGATACTCGAGTTCCTCTTTCCACGCAAACTGTAAGATAATCCGTCCGACGTCCTGATGTACCAACTTCAGTTGGGTTCTTTTTTTGGAATACTCGGCTAAGGTAGGTACTCTGAAGAAAATTCGTTGGCTGGCACGAGGAGACGAACTATGAAGAATTCGACACGACGTTTGGTTCTGGGGATGGCAGCAGTTTTTCTTGTCTGTTCCTTACCTGTGCTGGCAACGGCGCAGGACACAGTAACTGTGCTCGCGGGCGCGGAACTAACGCGAGTGGTGCCTCCGGGATTTTATTTCCAGGCTTTGAGCGCGCCGACGCAGATGCGTAACTCTGCGGCAGTCCGGTTCGGCAGTAAACGTTATGTGATTGCCGGACTGGTGGACACTTCCGGATATGCCGCCGACGTGCGCGCAAAGTATGAAGGGTTCTTTATCACCGATTCCCCGATCAGCATTAACGGCACCGACCTGGGCATCGGCGCCTACGGATTTGGTTTTAGCAATGATGGCAAAATGCAAATTCTGGATCTGGCCGGCAACCAGGTGATCTCTGTTGCCACGACGAAGGATGCTGCGCTGAAAAGGCCAAGACCGTTGATGATGATGAAGTCCGGGGATGGCGTGCGGTTCTATAATGGGAAAGACTATGTGACGATTGCCGCAAGATAGGTCGAAAAAAGCGGCGGGGGCAAGCCCCCTTCCCGACCTTGAGGTGCCCAGAGTTGAGCGCATAGCTTGAATAGATGGCTTTCAAGCAAGAGAAAGCCTTAAACTTGAAAAGTCTCTCAGGTTATGAAGGCGGGCTTGCCCCCGCCCTTTTATTTGTCGATTGGACTGTTTTGAGATATTAGCGGCATCTTAACCCAAACATGAGATCTTCGTTCGCCTTCTTCGCTCTTCTGATCTCGTCCCTTTCTCTAGTCGTCGCCGATTCAACCGTAATCAGACATTCTTCTGCGCGCGCGGATGCGTCTGCTGAACAGGCCGCATTCGACAAACGCGAGGCAGCCTATCGCGCCAACAATCTCGGCGTGGCGTTCCTGGAACAGTACAACGCCAAAGAAGCAGTCTCATCTTTCACCCAGGCACTCGAAATCAAACCCGACCTGCTGATTGCCCGAATCAATCTGAGCATCGCGCTTTATTACCTGCCTGATATCGATCGAGCGAAACGAGAAGCTGAAAAAGCTCTGGCTCAGGATCAGAACGCCCCGCAGCCGCATTACATTCTCGGATTGATTGCACGGTCACAGAACCGCTTTGAAGAAGCTATCGCGGAATTCGGAAAGGTTTTGAAGACTGATCCTGACGACGTCGGTTCAAACATAAACATCGGCCAAATCTTTGTGCAGGAGAAGAAATATGACGAAGCGATCGGCGCTTTTCGTCGAGCGATTAAGGCCGAACCTTACAACGAAACTGCCCTCTACAATCTTGGTTTGTTGCTGACGCGAACGGGAAAAAGAGAGGAAGGCCAACGGCTGATTCAGAAATTTCAGCAGTTCAAGCAAAGCGGCGCCGGCACCACGCTGGGCGCAAACTATCTCGAGGGCGGACATTATGCTGAGGCGGTGGTTTCAACCGGGGCGGAGGCTGAGTTGGTTGATAAAGCTATTCCGGATGTCGTGTTCCAGGACGTAACCGAAGGCTTACTATCCGAGCCTCTTAAGCTGAGGACGGATAAGCGTCGCCTCAGTTCACGAGTACCCACAGTGGCACTCGCGCAATCCTATGCGCGCGGGGAACCGATCGTATTGTTTGACTATGATGGTGACGGTGATCTGGATATCTTCGATGTATCTTCACCGGGAAGACTTCTGCGCAATGACGGAAAAACCTTCACGGACGTCTCGGCATCGTCCGGTCTGACGTATCCCGGTGACGGATTCGCCTTTGCCGCCGTGGCAGGAGATTACGACAATGATGGTAAGCCCGATTTGCTGGTGGTGCGCGGACCTGAGACGGCCTTTGTGTTGTATCACAACGATGGCAATGGACATTTCTCAGACAAAACGAGAGAGGCCGGCATCCTTGTGCCTACAAACTCGGCTAAGTTACATCTTTCGTGTGCGTTTCTCGATTTCGACCATGACGGCGATCTGGACATCTTCATTACCGGCCCGCCAAACATTTTGTTTCGCAACAACGGCAACGGGACATTCACAGACATAACTGAGACGGCAAGAGTCACGGGTCAAAAATCGTTCACTGGTTCTGGCGCCGTAGTGCCAACCGACTTCGACAACCGACGCGATATAGATCTATTCGTCCTCAATCGCAAAGAAAATCCGCCGGCGCTTTTTCGTAACCTGCGAGACGGTGCCTTCGCTGATGTAGCGACAGAAGTTGGTCTTGGCCAGCGTGGTCAGTACACCTGTGTCGCCGCCGGAGACGTTAACAAAGACGGTTTCACAGATTTCTTTTTGGGGCGCGCAGATGCTCCCGGCATCCTCGCGATCAGCACCGGCAACGCGCACTTCCGTCTCTTGCCTGCGCCTCCCGGGACCAAAGAGGCGAACGCCGCGCAGTTTATCGATTATGACAACGACGGGCTGCTGGATCTCTTGCTCCTGACGAACGAAGGTCTACACGTTTGGCGAAACGTCGGCGATGGCTTCGTGGACGTCAGCGACAAGACGCTCTCTGCTGCACTGCAGAACCTCTACGGGAAGCTCGATTCCACGTGGCTTGGGCACCTCGCACTCGGGGCGGGCGATTTGGATGGTGACGGCGACATTGATTTAGTCGTGCGCGGACCAAATGGCGAAATGCACGTGTTGCGCAACAACGGCGGCAACCGCAATCACTCTATGACGGTGAATCTTCACGGTCGCATCAGCAACCGGAGCGCGATCGAAGCGAAAGTTGAAATGCGTGCCGGCAGTCTTTGGCAGAAACTCGAAACTTACTCGGCTTCACCGGCGCCGGCGCCTGCTGATTTGATCTTTGGTTTGGGAAAGCGCGAACGGCCTGATGCGGTGCGAGTGCTGTGGCCGGCGGGAATTGTGCAGGCAGAGACGGAGTTTCCCGCGTTTACGGGTGGAAACCGAAAGCCCGCGTTTATCTCGCTCGATATCACCGAACTCGATCGCAAGCCTTCGTCGTGTCCTTATCTATATACGTGGAACGGCGAGCGTTTTGAATTTGTCACCGATTTTATGGGCGGCGGAGAAATGGGCTATCTGGAAGAGCCCGGCCGCTATAACAAGCCTGACCCCGAAGAGTATGTGCGCATCCGCGGCGACCAATTGAAGGAAAAGAACGGTCGCTATGAACTGCGCGTCACGAACGAGTTGGAAGAGGCGATGTTTGTAGATCGCTTACAGCTGCTGGCCGTGACGCATCCAGCCGGCACTGAAATCTATCCCAACGAAGGCATGTCAGATCCGCCTAAGCCTTTCAAGTTATTTGTGACGCGCGACGCGCGGCCGCCTTTGAGTGCGATTGATAACCACGGGAACGATGTGCTTGATCTCATTTCACGAATGGATCGCCGCTGGCCCGATGATTTCAAACTCGATCGGATTCGTGGCTATGCAGAAGAACATACGCTGACCATGAAGCTCAGTGAACCGGCGTCAGCGAAAGTCTTGCTGCTGTTGACCGGGTGGACCGATTACGCCTGGTCCAGCGACAACGTGGCCGCGGCACAGGCAGGGAAGACGATGAAGTCGCCGGCCTTGCAGGTAAAAGACGAAAGCGGAAATTGGCGCACTGTTATCGAAGACATTGGCATACCGGTGGGCCGGCCGCAGACAGTGACTGTAGACCTGACCGGCAAGTTCCTGAGCGCCAGACGCGAAGTGCGCATCGTTACCAACATGCGCATCTATTGGGACCAGATTTTGGTTGACACCTCAGATAAGCATCCGCCGGCTCAGATCGCTCGGCTCGATCCAGTGCGGGCTGATCTGAATTGGCGAGGTTTCTCGGCCGAGGTGACTCCCGATAATCGTGAACCGTTTGGTTATGATTACGCGCGCGTCTCTTTCACTTCGCCATGGAAAGTGATGACCGGAAAATATACGCGCGAAGGCGATGTGCGCGAATTACTCTTAATGAGCGACGACATGTTTGCCATCTGCCGGCCGGGTGACGAGATCAGTGTGTCTTTTGACGCGAGCGCGCTCCCGCTGCTGCCGAAAGGCTGGACCCGCACGTTTCTGCTCTACTCAGACGGTTTCAGTAAAGAGATGGACATCAACTCGGCCAGTCCCGACCAGTTTGCTCCTTTGCCGTTTCACGGGATGAGCCGCTATCCATATGCGTGGCCGGAACATTATCCGCTAACCGAAGCGCGCCGGAGATATATTGAGAAATACAACACGCGGGTCGTCACTTCGCCGGTGACATCGATCGAGTCCGTAATGGTTCATCGATAGTCCGCAGATTACACAGATTACGCCGATTAGGAAGGCAGGGAAAAACGTCAGCTCAGCGACAAAGCCTTTGTCCAATCATTCTTTGATTTCGTTATCTGTGAAATCTGCGTAATCTGCGGACGAAAGTCTTCTTATGGAACATATCAGATACTCAGCCGCCGCCTGTCAGGTGGACATGGCGAACCCGATCGAGCGCAGGGCGATGCGCGCGAATACCGATCGGATGCTGTCAATGATTGATTCGGCAGTGGCGGGTGCGGCGCCGTTTCTACCGGTGCGGCTCGTCGTCTTTCCAGAGTTCGCACATTCGGCGCCAGTATTTGCAACTGCCGCGGAGTTGATCGAGAAGCTCGCTGTTGAGATCCCTAACGAACACACAGAGCGACTTCAACAAAAGGCCCGCGACCTCAACATTTACATTCAAAGCGGCTCGATGCTGGAAGTTGATCCGAAATGGCCGGGCCATGTTTTCAACGCGACCTGCCTGATTGGGCCCGAAGGAATTCTTTACAAGTACCGAAAGGTAAATACGTGGATTCCATACGAGGTGCAAACAAGTCCACATGATCTGGAAGGCTACGATGAACCACTCTTTCCGGTTGCCGAGACGCCGATCGGCCGCATCGGCTGCGCCATCTGTTACGACTGGTTGTTTCCCGAAGCGATGCGCCAGCTCACGGCGAATGGCGCGGAAATTCTGGTGAGGGTTTCGGCTTATATGGATCCCTGGGGGACAACTGAGCCGATGGCTTGGTGGACGGTGATCAATCGCGCTCGGGCGATCGAGAACATTGCCTATGTCGTGGCCGCGAATCAGGGCGCGAGTCTGAAACATTATCCGCCCTACTCCTGGCCCGGCGGCAGTCAGGTGATAGATTTCGATGGCCGTTTGTTGGTGGAAGCGTCGCCTGGTCCGGGCGAGCGAATTGTCGTCGCGCCGGTCGACATTTCCGCTCTGCGCCACGAACGCGCAACGCGGCGCGGACATCACATGCCGGCGCATCTGCGCACGGAAGCGTATCCGGTCTATAAGCGTCATCAGTATCCGCCGCAGAGCGGGAACGACAAGAAACTTTCTTATGAGGGAAACAATCAGTTGATCGACGAGGCAAAGCGTCAGTTAGACTCATCGAACACCGATTGAATCAGGCACGACGATATTGGATCAATCAGAGGTAAACGAGGCAACATATTGCTGGGAGCGCGGGAGTCGCCCGCACAGCGTGCGCAGCACGCTCAAATCTCAACATCATTTGAGGACTGCGAAAAAATCGGGTTCGCGCTTCAAGCTCAATGCGGGCGAGGGCGCCCGCGCTCCCAGAAAATCGGATAACATTTTCCTGCCGAGCTTTCAGTGCTTACTGCCAGGCCTTGTCCTCATTGTGCTTGCGTCGGCTTGCCCAATGTTTGCGCAGCAACCGACACCTACTCCGACGCCCCGTGCGGGACGCTCATACAGTTCCGGCGATCTGCCCAAGACACCGCCGCCGCCCGGTCCACAGGCTCCTTCGCCGGTAACTTTCACCGACATCACCGCGCTGACAAAGATTGATTTCAAACATGAGGGTTCGCCGACGTCAGTCAAATATCTGTTGGAAACGATGGGCGGCGGCGTCGCCATCTTTGACTATGACAATGACGGTCGCATGGATCTTTTCTTTACCAACGGCGCACTGCTAAAAGATCCCATGCCCAAGGGCGCGGTGCCCGACAAGAGCCAGCCCAAATATTGGAACCGTCTCTATCATCAGAAATCGGACGGCAGTTTTGAGGATGTGACTGAGCGAGCGGGATTGAAAGGCTATGGTTACAGCATGGGAGTGGCCGCGGGCGATTATGACAAGGATGGGCACACAGATCTATATGTAACTGGTTACGGCGAGAATCATCTCTATCACAACAACGGCGACGGGACCTTCACCGACGTAGCGAGGAAACTGGGCGTAGCCGCCGATGGCTGGTCAACCAGCGCGGGCTGGATTGATTACGATCGGGACGGGCGTCTGGATCTCTTTGTCGCTCGTTATCTGGAATGGGATTTCGAAAAAGGATCGATGCAGTGCGGCGATAACAAGGGCACTCGCGCTTACTGTCACCCCGATAACTTCAAAGGCGCGACGAACATCCTCTATCATCAGAAAGCGGACGGCACGTTTGAAGACGTCAGTAACAAAGCAGGAATAGCAGATCCGAATGGCAAAGGTTTAGGTGTCGCCTTCGCGGACTTTGACAACGACGGTTGGCCGGACGTGTTTGTCGCCAACGACAGCGTGCGCCAGTCGCTCTATCACAACAAACGCGACGGCACGTTTGAAGACATCGCCGTCACCGCCGGCGCCGGGTACGATGAAAATGGGAAGACGTTTGCGGGCATGGGCGTCGACGCGGCGGATTATGACAACGATGGCTGGCCGGACGTTTTCATCACGACCTTGTCGAACGAAACGTATCCGCTTTATCACAACAACGGCGACCTGACTTTCACCTGGGCCACGAACGCTACGAGCGTGGGCCAGATAACCTTGCCGTACTCCGGCTGGGGCACGCACTTTATTGACGCCGACAACGACGGACAGCGGGATACATTCGTAGCGCAAAGCCATGTATTGGATACGATCGAAAAGTCCACAACTTATTTGAAGTACAAACAGACACCGCTGTTGATGCGGAATACCGGCAAAGGCTTCGTAAATGTTTCAGCCACGGCCGGCGCGGCTTTCAATGTGCCCATCGCTGCGCGCGGAGCCGCCTTTGGCGATCTAAACAACGACGGGCAGATCGACATCGTGATTGGAGAGCTGAACGGCGCGCCGATCATTCTGCGTAACAACGGCACGAAGAATCACTGGCTGGGAATTCGATTGGTAGGCGCGAAGTCGGACCGCGACGGCATTGGCGCTCACGTCACGGTCACCGACAATTCCGGACGGCGCCAGTCTTTCGACGTCTCAACTGCCGGCAGCTATCTCTCATCTAACGACTCCAGAATTATTGCCGGACTGGGCGCCGCTACGGGAGTTCGCGCTGTCGAGGTGCGCTGGCCCAGCGGGCGCCTGCAAATGCTCGCGAACCTGGAGGTGGATCGATACATTACGATCAGCGAGCACGACGCGAAGGAAGGGAATTAAGCCGGCCGCGAGGCCTCAGTTCGATTAGCGCTCGGTTTGACAGGCACGAACCGGTTGCGTATTTTCGGTTAGTCTCCACCGGATGCTCGACATCAGCAAGCGGTCCAAGCCTAACAGATAGAACCCAACGGCTCGGTTCATATCAAAGCAAAATTGAGTGATTGATCTTAAATGAGAAACTACAAATCCTATCGCGGCCTTTTCTTTGGCGTCGCCTTGCTCGCCAGCTTCTCTCTCATCCAAGCGCAAACGCTCTTTGCGCAGACGCCGCCGCAAAAGCCGGAAACTCAGCAGCCGATGGGTGGAGTTTCGACCGGCACACCGCTCAACTACACCACCCGGCGGACGGCCGGAATTACCGATCCCAAAGCTCCGGTGATTTTCGAAGATGTCACCGACAAAACGGCGCTGGCCGGTTTTCTTCATCATGCTGGAACTTTGGCGAAGGATTACATCTTTGAGGTTCCATCAGGCGGTGTGGCGATTTTCGACTACGACGGCGATGGGCGTCCCGACATCTATCTGGTCAACGGTTCGACGATTCCGGCCCTGCAGGGCAAAGAAAAGCCGCCTCGCGCCGCGTTGTATCACAACCTCGGCAACTGGAAGTTCGAAGACGTTACGGACAAGGCCGGAGTAGCGAATGAGAGATGGGGAATGGGAGTGGCTGTCGGTGATTATGATAACGACGGCAAGCCGGACATCTTCGTTTCGAACTTTGGAATCTCGCGTCTTTATCACAACAACGGCGATGGAACCTTCACGGACGTGGCCGAAAAAGTTGGAGTCGCGCGCAAGGGCTGGAGCACGGGAGCTACCTGGGGTGACTATGATGCCGATGGCCGGCTCGATCTCTTTGTTCCGGGCTACATCGAAATTGATTTGAACAATCTTCCGGCAAGTCCGAAAGACGCGAACAAACCGGGCGGTGTGGGTCAAAACTTTTGTCAATTCCGCGGCACGCCGGTAATGTGCGGGCCGCGCAGTTTGCAGGGCGAGGGCGACACGCTTTATCACCAGAAACCCGACGGGACTTTCGAGGATGTCAGCGTCAAAGCCGGCGTGAATGATCCGCAAAAGTACTATGGATTCTCTTCCGCGTTCGTGCACGCGAATGATGACAAGTGGCTTGACCTGATTGTAGTGAACGACTCCACGCCCAAACTATTTTATGTGAATAAAGGCGACGGGACGTTTGAAGAGGTTGGCTACCCCTCGGGCGTGGCCCTGAATGAAAACGGACGAGAGCAGGCAGGGATGGGCGTGGCCATCGGCGACTATGACAATTCCGGCCGCGTCAGTTTTCATATCACAAATTTCTCTGACGATTCGAACGTGCTTTATCACAATGACGGCGACGACAATTTTACGGACGTAACTTTTCTGGCTGGTCTCGGGGAAGTGACTTTGCCATTTCTGGGTTGGGGTACCAGCTTCATCGATTACGATAACGACGGTTGGCTAGACATAATAGTCGCCAACGGTCATGTATACCCCGCGGTTGACGGCCATCAATGGGGCACGAGCTACGCGCAGCAGCCGTTACTTTTTCGCAACCTGCATAAGGGTAAGTTTGAAAGGGTGGGCGCTGCGCCCGGAAGCGGTCTCGCATCTGCCTGGTGCGGACGGGGCTTGGCGGTCGGTGATCTTGACGGCGATGGCCGCCCCGACGTGGTCATAAACAATGCGGATTCAAAGCCGACGGTTTTGAAAAACGTAACGACGCCTGCGGGACATTGGCTCGACCTCCGGCTGGTGGGAGATGTGGCGAAGAAGAGTCCGCGAGACGCCATCGGCGCGATCGTCTATGTCACTACCGGAGCAGTCCGCCAGAGACAGGACGTAATCAGCGGCGGAAGCTACTCCTCACAGAATGACATGACGCTGCATTTTGGCCTAGGTGCCGCGACTGCTGTTGATAAGGTCGAGATTAAATGGCCAGATGGCACCAGCGAAATCATTCAGATTCCGGGCGTCGATCGAAAGCTGACGGTGATACAAAACAAGGGCGTAAGCAAGTAGCCTTTGACGCGGTTGGCTTGGCAGCCTGGTCTGCGCTGGCGGTGCTAACAATCGTTGACTGTCTCCGCAGTCTATAATATCGTCCTCCAGCCGACTGCTCGACACCAGCCTGTGCAGCGGCGCTCTCTCGTTGAAATTAATTCGTACTAAGCGGGGGAGACACCTCTTAGGACCCGACCAATGCGGCGGATAGATCTCAAAAAGGTTCAGACCGCTCGACTAACTACGATTCGCGATATCAATCGGCAGATCGTCTTGAATTATGTGCGCGAGCGGGAACCGATCTCGCGGGCTGAGATTGCGCGAGAGTCCGCGCTGCAGAGATCGACAGTCTCAGCGATCATCGATGATCTGCAGAACGAAGGTTTGGTTGAAGAGATAGGCGAGGGTGAATCTACCGGTGGCCGCCCGCCCACAATGTTGAGACTGCGTACCGCGGGCGCAATAGCGATTGGCGTAGCCGTGACGCCGAGCGTGACAACCATTGCCACCAGCGATCTGGCCGGCCGCGTCCTGGATCAAGAAGCATTCCCAACCGATCCGGATCCTGAACAGACATTCATTCAGGTGATCGAATGTATCAGGGAGTTCCTGGGTCATAACAATGTATCCATCGAATCGATCGGCGTGAGCCTTCCGGGATTAGTCGACCCCGCGACCGGTAATGTCATCTATGTGCCGTACTTCAAATGGCGAGATCTTCCGGTCGCCAAAATGATCTCGTCAGCCACTAATTTGCCGGTCACGATCGACAACGATGCGAATGCGGTGGCGCTGGCCGAACTTTGGTTTGGCCGTCCGGAAGTGAGCGACGCGCGCGATTTCATTTTGGTGCTGGTGGCTGAAGGCGTGGGGACCGGAATCGTTTTTGACGGTCAGGTTTACCGCGGCGAGCGCGGCGCGGCCGGTGAATTTGGACATATGATCGTCGGCACGCACGCGCCGGTGCCCTGCTCGTGCGGCAACCTTGATTGCTGGGAAGCTTTCTCTTCCGAGCGATCAGCTCTTGCCCGTTACCGAAAGGTGTCGGCGCAACAGAACTCAGCAGACGTTACTTTCAAGGAACTCGTCGATCGGGCCCTGGCCGGAGAGTCTGATGCCAACTCGGCACTCGTGGATACAGCGCTCTGCCTCGGCATCGGGATATCGAACCTGGTCGTCGGATTCAGTCCTGAGGCGGTGGTGGTGGGCGGCGAGATCGCCAGAGCCTGGAGTCTGGTGGAAGGTGCGCTCCGGGAAACAATCGAACATAGTGTTCGGCGTGGGCTGCCGTCGGCGCGGATCCTGCCATCGACTCTGGGTAAAGACCCGACATTAATGGGAGCTTTGAGTCTGGTGCTGGCGAGTAAGTTTGCGGCTGCGGCTGCTGCCTGATCAGGCGAATCGATCGGGTTCCTGTTTAAAAGGAGCCCCAATGACCAATCCGCGAGTCTCGCCCGACGGCTATTTTTCAACAGCAGGGGTAAAAAAGGGTTGACACGTCCCGGAAAGTATACTAAATACTTAGTTCGCTAAGACAACAAACCCCAGCGGGGGCGGTTCGAACAAGGCATTTAGAGGATTCTTACTAAGCTGAGAGCCATCGTGCACTGTGCATTGGCCCATGCATTTGCAGTAAATGGTTGAAGTAACATTCTTCCTGATCGGGGAGAGTGTACTTCTTATTTTCTTGCGAGGTTCCATAATGTCCATCATCCGAAAGATCGCCAGCCTGTCGGTGAGCACAATTACTTTCATCTTCTTGCTTGGAGTCGTTGCGATTCCGGCAACGGCCCAAACAAATAAAGGAACGATCAAAGGAACCATCACCGATCAGAACGGGGCCGTGGTTCAGAAGGCAACCATCACGGTTACCAATGTCGACACGAATGCCAGCCACACTGCCGAGGGTGGCGATGATGGAACCTACGAAGTGCCTCTGCTGGATCCAGGCAAGTACACAGTCAGTGTAAAGGCGCCATCGTTCCCTGAGACCGTCCGAGAGAATGTTAATGTGCAGACCGCCAGCACCGAGGTCGTTGATGTTACAGTGACAGCCGGCGGAGTAGGCGGCACCGTCACGGTGACTGCGGCTCCGTCAATGGTGCAGTCGGAGACCAGCGATCGCGGCACGGTGATCTCGGGACGACAAGTGACGGAGTTGCCCCTTTCAGGTCGCAACTTTACGCAGCTCGCAACGCTCACGCCCGGAGTAGCCCGCGCCAACAACGTTGGCTTGGGTGGAGGTCCCGAAGCTCGCGCTTTTAACAATGGTGACCCGCGCGCCGGCAACGGCGGCCCCGGAGGCAGTAACGAGAACGGCAGTTCTGAGTCTTCCCGTTTCAATCGCTCAGGCGGCGCGGCGATTTCCGCGAACGGGCAGCGTGCAACTAATAACAATTTTTCGCTCGACGGCGTGGATAACAACGAGCCGCAGTTTGGAACTATTGGAACCTTTCCAAACCCGGACGCTATTGCCGAGTTCAAAGTGACTACCAGCGTTCCGTCCGCGGATGTTGGCCGCGCGGCCGGTGCCGTAGTCACCACTACCATCAAGTCCGGAGGTAACGAGTTTCACGGGTCGGGCTACTACTATGGACAGAACTCAGCCCTCAACGCTTATCATCCGGTCTTGAAGGCGCACTTGAATGACATCCTGAGTCAGACTAGTCCCAACCCTTTGGAAGTGGCTGCGAGTCTCAAACCCGTGCAGCAGATTCACGAATTCGGCGGCACCATCGGCGGGCCGATCAAGAAGAATCAAACCTTCTTCTTTTTCGATTACCTGGGACAGCGGAATAATCTACCGTTCCCGGCGAACACAACCGTCCCAACCGCGAAATCTCGTACTGGGGACTTCAGCGAATTTCCCACGATTCGGGATCCGCGAACTGGGCTGCCTTATCCGGGAAACGTCATTCCGAGTGGCCAAATCAGCTCGGTTGGCAGCAAGTACCTGAACTCATACGCTCAGCCAACGCGCACTGTTTTCAATCCGTCAGGAAGGTTGGATTGCTGCGGGGGCAGACCCAACTTCTTTACCCAGCGCGCGAATAGGGAAGTCATTGATAATTATGAAGTCAAGATCGATCACAAGCTGAGCAGCAGGAACTCATTGGCCGGACGCTTCACCGACCAGCGATTGACGACCACTCGAGCAAACCTGGTTCCCGGAAACATTGCGACCACCGGATTCGGAGCGGGTGAAGAGCGAGGAAACTCTCGGCAGATTGCCGTCACTGACACGCACACCTTCAGCCCAACAACCTTGAATGAGTTCCGCTTTGGCATCACCCAGATTCAGATTTCGATCTTTAACTGTGGCGTCGGCGGAGCCTGTGGCGTGAGCCCGACGTATGCCCAGGATATCGGGATTCCAAACTCGAACGACGGATCGCTTGAGGCATCAGGCGGCGCCTTGATTGGTAACTTCAATGACGGATTTTTAGAGTTCACTGGTGACGGCGGGCTCTTTCAGGTGAAGAGCAAGAACCCCTATTTCGCCGACACGCTTACCGTCATTAAAGGAAATCAGGTCCTCAAGTTCGGCGGCGAGTTGCGCATGCGGCGCCTGAACACGATTGACGGCGGGCGCACGGGTTCGTTGAAGGGCCAGTTCCAATATGGGGATCGCGGCCCAGGCACCGGCCCTAATCCCACTTGTCCGGCCGCGTCGGGAACCACCATCGCCTGTTTTGTGAGACCCGACGGAACCCCTTACGGCGGCACCGGAAATTCGCAGGCGAACATTCTGCTCGGCCTGCCTGCAGATCTGGTCACGAAGTCGAAAATCTTCGGTGGACCTTTCAATCTGCGTTCGCAGGAGTGGGGACTGTTCGTTCAGGACGATTGGAAGGTCAATGATCGGCTGACGTTGAACCTTGGTCTTCGCTATGACCTGTTCACGCCTTTCTCCGAGGCGAATGGTCGTTATAGCTTGTTCGACATCGCGCAACGGAAGGTCGTTGTCGCCTCGGGCAGCGGAGATAAGATCATCCAGACCGACAAGAATAATTTTGGGCCTCGCATCGGCTTTGCCTATGCCGTGGACAAAGATAAGAAGATCGTTCTGCGTGGTGGCTATGGCTTGCTCTATACTCTCGACGGGGTTGACTATCCGCCCGGAGTTCGCAACCCGCCGTTCTCAAACAGCGTCTCTTTCGACCAATTCGGAATTCCGACGACCGGAGCGGTCTACAGCATGGTGACCGGACCACCCGTGGTGCCACAAGTTGATCCTGCTAACGTACCAAATTTCATTGGCGTCTTTGCGGTCGATCCGAAGCAGAAGGTAGCCTCGACACACCAGTTCCAGATAAGTGTCCAATATCAGCTAGGCAAGGACTATTCGCTTGACGTTGGCTTCGTCGGTAACCGAACGCGAAACTTACTTTATGCGAACGACATTGGGTCGAGTGGGTTGGCGTTGGCGCAAAATGCCGCGGGACAGTTCATTAACAGCGCCATCATCTATTCTAATGGGGCCAGGTCACGGTACAATGGGTTGCAGACTCAGCTAATCAAGCGGCTCTCGCATAATGTCCAGGGGCAAGTCGCCTATACCTGGAGCAGCACCAAGGATAACTCGACCGGGATCTTCAACGGTCTGGGAGACTCGCGCAACGGTCGTGGCGGCCCGATCAATCCATTCGACCTGAATCGGGATTTTGGCCCATCGTCGCTTGATGTGCGCCACCTTTTATCAGCGAACGCTATTATTGACCTTCCCTTTGGGAAAGGAAAACGTTATTTCAATCAAGGCGGAGCTCTGAGCAAGCTCTTTGAAGGCTTCCAATTCAACATTATTGAATCCGCTCGTTCCGGATTCCGATACAGCGTGGTTTGTGATTGCGGCGGCGGCCAGCGTCCAAATCTTATCGGCGATCCGTTCGCTAACGTCCCCGCGGGCCGGATCTTAAATCCAGCGGCGTTTGATACCAATCCCGCCCATTTCAATACGGTGACCAATGCGGCGGGTAACACAATTCGCTTTGGCAACCTGGGGCGGAATACGTTTACCGGCCCGTCGATTTTCACCACGGATGCGTCCGTCTTTAAGAACACCAAGTTGCGGGAAACACTAACTATGCAAATCGGCGTGGAGTTTTTCAATCTGTTCAATCATCCGAACTACTCGGTACCCAGCAACAACGCAAACTTTGGTGATTTCGGGAGCATCAGGTTCAACGCGATGCCCGGGCGTGTCGTTCAATATCGCGCGAAACTTATCTTCTAAAAGGAACGCCGGCCCGTGGCCCAAGCGGCGCCGGCGATCCATTAACCAGAGGACAGGGCAGCGATCCGGCCCGCACCCGCTCTGCCCACGCCCAGATTAGAGACGACCCGTCGCTCGCGCGCCCGGTCGTCTTTTGCTAAGATCGCCGCTCAATCTCCCGGAGCGACCTGAAGTGCAATATTTATGAAAGTCCACACGCGTTGCCTGATAGCGATTGTTCTTGTCGGCGCGCCGTCAGTCGTCGCTCAGTCAACCGCACCTCAAATCGGAGCTGTGACGCGCTCGCACGTCGAACGGTTCAGCACGCCACAGATGCGCGCCGAACAAACCGAGGTAGAAGCCAGCGCGAAACTGGCGGCAAATCCCAGAGATGCCGGTGCGCTAAACGCGCGCGCGCTGGCGCGCATGCGGCTAAACCGCTATCAGGAATCTTACGAAGATCTGCGCCAGGTCGTAACTCTAGAGCCGACCAACTCTGAGTATCAAGCAAATCTAGGCTACGTCTTGTGGAAGCTCGGCCGACCCGCGGAAGCAATTGCGGCAGAACGAGCGGCGATCAAACTTGACGACAAGAACTACACTGCGCATTACCAGTTAGGTCGCTTTCTCTTGCGGCTGGGCGAACAAAAGGAATTAACGGAGGCCGCGCGTCAGTTGCGCCGCGCGCTTGAGATCGATCCGCGCCAGTACGAGACGCGTTTTGAATTAGTGGCCGCCTACCGTGCTCTGGGAAATACTGAGCTGGCCCTGGGACAATATCAACTGCTGCAGGATGCCCGCCCTTTGGACCCCCGAGTCACATACATCGGTGCCCTGCTCTCTGCCGATCGTGGCGATATGAAGACGGCGATCAGCGGCTTTCAGGAAGCTCTGCGGCGCGACTCCTCTCTAGTCGGTGCCTGGCAGGATTTAGGACTCGCTTACATCAAGCTTAATCGCTGGTCCGAGGCGGCAGAAACATTCGCGGAGTTGACGAAACTGCAACCCGCTTCGGCTGATGCCGCCTATTTCTACGCGCTCGCGCTATTCAACTCAGGTCAAAGCACTGCTGCTGAAAAAGAAGCGCGACGGTCGCTGCGTCTAAATGCGGGTGATGCGTCGTCGCTTACGTTACTGGGAATCGTGCTGGCCGCCCGTGGCGACGCCAACAATGAAGCCAGCGAGGCTCTGGCACAGGCGGTTGCCCTGACTCCCGCGAGTTTTGACGCGAACTTTTATCTTGGTCGCGTAGCCTACACCTTGAAAGACTATGCGACAGCGGTGCAGAGTTTGCGCGCGGCGCTCAAGCTGAATCCTCAACATGCCGAGGCCCGCTTCTTTCTTGGCACCGCTTTGGAAGCTGCCGGAGACTCGCAAGCAGCATTAGTTGAATATCAAAAATTGATTGAGATCGATCCGAAGTCGGCGATGGGCCAAATCGGTTTGGGGGCCTTGCTGGTTAAGCAAGGGAGAACCGACGAAGCCATTAGCGCGCTCAAACGGGCGACGAGTTTAGAGGCAAAAAGTTTCGAAGCGCATTGGGCGCTTGGTCGGGCATTGAATCTCGCGGAGCGGTTCACGGACGCAGTTGAATCTTTGCAGACCGCGGTTGCCTTGGCGCCCGACCGACCGGACGCTCACTATCAGCTTGGCTTAGCCCTCAAGCGATTGGGTCGCGCCGCCGAAGCTAATCGGGAGTTTGCGATCGTGGATCGTCTCAACACTGAGTTTCGAACGAACAGGCCAGCTAAACAGTAAGGATAAAGAGTCGCAGGTGATTAGGAACTCGCCAGGGCAGAGAGCGACGCGTACGACCAGCGGTGTTTGCCGGTGGTTGCTTTGCTTGCTAGCGCTCTCGCTAAGCTCGTCGGAAGCGTCGGCCCAGCGTGCTACGGGTGTGCGTCAGTCGGGGACCGGAAGAACTCCATCGGCAGCGGACGCCAGCCTCACGCCATCCGCGCGCGATTCGCTCAACGCAGCGGTCGCGGCGCTGCAGGCAAATGCCCTGGCAGATGCTGAGCGCGCGGCTCGAGCCGCGGTAAGCGCAGCGCCGAGATCGGCGACCGCTCATAATGTTCTGGGAGTCGTCCTGGACCGCAGCGGTCACGCGGACGAAGCCTTCACCGAATTCAATATGGCGGTAAAGCTCGATCCAAACTTCATTAGCGCCCGAAACAATCTGGGTCGGATGCTCGCCGAGCGTGGCCAAAATGGCCCTGCAATTGCTGAGTTCGAAAGAGTATTGTCAGCCGATCCAGCTCATGTTCAGGCGCACTATAATCTGGGCGTGCTCTACAGCGACGCTGGCGATTTCGTGAAGGCCGCTGATCATTTTGCCCAGGCGCGCAGAGCAGAGCCTGACGATCCCCAACTAGCGCTGGCCTACGTCAACGTTGCTTATCGCGCCAACCGCCAGGCGGACGCCCAGGCAGTTGTCGAATGGTTGGAACGCAAGTTTGCGAACGATCCAAAAGGTTTGTTTATGCTGGCAACATTGGTGGCGCAGAACAAGGAATATGAGCATGCGGCCAGGCTTTTCGAACTGGTCAACAAAGCAATGCCGCATACGTATGAGGTTCTCTACAACTTAGGAATCGCGCTGTACAATCTGGATCGAAACGACGAAGCGGCGCGCTATCTGGCCGAAGCGGCCGATCAGAATCCCGGTCCAGCCGAAACTCATTTTCGTCTGGGCTTGATTGCCAGCGCGCGCAACGATGAGGCCAACGCCATTGAAGAGTTCAAGCACGCCATCGAGCGCGACGATCGGAGCGCCAACTATCATTACCTGCTGGGGAGGGAATATTTCCGCGCGGGCTTTTGGGAGGGGGCGATCAAAGAATACGGCGCGGCAATCGCGCTGGATCCCAAGCAGGTGGCTTACGTTCTCGGTCGCGCCAATGCCAGCTATCGCAAGGGTGAATGGACTGCTGCAGCCGCCGACTTTGATCTGGCGGCGTCCATCGATCCAAACATCAAAGACATAGAATATCTGCGCGGTTACGCTCATCGATCGGCGGGCGATTTCGAAGTTGCACGGCAATTGCTCGAGAAATTTCTCATGACTCATCCCGATCACGTGGACGCCCTGGCCAGTCTGGGTTATGTAACTCTCGAGCAGGGGAGTCTCGATGACGCTGAGGCGCCGCTGAAACGAGCGCTGAGCCTCGAGCCGGAGAATGTTCCAGTCTTATACGATTATGCGCGTCTGGCCATCAAACGACGGAACTACGATGAAGCAGTTGTGCGATTGCGGCAAGTGATCGAACGAAATCCGACACAGACCCAGGCGCACTATCAACTGTTCCTGGCCTATTCCCGGCTCAAGGCAAGCGAGAAGGCGAATACGGAGTTGGCTGAGTTCAAGCGTCTCCAGGCCCTGGAGAAACAAGCAAATCAAGATCGCATCACTGATGAAAAACTTCGCACTCAGCGAATGCTCGGACAATCGCCACCGTGAAATCAGGAAGCGGGGAAACAATTTTCATGTACAAGGAAGACATGAAGGTGAGCAACTTAGATGTAAGGGCTATCAACCGCGTCTGTTTGACGCTTCTCATGACGCTGTTTGCGGGCGCGTGGTGCAACACCGTTTCGGCGCAAGCTGACTGGACCCGAAAGAATTTTATGGAGTGGAATCGCAAGGACGTGGAACGGGTGATGAACGATTCGCCCTGGACGGTTACCCAGGAGGTGCGGCTTAATCGCGACAGGGTGGTACAAATGGTGGCTGGCGCGCCGAGTACGAATACCGGGATAGGTGGCCCGGCGCTGGTGAGAACTGACCAGACTACCGCGGCGGTTGGCGGTGCGCAGGCACCGCTGGATTTCACTTTCAGGTTGCGACTCAGATCCGGTCTGCCGATTCGGGCGGCCCTGTTGCGCGAAAAGCAGCTTGAGGCAAACTATGATCAAATGAGCCCGAACGAGAAGGCCGGTTTTGACGCGAAGTGGAACGGCATCCTGCAATGTCCGGCCTGCGCAAACAACTATGTGCTGACCTTGGGCTCCTCGTCGAAAGAGCAACCCGGCGCGGACGCGATCTATTCGGTTTTCAAAGGTGCGCGACTGGCAGATCTTCAGCGTTACGTTTATATTTCCAACGAACATGGCGAGCGCCGCCCGTTGGTTCATTTTGTGCCGCCGAGAGTTCCTGGAGACGAGGCGGTCTTCTACTTTACGCGCTTTGACGAAAAGGGCGCGCCGTTGTTCTCTGCGAGGAGCAAAGAACTGTTGTTTAATCTAACTAATACTCAAGTCAGTCTGGTTGCCAATTTTCGGATCGATCTTTCGCGGCTGCTTGTTGACGGAGAGATTTCTTTCTAGATCAGGGACGGGCGAACTGCACGGTTCTTTCCTTGAGGTCAGGTAATGATGGATAAGTTTGAGCCACAAGGGCGATTCACGGATCGCTGGCTATCGGGCCGGCGGCTTTGCCTTCTTTCGATTCTGGTTCTAAGCATTACTGCAGCCGGCGTCGTCCTGGTGCACGGTGTTCGCGCCGATCTAGCTGACGACGGCAAGAAAACCTATGCGGAAGAAATATCCAAGACCTACGACTTCAAGTTTGGATCGAATCCCTTCTCTCCGGGCAATGCGACCACTACGACCGGGACATTTATTCCCGGCGACATGTTCGTTCTCGCCAAGCGTTGCGGGACCTGCCATACCGACGCCCATGCCCAGTGGCGGCAATCGGCGCACGGTAATGCTTTCCGCGAGCCGTTCTATCAAAAAAACGTCAAGGACCTGATTTCGCAGAAAGGAATCGAATTCACTCGCCACTGCGAATCTTGTCACAACCCCGCCGCGCTATTTGCGGGCGCGCTCACCAAAAACACGAAAGTGAAAAGGCCGTTCGACGATGACGGCGTGTCGTGCATCGCCTGTCACACGATTCAATCTGTGAACGGTCGCGGGATTGGTGGCTATGTGATGGGAGAGCCGGCCTTGCTGGTCAAAGAAGATGGCACGCGAATGCTCGCCGGGGTCACCGATCAGCAAATTCTCGATGATGTCCCATCGCATCGCCGCGCCATGATGCGCCCGCTGTTGAAGACGCCTGAGTTCTGCGGCGCTTGTCACAAGTCTCAGGTCCCACGTGAGTTGAACGACTACAAATTCCTGCGCGCGTTCATGGTGGCCGACGAGTTGCAGCAATCATCGTTTTCCAAAGAATCGCCGCACCCCTTTTATGTGCGCGACAAGGAAACGTGTAACTCGTGCCACATGAAGCGCGACGCGGCGCCGCTGTTTGACGTTTCGGCCAAGCAGGGCACGCTAGTCTCGCATCGCTGGGCGGCGTCAAATACCGCCATTCCAACTTTCTACAAATGGAAGGATCAATTGGACGCGGTCACAAAGTTTCTCGAGGATGACAAGCTGGGCGTGGATATCTTTGCGATTCATCGCAAGGCGTCGGGTGCCAACACGGAAGAGTTCATCGCGCCAGTTAATCGCAGCAGCTTCCGCATTGCCGGCGGCGATCGCCTCACTGCCGACGTGGTCATCACCAACAAGAACATCGGCCACTCTTTCCCGCCGGAGCTGCGCGACTTTTATGAAGCCTTTGTCGAATTCGTTGTCAGCGACGAGGCGGGAAAGCCGGTCTATCGCTCAGGCTTTATCAAACCAAACGGCTATCTTGACGACTCGGCGCACAACTACAAGACCTATCTGGTCAAAGCCGACGGCACCTACAACGACAAGCACCACATTTGGCGCACCCGCGTCTTTGCGCAGAACAATCAAATCAATTCCGGCCGCTCGGACGTTGCCCGATATCAATTCACTGTCCCGGCCAATGCGACCGGGGGGCTGCGTCTGACAGCGCGCGTTCGTTACCGTCGGTTCACCCGTGTGTTCAGCGATTATGTGCTCGGCAAGTCGATGGATTATCCCATCGTGACGATGGCGACTACTGAATACCTGATGCACCTCGGCGATAACCCGTCGATGTCTCCCGATCCGAACAATAAGCTTGCCGTTCCGGATTGGCGGCGCTGGAACAATTATGGCATCGCCCTGTTTGATCAGAGGCAGTACCCGCTGGCGATCGATGCGTTCGCTCGCGCGGCGGAGTTGGACGAGAAATACCGGCCGATGGCTCTGGTTAATCGCGCCATGGCGCACATTGAACTTGAACAATATGACGAGGCGGCGAACATCCTCGATGCGGTTGTCAAAGCCAACCCGACGAATGCGCGCGCTCTTTTTCAGCAGGCGCGCATCTTCGTCAAGCGTGGCCAACTGGAACAGGCCGAAAGCAACTTCAGACAAGTGCTGGCGGCTTTTCCGCGCGATCGAATTTCTTTGCAGCAGCTCGGCGAGCTTTGCAAGATCAAGCGTGATTACAAGGGCGCGCTTGAGTGCTACGAGAAAATCCTGCAGATTGATCCCGAGGACCTGGGTGCGCATTACAACCTGATGTTGATCTATCGCAAGCTGGGCCGCAGCGAAGAAGCCAAACGTGAGGGAAAGATTTTCGCCGATCTCAAAGACGATCCCGGCGCGCTTTCTCTGGCCAATCAGTTTCTGCGCAAGCATCCCGAAATGAGCAATGAAAGCGTCTACTGGCACGTTCACGATCTGAGCCGGACGCCCGGAGAATGAGACTAAAGGAGCAATGAGCGCCCGGAATGATTCGCAACGTGAAGCGGCTGGCCACTACCAGCCTGATCTTTTTAGTACTTGCACTTCTTCCAGTTGAATTAGTTATCCGGGCTACTACACCACAGCGACGCCGCTCCCCCGCGAAATCGCGCGGCGTTCCGGTTGGCGATCTGTTCAGGAATAATTGTGCGCGTTGTCATGGCAGTGACGGGCGCGGGGATACACCGCTCGGTCACACATATAAGACTCCGGATTTTACCGCCCAGGAGTGGTGGCGAAAGAATTCGAATATCACCGGTACCGGCAGTCTCATCTCTATAGTGAGTCGGGGCAAAGGTGGCATGCCGGCATTTGGCAAGAAACTGAAACGCACAGAGATCCGCTCGCTGGTCGGTTATGTGCGAAGGTTTAAGAATCAAAAATCGTCCAATTAGAGTCCGTTCCCGGCGAGCAGCGCTCGCCCGCCGCGCGCTGGGGTTCTTCGGCGCGTCCCTGCTGATTCTGCTGACCGCTGTTGCTTGCTTCGCCGACCCGCAGGCTAACAGTCCTTCGATCATCAAAGTCGAACCGCCGTCCTGGTGGGCCAATCACACCATCAATCCTGTGCGCTTGCTGATCGGCGGAAAAAATCTCAGCGGAGCGCGCGTGTGGGCGACTCGGCCGCAAACAGTCGTTTCCGACGTGCGGGAAAACCCCAGAGGTACCTACTTGTTTGTGAACCTACGCGTAAGTCCATCAGCGCAACCGGGGGAATATCCACTGATGGTTGAGACCGCCCGGGGAAGGGCAACAGTCGCCTTTCATATTAACGCCGCGCTGGATTCTGGCCGAAACTTTCAGGGCATTTCCAACGACGACGTTATCTATCTGATCATGACCGATCGCTTTTCTGACGGAGACGCTGCAAATAATTCGCCCGCCGGCGCACCGGCCGCGGCCAGCGATCGCCGCAATCCGCGCGCTTATCACGGCGGCGACTTTCGCGGCGTCATTAATCATCTTTCGTATTTGAAGGAACTGGGTGTGACCGCGATTTGGTTGACGCCCTGGTACGACAACTGGAACGGTATCAACAACTGTGACAAGCCCTGGTGTCCGAGCACCTACTATCACGGCTATCACGCGATTGATTATTACGGAGTTGAAGATCACTTTGGTGATTTGCAGACGCTGCGTGAATTGATCGAGAGAGCACACGACCTGGGGTTGAAGGTCATTCAGGATCAGGTCGCCAATCATATTGGCTCTCATCATCCGTGGGCCGGCGATCCGCCGCTCGACAACTGGTTTCACGGTACGATGCAGAATCATCTGCTCGATAAATTTCAAAACAGTGTGCTGCTTTCACCGCACGGTAACCAGGACGAAGTTCGGAATACGCTGGATGGCTGGTTCAGCGACGATATGCCGGACATGAATCAGGACGAGCCGGAAGTCGCCCGTTACGAGATTCAGAATTCATTGTGGTGGGTGGGCATGACCGGCATCGACGGCATTCGCCAGGATACGATCCAGTATGTACCGCGTTTCTTCATACGCGATCTCTCAAACGCTCTTCATCGCCAGTATCCGCGCATGTGGATGGTGGGCGAAGTATTCGAGCGCGACGCTGCGCAGACTGCGTTCTTTATCGGAGGGCACACGGGCTGGGACGGCATCGACACCAAACTCGACTCAGATTTTGATTTCTCTCTGTGGAATGTTTCGCTCGCGGTCTTTACTGATCACGCGCCGATGCGGGCGCTGCGCGATCAGTTGAAATACGACGCGCTCTATCCTGATCCTTCGCGACTAACCACGATGGTCAATAATCACGATACGCGCCGGTTTATGTCTCTGGAAGGCGCAACGCCGGAAGGCGCGATGCTGCACACGGCTTTCATGCTGACAGTCAGGGGGACGCCGCAACTTTACTCTGGCGAAGAAATCGCGATGGAAGGTAAGGACGATCCCGACAACCGGCGCGATTTTCCCGGCGGCTTTCCCGGAGACCGGAAGAATGCATTCTCGCAGCCCGAGCGAGCGCAGAATCAGCAGCGGATGTGGCAGTGGACGCATGACTGGATCAAGCTGCGGCGTGAGCACTCTGCGATCAGGCATGGGCGACTGGTCGATCTTTTTTATGATGATGATGCTTATGCATACGCGCGGCGGGATGCAAACGAGACCGTGATCATTGTGATCAATCGCTCCGCGAACGACAAGAAGATTCGGATTTCTGCAGCTGCCGTCAATGTGCGTGACGGTGAAGAGCTAATACCTTTGTCTGGATCTGCGAAGAGCGCGACAGTGACGAGCGGTGACATCACGTTGATCGTCCCGGGCCAGACGGTGGTCGCATACAAAATAAGTTGAGAAGAACCCCTAACTGTCCCGTTTAGACAGCGCACTTGTGCGCATGCTTACGAATTCGTAACGTGCGATGTCTAGTTCCGCCATCAAACGGACAGTTCACTACAGGTCAACAATGAGGTGAGCCTTGCGCAAGCGCCCAAGCAAAATGCATCTCTTCAAGTCGCGAGAACCGAACCTGGTTCACTACGTCACGGCCGTAACTTATGGTCGCATTCCCATCTTTCAAAGTAACAACGCATGCTCGCTATTGATTGAGGCCTTGGCTACTACGCGCTCGAAAGATCCGTTTAAGTTGATTGGCTACGTGATAATGCCGGACCATTTTCATTTGTTGGCTAATCCACTTGGTCTGGACATAAGCGTTGTGGCAGGCAGGTTCAAAGGCAGATCGGCTTCGTTGATCTTGAAATGGCTGCGCGCAAAAGGCCATCATTTATCGCTTGCAAAGCTGGCGTTGCCCGTCGCCCTGGAGTCTGGTCAGACTCATGCTGTTTGGTTGAAAGAATTCTCGGCGATCGATATCTGGAGCCATAAGTTCATCCGTCAGAAGCTCCATTATATCCATATGAATCCGGTGCGCGCAGGATTGGTTGAACATCCAGCGAAGTGGCGTTGGTCGAGTTACCACTCTTATTTGCCACACGAGCCTGGCAGCATTCCGATCGAAATTGATTGGCGTTGGCTGTGGACCGAGGAAGAGTTGAGTCTAGCGCGAGCTAGGCGGACAAGTCCGCTGTCTAAACAAGGATAGAATCTTTCTAAACGGAGGATAGAAAGAGAGTAATGACCTTTCCCAGAGCCAGCGGCATTCTGCTTCACCCGACCTCGCTGCCGGGGCGATTTGGCATCGGCGATCTGGGTGACCAGGCGTATCGCTTCGCGGATTTTCTGGTGGACAGCGGCCAGAGTCTTTGGCAGGTGCTGCCGCTGGGGCCAACCGGCTACGGCGATTCGCCTTATGCGTGCTATTCCGCGTTTGCGGGTAACACCCTGCTGATAAGTCCGGAGAAACTCTTTGAAGAGGGCTTGCTGTCAATAACTGAACTGGACGAGATCCCTTCGTTGCCCACGGAGCGGATCGATTTTGAGCAAGTTCATAAAGCGAAGGAGTTATTTCTGGATCAGGCGTTTGCGCGCTATCAGCGGACCACGGACACGGAACTTCGCAGTGCGTTTGAAACCTTTGCTGAGGAGAATGCTTCGTGGCTGGACGACTACGCACTCTTCCGGGCACTGAAGAGCGCGCACGGTGGCGTCTCGTGGCACGAATGGGAAGGCGAACTGGTCCGACGTGAACGGGCCGCCCTCGCACGTGCCCGGATCGATTTGCACGGCCAGATCGAAGCGCACAAGTTCTTTCAGTTTCTTTTCTTCCGGCAATGGTTCGCGCTCAAAGCCTACTGCAACGAGCGGGGCATCAGCCTCATCGGCGACGTGCCCATCTTTGTGGCCCAGGATTCAGCAGATGTCTGGACTAACCCTGACCAGTTCAAGCTCGACGCTGATGGCCGGCCTATAGTTGTGGCCGGCGTGCCGCCGGATTATTTCAGCGCCACTGGACAGTTCTGGGGTAATCCGCTCTACAACTGGGAGCGGATGCTGGCGGATGGTTTTCGCTGGTGGATTGAGCGCGTGCGGGCCAGCTTGCAGATCGTCGACATCGCCCGCATCGATCACTTTCGCGGGTTTGCAGCTTGTTGGGAGATCCCTGGGGGCGACACCACTGCGGAACGCGGACGCTGGGTCGAGGCGCCGGGAAGGGAATTGTTCACGGCAATCCACAAAGCGCTGGGTGAGCTGCCGATCATCGCCGAAGACCTGGGCGTGATCACTCCGGATGTCGAGCGGCTGCGCGACGACTTTGGTTTTCCCGGGATGCGCATCCTGCAATTCGCCTTTAGCAGCGATACAAAGAGTATCGATCTGCCGCACAACTATCACAGCAACGTTGTGGCCTATACCGGGACGCACGACAACGACACCACGGTCGGCTGGTTCAATAGCGTGGCCGGCGCCGGGTCGACCCGAAGTGCGGAACAGATAAGCTCCGAGAGAAACTTCTGCGTGAAATACCTGAATACGCAGGGTACAGAGATTCATTGGGACTTTATTCGCGCGGTGCTTCAGTCAGTCGCCGACACGGCGATCGTGCCCTTACAGGATCTGCTCGGCCTGGGCACTGAAGCTCGGATGAATCTGCCCAACAGCACTCAGGGCAATTGGACCTGGCGAGTTGATGAGCGGGCCCTGACCGAGTCTCACGCTCATCGACTCAGAGAGATGACGGACACTTATGGGCGTATTCGCAAACATGAAGTGGAAAGCATCAAATTGGATTTGGACGCAGTTTAATGTCTCGAAAAATAACTATTGAACAAGCATTCGGTTTGCTCGCTCATGAATGAAAGAAAATCAAAGCATCTGACTTCTATGTTTCGTGATTCTTCGGATAGTTTCGTGGATCGTCCTCCGCGACTAAACCCCAATCCACGAAATCACACGAAACCGCGCGCAAGAAACGTCCGATGTAGTCAATTTAGAAACGTTACCCTGGTATGAAGCCGAGGGACCATCTTTTACTAAGCTTGCTGTTCTTTGCATCTGTTTTGTTTGCCGGTGCATCGGTGGCGGCGCAGACTCCTGAAATCCTGAAAGTCGAACCGCCCAGTTGGTGGGTCGGGAGTTCATTGAATCCTGTACGCGTGCTTATTAGAGGTAGAAATCTCCGCGGCGCAGTGGTACAGGCGGTGGGAAGCGGATTTCGCATCGTCGGAGCGCCGAAGATAAATCAGAGCGGCAGTTATGTCTTTGTAGATCTGGCAATCCTGCCGGATGCTCGACCAGGAGAGCGGACTCTAAGGATTTCAAACCAGAACGGAAGTGCACAGGCGCGCTGGGAAATTCTGCCTCGCTTGAATCGTTCAGGAAGTTTTCAGGGATTCTCGTCAGACGACGTCATGTACCTCGTCATGATTGATCGATTCAGCGATGGTGACCGGGGCAATGATGATCCGCCGCGGTCGCGCGGTCTCTACGACCGTCAGAACAAATACTACTATCATGGCGGGGACTTGCAGGGTGTCATCGATCACCTGCCGTACTTGAAAGACCTCGGCGTGACCACCCTGTGGCTGACGCCCTGGTATGACAACTACGATCGGCTGAACGAGATCGAGCTGAAGGAAGGAAAACCCTGCACCGGCTTTCACGGCTACAATCCGCAGGATTTCTATTCGGTCGAAGAACACTTCGGCAGTTTACAAAAACTGCAGGAGTTGGTAAGCGCAGCTCACAAACTCGGAATTAAGATCGTTCAGGACGAAGTCGTCAATCACACCGGGCCTTATCACCCCTGGGTCGATGATCCTCCGACGCCTACCTGGTTCAACGGCACGAAGCAAAAACATCTGGCAAACGTCTTTCAGACGTGGACGCTGCACGATCCTCGCCCGGTGGCGCTGCTGAAAAAAGAGACGATGGAAGGTTGGTTCCTTGATTTCCTTCCCGATCTTAATCAAAACGACAGGGAAGTTTCGCAGTACCTGATTCAGAATACGCTATGGTGGATTGGCGTCACCGGCACCGACGGGATACGCATGGACACCTGGCAATACGTGCCCAACACTTTCTGGCATCAATGGACAACTGCTATCAAACGCGAGTATCCGAAGTTCACCGTCGTCGGTGAAGTCAAGGATGGCGACGTCGTACACACTTCGTATTTCCAGGGCGGCAAGGTGCGTGACGGCGCCGATTCTGGTCTGGATTCGCTCCTCGACTTCCCGCTCTTTTACTCGATCCGCCACGCCTTTGCCGAAGGCAAGAATCTTGATGAGGTACCAAAGACTCTGGGAAAGGATTACCTCTACGCGTACCCGAACATCCTGGTAACGCTGCTCGGGGGGCACGATGATGGCCGTTTCATGAGCGAGAAGGGCGCGACAATCGCCGGTCTCAAATTGGCCAACGCATTCGTGTTGACCACTCGCGGCGTGCCGCAGCTCTACTATGGCGACGAGATCGGGATGACTGGCGCGGACGAGCCGACCGCGCGCGCGGATTTTCCCGGCGGGTTTCCGGGTGACAAGAGAAATGCTTTTACGAAGCAGGGCCGGACCCGTGAAGAGCAGGACGCGTTCGAGTTTGTGCGCACGATGGCGCATCTGCATACCGGTCTCTTGCCGTTGCAGCGAGGCGAGTTGATTAATCTTTATGTCTCAGCTCAGCACTATGCTTACGCGCGCAAAATGAAAACCGAAGTGGTGGTTGTCGCAATTAACAATGACGGAAAGCCGGCGACAATTGAATTCGATGTCACGCCCACTGGACTGGCGAATGGCCGTCGGCTGGTCGATCGTCTGACGTCGAGCAACGACGCGCGGGTCGAGGATGGGAAATTGATCGTCAAGCTATCGCCGCGCTCGGCGGCAGTGTTTGTACCACGATGATTATTCGGAGTCAGCCAGAGTTGCGGCGAAAGCCGCAAAGAACACCTCGAACGGTATAGGGCGGACAAGTCCGCCGGCTAAACGATACAGAAGAACATACAGCCGAATGGCGCTCAGAACTAAACCAATCGCAGATCAGGTTGCGCTGGTCACCGGAGGCGGCACCGGCATCGGCCGCGCTTTTACTGAGGCGTTGGGCGTCGCCGGCGTGAAGGTGGTCATTGCTTCGCGGCGCGAGGAAGTAGTTAGCCACACCGCTCATGAGTTGAATTTGAAGTTCGGCGCCGAGCGCGTCTTTCCGTATGCTTTCGATATTCGTGAGCGTAGGGAGATCGATGCCCTGGTAGGTCAAGTGATCGAACAACACGGAACGCTGGACATACTCGTTAACAACTCAGGTCTGGCAGTTCCTGAGACGGTAGATCAGATCACCGAAAATGGTTGGGACAAAGTTATGGACACCAACCTGCGCGGTGTCATGCAACTCGTGAGAGCAACGCTGCCAAACATGATCGCGAACCAGTTCGGCGACATTGTTAATATCTCTTCACAGGCCGGAAAGCATGGCTATGCTGACGTGCCTTCGTATTGCGCTTCCAAGTTTGGCTTGCTCGGGTATGCCGAGTCCTTGCGAGATCACGTGCGCAAGACGGGCGCGAACATTCGCGTCTTCAATCTCTGCCCGGGACTGGTGGATGTCGAGAACACGGCGCCCGGCGCAAAGACAAAGCCGGGCTTCATTCATGTGGCGAACATGGCGCGGACCTTGATATATGTGTTGGCGCTTGATCGCGAAGTGGTGCTTGAGGACATCAATATTTACGCGCGATAAGAACCGCGCCTCTAAACGAGATTGAGAGGGCTGAAATGCAAAAACCACGTTTGAGCTTCTGGCAGATCTTCAACATGAGTTTCGGTTTTCTGGGAATTCAATTCGGTTGGGGGCTGCAACTCGCAAACATGAGCGGCATTTATACCTACCTGGGCGCCAAGCCTGAGCAGGTGCCGATTCTCTGGTTAGCCGGTCCCGTCACAGGTCTGCTGGTCCAGCCAATTATCGGTTCGATGAGTGACCGGACCTGGAATCGCCTGGGCCGCCGTCGTCCATACTTCCTGACGGGTGCAATTCTCGCCAGCATAGCGCTGTTCTTCATGCCCGACTCGTCCGTGTTATGGATGGCTGCCGGCTTGCTCTGGATCCTGGACGCGAACATCAATGTCAGCATGGAACCATTTCGCGCGTTTGTGGCGGACAAGCTCAGTGTCGATCAGCGCACAGCCGGGTTCGCCATGCAAAGTTTCTTCATTGGTATCGGCGCCACGCTGGCGAATGCGCTCCCTTACATCTTCCGACGGCTGCACGTTGATGACCGCAGCGTCGCCGACGCCAAGCAAGCGGTCCGATTGATCCCGGCGAGCGTTAGCTATTCATTCAAGATTGGCGCGGTCGCTTTCCTGGTTTGCGTGCTCTGGACCGTAATCACTACGAAAGAGTTTCCCCCGGAGAACATGGCAGAGTTTGAACGTAAGCGAAAGGAGCGTAAGGGGATCAGTGCGACAGTTGCGGAAGTTGCTTCCGCTCTCCGGGATATGCCCACCACGATGAAACAGCTCGCCGTAGTTCAATTCTTTACCTGGCTGGGTCTGTTTTGCATGTGGATGTTTTTTGGCTTGATGACTTCATATCATGTATTTGGGGCCACGAATGAACGTGACCCGCGTTTCACCGACGGCCAGGCCTGGGGTGGTAATGCTTTTGCCGTCTACTCGATCACCTGTTTCGCCGTGGCTTTTCTGCTGCCGCCGTTGGCCCGCGCGACCAGTAGAAAGAAAGTCCACGCCATTGCCCTTGTTTGTGGAGCGCTCGGACTGCTCTCTGTTTACTTTATTCACGACAAAGGTATTTTGTTGCTGACGATGATCGGAGTCGGCATTGCGTGGGCATCAATTCTCGCCATGCCCTATGCCATTCTCTCGGGAGCGATACCCGGAGAGAGGATGGGCGTTTACATGGGGATCTTCAACTTCTTCATCGTCATCCCCGAGATCATTGCTTCGTTTGCCTTTGGTCCGGTCATTCGCGCCATCTTCGGACGCGACAATCCAAAGTCGCCGATGTATGTGGTCATGGCGGGAGGCGCATTCCTGGCGCTGGCGGCTGTCAGTGTCTTGTTAGTCAAAGACGTCGCTGACAAAAACGTGCCGGAAGAAGCCGTTATCGACGCCGATGCACATGAACTGTTTACCGTGCCGGAATCCGTCCAACCCGTGCCGAGCACGGGGTTGATTGACGAGGAATAGTTTTCCTTTGCGAGCTTTGCGTCGTTGCGAGCTATCGTTCACGCAAAGGCGCAAAGTGAACCCAAAAGCTGACATAGAGGAATGGAATGAATCCTGATCTGAAAATGGGAAAATGCAAGCGCTGCGTTCCGGCTTTACTATTCGCAGTCATTGTTGCTGCGGCATGGTCAGGGTTCGCTCTAGCGCAGCAGCCGGCGAAAGACCTCTCTAAACTCCCGGCCCGGCCGGCTCGCACTTGGGTTCGCGACGGCGTCATCTATCAAATCTTTCCGCGGGCGTTCTCTGCGGAAGGAAACTTCAACGGCATCACTGCGCAACTCGATCGATTGAAAGAACTTGGCGTCACGATCATCTGGTTGATGCCGATTCATCCCATCGGTCAGGAAAAAAAGAAGGGAACTATCGGCAGTCCCTACGCCGTGCGCGACTATTACGGTATCAATCCGGATTATGGCACGAAAGAAGATCTGAAGAGGTTGATTTCGGAATCTCATCGACGCGGAATGAAGGTGATCATCGACATCGTCGCCAACCATACCGCCTGGGACAGCGTCCTGATGAAGCATCCCGACTGGTACAAGCACGACGCCAGCGGCAAGATTACTTACCCGTATGATTGGTTCGACATAGCCGCCTTAAATTACACAAACCCGCAACTTCGTCAGTACATGATCGACATGCTCAAGTACTGGATTCGCGAATTCGACCTCGATGGATTTCGTTGCGACGTGGCCGGCGAAGTGCCGACGGACTTTTGGGAGAACGCCCGCGCGGAGCTGGACAAGATAAAGCCGGATATTTTCATGCTGGCCGAAGCGCACAAACCGGACTTACAGGTGAAAGCTTTCGAACTCGATTACTCGTGGCCATTGCATAGCGCGTTAACCGACGTGTTGCAGGGTCGCCGGCGAGCCTCTGACCTGCGCGAAGCCTGGGAAAAGGAATACAAAGACTGGCCGCGCGGCGCACTGCACATGCGCTTTTCAGATAACCATGACGAGCGTCGCGCGATCGCGCGTTTTGGCGAGCCCGGATCGCTGTCAGCATCGGCGCTGATGTTTACGCTGGACGGCGTGCCTTTGATCTACAACGGGATGGAAGTCGGCGACACGACCGAATCCGGCGCGCCGGCGTTATTCGAAAAGCTGCCAATCTTCTGGCCCATCGCGGAAAGACGACCGGAGTTTCCACGCTTCTACAAACAGATCATTGTTTTGAGAAAGAGCCACGACGCTTTGCGCAATGGCGAGTTGGAGTGGCTGCGGAATTCAGACGAAGCGCGGGTGATCACTTACCAGCGCCGCTCGAAAGACGAGGAGATTTTAGTAGCGATTAATTTCTCGAACCGTCCGTTCGCCGGTTTCGTCGAAGCTGGTAATGGACCTTCGTTTGTCGACATCACGCCTGATGTCGAGCCGCCGCTTCCGCCTGACAAGCCTGCTGCCGAAGGCACCGCCCGGCGTCGCGTCGCGGCTTTGCCTTCCCTGACGCTTGATAGTTGGGGCTTTCGTATCTTTCGCCGGCCCCTGAAATGAGTTTGCTCGCGGCCATAAAGTTTTAGTCCGATCAGATCCATCGCTTTGGGGATTTCGGCGTTGCGCATGAACCAGTGCCAGATCACACCGCTGCGCAAATTCTCTCCACTTAAGAGCATAATGCCGACATTGATGCCGATGACGTCGGTATCTATCCAGCCATTGTTGGGATTGAATGCGTCAGTGAATCCGTATCTGCCATAAATTTTCTCGCCGAACCGCGCTTTCATCGCTCGTAAAGTCTGGAGCGAAATATCCGGCGTGAACATCAGCGAGCCGCCGGCGGCAGAAGGAACGATTGTCCCATCGATCGCCGGGTCACGCGGTGGCCCGCCCCATACCATGTAACCTCTAACGCCGTCGGACGCTGTAATGCCCCACATGTCCGGACCGTAGCCGGGGAACTCCCGTGCGAGGCTAATGCAGAAAGCCCGGTGCGCGCGCGTGGCGCTGATCGAGTTAAGAAAGTAATCCGTGCGCCAGCCTCTTTGTTCGCGGCGCTGGCGATAGTCGATCCAGGCCCCCGGGTACTGGTGCATGAAGAGCGGGACGCCTTCGGTCGTGACATAGCTATACCCCGCGTAGTTCATGCGTTGGCGCTTGAACGCATACCATGAGCGGGCAGAGATAGGGTGGGTCGGCGAGCCGATGGCCAGCATGTAAAGGATCGGGTCTTCGTTGAAAGTATCCCAGCGCGATTTGAGAAATCCTGTTTCCGGTTTCCAGCCCATCGACAGCAGAGTCGGATGACCATTGAGCATCCACTTGAAATCTGCGCGCTCGTAGATCTCGGTGGCCAGCCTCACGATTTCCTTATCATTGGCAAACTTCTGACGCACGGTCAGCACGCCGGCCAAAAGTAGCGCCGTGTCGATCGAAGACACTTCGCTGTTCCAGCGTCGGGCGCCACTCTTCGCGTCCAGCCAGTGATAGAACCAGCCGTGAAATTGCTCAGCCTGATCGGCAAAGAAACGCAGCGTGGCCCGCACGCGCTCTTTCGCTTGATCCGGCTGAATCCATTGGCGTTCGGACGCGATGCAAAGCGCGGTCAGGCCAAAGCCGGTAGCAGCAATGCTCGCCACGTCGCGATGGTTCTCATCAAGCGGCGACTTGTCGGTCCGCGCGCGGTCGGGAACCAATCCGGTCCTGGGATCAGCCTGCTCCCAAAAGTAACGGAACTCGCGGCGTTCCATGTCTTCAAGAAATATTTCGTCCGCTGTCGAAAGGGAATATTGCGCGCTGGGTGGTGGCGCAATCGCAGGGGACGAGAGCGCTAAGGCATGTAAGAGTGCGCAGGCAAGGAGGAGAAGAACAACTGCGCGGCGCGCGTTGGATAGCAACGCCCGAGAATGAAAACTTCCGGAAATCTGAGAATCGAAAAAAAGACGCGGTCGCTTCATTGTCTGATCCCGATCCTCAACGTTCTATCTCGCCACCACTTCGAAATTAGCTGCCAGTTCGCGTTGGTCCGCCGAGCTTGTGCCCAACATGACCTTGAACTCTCCTGGTTCCACTACGAATCGCATTTCGCGGTTGTAGAATCCCAGTTGTTCCGGCGCCAGAGTGAATTCGATTGTTCGCTTCTCTCCCGGTTTCAGGGTGACACGCTGAAAGCCTTTCAGTTCCTTGACGGGCCGCGGCGCGCTGGCGGCCGTATCCCGTAGGTAGAGTTGCACGACTTCATCACCGGAAAACCGGCCGGTGTTCTCGATATCAACACTGACGTTTAGTCGTCCGTCGGGACGAATGCGCTGCGCACTTAGTCGCAGGTTCGCGAGACGAAACTGCGTGTAGCTGAGTCCATAGCCGAACGGAAATAGAGGCGTCCACGAAACGTCGAGATATTTTGACGTGTACTTATTATTGACGTCGGGTGGCCGGCCCGTGTTCATGTGATTGTAGTAGAGCGGCTCCTGGCCAACGCTGCGCGGGAACGTGACGGGCAGCTTGCCGCCGGGATTAACATCGCCAAAGAGCACATCGGCGATCGCATTGCCCGCCTGGGTGCCGGCAAACCACGTTTCCAAAATTGCGGGCGTGTTGTCGGCGATCCAATTGATTGTCAGCGGGCGCCCGTTCATCAGGACGACGATGGTCGGCTTGCCCGTCGCCTGCACAGCCTTGACCAGATCCAACTGGCGTCCCGGCAGATCCAGCGAGCTTCGTGATGCAGCTTCGCCGCTCATATCCGCGGATTCGCCGACAGCAACGACTACTACGTCGGAATTACGCGCCGCCCGCACGGCCGCGTCAAATCCATCAGTAGAGTCGCCGTTGATGTCACAGCCTTTGGCGTAGTTAATTTTTGTCGAGGGAGAAACCCTCGCCTTAATGCCTGCGAGCAGAGTCACGGCGGCCGCGGCGTTGCCGTCACCTGTCCACGAGCCAATCATATCGACTTGGTCGTCCGCGAGCGGGCCGATGAGCGCGATCGACTTCACGTTCTTACTCAGTGGCAGGGTCTCGCCCTGGTTCTTTAGCAGCACCATCGACCGGGAAGCAATCTCGCGTGCGGCGGCTCGGTTCTCACGACTAAAAATCACCGAGCGCTCTCGCGCTTCGTCCGCGTAAGGATGTTCGAAAAGGCCCAGACGCATCTTGATGCGCAAAATTCGGCGCACCGCTTCGTCGATCTCCGCCGGCGACAGCTGGCCGCTTCGCAAAAGCTCGGCGCCATGCTTTCCATAGAGCCGGCTGACCATCTCCATATCGACGCCGGCGCTGAGAGCCAGGCGAGCTGCTTCGCTTTCGTTTGCCGCCAGGCCGTGCTTGATAAGTTCCTCAACCGAGGTGTAATCGCTGACGACGAAACCATCGAACTTCCATTCGCCGCGCAGCACTTTGGTTAAGGTGAAGGGATTCGCAGAAGCGGGCACGCCGTTGAGGCTGTTAAAGGCGCTCATGAACGTGCCGACGCCCTCGTCGACCGCCGCCTTGAAAGGTGGAAAGTAAATCTCGCGCAAAGTCCTTTCCGACATGTCGGTAGTGTTGTAGTCGCGGCCGGCTTCGGCCGCGCCGTAAGCGACCCAATGCTTGGCGCACGCCAGAACTTTGTCTGTCGAGCTGTAGTCGCGGCCCTGGAACCCGCGCACGCGCGCCCGCGCCATCGCTATCCCCAGATAAGGATCTTCGCCCGCACCCTCAACGATGCGTCCCCAACGTGCATCGCGCGCAATGTCCAGCATCGGCGCAAAGGTCCAATGCACGCCGGCAGAGCGAGCTTCGGCTGCGGCAATGGCCGCCGATCGTTCCGCCGAGGCCGGGTCCCAGCTACTGGCTTCACCCAGCGGCACCGGGAAAATTGTGCGATATCCATGAATTACGTCAAAGCCGAAGATCAAGGGAATCTTCAGACGCGATTCTTCCATCGCAACGCGTTGAAGTTCGTTGGTCCGCTGCGCGCCACGCACGTTGAGCGTTGAACCGAGCAGCCCTTTGCGAGCGAGGTCACGATGCTCAGGACGGAAGTTCCCGTTACCTTCGCCATCGAGCTGTTGAAGTTGCCCGAGTTTTTCGGCGAGAGTCATTCGCGCCAGGAGCGCGTTGATTCGTCTTTCGTTGTCTGTCGGACGCTGTTGTGCGGAATTAGTTACCGCGCAAAGAATAAGTGCGAGCGTGAGAACCAGAGTACAAAGTCTACTGAGCTTCATTTGCTTTCCTCAAATTAATGTCGTGCGCCATCGGGCTGAACAGTCATGTCTACGCAAGTATAGTTTGACTCAATCTTTGCGGCTCTTCTCATTAGCACCGCGGCCTTAGCCCGGTGGTTTCCGGTTGTGTCGGGCAATGGATTCACCGCGCTAAGGCGACGGTGCTAATGAGAAGCTACATGAGTACCGACCACTCCTAAAACTCGCAAATTTGCCGCAATATTGTGGGCTCAGTATACTACAGCGTCTTCCCCCAACGCCCTGAACCTCCGCGCGGCAGGATAGAAAAGATCATCTCTGAAATGAACCGTGACCGCACAGTGGAGCGTATTCGCATTGTTTCAATTGTCAGCGTGTGCATCCTCGGACTCGCGCTAGTCGATAACGCTTCGGCGCAGCAGCAACAACCAACCGTTAGAGGAAAATCGAAAGGAGCTGTTCCGGGCGAAGACGTTGCCTCACTGCTGCGTGAAGCAGCGTCGCTCTTGCAGGCAGGCAAACTGGACGAAGCACAGCCTCTGGTGCGTCGCGCGGTGGCGGCGGCGCCATCCAATGCTGACGCGCATAATTTGCTCGGCGTAATTCTGGATCAGCGTGGTGACATCGCCCAAGCTGAGCACGAATATCGTACTGCGCTTCGTCTCAATCCCAATGCTGTTTCAGCAACGGCCAATCTCGGCGTCCTGTTGGCGCGCAGCAAACGCGATGATGAAGCCATCAAGACTTTCGAGACTGTGCTGCGCCTGGCTCCCGGCCATCCGCAAGCCACAATTAATCTGGGACTACTCTACGCTTCGCGCAATGATTACCAACATGCCGCCGACCTGCTCGCGCAAGCCAATGAGTCGCAGCCCCATACCTTCGACATTCTTTATCATCTTGGTGTCGCACTCTTTAACCTCAAACGTTTGGACGAGGCGGCCAGTGCGTTCGAGGGTGCTTCCGCCGTTTCCCCAAATGCGGCCGAGCCTTTTTACTTTCTGGGATTAATTGCTTCAGCACGCGGGAACGATGAAACGGCAGCAGAGTCCTGGCAGAAAGCATTGGCTCTCCGGCCGAAGTATCCCGAGGCGAATTTCATGCTCGGTGAACTATTTGGCAGGCAGCGCAATTACACTGCAGCCAAAACATACTACGAAAGAGCTTGGAATCAGGATCCTACTCAGGCAGTGCATTACATCCGCCTGGGGGGCGTTTATTTGTTGCTCGGTAACTTCAATGAAGCTTTAAAGATTTTTGCCAGCGGCGCCTCACGGTTTCCCAACATTGCAGAGATTCATTACTTTGCGGCAATAGCCGCGCGGGGAACGGGAAACTTTGATCAAGCCCTTGCTGAATTGCAAAAAGCGCTAGCTTTGCAGCCAAACAATGCGGACGCACTGGCGCTTTTGGGGGCCATCTATCTCGACCGCGGAAACATCGCCGAAGCGCAAAAGTTTTTGCGCCGCGCACTCTCCGTCAATCAGCAACATTTCAATGCGAATTATGATCTTGGAAGGCTTCTGGTCAAGACGAAACGTTACGCGGATGCTTTACCACTGCTGCAACGAGCCGCTGAGCTTAACTCAAACAGCCCGGATGTTCACTATCAGATTTTTCTCGCGCTCTCGCGCCTGAAAAGAAAACCTGACGCCGACCGCGAACTTGAAATCTACAAAGAACTGCGAGAAAAAGAAAAAATGCAGAAGCCTGACCATTAGGAGGGCCGCTAGGTTCGCGGCCCATCCGGAAACGGGTGTTTAGAAGCTGAATCTTACCTGGAACTCGCCCACTCTTCCTGCCAGCGCCGACGTCGCCCTTCCAAATGTTGGTAATTGGACGCGAGTTGGATCGGTGTTGGAATCAAAGGGAGTGAGATTCAGGTTATTGAAGATATTGAAAAAATTGAAACGCAGATCAACGTTTGCGCTCTCTCCCAGGAACCCCCAACTTCCCAGACCAAATTTCTTCGCGAAAGTCATGTCAACATCGAAATATCGCGGCCCGCGAAAAACATTTCGACCGATGGCCGGAGGATTAGCAAACGGATTCGAGCCATTGACAGCCGTTCCAAAAATCGACGTTCCGGCTACCCCGAAAATTCCGTTGGGCCGCAAAAAGTTATCGTTTGTATTAGCGGCAGGCTGCGCGCCACTATAGGATGTTGGACGGAGATCGCAGAAAGCACCCGGAGTAAGTGCTTGCTGCAAACAGCCGAAGATTTTAGGTGTCCACGGAAAACCATCGTTCCAGGTAACAATAGAACTGATTTGCCATCCGCCAAGGACCTTGCCCTTCAAATCTTTCTGGTGTTGAAAAAGCGGAATGTCCCAGGTTGCCGCCGCGACGAAACTATGTCTGACATCAAAATCAGACGGGCCGCGTTCTGTCTTTTGATCAATCGGGAAACTTTGATTAGTACAAGCACACGGCGATTCAAACGACGCCGTGTCGATGCTCTTAGCCCAACGATAGTTCATATCGAACGAGACTTGTTTCCAAAGTCTCCCCTGAAGGCGCGCAATCATCGCGTTGTAGTTTGAGGTAACATCGGGGCGCGCGAAAAAAGCCCTAGAGATATTCGGATTGGACCCTGGAATGGTGAGGTGTATAGGATCAATTCTGACGAAGTGTCGTCCCTGGCTGCCCTGATAACCGAGAGTCGCCACCAAATTCATTGGAAGCTGGTATTCACCTTCCAGTGAATACCGATAGACCCGGGCGTCAGGCAAATCTCGCGGCGTGCCATAAATTTCAATCGCCCCGCTGTTGGGTAAACCGGTAGCGGGATTTGTTCCGCCTCCGAGCAGCGGATTCGCCGGATAACCGAAAATGGTTCCGTCGCTGCTTTGAACATAAGTAATTAGTCCGTCGAAGAAAGGCGTGCCGAAACCATCTGTGGTTCCGTTTGTGCCGCAGCAAAGGCTGAAGAGGCTACCATTGGGGGGATTTCGGCGGGCGTTTGCAAGCAAAGCGTTTGGCAGTCGGTCATACCCCATTCCGCCACCGCCACGAATGACGAGTTTGCTGTCAAACTTCGCGGGACTCCAGGCGAAACCTAGCTGGGGAGCAAAATTTTTCAAGTTGTTATTCGTTAGGTTCTTTCGAACCGAAATTGTCGCTCCTGTCACGCCGCCGTTCGGCCCCGGAATAAGGTTTCCAATCACGCCCTTATCCGCCGTAATTGGTGAGAACCATTCCCAACGCAAGCCAAGATTGAATGTCACATTCGGCCGCAATTTCCAATCGTCCTGTACGAACAATCCCAGATCGCCGGTATGGAACTTTGTATTATTCGCCGTAGGCTGACCTTGCTGAGTAGCAACTATCTCTTCGAAAATCGGTGTTCCATTGGCAAAATTCCACAAGCTCTTGAAAGAATACAGGGGACGTGCGCCACCGACTTCACCGTTGCTGTTCAAGTCACGGCGATATTCGGCGCCAATTTTTACCGCGTGATTGCCGATAACGTCAGTGAAGGTGTCGCGAAATTCAAATTGCCTTTCGTTAATCACGCCCGGCGTGTTAGGTGAGTGTTGGGCGCCAAATCGCAAGCGGTCACTGAAGACAGATTCAATTTCTATTCGCGGGAGACCAAAATTGGATTGCGGGTTACTTTTAGTTTCATCAAAACCCCAGCGGGTAAGATTGAACCGAGCTTCATTAAGCTTGGTTGCCGAAAGTGTCCGCTGATAGATGATACCTACCGCGTAACTCAAACGTTTGGAATTAATATCTCCCATCGGTCGGCTTTGGCCTCCCGTGTCCGCCGAAGTCGCCGTGTTCGGAACGAAATAGGTCGACACTGTGAAGTGATCATTTGAAGTCGGAATAAAATCCAGGCGCGTATTGAATTGATTTCCGCTAAAGCTAGTCGGATTTGCCAACAGGGCCTTTTGTAAATCAGCTATTCCATCCAGCCCCCCGCCAGTAGGGGCGCCGCCAGTGTTGAAAAATTGAACATAGGTGCCATAGGCTCCGGTAATGCTGCCGATGTCCAAACCATTTCCCACCACAGCACAACCGGCGTTAATGTCACCACTTAACTCGGCGCAACTCGGAGTCAGTAGTGACACGACCCTTGGCGCCACGCCTGGATCTCCTAAAATCCTGGCGGTTACAGTACCCGGGCGGGCTGCAAGTACCGCTTGGCGATAGGCGGCCGTTTCAATGTACGAGGTATACGTATTGTTTGAGCGATTGCGCAGTCCCTCGTAGGCAAAGAAGAAAAAGGCCTTATTCTTGCCGCTGTAAACGGAGCGACCGCCTTCGCCAAAGCGCGGCAAAGTTATTGGGCCCCCAAAGCTTCCGCCAAACGACTTATACTTTTGCTCAACCCGCGCGGGTCCGCCGCCGATATTGGCCGGTAGTTTATTAAATGAATTCAGACGTGGATCGTCGATCTTGATAAAAGCGCTGCCGTGCCAGTCATTGGTTCCGTTTTGCGTCACAACTTTGATTTGCGCGCCGCTGTTGCGTCCATCTTCCGCCGAATAAGTGCTGGAAGTGATTTGCACCTCCTTGACGGTTTCCTGACTTGGAGTGATTACCGCTCCGCCACCCCATGTCTGACTGTTCACGCTAGAGCCGTCAATCTGGTAATTATTTGACGACACGCGTTGACCATTCGCTGAAATCGGTTGACGGTCTTCAGTCGCAAAAATTGAATTACTTGAACCGGTCGGCCCACTCGTATTTGGCAACCTTGATCCTGAGCCGTCGGAATTTCGAGCTCCGGTACCAAAAACACCGGGAGACAGTCGCGCAAGTTCATACGGGTCGCGCCCGATTTGAGGTAGCGCTAAGACTTCCTTAGTTGTAATTGTTTTTCTGACGTTAGCGTCTTCGGTTTCCAACGGGACGTTTTCCGCGGTGACGTTTACTACTTCGCTAATCCCGCCGGCCGTTAGCTCAACATTAACGCCTTTGACAGATTCCGCTTCCACCTTAACGTCGTCGACAACTTGTTTCTTGAAATTTTCCTTCTCAACCGTGATCGTATACAAGCCAGGAGCGAGGCCAGAAAAGCGATAGAACCCACCATCACTCGTCGGGGTTGCCTCTGACCGACCGGTCTCCTTATTGGTGAGTGTCACGGACGCTCCGGTAACAATCGCTCCAGCAGTGTCGGTGACAGTACCTTGAATGCCGGCCTTGAATTGAGCGCTGGCGGCGGTAACTGTGAATAGAAGAACCAGGCCACACATTAGAACGCGGACGAAAAGAAACAGAGTGCGATTCATTGCAGGTCTCCTTATGCCACTTAAGTGATGTTTTTGGTTTTACCGCTTCCCGCAGGCCCACTGACCTTGAAAGGAAGGTATCAATTTTCTTTAGTTCCCAAACGTCTTGGGGCGAAACGCGCCGCCACCAGCTACGCCAGGGGTTTCTCCTCACGGCTGGAGAAGTCGGGACTAAGCTCTCCGATTATCAAGGACACGACTGTTTTCGGGGGTAGAATAGACGGATCCGGGCGTCTTCGCATGTACGCTGTCGCGCTTATACCAAAGAATCTGGGGTTGAATCGCCAATATCATGCACCGAAGGGCGAAAAACTGCAATGAGTATTTTGGCCGGGACTCTGGTAAGCTTAGCGCCTTCGAGGACGGGGAGATTTCGCTGGCCGCCGGAAATCCAATCTAGCCGGAACCGCAGCCGGCGTTGATGGGCACACGGCGGTCCCGCGCAATCGGATCAGCAAACGCGGCTGGTTAATCCAACCCGAGCGCGGCGGGCAAGCGCACCAGAATTACCGGCACGAACCATCTGGCCATTCGGCTTTCATTACAGAAGCGATCACGAACAGTAGATGATGCGACAGCTACTCTGCCTTATGCTGATGGGAATTAACTTCTCGACTTTGTTGGCCCAGACAACTAACATGTCGGCCCCGGGCCAGCCGGGCAACGACGCGCACTGGCCGACTGCAGCGAAGCAGGGATTCGGGGCTGCTAACACCACTCGTTCGAAAGTCTGGTTCACGCTGGCCGACGGCGTGATGACTGAGGTTTACTATCCGACCCTGGACGTGCCGAATGTGCAGACGCTGCAACTCGTTGTTGTCGCGGGTGGAAAAGTTGAGACTGAGAGCGAAGATACGAACCATTCGATTCAAGTGCTCGACAATGCGCGTTCATTAAGTTTCGGACAAGAGAACCGCGCCAAGAGCGGCGCTTACACAATCACCAAGACCTATGTAACCGACCCCGAGCGTAGTTCGGTCTTTGTTGACGTGAACTTTCGTTGGAATGCAGCGGGTCAATGCGGTTGCGCTCTCTATCTCTACTATGATCCCTCGTTGAATAACAGTGGGATGCACGACTCAGGCTGGATAGACGGCGCCTGGCTGGTAGCGGCGGATGCTGACAAGGCTTCGGCGCTGAGTGTGCTCAATGAAGGGTTTGACCAGGAGACGAACGGATACCTCGGAACCAGTGACGGTCTAACTCAATTACGTCACAACGGAAGCATCAGTCGTTATCCGCGCGCGGACAATGGAAACATCGTGCAAGTGGCTCGGCTGCGATCTCGCTCTTTGAGATCAAACTCGACCATGCAGTTCACAGTCGTCCTCGGCTTCGGCCGGAATTCGAAAGAGGCCGTCAGCAACGGGCAGGTATCTATCCGCAAAGGCTTCGAGGCGGCGCGCACTGAGTATCAGCAAGGTTGGCACGCGTACGTTGCAACGCTGCCCACTGTCGAGTCGAAGTATCAGCGCCAGTTCAATATGGCTGCGATGGTTTTGAAAGCGTCGGAGGACAAAACCCATCGCGGCGGCTTCATTGCCTCGCCATCGATTCCCTGGGATGGCGGGCCCAACGCGAACGAGCCGACAGTGAGTGGCTACCACGCCGTCTGGGCGCGCGATCTTTATCAGGTTGCGACCGCGTTTCAGGCGATGGGTGATATGGCATCCGCCAGACGCGCGCTGGATTACCTGTTCAACGTGCAGCAAAAAGCCGATGGAAGTTTTCCACAGAACTCGCGGGCAGACGGGCGTCCGATCGGCGGCGGCTTGCAGATGGATCAGTTGGCCTTTCCGCTTATTCTGGCTTATCAGTTGGGCCGCAGCGACCGAGTCACCTGGCGCAAACATATCAAGCCCGCCGCCGATTTCATCATCAAGCGCGGGCCGGCTACGGGTCAGGATCGCTGGGAAGAGAAGCCGGGCTATTCGCCGGCAACAATCGCGGCCGAAATAGCCGGTTTGGTCTGCGCCGCGCGTATCGCTCAGATTCAGGGCGACCCGCAAACTGCTCGAGCCTATCTGCAAAAGGCCGATGAGTGGGCGCGCAACGTGGAACGTTGGACCGCCACGAACACAGGTCGTTATGGCGATGGGCGTTACTATTTACGGATCACCGAAAACGACAATCCGAATGACGGCGCGAAGGTCGAGATCAATAGCGGTGGCGGGACCTACGACGAGCGTGAAATCGTGGACGCGGGATTTCTGGAATTGGTGCGGCTGGGAATAAAGTCCGCCGACGATCCTAGGGTGCGCAAATCTCTTGAGATAGTTGATAGGCTCATTAAAGAAGAAACGCCGGAGGGAGCGGCCTGGTATCGTTACAATCACGACGCCTATGGTGAGCGTGAGGATGGCGGGTCGTACGACGGTCGCACCGGCAAGGGACGTCTGTGGACTTTGCTTACCGGCGAACGGGGTGAGTATGAATTGGCGCGCGGCGAGAAAGCTCTGGCACGGAAGCATCTCGATGCCATGATGGGTTTCGCGAATAGCGGAATGATGATTCCGGAACAGGTATGGAATCGAAGTTTTGGGTTGGCGTATCGTGCGGGCTCCGGAACCGGCTCAGCCACCCCGCTCGCGTGGTCGATGGCCCAATTCATTCGGCTGGCTATGAATCTCAAGGCGGGGCGAAATCTGGAAACGCCGCGACTTGTCGCGGCTCGTTACGTTCGCGATTCAGGAAAGGCAAGATGACCGATTCAAATCGCAACTCGAAAGGTAACTCTCCGCCTCCCGGCGTTGTCTTTGCCGCTGATCTCGGCGGTACGCACCTTCGCGCAGCGACCGTTGACGAGGCTGGAAGGATCCATTTTCGCTTGAAGCAAAAAACGCCGCAGGCCGAGACGCCTGATGAGATCGTTCAGGCGTTGGTGGCTGCCGCGCGCGAATGCGAAAAGCAGAGTTGCGCCGCAGGCAATGATCTTCGTGCGATATCGGTCGTAGTTCCCGGATCCGTGAATGTCAAAGCCGGCGTGATCATAAAAGCTCCAAACCTCCCCTGTCTTGATGGATTTCGGCTCACCGATGCTTTGACAAGGGAACTGGGCCGGCCCGCCATTCTCGAGAACGACGCCAACGCCGCCGCTGTGGGTGAGATGTGGCAGGGAGCCGGGCGCGGACGGCGCACCATTGTCTGTGTGACGCTGGGGACCGGAGTTGGTGGCGGCATCATTCTGGAGGGAAAGCTTTGGCGCGGAGTTAATGATTCAGCGGCAGAGATTGGACACATGTGTGTCGATCCATTCGGGGGCGTCGCCTGTACCTGCGGCAGCCGTGGTTGTCTGGAAGTTTATGCCTCGGCTACGGCGATCGTCCGCATGACGCGTGAAGCGCGGCCCAGGCATCCTAATTCCATCTTACAGGCGAAGCAGGATCTGACTTCGGAAAAAATTTATCGCGCGGGATTGCAAGGTGACGAACTGGCGCTCGAGGTCTTTCGACGCATGGGTGTTTATCTGGGCATTGGTCTCGCGAATCTCATCAACATTCTGAATCCGGAGATGATTGTGATCGGCGGCGGAGTGGTAAATGCCTGGGACTTGTTTGCCAAGGACATGAATCACCAGGTCGCCGAACGCGCCTTCCCGCTGCCGGCGGCCCAGGTGAAGATCGTGCCCGGCGAATGCGGCGATGACGCAGGACTGTTGGGCGCGGCGAGGTTGGCCTTTTCGGCAAACCATGAATCAGTTTAGACGCGCGGACTTGTCCTCTCGAGGGCTATGACGTCTCACGCCTTCAGGTTGAGGACGCTACCAGGCAGGCAAGTGGTACAGAACCGGGAGCGGACGGGGGTCCCCGCGCGGGCAACCCGCGTGGGGTGCTGGATGCGACCGGATCATTGACTCAACTTGAGTGACAGCATCCCGTCGCTACCGCTCCGGGTTCTTTAACGGTTCGTCTTGATCATACAGTTTGAGTTTCATATGAAAAAGTTTGCCATAACTTGTCTGTGGCTGTTTGCGCTCGGGCTAACATGTGTCGCTCAGGACATTAGTACCCTCGAGAAAATTGGCCCGGTTGTTAGTATCACCCGGAACGAACAGGGCCTGGTCCTCAACTGCCGGGACAAGTCACAGGTCGCGCTCGCCGTGCTCGCACCGGATCTGATTCGGGTGCGCGCTTCTTTTACCAAACCGATTTCCGCCCGCGATCATTCGTGGGCGATCGCGAAAGAGAATTGGCCGACGCCGCCCTGGAGTCTGAACGAAACGGCCGAATCCATCACGGTGGCGACGGCAGAGCTGGAAGTTGTCATCCATCGCTCGCCTTTGCTCATCGATTTCCGCGACGCGCGCACTCACGCTCTGCTCAACAGCGACGAGCAGCCGATGTCCTACGACGCAAAAGGCCTGCTGACAGGAATGATGTTTGATCCAAAGGCGGGCATGTTCGTCGCCGCTTCGAAAAAGCTCGGGTTCGACGAACACTTTTATGGATTAGGCGAGAAAGCTGCGCGACTGGATAAGCGTCGTGGGTACTTCGTCAATTGGAATTCAGACACGCCAGGCTACACCGAAGGAAAGGATCCGATCTACCAAACGATCCCGTTTTATCTCGGCCTGCAGAATGGCGCCGCCTATGGGATCTTTTTCGACAACAGCTATCGCAGCTACTTTGATTTCGGCCGCTCTTCGCAGCAGCGCGCCTGGTTTGGCGCTGAGGGCGGCGAGATGAACTATTATTTTTTCTACGGCCCGTCGGTAAAGAAGATCTTGAGTCGTTATGCCGATCTCACCGGTCATATGCCGATGCCGCCGCAGTGGGCGCTCGGCAACCAGCAGAGCCGTTGGAGCTACTATCCGGACACGATGGTGGAAGAGGTTGTGCGCCAATACCGCGAGCGCGATCTGCCATTGGACGTGGTTCATCTGGACATAGATTACATGCAGGGCTATCGCGTTTTCACTTTCGATTCTGCCCGCTTTCCCAATCCCAAAGAATTCGCCGCCAGGCTGGGCCGCCAGGGCGTGAAGTTAGTTGCGATCGTCGATCCGGGTGTGAAGTACCAACCTCCGGCAAAGAATGTCCCGGCTGGTAAGTCCCCGAACCGGGAATTGGAACCGCAGAATCAGCGGTATTACGTTTTTGACGAAGGACTAGAGAAGAAATATTTCCAGCATCGCCAAAACGGGGATTTATTCATTCCCAAAGTCTGGCCCGGCGACAGTGTTTTTCTCGATTACACCTTGCCGGAAGCGCGGCGCTGGTGGGGAGACTTGCATCGCGCATATCTAGACAACGGCGTGGCCGGAATCTGGAATGACATGAACGAGCCTTCCGACTTTGTCGATCAGGTGGGCAAGAACCAGCTTGATGTTGTCAGCTACGACGAAGGCGAGAATTCGACGCACGCTAAGAACCGAAATGTCTTTGCGCTGCTTGAGGCGCGCGCCACTTATGAAGGACTCGCGCGACTGCGGCCGAGCCAGCGGCCATACGTGATCACTCGCGCGGCTTATGCCGGCATTCAGCGTTATTCGACGATGTGGACGGGTGATACGAACAGCACCTGGGAGGCGCTGGCGCTCAACGTGCCCATGTTCACGACACTGGGACTCTCGGGGGAACCGTTCGTCGGCAGCGACGTCGGTGGTTTTATCGGCCGCGGCAATGGCGAGTTGCTGGTGCGCGGTTACCAGATAAGTTTTCTGGCGCCGTTCTGTCGCAACCACAAAGTCATCGACGGCTATGATCAGGAGCCCTGGCGCTTTGGCAAATACTATGAAGACATCATTCGAAAGTATTTGAAGCTAAGGTACCAGTTGCTGCCGTTTCTTTACAACGTTTTGGAAGAAGCGCATCGCACCGGCATCCCACTGTTTCGGCCGCTGATGCTCAATTATCAGGATGACGCCAACACTTACAATCTTGATGACGAGTTCATGATTGGCGATGACCTGCTGGTCGCTCCGATCGTGAAACCCGACGTGATGACGCGTCTCGTCTATCTCCCAAAAGGAACCTGGTACGACTACTGGACTAATAAGAAGTTTTCGGGCGGAACAATGATCCGAGTCGATGCGCCTTTGGAAACGGTGCCGATGTTCGTGCGCGCTGGCGCGATAATTCCGTTGGCGCCGCCAATGAACTACGTCGGAGAAAAGAGAGTTGACCCGATCACGTTTGCGATTTATCCGGACGATAAAGGTTCCGCATCAACCACACTTTACGAGGACGATGGCCTGAGTCCGGGTTATACAGACGGAGCTTTTCGGCGCACGACGGTGAGCGTTAGGCGAGCGGCTAACGGCTTTGTTGCCAGCATTAGTGCTCCGGTTGGTCAATACAATCCTGGCGCGAGGAAGTTCAATTTTGTTATCAATTCACCTGGCTCGAATCCCAGAACGGCCACGATCGCAGACGATGGAAAAGCGCGCACGGTTGAAATCAAGTGACGAAACTATCGCGCGATTAGCTTGTTCTTCCGCGGACTGAATAATGAAAACGTAGACCAAGGGTTATGACCTGGATCAAAACCATACCGATTTCGGAAGACGAGAAACTCCGCCGCGTGGTTGAGGCGCAGCGCGAGTTGTACCCAATCGAATATGCCCAACCGATTCATCCGACGCCTGACGGTCAGACCTCGGGCATCGTGGCCTCGCACAGCCTGATCCCGGACGCGCTCTATCACGCATTTTCAACTTTTGGCGCGTTGATGTCTCCCGATCTGCCGCTGACCAGACGACAGCACGAAATGATTACCACAGTCGTATCGGTCGCCAACCGTTGTCACTATTGAATCGAATCCCACGCAGAGTTTCTGCGTCGCGTAACCTTGGATGACGGGTTGGTAAAAGCTCTGCAGGAAGATTACAAGACTGCTCCGATTTCAGAGCAGGACAAAATAATGCTCGATTACGTTATGCAGCTGACGTGCGATGCTACGCGCATTTCGGAGCAGGATCACGAGCGCCTTCGAGCAGCCGGTTTCGACGACCGGGGCATTCTCCAAATCACTTTGATTGCGTCGTGGTTCAATTACATCAATCGGGTGGCGGACGCGTTGGGTGTGGGCAGAGACTGAGCATTTTCAAGAGTAATAAAGCAACGGCATCGGACCACCGGCGTTGTTATGATAATGAGACTGAGGGCTACCTACGCTCTGGCTTTTGTTTTCCTGGTTGCGCCCCTGCAGGTCACGGCGCAATCCACCTCGCAGTCTCCACCACAAACCCCATCTGAAGCATACGAGCGAGCCACCCAACCTCTCAGAGACTTTGAGAAGTCAGCAGAGCCAACGATCGAGGCAAACGCCCAGGCATGGAAAGAGCACGAGCAACGCGCCAGGAGCTACGCTGTCCTTTTCAAAGTCGAAGGCTGGAAAGGCGAACAATTGTTAAGCCTGGCCCAACTCTACGCGGCCGCCGGCCAATCCAACAATGCGGAACGGGCGTACGTTCTCTACCTCAAAGACTCGAAGGCAACTCATCCCACTCTCGCACGCAAAGGCTTAATCGACGTCCTTCTTGCTCAGGAGAAATGGAAAGACGCGGTCGCTGTTGCCAGAGAGCTACTCGAGGAACCCAAGTATGATCAAGAGATCATTCTCAACGTCTATGCCCATGCTTTTTATTGCTTGCATTTCGGTGGGGGGAGGTATATACCAGCGGTATTCAACTCGACCTTGAGCCGAGCCGTAACGGCGGGTGGCTACCTACTGTTGCGAGGTAATCAGTTTTATCGTCTGCGCCTGCTTTAAGGAGGCTCCCTTTATGAAATGCAAACTCTCATGGCTGCTGCCGGTCTTGCTTCTGGCTAGTGCGCCGGCCTTTGCTCAGACCGAAGCGGCACTCCCACCATCCGTGCCCGTGCTCCACAATAGCGACGTTCTGCGCATGGTTAGGGAAGGAATTAAGCCGGGCGAGATTATTGCCAAGATTGTAACTTCAAGCTGCGCCTTCGATACATTTCCACCAGTCATGAAAGACTTGGAGATGCGTGGCGTCCCGGACACTGTACGCATGGCAATGAAAATGGTCCCCTATGGCCCTCCGGCCGTGGTTGTGGGTGGGCCTCCGAAAACCGTGGTTCCGCCTGCAAGGGGTCCGGTGAAGATTCCTGCAGGCACCGTGATCGGTATCGAAGCGGCTCAGGCGGTCTCTTCCGCAGACGTTGATAGAGGAAATGCGATTACCTTTCTGGTATCCCGGCGTGTTTTCGTTAATGGCGTGCTGGTGATAGATCGAGGAGCTGTGGCCACCGCCCGGATAATCAGAAGCAAGCCTGCGGGATCCTGGGGCCGAGGCGGCACGCTCGATTTCGCATTGGAAAATGTAGTGGCGGTAGACGGTACCCGAATTCCAATCCGGCTCTCGAACGAGGTGAAGGGCAACAATCAGACCACCGCCGTTGCCGCCGCCGCTATCATTACGGGGGCTATAGGTTTTCCTTACGCTTCTCCAGCCGCACTGATTTGGGCCCTGAAGAAGGGTGACAATGCAGTTCTGGACCAGGGGACGAAACTGACGGCTGTTGTTAGAAATGAACAGGAGGTAGCAGGCTTGCTGCCTGAGGAGAAAAAGCCGAGCTACCACTCGGTCGACAGCATAAGCCTGGCAAGGCGTTCTCAGGGGAGTGGTCTCCATCCTTTTAACGACAGTTTTCGACCGACCCCCATCCGCCAATATTGAGCCTGGCCAAAGCCTTCAGTAGTGCCTAATTCCAGTTTTCTCTCTGCGATCTCCGCAAGAACGCAGACAATTTCAAATCAGGACACTACCTCTTGTCTGGACGGTTCGGTCGCTGCTGCCGATTATTTTCCTGGCACTCCGGCTTTCTTTCGATCCACTGAATTCCGCTTTTGGTAATCCGCACAATATCAATTGGGGGACCAACGTATTCGCTGCGGGCCGCGATTTCCGTCTCAATTAACCGCCGGACGCCGTCCACCAGACCTGATTGCCAGAACCCAGCCGTCTCTTCGGGCAAGTCCTCAATGGCCTCGGTCTCTCCGAGAAACTTAGTGACTACCGCGCCTTCACAATTATCCAGGCAATCATCCGGAATAACGCTCACGCCGATTTGACCGGGATTGAATTGCAGCGCGCGGAAACTGCGGACAAAGACCAGCGGCTTTCCTTTCTCGAAACCAGCAATGATTAGTCGCAGAAACAACTGGCCTCCGCTAATCTTCTTAAAATAGGCATCGGGTTCATGCGTTTTGAGGTGCGATAGCTCAATCAGAAGTTCCGAGACGAGGAAGCCGGTGAGAATGCTGATCTTCTCAGTCATAGAACCTGTGGGCCTGAAGTTGAGCGCCGTCGTCGAGATCTCCGGCAGATTGAAGCCGGTCTTGCGATCAAGCTCCAGTCCCTCGAACGCGATGACGAGATTTCCGACCTGTCGAATCTTGCAGGCGCGCCGGTTCACATCGTTGCCGTAAAGGTCGGTCACTTTGCTGTCGGCGCCGATTACGATTTCGTTCGCGGAGCGCGCGACCACGATAGTCGTGGCTCGGGCAGAGTTCGCGGCCACGACCAATAGCAGAAGGGAAGTAATTGAATATCGTAAACGCACCTGGCTTTGGCGAAAGCCTACCAGATCAATTGGAGGATTCGTAAACGACTCGCGGCGCCGAAGCCTCCTGAAAATGGTCTGCTCTTTGAACCCTCACCCGCATGTCTAATCTTATACATCTGAGCGCTGATGCCGAAAAACCGGGTCAGGCCTGCGATCTTGATTTTCCGGCCTTTGGACCCTCTCCTCTATTTCCATGAGTCTTAATAGTATTGGTTTGCCAGGAGAGGTTTTGCCTGTCGGGTTGAAACCAAATAGACTCGGGATCCCGACCGCTATCTTTGAAGGAAGACAGGACTAAAATGCGAATTCTACCGCTGGGCCTCGTTTTGCTTCTCGCGTCGACTCTATCAGGCCAGCGTCAGTCTGACGCTTCAGCTAATGTCGACGTTGTAACACTCAGAGATGGTACTCACTCTGTCTCAATGAAACCCTTACTACTCCTCGCAAACCAACAGTTTGCGCTATTGCGGGATATCGATGCGCCGCGCGAGATCAGCGAAGCGCGGATCGGAACGCAGACTGTCAAATCTCGGATCCACTCTGAGGCGCGCCAATAAGCCGTCGCGCTCCTTATCTGCCTTCTCCAGCCAGGCGAAGGCCTGATCTTTGTCGCCAAGGGCGGCGTATATTATCGCGATCGAAGCGGGCGAAACGTAATGCTGCCCGGATATTTTCTGCAACTCTGCAAGAGTTTTTTGCGCTTCCGCTCGGTTCCCGGACAAGGCGTACGCATGTGCCAACAGCGCGACTCCCAGCGGTTTGCCTGCTGACAGATTGCGGACTTGCCTGAACTCAGCGATAGCTTCGTCATACTTTCCCGTTTGTTCGTAAACGAGCCCGAGCCGGTGATGCGTGAGGATAAAGTTCGGATCCATTTCCACGGTCTTGCGTAATTGCTCGATGCTCTGATCGTATTGGCGCGCATTAAGAAGAACCCACCCCAGAGTCATATTAATAGGAAGGGAGAGCGGTTCCAGCTCTTGCGCCCGTCTATTCTCTGCCAGAGCTTCGTCGAACCGCCCGGCGGACATTAAATAGACGGCATACCATTGGTGAGCGGTCGGATAATTGGGATTGAGCTCAATAGCCCGTTTATATTCGCGCTCAGCACCCACCCAGTCGCGCTGGTAGTAATATTTAACATGGGCCAGCGAAACATGAGGTTCAGCGAGTGCGTCATCGATTTCCAGAGCCTTGAGCGCGGCGGCCTTTGCTTTTGGCATTGCCTCATTCGCTGGCATCCCTCCCGCCGCATCCGGGGCCGCCAGAAGATCGTATGCATCAGCCAGGCCGCTGTAAGCCAGCGCGAAGTTAGGATCTCTTTCTATCGCTTGTTGAAAATACTCGAGGGACTTCTGCATCCCCTCCTCAGTTCGCTTGTTCCAATAAAACCGTCCCTTTAAATAAAGCTGATACGCCTCGTTGTTTTCAGTGTAGTGCTTGGTCAGGCCCTGCTCGTTGTTACCGGAAATTCTTAATCTCAGTTTTTGCGCTATCTCGGTCGCGATCTCGCGCTGAGTCGCCAACAATTCCGCCATCTTACGTTCGTAATGCTCGCCCCAAAGAAGTTTGTTGTTGCGCACGTCAACGAGTTCGACACTGATGGTTAGATTATCGCCGCGTTGGGCTATGCGCCCGGTCATCACGGCACTGACTCCGAGTTCGCTGGCGATTGTTTTCACGTCCGTCTCTTTGCCCTTGTAACGCATGACCGAACTTGTGGGGCTGACTTTAAGATGGGGGAGTTGGGAGAGACGATAAATCAGCGACTCTGCCAAACCATCAGAAAGATAATCGGTATCAGCAGCGTTGCTCTTGTTCTCGAAAGGCAGAACGGCAATGGAGTCGATGGCGCCATCCGGGTTACGTCCGCGCAGGTAGTAAGCGAAGAGCCCGACAGCGCCAATCAACCCGACCAATACGATCGCGGCGACGAGTTTGTGCTGCTTGAGTCCCCGCACAACGTATTCAGCGCTTGAAAGTGCCGGCGGAATCGATGCCGACCTGGTGGCAGTCGGCTCGCTCGTTGAGCCACTGTCAGTGCTGAGCGCTCTCTCAGTAGTCGTTGGGGGTGACACCGTGGTGTCAACGTCGGCGCCGGTTTCCAACTCGCGCCGCAGATGCTTTAGTTCAATTGCGACTTCTTTAATCGCCTGGTACCTGTCGTCTGCGTCCTTCTCTAAACAGCGCCGCACAATGCGTTGCAGTTCGACAGGCGCTGAGGGATTCAGATCCTTGATCTGCGGCGCCGGTTCATAGATCAAACTATGCAGCGACTTGACGATTGAATCGCCTTCAAACGGCTTCTTCCCCGTCGCTGCCTCGAACAGGATGCAGCCGAACGAGAAGATGTCTGAGCGCTGATCGATTTCTTTGGCCTTGCCCTGGGCCTGTTCGGGCGACATGTAGCCGACGGTCCCCATGATTAAGCCGGGGGTGGAGGGTTGTTGCATGATCGCCGTCGCCGCGTCGCCTGAGTCCTCACCCTCCACAGCTTCCGTCAGTCGCGGTTCAATCAGTTTCGCAAGCCCAAAATCCAGAATCTTCGCATGACCATCGCGAGTGATCATGATGTTGTCCGGCTTCAGATCCCGATGCACGATGCCCGCGGCATGAGCTTTTGCCAGTCCTTCGGCGGCGTGTTGCAGGTACCGCAAGAGCTTTCTTAATTCCGTTCGCTCGCGATGAATCTTCTCGCGGAGTGTCACACCGTCTATAAATTCCATCGCGATGAAGTTTGTACCTTCGCTCTCGCCGATCTCATACATGTGGGCGATATTCGGATGATTGAGAGCCGCCGCGGCCTTCGCTTCCTGGATGAAACGGCGCATGCGATCCTGGTTTGCTGCAACGTCCGCCGGCAAGATCTTCAGCGCGACTTTGCGATCGAGTTTGGTATCCTGGGCCAGATAGACTTCACCCATTCCGCCCGCGCCGATTTTCGAGACGATCCGGTAATGCGAAAGTATTGTGTTGACGTCCAGCGGTTCGCTCATTATTTGTTGCTCATGGCTTAAGCTTTTCAGCCCTTCTTACAGCATCTCGCCGCCCTCACGAAGTAATGCTCCACCCCGGAAGGGCCAGGTGACTGACTATCTCGAGGAAGCGGGATTCTCTGCGGAGTCCGGCGTAGTCTGGCCACGTGCGCGCCAGCATTACAAACAACGGATCTTTGTCGTCCAGTGCTTGCTGCGCGAAGGCAATCGCTCGATCCATTTCTCCCACGGCGGCCGCCGCGGGCGCCAGCATCGAGGGCTGAATGTATTCGCGCGCGCTACGCGCCTCCAATTCGCGGTACACGGCGCGCGCGCTGTCGGGCTTCTCCCACGCCGCGTAGATCGACACCAGCGACATGAGCGCCCAGCTGTGACGTCCGGATATGGCCAGGGCCCGCTCTGCCATCGCAGCGGCCTCTTCATATTGAGCGTTGCAAGCCAGGGCGGCGGCGAGGCTCCAATGCGCCAGGTACGAATTGGGATCGAGCTCGACTCCCTTTCGACCGTGTTCCACGGCGTCTGACAGGCGACCGCTGCTAACGCCGGAGAAGGCGAGGATGACGTTCGCGTAGGCGGATAATGGGTCGACCTGAAGGAGTCCCAAAAGCTCGTCGCGGGCTTCCTGATCGCGCCCCGCAATCCACTGCAGAAAGAACAGCCCATACCAGGCTCGGGCCTGTGGATAGTTGCGGTTGAGTTCGAGCGCCCGTTTGAATTCCTGCTCCGCAAGATCGTAATCCAGGTCGTAAAGCAAAGTGGCGCACGCGAGGGCGCTGTGCGCCTCGGCGAGATCCGGTTCCAATTGGAGCGCTCGTCGCGCCGCCTCCAGCGCGCGGGGCATTACCTCGCGGGCCGGCCCGAATCCCGAATACGCGGATGTCGTGTATCCGTCTGCCAACCCCGCCCAGGCCTGGGCGTACTCGCTATCGAGAGACACTGCCTCTTTGAAGCAGTCGATCGCCTTGGGAATGCTGAGTCCTCGCTGGTACAGCAAGGCCCGTCCTTTCAGATAGGCCTGGTAAGCTGCAGAGTCTTTCGTGTGATGGCGCTTTAGCACCGCCTCTTTTGCGTCACCCAACAGTTTCAGTTTCAGCGCATCGACCACGGCCAGAGTGATTTCGTCCTGGACGTCGAAAATATCTTTCATCTCGCGGTCATAGCGCTCCGACCAGAGATGATAACCATCAGTGGCGTTAATGAGCTGAACGGTGATGCGTAGCCGATTGCCCGATTTTCTGACACTGCCTTCGAGCACACTGTTGACGTGCAGTGCGCGGCCGATTTCGTCCACGTTAGCGTTCTTGGCTTTGAACGAGAATGAAGAAGTCCGTGCGGCGACCTTCAAGTTTTCAATCTTCGCGAGCGCATTGAGCAGTTCTTCGGCCAGGCCATCGCAGAAGTATTCGTTCTCCGGGTCGGTGCTCATGTTCGCGAATGGCAGCACGGCGATAGAAGGAGTAACGCGGAGTCGTCCAGTAGTGATCTCTTTGCTCGGGCGGGAAGCGTGAAGAGCCATCGTTGCTGACTCGGACTCAGAGGCCGCAACGAGTAGCGTCCCATCGAGGCGGCAGAACTTCAGCGTCTCGTCCATCTCAACGCGATTACATGTGGGGCAGATTTTCATTTTTGTAACGCAAGCTGCGAGCTGGCGTTCTTTCCTTCGAACGGTCTGGCGACGACATGCAAGCTAACAGCTGGCACTACTTCGGCAACCCAATGCGCTTGATCAAATCAGCAAAGCGAGGATCGTCGCGCAACGGATCCATCAATGGATCAACCCTCAGAAGCGGAACGTAATAACCGCGCTCGTTAAAGCTTTTTTCAAGTTCGACAAAGGCCTTATCTTTGTCCCCCAGTCCGACATAGAGCGTGGCAAGGATGTACGGGTCCACAGGTTCGGTTTTTTCGAGATCAAGCAATTTCGTTATCGCATCCTCTGCCTTCTGTCGCTGGCCGGTTTTCGCATACGCGTATCCCGCATAAAACAGAAAGTACTGATCCGACATGTGGTTTTTCAGCGACTCTTCGCTGAGGGCAATGGCTTCGTTGTACATTCCAAGACTTTCGTAGACATTTGCGAGCCAAACGCGGGCGGTAATGTGGCTCGGTTCGAGATCGAATGTTTTCCTGGCTTGCTCAAGTGCCAGGTCGTTCTGCCGCGCATACATATAGGCTCCGGCAAGGTTCGCATTCATGGCGATCGAGAGCGGTTCAAGCTCCAACGCCCGCTTTATTTCGCGAATTGCTTCATTCATGCGGCCCGCCGGAATCAGGTAGATTAAGCCGTGCCGATAATGGATATCAGCCACGTTCGGATTGAGTTCTATTGCCCGTTTGAATTCCCGCTCCGCTTCCACCCAATTCCAATCGTAAGCAGCAAACGTGGTCGCTAAAGCCCCGTGAGCATCAGCCAATGACGGATCGATGTCTAAGGCTTTCTGTGCCGCAGCTTTGGCTTGGGGAAAGGCTTCTTTGGGGCTGAGATAAGAATAGGACGGCATCATTGAGTAAGCCTGGGAAATGCCGACATAGGCAAGTGCAAAATTGGGATCAAGCTTGGTGGCCTGTTGAAAATACCCGATCGCCTTCTGGACGTCTTCCTTTGTTCGGTTCGCAAAATGGAAAAGGCCCTTCAAATAGAGCTGATAAGCTTCGTTGCTGTCAGTGTATTTCTTCGTCAGCTTTTGCTCGCCTTCGCCCGACAATTTCAATTGCAGCTTGTTCGTGATCTCGGCGGCAATCTCGCGTTGGGTTGTCAACAATTCCGACATCTTGCGTTCATACTGCTCGCCCCAAAGCAGTTTATTGGTGCGCACATCAACCAGTTCGACGCTGATCGTCAGATTCTCGCCGCGCTGCACAATCCGTCCCGTAAGCACCGCGCTTACGCCGAGCTCGTTGCCGATTTTTTGCACGTCGGTTTCCTTGCCTTTGTAACGAAAGACCGAACTCGTCGGGCTGACTTTAAGATTCGGTAGTTGCGAGAGCCGATAAATTAGCGATTCCGCTAGACCGTCCGACAGATACTCGGTGTCCGCGTCCGCACTTCTGTTCTGAAACGGCATCACGGCAATCGAGTTGATGGTGCCTGCGGCGGTGCTGTTGCGGGCGCGCCAGAAAAGACCGAGCCCGATGATTCCCGCGACGAGCGCCAGGACCACAATGACCGCAACGATTTTGTGCCGCTTAATTCCCGTGACGACGTACTCAGCGCTGGAGGTGATTTGCGTGTTTGGAGTTCGGCCTTCAGGCGGCAAGGTTTGCGGGCTCGATGCAATCCCGTCTGAAGGCGGAACTCCGAACTTTTGCGGCGGCGGAACTTCTGTACTCGCATGCGAGGCGCCGGCACTCGTGCTGCGAAGCGCGGGCGCGACAGTGCGCTCAATTTCAGCATCGACGTCCAGCTTGCGTCTGAGGTTTCTCAGATCAATTAGCAAGTCTTTAGCAGTTTGATACCGTTCGTCCTTATTCTTGGCCAGGCACTTGGCCACAATCTCTTCCAAACGATCCGGCACGCCTTCGACCAGCGTGGCCAGCGACGCAGGCTCAGTCTCCTGGATGGCGATGATCTGCCGGTGAATATCTTTTCCCTGAAAAGGGACGCAGCCGGCCAGCATTTCGTAAAGCAGAACACCGAAACTCCAAATGTCCGTGCGTTGGTCTATGCCTTTTCCGATTGATTGTTCCGGCGACATGTAGCTGACAGTCCCCATCACCAGCCCGGGCTCAGTTTGCACAAATACTTTGGTGCCGGCTTCTGAGTCGATCTGCAAATCCGGCGAGGGCGCTGCCAATTTCGCGAGGCCAAAGTCGAGAACCTTCACGATGTGGTCGCGGCGGACCATGACATTTTCGGGTTTGAGGTCGCGGTGCGTAACACCGGCTTCGTGCGCCGCATTGAGCGCGGCGACTATCTGAATGGCGAGGTCCAGGATGTCGATCAACTTCAGACGTCGCCCGGAAAGATGTTCCCGCAGCGTTGCGCCATCGATGTATTCAGTGGCGATAAAAGAACCTGAATCCGTCTGGCCAAATTCATAAACGGTGAGAATGTTGGGATGATTGAGATTCGAGACTGTGCGCGCTTCCTGCGTGAAGCGTTGCAGGCGATCTTTGTCTTTGGCAACTTCAGCGGGAACGATCTTGAGTGCCACGGTGCGGCCGAGCTCCGATGTGTCCTGCGCGAGATAGACTTCGCCCATTCCGCCCGCGCCGATTTTGGAAACGATCCGGTAATGCGACAGATTCGTATTGGCTTCGAGTTCTTTATTCATTTGGTCCGGGATCACTGCGGAATCACTGCGGCAGCCCCGAAAGGAATGGTCACGTCTGTGGCCCAGCGGAAGGTGATGTTCAGAACCGTAGCTGAAGATAGTTAAAGCGCCCTCATTCTACCCGTATTAGCTTGGGCACGCTAGAAGAGTCTTGTGCGCGTTGAGTTCCAATCAGCGCGTTGATGCAGTCTGTCCAACCAACTGAGGCAAATTTCTGGGACCAAAGGAAACGTTGTGCTCCGCGTCAAACAGGAGACGGTCTCCGTCAAACTTGAACGTCAGTGCCGAATAAAACGGAGTTTGGTAAAGAACAAGCTTTACGTTGAATACATCATTCGCTGACCACGCACCACTGGCCGCCACAAGTGGTTGCTCTGGCACGGTCAAGAACTTATCAAGCCCGTTGGCGAAACCATTCGGGGTTTTGCGCCATGATCCAATTCCAATCGGGGTTCGTATCTCTCGACCCGTCGTGCGAACGTTAAGCACAGGCGTTGACGAGTTGAAATCGAACGAGACCGCCTCAATGTCGCGATCGTTCTTAGGAAATGCGAACCACTTCCCTGAGACCTTTGAGGCGAGAGGCATAGTCGGTTGCCCGGATGGGAGTTTGACCACCAGGCCGGCAAGTTTCGCTTCGAGCTTCCGTCGTGCGACCGCATTCTCAGGAAGACGATTCGGCTTCATTGCCGGGAGAAGCTTGTTCCAGACGAGATTCATTACGCTTTGCATGTCGCGAACACCGCTGGTAATCACTACCACAGCATCGAACTCCGGAATAACCATGCAATACTGGCCGAAAGCTCCGTCGCCCCTATAAGTGTTGTGTCGGGAACGCCAGAATTGATAGCCGTATCCCTGATCCCAATCACTATTTGGCGCAGAGCCGTTCGCGGTCTGCCTCGCAGTTGCCTCTTCGACCCATTGCGACGGGATTAGTTGTTTGCCTTTCCAATTTCCCTTCTGCAAATACAATTGTCCGAAGCGCGCAATCTCTTCTGTGCGCAGCGATAGACCATAAGCACCCGCCGAGATTCCCTGCGGATCGGCTACCCACGTCGGACTGTCGATCCCAAGGGGCTCAAACAATCTCGGCTTGAGATAGGCCAATACAGTCATCCCCGTCACCTTCTGCACAATCGCGGACAGCATGTATGTGGCCGGTGAGTTGTACAGGAAATGCGTACCCGGTTTGAAAGGAACCGGGTGTGCTAAAAACGTCTTAGTCCAGGGTAGGTTTTGGGTCAGAATTGGTGCTTCCGTCTGGTTGCCGGTCGCCATACGTAACAGGTCGCGCACTCGCATCGTCTTCAAGTTGGCAGAGGGGTCAGCGGGGGCGTCGGCGGGAAAGAACTTGAGCACTTCGTCATCGAGGCTCAGTTTTCCTTCTCCTATCGCCAGTCCCACCGCAGTGGAAGTAAAACTCTTGCTCAGCGAGTACAGAATATGCGGGGTCGCAGCATTGTATGGACCCCACCAACCTTCGGCGACGACATACCCGTGCCGTACGAACATGAAACTGTTCATCTGGTCGATCTGCCGGTCGGCAGTATCGACAAAGTCAAGAATATCGGAGGATGAAATTCCCTGCCGCTCGGGCGTACTACGCTGTAAGGAACGAGACTTGTCGACTGGAGCAAGATGTTGACTTGTTTGATTCGGCCCACGCTGCTGGCCAAGACAAGGAGAGACAGTCAAGGCAAGGAGAACCCAGACAAGAAACTGGCGCATCGGTTTACCTTTCTTGGTTGCGGAATGGTTTTGAGCTGATTGGCCAACCGATCCGAGTTCAGTTGAAAACCGATTGAGTATGCCATCACCCCCGGCCAAAAGTCGCCCAATTGCGAATGGCTGGTAGTGTCCTAATTTCGATTTTCTCTGCAGCCCTCTGTGGAATCGTCCGTGTTCCTCTGCGGTTAGCTCTAATGCTTGGGCAATTAACCGCAGAGAAGGATCCGAAGTCTTCGCAGAGGAACGCAGAGAACAACTTGAACTAGGGCACTACCCGCCTGGCTTAAGCGCCCCTCTACTTTATTTCCATGAGTCTTGATCGCATTGGTTTGCCCGGAGAGGTTGAAACCAAATAGACTCTTGATCCCGGCAGCTATCTTTGAAGGGAGACAGGACTAAAATGCGAATTCTACCGCTGGGCCTCGTTTTGCTTCTCGCGTCGACTCTATCAGGCCAGCGTCAGTCTGACGCTCCAGCTAATGTTGACGTTGTAACACTCAGAGATGGTACTCACTCTGTCTTAATGAAACCCACGGAACCCTCGCGTAGCGGTCGCCTTGGCATCGGCACCGGCAAACAGTATTACGTTTTCCGAGGACCAAGAGCAGCGGTACGCCTGACAAACACGACGCCTGAATTTGAGTTTTACGCAGATCCAAGCCAGGTGGACTCAGATGTGAATTTGTTCAAGTTTGAAGTGCGCTCTGATAGGAGAGAAATCAGAGTTGCCAGGGGGGCAGGCGGGTTTGGGGTCTTCAAGATCCCAAAGGATCGCATCGTACCAACAAGCCTGGAAGAGATAGGAGATGGACCAGACGCTACCAAGCGGTATCGGATGAAGCCGACTGTGCCGCTTCGTCCGGGGGAATATTGTCTAGCTCTGAGTAGCGTCTCCTACTACGATTTCGGGGTGGACTAGGCTGAACCAATGATTCAATGAACCAATGATTCAATGGATCAATGAATCGGGATCACGCTGAGCGCTTCTGCATCGTTACATGCGTTGCTCTCGCCCCCTCAATTCGCTCCGCGCATTCATATCCCAGCGCAGGCAGATTCAGACCGCCAAGTAAGTGCTCTCCATCACCGAGCAGGACTGGCACGATCGCCAGATGTAGCTCATCAATCAGTGCTGCACTCAGATATTGCCGAATTGTAGACACACCACCTCCGAGACGCACATCGTGACCGCCCGCTGCCTCCCTGGCCTGCTCGAGGGCTGAGTGAATGCCTTCAATGACGAAATGAAATGTGGTGCCGCCCGCCATCTTGAGCGGAGCCCGCGGGTAATGGGTGAGCACAAAAACCGGCGTGTGATAGGGCGGCTCATCTCCCCACCAGCCTTTCCACTCATCCGGCCCTTCTGGCCACGCGCCTCGGACCGGGCCAAACATATTCCGCCCGAGAATGTACGCGCCGATTCCTTCGAAGCCCTGCATTGCCGTATCGTCGTCGACACCGGTCTCGCCATCTTCACTGCCGTGCATCCGCTGCCAGGTGCGCGTGGGAAAGAACCAGTCAAACACCTTGAGCCCGCCAACTCCCAGCGGATTCTGTAAGTCCTGATTCGGTCCAGCACCAAAGCCATCGATTGAGATCGAGAAACTGTGGACGCGAAGTTTGGACATAAGCTTCCTCAGCCGCGAGCCGCTTGCACCCCTTGCACCTTTGTCCCGTACTCGAGCGACGCATAGAACTTGCCGCGTCCCTGAGGCGTCAGGTCCAGCACATTCCAAATCGGGTTCAACTCATCAATGCCGCGCTCTTTGACGTCGTCGGCCAGCCATGGATGGCCACTGTAGAAATGGCGCAACGTGCCATCATTGTCTCGCGTGAAAACCGAAATCGTCGAGTCCTGATGTCCCGACGCGTCTTCGCTGCCGAGATCGTACTTAAACGTGCTGTCACTCGCGCTCAGCAGACGCAGTTTGTCCCAACCTCTTTTTCGCGCGTGCGCGCGCAACGTGGATTGATCAGCGGCAGCGACAATCGCCAGGTCAACGTTTTGCGCGAGGTGATGAACAACTCCATTGAAGCTATCGATCCAGGCGGTACACATAGGACACGGTACGGTCTGTTTCTTTCCATACATGAAGTGGTAAATCACGAGCGAACGATCCGGCGCAGTGAACAGGTCGCTCAACCGTACGTTTTTTGTCGGCGCATCGCCGTCGTCGAGAGAGGTTGGGCCTTCAAGAAACTCGTAATCCTGAATCGTCGCGCCCTTTGGCAGTCCCCGCCGAAGCGCGGCGACTCTTTCACGCGTGTTTAGTAATTCAATTTCTGCCAGCCGCAACTCCTCGCGCTTTGAAAGGTATTCTGGAGACTCCTTCGGCAGATTAGTTTGACGATACGTTCCATCAATCATTTCATGAACCATTGTCACACCTCCGTTGAAGAACACAATTCTCTTGCTTTCCAATCGATCGAGGGCCAATCGCAGGAAACCAGGACGGAAAAGCTATCGGGGAAACGAAAGAACTATAGCACGAAGTCAATACCTGGAGCGGCAGGAGAAGCTGCTCAGTAATGTCGTCGGAAAACGAGCGACTACTTCATCATAGAAGCAGGCAGTTCACAGTCTTAGCTGCATCATATAGACTATAGGCGCTAGATCAATTGTATGTCATTCAGAAGCAAAACAGCTGCGTTCCCCGGTCTCGATTCCTTGCGCAACCTGGTCTCAGATTCCATGGCCATAGACATGGGGTCCGGGGCAACCATCATCGTTGTGCGCGGGCGCGGAGTGGTCGTGGACGAGCCATCGCTGGTTGCGGTTAATACCAGCACCGGTGAGGTGATAGCGATTGGGCTGGAGGCGCAACAGATGTACGGCAGAGAGGCCCGCGATGTTACGGTGATTGCGCCCTTGCTGGACGGAGTGGTCGCGGACTTTGAAAGAACCAAGGTAATGCTGGCGCATTTTGTGCGTAAGGCACGCAGCGGTATTTCCCATTTCAGCCGGCGCGCGATCATGAGTGTCCTATCGGGTATCACTCAAGTTGAGCAGAGAGCGCTTCTCAATGCTGCCGAACAAGCCGGTATTGGCCGCGTGTGCATGATAGAAAATGGCTTAGCCGCTGCCCTGGGCGCAGGTGTCAAAATAGACGACACGCGCGCCTCCGCGGTCGTGGACATCGGTGGGTCGACCACGAGCGTGGCCATTATCGCGAACGGCGCCATGGTCCATGCGCGGACCGAGCGAATCGGAAGCTGGGACATTACCGCGGCGATCATTAATCATGTGCGCCGGCATCGCGGACTCGTTATTGGCGAGCAAACCGCGGAGCGTCTTAAGCTTGAGCTGGCTTCAGCAACTTTGCCGGAAGACCTCGCGCAAGAAATCACGATCAAGGGTCGCGATATTTTGAATAGCGGCCCCGGGGCCCTGGAGATCACAGCCGGGGAAGTTTATCCCGTCGCTCACGACGTGGTTCGCAAGATAGTTGAAATCATCTCTACAACGCTCGCTGAGCTTCCTGCTGAAGTAGCCGGAGATATATATGATCGTGGGATCGTTCTTACGGGTGACGGAGTCCAACTCAGCGGGTTGGACACTTATGTGCGGGAACAAACCCGGCTGCCAGTGCGGATTGCGGATGAACCCAGGTACGCAATTGTGCGTGGTCTTGAGCAGATGTTCGCTGAGCCGCTTTGGCTTCGCCGCGTGATGCGGTGCGGGCCTAACCAGCTCTTTGATTTCGAGCGAGATGCCTCTGCGCTTGAAACCTAAGTTTCCAATGGCGTCTTCTCCCTTCTCCCTTTGGGAGAAGGGCTGGGGATGAGGGCCTGCGAGAGCAAGGAAGCTATTTTCTTTTTCTTGTGGTGCGTAAACAGCGAGTGGCATTCAAAGACAAAAACATCAATAGGGCCGACGCCCAGTAAGCCCTCACCCCGCCCTCTCCCAACGGGAGAGGGAGATAACGGAGACTGTGGGGTCGGCTTGCGATTTGCGATTCTCAGTCATTCGTCACTGTTGTATTGTTGAATGATCTCGGAGCCAGCTTTCTGGAAGCGCAAAATAGCAGGCCTGACCCCGGTTTCGGGTTTAAACTTCAGAAGGCGTGTCATATGAGATCAGCGAGGTGTTGCATGAACTGCTTCGCAAAGCCAAAGATCCTGACGGCCTCTTCTTCACTATATGTTTCCTTCGGATGCATCGTTGGATTTCTCCACGCCACCCTTACGTTATCTAAATAGACGGCTGCGGTAGCATATGCCTGGTAGTCAGCCCTTTCAGCAGTTGTGCTCTTGGGTAAACGCTTCAGCGCGCCATTTATGTGGCTACTAATTGTTCCCCAATCCTTTTCCTCAACCGGTATCGGGACATTTAGCCTTCGGCCCAGACTCTGCACCCCAAATTCCATAGCTCGCATCAAATGGAACACACTGGAGGTGTGGCGACAGAGCGCCAAACACTTCCCGGCCTCTTGAATGTCGTTGGTGGCCTCGGGATACTTTGCGGCGACTGCAGCACCGAACTGCGGTGCGTCTTCGTAATAACCGATCCTACTTGGTGGAACATGCATTAGAAAAACGGTAGCCAGCTCCTCCTCAATGCGTCGTTTCAGCTCACCAAAGATTCCTTTGAGAGCCCGATACTTAAGTTCCCGTGCAGGCAAAGTCAGCACGTAATCGATTCCCTTAATAGACGATTCCAGGCCTGTCGCAACACACCACGTGCGGGCGACCTCCAGGACTTGTTTTAGGTTCTCATGTGCCTGGCCGCGAAGTCGTCCAACAATCGCACTTTCACCTTTTTGGGCGGCTACCTCTAAGACGCCAAGATTTAGCCCGAGTTGATAGAATCCCGCCGCATATTGTTGTAGCATCTAAATCTCACTTCTCGATTAAGATTGGACGAGCGATTTCATTCTGCTCTCGTGAGCCTATTGGATCAAACTCATTGCTGCGACGATAACTGGAACATCGACTCCACTTTAATTGTGACCAAAGTCCTCTCCTTTCGGAAATGGTTAAAATCGGCTCAGGCCTGCGATTCTGCCATCTTGCTTGAAGCTAAAGGGCGATAAGATTTCCTCGGTCAGCATTCGCATTCATCAACGGCAGAGATTAATTACAGGTCATGCCGAGGAGTTCGGAATACTGATTATTGGGGTTTGCAGAATCGCAGGCCTGGTCCCGGTTTCCGTATATTCATCCGCCGCGACCAAGTGCTACCAGTGGGAGACCAACGCGTACTCGTTGAAGAGTCCGGGCAGCGCCGTCCGTGGCAGCAACTGTACGCCCGGCACCAGCTCGCTGTGCTCGATCCCGCGGTCGGCGAGATCCTCCGCGACTACGTACACGGGAATCTTTCGCTTCTCGATCAGGTCCAGGACGTCGCGATCCATCTTCGGGGCCTGGGTTTGCTTCCACTCGCCGACTCTAAGGCCCGCGACGCCCTGGCCGGTGACCGCGTAGTTCACTGCGTTGCCGCGTAGCACCACGGTGTGCTCCGCACCCGCGCCCTGCATCGCCGCCAGCAGCCAGAGGATGGTGTCATCCTGCTCTTCCATTACAGCACGATAAGCCGACTCCACGATGTTCAGCGTCTTCTTGGCCATATCTTCACCTCACTTGGTTGGGATGACGAGGACGTTGTCCGATGCCTCGACGAAGGCGTGAAAGTCAGCCGGCGAGCCGCGCCGCGTGCCCGCCACAAACTCGTTAACTCCTCGCTCGTCGACACACATGCCACAGTTGACCCAGTCCACCTTGCCGCCGTTCTTCTCGGCTTCGGCGAGCAGGGCTGCGACCTGGTCCTTTGTGGTGGGGTGGTTCTCCTCGGCCACGTCCTTGCCGTGGACGGGGTTCGGGTGCGGCGTCTGGCGCACGAACGCCAGGCCCGCAGCCCCCTCGTAAGCGAAGACGTTGATGTGGTACCCGCGCCGGGCGGCGACGTCGAGAATGCGAAACGCCGTGGTCAGGTTCTCAGACTCGTAGGGAGGATCCATTAGCGCGATGGTCAATGTCTTTCTGGACATGCGTCGTCTCCTAGTGCCAGAGGGTCTTGTGACCGGCCGCGAGATGGTCCACGACCACGTCGATGGGGGCTGCCGTGACGCCCTCGGCCAGCTTGGCAATGCCGCGCTCCTGCAACGAGAAGTCATCGGCAAGCACCGTCACGCCGCTTCGCGCCAGGGCGCTGAGCGCAGCCGAGTGCAGCGACGGGCGTGCTGACAGCACCCCGTTCTGGGCGAGGAACAGAATCACCTGATTACCGCTCTCGACCAGCCCCTTGGCCAAGTCGTAGTAGTAACCGACGTCGTTGGATTCAAACGGATCGCGAGACTCGATGAGCAGGTACTCAGCCATCTACGGTTCTTCCTCCCCTGATGGTGCAACACTAGCACAGAGCGCGAAACCAGTCATCAGTATTGACGGCGGGCATCACTGAAATCGGGATCACCTGCAATTTTTGCGATCGCGAGTCGGGTAGCGGACAATGACCCTATTCAGTAAGCGGTGAGCAGTGAGCTGTCCGGTACAGAACCGGGAGCGGTAGCGACCGGGATAAGGGCGCGACTATCCCGAACGGGATCTAATTTGAGCAGCCGCGCAAAGAGATTCTTGAATCCTATCCCGCTCCCTACCGGTCGCGGTTCTGTAACGCCCTCCCTTACGGTCGGGCTACTGCCTTGCCCAAAAATTAGAATCGGGGGTCAGGCCTGCGATTCTGCGATCTTGCTTGAGGCTAAGCGGTGATAAGATTTCTTCGGCCAACACTTGCATTCATCAGGCGCATAAGATCAATTACACGTCATGCGGAGGAGACCGGAACTTTAATGATCGAAAATCGCAGAACAGCAGGCCTGACCCCGGTTTCGGGTTACTAAGCGTATTGAACATACTCGCCAGCTTCTTGTGGTTCGCTGTTTTGGCATGGCTCATTAGCGCTGTCCTAACGCTGTATGGTCTTTCTCGCCAAAAGACTTTGTCGCCAATAGATGATTCACGTTTGCAGGGGAATGACGCGCCGCTCGTGTCTGTTCTCGTTCCGGCTCGCAATGAAGAGCACCGTGTGTTAGCAGACTGCATTCACTCCATCCTCGACCAGGACTATGGACGTCTGGAAATTATCGCTGTTAATGATCGCTCGACGGATGCAACCGGCGCGATATTGGAATCACTCGCCCGGGCCGATGCCCGCTTGCGTGTTATTCAAGGAGAAGAGCCACCAGCCGGATGGCTGGGCAAGGCCTATGCGATGCATCAAGCGTTTAATCATGCGCGCGCCGAGTGGATCCTGGCGACAGATGCGGACATGATCTTTGACAAGACAGCTTTGCGTACGGCGGTCGCTAATACCATCGAGCGGAAAGCAGATGCTATGACGCTCATCCCCTATTTTGAAGCCAGTTCATTTTGGGAGCGCGTGATAATGCCGACGTGGGCCTGGGCGCTGTTGATGTTCACCGTCAGTTACCGCGTCAATAATCCCAAGAGCCAGGGCGCGGTGGGCATCGGCGGATTCTTTCTGATGCGGCGCGGGACGTTGGAGCATGCCGGCGGATACGAAGCGTTGAAAGACGAAGTGCTGGAAGACGTGCGCCTTGCCGAGATGATCAAGCGTTCAGGTGGAAATTTGCTTACCGAGCACGCGCCGAGTCTGCTCAGGACACGCATGTATCGAAATTTCGACGAGATGTGGGAGTGTTGCACTAAGAATTGGTTTTCGGGCATGAAGTTCTCACTGCCTTTTGCGATGTGGGGCGTGTTCTCAATTTATCTCATCGCGGTTGTGCCGCCGCTTATTGCCCTGGCCTCTGGGATTGGAATCGCGACCGGCGTGAGCACAGACCTTTGGCGATTGTTCATTCCCGCTGCTTTGTCATGGCTGATGCAAGTTCTTGTCCTTGTGATAGTCAGCATAAGGTCTGAAGTTTATCCTGCCTATGCCTTGACCGCGCCACTCGGATTAGGAGTGCTCTACGCGATGTTATTCGATTCAAGCATCAGAATTACGACAGGAAAAGGTGTGAGATGGAAAGGGCGCAGAATCTACGAACGTGGGGGAGTTTGCCCGCCGCAACTCCGCGCCGAGGCCTCTCGTTTTTCTAAAAAGAAAGAAGGTTAGAAGTCGGGGTTACGCCTGCTATTCTGCCTGACGCTAAACAGCGATTGGGATTTCCTCGCCCAGCATTTGCAATAACAGAGTAAAGCCGGGGTCAGGCCTGCGATTCTGCGATCGTGAGTGCGCGCCGCGGACGAATGACGGTAATCAGTAAGCAGTGGGCGGTGAAGCAGTGAGCAGTCCGCAATGAATCGTGAGTCCGGGAAACGGACGAACCCGCGAAGCGGATGTCAGCTTTGGAGTGCGCCGGCAGAGCGAAGCGTCGACGGCGCTTTGGATTGACTGATCTATCGTCAAGTTATCCAAAGCGATGTCGCGCTAGGCTTGCCACCGCACTCCATATTGCCTGGCATCTCAGTAAACCCTCACCTCAATCCTCTTCCAGAGGGAGAGGAAGAAACAGCTTTCATCGCGCGCGGGCTCGCGCCAGTCCAACGCTTGAAGGCCCGCGAGAACGCGGCGGGATCGGAAAATCCCAACTGGTAAGCGGTCTCGTTCACTGAGACATTTTTTCCGTTCAAGTATTCAAGCGCCAGCTTGTGCCGCAATTCGTCCAAGACTTGCTCGAACGTGACGCCCTCCGCTTTTAGCTTTCGAAAGAGTGTCTGACGGCTGAGGGCAAGTTTGCGCGCGATCGCTTCCATATTTGCCTCGCCGGTCTGCAGGATCGGAATCAGCAGGCTCTCGACGCGGCCGCGCATAGATTTTGAGTCTTCCAGTTTCTCGAGCAGCGCTTCCGCACGTTCCGTCAACAGACCGGAAAGATACTGGTTCGGCTGCGGCATCCGAACCGAAAACAACTCTTCACCGAACAGGATCGCGTTCATGCTGCTGCCGAACACCAGCGGGACGCCAAAGATTCGATCGTATTCTGCGCGGTAGCTCGGCTCTGCATGTGTAAAGCGAATTGCTTTGGGTGAGGGGCACTGCGTAACACCGCCTGTGGCCGCGGCCAGCTTCCGTCCGTCACACACGCACCGCGCGAAAGCGGATTCCGTGAGCAGCGGATTGCAGGCGAAGAGTGTGCTGGTAAACTTCAACCAAACCTGGCCATCTTCCGGCACAAATTCGATACGATGCGCAGTCTCGCCATCACCGCCATCGATCGCGAGACGCGCATAGCGGTTCATCTGGCGGCGCCCTTCCTCGGCGGTTGCGGCCTGACAGACCGAGCCCAGGATTGATATGTCCGACAAGCTGACCTCCGCCCCAAACAGCAATGCGAGCGCCGGCTCGTCGCACAATTTGATACCGGCTTCGATCAATGCGATGTAAATCCCCAAAGGAATGCGGTTGTCCTGTTCCACGAGATCCTGAGGACGCAGGCGCGATTGTTCTATCAAGGCCTGACGATCCGCGCCTCTCGCGACCGCGAACTTCAGAAATGCATTGGCAAAGCCGGTTGCTATCGTCGGTTCAGCCACCTGTTTGTCCTCCTGCAACGTGCGGTCATGCTTTTGTTACGTGAGGTAATGTCCATTGGTTTCCACCATCGATACTTTTGCGATGTTTTCTCGTATTAGAATGGTTGGTGATCCGTTTGCGTGTTGCTGAAGTGGATCGATCATCGGGGCACTAGCCCGACCGTCAGGGAGGGCTCAGAGTTTTCGCAGATTACCAGAAGTGAGCCCTCCCTTATGGTCGGGCTAGTGCCCCGTCTCGCGTCAACACGCTAACGCATTTCCCGTTCGGAGCACCATATTGCAGCGTAAGAATAGGGAGGAGCGGACTATGCGCAAATCTGAAATGACGGCGCGCTTTAGAGAAGAATCGCCGGTGCGGCAGGCCAGGATCGCCGGCGCTTGTTGGTTGCTCTGCATCTTAGCGGGCCTTGGGGGCTTCATCGCTGCGTCTCCACTCATCGTGGCAAACGACGCGGCGGCTACGGCGGCCAACATTCTGGCAAAGGAGTCATTGTATCGTCTCGGATTTGCGTTCGATCTCATTAGTGGCACCTCGTATTTGGTGACGACAGTCTTCCTCTATTACGTGCTGAAACCCGTCAGCAGAAGTCTGTCAATGCTTGCCGCGTTCTTCGGCTTGGCAGGGGTCGCGATCGGAGGCATCTCGTGGGTTCTTCGTCTTGCATCTTTGGTTCTATTGCATGGTGATCAGTATCTGAGTGCGTTCACAACGAGTCAGTTACAAGCGACGTCAATGATCGCTCTTAAGCTTCAGCTGACGGTCTTTAGCATCGGCATGGTATTTTTCGGAATTCAGTGCATCTCGATCGGATGCCTGGTTGCGCGATCGATTTTCCTGCCACGCGTGTTGGGCATAGTCCTGGCAATCGGCGGAACGAGTTACGTGATCGCCTCTTTTGCCAGCTTCCTGATACCGTCCTTTGGACCGCATCTAATACAGTTCGTCCTGCCGGTGGCGCTTATCGGCGAAGGATCGCTGACCCTGTGGCTGCTCGTGAAAGGAGTAAACACTCAACGATGGAAGGACCAGGCCAGCGCAGCAGAAAGGATCATCCGAACATGAAAGCTGCCATCTATACGAGTTACGGACCTCCGGAGGTTGTGCGAATCGCGGACGTCGAGAAGCCCGTTCCCAAGGACGATGAGGTCTTAATCAAAGTGCGCGCGGCTTCCGTCAATCCACTTGACTGGCGCCTCATGAAAGGCACGCCTCGCGCGCTCCGCATAATGCCGCGGTTGCTCAAAATGCCGATCGGACGACCCGGCGTTGATGTGGCCGGCGAAGTTGAAGCGGTGGGCCGCAACGTCACGCAGTTCAAACCGGGCGACCAAGTGTTCGGCGGATCCCGTGGAGCTTTCGCGGAGTATGCGACCACGCGCGAGAAAAGTATCGTCACGAAACCCAACAGCGTCACGTTCGAGCAAGCCGCTTCAATATACGTCGCAGGGCTAACCGCATTGCAAGGTCTTCGAGACAAAGGAAAGATTCAGCCGGGGCAGAAGGTCCTGGTTAATGGCGCCGCGGGAGGCGTGGGCACCTTCGCGGTCCAGATCGCCAAGTCGTTCGGCGCCAACGTGACCGGCGTTTGCAGTACCAGGAATCTCGACATGGTCAGATCAATCGGCGCGGAGAAGACGATTGACTACACACAGAACGATTTCACTACGAGCAACCAACGCTACGATTTGATTCTCGACTGTGTTGGCAACCATTCTTTTTCAGAGTGCCGGCGCGTTCTGAATCCTGATGGAAGATGCGTCATGATCGGGGCGCCGCACGACATGTCGATGATGGGTCTTCTGGCTATGATGATTAAACCGCTCGTGTTGTCACTCTTCGTTAATCAGAAGGCTGTCATGTTCATTGCGAAATCGAGTCAAGACGATCTGACTCTGTTGGGCGAATTCATCGCGACCGGCAAACTAAAGCCAGTCATCGGTGGGCGCTACAGCTTGAGTGATGCTGCCGATGCTGTTCGGCATGTGGAAGAAGGGCATGCACGGGGAAAGGTGCTCATAACTTTGGACCGTGCCGACGAAAAGTGACGCGCGTTGCATTTCGACTTCATAAATTACTATTTCCGTATTTGAAATTTGCACCTTCCTGTCGGCCTTTCATAATGGCTTCGCCACGCCGATGCGCGGCAAGTCTTTGACTCGCCGAAAAGTCCCCATTAAATGTAACGGTCTGTGACCGTGGCGGGTCGAACACCCTGAGGAAAAAAGGGTCACTGCCCGGCAAGTCAGAGACTTGCCGCGCATCGGCGTGGCAGAGCCATAGCAATTAATTATCTAGCGGGCGTACCCTAATCTTTTCGTTCGGTCGTCTATCAGCGCGTATCACCTTCATCAGGAGGCAACTTATGCGAAGCATAATCCTTTGTCTTGTGGCAGTGGCGGCGACGGGGGCGCTGGCTCAGTCGCAGGGCACGTCATCCAAAGAAGAAGCAAAGCGCGCCGAAGTGCTGGTGATGGGCACCTATCACATGGCGAACCCAGGGCACGATATCTTCAACACGCAGGCAGACGACGTCCTTGCGCCCAGGCGCCAACAGGAACTGGCCGAACTCGCCGCAGTGCTCAAGAAGTTCAAACCGACGAAGATTGCTCTGGAATCGGACTACGGGACAGATGCACGCCCCAAGCAGTATGCCGATTACCTCGCCGGCAAGCACGAGCTCTCTCGTAACGAGATCGAGCAGATCGGCTTTCGGCTGGCGAAGGAGCTGGGTCACAAGACCGTCTATCCGGTTGACGCCGACGGCGATTTCCCCTGGCCGCGCCTCGTCAATTACGCCAAGGCAACCGGACACTCGGCCGAGCTGGAAGCGCTGATAGGACAGGTCGGCGAGATGGTGAAGGCAAACAACGAGTACTTGAAGACCCATACCGTGCTCCAAACACTGCTTTATTTGAACTCCGACGCGCATGTGGCCCAGGACGTCGGCTTCTACTATCTCGAGGCGCGCTACGGCGAGCCCGGCGACTACGCCGGCCCCGACCTGCTCGCGGAGTGGTACAGGCGGAATATTCGCATCTATAACCACGTGACCAAGCTGGTGGCGGGTCCTGAGGATCGCATCCTGGTTATCTTTGGCTACGGCCACCTGGGATGGCTGCGGCAGGACTTCGCCGCAAACCCGAATCTGCGTCTGCGCAAGCTGGAGGAGTTCGCGGCCGCCGAGAGGCCATAGCCCAAGAGGAGAACAGTAGTCCGCGGATTACGCAGATTACACAGAATCAATAAGACTCACAGACAAGTGAGAAAGCGTTTTCTGGCGGTTGTGTGTTAACGGATCGACTGCGCGCGTTAACGCTTTTGTTTCTGTGTAATCTGCGTAATCTGTGGATGCGTCATCCTTGTCGCGCTACGCCTTCCCGGCGCTGACCTCATGATTAGTTTTGAAGGAATTGGAGACGGCGATCGGAATCGGCCCAAACAATAAAGGGCCGGAGCGATCGCGAAGATTTGAGTGAGCCCATTACGGTCCAGCAATTATTATCCGTGGATGCGCAGGCTGGCATAGTCGACGGTGATGACGCCATATGAAAGGGAGAGACCCTCTATTTCTGGTCGGGCAAAACGGTAAGTCTGCTCGTGAAAGAGAGGAAGAAGCAGATTATCACTCGCAATGATTTCTTCGATCTGTCGATAGACCGCATGTCGGGCCGCCGGAGATGTTTCTGATCGTCCTCGGGCGATCAGACGATCCAACTCTGTTGAGCCACATAGCTGTCCCAACGAACCCTCTTTCGTGGCGAGGATGTTAGCGAAGGTGTCGGCATCCGGATAATCAGCGGCCCAGCGCCCCAGCACCAGGTCGACGGACCCCTGGGACGCTTTCTCCAGCAATTCATCAACCGTCTTATTCACAATACGAATTGTTACCTGGTGCTCACGGAAGCAGCGCGAGACCTCGCGCGCGAAGGCCGCGTATTCTCCAAAGAACACCGGGTTAAAGGCAGCGGTCAATTCAATTTCCGCGCCTGTTTTTTCGGGTGCTGACGCGGACGCCAGTGGCATTCTTGGGGGGTATGCAGAATCATGGCCGAGTAGTCCAGGTGGAATGAGTCCGTGCGCCGGAACGGCGAGCCGTCCCAGGGTTTGACGAACCACGTTCGCAACATCGATCGACTGCGCCAGCGTTTGCCGGAGGCGTTTGTCTTTCAGCGGTCCCTGGTGACTGTTGAAGGCAACGTAATAGGTTATGAGTCTGGGGATCTCATGATAACCGGAAGCAAACTCAGGCTCGCGGCGCAGAGCCTCTGCGTCGGCGGGCAACAGATCCGACGCCAGCGAAAATCGACCGGCGCGGAACTCGGAGAGAATGTCCGCCGGGGCAACACCGAAGTTGAAGATGAGTCTTTCAATCTTAGGATAGCCACTACGCCAGTAGATTTTATTTCGTTCGAGCTCGAGGCGAACGTCCGGGTCAAACTTCACCGCGCGAAAAGGCCCAGTCCCCACGCTGCCCTCTTGCCAGCTTCCCCCGAACTTGTCACTACCCTCAGGGACGATGGCCGCGGCGTGATAGGAAATGAGTGCCGGGAAGAGTGACACCGGCTCATCGAGCTCGATCGTGAACTCGTCGGCCGACTGAATTCGGAAGCCTGCCAGGTCGGACGCCTCTCCGTTGAGGAGCGCTTTCGCGCCGCGGATGGGAGAATAAAAGAAGCGGGCAGTGCTGTCGGGGTTCAGTAGTAGCCTCTCGAACGAATAGCGAACATCCCGCGCGGTTAGTTTGCGTCCATCATGGAAGCGAACATCATCACGGAGGCGAAAACGATATCTCTTACCCCCCTGCTCAGACCTGAAATCAGTCGCCAGCCAGGGAACGATCCTGGCGCCGCCGACGTCGCGAGTTAGTGTTTCGAAGATACTCGGCAGCACCTCTGCATCTTCTACGGTGCTTGCCAGTGAAGGATCGAGGCGAAGAAGTGTTCCGGTTATCGGGACTTCAATAGTCCCACCGTCTGCCCGTAGGGTCTCGGTGGCTCTGGCCACCGATTCCAACTTGCCTATCTCGGCATAGTTCACATATGGAGCGCTGCCATGAAGGTTAAGTCCGCGAACCCTCGAGTTGGCGAGCCGATAATCGACGTCGTGAAACAACGGCAACACCATTCCCGATTCCTGCAAAAAACTTTCGTACTTCCGATAGAGCGATGCTCTGACAGCGGGACGGTTCTCCGTGCGCGCCTCTTCCAGGATCTGATCCCCCTCGGCCGAGGAAATGTATGCGCGGTATATCCCCACACGTGAATGGAAGAGCCCATAGGTAAAGTCGTCGGGATCATCATAGTCAGCATTCCACCTGCCGATGAACAGATCTATTCCGGTACTATTTTGGAAAGACTCCAGGTATGAGGGCATCGTGGGAGTTGCAATCTCTACTTTCACGCCGAGCTCCGACCAGATCGAGAGCAGCCTTGTCAGCAACGACTTATATCGATCCTGGAACAGAGGATGCACGGCTGCCCTGAGGTTGATTGGATCGCCGGCGCCGGCTGCACGCAGGATGGATGAGGCCTCGTCGCGAGTGAGTATCTGGCGCCGCCTGCCCGGATCATATCCAAGCATCCCAGGTGGAATCAGGCAGACGGCAGGCTGCGCAAAGCGCCCCAATGTTTGCCAAACCAGATCGTGCGTGCGCACTATCTCTGAGAGTGCCCGACGATAGTCTGGGTTCTGGAGGACTGAACCACTCGTAGAATTGAATATGAGAAAGTAAGTATTTTTGCGTGGAGACTCGACCAAGCCCCCACGAAAGCGCGGGTCGCGGAGAAACTCTTCAAGATCCTGGGGCGATAGATCGCGTGCGAGATCAATCGAGCCTGACCGCAACCCTGACGCGATCTCTGACGCGCTTAGCCCCGCGCGAAATTCGACCTCATCAAGAAACGCTGACGAACCCTTCCAGTATTTTTCATTGCGCTCGAGCACAATGCGATCAGCGCTGTACGAGGTCATTCGAAACGGACCCGTGCCAATGGGAATAGAATCGGACTTTCCGTCATCAACGTTCAGGGTGATACCGGCCTTGTAATCTGTAAGCAGAGCGGGATAGATAGAAAGCGGATCCGGCAGTTGTATTTCCAATTTGTAGTCTGAGTGGACCAGAATTCCCGCCAGCCCCTGATCATTGTTTTTGGCAAATTCGGCCGCGCCGCGGATCGCCGCGAGACTCGGAGGTAGCTCACGAGCCACGTGAATGCTCCGCTCGAAGGAATGCTTGATAGCTTGAGCGGTCAGGGCCTGGCCATTCTGGAAGCACACGTTTTCTCGCAGAGTAAAGAAGACTGAAGTGCCGTCGTCAGACACTTCCCATTTCTCACAGAGAGCCGGAACTAAGTTGCCTTCCAGGTCCGTGGCTAAGAGGGTCTCAAAGACGTTCGCCAAAACCTCCTGCTCTTCCACCAGTTCCATATTGACGGGATCAATATCGCCGAACGGAGTGGCCAGCGCCACGACCAGTCTGCCCCCTTTTGGTATCTCTTCCTGGAGGTCGTTTTCTTTTGCCGCCGGAGCCAGCGAAGTAGCTTCTTCGAGGTAATCATTGGCTTTCTGATACTCTCCACGCAGGTTCGCGAGCATGGCCGCCAAAGACAGCACGTGCCTCAGGCTATCCTTGTCTCCGGTCGTGCGTGCAGCTTCCATAACCTGCTGGACCAGACGCGTTGTCTCCTCGACCTTTCTGGCTTGCCAGGCAGTCTCGGCGGCGAAAATGAATGCGGTCAAGGCGCGCGACTTATGGCTCTCGCGTTCCAGGATGCGACCCGCACTTTCGGCCTCTTTTAATGCGGCATCGACGTCTCCCGCCATTCGGTGTGCCTGGGCCAACAGCATTCGCGCTTCGCCCTCCAGGGCACGGTCACCTTCCCATTCTTCGTCGAGAAACTCGAGTACTGTCCTGGCGGCTCGGGCCGCCTCTTCGGGGCTGAAAGCATCGAGCGCGGCCTTGGTCATTTGCAACCCATACTCGACTGTCTTGTCCGGGACGTCACCCTGGGAGAAGTGGTGGACCAGTTGTGGGTAGACTCGCTCAAGCCTTCCGCCGTGACGCTTCTCGACCTCCTCAGCATACTTGCGATGCAACGACCTTCGCTTGCGGCGCGAAATTGCGCCATAAAGCACGTCGCGAACGACACCGCTCGAGAACGTCAGGCGGTCGCCACGGGACTCACGCTCTTCCTCGAGGAGTCCGTCTTCTATAAGACGGTCAATCGCGTCCTCAACATCCTTCCCGCCGGCCAGCGCCTCCAAATCGCGAGAGTCAAAAGCTTTGCCAATTACAGAAGCGATCGAAAGAATCTCACGTAGCTCCTCCGGTAGGCGCTCAATACGTCTTTCAACTGCCTGCTGAATTGTGGCGGGCAGATCACCGGCTGAGAGATCAGTGGCTGCACCCAGACTCCAGGCTCCTGTTTGGTCCTTTGAGATGCCGCCGGAATCAAGAAGTGAGCGGACCAGTTCTTTCGTGAAGAATGGGTTGCCCTCAGTTCCCTCAAAGAGTCTCTCCACGAGACTGTCGGCTAGTTTAGGTCCGCCAATGAGTGTTTCGAGAAACAAGCGATGTTCTGCTGGCGAGAACGGTCCGAGCGCGATTGCCGAAAAACGGCGGTCTCCGCGGAAACTATCAAGCATGCGGAGCAGCGGATGGGAGCGGCTGGCTACTTCGCTGGTGCGATAGGTACCCACGATCAGTGTGGGTGTCGGTCCTAATCGCCGCACAATGTATTGCAATGCCTCGATGGATATTTCGGCCGCGTGTAGATCTTCCAGGAAAAGGATCAGCGGCTTTCCCGCCGCCAGGCGCGTGAGTGTTCGCGCCAGCAGCTCAAAAACCTGAGTCCTGGTTTCGGGTCCCTGCGATCCGCCAAGCGATCCGCCAGTCTGGGCCAACTTTGAGTCCCCAGTCGCAGCGGCGCGAATCTCACTTATCTCCGTAAGCATGGGAAACAGCGCCACGAGATCAGGGGCAACGTCCGACAGTTCTATCATGTTGTCAGGAGAGCTGGAGGTATCCTTTTGTCGGAAGTATTCCTGAATGGCTTCACAAAATCCCTGGTAAGGAAAAGCGCCATCCTGCTCAATCGATCGGCCATGAAGCACCAGTAATTTGCGGGCCTTCGCCAGGTTCTCAATCTCGTCAAGGAGTCGTGTCTTGCCCACGCCAGGATCGCCGGAAACCACGACAAACTGACATTCCCCGCTGATGGCAGCATTGAGCCGCTTCTGCAACTCAGCTTGTTCCTTCTCTCGGCCAATGAATGGAGAGGGCGCCACGCGCGTCAGCATCAGTGTCTTCGTCAGTACCACTGATTTGCCAAGGTCGCTCTGGTGGAGTCGGGTCTGGCAACGCCGCAGAGAATCGGCTACCTCGCTTGCGCGCTGCGGCCTTTTCCCAGGCTCCTTGGCTATGCAGGTGAGTATGACTGCCTCGAGGTCCTCATTGATGTCCGCACCCAATGAGCGTGGCGGCTGGGGAATCTCATGAACTATGCGATAGAGAATCGACTGCAGCTCACCTGAGAATGGCGGTTCGCCGGTAAGACATTCATAGAGAACGGTACCGAGGGAGTAGATGTCCGAACGATGGTCCACACCGCTGGCCGCCACTTGTTCCGGGCTCATGTAGGAGAGCGTGCCGGCAATCGTGCCGGTTTTGGTGATGCGACTCTCGGTGGCCCCTCGGGCGAGACCAAAGTCCATGATCCGAACTCTGACCCGGCCAGCATCCTCACGCACCACCATGATGTTCTCTGGTTTGATATCACGGTGAATGACGCCGCATGAGTGGCTGTATTCAAGTGCTTCGGCAACCTGAATTCCAATGTCGATAACCTCGCCCAGCGTGAGCGCGCCCTCCCGCTGGAACCAGCGCAGATTTGTTCCCTGGACGACGGGCATGACAAAGAACAGTGATCCCTCGTGCTTGCCAAAGTCGAAGATTGGCACAACGGCCGGATGATCCATCTGGGCCACCAACTGCGCTTCGCGCTGGAAGCGTTGTTCCGTTTCGGGGCTCAGTAGTGTTGGGGGAATTAGCTTGACGGCCACTTCGCGGTTCAATAGGGGATCATGCGCCCGATAGACGACGCCCATTCCGCCGCGACCCAACTCCGCCCTGATGTCATACCGATTAGAAAGCGTTTGACCGATCATCTATCCCCCATGAAGAAACAAGCCTAAGAGTTTTTAAAGTCAATCGCCAGTGTTTTGCGGGCATGAGGGAGGGAAGCCCTGCTTAAGACAACTCTGTACCAATCTCAGGTTCCTCAATCAGAAAGACTGCTCCGTGTTTCTTACGCTCTTCGAAGGTACGCATAATTGATATGTTTTTTGTTTTTTCCGTTTTTAGATTATTTGATTGAGTGTTACCTGATATCCAAAAAAGGAGTTCGAATGAACGCAAAGTGAGGTAATATTTGCCGAACATTGGTGAACCGAACCTGGCGCGCCGCCTGCACATTCTTCGTTTGTTGGATTAGAATTCCCTTGGCATCATTTAACAAGGCACCTTTGACAAACAGAAGCGCACAGTATTCTTTAAATCCATGTATTAAAACTATGTTTCTTTTCTCAAACGTGTAACAAGGAACACCCCACTTCAATTCTTCGGTCAGCTGACAGTCAAGAACGATCATTCTCAATTTCTTGATTTCTTCGTGCCACTCTTTGGCTTTATTAAAATAAAAATCAACCTTAGGATTCATTCTACTCTTTGTCATAGTATGCTTATTTTGTTAGACCATTAGCGAACCACGGAACCCCCTGGCGGCATAGTAAGATTCTGCACCGTTGTGATAGACGAAGACATTCCCGTAGCGGTAATCAGCAAAGATGGCACCACCGAGTTTTCTAATCCCAGAAGGTGTTGTAATCCAGCTCGATGTTTTCGTATCGAAATTTCCAAGTTTCTGGAGCTCTCGATATTGTTCTTCCGTTAAAAGCTCAATGCCCATGGCAGCGGCCATATCAATAGCGCTATTTCCCGGTTTATGTTCTTTCCTTGACTCCAGCGCTTTACGGTCGTAACAAACACTTCTGCGGCCCTTAGGACTTTCCGCTGAACAATCATAAAAAATGTATTCGCCCGTCTTTTTATCACGACCAACAACATCCGGTTCACCACCGGTTCTTTCCATTTCATTGAGCGACCACAGTTTTTCAGTATTCGCTTCCAACTTTGCTTGCACCTTAGCCCATTCAAGACCTTTATGGCGGTTCATGCTCTTCTCAAAACGGGCTTTTAATGTGTTGAGTAGTTCTTCACGTTGTTTTGGTGACAATTCCTTTTTCATTTTATTCATTCATTGATTAACGGAAATGATTTTTCTATCCGCGGGTCTGAAATACCACGATACCACAGTCAGGATTAGAAGCAGCAACGAGGGAAATATTTTCATTCACGGTACCGGATGCGATATATGAGAATGCCGCTCCTGACATGGCAAAGAAAAAGCCTGCATAAGCCCATTCCTTTAGTAAAGGAAATTTAGGAAACAGCGAGGCCGCTCAAGAGAGTGACCCAACAGTGACCCAAGCCAAATCCGCGAGCTAAATTTCTGTCTGTAAGTATTGATTTTATTGGAGGCGGCGATCGGAATCGAACCGATGAATAAAGGTTTTGCAGACCTCTGCCTTACCACTTGGCTACGCCGCCCAAAAGAAAAGGCAAAAGGTAAAGGGAAAAAGGCAAAAACCGAATCAGTTTTTCCTTTTTACTTTTCCTTTTTCCTTTTGCCTTAAGACTGGAGCGGGAGACGAGACTTGAACTCGCGACCCTCGCCTTGGCAAGGCGATGCTCTACCACTGAGCTACTCCCGCTTTTCGTAACGAGATTTGATTCTAATGATTGGAGGTAGGTTGTCAAGGAGTGGTGTCAGAAGCCCGCGCGTAAGCCAGGGCTCGTTAGACCGAGTTGCCCTCCCTGACGGTCGGGCTTCTGACACCCTAGGGCTGCGGCAAGGGCTGCGACAGAACTTTGGCAATCAGCTCGTTCAAACCGATATCGGATCCGGCGTGGCGAAACTTGTAGAGTTCCGTCAATCTGGCCATCCATTGGGTCTTGGCGTTTTGATGCTGCGGATCATTGCCGGCCAGCGCCACCGCGCGGGCGTAGGCATCGATAATCTTGTCGAGCACCTTGTTGACGCTTTCCAGGGCGGCTTTGCTTTCAGGGCTCTCTGCCTGGTTGCCGTAGCGTTTGCTGTAGTCTTCTGAAAGTTTCTTATAAGGCCCATTCTGATAAGCGAGTGCCAGATAGTAATAGGTAGCCGGCGCGGTCCTGCGATCGCTGTCTCCCTGCGCAGCTTTGATTAGCTGAACGATCGCCACATCAGGACTGGTCTTTAGTTGATAGAAGCCCAGCGCGTAATGCAATGAAGCCAGCACGTCCTCTTTGTTCTTGAACGGCGTCCAGGTATCCGGCGCGCGACCAGACTCGATTAACTGAATCGCTTTGGTCGCATAGATGGTCGCGTCCGCGTTGAAGTTCTCGTTTCTGCTCTCAGTGCTGGCAATGAACGCGCTGTAGCCGAGCGGGATTAGGACCTTAACATTGTTAGGGTCGTCAGCGAGGACCTGTTTGGCCTGAGCATAAGCGTCAGCGAATTTCTTTTGGGTCACCGCCTGCAGCAGGCGCTGTTCCCGATCGTCTCGTTCGGCGGCCAGCCGGCGCACGCGTTCGTCTTCCTCGTAAGCGGCGATCCAGGCCTTCAAATAACGTGTATACCGATCGTCTTCCTTGTTATAGCGAGCCATGTACTCTCTGGCAGCCTGGTACGCAGCGGCCGGATTAGGCTCGCGGTTTTCGACAAATCTTTTATAAGTGGTGACTTTGAACTCGTCGTCAGTCTCCTGGACGGCACTGCCGGTGCGTGGCTGTGCCTGTAGGCGACTAAACGAGGAAAAGCCAAGAGCCAGAACGAAAAGCAGCGCGAGTGTTAACCGATATCTCATTAGGACTAAAATTCCTCCAAATTATTAATCGCAGCCTTAGATGCCGTTAATCCGGCAAACGTCTAATTGACGTTCGATTTTAGCAGAGAGGTTAAGCAAGTCAGAACCGCCTGCGGTAGCGGGCGGTTGATTTGGAGACTGTGCTTCTTTGCAAGGGATCAACCGCCCGCTACCGCAGGCGGTTCTGACTCGTGGTTTTATGCGTGCATTTCGACCGGGGCCGGCAGGTCAACAATCTCCCAAGCCGCGCGATTGCGGAGCAGGGAAGACATCAGCGCGGCGTGCAACAGGTGTCCGCTCCGTTCGGCCTGCACGCGCCCGAGGATGGTCATACCCAGCAAGGCCAGGTCGCCGACAATGTCCAGGATCTTATGACGTACGAACTCGTCCGAAAAGCGCAGGCCCGTTTCGTTCAGCATGCCGTGCTTGGTCAAGACAATGGCATTATCCAGCGAACCCCCGCGGATTAGATTCGCTCTGCGGAGCGCCTCAACTTCTTCGATAAAGCCAAAGGTCCGGGCCGAAGCGATATCGCGCGCGAAGGAACCATTATCCAAAGTGATCGAGCGGTGCTGCACGCCGATTAGCGGGTGCGGAAAGTCGATGATGCAATCGATCTCGTAGGCGTCGGCGGGCTCGATCGTGATACTGCGATTACCGGACACGGCCGAAACTTTTTCCCGCACCTGGAGTGCCCGACGAGCCAAAGGCTGTTCTGCCAGGCCGGCGCTTTCAATCATTTCCGCAAAGGCTTCCGCCGATCCGTCCATGATGGGCACTTCGAGGTTGTCGACTTCGATGTAGGCATTATCGACGCCGCAACCACGCAGGGCCGATAGTAGATGCTCAACCGTAGAAAGCATCACGCCGGTCCTCATCAAGGTGGTGGCGTAGCTGCAATGCGCAACCGACTCAACGTTGGCGGGAATTTCAAATCCTCCGAGGTCCGTCCTGAGAAATACGTAGCCGGTGTCCGGTGGCGCCGGCAAGAGGCGCACCTGGACCGGAACCGCGGTGTGCAAGCCGATGCCCCTGGCTTCGACTGAAGTAGCCAGCGTGGTCTGTTTTGCGTTGGAGACTTTGAATGTTTTCATGTACGCGAACTGAAACTGACGCCCGTTTACAGCAAGCCTCATACCTTTTCCATTCAGCGCAAAAACCTTAAGGCCTCCATCATGTTTGTGGCACACACGCTACAAACTTCAGCAGTGTCGAAGCAGAAATGCAACTGCTCGCTTTGCGCCTTGGCGTCTTTGCCTGAAACCTTTGCCTGCAAATCAGGATTCATCGATGGGAAATATGGATCTCACGCAAAGGCGCCAGGGCTAGTCTGCATCAAAACCAAAATTGACACGCTCTAAGCGCGTCCCTATGATCGAATCATAATGCCACCAGAGAAGTCCCCTGCCGGGACTAAGCCGGCTGAACGAGTCTTTCTCATCGACTCGATGTCACATATCTTTCGCGCTTTCTATGCGCCGCTGGCTAATCGGGCAGCGCCGCTGGCGAACTCGAAAGGTCAGGTGACGCAGGCCGTTTTTATCTTCACCAACATGCTGCGCAAGCTTATTCAAGACGAACAGCCGAAATACATCGCGGCGATTTTTGAGTCGAAGGAGAAAACTTTTCGCCACGAAACTTTCACTGATTACAAAGCCAATCGCCAGGAGATGCCCGACGATCTGGCGTCGCAACTTCCTTACATAGAGCGCTTGTGCGAAGCCTACAACGTGCCCATGATCAGCGTTTCCGGCTTCGAAGCTGATGACGTAATCGGCGCGTTGGCGACGCAGGCCGCCGAAAAAAACCTGCAAGCGGTCATCGTTTCAAACGATAAGGATATGTGCCAATTGGTGCGCGATCCTTTGATTGTTTGCATGCGGCAGAATTCGCAGGTCATCAAGCGAAAAGAACCGGTGCCCGCCATCGAATGGTGCGACGAAGCCTGGGTGGAAAAGAAATTCGGCGTACCCGCAAACAAACTGGTCGACTTGCTCGGCTTGATGGGCGATTCCATCGATAACATTCCCGGTGCGCCAGGCGTGGGACCGAAGGGCGCGGTCCAACTTATCCAGGAGTATGGTTCGATCGAAGGCGCACTCCAGCATTGGGAAGAAATCAAACATAAAAAGTATCGCGAGTCTCTGCGCGACAATGCCGAGCTGATTCGAAAATCGCGCGAGCTGGCGCAAATCAGAACCGATGTCGAGGTCCATCTCGATCTGGATCAGTTGGAAAGGCGGCCACCGGATCGGGCCGCAGCTTATGAGCTGTTTCGCGAGCTTGAATTTACAAACCTGACGAATGAATTCGCCGATGGCGCCACGGCCACGGCTCGAGTTGCCAGCCAGCGCACTTACTCACTTGTGCGAAACAAAGCGGAACTCGACGCCCTGGTGCAAAGGTTGTGGGAGGCTGAGAGTATTGGCCTCGCGCTGACCAACTCATCGGAACCCGGCGCCGGCCAGCAGTACAGCACCCGCGATGAGCACGGAGCGCGAGGTATTGCATTCTCTTCGGCAGCGGGGAGTTCGGCTTTCCTCGACTTTGATGGCTTCGTGGAAGGCCGGCAAGTCGCAGTCGAGGGGATTCGTGAGCTTCTCAGTAACGGGTTGTTGGAAAAAACTGTTCACGATCTCAAAAGAGCAACCGCTCTGCTGGAGCCTTTGGGTATTGAGTTAGCGGGCGTCGCGGACGACACGCTGCTGGCTGCCTATGTTCTTGATCCCACTCGCAGCAAGTATGACTTAGCCGATCTGGCTCGCGAAAGTGTGGGGATGGAAAGCGGAGGTCCGCCGTACGAAGGTTGGTCAGAATCTGCCTGGCGGGGAGTCGAAGTCGCCGATCTCACGGCCCAGGTCGCCAGAGTCCTGCGCCAGCGAATCGACGAAAAGGAACTCGGCAAAATCTATCGCGAGATCGAGTTGCCGCTGGCGCCGATGCTTTACCGGATGGAGCGCGCCGGTATTCGTCTGGACACAGAGGTGCTGGCGCAGTTGTCGGCTCACCTGGGAGCTGAGTTGGCGAAGCTCACCGATAAGATTTGCCAGCTTGCGGGCCGAGAATTCAATATCAATTCGCCCAAACAGGTGGGCGAGTGTTTCGAAGCGCTGAACATTGTTTCCGGGCGTAAGACTTCGACCGGCCGCGTCTCAACCAGCAAAGCTGTGCTTGAAGAGCTGGCGCAGACTTACGAGCTGCCGCGGTTGATTATCGAGTATCGTGAACTGGAAAAGCTGAAGAGCGTCTACACCGACGCTTTGCCGCACCAGGTCGCCGCCGATGGAAGAATTCACGGCCAGTTGAATCAAACCGTCGCGGCTACGGGTAGGCTGTCGTCGAGCGAGCCAAACTTGCAGAACATTCCGATTCGTACCGAACTCGGCCGGCGCATTCGGCGCGCGTTCGTGGCTGAGCCGGGAAGCAAACTGGTCTCGGCTGACTATTCCCAACTTGAATTGCGTCTGCTGGCACACATCACGCGCGACGAAGTTATGCTCGACGCTTTTCAAAAAGGCGAAGACATTCACGACCGTACCGCGCGCCTGGTCTTCAACGCGAAGAGCGAAGAAGAGTTAAAAGAGGCGCGCCGCTTTGCCAAGATCGTCAACTTTGCGATTGCCTATGCGATCGAGCCCTGGGGTTTGTCGCAGCGCGTCGGCATCAGCCGGCAGGAAGCGCGCAAAGTAATCGACGATTACTACGCAACCTACAAGGGCGTGCGGCGTTACATGGAAGAGATTCCGGTGCAGGCGCGCGAGCATGGCTATGTACGTTCGCTCTACGGCCGGATTCGACCGCTGCCGGGTATTAACGATCGCAACGCGAACATTCGCCGGGCCGCCGAGCGTGAAGGCATCAACATGCCGATTCAGGGCACGGCCAGCGACATCGTTAAAATGGCGATGCTGCATGCTGAAGACGCGTTCCGCCGTGAAGGTCTGAAGGCAGAGATTCTGATGCAGATTCATGACGAACTACTGGTCGAATGCCCCGCCGATCAGGCCGAGCAGGTCGCCGCGACATTGAAACGCGAAATGGAATCTGCGGTCGAACTCGACGTACCGCTGATCGCTGAGACCGGCATCGGCGACAACTGGATGGACGCGAAGCACTAAGCAGTACGCAAAGCGGGGCACTAGCCCGACCGTTAGAGAGGGCTCGTACTTAAGAACTACCAATGTTTTCTAAACCCAAATCAAAGCAGCCAACCGAAGGGAAAGTCGTCTATCGCCGCGTTCTGCCCGTCGACCCGACGCCTTCAAGTGCTGGCGATGGCGAACGGCGATTTGATCCAACCCTGTTGCCGCTTATCGCGGGTTTCGCGCTCTTGCTGCTGCTGATCCTGGTGCTCGGCAATTTAAGTGTGCGTCGTCTGGAGGACACCAGCCGCAACGCTCTGCAACTGGAGCAATCGTACGCCGCCCGGACGAATCTGCTGCTACGACTGCGGGTAGCGCTTACGCAGCTCGACAACGAAGCCCGCAATCGGATGGAAGCAAGTGCGCGTCATGAACTAACGCCACCTTTTGACCTGCGCCTTAATACCGCTCAGGGCAGAGCCGCTGATCTTCTGCCTCAGTTGGATCACCTGCCGCTTTCAGAAATGCCCGGTTGGCGCAGGTTCCGGAACGATCTTGCCGCGTATATCGAAATCACGAGGGATAGCACTCGCTATTCGCAGGACGGCTTTGCGAAGTTCCGCGACGCGGACGAGGAACTTAACGGCATTATCAATAGCCTTGCCAGCGAACAGGAACAGGTATTTTTTCGCATCGACGCGATGCAAAAGGAGGCAACGCGATCGATTCGGATGTGGAATGTGTTCGCTTTGTTTGCGGGACTGTTGGTCGCCGTTGCCACCATCTGGCAAGTGCAGCGCCGCTTCCGTCAGACTAAACAGAGTACTGAAGCCGCGCGGCGCGAGCGCGAGTTCAGCAATCAAATGCTGGAAGGCATGGTCAGCGCGATAGCGGCCATCGACCGGTATGATCGAATACGCAGCGCGAACACAGCCTTCTGTCGTATCTTCCCGCAGGCGATCATAGGTTCCTCAATTCACGACCGAGTAGCTTCGCCCGAAGGCGTTAGGCTATTGGAAGCTGCCACGGCTTCGCATGTGGAATCAGCCACCTATCGAGGACGTTGGAATCTAAGCGAGGATGCGGCCGGGACTTTTGACGTCTATTCGTCACCGCTAGAAATTGATGGTCAGAATGGCCAGATCCTAACGTTGGTCGATGTAACTGAGGCAACGAAGTCTGAAGCCGCGCTTCGTCGCAGCGAAGCTTTAGCGGCAGTCGGCGAGGCAGCGGCGCAACTGGCGCACGAGATCAAGAATCCGTTGGGAAGTATTCGTCTGGGCGTTGAGATGTTGCGCGATCACGTGGTTTCGGACGGCGCCCTCAGAACCATTGGCCTGGTCGAACGAGGGATTCAGCACCTAAACAAATTAGTAGTCGACGTGACTCAGTTTTCACGCCGCCGGCAACTCGACGTTGGAGAGGCTGATCTGCACGAGTTGATCGATTCCAGCCTCGAGTTGGTCACCGATCGCGTGCGCGAGAAAGAAACGCCGATTGAAAAGAACTTTGCCCCCAGTCCGATTCGCGGCGCCTGGGATGACGAGCAGTTGCGCGAGGTGTTCATGAATCTGCTGGCGAACGCGATCGACGCCAGCGAGCCAAAGTCACCAGTGAAGATCTCTACGGAAATAGTCGAGACCGATTCGCGAGCCAGGTCGATCGAGACGCTCGGAAGAATGGGTGGTGAGCGCGTAAGGATTCTGATCACGGATTATGGTTCCGGCATGGATAGTAAAACCCAGGCACGTCTTTTCGAGCCGTTCTTCACCACCAAGAAACGCGGCACCGGTTTGGGACTCTCGATCGTGAGACAGATCATTGACCTGCACAGCGGGACGATCGAAGTTGAGAGTGCCCGCGGAACCGGCACGACGTTTCGGATCGAATTGCCGGTTGGCAGTCCGACTCCGGCACGTAGTGTGTCAGAAGCCCGACCGTGAGGGAGGGCAAGATCCAGCGCATCGGCGTGACCCGGAGCCGAGCAATCAATATGTCTCGAGCCAGAGCAAATATCGTAATGGCTGAGCCATGGCGATCGTTTTGCTGAAAATCAAATCCTCTCAATTCCTTCCTTTGGTTCGACCAGTATGTTCCTGGAACGCAACAGGCGCACGAGTCCGGGGGCGGCGCCTTTCGGCTTAGAAACGAACTTTCGCTGGGTGTAATGCACCTCAACCTTCGGATCCTTGCGGGCCTGAGAAAACTGGGCCGCGAGTTGTGCGGCCTCGATGATGGTGCGCTGAGGAATCTCTTTTCGCGTTGAGTTGCGCACGACCACGTGCGATCCGCCATAGTCGGCCGCGTGTAACCAGAGGTCGTTTGGCTTGGCTACTTTGAAAGTCAGATGGTCGTTGTCGCGCGCGGCCCGGCCCACCAGAATTTCAAAACCGTCTGAAGAAAGATAACGTCGCGTGCCGGGAATCCTTTTCTCTTCCTTTTTCTTCGATCTACCCGTTGACGCAGGTCGTACTGATCCCGCGGTGGTGAACGCCTCAAGCGCTGCGTCGTCGCGCGCGGCAATTATTTCTTCCAAGGTCCCGAGCTGTGATTCCAGCTTTGTGACTTCGGCGCTGACGGCTTCGATACGTGAACCGATTTGTTTCACAGCGCGCTTGGAACGTGAGTAGAGTGCAAAGCGCCGGGCGGCCTCCTCTTGAAGAGTCAAATTCTCATCTACTTCCAAGTCGATCGAGGCTGCGTCATCGGCGAAGTAGTCAATCAACACCACTTGGTTTCCCGTTCGTTTGGCTGTGCTTAGATTCGCCAGCAAAAGATCGCCCAGGCGCTTTTGCTGTTCGGCGTCAGTGTGGCTTGCGAGATCCTTTTGAAGTTGCTGGAGGAGTTTTTTTTGCTGAGAGATTTTCTTTCGCAATTCGGCCCGGGCCGTGCCGGCCCTGGCATCGAAGGTCTGCTGCGAGAGCAGGGAACTGAAGTATGCGTCGGCAGCAGCGGAGGGCGATTCAAACCGTCCGCTGCGAATTAGTTTGAGTAATTCGCTATCCTCTTTTGGAGTGTGACGCTCAGTTTGAGCGTGAGGTCGTTCATAAGTTTCACCAACCTGCTGCCCGGGATTGCGGGTGGGGCGAGCCCGATGCACGATAACTCCCAAACGATCCAGCAGGAAAAGATTCGCAGAGCGTCCGGTCGACTGCACTACGAGAGTGTGCTCAATCGCCCGTCCTAATTCGTCCTGGCCGGCAAACGCGAAGCGAACTACACGATCCTCCGCGTCCTTCTTAACTGAACAGACAGTGGTGTTCGATAAATCCTTTCTCAGCGCCAACGCGAACTGAGAGAGTGGCACACTTTGCTTCTCAAGATCCCTGGAGCGACGCTTGACCAGATAAAGTTGCGGCTGCGCCGGTTCGACACTGACGAACAGATAACCATGGTCCCGCAGCCGAAAATCGATTGCCATTGATAAGGGGCCAAGCTGAAAGATTTTTCCCAGGGCGCGGCCAGCTAGTAGCGGCCCGATCTCTGCGGTCACGGCGCTTATCGATTGATCGTCCATCGCTTTCGTTCAAGAGAAAGTAGCACAAGAAAAGCCGCTATTACCCGGGCGCACCCGCATGCGCGACTGACGTACTCAGTGGACCGAAAAGCGAAAAGGCGAAAGCTCGCGCTTTCGCCTCAAACCGAGGATTGAGATTCTCTCAGCCGTCAGTTGCGAACGACCAACGTCTTCGAAAAGCGGTCATGAACTGTGCGACCGTCCGGATCGATAAACGCGAACATTAGACCGAGGCCGAGCGGGATCAGCGAGAAGATGTAACCGAAGGCCCGTTTGATCGACTGCCCGCCGGTCGGAATCAAGCCTGTGCGTTTGTCAATTGTTCGGAGAGAGAGCATCCGCATCGCCAACGTCCGTCCGGTTAGAGCGATCGAAACGATGTGATATGCAAGCATTGTCATTACTACGATTCCGCCCATGAGGCCAATCAGTCTGGGATCGGACCAGTTGCCGTCCGTGAATTCGATTACGGCCGCCACCGGCGAGGCCATCAAACCCACGAAGAGAAGATCCAGAAACCCTGCGATGGTTCGTCGTGCGAGTCCCGCGCGATCGCTGCGGCCGGGCGAATCGATCGCCGGCAGCGACAGATAGCTTTCCAGATAAGACAGCGCGACGTCATTAACGTTGTCTGAAATCACGCGCACAGGTTTGCGTGGGATCGGTTCAGCAGTCGTCTTTGGGGGAGCGACAACAGTGAGTTTGTGCTTTGTCTCGGGAGGATTTGGCTCGGGAGGCTTTGGCTCACTCGGTTCCGGTTCGGGCAAAGCGTCAGTTATGGGAGCCAATGCCGGAGCCGTTGCGGCGGCAGTAAATCCCGTTGAGACCTCATCGCTGCGGCGCGCTCGCTCAAGCCGCTCCAACACCTTCGAGACGATCGGATTCATCGAAGGCTGTTCGAGGTCGGGAACCAGTTCAAGCTGGGCCGACGGCAAGGCACAGGAAACCGTTCCCGCTTCCCGCGCCGCGGCTGCTTCTTCGGCAGCCTCGCGCGCCTTGCGCTCTTGCACTTCGCGCACGCGCTGGCTCAACTGCTTGCGCCACTCAGGCACCGGACGCGTAGACCCCGGAAACTCGATCAGGGTAGAGGGTTCACGGCTCGCTTCGATCGGCGGCGGTTCTGCTTCGGCGGCTTCACCTGCGAGCATCTGGTGCGTTTCGCTTTCGATTTGGCCCGCTAGTTCGCCGTTGACCGACTCTTCAATAGATGAATTCGGAGGGACTTCCTGGATCATGGATTGTGATCGAGATAAGGGGCAGGTATTAGAGTTGTCGTCGTGCGCGACGCCACAAGAGCAAGCCTGCATCAGCAAGGGTCTCCGTCAGCCATTAAGACAAATCAGGGGATGGGCCGAATAACCCTTAGGAGCCCAATGCCCGTTGCGCAGTCAGGCGGGATAGTATCAGACATTACTTTAACTCGTCAACGAGAAAAGATAGCAGGACTTGAGGTTGGCTGTAGCAGAAACCCTGGACTGTGGTCGCGAAAAGAAGGAACACAGACTGAGGTCTCTGCTACTCACAGAGGTTGTCGCCCAGCAAAGCCGGCTTCCACATCGTGCCACCATTCGACCCGATCGCCTTCATCAGCTTTCCAGCAAAGCAGCACCACGCGGCCCTCGCGGATGGACGGGAAATCGATCAGCCCTTGCGTGTAGTCTTTCAGTTGCACTCCCAGGCTCTCCAACTGTCCGGCGCCAAACGACAGTTCAAGCAACAGGCGCGCATATCTTGGTCCCTGAACCAGGCCACCGCCACCGTTTTCGGCACCTTCTGAGGCCCGCTTGGCTGCAGGCTCAAATGAAGTGAGTCGGCGATGCGACCGCTGAATCGACTTGATGATCGGTCGCACGCTGGCAAGTAAGGTGTTGGCTTCTTCGACAGTGAAAAGCTTCATTATTAGTTGAAGACGATTGGCGCGAGGCTGATATTTGGCCGGACGCGCTATCTGATCTCCCGGCAGCGAAGCTTATTCTACTGATTTGCTGAGGTAGACGCTACTGGTTGGCTGCCGTCTGGTCACCGTCGGTCTTAGGCATGAAATAGCCGCGCCGCGAACTAACTTCCAGCTTTCTGGTCTTGCCTTTCGCATCGGACGCTTTCACTCTGAGCGACAGTTCGTGCATGCGACCATCATCCTTCTCTGCTTCGCTCAGGGAAAAGCCGAGGCTGTATCGCGCAGTCAGATTGCCGATGATTTTGGCAAGGCCGGCGCTATAGTCGCTGGTGCGATTGACGCGTAACGCTTCGCCGCCGCTCTGTTGCGCAAGATGTTTGGCGCTGCCGTAAAGACTGACACCCAGCCAACCGGCGAGTGGTTTGCCGATGGGCAGCAGAAGCTTGAACACGGTCCGCAGATCGACGGTCAGAGAGCTGAAGATGGCGTTCGAACGAATCAGGATCTGTTCGGTGGCATCGCGGTCCTCATAAAAGATCGGCGCGATCCCGTCAGAGACCCAGACGATCGAGGTCTGTGAATTCGGCCGCTCCTGCGCGGCGGTGCGGGTGGCATCGCGAACCGCGGCCGCCATGTCATAAACGTCATCCAATTCGAGGGTAACCTTGCCGCTGCTGTTCACTCGCTTAAGGTTCACTGAACCGTCCTTCAAGACCGTTCGGGTTACGACCGCTCCATTCTTACCCTTTATCGTTTCGGTCTCGACGACATCTTCAGGTTTTGGTTTCGCTTGATCCGTAGCGTTCGGCTTCGCTTCGGATTTGTCATCGCCGACGCTGGTGCTGATCGTGATACTGCCTTTGCCTTCCTTCTGGTTTTGTGCCGCGCTCTTTTTGACCTCTTCTTCATCAGGAAGATGCTCGGGCCGTTCGATAAACCGTGGCACGCGGGCCATCGCGGCGGCGACTTGCGCTCGATCGTTGGTGAAGCGAGTAAGCCAGACTCGCTTTTCATCTTCGCCGATATTCATGGCCATGATGCCTACTTCGTCGCCGGGAGGGAGCTTAGCCAGTTCATCAGCCAGGGTTTTGAGAATCTCAGGCCGCTTCAGAAATCTTCCGGCGCCATCCTCGCGGCAATCCAGGATTATGATCAAAGCGAGAGGCTTGCGCGCCTGGCCTTCGCGCGTGAAGTAAGAAATCTCGCGCGGTTTGCCATCATCGAACAGTTCGAAGTTCTCCGGTTTGAGATCCGTAATCGGAATCCCGGTCTCTTTGTCTTTGACCAGCGCATCCATGAAAACAACGCGCGTGCGCACGCGAATAGTGTCGGCAACTTCCTGCGCCGAGGTTACCGGTGCAGCCAGCAGAACGAGAAGGATCATCACGCCGAGGCGCAACGGCGCGGAGCCGAGAAGCGGAGCCTGATCTATGAGAGCATCTTTGCGGCTTTGCGCCTTTGCGTGAAGTCTAGTCGATGGGTTCATAGGGCGTTCCTTCCTTGCCGGCCCTTCCTTGCGGTCGGGCTTCTGACACGAACTTAGTTATCATTAATCGTTGCGTCGTCCGTTAGCGCTTTACCCATCTCACCGGGATCTTTCATGAGTTCCGCCAGAATTTCCGGTGTTACAGTGGCTTGAACCACAGTGGCTTCATGTCGCTCTATGGTCACGACGAGAATCGAGAACTTAGCGCCGGCGTCTCGCAAATAGATGTAGGTTTGCTCTTCGTCCTTAGGGGCCAGGGTTTGCACCAGTGGCGACCATTCGGTGACGAGCACGTTATGCAGCGTTCTTTTGAAAGTCGCAATCTGCCCCCTGGAATCGAAGTTCTGATCTTCAAAAAACACTACGCGAATGCTGCCTGCCTCGGCCAGTCTCCGATACTCACCGCCTTTGATTCGCGCCGCGGTTCGCACTGCTTTCATTCCGGCCCGCGCCAGCAGCGGAATGTTCTGGTGCTTGACATGATAGAACTGTTCAATCGTCCTGACGGCATCGTTAAAGCCGTCGCCGTGGGCGAGACTGGTTCGTTCGTACGCGCCCAGAAACATCACGATGGCCAGACCGGCGATGGTGAGCTTTGTCTTCATCCCGCGCTGCCCTAGTCCTTCTTCTTTGGCTTCTCTCGTTCAATACCGAGATCCGGCACGCCGAATTGCCCTTCGAGCTTGCTCAATTTCTCGAGGTCTATGGGGCCGACGATATTTACTACCGTAAATTCCTTCGGATCGATGCTCAGCACCGCCAACCCGTTAATGTGATCGCCGATCAGGTTTAGATAGACTTCGACGTTCTCGCCGCCTTTCTTACTGGTGATGCTCAGGACCTTGCTCCACGTTCCCGAACGTAGCTGCGACATCACTGACTCGACCTCAGCGGATGAATACTCGCCATCTTTTTCGAAGGTGAAGCTCTTGACATAAATGCCTTTTACTCCCTTGAGCACTTCTTTGATTTCGGCGTCGTCAGGATCTTTACCAGAAAAGAATTTGGCGGTCGTCTGCATCAGGCGTTCATCAAGTCGGACGTCCACCGTCTCATTCGCCTTGTTGGCGAGTACGTCGAGCTGATCCAGTTGCAGCTTTGCGCCTTGTGCCCTGGTTGTCACAACTGTGCCGACCAGCAGCAGCAACAAAACCGGTGCAAGTTTCCACGAAGTTTGGAAGAGTAGTTTCATAGTTGGTTCATCCTATCTTGCGTTGATTGCGAATGTTATTGAGCTGTGGCGCTCCCTGCGTTTTTCGTTGTGCCAGATTGAGTTTGGCGCTCACCAGACGCAGCGCGATCAGCACTTGCTCTTTCTCAGCCAATTCCTGCGGAGTCAGCTCCGGTTGGCTGGTAACTCTGCGAATGAAAGGCGTCTTCCTGGTAGCGACGAGATTGCGGGCAGCGGGCTTTCGATTGTTCCTCTGGCTCTTTAACGAAGCGCTTTGCGAAATCCCTTTGCGCGGTGCGACCTGCCGTCCGGTCTCGATAGGTTTTTGCTCAGTTTGCGAGTTTCGGCTCGCTTCCAGCGGCGGCGCGATCACCGGTCGACGGAAATGGAACCAAAGACCTAGGAGGACAGCGAACAGAGCTATAGCGGCGGCAATCCCGAACGCCGGAAAGAAGCTGCGGCGACGACCTATTTGAATGTCAGCGGGAATTGGCAGCGCCCGCGGCTGATATCTCAGCGTGCCAAGAATCTCTTCCAGTTTTTGCAACTCAGGATCCGGTTCACCCGAACGATCCCAAAGATAATCTTCTTTCATAACATCCTCTCCGCTGCTGGAACGCGGACGTCCCATCCGCACAGGCGGGCGATAGCCAGCCTCTAAACGATCCCTAGCTTGAGTAAATGCCCATCTTCTGCCGCAAGAGCTTCATTCCCCGATGCAGATTGACTCTCACTGATGCCGGTGTTAGTCCGGTGCGGGCGGCAATCTCCGGCCCCGTCATTCCTTCGACAAATCTCAACACCAGAGTCTCGCGATACGCCTCAGGCAAACGCCGAATCAAAGACAGGATCTCCTTCGCGGTTCCACTCGGAGGTTTATCGACGGCCATTTGCTCAGTGACCTCAACTGTTTCCCGCGAGCTGCGATAGAAATCCATGGCGCGGTTGCGAGCGATCATCGCGATCCATGGCCCGAACGCCGCGGCATCGCGCAGAGTGTGCAGTTTTCGTAGCGCATGCAGAAAAATGTCCTGCACCAGATCGTCGACTTCGCCGCGGGGCACCCGAGCCAGCAGAATTCCGTGCACCATAGGGCTGTACATCTCATAAAGCGCTGAGAACCTCTCCCGCTGCCCTGCCAGCACCGCCTTGACCAGTTGCGCGGCGACCGGCTGCTCAACAATTTCAGGCGCCGATATTGGCGGCGCCTTAAACGGTTGGGTCATGAGCAGCATGTCCGCGGTTGCTTCTGCCTCTAACATCCCGGCGCCTTCCTGAAAATTGTTGGAACGATCGGTTGCTGTGTGCAGTAGCGCAACGGCGTTTTGGCCCAGTGATATTTGCCGTTTGCGTTTGTCTGACATGGCTAAAGACGGGAATCGCGGAGAGAGTGTTAACAGCTGGGGAAAGCTTCGGAGTCGCGCTGTTGGCCAATCAAGTGGCGGTATTTCGTTCCTCAGCTCGTTCCGTTGGTACGTCGGGTGGCGAGATTAGTTTCGTGCGCCAGATGATCAGCGTCGATATCAATAGCGCGATCGTGCAGGCGGCGCCGCCCTCGATTCCATACGAACCGCCGGTGAGCCAGTCGGGTCCGGAATTAATCGCGCGCAACAACGGCGCGGTCGCCAGCCGGTCAATGCCGCTAACCGGCAGGCCGAGCAAAGATGCCTGCGCCCAGTTCCATGACCAATGCAGTCCGAGCGGTAACCACAAGCTGCGCGTCCGCAAGTACGCAACGGCGAGCCACAGACCTGCTAAGGCGGTGTTCAGAAAAGTGAAGCCCGGAACCACGTTTGGATTCTTGAGATGAACCGCGGCAAAAGGTACCGAGGTGAGCAACACGCCCAGCCACGCGAGATTCGCACGCGTTAGGGTTTGCAGAGGATAGCCGCGGAAAAGCATTTCTTCGGCCGCGGCCGCGAACACGAAAACGAGAGCTGAGATTACGACAGTCTCACTGATTGACCGCAGGCCGGCAGTATCGAAACCAAAGTGAATGCCGCGCGTGATGGTTGCCAAAAGGGCCGCCAACAAAAGCGACGCCGCCCCTAATGCCGATCCAATTCCCAGATTTCTGAGCCAGCCGCGTTGCGGCAAACATCCCAGGGCCCGAAACGGCAGCTCTTCAAAAAGCTTGCCGCAAGCCCAGCCGATCAACGCCGCTGAAATCAGGATCGCTCCATGACCGGTGGCAAAACCCCAGCTGCCGGCGGCGACATCGAGTGCCGGACGATGCAACGCGCCGGCGATGCCCCAGAGCAAAAGAACCTCGGTGAGCTGGGCGCAGATAAGAAACGAGATGGCGAATATGGCTAGTCGCCATCCGCTGCGGAGATGCCCATCCTCATTGATGAAGAAGTTATAGGCTTCCATCGGGACGCAGCATTCTAGCATTACCAATCGGTGATCGAGTCCTTACAAAACCGGGAGTGATAGCGACCGGATCATAGACTCAACTTGAGTGGCAGCTTCCCGTCGCTACCGCTCCGGGTTCTGTACCCCAGTTGCGGCTTTGCCGCAGCACAGTGCGGTAAGCCTTTGGCTTACCGGCAACGGTTGATTTGATAGTCCCGAGGCTGCGCCTCAGCTGCTTGAGGCTTAGCCTCAAGCACTAAACTCCAAGCAGTCTCGCAGAAAAGGCAGGGCCTTTCCGCACCGTGCGGTGGCTAAGTAACAAAGCTACCGGGGCCTCTGGTGTGCTAAACTTTCGGCTCGCCTGTATCGAAGATCCGAGCCAGTCTACTTCCCGTGAGCAACGCCAAAAATCAAGCCACTGATGTCAGTCGGAAGCGATCTCGCCGGCGTACCGTACCATGGCTTTTGGCCGGCATCGTCGCGCTGCTACTGGCCGTCATCGTCGCTCAACAACTTTTTAATCTGGGTGCGGTGGTGCCGCCTGAAACGGGCTCAGATACGCTGCTGCTTTACGCCCTCTCGTCGCTTAACTTTGCGGCCTTCATCGTTTTTAGTTTCATCCTGCTGCGCAACCTCTTGAAGCTGCGGCGCGAACGACGCGAACGCCAGTTGGGTTCGAAAATCCAGACGCGCCTGCTCGTCTATTTCATCGGACTGAGTTTGCTCCCTATCACGGCGATGGCCGTGTTCTCGTACCTGTTTCTAAATCGTTCGATCGAAAAGTGGATGGGCCGTCTGCCTGAGAATGTGGTGGAGCGAGTGCGCGAGCAGCAGCGAGAAAATCTGACGGCGCAGAATCAAAAGTTGCACGAGACGGCGACGCTGCTGGCGGCCGTTGTCAAAACGAGGCCGCAATCTGAATGGCAGTCGACCCTCGATCAATTGGCGGTGACAGGAGAATTGTCAGCGCTCGAGATCGTTGCGGATGGCGGCACGGTGGTGGCGCACAGCGAAGCGTCGATTCCAGCACCTCTCCGCGCGGAACTAACTGCACTGCTGCAACGCGGCCGGGCGCCTGATGCGCAAACCGGCGAAGCCCTCGCCGACGGCAAGGGGTTCGATCTGGTTTCAGTTCCGCTGACCGGGACTATGCGTCTGCTACTGGTGCCCCATCGTCTCAGCGATACTGACGTCAACGACACGATTGCCGGTTCGCAAAGCGAATACCAACACCTGGTCCAAAGACAACGGAAGGTGAGGCTGCTCGGCCTGTCGACGCTGGGTCTAATGACCTTGCTGCTGCTGTTCGCCTCGACCTGGGTGGCTATACATCTCGCCCGTGGATTCGCGGCGCCGATTAGATCTCTGGCCGAAGCCTCGAAAGAAATAGCTCGCGGTAACCTCTCGTATCGCGTGGAGACGATTGCCGATGACGAACTGGCTTTGTTGGCAGACTCTTTCAATCAGATGACTGCAGAGCTGGATGAAAACCGGCAGCATATTGAATCGGGTGCCGCCGCGCTACAGGAAAAGAACCTTGCGCTGGAAGAACGACGAAACTACATCGAAACAGTGCTTGAATCGCTTTCAACCGGCGTCGTGTCGCTGGATGAGAATGACTGCGTCACCACCATCAACACGGCCGCCGTCTCGATGCTGAAACTAAGCGAGGCGCCTCCGGGCTGGGCCAAGCTCGCCAGTCTGCTGAGCAGCGACGATCGCGTCGTCGTTGAGCGTTTGTTACGGCGCGCACGGCGCGCTGGCCGCGCCGCGGAGCAGAGTCAACTGATGCGCGGCTCAGTAGCCGGCGCCATACCGGTGGCGCTGACCGCGACAGCGCTGCGCGGCGTCTCCAATGAAGGGAGTGACCGTCGCGGCGTGGTGCTGGTAATGGAGGACCTGTCTGAATTGTTGGCCGCGCAACGTGCGGCCGCGTGGAGCGAAGTCGCGCGTCGAATTGCGCATGAGATTAAGAATCCACTGACGCCGATCCAACTTTCCGCGGAGCGCATCGCGAGGAATTTTCGCGTGCGCCTGAATGGCGTTGGGGAACCGCGAGATGACCAGAGCGGTCGCAGCGGCGAACGGACGAGCTCTTCGGAAGCAGAAGGCTTGAAAGTATTAACCGGCGACAGACAAGTAAATGGCAACGGTGAAAACGCATCTGGCTTCACTGAAGAAACTCGCGCAGAACTCACCCAGATAGTCGAAGAATGTACGACCTCGATCACTCGCGAGGTGGCCGGGCTGAAAGCACTTGTCGATGAGTTCTCACGCTTTGCGCGCATGCCACCTCCGCGGTTGGAGCCGGGGGATCTCAACGAAGTTATTCGCCAGGCCGTTCAGCTTTATCAGGAACGTCTGGAAGGTGTTGAATTGCGACTGACGCTAGCTGAGCCCTTACCGTCAGCGCTCCTGGACCCAGAGCAACTTAAGAGGGTGTTTGTGAATTTGACCGACAACGCGCTGGAGGCTTTGGCGGCAGTCCAGTACGAGCGGGCGGTGACGATCACCACTCGGCACGATCCGTCGCGCGATTTGTTGATTGCCACGGTCGATGATACGGGCGAAGGAATTCCGATCGGAGATTTCAAACGTCTGTTCCAACCTTATTTTTCTACGCGTGGAAGAGGCACCGGTCTGGGGCTGGCGATCGTCGCGCGCATTGTTACGGAACACGGAGGGCGTGTATATGCGGAAGCGAACACGCCGCATGGGGCTCGGTTTGTAGTTGAATTGCCGGTTAGTAGTTAGTGGTCTTATTGAATAGGTCCGATAGGCCCTATCCGACCTATTTTCTTTCTTTATGGAATCAATCCTAATCGTTGATGACGAGCGCGGCATCCGCGAGACACTGAGCGCCGTGCTGCGTGACGAAGGCTTTACCGCTGACGCGGTCGCCAGTGGCGAGGAGTGTCTGAAAGCGGTCGGTCGACGCGCTTACGGTTGTGTGCTGCTCGATGTCTGGCTGCCAGGAATCAACGGGTTGGAAACCTTGCGGCAAATGCGGGACTCGAGTTGCGACGCTGCCGTCGTGATCATCTCAGGTCACGGCAACGTGGAAACCGCCGTGCGCGCCACCAAACTCGGAGCATTCGACTTTATTGAGAAGCCGCTGTCGATCGAGAAGACGGTACTCACCGTCCGCAATGCGCTGCGGCAAAGACAACTCGAGCGCGTAAACGAAGAGCTGTCCGCCGAGCTGAAGGAAGAGTATGCGATGGTCGGCGAGTCGGTTGCGATGCGCGCGTTGCGCAAACAGATCAATGTGGTGGCGCCCACCGACGGCCGCGTTTTGATATCCGGAGAGTCAGGCGCCGGCAAGGAATTGGTCGCGCGCGCGATTCACGCGCAATCGCGGCGGGCGGCCGCTCCTTTTGTAGAAGTTAATTCGGCGGCCATCCCGGAAGAGCTAATCGAGTCGGAACTTTTCGGCCACGTGAAAGGCGCGTTTACCGGCGCCACCGCCGCCAAGAAAGGGAAATTCGAGATGGCGGACGGCGCCACGCTGTTCCTCGACGAGGTGTCGGATATGAGCCCGAACGTGCAAGCGAAGGTCCTGCGTGTGTTGGAAGAGCAAAGATTCGAAGCCGTCGGCAGCAACACTCCTGTCAGCGTGGACGTGCGGGTGATCGCCGCCACCAACAAACGTCTGGATGAAGAGATCGAGAAGGGAACTTTTCGCAGCGACCTTTTCTTTCGCTTGAATGTGATTCCGTTCGAGGTGCCGCCATTGCGCGAACGCCTGGAAGATGTGCCCCTGCTGGTCGACCATTTCAATCAACGCTTTGCCAAAGCTTATGGAAAAAAGCCCAAGCGCTTTGACACAAAAGCCATCGAAGCGATGCAGAAATATTCCTGGCCCGGCAACGTGCGCGAGTTGAGAAACACCGTCGAGCGGGTGGTGATCATGCATCAACCTGCCCGCGTCGCGGTCAAAGACTTGCCGGTGTTCGGCGACGAAGAACCGCCGGCGTCGTCATACCGTTTTCCTTCCTTTAAAGAAGCCAGCGATGCCTATCACCGTGAGTTCATTCAGCGCAAACTGGATGAAGCCGGCGGCAACGTCTCACGCGCTGCCGAACTAATGGGCATCGATCGCAGCCACCTCTATCGCCGCATGCGGGCCCTGGGAATCAGTGCGCGAGGCTGAACCATAGAAACGTATCGGACGTATACGACCTATAAGACCTATCATGCTAGAATCCCTGAGAGGCATTATGGATTACACCACCAGAGAATTACTTAAACGCTATCGGAAACTTGCCCTGGGGCAGCCGTTTGCCCCGGTGCTCCTTAACATCCTGGTTACATCTGTATGCGACATGCGTTGCACGCACTGTTTCTTTACGGATGAGCTGAACGATCGGCCCCGTAAGAAGTTGCAGATGAAGGCCCACGAGATCGATCGCATCGCCGAAACCCTAGGCGGGAATCTCGGCGTGCTGATTCTGGCCGGCGGTGAGCCGTTCACGCGCAAGGATCTGCCCGAGATCGTCAACTCGTTTTATCGTCATAACAATCTGGAATCAGTTTACCTGATGTCGAACGGCCAGATTCAGAAACGAATCTTTCCCGACGTGACGCGCATCTTGGAAGAATGTCCGAACCTGAACGTCACGGTTGCGATGGGCATCGACGGCTTGCAGGAGCAGCACGACAAGATTAGGCAGAAACCCGGTTCGTGGCAGATTGCGATTGAAACCGCGCGCGAGCTGAAGGCGATGAAGCAGCAGTACCCGCGGCTCGACCTGCAGACCTGCACCTGCTTTATGCACTCGAACCAGGACACGATTTTTGAGTGGTACGATTTTCTGAAGCACGATCTGAAGCCGGACAAAGTTAACTTTAATTACATCCGTCCGCCATCAGCCGATCCGATCGAACTCGACATCGATCAGAGTCGTTACGCGACGCTGGCACAGATGATTGATGATGACTCGCGTCACGCCGCGATCAAGAATAATTACGGCGGCAACGCCGGCTTTTTCAAAGCCGCGATCGACATCTACATGCACGGCCTGATTACTAAGACGCAAGAAACGCAACAAGCACAACTAACTTGTTATGCCGGAACAGCCGGCGCGGTGATTTACGACGAAGGGACGTTATCGTCGTGCGAAAATCTGGCGCCGATTGGCAATCTGCGCGATTACAACTGGGACTTCCAGGGGCTCTGGCTGTCTCCGGCGATGAAGGCCCGTCGCAAACAGGCAGCCGACGGCTGTTTCTGCACGCATGAATCGAATTGTTACTATCCGTCGCTGCCATTCAATCCGAAGCACTTGATTCAAATCAAGAAGCTGGAACGTGAAATGAAGAAGGCGCGCCGGGAATTTGATAAGCAAGCTGAACCGCAAGCGGACGGGATCACGGTCAGAGCTTAGTTGATGAACCCCAACGCTCCAAAAATCCTGATTATCTCTTCGGACACCGGCGGCGGGCATCGTTCCGCGGCCGCGGCGATCGTCGCTGGAATTCAGAATTTGGTCGAGAGCGATTCTTATGCGATTCGTACGGTGCGGGCCATCGAAGAAGCGCACCACATCACCGCGAAACTGGTGGCGATTTACAACTGGGTGTTGCGTAACAAACAGCACTGGATGAAATATCTATACTGGGCGATCAATCGCTTTCGACCCGACGCCCATCCATTTTTCTACAAACGCACTGTCAAATATGTCGCCGGTCTTTTCCAGCGCTGGTGTCCGCACATTGTGGTCAGCGTTCATCCGCTGACGCAACACATGTTCGCGCGGGTGCTGAAGGAACTGGGGCTGGCGGATCGGATCCCGCTGGTCACCGTCGTGACCGATCCGTACTACGGCTTTTGGAAAGGCTGGGCCTGCGATGATGTGAGCTTGTATCTGGTCGCCAGCGAGGAAGCGCGCCGGCAGTTGATCGAGTATGGCATCGCGCCCGAGCGCATCAAGATCTCAGGAATGCCGGTGCATCCAAAGTTTTCCTTTCCCGGCGATCGTGCGGCGCGGGTCGCCCGTACGGCGCTGGGCCTCGATCCGGAAAAATTCACGGTTTTCCTCAACGCCGGCTGGGAAGGCGGCGGCAATATTCCGCATATCTTTCGCGAGTTAGTGCGCGGTCAACTGGACGTCCAGGCGATCTTTCTCGCCGGCCGAAACGAAGCTTTGAAGCATGAAGCTGAAATGCTGGCGGTTGACGCGAAGTTTCCCATCAAAGTGATCGGCTACTCGGATGAAGTTGAGCAACTAATGCGTGCGGCCAACGTAATGATCTCGAAGCTCGGCGGCCTGAGCACGTTCGAAGCGCTGGCCTCGGGTGTGCCGATCATCGCTGATGGAACGACGGTACCAATGCCGCAAGAGGCCAGCACGGTAAATCTAATCGTGAAAGGCGGGGCCGCCGTTTTGTTGCAACGCGCGTCGGACATTGTTCCCGTCGTGCATCGCATGATTGAAGATTCGAAACACTATGCGGCATTGCGTGCGGCAACTATTACGCTGGCGATTCCAAATGCTACAAAACGCATCGTCGAAGAAATAACCGCGCTGATTCCGGCGCCCGCGAAACTTGAAGAAGATCTGGCCGCGCAACCGCAGCTTACTGAGACAGCCGCCGCCTGAAACCGATCCGGTTCGGAATTCAAGCTTCATGTGCCTGAAAAACCATAACCTAAAGGTTGGACTCTGAACCTCGTCTTGACTGTCATACCAGCTTCGCGATTTAATCCGTTCGTCCAAAAGCTCTTAACTTACTAATGAGATTGGCCGGTAGTCTCCTCCTGGTGATCAAAGAATGAGTCTGTTACTTGAAGGAAAACGTGCGTTCTTGACGGGCGGCACGCGCGGTATCGGTGCGGCGCTGTGCGAAGTATTTGCGCGCGAAGGGGCCGATGTGGCGTTTAGCTACAACTCGCGCGATGACCTGGCGGCCGAAATGACTGGAAAGATCGAAGCGCACGGACGGCGTGCGCACGCCTTCAAAGTGTCGATCACGGATCGTTTCGGTATGAAGCATCTGACCCGGGAACTGGTGCAGGAGTGGGGCGGTGTCGACATTCTGGTAAATAACGCGGCCATTAATCGGGGGGACAACTTTGCTGTTACCACCGACCGCGCCTGGGACGAAGTAATAAACACGAATGTCGGCAGCCTGTTTGCCGTCACCAAACCAATCTATAAGCAGATGATTCGGCAGCGCGCCGGCAGCATCCTTAATATCACGTCGATCGGCGCGATTCGCGCCCTGCCAACTTCGGTCCACTACGCGACTTCCAAAGCCGCGATGATCGGCTTTACCAAATGTCTCTCGCGCGAAGCAGGCACGTTCGGGATTCGCGTCAACGCGATCGCGGCCGGAATCTTTGATACGGATCTGGCCCAGACGCTGCCTGAACGCTGGTTGCAGATGCATGAGTTCTGGGCCTCGAGCGGCCGGCTGGGCCGCCCCGAAGAACTGGCTGAATACGCCGCCTTCATGGTTAGCGATCGCAACTCTTTCATGAACGGCGAAGTCGTCATCGTTGATGGCGGCGCGGTCACTTAGTCAATCCAAAAAATCTCACCTCTTACGATCGAACAAAGGGAAGGCGATGGCCGTTGCCGCAACGCCGGATCGATCCATGTTGCCTTGAAAGCTAAGTATGGAGGTAACACGCATGAGCACCCTTTTTCTCAATCGCGAAGCGATCAATGTCGACATCGAGCCCGTCAGTTTCGAAGCCCATTCGTACAATCCGCTTGGTGGCAAGGTCGGAAAGTTGACCCTGGAATTTGATCGGGAAGGATTCCGCGTCATCAATAAAAAGGGCAGAACGGTTTCGACAGTCGTGTGGTTCGAGCTCGAGGAACTAAAGAATGAAGTTCGCGAGAAGGGGCGGTTCTCTTATCGCGGAATTATTAACAGCGGGCCGGGCGACGTCCAGGCAGTCATCAGAGTTGGTTTGGCCAACGATTCAGATCGCGAAAGATTGGCCCCGATCTTCGATAAACTGCCTCAGGATGTCTTTGGCCGCAAGTGTCCTGACTGTGGCGGGACTGTGATCGATAATCTGTGCAAGAACTGCGGCCAGTCGTTCACCGGTCAGCAGCGCCGCAAGGGACTGCGACTGATGCTGATCGGCAGCATTCTGCTGCTGGTGGGAATCCTTGTATCGTACGCGACCTACAGCTCGTCGAGCGGGTCGATGTGGTTGTTCTTTGGGCCGATAATTCTGGGCGCAGGTCTAATAATCGGCGGTCTGATTGGTTTCATTTTTGGTGCGCGGGTGTGAAGCTACCGACCAAGCGGCGCCCCAGAGTGAAGAAAAGCGGGCCAATCACTGAGCAGTGAGATGATTACGAACGCCGACAGCAGAACATAAACCGACCAGAAAATCCAAAATAGGATCGCCGTCCGAATCTCTTCGCGAGAGTGATGCGGCCCGTCACTGCGCCGATCTTGATTTCTCAATCTCATCCAGTCTCTTTTCCAGAGCCCGAATTCGTTTCGGAAGATCTCCCAATTTCTTAAAAACGGCAATCGCGCGCCAGAACGCGCTGACTTCAAATGCCGGCGTGCCCACCAGCACTTGACCGGGCGCGACGTCGTTCGGCACGCCGCTTTGCGGATAAAGAATGGCGTCGTCACCAACGGTTATGTGGCCGCCGATTCCTACCTGGCCGGTAAGGATAACGCGATCGCCGACCCGCGAACTGCCCGCCATCCCTACCTGCGCGCACAGCAAAGCATCCTCGCCGACGATGCAGGAATGGCCAATCTGCACAAGATTGTCGAGTTTGGCGCCGCGACGGATCCGCGTCTCTCCGGTCGATGCGCGATCAATTGTCGTACCCGCTCCTATTTCCACGTCATCTTCGATTACGACACGTCCGGTTTGCGGAATTTTCAACCAGCGACGCTCTTCGTCTTTGGCAAAACCGAAACCGTCGCTGCCGATACAGGCGTTGTTGTGAACGATCACTCGCTTTCCCAGGACCGAGTGATCGCGAATGGCGACGCCTGAATGGATTTCCGAGTCGTCGCCGATGCTCGCGTGGTCATAGATCGTAACGTTAGGATGAATTTGAACGCGCTCGCCAATCTCAACACCTTTTCCGATGACTGCATGCGCGCCGATGAAGACATTGGTCGCAATGCGCGCGGTTCGATCGACGATCGCGGACGGATGAATCGCGGGTTCGCAGGAAGCCCTGGGGTGAAACAGTCTCAGCGCGCGAGTAAAAGCAAGATAAGGATCTTTAGCACGCAGGACCGCGACATCCGCGCGCGGGCCTTCGACGTCTTCGCCCAGATAGATGGCTGAAGCGCGAGTCGCGGCTACGCGCGATGTGTAACGCGGATTCGATAGAAAAGTCACTTGGCCCGGCTCTGCCTGATCGAGCCCTGCTGCGCCTCCTATTTCGAGATCAGCGTCGCTCAAGTCGTGAGTAGCACCCGTTTTCGCTGCGAGCTCGGAGAGTTTCATGGTGGTGAGTTTAGCGCAATAGGTTGCTAGCGCGCACGTCTTGACACAATCAAATCGTGTTCGCTTAGCGCCTTAAGTCTTCCTTTGCGCCTTTGCGTGAAATCTTCTCCACAGGTTCGGCTCACGCAAAGGCGCCAAGAGGATCGAAAGGCGCAAAGGATTTCGAGACACTAGCGAAAGATCGGAGAAATCACTTCACATCATGCTTACCGGATCGATCTCCAGAGTAACCGAGCGCAAGTCCTGTCCGGCCTTCTCCATTGCCGCTAACGCCTGATCAATCACCTTACGCATCTGTTTGCGGCTGCGCGATTTCACCAGCAGTTGAATGCGATGTTCGCCGCGCAGGCGCGCGAACGGCGCCGGCGCGGGCCCGAGAATGCGGCACGCGTGATCGCGGTTCGCTTCTGTCAGGGCCTTTTTCAGTTGTTGCGCCGTCCCGAGAGCCCGCGCCGGGTCCTTGTGACGACAGAGGAGCAGCGCCAGCGCCACGAACGGAGGGTAGCCGTGATTACGGCGATGACGAATCTCCTCATCGTAGAATCCTCGGTAATCCTGCGCCTGCGCGTGCCGTAGCGCATAGTGATGCGGATGATAAGTTTGAATCAGCACGCGGCCCAGCAAATCGCCTCGACCCGCACGACCCGCGACCTGTGTAATTAGCTGGAAGGCATGTTCAGCGGCGCGAAAGTCGGGCAGTGCCAGACCGGCGTCGACAGAGACAACTCCGACCAGAGTGACGTTGGGAAAGTCGTGGCCCTTTGCCAGCATCTGAGTGCCTACCAGCAAATCGATTTCGCCTTTGCCGAAATCCAGCAGAGTCTTTTCGAACTGATGCCGCCGTGATTTTGTGTCGCGGTCGATCCGGCCGATGCGCAACCTGGGAAAACGCTTGCGCAGGATCTCTTCAATCTGTTCCGTGCCTTCGCCCACATAGTAAATAAATTTGCTGCCGCACGCCGGGCACACCTCGGGCGCACGCTGCCGATGATTGCAGTAGTGGCAGATTAGCGTGCGGTCTTCGCGATGATAGGTCAGGGTGACATCGCAGTTCGGGCACTCAATAGAATTGCCGCACGAGCGGCATAGGATAAAGCTCGAATAGCCACGGCGATTCAGCAAGATGATTGTCTGTTCGCCGCGCGCGTGTGTTTCTTCGATTGCCTGAAGGAGTTCATCCGAAAAGACCGCGGGTTTCTTGCGACGAGCAAAGACTTCGCGCATGTCGATTAGTTCAGCTTGCGCCAGCAGACGATTGGCGACCCGCTCAGGCAGATGAAGATAGTCATACTTGCCGGTCTGCGCGTTATGAAACGATTCCAGCGAGGGGGTGGCAGAGCCCAACACCACTACCGCCGATTCTTTCTGGGCGCGCACAATCGCGGTGTCGCGCGCGTTGTAGAAGGGAGATTCCTCTTGTCGATAGGAAGTGTCGTGCTCTTCGTCGATGACGATCAGGCGGAGGTTCTGAACCGGCGCGAAGATGGCGGAGCGGGTACCGAGCACGACGCGCGCTTCGCCCCGGCGGAGGCGCGACCATTCATCAAAGCGTTCGCCCCGGGAAAGTGACGAATGAAAAATGGCGATCTGATCGCCGAAATGCGCGCGCAGCCGCCGCGAGAGAATCGGGGTCAGCGCTATTTCCGGAACCAGCATGATCGCGCCACCACCGTTCTTAAGCGCGTCGCGCATGGCCCGAAGATAGATTTCAGTCTTGCCACTGCCCGTGACACCATGCAACAACATCGTCGCGAAGCGGCCGTCTTTCATTGGCGCTTCAATCAATCGCAGAGCTTCCGTTTGGGCGGCAGTTAGTTTGAACTCTTCGGTCTCCGGTAGTTCGGCGCTCGCCAAAGGATCGCGGCGCACTTCTTCTTCGAATTCCTCGACCACGCCTTTTTTCAAGAGCGTGCGAATGGCCGACTCGCTGACCTTTGCCGTCTTTAAGAGATCGACGATCGCCATCTCATTGTGATTGGCGCGAAGGGTGTCGAGCACACGCTGCTGGGCGGCGGTCGTGCGTTCATTGGTTGTCTGTGAATCAGTTGAAGTGGATTTGCTTAGGCGAATTGCTTTGCGACGCTTGGCTCGAGTTGGAGTCGAATGCGCCCGATACGATCGCTCAAGCAAACCCGCCTGCTCCAGGTCCCGCAGCCATCTCGGCGGTTTCGCGCTGCCCACCCGCAAAGAGAAGGCGTTAATTTCGAACTCGCCTTCGTCAGCCAACAGGCGCAGGGCCCTGGTCTTAACAGTCGTATCGCTGCTCTTTTCCAACCGGATCAATTCTTCTCGACCCTGCGGTGTAATCGACACGGTCTGTTCAATAGCCACGTTGATTCCGGCGGGGAGCGCCGCGCGGAGCACCTCGCCCCAGGGCGCGGCATAGTACCCCGAAACCCAGCGCGTGATTTCCAGAACCTCCGGCGTCAGCGGCGGATCGACGTCCAGCAATTCCTGCACGTCTTTGATTTCGGATTCAATCAAACTGGTGCCCGAGCGCAAGCGGGGTAGCAGCGCCACGATGTAACCAGTCGTAGGCTTTCTCCCAAGCTGCACCATAACGCGCGAGCCAACTTGCGCAACGGCCTGCATTGACGGAGGGATGCGATAGGTAAAAGTTTTGGTGAGATGGACTGGCACCGCAACCTGCGCGTACTGCGGCGGATCAATTCGGGAAGCTGTAGCTGAAGAAGTCATTTGCGGAGGCGTGATATTCGCAGTGGAAGGTTAGCGCGAACCGCATTGTGATTGAAAGGACCGGCTAAGACCCCTGAGGCTTAGGCGGTACATTGTCGAGATAGTCTCTGACCTTCTTTAGGTCGTCCCAGGTCTCTCGCTTCTTTGAAGGATCGCGCAAAAGATAAGCAGGATGAAAAGTCGGCATGACCTTGATACCGCGAAAGTCCTGAAACTTGCCGCGGATGCGGGTGATGCCTTCGCGCGTCTCCAGCAGATTGCGCACCGCGGTGTTGCCCATGACGACGATAACCTCGGGTTGAACGGTGGCGATTTCGCGAAACAGAAACGGGCGGCAGATCGCAGCTTCCTCGAGCGTCGGTTGACGATTGCCCGGCGGCCGGCAGCGATTCACGTTGCCAATGAGTACTTCTTCGCGTTTCAAACCGATGGCTTCGATTATCTTCGTGAGCAATTGACCGGCACGGCCTACGAAGGGTTTCCCCTGCGCGTCTTCATCAGCGCCCGGAGCTTCGCCGACAAACATCAAACGCGCCTTGTGATTGCCGTGCGTGTTCACCACCTGCGTGCGGCCCTCGCACAAGCCGCAGCGCGTGCAGTCACCAATATCTTGCCAGATGTCTTCCAGAGTCTCGCTGGATTTGGTCAGCGAGGGCGACACTGCGAGATCGCTGAACAGCGAAGCCGGGGGTGCGGTTGGCTCGCGTGGAACCACGCTGCTGGGCGGTGCTTGTTCGGCGCGAGATTCTAAAGGCGGCTGGGCAGGAGAGGGAATTCCCACTTTCACTTTTGTCGCGGCATCAATGGCTGAAGCCGAGCCAGGGGCGGGTGCCAACAACAACTCCTGAATTACAGATGCGTGCGGGATCGTTTCCACACCCAGTTCGCTCAGATATCTCGCATACTCGCGGGATTCCTCCAATAACTCTAAAACTTCGCTGGCGATTGGATCTGCGCTCATATTTATTGTTCCGCGCGCTTCGTTTTTGTCGGCTCAATGACGGAGTTAGACCAGCGTAGCTTTACCACTTCATCCAGAATTCTATGGGCAACATCGAGCTTTGACATCAGCGGTAATTCCACGGGCGTCTCTTTATCGCGCACTAGCATCACGACGGCATTATTCTCGGAATCGAAGCCGGCATCTTTGCGCGAGACGTCATTGGCCACCACAGCATCCAGGTTCTTGCTAATCAACTTCTCGCGAGCGTGCTTTAGCAAATCATTTGTTTCAGCGGCAAACCCTATCACCAGTTGACCGTTGCGACGCGATTGAGCAACTTCTCCGAGGATGTCGGGCGTGCGTTCCAATTTTAACTCTAACTCAACGTCCACCTTTTTGATTTTAGTATCGGACTTATCCCTGGCTCGATAGTCTGAGACGGCGGCGGCACCGATGAATATGGTTGCCTGGCTGACTTCTTCTGCTACGGCCCGGCGCATCTCCTCGGCCGAGCTGACGGTGACGATGCGCACGCCATGCGGTGCACGAACAGTCGTGCTGCCGGCCACAACGGTAACCTGCGCGCCGCGATCGCGCGCAGCTTCGGCGAGGGCGAATCCCATTCGGCCAGAAGAGCGATTGGAGATGAAACGAACTGGATCGATTGGCTCACGCGTGGCCCCGGCGGTAAGCAGAACATTTTCACCGCTGAGATCTTTTGACTCGTTGGGGTGCGACCCTTTAGCGCCGGGATCTGATCTGGCTAAAATCTCAAGGGCCGCAGCCACGATAATTTCCGGATGACTCAGTCTTCCTGGTCCGATCGTGCCGCAGGCCATTTCGCCGGCATCAGGTTCGACAATCTGCACGCCGTCGGCACGAAGCTTTTCGACGTTCCGTTGCGTTGCGCGATGCTCCCACATGACCGGATTCATGGCTGGCGCGACCAGCACTGGCGCCGTGCAGGCCAGATAGGTCGAACTCACAAAATCATCGGCGACGCCATTGGCAAGTTTGGCCAGGAGGTTCGCGGTCGCCGGCGCAATGACGAACAGGTCAATAGTCTGCGAGAAAGTAATGTGGGCAATCGGATCGGGATTATCGGGGGCGTAATCGTCGACGACGACATAAGCGCCCGACAAAGCGCGAAACGTCAACGGTTTGATGAATTCGCAGGCATGACGGGTCATCGCTACTCGCACCTCACAGCCGGCACGCTGCAGGCCGCGCAGGACCTCGATCGCTTTGTAGGCGGCGATCCCTCCAGTTACGCCGAGCGCCACACGCCGTCCGGCGAACCTTACCTCGTCAACTTTATCGTTCATGCTGAAATCAAAATGTAACACTGGTGAATTGGTCGCGCAATGCAGCCAGATCGGAGCGTGAGTATAATCCCGAGCCACTCTACGAGAATTGGCTTGCGAACGCCTCGTAGGCTAAAGTAACCTTCAATCGAGAGCGATTCGATAATGGCCAGCAGATAATTCAGATCATGCCGAGGGTACATGCCATGCTTCGCCTAACTGGTTTGGCTCGTCTCCTGTTCGTAGTTTTCGTCCTGTTCGCCCTGAGCGTTGTGGCTTTGGGTCAGCGTTCCAATGCCGCTTCAACAAGCGAAGGCAGCTCGGACTTTGGGCCGGTCATGCGCGCCTATCTAGGCTATCTCGGTAACGAGCAAGAGGTGGTCGATGATCGTAACAGTCGCAGAGAGATCACTGCCGCCTACTACCGCCGTAACTCAAACCGGATTCGGGCGCTCAGAACGATGGCCATCCGCCTGGTGCGACAGACCGGAAACGATTATGTGCCGGAACTCGAAGCCGTAACTCTGGATGAATTGAGGACGCTGTTCGAGCGACCGCCGAGGCCGACAGCCTTTCACTCGAATGAAATCCTGGATAATAGGTTCAGGTATTTAGGCGAGGTCCATTCGGGCGAAGCTTTTTACCTTTTTGCTCGGCTCGACCCGTACGAGCAAGCGGAACTTATTCAGCGCCAGGCTAAACAGCCCGACGTCACAGCAGGAAACGCGACGGGCAATCGGACGGCGACGGGTCAGCGGATCGGCGATACCACGACCAGGCCCCGTCGGACCGTTCCGCGATGAAGGTTTCGGCTCGGTTCGCCCTGGGCCGCCGAGTCAATTGTTTTCTCCGGCCATGTCCTCGCAGGAAATCAAAAATCCCAGGTGAGAACTGCAAAAGACACAGAATTTTGACAGCATTCCGGGAAAAAAGCTCTTTACAGGCGCTCAGGCCCGTGTTATCTTGCCCGAAAGCTAGTTAACACCATAGCTTAGGTCTTTGGAATTAATGGGGTTAACTGTTGACATATGGGTCGTGTTTCGTGTAAAAAGGGCTCGGCTTTTGGGCCTTTGAGCGGCCTCGGCATGAATTCTTTTTTAGCGCGTCTCGCGCGGGCGAGATGGTTGAGTTGAGACGGGGATAGAAGTTTCCGTCGGTTGCGAAGCTATCAACGATCGCAGCGCGCTTCCACAAAACTTGTTCACTTGTACGGGAGGAAATGATGATTAGCAGAACTTGGAGCCGTAAGTCTATCGCGTTCTGTATCGCGGTTGCCGTGTTAAGCGTTTACTCGATGGTGGCGCTGGCAACGCCGGGACAGAAAGCAGCGTCGGGCGAGCTTTCGGTTTCCGGGCAAGTCACCGTTAACGGTCAGGCCGCTATTTCGGGCGCCACTGTTTTCTCTGACAGCGTAGTTGCCACGGCAGCGAACAGCAGTGCGACTATTAGCCTGGGGAAACTCGGCCGTGTTGAATTGTTCCCGAATTCCAGCGTCAAACTGAGTTTTGGCGACGCGAATATTTCGGCTGCGCTTGAGACTGGCCGAATTCAAGTCTCGACTCTGGCAGGTGTTTCGGCGATCGTGACCGCGAAAGACGGTGCCGCTATTGCTGACGCAAGCCAGGCTGCGACATTTATGGTCGATGTGGAATGCGGCAACATGATCGTTGCTTCTCAGGGCGGACTCGTTCAACTGCGTGCCGCCAATAAGACGACGCCGGTGGCAGCCGGAACGTCTGAATCCGCAGGTACGCCGCAGCCAGGAACGCGCTGTACCAGATTGACCCGACCCGATAGCTTCGGCAAGCTTAGTGGTGGCGCCCTTGCCGCTCTCTTGCTCGCCGCGGGCGGTGCCGTCGCAGCAGCTATTATTGCCGTGACCCATAACAATGATCTGAACTTCGGCGGTTCGGTGACTGTGGTCAGTCCGACCAAATAACGAAAGCCCAATCTGGCTGGTGGCGTGCATAACCGCACGGCACCTGAATCCAACTTTGCGGGTCACGCGCCAACGGCGCGCGTGGCCCGCAAGTTTTGATCAAAGGTTGAAGCGGCCGTCAGGTAAGAATAAGGAATGCACATTGCCGTAATTGGCTCTGGTTATGTCGGACTTGTTACCGGAGCTTGCTTTGCAGAGTTCGGTGTCGATGTTACTTGCGTAGACGTGGACGCCGAAAAGATTGCCCGCCTGTCCAGCGGTGAAACCACCATCTACGAACCGGGGCTGGATCAGCTCGTCCAAAAAAACCTACAAGCCGGTCGTTTACGATTTACCACGGACGTCGCTTCCGCGAGTGACCAGTCGCTGGTGATTTTCCTGGCCGTGGGCACTCCTCCGGCTGCCGACGGTTCGGCTGACCTGACCTATGTCGAGATTGCAGCCCGGACAATCGCCGAACACATGGACAGCTACAAGGTAATCGCTACCAAGTCCACGGTTCCGGTTGGTACCGGCAAGTGGCTCGCGACTCTGATCCGGAAACATCAACGAAAACCGGTCGAATTTAGCGTCGTCTCGAATCCGGAATTCCTGCGCGAGGGAGCGGCCATTTCCGACTTTATGCGTCCTGATCGGGTAGTAATCGGCAGCAGCGACGAGCAGGGCATCGCGATCATGCGCGATCTTTACCGGCCCCTCTATCTAATCGAAACGCCCTTTGTAATTACCTCGCTCGAAGGCGCGGAACTTATCAAGTATGCCGCGAACGCTTTTCTCGCCACGAAGATTTCCTTCATTAACGAAATCGCAAATTTGTGCGAGAAGGTTGGCTGTGACGTTCACGAAGTTGCCCGCGCTATCGGAATGGACCGGCGCATCGGCGGCAAGTTTCTGCATCCGGGCCCGGGTTTCGGTGGTTCCTGCTTTCCGAAGGACACGAGCGCGCTCTCCGTTATCGGCAAACAGTTTTCCAGTCCGACTCGAATTGTCGACGCGGTCATCGAAGTTAACCATCAACAGCGTCTGGCCATGGTGCCCAAAATAGAAAACCTGGCAGAGGGACTAGCCGGCAAACGAATCGCGGTCCTCGGTTTGGCGTTTAAGCCGGAAACCGATGATATGCGTGACGCTCCTTCAGTTGAGATCATTCGGGGCCTGGTGGAGCGCGGCGCTAAAGTGAGTGCCTATGATCCGGTGGCCCAGAAAGAGGCTAAGAAAGTCCTGCCGGAAATCGAGTACGCGGACGACGAATATGCGGCCGCTGAGGGCGCCGATGTTTTGGTCTTTATGACGGAGTGGAACCAGTTTCGCGCGCTGGACATGGATCGAATTCGGGGTCTGATGAGGGTCCCGAGAATTGCCGATTTGCGAAACATATACGAGCCGGCGGACATGCGCGAAATGGGATTTCAATATGCGGGAGTGGGACGCTAAAACCTGATGGCGCTCTCTGGCATAGTTCTGGTCACGGGTGGGGCGGGCTTCATTGGATCCCATATCGTTGACGCTTTGCTTGCACGTGGCGCCCGCGTTCGGGTCGTCGATAATCTGAGCACCGGACATCTCCGGAATTTGGAGGCGGTGAAAGGCAAGATAGAGTTTATCGAGGGAGACCTTGCCGATGAATCTGTTGCTCACCTTGCGGTGGACGATGTCGAATTGGTTTTTCACGAAGCCGCGCTGCCCTCGGTCCCGCGCTCAGTCTCCAACCCTCGCGAAACCCACCTCGCCAGCGTCGAAGCGACGTTTAATCTGCTGTTAGCAGCGAAAGAAAAAGGGGTCCGTCGAGTGGTCTATGCGGCGTCCAGCTCGGCGTATGGGGATCAGCCAACTCTACCTAAGATTGAATCGATGAGACCTGAACCGCTTTCGCCATACGCGGCGGCCAAGCTGGTGGGCGAGTATTACTGTCAGGTCTTTACTCGCAGCTACGGCCTCGAGACCGTTTGCCTCCGTTACTTCAACGTCTTTGGCCCGCGACAGGATCCAGGCTCACCTTACTCTGGAGTCATTTCGCAATTCGTAGATCGGCTACTGAAAGGACAAAGACCAATAATCTATGGCGATGGCGAACAGACGCGCGACTTCACTTATGTAAGTAACGCAGTCGAGGCCAACATGCTGGCGGCAGAAAGCGATCGCGGAATTGGAGAAGTAATTAACATCGCCAACGGCGAGAAGGTTTCAATTAACGAGCTCTTTCAACTTGTGAGGCAGATCCTCGGCCGCGATGATATTGAGGCGGATTATCAGCCGGCCCGGACCGGCGATATCCTGCACAGTCTGGCAGATGTTACCAGCGCACGAGAGAATCTGGGATTCGAACCGCGAATTCGCCTTGAAGAAGGACTCAGGCTTACAGTTGGGAGCGCCTCGGCCGGTCCGGTGCCAAATAAGATCAGCGGCACCTCAGCCTAAAAGTGGTCCCAAAGCAATTCTTAGCTGATCTTACCGGCAGACGTGCGGATTAGAAGCGGGAAAGACTCAGCAGAGCCTAAGCCGGTGCCATGGAGACTACTACAGCCTTGCAGCATCAATGTCCCTGGGACAGCTTGCCAATCAACGAGAACATGGGCAGGTACATCGATATCACGATCGACCCGATAGTAATTCCCAGGAATCCAATTAGAGCCGGTTCCATCAGAGTCAAAAGGTTGGCGATGGCCGCGTCGACCTCCTGTTCGTAGAAGTCAGCAATCTTTCCCAGCATTGCGTCCAGTGCGCCGGTTTGCTCGCCTATACCCACCATCTGCGCAACCATGTGTGGAAAGATGTCGGCGGCGCGCAAGGGCTCGACAAAACTCTTTCCCTGTTCGACGGCCGTACGAATGCTGATAATCGCCTCTTCGACGATTACATTGCCCGCCGTGCGGGCTGTAATGTCCAGCGATTGCAGAATGGGCACGCCTGAGGACAGCAGTGTGGAAAGGGTGCGCGAAAAACGCGCAACGGCTATCTTCAGAAAAATTGGTCCAAGTATCGGAATTTTCAGCAGCAGAAAATCAATGCGCTTTCGGCCACCCGGGGTCTTGTAGTAAAAGTGTAACCCGACAACCGTTCCGATCAGTGCGACCAGAATGACCAACCCGCCCCAGCCGGCGAGAAAGCTGCTGATTCCGACTACAATCCGGGTAGGAAGCGGAAGCGGCTCTCCCGGACCAAGCAGGCCCAGAAAGATATTCTGGAACTGTGGGATTACGACGATCATGATTACGGCTATGGCCCCGATCGCCATGAAGATGACGGCCGCCGGGTAAATCAAAGCCGAAATGACATCGCGCTTCAACTTAACAATCTTTTCAATGAACGTCGAGAGACGTTGCAAGATGAGATCGAGAATACCGCCGGTCTCTCCGGCTTCCACCATGTTTGAATACAGTTGGTCAAATGCTTTGGGATGCCGGCTCATGGCGGCCGCCAGGGTAGAACCCTCTTCGACGTCCTGTCGCACCTGGGCGAGCACTCCTTGAAAGTGTTTGTTTTTCTGCTGCTGTGAAAGGATATCCAGACACTGAACGAGCGGTAAGCCGGCGTCGATCATGACTGAAAATTGGCGGGTGAAGATCGCCAAATCCTTTGAATTCACTTTTCGTCGGCCGGTGAGTTTAGGGATTCCGATCTCTCGGCCCTTCTCCTTCACCGAGGTCAGCGTCACTTGCTCGCGGCGCAAAATCTGGCGCAGGGCCTCGCGGTTATCAGCCACGCGTTCACCCATTACGCTCTCGTTCATGCGATTGCGGCCTTTAAAAACATAGGTTGGCATTTCTCGGCACTCCGTTTCTCGTTACTGGAATTTCCTTTGGTTATGGTTGATTCGGGAAAACTCCCGGGCTATTTGCGAATGACGCGGCCTGATTGTCCGTAGGCGGGCGGCATTCCCGGCCGTGGGTGAGAGCCATTGCCGCTGTTTATTCCGGCTCCTCGATCAATCAAATCGCGGAGTTCGTTGACGTTCGATGAGCGCTGCATCGCCATCTCTCTTGAAATCTGACGCCTATGAAACAGCGTCGCGAGAGACTGGTTAAAGGTCTGCATGCCATGCACGTCCTGACCGGTTTGCATCATCGAATATATCTGGTGAACCTTGTCTTCGCGTATCAGGTTCCTGATAGCAGCATTGGGAATAAGGATTTCCATCGCCAACGCTCGACCGCGACCTTCCGGGCGCGGCAGCAGCGACTGGCAAAGAATGCCCTCGAGGGTCAGTGATAACTGGGCGCGTACTTGCGCCTGTTGCATCGAAGGAAACACATCGATGATGCGATTGATGGTAGAGACCGCTGAATTGGTGTGGAGCGTGGCAAACGTCAAGTGGCCGGTCTCGGCAATTCTTAAGGCCGACTCGATTGTTTCAAGGTCGCGCATTTCTCCGACCAGGACCACATCCGGATCCTGGCGCAAGGCTGTGCGCAAGGCTTGAGCAAATCCCTTCGTATCAGCGTTCACTTCCCGTTGGTTAACGATACAGCTCTTGTGATTGTGAAGGAACTCGATCGGGTCCTCGATGGTGAGAATGTGTTCGTGCCGCTCAATGTTTACCTTGTCGATCATCGCCGCCAGGGTTGTTGATTTACCTGATCCGGTCGGACCGGTAACCAGCACCAGACCGCGTGGCTTGTTGCAGAGGTCCTTGACTACCTGCGGCAGGCCCAAATCTTCGAAGGATTTGATCTCGTAGGGAATGGCTCGGAATACCGCGCCCACCGCGCCTCTTTGATTGAAAATGTTGGCGCGAAAACGCGACAGTCCTTTGACGCCGAAACTAAAGTCAAGCTCGAGATTCTCCTCGAAGCGATGCTTTTGCGCGTCGGTGAGAACGGAATAGGCCAGTTGCTTGGTTTCTGAGGAAGTGAGCGGGTGGTAACCATCGAGCGGGCGAATCTCACCGTGCACGCGAACCAATGGCGCAATCCCGGTCGTGATGTGCAAGTCTGAACCACCCAACTCAGAGAGCCGATGGAGCAATTCGGAAAGAGAAATCTGTGGTGGGTTTTCCATTGTCACTTGTTCCTTTGTTTAAATTCTATGCCGCCAAGGGCAGGGTTATGGCCGGCCTCCGGCAGGTCTAAAAGCCGAGAGAAACTTCTCAGCATCGGCAGCCAGCTTCTCGTTGAATCCACCGGCGGTACGAGTGGTAAGCGAGTAGACCCTACCGTTGATTTCGGTGAAATAGAAATTCCAAACCTGTTCTGGCTTACCATCACTGGTGGCCGGCGTTTGCGCGATCACTTCGAATACGCGGTGGCCGCCGATTTCCCGTTGGCGATCGTTAATAACCCAGCCTCCAGCCCCAATCATTCGGTCAATCACGCTTCGTCGCAGATCTGTTACGGACACGCTGCCTACCATCTTTCTTTGTTCGAAGGCGGGCGCCCGGTTGTTATCAGCCGGCGGCGCGACTGCGACGACTGCGAGCGCGGCTTGCGCCTCAGGCATCCCCTCGTGCGGAACAATCCGAAAACTGGAAGCACCTTTGGCTGCAGGCCCCGCAGACCAGCCGTTCGGTAGCGGCATGGCAAAGGACCCTTCTCGATAAACGCCTTCAGGGAATGCAAGGGCACCGGATCCGCCGGCATGGTTATCAGCAGACTTTGTCGGCGCTGTCCCATCCGCTTTGTTACGGGCTAAAGCCAACGCTGCTTTCCTCTTGGCGAGCAGTGCCTGACGCCGTCGCAGCATAGCGCGATGGCGTCGCCACCACGCCCGCGAATGATGATGGTAGCGATGTGAACGCGCGGAGAATTGAAATCTCAGGTTATGTGCAGTTGACGTAGCAAACGGCAACATGACTACGATGGAAACCAACAAGCCTAGAGAAAGAACGATTCGACGCAACATAGTCTCACCCCTTTTTTACGCCACCGTTTCGCGGAGAACTTCCTCGATGGTGGTAATTCCGTTTCGTATCTTATGCAGGCCGGATTCGCGCAACGTGATCATGCCATCCTCGATCGATTTCTTTCTTAACTCGAGCGAAGACGCGCCAATCAGAATCAGCTCGCGAATCTCGTCCGTCACTTCCATGACTTCATAAAGTCCAACTCGGCCTTTGTAGCCGGTATCGTTACAACTTGCGCAACCTTTTCCTTTGTAGGTCTTTACTTTCTTGGCTTCTTCCGGTGAGAAGCCGATTTCCACCAATGCTTCAGCCGGTGTGGGATGGTCTTTCTTACAGTCCTTACAAATCCGGCGAATTAGCCTTTGAGCCTGAATGAGGTTGACGCTGGTGGCTACAAGGAATGGTTCAATTCCCATGTTCATGAGTCGTGAGATAGTCGAGGGAGCATCGTTGGTGTGGAGGGTGGAAAGTACGAGGTGGCCCGTGAGCGCGGCCTTGATTGCAATCTCGGCAGTTTCGAAGTCACGAACCTCGCCGACCAGGATAATATTGGGATCCTGACGAAGGAAGGAACGCAGCGCCGCGGCGAAGTTCAAGCCGATCTGTTCTTTCATCTGTACCTGGTTAACGCCAGGCAGATTGAACTCAACCGGATCCTCAGCGGTCATAATATTCGTGTCGACCGTATTCAGCGACTGCAGGGCGGAGTAGAGCGTGTTCGTTTTGCCGCTGCCGGTCGGGCCGGTCACCAGCACCATGCCGTAAGGCTTGGAAATGTTCCGCTGAAACTTCACCAGAGACTCGGGCTCGAAGCCGAGATTCGTCATGTCGAGCATGAGTTTCTCTTTATCGAGCAGACGTAACACAACCTTTTCCCCAAACAGAGTCGGCAGCGTCGAGACGCGAAAGTCGAGTTCGCGTGAACGCGACTCGACTTTAACGCGAATCTTGATGCGGCCGTCCTGGGGCAGACGCTTTTCAGAAATGTCCAGCTTGGACATGATCTTGATGCGGGAGATCAGAGCGTCGCGCATTTTCAAAGGCGGGTGCATGACGTCGTAGAGGACGCCGTCGATGCGAAAGCGAATGCG